>ERZ825525.73-NODE-73-length-135757-cov-5.329074_pt1 | contig 135757 bp, 125 predicted proteins | sample MGYA00519930_ERZ825525 | MGnify/ENA primary metagenome ERZ825525 (study PRJEB31778, sample SAMEA3449203) | human gut metagenome | biome: human gut; feature: human-associated habitat; material: faeces | place: United Kingdom | collected 2010/2012 ... | reverse complement strand
CTTGCAGAGCGTTATAGTACCAGCCTTTCTCCCATACGCCAGGCGCTCGGAAAACTGGAAAGCGAGCAGCTTATTGTACGCATGCCGGGCAAAGGCACTTTTGTTTCAAGCTCTTTGCCATGGGAAAACATGCTTTTAATGAGCGGGTTTGGCGTACACTTTATAGACAAAAAGGTAGATAGTGATTCCGTACACTGCCAAACATTAAAATGCTGCAAAAAAGCCATGGACGAACAGCAGTGCAGCGTATTTAAAACCGACCCGGCAAAACTTTTTACATATGTTGCCCGCGTGCGTTATGTCGACGGAAAACCGTTATTTTTCCTTAACCATTATTTTGAAAAACCGGAACCGGAAGAAGTAATTGCTGCGGGTGAAATAAAATCCATACGCAGCTTTTTATCAAAACACGGCTTAAAAACTGCTTATGTACAGGAACGCGTTAAAGCAGTGGCTGCTGATAAAGAACTTGGCAACCTCTTTTCCGTTCCGTTCGGCTTTCCGCTTTTAAAAATCGTCCGCAAGGAGCTTAACGAAAACTACGAACCGATTATTTTCGGCGAATATTATGTAAATTCCGATGTTTGGGATTACCGCGTGCAGTACAGCGCCGGAGAATTATAAGCAAATCTTATCAATTAGTATTTTTGCTAGATTAAATATCATAATATTATAATCTTTTGTTGGGAGGTAATAATATGTCAGCCATTCAAAAAATGATGCAGGAACTTGAACCTGAATATATAAAAATCAGGCGCTACCTGCACCAGCATCCTGAATTAAGCTTTCAGGAAGAAAATACCACAAAATTCATAAAAGACGAATTAAATAAATACGGTATCGAAGTTTATGACAACAAAGGTTTTACCGGTGCTGTCGGCGTTTTACATGGTGCAATGCCCGGAAAAACAATCGCATTAAGGGCCGATATCGACGCGCTGCCGGTTAAGGAAAATACAGGGTTGGAATTTGCATCCGTAAACGAAGGCTGCTGCCATGCCTGCGGACATGATTTGCATATGACTTCGCTGCTTGCGGCAGCCCGGCTTTTGAGCAAATACCGCCAGCACCTGCATGGTACAGTAAAATTCTTTTTCCAGCCTGCGGAAGAAAAACTCGGCGGTTCTGAAACCATTATTAACAACGGATTTTTAGATGATGTTGACGCTGTTTTCGGAGTACATACCTGGCCGGATGTTACCGGCGGTTCAATCGGCATTAAATACGGCCCGATGATGGCCGGTTCCGACAGTTTTAAAATTACAATTACCGCCCCCGGCGGCCATGCAGCGCACCCACACAAAACACCGGACCCAATTGCTGCGGCTGCTTATATGATTACTCAGCTTCAAACCATAGTTTCGCGCGAACTTAACCCACTCGATTCCGCTGTTATTACCGTAGGCAAAATGACGGCAGGCACTGCAGCCAATATCATTCCTTCAGAAGTAGTGCTTGAAGGCTCTATGCGCTATCTGCTGCCGGAAACACGCAGGCAAATACACGAAAGCATTAAACGCATAGCCGATGGCACGGCGCTGGCACTGCGCGTACACGCCGAAACGGAAATTATACCCGGCTGCGGGCCTGTTATAGGAGCAGATAATCTTGTAGGTATGATAGAAACTTCCGCTGCAAAACTTTTAGGCAACGATAAAGTAAGTATTCTCCCCTCCGCGTCTATGGGTTCGGAAGATTTTTCCTTCTATCTTGCTAAAAAACCGGGGGCATTTTTCCGTATCGGCACGGGCATGGCAGACCCAAACTCGCATCTTGCCCTGCATAACGGAAAGCTGCTTTTCAGCGAAGACGCTATTTTAGCCGGGGCTGTAACATTCTGCGGCATTGTTTTCCTGTTTACCGGCTCGGATTTTTCTATGCTGGAGTAAGATAAAAAACAAAATCCACCTGTTATGGAAGGTTAAGCAATCTTTAAACCTTCCATAACAGGTGGATTTTTTATATCTAAGTCAATTATTTTATTTAAAATATACCGTTAGCAACCTGCAATCACCCAAGCTTTTTCAGTGTAATTTTTTCCAAAACTTCCACGCCAGCCTGTAAACCATCGATATTAAAATGCATATTAGGGTCGTGCAACCCAGGTTCGGCAGCAACGCCGACGCCAAAATAAGCCGATTTTAATTTAGGATATGTTTTAGCAAAGTAATGGAAATCTTCACCACCGGGATTTACAAGTTCTTCGCCGAGATTTTCTTCACCCACGACTTCTTTAATGCACTCTGCAACTTCGGCAGTAAGCTCTTTATCAAGCACTGCTGCTGGAATAACTCCTCCCGGTAAGCTAAATTCTGCCGTTGCCCCGTAAGCAGCGGCAACGTTTTCTGCAGCTTTCTGCAGTTTACCAAGCAATTCTGTCATACCTTCATTTTCCTGGCAACGCACGTCAAAAGTTATCTCCGCATGGTCTGGAATAATATTATACGCACTGCCGCCACCATTAACGGCTGTAGCTTTGCAAGACCAGGAAATTACCGGATTAATTCTAACCCCAGACGCCGCATTGATAACTGCCGCTGCTGCTTCAACAGCGTTAACACCCAAATGCGGGCGCGAACCGTGACAGCTTTGCCCTGTAATTTTTACTTTGGCAAAGGTGCTTGAAGCATGCCTTACAGCAGGCGATAATTTGCCAAACGGCAAATCCTGCACTGGACGGATATGCAGACCGACAGCAATATCGACGTCTTCCAGCACACCGGCGTCAATTACAGCCAGCGCGCCTTTTAAAGTTTCCTCGCCCTGTTGAAACAAAATTTTTAAAGTTCCTTTTTTTATTTTATCTTTTAAGTTAGAAGCCGCTGCCAAAACCATAGAGCAGTGCGCATCATGCCCACAGGCGTGTATTGCCTTATGCTCGCCGTTAATAACAAACGGCAGCGCATCCATATCTGCACGCAAAAGCATTACTGGTCCTGGTTCCGCACCCTTTACTACACCTACAACGCCGGTTCCGCCAACATTCGTTGTAACTTTGTAACCAAGTTCTCTTAATTTATCCGCAAGATAAGCAGAAGTTTTAAATTCTTGAAAGCCTATCTCCGGAATTTGGTGTAAATCATGAAAAATATCTTTTACATTTAAAATAGCCATATTATCCTCCTCTAAAAACAACAACCAATAGCAATTATTTTGCCAAAATTTGAAAAAATTATAACATATCGTTTTTTAAATAGCAATACTAAAATGTATTTTAAAAATTCTAAAAATAAATTTTCATTTTCGTCTTGACATTACGTATTTCTGTCAATATAATAAAGACAAATTTGTTGCATTATTTGTTTTTGTTGTTTGATAGGAGGGCATTATGGAGAAAAATGAGAAAAAACTCACTAACTTTGATTCCGAAGAATGGCGTGTAGGGCCAAAGGCTTTTATTTCCTTAGCCGCTGCAATTTTATTCTTTTCCGGAATAATGACCGGCTTTGACGGTATGAAATGGCTCAGCGCATTTGACTTCAGTACACTGATAGGCAAATTCGGCACCGTTAAAACGCTTGGCAAGGATACATTTGTCGGCACCGGTGGGCTGGGTGCACGCGGCGGTTTTATGTTTGCGCTGTCACTTGTGCCAAGCGTAATGCTGGCAATCGGCTGTCTTGAAGTTTTATCGCACTACGGAGCTATTAAAGCTGCCCACAAACTTTTAACACCATTGCTGCGACCATTGCTCGGCGTACCGGGTTTAACCGGGCTGGCACTGATTACCGACCTGCAAAGCACAGATGCCGGTGCGGCATTAACCAAAGAACTATACGACCAGGACCTGATAACAAAAAAAGAGCTTACAATCATCGGCTCATGGCAATATTCCGGTGCAGGGCTTATCAACAACTATTTTGCTATCGGTTCTGCTCTGTTTTCTTATTTAACCGTGCCGCTGCTTGTACCTTTTTTACTGATGTTTGTTTTTAAATTTGTCGGCGCCATGTTTGTGCGCTTTGTTTTAAATACTGTTTACAAGGAGGATTTTAAAAATGAGTAACGGCGTTCAAGCAAAAAACGTATCCGGCAATCCGTTTGATATTTTCGTTATCGGTGCCCGCAAAGGTTTTAATATAGCAATCAACAATCTTGTACCTAACATCTTAATGGCTTATGCCGTTGCAGAAATACTCAATTTGCTTGGTGTTATGAGTTTTTTAGGCAATGTCTTCGGACCGGCAATGACACTGTTTGGACTGCCAGGCGAAGCCGTTACGGTAGTGCTTACTGCTTGGCTTTCCAGTTCTGCTTCTGTAGGTCTTGCAGCCAACATGGCAGCAAACGGCATGCTTGACGCACGCCACATTACGATTTTGATGCCCTGCTTCTTTTTGCTTGGGGCACAGCTGCAATATATGGGTAGGCTTTTAGGCGTAGCCGATGTACCAAAAAAATATTGGCCGCTTTTAATGCTTGCCAGCCTTCTCAACGCACTCTGCGCTATGATTATCATGAATTTATTCTTTGCTTGATAATTTAATAATACGGTATAAAGCAAAAATACCTTCTGCCAAACGCGGCAGAAGGTATTTTTGTTTTATTTATCTTCAACAACCAGTTTTAAAACATCGGGCCTTGCATAATGGCCGCATACATCAAATTCCATACGGCTGGCAGCCACTTTACTCATATCAAGCTCTGCATAAATAACAGCTTCTTTGTCCCATACCGGTTCTGTCAGGTAATGCCCATAAGGGTCAACAATGCAGCTGCCGCCGCGGCACACTTTTTCAGGCAGTTTGGCAATTTCATCCTGCGCCTGCAAATCTGCCGGGTAAGTATCACGTGTAAAGTACATATCGCAGTTTATAAAATAGCAATGCCCTTCAATAGCTATATGCTTAATTGTGCTTTGCCATTCATCATTATCATTGGTATTTGGCGAAATATACAGAGTAATACCTTTTTGATAAAGCGCAGCCCTTGCCAGCGGCATATAGCTTTCCCAGCAAATCATACTGCCCATTGGCCCCCACGGCGTTTCGGCAACCGGGAAATAGTTTCTGTCGGCATCGCCCCATACCACGCGTTCCGAACCGGTAGGTTTTAATTTGCGGTGCACAATAATTTCACCTTCCGGTGAAAAGAACAAATTAGTATTATACAGCGTTGCTGTTACGGCATCACGTTCTGATACGCCAATACTGAGCCAGGCACCAGCTTCTTTTGCAGCTTTTGCCAAAAGCTCCGTTTCAGGTCCAGGTACAACAATGCTGTTTTCATAATACCGCAGCCAGTCTTTACGCCCGGCTTCATTTCTGCTGCCAACAGTAAAACCAAAAGTCATTCCGTAAGGATATCCCGGTATAAACAATTCCGGAAATACAATTAATTCAGCCTTGTTTTCAGCACATTCTTTAATAAGTGCCACTGCCTTTTCCACACAGGCTTTTTTATCAAACAATACAGGAGCAGCCTGTACCACAGCAATCTTGCAGCTCTTTTGCAAATCTTTCATAAATCCTCCCTCTGCATTCACACAAAACCCCGGCAGTAACGGCTGCCGGGGTTTAATACTGCCATTAATCAATTAAATTTTAATGAAGTTTAAAACGCTTATTAATATGCGCCGCGGAATTTCATAGCTTCATCCAGGCGGTTAAGAGCTACGATATAAGCTGCGGTACGCATGTTAACTTCGTATTTTTTAGCGGTGTCATATACCTGTTTAAACGCGCCAATCATTAACTGGGTCTGTTTATCGATAACTTCTTCTTCAGTCCAGAAGTAACGGTACAGGCACTGAACCCATTCAAAGTAGCTTACGGTTACGCCGCCGCCGTTGGCGAGAATATCCGGCACAACCAAAATTCCTTTCTTATCAAGGATTTCATCAGCTTCCGGAGTTGTCGGGCCGTTAGCGCCTTCAACGATAATTTTTGCCTTAACGTCAGCCGCATTGTCTTTGGTAATCTGAAGTTCCATTGCGCACGGAGCAAGCACGGTAACTTCCATTGCCAGAAGGTCGGCGTTGCTGATTGCTTTGCTGCCCGGGAAGTTTACTACGCTGCCGGTTGCCTGTACGTGTTTTTCAACTTCGTATGGGTCAAGTCCGTCTTCATTCATAATAGCGCCGTAAACATCGCTTAAAGCCACAATTTTAACGCCAAGGTCGTGAATGAGTTTAGCAGTCCAGCTGCCTACATTGCCGAAACCCTGTACTGCGCAGGTTGCTTCTTCGGGCTTAATGCCCATGGCTTTAATTGCTTCTCCTGCTGCAACCATTACGCCGCGGCCGGTAGCTGCGGTACGGCCCAACGAGCCGCCGATGCAGATTGGTTTGCCGGTAATGAAGCCCGGTTCATACTGGCCTTTCAGCTTGCTGTATTCGTCCATCATCCAGCCCATAATCTGAGCGTTGGTATTCATATCAGGGGCAGGAATATCCATTTTTTCGCCGATAATGGGAGCGATTCTGTCAATGTAGCCGCGGGTCAAACGTTCAAGTTCTGCCTGCGAAAGTTTGGACGGGTCAACAATAATGCCGCCTTTACCACCGCCGTAAGGCAGATTGGCAACTGCACATTTGCAGGTCATCCAGAAAGCCAGAGTTTTTACTTCGTCCATATTAACGCTCTGATGATAACGGATGCCGCCTTTGGCCGGGCCCATAATTGTGCTGTGCTGGCTGCGGTAACCGGTAAATACTTTGGTAGTGCCGTCATCCATTTTTACAGGAATGGAAACTTCCAGAGTTCTTTCCGGGCAGGCAATAATTTCCGCCGCATTCGGGTCAAGTTTCATAACCTCAATAGCTTTGTTCAGCGGAATCTGCGCCATTTCAAATAAATTCATAATCCATGCCTCCTTTAAAAATCTTAAATATAATATATTGTACAGTCCAAGATAATTTCATATCTAAAGAGCTGCTTTCAGCTTCATTATAACTCTTGCAAATACAAGTGTCCACTTATTTTTGGTTATAAACTGAATTTTCATAAACTTGCATTCAATTTATAAATTGGTTTTAAGCTCCGGAAATTCATCATAAACTGCGCCAAAATTAATGCCGGCAATGGTTTTGTTTTTATACTTTTCACGCAAATCGGCCATGCCGTTAAGCAGATGCTTGCTTGTTATGCCGTATTCCGTCGAAAGATAGGCTTCAACAAAAGCGGCCAGATGGTCGCAGCCTTTTAACATTATGCCGTCCACCGCTTTATAGCCATGCCCGTCAACATTATATTTGCCGTTTAATTCTTCTTCGCTTACCTCGGTGGGAACACCGTCAAGCATTACGCGGTTGGTAAACTCGTTCTGCGTAAAGTAAATAATTTCCTCGTGCCAGCCCCACGGCAGCAGCGGCAGCAGTTTTTCGGCAACCTGGCGCTTTTCAATATCCTTAATTAAATCGTCAAGCCCTTCCACAGAAGTTTTAACCGGCGAAATAATATCGCGTGTCAGTACCTCCGGCAAATCATGGAACAGGCCGCACAAAAAGTCGTTAACCACGCGTTCGTCACAAGCGTTCATTTCCACGGCGCAGAAATAACCCAAAATGGCAACTATCAGCACATGCCCCATAACGGAAGTTTCCGGCACGCGCGGCGACTGCGCCCAGCGTTTTTGAAAACGCAGCTGCCCGACAAGGTCAATAAACTTGCTGGTTTTGCCTTTCAGCGATATTTTCTGAACTCCGGCCAAATCATAATGGTCCTCGATATTGCTTTCAATGGCGGCTTTAGTGGCGTCTATGCCGTAAATTGCCTGGTTAAAATGGTAAATAATGCCAAATTCCCACTGCGTGGCAAGGTAGTGCGCTGCCCGCAAAAGTTTTTTCTCCAGCCGGTTTTCTTCCGGATAATCAAACCAGCGTTTTAGCTTGGCAAAAAACACTTCGTCCATATCCGGTACGCGCCGGGATAGCTGCTCGTAAATCCAGGCGTTCAGCTTGCGTCCGTGCACGCGCATAAGCTCATGGTAAATCGGCGGTTTAATATCGGTTAAAATTATGCGGTGCATAAACTCAAAAATACCGCCTTCTATAAGCACGCGCCAGTTTAATTTTGCACCGTGGTCCTGCTCCTCATATTTGGCAATGATATACAAAATCATCATTTTATGCGCCTGTTTGTCCAGTTCCGTAAAGCCGTTGGGGCGGATATGGTCATTCCAGCGCTGTATATGTGCACCTTCAAACAAAAATTCAATAAATTTCTTACTCAGCATTTTTTCACCCCGCAAAAAATACGCATTTTCCATGAAAATCAGCAAAATTCCCAAATTATTCTTTATGAAGTTTAATATTCTCTGTTTTTTTTGCCTCTCCTGCATTTTTTTCAAAAAAGCATTGATTTTTTTACACAAAATTGTTTATAATATGATATTATTATATTAGTATCATGCAAACAAAATTTTTTATGAAAGGTTGTGACAACAAAAAAATGGAAGAAATGATCCGTTTGCAGGGAATTACCAAAAAGTACGGCAATAACCTCATCATCCCCAAGCTGGACCTTACCATTTACGACGGTGAGTTTTTAACGCTTTTAGGGCCTTCCGGCTGCGGCAAAACCACTTTGCTGCGTATGATTGCGGGGCTTGATACGCCTACTACCGGCAAGGTTTTCCTTGATGACGAAGACGTTACCAATAAACCGCCCTATAAACGTGATGTCAATATGGTTTTTCAGCACTACGCATTATTCCCTCACATGACTGTTGAGGAAAACATAAAGTTTGGGCTGATGATGAAAAAAGTACCCGCCGAGGAACAAAAGGAACGTGTAGCGCAGGTACTGTACCTTACGCAGCTTGAAGAATTCCGCAACCGCCGTCCGCAGCAGATGAGCGGCGGCCAGCAGCAGCGCGTAGCCATCGCCCGTGCCCTTGTAAATAACCCGAAAGTGCTTTTACTGGACGAGCCGCTTGGCGCACTCGATTACCAGCTGCGTAAAAATTTGCAGCTGGAACTTAAGAATTTGCAGCGCGGCCTTGGCCTTACCTTCATTTATGTAACGCACGACCAGGAAGAAGCGCTTACCATGAGCGACCGCATTGTGGTTATGAATAAGGGCGTTATTGAACAGGACGACAACCCTGATACGATTTACCATTACCCCAACACTCGCTTTGTCGCCAAATTTATCGGCGAAAGCAACTTTTTTGAAACGGAAAGCGAAACGCTTGTTATCCGCCCGGAAAAACTCAACCTCTGCCCGGAATACGAAGACGAACAGGCGGAAAAGCAGCACCCGGAACCGGGTTATTACGGAACCGTTGTAGACGTTGTGTTTTACGGCACCATTGATAAAGTATTTATCCGTCTGGACAACTCCAACCAAACCGTTGTGGCCTACCAGTATTTTGACGACGTTAAACGCTGGTCACCCGATGAGCGCGTAGGTATTTGGTGGTATAAAAAAGACGAGGTGAAAGTATCGCGATGAAAAACGGAAAACTGATGGTTGCCCCGGCAATGCTCTGGTTAAGCATCTTTTTCGTTATCCCGCTTCTCATCGTAGTTGCCGTTTCCTTTGCCGGGCGCACGCCTTACGGACAAATAATTTTTGAATTCACCCTAAAAAATTATCTGCGCTTTTTAGAACCTTTATATTTGCAGATTTTTGCCGACACTCTGATAGTAGCGGTTATTACTACCGTTGCTACCATCATCATGGGCTACCCGCTGGCATACTTCATTGCACGCCTGCCTAAAAAATGGCAGCAGCCGGGGCTGATTCTCGTGATGATACCTTTCTGGATTAACTTTTTAATCCGCTCTTATGCGTGGGTTATCATTCTGCGCACGCAGGGTGTGGTAAACACCTTTTTAATGAAACTGGGGCTTATTGAGCAGCCACTTCAGATGCTGTACAACGACGCGGCCGTAATGCTGGGAATGATTTACGCCCTGCTGCCTTTTATGGTGCTGCCGATTTACGTTTCCATAGAACAGCTTGACCTGCGCCTGCTTGAAGCGGCCTCCGACCTTGGCGCATCTCCGATGACGGCTTTCCGCAAGGTTACCCTGCCGCTGACAATGCCCGGCATTGCCGCAGGCACAATTTTAGTGTTTATTTCCTCGCTCGGCATGTTCGTTGTGCCGGACGTTATGGGCGGCGCCAAATCCGCCCTTATCGGCAACCTCATCCAGAACCAGTTTCTGGCAGCGCGCGACTGGCCTTTTGGCTCCGCGCTCTCCATTGTGCTGGCAGTAATGAGCCTTGTGCTGATTATCCTTTACTACAAGGCTTTGCAGTCGCAGGAAGGAGGGGCTAAAGATGCAAAAGACGTGGCGTAGCCATCTTCTTCTGGCCTATTCGCTTGTAATACTGGCCTTTTTATACCTGCCTCTTTTAATTCTTGCGCTGTATTCCTTTAACGAATCGCGTATTAACGCTGTATGGACAGGCTTTACGCTTGACTGGTACGCTTCCCTTTTCCAAAACCGACGCGTGCTGGAAGCCCTTATGAACAGCCTGTTTATCGCAGTTATCAGCACCGTTGTTTCCACCGTGCTCGGCACAATTGCCGCCATTGCCCTCAACCGCTATCAGTATAAATGCAAACCGGTTATTAACGGGCTTTTGTATCTGCCGATACTGATTCCGGAAATTGTTATGGGCCTGAGCCTTCTGGTGCTGTTTGCACAGACGCAGGTTCCGCTCGGTAAAGTTACGCTTATTTTAGCGCACATCACCTTCTGCCTTTCCTTTGTGGTAATTACCGTTAACGCAAGGCTTGAAGGCATGCGCCATGAACTTGAGCAGGCAGCCATGGATTTGTACGCAACGCCGTTTCAAACCTTCCGTTATATTACCCTGCCGCTTGCCATGCCAGGTATTATCGCCGGCGCGCTGATTGCCTTTACCCTTTCCATTGACGATTTTATCATCAGCTTCTTCGTGGCCGGGCCTAACTCCACCACGCTGCCGCTATATATTTACGCAATGGTAAAACGCGGCATTTCCCCGGAAATTAACGCCCTTTCCACACTCTTAATGTTCGCAACCATTTCGCTGATTGTAATTGCGCAGATTTTACAGCCGCAGCACAGCAGCAAAAACAAAGATTGATTCCGTAAAACGGTTCAATAAAACCAAATAAAGAAAGGATGATTTGCAAAATGAAAAAACTTTTGGTCTTTCTCGTTTCCGTACTGACCATGGCCCTTCTCCTGACAGGCTGCGGAGGTGACACAGAAAAGAAAGATGCAGCGGCAGGAGGAGAACAGCAGGTTCTCAACCTCTTTAGCTGGGCCGACAATTTTGACCCGGAGGTAATTGCCGAATTTGAAAAGCAATACAATTGTAAGGTTAATTACGACGTATTTGCCAACAATGAAGAACTTCTGGCTAAAATTCAGGCCGGCGGAGCACAGTACGATGTAATCCAGCCTTCTGACTATATGGTTGCAACCATGCTCAAACTTGATTTGCTGGAAAAAATGAACATGGAAAACATCCCCAACGCCAAAAACATTGTAAGCACTTTAAAAGCACCGGTTTATGACCCCACCGGCGACCATTCCCTCGTTTACACCTGGGGCATTACCGGCATTGCCTACAACAAAAACTATGTTAAAGACGTTCCCGACAGCTGGGAAGATTTGTGGAACCCTGAATATGCAGGCCGCCTGATTCTTTTAAATGACAGCCGCGAAACCATCGGCATGGCATTAAAGAAAAACGGCTTCTCCAACAACAGCACCGACCCTGCACAGGTTGAAAAAGCCTTCCAGGATTTGAAAGCGCTTGCACCTAACGTACTTGCTTTCGATACCGATACCATTAAACAAAAATTCATTGCCGAAGAAGCATGGATTGGCACTATGTGGACCGGTGACGCAAGCTACACCCTGAAAGACAACCCCAATATCGGCTTTGTAGTACCTAAAGAAGGCGCTACCATCTGGGCTGATACCTTTGCTATCCCCAAAGGCGCAAAACATAAAGAACTGGCCGAAAAATTCATCAACTTTATCTATGACCCGAAAATCAGCGCTAAAAACTATGAATACATCGGCTACAATGACCCGAACGAAAAAGCTCAGGAATTCCACAGCGAAGAATTTAAAAATGACCCGATGCTGAAAATCGGTATGGATAACATCGACAAAGGCGAATGGCTGATTGATATCGGCGATGCACTGCCCATGTACGACCGTTACTGGACCGAACTGAAAACAGCAAAATAAAATTTACTGATACTTTGCATTAAACGACAACCCCCGCTTGAAGCATAAACTTCCGGCGGGGGTTTGTTATTGCAGCGGCTGACTTAGCGATGTTTATGGTTAAAGGAGGAAAAAGGGTTTGTAAATCAGACAGCAATATTTATTTTGCATTTTAAAAGTACTGTTGCACCCACGTTGCTACCATTGACCTAACGCCTCGGGAGATTACAAAAATTAAAAAGCCGTGGAATGCGCTCCACGGCTATGTTTTTACTGGTGATCCCGGGCAGATTCGAACTGCCGACCCTTCGCTTAGGAGGCGAATGCTCTATCCAACTGAGCTACGGAACCGAATATTAACTTATTAAGTGTATCACAGTTTTAAGCAGCGGGCAATTATAAATTATCCATTGCTCCGGGAGGCATGCTCCACTCTACTCTTACATCGGTATTGAACCATAATCTGCCAAGGCAGTTTTTAAAGTTTTCCAAACTGTCAAGCGGCATTAAAGTTTTGGTAACAAACTGACGGATAGTTTCGCCTTCAGGCAGATCAAGCGTTAAGGGTTTGCTTAAAAATTCTTCTACCTTTGCTTTAGCTTCCGGAACATCCAGCACAACATTGGCGGTTTTGGTTTCCGGGTCATATTCTACATAACCATAATGAGCATGGTGGTTTAACGTAACAGTAAATTTTTCCATAATATACCTCCGCTCTGTATATTATAGCAATTTATCGCTTATTCTACAATAGGGCACTTCAATTAAAGGCTGTTTACAGCCGAATTTTGCAGTAAGCTGCCTTTAACAGATATTTTTACGGCATTTCACAAAAATTTTAATGTTAGCAATCTCTAACAATTAATAATAATTATTGACAACTTGCCTGTGCTGTGTTAAAATCATTACAGTAAGCGGTTAGAACGAACCGCCATGATAATTTTAAAATTTGTACTTTATGGAGGAATGAATAATGAAAAAATGGGTTTGCCAAGTTTGTGGCTATGTTTATGAAGGTGAAGCTGCTCCGGAATACTGCCCGCAGTGCAAAGCTCCGGCTTCCAAATTTGTAGAAATGAAAGGCGAAATGACCTGGGCTGCTGAACATTTTGTTGGCGTAGCTAAAGACGTTCCCGAAGATATTAAAGAAGACCTGCGCGCTAACTTCAACGGCGAATGTAGCGAAGTAGGCATGTACCTTGCTATGAGCCGCGTTGCTTTCCGTGAAGGCTATCCGGAAATCGGCCTGTACTGGGAAAAAGCTGCTTTCGAAGAAGCAGAACATGCTGCTAAATTTGCTGAACTGCTCGGCGAAGTTGTTACCGACAGCACCAAAAAGAACCTTGAAATGCGCGTAGAAGCTGAAAACGGCGCAACCGCAGGCAAAACCGACCTTGCAAAACGTGCTAAAGAACTCGGCCTTGACGCTATCCATGACACCGTTCATGAAATGGCTCGTGACGAAGCCCGCCATGGCAGAGCATTTGCAGGTCTGCTCGCTCGTTACTTCAACAAATAATTAAATAGTTGTTTAAGCAATAAGCAAAAGAAACTCCTGTTATCCACGGATAGCAGGAGTTTTTATTTTGCCGTTTTAATACGGATAATAGTTGATGACCATAAATTTTACTTTAATCTTGCCATCGTTAATATAAGTATGGTTAACGGAAGAATTAAATACCAAAGAATCACCAGCATAGAGCTCATAGACGGCGGTATCTGTTTTAAGAGTGAGTGAGCCTTCGATAACATAAATATATTCCTGCGCCCTTGGCGAATGAGCGATTGAAGCATTGGAGCTTTCTGCGTCAAGTTCGCAGTAAAACAGCTCGAAATTACGTTCCGGCGCAGTTGAAAAATAGCAGTGAACGCGGTATACGCCCGTTTCGTCACTTTGCTCCGCCGTATCACTTCTGCGCACAACGGTGCCGTCCGGCTCTTTAACTTCCATCAGGCGTGTGTACGGCACGTTCAGCCCGTTGGCAATTTTCCAGATTGTGTTAATGGTAGGGTTGCTGCCCCCTTTTTCAATATCCGATAAAACCGCTTTGCTGATGCCGGAAAGTTTTGCCAGCTGCCCCAGCGTCAGGCTACGCTCCGTACGCAGTTTATTTAAGTTAAACGCGATAATTTTCCCTAAGTCCATAAATTCACCTTTAACGTTTAATCTTTATCCTTATCGGCTTTAGCGGCATCGTTGGCATTAGCTACCGGCGCCCATTCGCGCAAAAGCTGGGCACAGCCGTTGGCGTAGCTGCCTGCATCGCCAAAGCCTGCGGCATAGGCATCCTGGTTATATACGGTTAAAAGCTGAACATCTTCATAGTACAGCGTTGCGCTGCTGCCGTTGTCGTACACAATAAAACGGTACGGGTCAACAGGGCCGCGCTGACGCGCTACATACAGCGAACCTGCCAGCATATAGGCGCGGTATTCCGGCTTGTCATTGCCCACGGTCTGAGTAATGTTAAAAGTCCAGCCACCTTCGTGTACGGTTGCCGTGCCGTCTTCATGCACCGTAATATCGGGATGAGGGTCTAACTTTTTAATCTGTTTCATAACGCGTTTCAGGCGTTCTTCCGGTTCCGGATGGCTGCTGAACAGGCCATAGCCCGGATTGCCTTTTTCTTTGGCCAAATCTTCCAGTTTATTAATGGTAAGCACCATGCTGTACGGATTGTAGCCTGCCTTAACGCACAGGTTAAACCCTTCCTTATCGGCGCCGCGTTCATCGGTACGGCTGTAACCTGCTGCCAGCGCCTGCGAGGCGAGCCCTGTAAGCCCCATATCGCCCTTGGTGGCAACAGCCAGCAAAAGGGTTGTTAAAAGCTGTTTTTCAATCTGGTGTACGGTATGTTTTTCAACAATATGGCTTACTTCGTGCCCTAAAACACCTGCCAGTTCAGAATCGCTCGGCATGTAATCAATAAGCCCTTTAAACACATATACAAACCCGCCGGGGCAGGCCAGTGCGTTAACTTCGTCGCAGTTAAGCACTTTAAAGGTATATTCCAAATCCTGACGGTCACTTACAGCCACAAGGCTTTGCCCAATGCGGTTAACACGCTCCTGCAGTTCGTAATCTTGCACAACGCCGTACTGCGCTTCCAGTGCCATGGCGGTTTCGCGCCCCATCTCAATTTCCTGCTGCTTGCTTATAATGCCGGCTTCTGCCGGAAAAGCAGTGCCAAGCAGTAAATAAAAGGCAAACAGCAAACCGGCAAATAACTTAAAAATGTTTTTTAATGCCATTTATATCTCCCCTTTTTCGTGCATGGCAGCAATTTCTTCTTTGGTATAGCCCGCGCTTTCCAGCACCTCCTGCGTATGCTCGCCCAAATAAGGCGCGCGTTTGCGGATAGTGCCCGGTGTATCAGACAGCTTCGCCGCAGATTTTACATAAGTATAATCTCCGAAATCTTCTTTTTTGGTTACAAGCATCTGCGACTGTTCCGTTGTCAAACTACTGTCCAAAGCCTCCTGCAAGGTGCGGATTGGCGTTACGCAAAACTCGTCTTTACCGATAAGTTCCAGCCACTCGGCCTGAGTTTTACCTGCAAAAGCATCTGCCAGTTTCTCTTTTATTTCTGCCGAATGGGCAAAATCAAACTGGCGGCTTTCAAGTTCCGGCAGGTCAATCAATCTGCACATTTTCTGCCAGAACTTCGGCTCAATAGTACCGATGCTTAAATAACGGCCGTCCTTTGTTTTGTATACGCTGTAATAATGCGATGCCGTACGCCCGAAAGAAGGCATGCCGGTTTCGCGGCAGCCGATGACGCTGCTGATGGCCGTAATTTCCGCATTGATTGCCGAGCTGTACAAATCAACGTTTACAAGCTGCCCTTTGCCGGTGCGCTCGCGGGCATACAGTGCCATCAAAATGCCGCTGATGGCATTTAAACTGCCGCCAAGTGCTGCCACCTGCACCGAAGGCACGCTTATATCCGTTCCGTCTTCCGGCGCTGCCACACCGGCAAGCCCTATAACATTAAGGTCATGCGAAGGCATGTGTTTATATTTTCCTTCCGGCCCGAAACCGGTAATGGAACAATAAATAAGCCGCGGGTTAATTTTGCTTACACTTTCGTAATCAAGCCCCAGCATTTTTAAATACCCGGGGCGGAAACCTTCCAGAAATACGTCCGCCTCTTTTAAAAGGCGCAGCAAAACTTCACGCCCGGCAGGCGTTTTTAAATTTACGGTAATGCCTCGCTTATTGCGGTTCAGCATTAAATGCCAATAACTCATGCCGGGTTCTTTAGCCGGCGTAAAACCGCGCGTAACGTCGCCCTTTACATCTTCAACCTTAATTACGTCCGCACCGAAATCGCCCAGAACCATGCCGCAGTATTGCCCCGGCAGCCATTTGCTGAAATCAATTATTTTTATTCCTTCCAAAGCCTGCATAATTACTACCCCTTTGTACAACAAACAATTAATATGCTATATACTTCTACGCCATACGGTGTTTTCCTTTTTATCTTGCGGCAGATATTACAAACATGTATAATATTATTGTATGAATTATTATAAAAAATATTTTTGTCATTTTCATGTTCCGGAGTGATTTTTATGAATATCCATAAATTAACGCTGGCAGCACTGCTTGTTGCCATAGGCACTTTAAGCGCGCATCTGGTTTATATACCGGCAGGCGCTTCCAAATGCTTTCCGGTTCAGCATGCTATAAATGTACTCTGCGCAGTTATTTTAGGGCCTAAAGAAGCTGTTTCCGTTGCTTTTGTTATTTCCTGCCTGCGTAATATGGCAGGCACAGGCTCGCTTTTGGCATTTCCCGGCAGCATGATTGGCGCCTTTTTAGCCGGGCTTGCTTACCGCCGCTGGCATAATACCGGCGCGGCCATGCTTGGCGAAATTTTCGGTACCGGCATTTTAGGCGGGCTGGCAGCATGGGTTATTGCCTGGGCAATATTAAACAGCAAGACGGCAGCCTGGTTCTTCGTGCCGCCGTTTTTAATCAGCACCATGGGCGGCAGCATAATTGCGGGGCTGCTCATAAAAAGCGGTATTCTTACTCATCTTATGCCGGCTTCTTTTTCCGGCAGGGCAGGTAAATAATGGACTTTAATCTTGATAATTTTCTTTCGCAAATTTTATATGTTTTAAGCGGCTTTTTATTCGGCATTTTTGCATCGCGCTACAGCGTGCTGTCCTGGCGCACCATCCGCGCGCGCGGCATTTTTGCGTCACTTTTGCAGGTATGTATTCTGCTCATCGCGTTTATTGCTTTTCCGCTGCTTTTTTCTACCCGTACGGTAATAGGCAGCTTTGTATATTACGCTGTTTTGCTTTTCTTTTTCAGCAAGGGTTACAACAAGAGGTGAAATTATGAACGAAAATACTGAAGGTAAACTGCATAATTTAAAACTGGATGTGCCCATTGCAGAAAAATTTGTACAGCCCATGGCCGATACTTTTAAAGTTCTGGGCGACCCTACGCGTATCCGTATTCTGGCTTTGCTTGCCGAAAACGAATCCTGCGTAACGAATATTGCCGGAACACTGGAAATGACGCAGTCTGCAATCTCGCACCAGCTGCGCCTTCTGCGCCACGCAGGGCTGGTTAAATTTACCAAAACCGGCAAGGAGGTTATTTACAGCCTTGACGACAACCACGTTTTAACCCTGTTTGCCCAGGCGCTGTACCATATCAAACACAGGGTATAATGCCATAAACACAAAGAGCGTATGCTTCAGGCACACGCTCTTTTTATTTTAATAATTTAATAATTCCCCTAATTCTTTTTCAAATGTTCCAATTACAAATTCATGTCTAACTTTATCTATAAATTTAGTATCAGTTATTATTCTATAAACAGTTACACCTAACCCACCTATATCTAAATTTTCAACGGCCTTTTTATATTCTCCCTTATATGCTGCAAAACCGCATAATCCTAAATTAAAAGCCGTAGCAACTGCATTAGAATACATAATAATTTTTCTTGTCCTAACTTCATATAACTTTTCTTCTTCTGCATTTCCATTAAAAAATAATTTGTGAAATATTGATACCAAATAATTAATGAAAATAGCATATCCTGCCTGTTTGCCAATAGTTTTTAATTGTTGACCGACATATAACAAATTAGCACAATCTATACCATATTTTGCCAATTTCCCAGCTAATTCTGGCGAAATTGTGGTTAATAGAGGTAAAGGCAAACTATTCTTGGAATAAATATCAGATTTTAAATGTATAATCTCTTTAGCAAACGATACCGCTACTCGTTCTCGTCCATCATTACCTGTATTATTAACTATCTTATCTACAGTATATTTTAAAACCTTTATTGTATCAGCATATTCTGCAAAACTATCTCTATTTCTTTCATTAGTTCTAACATGATACGATTCGTACGCAAAACCACCATGTGTTAATGTAACTGTTGCAGTCGCAATATTTGCTGTACCAAATATTAACCCCAACAAAGGATCATGTCCTAATGTTTTACCCCTATGTCCAAATTTACCACTCTTTTTAAATTTGCCATCTGCCCCATCAACTACATCAAATGGTACAGGTTTTGTTAATATCTCAGATAAACTGGGATTATAATAACCTTTATTTCTTTCTTCTTTGCTATATTCATGTTCACCAGCAGCTGCTTGATCATCAAGTCGTTCTTTCGGCAAAGAAATTTTTTCTTGTAAAAATTGTCTAATAATCTGTAACCCTATTGCTACAAATAAAATAGAAACATCTTGTCCTGTTAATTTTGTTTTCTTTTCAAATGCTATAGCCAACTCAGATATTTTTTCCGGTGCATTATACATATAATTAGTAACAGCAATTTGTTTTTTTAAATCAGTTAAACATTCTTCATCAATTATTTTTCTTCTTTCTTTACTTGCATTAATTTCAGTTTTTATTTTCTCTAATTCAGCTTTTATCTTATCCATGTATATTTACCTTAACACAAGTTATTTATAGTTTGAATTTCTAAAATTAATAAAGAAATTTTAGAATAACAGTTTCTTTTTAATATAATTAATCTCTTTTCTTTATCATTCATTTCATTATTTTCTTTTATATATTGTTCTATTTTTTTATTAAATGAAACAATTATTTTATTCAAACATTTTTCGAGCAATATTCTTGCTTCCTCTCTCCCCTTCATAATATTTTTTTCTCTTCTGTTTCCAAGAAAAGCCAAAGCGGAAGCTATAATAATACCTGTGAAAATTCCAACGGAAGCTGTTTCCAATCCGTTTATATATACTGATTTTTCATTTTTTCCTAAATCAAATCCCAACCTTTTATCAGATTTTAATATCATATTATTTATTTCTTTGTCAGGAATATTATATTTTTTCCCTAGTTTCAAATAACTATTATTCCTAATTTCTCTCATATGATTAATTTGATCACTTAATTCATCTATTTCTTCAAATAATATATCGATATTATCACTTTGTATATCATATTTTTCCCTTTGCTCTTGTAACATTCTTGCATTTTTTATGCAAGTAAAAATAAAACTATTTAAACTTTTGATAATTTCTATCTTATATCCGTATTCTCTATATTCTTCTACAGAAAATTTGAATATACTCGGTTCTTCTAAATTAACACTACCATCTGCAAACCAAAGGTATTTATTATGATTTTTACTTCTTAAAAAATCAGATTCTGCAAGCATTTCTTTTATATCTTCATCAAAAGGAAGATTATCAACAAAATATTTGTTTTCTATAATTTTTTTTACATAATCATCAGTTAAGTAATTCCATTCAATATTACTACTTTTTTCTGTTTTTATACAATTCATATTATTAAACATAATCATTCTAAAAACACAACCTTTTAAATATTTTTATAATTATATTATCACTCACTATTTTAAAAGTAAAATCTTTAATAAACCTATTTTACCTGTATTTTTTCACCGTCCGGCGCTGTCAGCCAGATATCATTAATATGCACGCGTCCCTTAACGATTTCAAAAGCGTCGCTTGTAACTTCGCCAAGCGGCGTTTTTATTTTTACATCCGTAAATTTCAGCACTCCATGCCTGTCATTAAACTTGCCGGAAATCTGCTCAAACGGTATCAGGCTGTATGTGCCTGCGCCGCTTGTAAAACTGCCGTAAGTAAGCACGTTTTTGGGGTTGCCGCCGCTGCGCATTTTTAAATCAAGCTCCACACGGCAGTTAATTTTGCTGGTTTTGGCAGCAATGGACGCCATTAAATCATGCCCAAGCGCGTCAATGCTGTAACCGCGCGTATCTACATCGTAAGCCCCGGTTGCTTCCACCGTGCCGCCATAAATGCCGCCTGTTACATTGCTGAAGTCAATTTTGCCGTCTTTATAAAAGAAATCGCCGTTTACCTTGTAAAAATGAAGCGCCGGTATGTTAAGCCGCAAAAATTCAATCCTGCCGTCAATGGAAGGCCCGGCAAGCGGCCCCGTAGCGTGCCCGTAAACACTGGCTGTATCCTTAACCTTGCCAAGGCCCAGCGATTCCGGCACAACATTTTTCATGGAAAGATACAAGTCACATTCCGGCTCTGCCCCGCCAAGCAGTATTTTGCCGCTTATGCCCAGTTCGTCGCCAATCATCATGCCGCCAAAACCGGCTGCGGTAATTTTAAGCGCCGCCTCCTGCGGATTAACCGTGCGCACAGCAGCATTAACGCCACTTAATACAAAATAACGGTGCCTGTAACTGGCAGTAATAGTGCAGTCATTAATTTTTATACTGCTTTGCGGCAGATTTTCGGGCAAATTTATATGCAGACCTTTATGACGCCTTTTAGTTTCCTGACCTGCGTCCTTCTTCTTTTCCGGTAAAAAAGCCGGGCGCATATCTTTATTGAAGCGGATGGCTATTACAGGGTGGTTCAGTTCCGCTTCTTCCAGGCTGTTTAAATTTATGCTGCCGGTAACAACATCCCACGGTTTAACTTTAAAACGCCCGTCCGGCACAAATACTACCGGTTCGCCCTCAGCGTCCAGCCATTTCAGCCCGCGGAAGCCAACATTGCCCCACATATCGGCCGTAATGCTTTCAACGGCAACGCTGCCTTCAAGCGTTTTCTGCCGTGCCATTTCGGCGTTAAAAATTTCTGCCGCGTGTTCGCCCGCAAGGCGGCACAGCCAGAAATATACGCCGGTTACAACAAGCGCAACAATAATAATACCAATATACAGTTTAGGATGGTAAAATTTTTTAAGCATACTTACCTCAATCAGTTTTCCTGATTACAGTATAAGGTATTTGCGCCGGTTAGTAAAATTTTTTAAACAAAAAACGGGCCCGCATTTTAGCATTACTGCCTAAACAGAGCCCGTTTAAATTATTTATTTTTAATTATTTATTTTTAATTATTTCTTCCATTTGCAGTGGTCGGTTGCGCCGCTGAACTGGTTCAGTCGGAAGGAATTTTTAAGTGCCACCGTAATAAATTCCTTGGCTTCCGCCAAAGCGTCCTTAACGCTCAGGCCTTTGGCAAGCCCTGCGGTAATGGCTGCCGAAAAAGTACAGCCTGCGCCGTGGTTAAAGCAGCCGGGAATTTTCTTTTCGGTATTAACAACATAGTTTTTGCCGTCATACAGTACGTCTACCGCTTCATCGCTGTTATTGCGCGAGCCGCTTTTAATAACAACATAGCCTGCGCCCATTTCCTGAATGCGCGCCGCAGCTTCTTTAATTTCGTCAAGCGTTTCCACCTTATCCATACCGGCAATATACGCCGCTTCCAGAGTATTCGGCGTAATAACGTCGGCACGGCTTACCAGCACTTCTTTAATGGCTTTGGCTGCTTCCGGCACCATAATTGCGTCAATGCCCTTGCACACCATTACCGGGTCAATAACAACGTTCTTCAAACTGTATTTATCAATGGTATCGGCAACCAGCTGCACCAGTTCCGCACTGCCGAGCATGCCTGTTTTCATGGCGTCAATGCCGATGCCTTCCACAATGGTTTTTATCTGTTTTTCAATAACATCCATGCCGATTGGGTACATTTCGTGGTCCCAGTTAAGCGGGTTCTGCGCCACAATAACCGTCAGCGCCGTCATGCCGTATACACCCATGGCGGTAAATGTTTTTAAATCTGCTTCCATGCCTGCGCCGCCGCTTGTATCGCTGCCGGCAATGGTCATAGCCTTATGTAATGCCATTTTAAAGCCCCCTGTAATACAAAAAATTTATGTTTTTAACACAGATATTATGATATACTAAAACTGTTATTAAAAAAATATCCAGAATTTCCAATTTTAAAGGGGACAGTTTATGCTTATAACCTTGCCGCAGGCAGATAAAAAAGATTTTCCGCTTTATCTGCGCCTGATAAACGAAATTAAAAGCAAAATACACAGCGGTGAAATTGCAGCTGGAGAAAAAATGCCGTCGCTGCGCAAGCTGGCACACGATTTGGAAGTAAGCCGCACCACGGCAGAAGCGGCATACAGCCAGCTTGTTGCCGAAGGCTACCTTATTGCCAGCCCCAAACGCGGTTACTTTGCTGGCAGCATAGTTTCCCGCAAGCCGCAGAAAGTTCTGCCGCCGCAAAAGCCTTCTGCCGCAGCCATACGGTACGACTTCGGCAATAACTATATCGACAGCAGCCTTTTTCCCGCCTCGCTTTGGAAGCGCTGCCTTGGCCATGCCCTGCAAAATTCGGCGCTACTCGCCGGTTACGGCAACCCGCAGGGCGAGCCCTACCTGCGCAGCACGCTTGCGCGTTACAGCCACGAGGCGCGCAGCGTTATCTGCACGCCGGAACAGATAGTTATTGGTGCCGGTATGCAGAGCCTGCTGCAAATACTAATTGACGTGCTTGACGCTTTGCCGCACACAGTTGCATTTGAAGAACCCGGCTTTACCAAAGCGGAACATATTTTTGAAATGAGCGGCTGGCAGGTGCGGCATTTTAACACCGAAAACCTGCATAACAAACTGCCGCAGCTGCTTTATGTAAGCCCCTCCAACCCGTACAAGGGGCGCTCGCTTTCGCCGCAGGGCAGGCTTGATTTACTGCGCTGGGCACAGCAAAACAGCGCCTACATTTTAGAAGACGATTACAACGGCGAATTCCGTTATTTTTCGCACCCCATTTCGTCATTACAGGGCATGAGCGGCGGGCAGAATGTAATTTACTGCGGCTCTTTCTCGCGCATTCTGCTGCCAAGCCTGCGCATAAGCTATTTGGTGCTGCCGCAAAACCTGCTGCCCGTTTATAACCGTATCAAGCATTTGTATAACCAAACTTCCTCCAGCATTGAGCAGTTTGCCCTGGCGGAATTTATCGCGTCCGGCGGGCTGCGCCGCCACATAAAAAAAATGCGCCGCCGTTATGCCGTAAAAAACACTTTGCTGCGCACTGCTCTTGCCAATATTTTTGGCAGCAAGGCAAGCATTATGGCTTACGAATCCGGCCTGCATATACGCCTGGCTGTACACGCCGCTGCCACTGCAGAAGAACTGGCACAAAAGGCCATGTCAAAAGGCATTCACATTCTGCCAGTTAAAGCAGCCGAAAGCAGCAGTCCGGAAATTTTGCTTTCGTTTGCAGGCATTGCCGAAGAAGATATTGAACCGGCGCTCTTGGAATTAAAAAAAGTATGGCAGTTATAAAAAATGCTCTCTTGTAAGCACACAGCTGACAAAGAGAGCATTTTACTTTATTTAATAAATATTTCCCAGCACAAAACCGCAAGCAGGCCCGGCACGCCGAAAATACCGGCGATAAGCGCTTTGGCAACAGTTATTTTCAGCCCGAAGCCCACGGCTGCACCGATAAGGTTTACCAGCCACAGCGCAGCGGCGCCGATAACACCGTTCCACACCAGCTTAAACGGCAGCGATAAAAATTTAACCGCTATCAGTAAAATTAAAACGCCGGCAATAAAAGGCAGCGAGCCTTCTATCGTTGCAGAATCGAGCCCCTGCACAGCGTCAATGGCTGCCGTGCCGATTTCCCTGACTGCGTTTTCCGCATCCTGTATTTCCATTTTTTAATCTTGCCTTTCTTACAGACGCAGCCTGTTCTCCAGCGCGCGCGCCAAAGTCAGTTCGTCGGCGTACTCCAAATCGCCGCCGACAGGCAAACCATGCGCAATACGGCTGGTTACCACGCCCAGAGGTTTCAGCAGCTGCGCCAGATAGGCCGCCGTTGCTTCACCCTCCACATTGGAATTGGTCGCCAGAATTACTTCTTTTACTTCGCCCTGCTGCAAACGGCGCAGAAGCTCCTTAATCCGCAGGTTATCCGGACCGATGCCGTCCAGCGGCGACAATGCGCCGTGCAGGACATGGTACAGGCCTCTGTACCCGCGGCTGCGTTCCATGGCCATTACATCCTGCGGCTGTTCCACCACGCAGATGGTGGTTTTGTCGCGCCCGGGGTCACTGCATATGCCGCACTCCGGCTTGTCGCTTAAATTATAGCAGGTACGGCACATGCATACCTGGCGTTTGGCATCAACCAAAGCAGCAGCCAGCCGCTGCACATCCTCCGCCGGCATATTAATAATATGATAGGCAAGGCGCAGCGCCGTTTTGGAACCAATGCCCGGCAAACGCCGCAGCTGTTCATGCAGGTTTGCCAGCGGGCGTATCAGGCGCGCCATATCAGAACATGCCCGGCAGTTTCATCCCGCCAGTAATTTTGCCCATTTCTTTTTCGGTCATTTCGTCTACTTTGCGCATTGCTTCGTTAATGGCAGTAGTAACCAAATCTTCCAGCATTTCCACGTCTTCGGGGTCAACTGCGCTGGGGGCAATGGTAACCTTTTCAACGGTTTTACGGCCGGTTACAACAACGGTAACGGCACCGCCGCCGGCAGTTGCTTCAACAGTGCGGTTTTTCAGTTCCTCCTGCATTTTCAGCATATCCTGCTGCATTTTCTGTACTTTTTTCATCATGCCCTGCATATTTGCCATTCCGGGATTAAACATAAATAAATTCCTCCTTAATTTTACTGATTACAGTTTCTGCAATGTTCCGCCAAAAGCCGCCATGGCTTTTTTTACCACCGGCTCAAGTTCTTCTTCCTGCTCTTTTGCAGGCGCCGGTGCAGGCGGTTTCTGCACAAGTCCGGCTTCTTCAACGCAGTTTAAGCGCACCTCGCAGCGCGCAAGGCGCAGCAAAACGGCTTCAAAAGCCTTTTTATAATCATCGGCATTCATGCGCTTGCAGTTAAACTTGTTTTTAAAAGCAACCGTTAAAATACCGTTGACATAGCTTACTGCACGCCCACCGGCAGCACAGGCCACCATGGAGCGTTTCTTTTCCGTTTTTAAAATTTCAAGCACCTGCTGCCACAAATCTCCGGCAGCGGCATCCGCCTCCATAATTGGAGCAGGCTCTGCTTTCTGCACTGGGGCTGCTTTTTTTACAGGTACGGCTTTAACAGGTTCAGCCGCGGGCTGATAATTTTCTGCTTCCGCAGCATTTTTCTGAGGCTGCGGTTCCGGCGCTTCGGTGTGAATGCCATGCCCTTCGTCAAGCACATAGCCGAATTTAGGCCCGGTTTCCAGCGCAGCGACCGCTTGCTGAGGATAATCCTGATGCACAGGCGCAGCAGGAACTGTTTGCTGTATTACCGGTATTCTTCCGGCAAGCATGGCTTCCAGTTTTTCCACGCGCGCAGTTAAAGCTGCCAGCGTGCTACCTTCCACACGGCACAAATCAAACAGGCACATTTCAGCGGCAATTCTGCCGCGCACGCTCTGCCGCAGTTCCAGCATACACTGATGCAGGCGTTCCTGCGCCGCCATCAGCCTGTCCGTGCTGAACAGGCCTTCCATAGCAGCTATTGCTTCTTTAGTATCAGTCAGGTAAATCTCGCGGTAATCGGGCGAAGCCTTATAAAGCAGCACTGCCCGCAGGTATTTCGCAAGTTCAGTAATAATCTGCTTAACATCCTTGCCGCCTGCAAGCAGGGCTTCCAAAAGCTCCAGCGCTTCCGGCACATTGCCTTCGCCAATGGCTTTTACAAGTTCCCGCAGGGCTTCGCGCCCTACAATGCCCAGCACGCTGCGCACGGTTTCAGCGCTTACGCGCTCTGCCATAACGCCACACTGGTCCAAAAGGCTCAATGCGTCGCGCATACCACCGTCTGCCTGCACGGCAATCAGCTGCAAGGCATCATCATCGGCTGCAATGCCGCTGCCGTCGGCAACCTCACGCAGGCGTTTAACAATGTCGCTGTCGGTTACGCGCTTAAAATCAAAGCGCTGGCAGCGCGAATGTATTGTTGCCGGTATTTTATGCGGCTCTGTTGTTGCCAGAATAAAAATTACATGCGGCGGCGGTTCTTCCAGCGTTTTTAAAAGCGCGTTGAAGGCCTCCGTCGTAAGCATATGCACTTCGTCGATAATATATACTTTATAACGTCCGTTTACGGGCGCAAAAGCAACTTTTTCGCGCAAATCGCGGATTTCATCAATGCCGCGGTTGGAAGCTGCGTCGATTTCAAACACATCCATGGATGTGCCGTCATTTATGCGCACGCAGTTCTGGCATTTATTACAGGGGTTAGGGGTCGGCCCGTGTTCGCAGTTAACAGCTTTGGCCAGAATTTTTGCCGTGCTGGTTTTGCCTGTTCCGCGCGGCCCGGCAAACAGATAGGCATGGGCTATGCGCCCCGTTTCCAGCGCATTGGTAAGCGCAGTACGCACTGCCTCCTGCCCAACGAGGGAATCGAACCCCTGCGGGCGCCACTTTCTGTATAACGCAACGTATGCCAACTGCCGCACCTCCTTATAATATGCTTACCACATAATTATATAAAATTTCTGCCCATAAGTACAACAAAATTAACAAAAAAAGCAGCCCATCAGAGCTGCTTAAGCTACTTCCTTGTAGGGCCGCAAATGCAGGCACCCCTGCGGCACATGCAAGTAACTGCTTAGTGCTGCTCCCTCCCGGTCCTGACACGGTTCACAGGCTTTCATTGCGCAGGACCCGCCATCTGCGGTCCTACAAAGAAGTAATAAAAAAACCGCTTACGCGGCAGTTTTTAAGTGGCGGAGAGAGAGGGATTCGAACCCTCGGTACGGTTTCCCGCACACACGCTTTCCAGGCGTGCACCTTCAACCACTCGGTCATCTCTCCGTGTTGAAAATGTGATAAATATTTGGTTTTTGCCGCAAAAGAAAACTTGCGGCTATGGCATCAGCCGCAAGTAACAGTATACCTATATTTTGCTTACTTGTCAAGGTTTTTACATAATTTTTCTGTAAATTATTTAATCATCCGCTGCATTTTCCGGCGGCAAAAGTAAAAGCGACCTTTCGGAATTTAAAGTTACGTTCTGCGCCGTGCTGCCCATTACCAGACCTTTAACCAGCCCCGCGCCTGTTTTGGCCATTACAATCAGCGAAACATCTTCTTTTTCGCCAATGCGCAGAATTTCTTTCGATGCCGCACCTTTGCGCACATGGAACTTGGCTTTAATGCCGAAAATTTTCATTTCGTCCACCAGCTCCTGCAGGCGGTTAGAAGCCGTTTTCATTTTATCTTCCAAATCATCCTGGCTGCGGCTGCGTTCCACCACATGCACAAACACAACTTCGCTGATATGCTCGCGCAGCATGCGGATAACATCCAGCGCCGACAAAGACTTCAGCGAAAAATCGGTCGGCACCAGAATGCGGTGCAGCAGATTTTTCTGCAGCAGTTCGTCGCCTGCATCTTCCACCGGTTTTGATACAAACAGCGGCCTGTCGGTAGCACGCGCCAAATCAAAGGTGGTGCTTCCCAAAAGCGCGCTTTTAAAAAAGCCTTTTCCGTGCGACGCCACCATAATAAGCCCTGCGTCCTCATCATCGGCAATTTCCGTTAACTGCTCAAAAACTTCGCCGCTGCGGTAAATTTCACGCGCGTTTTCATATCCGGCGCGGCGCAGTTCGGCAACCACGGCCCGCACACGGCTCTGCACTTTTTTAAAGCTGCTGCTGCCGGGCTCCGCATCCTCTTTGTCTTTAAAAATATGCGCTACCGCAACCTCGGTATCGTCATCAGGGCACAAGCTGTAAAAACACGGAAGCAGGCCGTCCGCTTCCTCCGATAAATCTGTTGCAAGCAAAACCTTATCAAACATTTTTGTTTCTTTCCTCCAAAACTTAAAATCAGCGAAAAGTTACTTAATATTATTTTAATTCTCCGCCGCCGCCAAAAATCCTGCCGCAAATTTGCAGCCGCCGCTGCCGGAACATGATATAATAAAAGTATTTAAAGGAGTTTTTATTTATGGATACAGCTTTACTGATAGAAAAATTAAACAATACGCGCAGCCTTAATAAAGACGAAGCCTTGCAGCTTATCAAACAAGGCGCGCAGCATAAAAACCTGCTTTTTGCGCTGGCGCAGGAAACAGCACAAAAAAGCTTCGGCAGGCAGATTTTTGTGCGCGGGCTGATAGAGTTTACCAACTACTGCAAAAACGACTGCTATTACTGCGGCATAAGGCGCAGCAACAAGAATGCCGCGCGCTACCGCCTTACGCAGGAAGAAATTCTGGAATGCTGCCGAGCAGGGTACGGGCTTGGCTTCCGCACCTTTGTTTTACAGGGCGGCGAGGATTATTTTTACAGTGACGAGGATATCGCCGCCATTGTGCGCGCCATTAAAGCGCAGCATCCGGACTGCGCCGTTACCCTTTCCATCGGCGAGCGCAGCCGTGAAACCTACGCCCTGTGGAAAAAAGCAGGCGCCGACCGTTATCTTCTGCGCCACGAAACGGCAGACTGTGCGCATTACGCCAAGCTGCACCCGGCAGAACTGAGCGCCCAAAACCGCCAGAACTGCCTGTATACTTTAAAAGAACTCGGCTATCAGGCAGGCGCTGGCTTTATGGTTGGCTCACCTTACCAGACGGCGGAAAATTTAGCGGACGATTTAATGTTCCTGCAAAAACTGCGCCCGCAGATGATTGGCATAGGGCCTTTCATTCCCCATCACGATACACCGTTTAAGGACGAACCCGCAGGCAGCGTGGAACTTACTTTAGTACTGCTTGCCGTTCTGCGGCTTTTATTTCCGCGTGTTTTATTGCCAGCAACAACGGCGCTGGGCACTCTGGCCACGGGCGGCAGGCTTTTGGGAATTAAGGCCGGTGCAAACGTTATTATGCCCAATCTTTCGCCGCAGAACGTACGCGGCAAATACCTTTTGTACGACAATAAACTGCACACCGGTGCAGAAGCAGCCGAAGCGCTGAACGAACTGCAGCGTGAAGTAGCTTCCATAGGCTACAGGATTGTTTCTGACCGCGGCGATTATACGGAGGAGCCATGGACGCAAGGCTGAGGGTTCTTACAACTTACAAACTGCTTAATAATACGCGCTATTTCCGCCTGCGCTTATGTGCCGGCGGCGTTGTTACCGGCATACTGGCAGGCGTTATCATAAGCGGCTTCCGGCTTGCCTTAACCGGCGCCGCTTCACTCCGCGCCAATTTGCAAAGCCTTGTTTTTGCCGGCGGTTATACTCCGCCTGCCATTGCACTTTTTTGCGGCGCACTGCTTATTGCCGCCGCTTTGCTTGCGTGGCTTGCCAAAGCGGAACCGCAGGCGGCAGGCAGCGGCATTCCGCAGGTAAAAGGCGCCGTACTGGGCGTTTTTAAGCTGCGCTGGCTGCGTATTTTACTTGTTAAATTCGCCGCCTGCGCCCTTGCCATAGGCAGCGGGCTTTCGCTCGGCAGAGCAGGCCCGTCCATTCAAATAGGCGCTATGGCCGGGCAGGGCGTAAGCCGCCTTCTGGCACGTCCGCGCATCGAAGAACGCTATCTTATCAGCGGCGGCGCGGCAGCAGGCTTGGCCGCAGTTTTTAACGCTCCGCTGGCAGGCGTTATTTTCGTTCTGGAAGAAATCAACCATAATTTTTCAGGCTTTTTGCTGTTTCCCGTTCTTTCGGCGTCTGTGGCGGCGACATTTACAAGCCGTTTAATACTTGGGCGCGATACCGTTTTTAATTTTTCCGGGCTGCCCGTTTTGCAGTACAGCGATTACTGGGTAATTCTGGCGGCAGGCATCATCTGCGGCTTACTGGGCGCGTTGTTTAATTATGGGCTTTTAAATGCCGCGCGCCTTTACAAACTGCTGCCAAACAGCAGCTGCCTGCAAAACTTTTTGCTGCTTGCCGTTACTGCCATTACCGGCTTATATCTGCCGGAAGCATTGGGCGGCGGCGACGATTTACTAACCAATACCGCTTTTAACTCCTACCCCGTAACAGTACTGCTGATGTTTTTAGCCGCAAAAATACTGCTTACGCTGCTCGCTTTCGGGCGCGGGCTGCCGGGCGGCGCATTTATACCGACGCTTGTTGCGGGCGGGGTTGCCGGTGCGGTTATGGCCGGGCTGTTTTCTCAGGCGGGCCTTTTAAGCAGCGCTTATAAAACAAATATCGTTATACTTTCCATGGCGGCATTTTTTACGGCTTCCGTACGCACGCCCATTACCGCCACGGTGCTTGTTATGGAAATGACAGGTTCGTTTCTGCACCTTTTGCCGCTGGCGCTTGCTTCGCTTACAGCTTTTGCCACAACAGAAGTTTGGCGCGCCAAGCCGCTGTACGGCGAACTGTTTATGCGCCTTTTAAAAAACACTAAAGCGCTGGAACGCAACCACGCCGAACAGGAACGCAGCATTATGGAGCTGACGGTAGATACCGGCAGCACTGCCGACGGGCGCCTGGTGCGCGAAATTAACTGGCCGCGCCATTCGCTTTTAGTAGACATAAAACGCGGCGACGAAGAACTCATCCCCGAAGGCAATACGCGCCTGCACAGCGGCGATACGCTGTATGTGCTGTGCTACCCTACGGAAATTGCGGAACTTGAAAAACTGATAATCAAATAACAAAACGGCAGTAACCTTTTTAGGCCGCTGCCGTTATTTTTATGCGTTTTAGGTTTTAATCAATCCCTGTTACTTTAAAGTCCAGGGCTTCCACAGCCGCCGTTAAAGCAGAAACTTCCGGCTCCTGCCCTTTATCTGCAAAAACCTCTGCCCAGTTTCTGTCAAGCTTTACAGTCACGCTTTTTACGCCCGGCACCTGTGCCAGCGCAGCCTGTACTTTTTCCGCGCATTTTCCGCACGCCATGCCTTCAATTTTAACAACCAAGTAATCCAAACGCTCAATTTTAAAAATTACCGGGCGCGTGCCGTCGTTGCAGCAGGCAATCATCATGCGTTCGTCGTTAGTCCAGCCGCGCATAATGCTGCCGCCCTGAAGCGCAGTGTAAATATAGCGGCTGATGCAGTCCCACGCTTCGCCGCACTGTGTGCCGTTACCGGTGCGCCAGAAGGTATCGTCGCCGCCGTAGCGCTCAAAAATAAACTCGTCGCCCACATTGTAAAACGGGCACGGGCCGCTTTTAGGGTCAGCCAGATATTTTTTCTGATAATCGTTAAAGCATTTTTTGTCAATAACCGTCACTTTGCATTTGTGCTGCATGATGCTCGCTCCTTTTATATTAATTATTTTTTGTCTTAACGTCTTTGATTATACGCTAATTTTTTATTTTTACTTTCTTACTCATGTTACTTTTTTAATCAACAATGCTTTAATCTTTAATACACTTCACGTAACAACGTGTGGATTTGCAAAAATAAGGCATATATTTTTAGCAATATTCACTAAGAAAAACTGCAAAAACTGTGCTTGTTTAAGCGCAGCGAGTTACGCAGTTTTTGTAGTTTTTATACTAAATTGTTGCGTCAAAAAATTTCCAGCCGCATTTTTGCAAATCTGCACACCGGCTTTATATTGCTATTATTAAAATCACCTTTTTACCAGCGCTTTTATTCACTTTGCCTCCAACCCACTATAAAGCCAAAATATTCTCACCCATTGCCTAACCACGCTGCCAATGCTACAATTTAACTGAACATAACACATCGGAGGAACCGCCATGCTGACACCACGTTATTATTTCACAGGCGAATTCTGCCGTTTTTACGATTATTTTCTGTCGCACCCGCATACCGAAAAACATTTTGCCAAAGGCGAATACCTGTGGCGTCCGGGGCAGCCGCACGAAAAAATTCATTACATAAAAAGCGGCGCGCTGATGCACTACGCCGACCACGAAAACGGGCACCGCAAAATCATAAGCTTCCACGGCGAAGGCAGTATTTTCCCCGGTTACCATACCTGCGACTTTAAAATAGAACTTTCGCTTACAACTGTTGCCCTGTCGGAAATTTCCGTGCTGGAATTTACGCGGGAACAGTTCAGCCAAATGTTTGAAGAAAACACGGCATTAAGCGAGCAGGTTGTCAACTGGTATTCTATGTATGTCAACCGCCTGCTGTTTGAAACTGTACATCAGGAATATAATTCATCCTTTGTCAAAATCTGCAACCTGCTGTATCTGCTAACAGTAAATAACCCGCAAAGCCACGTTTTTGATATTGCCATTACGCAGGGCGCTCTTGCCGGAATGCTCGGCCTGAGCCGCGTGCAGATAACGCGCGGGCTTGCGCAGCTGCGCCGGCAAAGCATCATCGCCACAGGGCGCGGCAAAATTACCGTTACGGATTTACCGGCACTGGCACAGCTCTGTTCTTCGGAAACCACCGGCTGATATTATGTGCTTTTATTATAAAGCGCAAATGCAGAAACGTCTGCTTCAAATGATACAAAAGAAAAGTAAAACGGCAATAACCTGCACCATGCAAAAGTTATTGCCGTTATTTTTATGCGTATATGGTTTAATAAATGCAGTATAGCTTGTGCGGCGAGCCTGTAAGTGCCTTGCCGCCGTTTGCCGTTACAAGGTAAGTGTTTTCGCTGCCAACCATGCCAATGCCGGGCAGGGCAATCTTCGGCTCCAGCGCAAAGGTCATGCCTTCTGTAAGCACTTCTTTAAAACGGTTGGCAACGGCCGGGCTTTCATCCATAGTAAGCCCTATGCTGTGTCCCAAAAACTTGCCGCCGTTCATAAACCCTTCGGCAAAACGGCTGTCAAAGCGTTTCATTGTTTCGTCATAAATATCTTCCACCACTACGCCGGGCTTTAACATGGCAGCGGCAAAACGTTCCAGCATTATGCAATGCTCGTGCGCCGCCAAAATCAAATCGCGGTTGGGGTCTTTATTAATATCGCCAAAATAATATACTATCGTTTTATCGGTATGGTAGCCTTCCACGCCGCAGGGAATATCAAGGTACACCAGCCTGCCCGCTTTTAATTTGCGGAACGGCGAACCGATGCTCTGCACTGCAATGCAGGTGCCGCCCGTGCCGCCGGGGCCGTCAAAAGCAGTACGCACAAGCCCGCTTTTGCCAAACGACGCCACGCCGATAACATCTTCTTCCAAAGGCAGATTCATGCGTGCAATGCCGTGCGAACCGCGCTTTAACATTTCCGTATACAGACTTACGGCAAGTTCGGCTTCGCTGATGCCTTCCTTTATCATTTTCGGCGCCAGCTGCTCCAGCACCGTCTGGTGAATAGCGCCGCTGCGCTTCATCAGTTCCAGCTCATAGCTGCTTTTTACAAGGCGCAGGCTGCACAGCAGGCCGTCGATATCGGCATATTCTTTAAACGGCATATATTTGCGCAGCATGTTCAGCCAGTCAACAGTGGCTTTTCTGCATTCCACATACATAACTTCCGGGCAAGCACCATAAAATTCCGCCAAAGTACGGAAGCTCTGCATTGGGCGGATATCCGGCAGCAGCGATTCATTGCGGGCACGGTCATAGCTTCTGCGTACCCACAAAATTTCGTCCTGCGGACGGATAACCAGCGCGCCATCCTGCATTGTACCTGTAAAATAGTACATATTAACTTTATTATTAATAATCGCCATCTGCCAGCCGGGATGTTCTTTTTCCATTTCCTCACGGAAACGCGCAAGGCGTATCTGCAGTTCTTCAAGCGGCACGCGCCTTATTTCGTCAGTCATCAGCGAGGCATGTTCCAATATCGACATAGTATTGCTCCTTTATGATAGTTTATTATAAACCAACTTATTCCAGGAAGATGTTAATGCTATAAAGCCATAAGCAAAAACTGCGGCGGCAAAAATTATAAATTTAACATAAGAGAGTCCGGCTGCGCAGCCCGGACGGAATCGCAGAAGCCGCAGCATTTTTGTATGGCTGTAATAGTATTAACATCTTCATTATTTCAAGCATAATCAGATTTACTTTACAATCATACCATACGTTGCCCTATTCTTCAATTAGCACAGGCATACAAAAAACTCCGATGCCTGCCAAAACAAGCACCGGAGTTATCCTTGTTAATCCTTATTAAACAAACCCGTAAAATCAAAAGTAGCAAAATAATCTGCCGGAGTTTCGGCGCGGCGTATCATTTCAACGCTGCCGTCCTCTTTAAGCAAAAGTTCTGCGCTGCGCAGCTTGCCGTTATAGTTGTAGCCCATGGCAAAGCCGTGCGCACCGGCGTCATGGATAAACACCAAATCGCCGATGTTTATTTCCGGCAGCATACGGTCAATGGCAAATTTATCGTTGTTTTCGCACAAACCGCCCGTAACGTCATATTTATGGTCACAGGGCGCATTTTCCTTGCCCATAACGGTTATATGGTGGTAAGCGCCGTAAATTGCCGGGCGCATCAGGTTGGCAGCGCAGGCATCCAGCCCGATATATTCTTTATAAATATGCTTTTGGTGAATAACGCGGCTCACCAGCGCACCGTAAGGTGCCAGCATGTAGCGGCCCATTTCGGTATAAAGCCTTACATTGCCCATACCTGCCGGTACCAGCACTTCTTCATAAGCGCGGCGCACGCCTTCGCCTATTTCCATAATGTCATTTTGCTGCTGTCCGGGGCGGTAAGCAATGCCGACACCGCCGGAAAGATTGATAAATTCAATGGAAGCGCCGGTTTCTTCTTTTAATTCAACGGCTACTTTAAATAAAATACGTGCCAGTTCCGGGTAGTAATCGTTGGTAACGGTGTTGCTTGCCAAAAACGCATGCAGCCCAAAGTGTTTTACGCCCTTAGCCATAAGGCGTTTGTAAGCCTCGGTAAGCTGCTCGCGCGTCATGCCGTATTTGGCGTCGCCAGGGTTATCCATAATGTTGTTGGCAATGGCAAAATGCCCGCCCGGGTTGTAGCGGCAGCACACGGTATCGGGAATATCAGCCACGCGCTCCAAAAAGTCAATATGGGTAATATCATCCAGATTTATAGTGGCATTAAGTTTGCGTGCCAGCTGAAAATCTTCGGCAGGCGTATCGTTGGACGAAAACATAATTTCATCACCCTTAAAGCCAACCGCATCAGCCATTAAAAGCTCTGTATAAGAAGAACAATCCGCGCCGCAGCCTTCTTCATGCAAAATTTTTAAAATGCCCGGAGTAGGCGTTGCTTTTACCGCAAAATATTCTTTAAAGCCTTTGTTCCAGCTGAAAGCTTTATTTACCCTGCGCGCAGTTTCGCGGATACCTTTTTCGTCATATAAATAAAACGGCGTTGCATAACGTGATGCAATATCTTCAAGTTGTTCTTTGGTAACAAACGGAATTTTTTCAGACATTAATCTCAACCTTTCTGCAATTCAATCAGTTTAATTTCGTTTTTAAGCGCGTCCTTAAACAAATCCACCAGGTTACGCTTACAGGAATATAAACAGGTTGAATTTGCCCCCTCATCCAAATCACCGGTCAGCACCGTCTGCGAATCGGCTATCAGCCTTATCTGCCCTGTCTGTTTAACGGTGTTGTAGCAAATTGCCCCCGGAAGCAGGAAATCGCTGCCAGTAATAACCACCACCTTTAAGCCGCGGCCAAGCGCGTCTTCAAGCTCAGTACGCAAAAGTTCCATTACGGCGGCATTTGCCGATACATAAATGCGCGCTTTGGCATTAAGCACGGTGTTTTGCAGCTTGCTGATAATTTCTGCGTTGCCTTTAATGGTTATATAACCTTCGGCTTCATTTTTTACACCGGGCAGTTCTTTTATAAGCGCGTCGCGCATTTCCGCCAGGCGGCGGATTTTATTATTGCAGAACTCCTCCGGTGCAACCGGCGTATAACGCGTCACTTTGCCTTCTTCCATTATATAGGCAGCGCCCTTTTCCACCAGTCCGGCCAGTGCCGTATAGGTGTTGGAGCGGGATATGCCTGTCTGCTTGGCCGCTTCATAGCCTGTAAGGCGTCCGGCTTTTACCAGCAGCAGGTATAATGTTGCCTCCTGGCGTGTAAGGTTAAAGTGCATTAAGCGTTCTACGATTTCCATTCCCCTCATTCAGTCCCTTATATATTGTTCCTGTTCAAGAACACTATACTCTTTTTTTATGCGGTTGTCAATAACTAACCAAAAAATTTGCAAAAAAAAATAAGCAGGCCTTTTAAGCCTGCTGAACTTATATTGCTATTTTATCTTTTCAAAGGTATTGGTTAAGTTTGCGAAATCCTGCAGCGAAAGCGTTTCGCCGCGGCGTTTGGGGTCAATGCCCGCAAGGTTCAGCCATTCCTGTGCCTGCTGCGAGGTAATGCCCATGTTCTTCAGCGCATTGCTTAACATTTTGCGGCGCAGCGAAAATGCTGCCTTTACCACCCGGAAAAACAGTTTTTCATCACAAATTTCCACCGGCGGCACGGTGCGGTTTTTACATACCACAACGGCGCTGTCCACGCTTGGGCGCGGAATAAAACTTGACGGCGGCACGATAAAGGCAATTTCCGGCTCTGTGTAATACTGCATGGCAACCGAAAGCGCGCCGTAATCTTTTCCGCCCGGCGCTGCCGTTATGCGTTCGGCAACTTCCTTCTGCACCATTATTACCATACGTTCAAGCGGCAGCTTCTTTTCAAGCAGCGCAAAAATTATCGGCGTGGTAATGTAATACGGCAAATTGGCTGCAACCTTAAAGGTTTTGCCGCCCATGGCGCTGTTAACGTCAAGTTCAAGCACGTCGGAATTAATAACGCGCACGTTCTCGTAGCCGTCCAGCGTTTTTTCAAGCACCGGCAAAAGGCGTTTGTCCAGTTCAACAGCGGTTACGTCCGCGCCGGTTTCTGCCAGTGCCTGCGTCAGCGTGCCAATGCCGGGCCCTACTTCAAGCACCGGCTCGCCGGGTGCAAGTTCTGCGGCAGCGGCAATGCGGCGCACAATGTCTTCATCAATTAAAAAGTTCTGCCCGAGCTTTTTATCGGCATGCAGGTTAAACCTGCGCAATATATAGTTAGTAACTTCCGGTGTAGCAATTACAGGTTTCTTCATTCAACTTCTCCAATTTCCGCCAGTGCGGAATTAAATTCTTCGCGCGTTACGCCATAGGTGTTAAGCCTTTGCAAAAAGCATTTGGCATTGCCGTAACCGACGCCCAAAAGCGCAGCCAGCTTATCGCGCCTTGCGCTTGCCATGCTGCCGCCGCTGAGCCCGTTTAGCATTAAATCACGCTCTGTAAATTCTTTCTGCGGCGTAAATTCATGATGGCGCACTTTGCCCAGCGCCGCTAAAATAGCCTTGGGGCTTGCCTGTTCCACACCGATATCACCGTTGGCGGTTGCATCAATGCGCGGTATAAAAGCCTGCCCCGCCTCCGGAAAACGCTCCGTTAAAAAGCGGCGTATGCGGTTGCCAGCTCCGTCAGGGTCAGTAAGTATAATAATGCCGCGCTTTTTATACGCTGCTTCAATTTTGCGCAGGGTAGACGCGGCCAGCGTAAAACCGCCCGTTTCTATCGTGTCGGCTTCCAGCGCGCGCCTGATTACTGCGGTATCACTTTTTCCTTCTACTACAATAACTTCTTTCAGCACTTATTAGTCCTCTAAAATATAAACTTCTACATTACGGCGGCCCCAGTTAATTGCTTCCTCATAACTGTCCATAAACAAATCCACGCGGTTTCCGCGGATAGCGCCGCCGGTATCGCCTGCAATGGCAATGCCGTAACCGGGGATATACATTTTGGTATAGTACGGTATTACACGCGGGTCAACGGCAACAATGCCGCGGGCAGCCACAAGGCCGATGGATGTAAGGCCAGTGCCCGTGCCGCAGTGTACGGTATAGGCACTTGCTTCAGCAGTAATGATGCGGCTATATTTTTTTCTGCCCTCCGGCGTTTCTACCGACATGCCAATGCCGCGCCTGATAACGGAATATTTGGGGTCTGCCAGAACTTCGCGGGCAATTTCCACTTCTTTGGGTGCTTTGCCCGTGCTTACCACGGATTTTTTTACAACTTTTACCTTGCCGGCTTTGCCCTGTTCCACAAGCTGCTCCTGCCCGTAAGGAATATTCTCGTCATCAATGTATTTTACGGGAATTTCCGAATCGGCCTCAACAGAGCTTAAAGTATCTCCTTTGTTAAGGATATGGATTTCCACATTGGCAGTAACCGGAGTATCTGCGGCAGGGTAAACGCGTTTTTTGTTAAAGCGGATGTTTAACTCCTTTAACGCTTCGCCAACAGTGTCTTTATTGGTAAAAAACTTCTGCTGCGAATCTCCGCGCACAACAATAACCGGCACGGCACGTTTTAAAACCAGCACTTTGCCGCGGCCGCTCGTTTTTTCTTCAATACGGTCTGCCTGCCCTATGGCAATGCCTGCTTCTTTAAAAACAGCGCGCGGGTCGGAAAGTTCCGTTGTAACTGTTCTTTCCGTACCGTCAAACTTTAAAATGGTAACAGGTGCTTCCGCCAAACCAAGATGCGTATGCCCACTGAATAAAATTACAAACATTATGGCTATCAAAATGGTTCTTCTGAAAACTGTAACATTTTTAGGCATAATATTACCTCCTTAATTCGGGGGTATTTTATCACAGCCTTTTTTATAATGTCAAGCCATCTTCCTTGAAGGTACTTTTAGTTTAAAATCAAATAACTCTTTGTAAAAAGTATTATGCACAAGCACCTTTATGGTAAATAAAAGACGCAGCAGTATCAGACTGCCGCGTCAGCATTATTTAATTTTATTAAAAAGCGTTTTAACGTTTTTCGTTGTCTGCGCTGCCAGCGCTTCAAAAGTTGTTCCGCGTACCAGCGCCGCATTTTGCGCCACAATTTCAGTATAAAGCGGGTTATTGCGCTTGCCGCGGTAAGGCACCGGCGTTAAATACGGCGAATCCGTTTCAAAAAGCAGCAGTTCGTCCGGCACAAAAGCAAGCACCTCACGCACTTTGGCTGCGTTTTTATAAGTGCTTGTACCGCCATAGCCAAAGTAATAGCCGCGTTTGGCAAGTTCCTTTGCCATTTCTAGCGAGCCGGAATAACAATGGAACACAGCCCTTGTTCCCGCAGGCACTTCGCTGCGGAAAATATCGAAAATATCGCCGTGCGCTTCACGGTCATGGATAATTACCGGCAAATCAAACTGTACGGCAAGGTCAATCTGCTCCAAAAGGCGTTTTTTCTGTACTTCTTTCGGTTCGTTTTCTTTCCAGTAATAATCAAGCCCTATTTCGCCGATTGCCGCAACTTTTGGATGCACAGCCCACGCTGCCAGTTTATCAAGATAATGCTCATCCTTAATGCCGGCAAGTTCTTCCGGATGCCAGCCCACAGCGGCATAAACAAAATCATACTTTTCTGCAAGCTGTACGGCAAAAGCGGAGCTTGCTTCGTCACAGCCGGGGTTAATAAAGCCTTCCATTTCTTCGCCGATTTTGGCAATCAGCTCGTCACGGTCATCGGTAAAATAATCGGAATCAAGATGGGCGTGCGAATCCCACAAACCTGTACGAGACATTTTATTTCACCTTGCTGCCGCTGGCAATGCCCGGTGCGTCTGCCAGTACCAGATTGCCTTCGCCGTCGCTGGCTGCCAGCACCATGCCGCGGCTTTCAATACCGCGCAGCTTGGCCGGTTTAAGGTTGGCAATAACAATAACGTTTTTGCCAATCAGGTTTTCCGGTTCATAATGCTGGGCAATGCCGCTTACAATGGTGCGTTCCTCATCGCCGATTTTAACCTGCAATTTAATCAGCTTATCGGTTTTTGGTACGCGTTCTGCGGCAATAACGGTTGCCACACGCAAATCTATCTTTGCAAAATCATCAATGGTAATTTCACCGGCTGCTGCCGCTGCAGGTTTTGCTTCTTTTTTTGCTTCAACCTTAGGAGCTTCGGCTTTAATTGCCTTGGCGGCAGTTTTTTTTGTAGCCGCAATTACGGTTTCACCGGCTTCTGTAACTTCAATGCGCGGGAAAAGAGGTTCGCCCTTCTGCACTTTAGTGCCGGTTGCCAGTTTACCCCAAACAGCGTCTGCCATAAAGAAGCTTTCCGGTTTGCCAAGACCGAGCTGTTCGTAAATTTTCGGCGCGGTAACAGGCACAAACGGCGCAATCAAAATAGCAATAATGCGCAGCGCTTCGGCAAGGTTGTACATAACGGCCTGCAAGCGTTCTGCCTGTGCGGGGTCTTTTGCCAGAATCCACGGTGCGGTTTCGTCAATATATTTATTGGCGCGGCCGATAAGGTTCCATACATCCTTAATAGCCTGGTTCAGTTCCATATGGTCCATGGCATCACTGTAACCGGCAACAGTTTCGTTAACAAGGGCAATAAATTCCTTATCAACGGCTTCCGTGCCTTCCTTATGCGTTACAACGCCGCCGTGGTATTTTTCAATCATGCTTACGGTGCGGTGCAGCAGGTTGCCAAGGTCATTGGCAAGGTCGGCATTAATGCGGTTAATCAGCGCGTCGCGCGAGAAGTTGCCGTCGCTGCCGAGCGTAATTTCGCGCAGCAGGAAGTAACGGATAGCATCCGGGCCAAATTCTTCAATTAAAGCAATCGGGTCGATAACATTGCCCTTGGATTTGGACATCTTGTCGCCGTCAACAACCAGCCAGCCGTGACCGTAAACCTGTTTCGGCAGTTCTTCGCCCATTGCCATCAGCATAATCGGCCAGATAATGCTGTGGAAACGTACAATTTCCTTACCAACAAGGTGAATATTGGCAGGCCAGAACTTTTTAAACTTTTCTTCATCCGTACCGTAGCCGATAGCGGTAAAGTAGTTTAAAAGTGCGTCAAACCAAACGTAAACAACGTGTTTCGGGTCGAACGGAACTGGAATGCCCCAGTCGAAAGTTGTGCGGGTAATGCACAAATCCTCCAAACCCTGTTTAATGAAGTTAATCATCTCGTTGCGGCGGGAAACCGGCTGAATAAAATCAGGATGGGTTTCAATATATTCCAGAATTCTATCCTGATATTTGGACAGTTTAAAGAAATAACTTTCTTCCGCCATTTTTTCTACCGGGCGGCCGCAGTCCGGGCATTTGCCGTCTACAAGCTGGCGTTCCAGCCAGTAAGATTCGCACGGAACGCAGTACAAACCTTCATAATTCTTTTTATAAATGTCGCCCTGGTCATAAATTTTCTGCAGTACAGCCTGCACAACTTTATGGTGGCGTTCTTCGCTGGTGCGGATAAAATCGTTGTTGGAAATGTTCAGCATTTTCCACAGCTTTTTAAAGTTGGCTACGATTGCGTCAACATACTGAATCGGCGTAATGCCTTTTTCGGCTGCTTTGCGCTGAATTTTCAGGCCGTGTTCGTCGCTGCCGGTTAAAAAGAATACATCCTCGCCTTTCGCGCGGTGATAACGGGCAACGGTATCGGCAATGGTTGTGCAGTAAGCGTGGCCAATGTGCAGATTATCGCTGGGATAATAAATTGGGGTAGTGATATAAAAACTGTTCTTGCTCATGTGCTTTCCCTTCTTTTATGTTAATATTGTTTTAACGGTGTAAGCGCCTGCAATGCTGATTTTTGCAGACAATTCCTTTGTAATTTTATCACATTCTGCGCCGCTGTGCAAAAGCAAGCGCCAAACTTTTATTCTTCAGCCAGCAATCTGTTATAAAGTTCACGCTTTGGCACTTTGCGCGCTTTGGCAACCTGTGCCAGCGCTACTTTTTTATCCATGCCCTGCGCAATCAGCGTCTTTACTTCGTCCAGCGGGTCGTCTGCCTGCGTTTCTTCCTGCACATCAGCCTCACCCTGCGCTATAACAAGGCAAAACTCACCGCGCGGCGGCTGCGCATCCAGCCATGCCAGGCATTCCGTTACGCTGCCGCGGAAAAATTCTTCGTGCAGCTTGGTAAGCTCGCGCGCAGCCGCTAGCTGCCTGTCGCCCCACGCCGCCAGTATTTCTTTCAGCACGTCTTTAATACGGTGCGGCGCTTCATACAATATTATTGTCGAAGGAATGTTCTTCCACTCCGCAAGCTGCTCAGCCCTGTTCTTTTTGCTTTTGGGCAGAAAACCGCCGAAAAAGAACGGTGATGACGGCAGCCCCGAAGCAATCAGCGCACACAGTGCGGCATTTGCGCCAGGAAGCGGCACAACTTTTATGCCTGCGCCAATCGCTTCGCGTGCCAGCTGCTCGCCGGGGTCGGCAATGCCGGGAAAGCCCGCGTCGCTGACAAGCGCTACATTCTTGCCGTCCAAAAGTTCTGCTATAAGCTTCGGCCCGTTTTTATCCTTGCTGTGCTCATCATAGCGCACTAAATGCCCTTTAATATTAAAATGGTTTAAAAGCTGTAAGGTATGGCGCGTATCTTCTGCCGCAATAATATCGGCTTCGCCTAAAGTGCGCAGTACGCGCGGCGTAATATCTTCCAGATTGCCTATCGGCGTTGCACAAAGATATAAAGTTCCGGCTTCTGTCATTTTGCCTGCTCCTTCGATTTATCGTAATACGCCAGTGCCTGCGCGCTTAAAGTTCCGTCGGCGTTGTACATTACAAGCGGCGGCAAAACGTCAAGCCCATAACTACCGCCCTTAACCATTTCCATTAAAAATATCCATGCAGGCTTGTCAACCGCGCTGTGTACCCATTGCAAACGTTTGGGCTGCAAGCCAAACTCCGCCGCCAGCTGCATACACTCGGCAAAACGGTCGGGCAGCTGCACAATGGCAAAGCGCCCGCGGTAGCGCACGGCATACGCCGCAGCTTTAAAAAAGTCGCGCAAATCAGCCGTTACCTCGTGGCAGGCGGCAGTGCCAATTTTGCGGGTATTGCCGCTGTTGCGGTAGGGAGGGTTGGCAATTACCAAATCCATGCTTTCGGTTTTAAAATATTTATTAATTTCGCGCAAATCGCCGCCAATTACCTTTACTGTTTCTTCAAGCCCGTTATCTTTAATGCTGCGCTCCATAAGGGCGGTAACTTTGGGGTTAAACTCTATCCCGGTTACCTTTTCCGCGCCGCGCGCCGCCAAAAACAGGCTTATTGCTCCTGTGCCGCTGCCAAGTTCCAGCACCTGCGCCTTTTTTACCAGATGCGCAAATGCCGCCACAAACACAGAATCCGTAGTAAAAGTAAATTCACCGGCGTCCTGCCAGACAACATAACCGCAGCCCGGCAGGGAATCGCGCCTGATTCCGCTGTGTACCATTAAATTTTATCCGCCTTGGAAGCATCCACGATTTCGTCCCATTCCACCTGAATGGTATTGTCCGGCGTAAGCTGTACGGAAGCAGTACGCATAGCGCGGTTAACGCCCATAACGCGGCCTTCGCCGAGCGGGGTAACAACCATAACGCCAACCTTCGGTGCTTCCACGCGTTCAGGTACGGACCGTTTGCCGCAGCAGCCGCTGCAATACACATCGTTTTCGTATTTTAAACAGCACATCAGCCTGCCGCACACGCCGGAAATCTTGGCCGGGTTCAGCGACAGGTTCTGGTCTTTGGCCATCCTGATAGATACCGGCTCAAAATCGCCGAGGAAGGTAGCGCAGCACAAAGGCCTGCCGCAGCTGCCGATGCCGCCCAGCATTTTTGCTTCGTCGCGCACGCCAATCTGGCGCAGCTCAATACGGGTACGGAATACGGACGCCAAATCCTTAACCAGTTCGCGGAAATCAATACGCCCGTCCGCCGTAAAATAAAAAATAATCTTGTTAACATCAAAAGTAAATTCCACGTCAATCAGCCGCATGGGGAGCCCGTGCTTGGCAATTTTGCGCAGGCAGATGTTAAAGGCTTCTTTTTCGCGCACTTTATTTTCCTGCACCTTCAGCGCGTCCTGCTCGGTTGCCTTGCGCATAACGGGCTTCAGCTGAGAAACAAGCTTGTTCTCCTCAACCTCTCTCGCGCCGATAACAACCGTGCCGTATTCCAAACCACGCACCGTTTCCACAATTACGTGGTCACCAACTTCCACGCCGGTATCAACCGGGTCAAAATAATATATTTTACCTGCTTTTTTAAACCTAATGCCTACTACTTTCAGCAAAATTTTCACTCCTTCCGCAGTAAATCAAGTTTCAAAACCAGCGCCTCCAAAACATTTTTGGCGCTTACATTTTTATTTATGTTCTGCCAGGCTTCCTGCGCAGCGTTTACGCCCTGCCTGGCTGTATGTAAAGGCCAATCTGCGGCAATGCCGTCAAGCCCGGCCATAATATCCGTATTGTACACCTGCCCGCCTGCACCGCTCTGCAAAAGCAGCACATCGCGCAGAAGGTAAATAAACTGTTCCGTTAAAAGCAGCGCGGCCGCGCGGTCATATTTTTCGCCCCAGCCCAGCGCCGCAATATAACCAAAAGGGTTTTGCAGCGGCAGTTTTTTCAGTAAATCAAGCGCCTCACGGCGGATTGCAAAAATATCTGCCTGATTATAACTTAACGCCCTGCCTGGCGAACCGCCTGCAAGAGCCGCCAGTACCTGTGTATTTTGAGTAATGCCCTTCGCTTTCAATATCTGCTGGACGGCACTGCTGTCCGGCGCATCAAAACGCAGGCGCACTACGCGCGACAGCACCGTTGGCAAAAGACGCTCTGCCTGCTGCGTAATTAAAATAAACAGCCAGCCCGGAGGCGGCTCCTCCAGAAGTTTTAAAAGGCTGTTGGCCGCTTCTGCCGTCATCTGCCCGGCATCGTCTATAATGCATACTTTATGTTCGGAAAGCACCGGCGCAAATGCCGCCTGCTTTGCCATTTCCTTAACCTGCTCGATTTTGATGTCTTTGCCTGCTTCTTCTGCCGTCAGCAGGTAAAAATCCGGATGGGCAAAACTATTGTTTTCAATATCCATCAAACGGCAGCTTTCGCAAATACCGCAGGGCTTTTTAGACGCAGACTTGCATAAAAACGTTTTTGCAAAATGCAAGGCCAGCATTTTTTTGCCAATGCCGCCCATACCATAAAACAAAAGGGCATGCGGGCGGCTGCCGGGTTTCAGCAGTTTTTGCAAAAACTCTTTATTCTGTTGGTGTCCCAGCACTTCATCCCACATAATTAACCTCATATTTTAATGGTAGTATTAATAACACGCATAATTTCAGCAGTTACCTTCTGTTCATCCTGCAAGGCATTAATTTTAAAAATGCGTTCCGGGTATTTTTCTGCAAGCAGCATAAAACCGTCCCGCACCTTCTTCTGAAATTCCAGCCCGGCATTTTCATAGCGGTCTTCAACGCCGCGCAAAGCACGCCTTGCCGCTAAAAGGTCCGGGTCGCCGTCAAGCAGTATTGTTAAATCCGGCTCCAAACCGCCGGAAGCAAAAGTGCTTAAGCCATGAATGGCCTGCAAGGGCAGCCCGCGTACAATTCCCTGGTATACTTCGGTAGAATCGCTGAAACGGTCGCACAGCACAATTTTACCCGCCAGCAGCGCCGGTTTAATTACCCGCGCAACATGGTCGGCACGCGCCGTAATATATAAAAGCGTTTCCGTACGGGCATTCATTATCAGTTCCGGGTCAAGCACCATTGCGCGCAGGCTTTCAGCCAGCCTCGTACCGCCCGGTTCGCGCGTGCATACAACTTCACGCCCAAGCCTTCTCAATTCTTCAGCCACATGCTCCAGCTGCGTGGTTTTGCCGCAGCCGTCTGCGCCTTCAAGGCTGATAAAATAACCTTTTGCCATTTATTTAATCACCCGCAGTTCTGTTAATGTATAATCGGCTGGCCCGCTTACAGGCAGCCCCAGCTTTTTCATGCGCAGGCAGTAGTCAATTACTTCTGCCGTAACAAGTTCGCCCGGCCACAGCACCGGTATGCCCGGCGGATAAAAACTCACCTGCTCCGCGCAGATTCTGCCTTCCGCCTCTTGCAGCGGCAGGCTTTCCGTTTCCGAATCAAACGCGCTGCGCAGCGGCACTGCCGTAACAAAATCCGGCAGCTTCCAGCAGTTTTGTTCTTTTAAAGGGGCGCGTTTATGCTGCTCCAAGCCTGCAAAAACACTGCTTATTTTTTCAAGCACGGCATCATATTCTGCGCCGCTGTCTGCAAAAGTCACTAAAAAAAGCACGTTCTGCGCGTCGGTAAGCTCCACGGCAATTCCTGCCTTGCGCAGGGCATCGCCAACCTCCGTGCCGCTGTAACCCCACGCCGCCGTATTAACCGTTACTTTGGTGCAGTCAAACCCGGCTATGCCGTTTTTGCCGGTGCAGCCTGCATCCAAAAGTTTCAGCCCGGCAAATTTACTTAAGCAGCTGCGCAGCTTTTCTGCCGCTGCCAGCGCGCGCTCAATCATTTTTTCGCCCTGTACAGCCAAAGTATAACGTGCGGCGTCTATTGAAGCCATCAGCAAATAATTGGGGCTTGTAGTTGTCAAAAGGCTCACCGCTTCCGCGGCACGCGTTAAATTAATGCGCCCGCCTTTAACATGCAGCAGCGAGCACTGCGTCATAGCGCCAAGAATTTTATGCGTGCTCTGCGCGCAGGCATCCGCCCCGCACTGTAAAGCCGAAGGCGGCAGCTTACTGCTGAAGCCAAGGTGCGGCCCGTGTGCCTCATCCACCAAAAGGGCGGCATTATGGGCATGGGCAATTCCGGCAATGGCTTTTAAATCCGCAGCCTGCCCGTAATAATTGGGGCTTGTCACCAGCACGGCTTTAATATCCGCATGGCGCGCAAACATTGCTTCCACCGCCTGCGGCGTAATTTGTGTGTTAATGCCAAATACAGCATCATATTCCGGCATTGCAAAAACAGGCTCCAAATTTGCCAGAAGCAGCGCGCCTGCCACACTGCGGTGAGCGTTGCGCGGCACTAAAACTTTATCTCCTGCTTTGCAGGCCGCCATCAGCATGACATGAATTGCACCCGTTGTGCCATTAACGGCAAAAAAGCACCTGTCGCTGCCATACAGCTGTGCCGCTAAATTCTGCGCTTCCATGATATATGAAGAAGGCGCATGAATATCATCCAGTTCGCTCATCAGCGATACATCCATCGCCACGGCACCTGCGCCAAGTTCGTTTTTTAACAGCGCTTCCATTCCGCGCCCGCCCTTGTGCCCGGGCGTATGGAAGGGATAAACCTTTTCGTTTTTATATTTCAGCATCGCTTCAACAAGCGGCATTCTGTTCTGCAAAACAACCTCCAAGGCATATTAACCCATGTTATCTTTATATTTTATCACAGCACGCCGCCTAATTAAAGCATTTTAATCTGCGCGGCAATTTGCGATGCATCATAATTTCCGTCAATTACAATATACCTGCAGCCATATTCACGGCACAAGCATAAATTAGACGAATTTTCCTATTAAAATTACCATTTTACACCTCCGCCAATTTATATTTTACCATAATAATAACAAAAACATTTTAATTAAACTTCTGCCATGCTACAATAAATATAGGAAAGCCGATTGGAGATGAAGCCTATGAAACTGCGCTCTAAACCAATGACCAAAGAACAAATAAAGCAGTACCTGCATAAGCTGCAGCTGGAAAATTTTACGCCCAAGGCTGATTTGGCAACACTGCAGAAACTGCACGACGCGCATTTAAAATACATCCCCTATGATAATTTTGACTGCCTTAACAGCAAAATAACATCGCTGAAGCGCGAGGACATGTTTAATAAACTCATCCTGCACAACCGCGGCGGCATTTGCTTTGAGCTGAACGGGCTGTACGCCTGGCTGCTCGAATCGCTGGGCTTTAATTTCGTCAGCTTCGCCGGGCGCTTCATTAATAAAATAAACGTGTACCAGATGCGCCAGCACCGCAACATGTGCGTAACTATTGACGGCAAACGCTATATCACCGATGTCGGCGTCAACAGCGAAAGCCCGCGCATCCCGCTTTTGCTGGAAGAACAGCGCGTGCAGAGCGACGGCATCAGCCAGTACAAATTTACGCGCGACGAGTTTTGGGGCTGGCTGCTGTGGCAGAAGGAAAAAGGAAAACCATGGAAACGCATGCTGGGCTTTACCGAAGAACCGCAGCTGGAAAAAGATTACGTTTTCCCTTCTTTCTGGTGCGACGCACATCCCGATTCGCCCTTTAACAAAGAAAAAGAGCTTTCCATCTTCCGCGAGGACTGCAACATCACCATCCGCGGCAACTTTTTAAAATTTTACCTGAGCGGCAGGGTTAAATACCGCTATAAAATAAAAAACGGCGCCGATTTAAAAGAGGTGCTGTGGGAATACTTTGGCATTAATGTTGAATACCGCCTTAAAAATGACGGTATAGACTACGAATGAGGTAAAAATGACTGCAATACCTGATTATGTAAAAAAAATACTGCATATGCTTACAGAAGCAGGCTACGAGGCTTACATCGTCGGCGGTGCCGTGCGCGATTTGCTTTTAAAACTGCCGCCCGGAGATTTTGACATTACCACCAGCGCCACGCCGGAAGAAATCAGCGCAGTATGCCGTGCCAACAATATTAAAACCATTGATAACCTCGGACAGAACTTTGGCTGCGTGGTTGCCGTTATAGACGGCGTTCCTGCGGAAATTACCACCTTCCGCGGAGAAAGTTATGGCGCTGACGCCCATAAGCCGGAAAAAGTATGGTTCAGCAAATCGCTGCGCGAAGATTTAAGCCGCCGTGATTTTACCGTTAACGCCATGGCAATGGATATAAACGGCAGAATATATGATTACCATAACGGCATGGAAGATTTACAGAACCATATTCTGCGAACTGTCGGCGACGCCGGGCAGCGTTACAGCGAAGACGCACTGCGTATGCTGCGCGCCTGCCGTTTTGTTGCCCAGCTTGGCTTTGGCTATGTGCAGGAAAGCGGCGTGCTGCCGCCCTTTGGCGAAGAAAACACGCCTTACTATATGCCGCGCAATTTCAGTTTTCCCACCGGAAACTGCGCCGGTTTATCGCTTGAACGCGTGCGCACCGAACTTGACAAACTACTTACGGGCAAATATGCAGGCAAAGGCCTGATGCTGCTGATGGCAACAGGGCTGACAGACGCCAAATGCCGCGTAAAAGAAAACGGCACATATCATGAAATTGATATCCTGCCGGAACTGCGCCACCTGGAAGGGCTGCCGCAAAACAGGCGCTTTCACTGTTACAACGCCTGGGAGCATACATTAAAAGCAGTTGATAACAGCCCGCGCGATTTAACTATCCGCTGGGCCATGCTGCTGCACGACCTCGGCAAAGGCATGCCCGGCATCCGCGGCACCCATCCGGACGGTTCGCCCAGTGACCACGGACACGAAGCGTTAAGCGCAGTTATGGCGCAGAACGTAATGACGCGCCTGCGTTACCCCAAAGATTTTGCCAAGCGCGTTGTATGGCTGGTATCGCGCCACATGCGCTTTGCGCCGATGATGTTTACCAAAGAACGCACGCTGACGCGATGGGTACGCGCCGAAGCCGCCAGCGGCGAATTCCGTACCTCCAAAGATTTAACGGAAGCCTTCTCGCAGCTGAAAGAAGTGTTTTTGGCTGACATGGGCGCAACGCACGCCGGCAACAACCCGCAGCTGATGGCAGAAGGGCGAGAACTGGCAGATGCCGTGATAGACATTGCACGCACTAAAATGCCGGTGCATACTGCCGACCTTGCCGTAAACGGAGCAGACCTTGCGCAAATTATGACGGACGGTGCAGAAACTGGAATATTTTTAAAATATCTCCTGGAACGCGTCCGCAGCGGCAATTTGCCCAACGAACGTGCAGCACTGCTCGAAGCGGCAAAACACCGCCAGCAAAAAACATCTGCCAAAGCAGAAATTTAAATTTTATATTGTACCTGCAAATGCAAAGTGCTATACTTAATTTGTATGGGGACGTAGCTCAGCTGGGAGAGCGTACGGTTCGCATCCGTAAGGCCGAGGGTTCAATCCCCTTCGTCTCCACCAAAATTAGCTTTTAAAGGCAGCATATAATATGCTGCCTTTGTTTGTATATGCAAAACTCCCGCACGTAATGTACGGGAGTTTTTTATGCTTTTTATTCTTCCCTTTTTGCAAGGCTTACAAACTTGGTAAATTGCTTGTGGAAGAACAGATTTACCGTGCCAACCGGGCCGTTACGGTGCTTGGCGACGATAAGTTCCGTTATGTTTTTATTTTCGGTTTCGGGGTTATAGTAATCTTCGCGGTACAGGAACATTACAATATCGGCGTCCTGCTCCAAAGAGCCCGATTCTCGCAGGTCAGAAAGCATCGGGCGTTTTACCTGGCGCGATTCCACGCTGCGGCTGAGCTGCGACAGTGCAATAATCGGCACATTCAGTTCACGCGCCAGTGCTTTCAGCGAACGGGAAATTTCGGAAACTTCCTGCTGGCGGTCACCGCTTAAATTGCGCTTGCCGCTGCCCTGCATTAACTGCAAGTAGTCGACAACGATTAAATCAAGACCGTGTTCAGCTTTTAAACGGCGCGCACGGCTGCGCATTTCCATTGCCGTTATGCCTGCCGTATCGTCGATATAAATCTGCGCGGCGCTTAAAGAATCGGCTGTCTGTATAAGCTGAATCCAGTCCTCGTCACGCAGTTCACCAATACGCAGACGCTGCGAATCGATATTTGCTTCGGCGCAGAGCATACGCTGCACAAGCTGCTCCTTACTCATTTCCAAACTGAAAAAGGCAACTACTTTCGGCTTGCCGTCCGTCTGCTTGCCGCTGCGGATGGCAACGTTCTGCACAATGTTCAGCGACAGTGCCGTTTTACCCATGGAAGGGCGTGCTGCCAGAATAATAAAGTCACTGCCGTGCAGGCCGCTGGTAAGGTTGTCAAAATCAACAAAACCGGTCGGCAGGCCTGTTAAGCCGTTCTTGTTATTCATTAATGCTTCCAAATCCTTAAAGGAATCCATAACAATGTTGTTAATCGGCACAAAGTCGGTATCCTTTTTGCGGTTGGAAATATCAAGTATTTTCTTTTCGGCACTGTCAATAATGTCGCTTACGTCTTCGCTGCCTTCGTAGCCAAGTTCCGCAATTTCCGTAGCGGAACGCACCAGCTGGCGCAGAATGGATTTTTCTTCGACAATACCGGCGTGATAAACCACATTGGCGGCCGTCGGCACGGAATTGGCCAGCGAAGTAACATAAGCAATGCCGCCAACGTCTTCCAGCTTGCCGTTCTTTTTTAAAACTTCGGTTACCGTTACCAAATCGACTGCTTCATTACGGTTATAAAGTTCCAGCATGGCGTTAAAAATAACCTTATGCGCCTCGCGGTAAAAATCTTCGGAGCGCAGTTTTTCCATCACTTTGGCAATGGCTTCCCTTTCAAGCAGCATAGCGCCCAAAACGGCCTGTTCTGCCTCTATGTTCTGCGGTGGTACTCTGTCAATCATGGCAAACGCCTTATTCTGCCGCTACGGTTACGGCAAACTCGGCAGAAATTTCCGGATGCAGTTTGGCAACAGCGGTGTATTCGCCAATGCCTTTTACAGCGCCCTTCAGTTCTACCTTGCGGCGGTCAATATCAAGTTTGGTCTGTTCAATTAAGGCTTCGGCAACGTCCTTACTTGTTACGCTGCCAAACATTTTGCCGTTTTCGCCCACGCGCACTTTAACAACTACGTGTACTTTTTTCAGCTGGGCAGCAAGCATTACAGCTTCATCCTTACGCTGAGCGGCACGGTGTGCCTGCGTTGCCTGGTCTTTTTTTGCCTGGTTTAAGTTGGCTGCGTTGGCTTCCTTTGCCATTTTGCGCGGCAGCAGGTAGTTGCGGCCATAGCCTTCTGCGGTTTCTACAATATCACCTTTTTTGCCTAAATTTTTAACGTCCTGCAGCAGAATCACTTTCATTATTATCATTCTCCTCTAACTGTTTTTTCGCTAACGCGATAATTTGTTTTTTTACTTCTTCAACACTGATATTTTTAAGCTGTACGCCGGCTACTGTCTGATGTCCGCCGCCGCCCAGTTCTTCCATAATAATCTGTACGTTAACAGTACCATCGCTGCGGGCGCTTACGCCCAAAGAACCGTCAACGGAATATTCGGTTATAACAACGCTCATGCAAACGCCGGTAATATTAATCATTGTATCGGCAGCCTGAGCCGCAATAACAGACGATTTAACTTCTTTCGGCGCATTTTCGTAAACAGAAATTACCATGCCCGGCTCCGGCATTTCGGCTTCTGCCACCAGGCGCGATTTAACCTGTACGGAATCAAGGTCATCCTTAAACAGCTGGCGCACCATATTCGGGTCGGCACCGCTGCGGCGCAGAAGTGCTGCCGCTTCAAAGGTACGCTCGCCGGTCTGCACGGCAAAGTTTTTGGTATCAACAACAATACCTGCATAAAGCGCAGTTGCCTCGCCTTTGGTAAATTCCAGCCTGTCGTTAAAGTAGCCCACAAGCTCCGTTACAAGTTCGCTTGTAGATGACGATGACGGTTCCATATATTGCAGCGTGGTGTTTTTAATAGCGTCTTCCGCGCGGCGGTGATGGTCGATAATAATGCGCCACGGAATAGCGTCCAGCACCTTCTGGCTGGCGCAGAGCATTTTGCGGTGGTGGTCAACCAGAACCAAAAGCGACTTGGGCGAAATATGCTTCAGCGCTTCTTCTTCCTCTACCATAATGTCCGCATAAACGTCGTCTTCGTCCATCAGTTTCATATCGTTGCTGCGCAGCGTTTCGGCAATTTTGCGCACCGATTCGTTCTGCCCGCTGACAACAATATAGGTTTCCTTACCAAGACTGCGGGCCATTTTTGCCATGCCTATAGCACTGCCGATAGCGTCGAAATCTTCCATTGTATGGCCCATTACAAAAACCTTTTCAGCCGAAACCATCAGTTCATGCACGGTATGCGCCACAATGCGGGCACGCACGCGCGTGCTTTTGGCCGTAACGGTTGTAATGCCGCCAAAGAACTGTAAGCTGCCGCCTATTGCCACAACAACCTGGTCGCCGCCGCGCCCAAGCGCCAAATCAAGCGCTTTGGCAGCGTTAAGGCTTACTTCTTCCAGGCTGCGGCCGTCGCAGGCAATGCCCACACTGATAGTAGGCGTAATTTTATTGCCTACCTGTATTTCATGTATCTTATCCAAAACAGGGAACTTCTTTTCCATTAAGTCCTGCAAAGAAGCCTGGTTGATGCCGACCAGAAAACTTTCTTTATTGTTGGCAAGAATAAAGCCGTTTTCTTCTTCGGCCCATTTGCTGAGGACTTCATTTACTTCGCCGGAAATATTGGCGCGTGTGCTTTCGCCCATGCCTTTGGTTACGTCTTCGTAATTATCAAAGCGCACATAAGCAAGGCAGAGTTTTTCGTTGGCGTATTTCTGGCGCAAAAGTTCAAAATCCGTAACATCCGTTAAATAAAATATCAGGCTGTAGCCTTTGCTTTCTTTTTTACCGGCCCTTTCGCCTGCCAGCACACGGCAATGGCGCAGGCGGTAATAACGGCCGTTAATTAAAAGCAGGCGTTCGCCGTCTTTAATGCTTAAAGCGTCAAAGGCGTTTTCCGGCAGGTCAAAAATTTCTTCCGGGCGTTTGCCGTCTACATTTTTCACTCCGGCAAAACCGGCATATTCCACAAACAGCTCGTTTTTCCATTGCAGTTTGCCGTCCTGGCCGAATACGGCCATGGCCACGTCAAGGTTTCTTACGGCATAATGGCTGGTACGTTCAATATTGCGCACAATGGTATCAAGGTAGCCGTTAAACTGCACTTCTTTGCTGTAAAACTGCCGTCTGGCATACCAGTAAAAGCAGCCTATCGCCGCAAGGCCAACGGCAAGCCACCACCAGCCGTAAAAGGCCAGTACAACAGTAAAGCCAACGATAATGCCTAACGGCACTTTCATATCATTCCAGAAGTTCCAGATTTTGTTAAACATTTTACCCGCTCCCTTTACAGGCTGCGTTCTTTTAAATTACGATTGTCAAAAACAGATTCAAACGCACCCAGAAGTACAATAAATGTAGAAACCAACTGCACCGACAATGCCAGCACTACGCTTACTGCTCCCAGCCATAAAGGCTTGCCGTTTTTCTCAAGCCACCAGTAAATTACAGCCCAGCCCTGAAATAAAAAGGCTACGCTGGTTACGGTTTGAATATTGATGGCAATTTCAAAAGCCAGCTTCGGAGCGTCCGGATAAGTTGCCATAAAACCCATGGAAAGCGCGAAAGGCCAGATTAAATATTCCGATACACGCCAGTTTTTAAACGGCGGCAGGGGCGCAAAGGCAACGCCCATTTTTGAAAGCACTTTACGCGAGCTCATATAATTGGCAAAAGCAATTATCGGCGAACATACAATAAGCGAGCCGGGCAGGATTAAGCGGATAAGCTCAATCATATCTTTATTGGACTGCACAGCCGCTGCAATTTGCTCCTCACTCATTCCGGCAGCCCTGTAATAACCCTGAGTTTCATTTAAGGCTTCTTCAAGGCCGCTGAACATTATATCCACGGGATTGGTGCCCATTACAAGCATTGCCAGCCCCATGCTTAATAAAATGGAAACAAAGGTTGCCGCAGAACTATATACCAGAGTTTTGGCAGGCGTGTAACCGCGGTACATGCACTCGCCCAGCGCCAGCCCCAAAAGGCCGAACATGGCCATTACGGAAAGAGCCTGCACCGGCCCGAGCAGCGAACCTATAACCGCGCCCGCTACAATTAAAGTCATTATGCTCCAGCGCAGGCCGTTGCGCATGCCGCAAACCGCTACCGGAACTGCCCACAGAAAATTAAAAATAACGCCAAGCACCGGCAGATAAGTGCCAAGTATAGCAAACAAAACGGCAATAGCCGCCAAAATACCGGCTTCTACCATTTCAGAAGTTTTTCTTACCAAAATATTCCTCCTTATATCAACGGGCATACGCCCACATAATTATATTTTACAGCAAAAAGGCAAAAAAGCAAAGTAAAAGTAAGCTGCAAAAAACCTGTAAAATTAGTTTAATCAATGTTACAATGAATATAATTAAAACAAAAAGGAGCTGACACAATGGCTGACGCTAAAATCTGCGGGCGTTTCGCCCCTTCACCCAGCGGCAGAATGCACCTCGGCAATATATTCTGCGCACTTTTGGCCTGGCTGAGCGCACGCGCGCAAAACGGCAGCATGCTCCTGCGTATTGAAGACCTTGACACTTCGCGCTGCACGGAAGAAAAAGCGCGCCTTTTAATGGATGACCTTCTGTGGCTGGGGCTCGACTGGGACAGCGGCGCCTTTCCCGGCAAAGCGCCGGATGAATTTTACCAAAGCCGCCGCAGCGGAATTTATAAAGAGTTTTTTGAAAAACTGGCCGCACAAAATTTAATTTACCCCTGTTTTTGCAGCCGCGCCGAGCTGCACGCCGCAAGCGCACCGCACACAAGCGATGGGCAGTTTATTTACCCGGGCACCTGCCGCAATTTAACGGAAGATGAACGCCGCAGTAAAATGCAGAGCCATAAACATTCCTGGCGCATTAAAGTACCGGATAAAACCGTCACCTTTAACGACAGGCACTACGGCAGGCAAAGCCTTAACCTTGCCCGCGAATGGGGCGATTTTATCGTGCGCCGCAGCGACGGCATTTATGCCTACCAGCTGGCCGTTGTTATTGACGATGCGCTTATGGGAGTTACGGAAGTAATACGCGGGTGCGACCTGTTAAGTTCTTCCGCGCCGCAGCTTTATTTATACAGGCTTTTGGGCTTTAAGCCGCCGCAGTTTGGGCATTTGCCGCTTTTAACCGCGCCCGACGGCCGCCGCCTTGCCAAACGCGACATGGATTTGGACATGGGCGCTTTGCGCAGCCGTTATACGCCGGAAGAAGTTATTGGCAGGCTCGCCTTTTTAGCCGGGCTGATTGATAAAAAAGAACCTGTGAAAGCGTCAGAACTTCTTCCTTCATTTGACTGGCAGAAAATACCAAAGGAAAACATTACTGTTACTAACTAAAAAATCCTCCGCCACAAAGCGGAGGATTTTATTTTTTAACGAACGTTAAATACCTTGCCCGGATTTAAAATTCCTTTCGGGTCAAGCGCGGCTTTAATAGCACGCATCATTTTCATTTCGACAGGGTCGGTATATTTTTCCATAGCGGGCAGCTTCTTGGCGCCAATGCCGTGCTCGCCGCTCAAGCGCCCGCCAAGGCTGTAAACATAAGCATAGGCTTCGGCGTGGAATTCGCTGAGCTGTTTTTCCCATTCTTCTTCGCTTAAATCGCATTTCAAAATCTGGAAATGCAGGTTGCCGTCACCGGCATGTGCCAGGCACAGCAGTTTAAAACTGTATTTTTTGGAAACTTCGTTAAGATGTTCAATGCACTCGGCAATTTTATCAACCGGCACAACCAAATCGTCCGAAGTGCTGATAAGGCTCAGCACGCGGGTGGATTCCAGGCAGTTGCGGCGGATTTTCCATACGCGCTCGTCGGCTTCCAGAACATCGGTTGCGCCGCTTTCGGTGCAGATTTCGTCAAGCTGCTCCATTTTGCTTTCCAGTTCTTCTTCGTTAAAGGTTTCAACCGTAATAATTACATAATAACCGTCCTCGTAATGCGGCAGTTTCAGTTCGCAGTAATCGCTGGCGCTGCGTACAAAGCCGTTGTCCATAAACTCAACGCTGGTCGGGTTCAGGCCTGCTTTAATCAGGTTCGGCACAACGCCGATGGCTTTGTCAAGTTCGGTAAAGATAGCAAGGATATCCAGTTTATAAGGGCACAGCGGCAAAAGCTTAAGAGTAGCCTTGGTGATAATACCCAAAGTGCCTTCACTGCCCATTACAAGCTGTTCCAGGCAGTAGCCGGTGCTGTTCTTTTTAAGGGTGGAGCCAAGCGTTACAATATCGCCGGTAGGGGTAACAACTTCAACAGAGTAAACCTGATTGCGGGTAGTGCCGTAACGCACAGCCTTGTTGCCGCCGGCGTTGGTTGCAATATTGCCGCCAATTAAGCAGCTGTCGGCACTGCACGGGTCGCCTGCATACAAAAAGCCTTCTTTATTGGCGTATTCCTGAATTTCCAAAGTTCTTGCACCGGCTTCAACAACCATGTACATGCCTTCTTTGTTAAGCTCAAGAATTTTATCCATGCGTTCCATTAAAAGCACAATGCCGCCGCAAACGGGCACTGCACCGCAGGATACGCTGGTACCGGCGCTGCGTGGAGTTACAGGTACGTCAAACTCGTTGGCAATTTTCATAACGGCTGCCACTTCTTCGGTATTGGCAGGCATTACAACAACTTCCGGCAGATGATGGTAATGCGGGTCGGTTTCCTCGTCAGTTTTGTATTTATCAAGAGTTTCGGGGTCGGTCATTACATATTCAGCGCCTACTGCTTTGCGCAGAGCCTCCAGTACTTCTTCGGTGACCGGTTTGTAGTTCATCATTTTCTCAAATCCTTTCTGCTGTCCTTCATTTAAGATTTTTAATCTACATTAAAAATCTTACCGGGGTTCAAAATACATTTCGGGTCCATGGCTTTTTTAATGGTACGCATTAAATTCAGTTCGCCCGGACGGGTATATTTTTCCATTTCGGCAAGTTTCTTGGCACCTATGCCATGTTCACCGGCAAGGCGTCCGCCAATGCTGTAAGCATAGGTATAAACTTCGTCGTGGAATGCCTGTACGTTATTTTCCCATTCTTCATCGGTCAAATCGCATTTGCACAATACAATATGCAGGTTGCCGTCGCCTACATGGGCACAGATAAGCGGCGTGAACGGATATTTTTCGCCGGTTTTCATAACAAATTTAACCGCATCGGCAACTTTATCGCGCGGCACAACAACGTCGTCCGTAAGGGATACGAGGCTGATAAGACGCACGCTTTCCTGGCAGTTGCGGCGCATTTTCCAGATGCGTTCGTCTGCTTCCAGCACTTCTACAGCACCTGCTTCGGTGCACAGCTCGTCAAGGCGTTCCATCTTCATATCCAGTTCGTCTTCGTTGTAGGTTTCAACGGTAACGATAACATAAATGCCATCCTCATAATGAGGCACATTTTTATATTCGCAGTAATCTGCGGTAGTGCGTACATAGGTATTATCCATGTATTCAATGCTGGTCGGGTCAATGCCTGCCTTTAAAAGCAGCGGCACCAAATCAATAGCTTTATCCGGGTCGGTAAACACGGCAACAAGGTCGAACTTATACGGGCACAGCGGCAAAAGTTTAAGGGTTGCTTTGGTAATAATGCCCAAAGTACCTTCGCTGCCCATAATAAGCTGTTCCAGGCAGTAGCCGGTAGAGCATTTTTTCAAACGCGCGCCCACTTCAATAATTTCACCGGTCGGGCTTACAAATTCAATTTCGTGAACCTGGTCGCGGGTAGTGCCGTAACGCACTGCCTTATTGCCGCCCGCGTTGGTTGCCAGGTTGCCGCCGATTAAGCAGCTGTCGGCGCTGCACGGGTCGCCTGCATAAAGATAACCGGCTTCGTTGGCAACACGCTGAACTTCAATGGTAGGCACACCGGCTTCGGTAACAAGATACATGCCTTCGGTATTCAGCTCAATAATTTTATTCAAACGTTCCATTAAAAGCACAATGCCGCCGCAGACAGGAATTGCACCGTCGGCAAGGCTGGTGCCTGCACTGCGTACGGTAACGGGCACATCAAATTTATTGGCAAGTTTCATAATTTCCGCAATTTCCTGTGCCGAAGCAGGCTTTACAACAACTTCCGGCTTGTGAAATTTACGCGGGTCTGTTTCTTCGTCAGTCTGATAGTGTTCCAGTGTTTCAGCGTCAGTCATAACGTATTCAGCGCCTACAACACCTTTTAATGCTTCAATTACTTCTTCGGTAACAGGAGCATAAGTTTTCATACTTCATCATCCTTCCATAACTGCCGCCCAAATGGCAGGCAGGTAAAATACATATCTTTAATAATTATAATACAAAACTGCATGAATTTCAAAATTACAGACGCCAAAGTAAACAAAAATCCCTGCTAAAAAACAGGGATTTTAAAAATTTTACATTGAATTAAAAATTGCGCTGGTAGCTGATGCCGATAATTTTGGTAAAGCTGTCGTGCGTATGGGCGTGGCCATTAACGCCGCCGCTGTCCCTAAAAGCAAAACGTAAATCGCCGACATCCATCCAACCCAAGGCTATTGCCAGTGTCTGGTCTTTATCGTTATAGCGCGCGCCGATGGAATAAGTTTTTCTGTTGCCGGTCGGCACCATAAAATCGCCGCCATTATAAGGAATGGAAGATTCATCATAAGCAAAACCTGCCATCAGCGTATATTTATCGCTCAGCTTATGCTCCACGCCTATAGCATAACGCCAGCCGTCTTCCCAGTTTTTGGGATTTCTTTGCAAACCATCTAACATTCCTGTATTACTTAACATAATATCAAGATTTTTATAGGTATCCCAACCTGTACGCACGGCATTTAATTCCACGCGGGTTTTATCGTTAAACTTATGGCTGTAACCTATATGCCACGATTCCGGCAGGGTTACCTCACCATAAGCATCACCGGAAACAGTTTTTCCTGTTCCCATAAAATTATACGCATTAAAATCAGCTTCCATGGAATGTTTAATGCGGCTGCGGTATACTACGCCGATTTCATTCTTATCGTCGAAGGCATAGTTAGCAGCGGCATTCCAGCCCAAAGCATAACTCTCACCTTTAGTGTGAGTCGGTGCATCAAGTATTAAATTTTTTTCCATCGTCAAGCCAACATAGTTAATTTCCGCACCCACAGCTGCGCTCCATTTATCGTCAAACTTATGCGCAAAAGTAGGCGTAACACTCACGCCATTTAAGCGTGATAAAAACGCATTAGTTGAAACATCGGAATCGCGTTCAAATTCGGACACCATGGCAAAGCGGCTGCACGCACCGATACCGAACCAGTCTTTGTTATTCAGTTTTTTTACATAGTAAGTTCCCGGAGCAAAACCGAAATGCACACGGTTAGTACCGCTGTCAATCACATCTCCATTTTTATTATACAAATCGTATTCACCGTGCGGACTAAGGTAGGTTGCGCTTACCTTAAACGCCTCGCCGTCCACCTTAGTGATAGATGCCGGGTTGTAAGCCACGTTAGCAGCATCGCCTTCGGCAAACATACGCGCCCCGCCCATGGCAACACCTTCGGCACTCCATTCGTTAATGGCAAAACCTTCTGCTTCGGCAGCCTGCGGCAAGCCCAAAGCACATAAAATACCTAATGCTAAAACTTTATTTTTTAAATTCACACCGTCACCTCTGTTAAAATTATTAGCAGCTGGTACTATTGTAATAGATTTGTGAATTTTTAGCTACAAAAAAATACGCCCCTGATTAATAAGAGGCGTACAAAGATCTTTATTTATCGTCAATACCGCGGCGCAGCACTATCGGGCGCTGCTTTTCCCACGGTTTGTACTGCACGGTGCTGCAAAATTCATAGGCTTTATAGCGTTTTGCGGCGTCTTCTTCCGCTGCGGCTTTAGCCAAGTCACGTTCTGCAATATCGTTTTGCGGGTAATACTTAAAGGCTTCGGCGTAAATTTCACTTGCTTTAGCGTCATCGCCTGCGTTATGCGCATCTTCTGCCAAAAACTTCAGTGCAAAATATTTATATGGGTTCACACCGTTGTTATCCTTTTCAGCTTCAACCATTGCCTTGGCTTCATCAACAGCCTGCTGCGTTTTGCCCGCTTCGCTCAGCACCATCAGCCTGCGGTAAAACATATCGCCGCGGGCGCAGCTGTGAAAGCTGTGTTTATAAGCACGGCTCAAGTCATACGCTTCTTTTAAATAGGTAAGGGCTGCTTTTTCGCTTTTTGCCAGTTTCCAAACTATTTCAGCAATATCGCGCAGGCACAAAACCTTGTGTTCCGCTTCGCTTAAACCATATTCCGGGTCGTCATCCATATTGGGCTCTACATTTACAACAGTGCTTAAAACACGCATTGCGCTTTCGGTATCGCCCATCCAGTAAAGCGCGCGCCCTACAATCGAGCGGCAGCGCCAGTCATTATAATCCTGTATCATGCCTACCGGCACAGGGTATTCTCCGTTAGCCAAACGGGAAACATAACCCATCCATTCCTGTTGGTCCATATTATCTGCCTCCTGTCAGTCTGCTTTATTTAATTGTACCATAATAAAATATTTTTGGCATAAAAAAGGGCTGCCGCACACATGGAAAGATGTGCGCACAGCAGCCTAAAATAAGGGAAAGCGTTAGTTAAGGCAATGTATAAAAACATCATTGCACAATGCAAATTATACACTGCTAAAAGAAATTTGTCAAGTCTTTCTATAATTTATTGAAATTATTAATTTTTTGTAACATTTTCGGTGCAGCCGCATAACATAAACGCACTAACAGCTAAAATATTCTTTCTTTTACTGCGCTTTTAAAAGCTGCGGCGCCATTAATGTTTCCTTTACATCTTCCCATACAACAAAATTGGCCTTGCTGAAGCCGTTAAAAGTTGTTGCCGATGCCGATGTATAAGCCCCGCAGATAGGCACAAGGATTAAATCGCCTTCTTCCTGGCGCACTGTCATTTTACCGCGGAACATAATGTCGAGCGAATCGCAGCTTGGGCCTGCAAAAGTAGCGGCTACCTGCTCGCCTTCTTTAAAGCTGATAAGTTTAAAGTCCCACTGGTCAAAAAGCACGCCGGAAAAAGTTCCGTAAAGGCCTTCATCAAGGAAATACCACGGCTGTCCGCCGCGCTCCGTTACGCCGATAACACTGGTAATAAGGTTTACTGCCGTGCCGCAGATAAAACGCCCGGGCTCCGCCCAGATTTCCACTCCCGGAAAATCTTCGTCAAGGCGTGCATTAATCTGATTGAGCATTTCCTGCAAATTAAAGCGCACTTTCGGTTCGGGAATGGGGAATCCCCCGCCGATATCCATAATGCGCAGCTGCATGCCCGCCACCGCTGCTTCTTCAAAAATTTCACGCGCAATATCAAGCGCATACAAATAAGGGTCGGCGCTCGTAGTCTGGCTGCCTACATGAAAGGCAATGCCGGCAGCGTCAAGCCCTGCATCCCTTGCTTTCAGCAAAAGTTCCAAAGCCTGCTCGCGGGCGGCGCCGAATTTTTTATTCAAATCGACATGTGCCGAACTGTTATCTATCCTGATGCGCAAAAGTACCGTTGCACCCGGGCACTCACGCGCCATTTTATCTATTTCGCCTGCGCTGTCAAAAGTCATCTTGCCAACACCGGCATTACGGCAGGCACGCAGCCCGTTTACCGTTTTCATCGGGTTGGCGTAAATCATCCTGCTGCCGTCAACGCCAAGGGAACTTAATTCCATAATTTCCCCGTCGGAAGCAACGTCAAAGTTAGAACCAAGGTCACGCATCAGTTCCAAAATGCGCCTGTGCGGATTGGCTTTAATGGCATAAAAAACTTTAACGCGCGGCAGATGCGTGCGCAAAAGGCGGTAATTTTTTTCAATCTGCTCCAGCGAAAGCACTAGAAGCGGAGTACCATATTCCCGGGCCAGCGCCTCGGTTTCTTCTTTGTTAAGCCTGAAATATTTTTCTTTTTTCATATCCACTCTCCCCTTGCCTGAGCATTAATTAACGTATATGATTGTACCACAATTTTCAGAAAGTACAATAGGAAAATGAAAGAAATTACAAAATTTTAAAGGAGTTGCGCCCAAAACTTTAATAATCGCTGATAGCGGCAATTTTAAGCGGAAAAATCCCTAAATTTTACAGTTTTTTAATCTTTTTTCATTCCACCAAATATTGTGGCACGGCAAAGAGCCTTAAGCAAAATACGGCAAAATAAAAAGCAATTTCAATATGCCAAAACTATCTGGCCGGTTTTTCTTTACTATTATATTAGCCTTAAAATCAGTTTTATCTTAAAAACTGCAATAAAAAAACACCCGCAAATAATGCAGGTGCGCATATTTTCTGGAGCGGGTGACGAGACTCGAACTCGCGACACATAGCTTGGGAATGTAATAAGAGGAAAAAACTTAAAATAAACGATAAAAGCATCCTAAAAATTTCATAAAAAAGTAAAAAATAAAAGCCTAATAGGAAAAAAATAAAGATTAAGTGCAATTAAAGTAATATGCAAAATCAGATTTAAATCAAAACTATCTGCACAATTACCTGCACAATTTTTCCTAATAGGCTTATTTATTTTATTATTTATTTAATTTTGAAAAGTATTCTTTTATTTTTTTGTCTGTATCTGGATGAATTTTCTCAATATTAAATATAGGAGTTTGGCTCCGTTCAAGTATATTTAATCTATCAACTCCTTCTAAGGCAAAATCAGGAAGACCTAAGCCAAAATAATGTAATTGTAAAACTACTTGTTCAGCATGAAATATCTGATGATGAAATTCAATTTTTCCATTGTTATCTATAATAACACTATTATTATTTTCTTTTACCATGTCAATAAAGCGGTTTATTAAGAAAATGATATTTGCTCTTGCTGCAAGAGAATAACTTTCGTCTCGCTTTGCAATATCAGCATAGTCATTTAAGATAGATAATTTAGCATACGGATAAATTTGAATTTTTTCAGTCTTATCCAAAATAGGATTATAAACATCTAATAATATTATAGGATTATTGTTTTCATCGTAATTCCATAGATTATCTTCAATATTTTGAATCAGCTCTTTATAATATGGTGCCTTTGTCATTCCAAGTAACCAATCTAAAGATACTCCAGTATATAATGTTAAAGCTGCCAGCTTGTTCGCGGAAGGTTGGACTTTACCACTTTCATAATTTTGATAATTTCTATATATGGTATCTATAATTTTTGCTACATCTTTCCCTAATAGTCCATATGCTTGGCGTACTATTTTAAGTCGATTAGGTAAAGAGTTTTCCAGATTTGAATAATTATATTTATCAGAAGTAAACTTGATTTTATTAATTAAGGCGTCTAACATAATTTTCTCCTATGATTGTAAAAGGGAAATAAAATAAAGAAACAATTGACACGAAAAATAATACGCTTTATAATATAAATAAACGTAAAATATTACGCTTAAAAGTCAAAAATAAGAAAATACTTTTAATTAATCTAATTATAACATAGAAAGGAGCCAGAGTAATGGAAAAAATAATCTACTATACGCCGGAGGAAGTGTTAAAGTTGGTTTATATTGGTGCTAACGGTAAGTTATTAATTTCTAAGGCCTCTTTGCTAAATATGATTAAACGGGGAGATATACCAGCAACACAACTTGGCATGCGGCGCCGTTATTTTATTCCGTCTAGCTGGGTAGATAAAATGTTATCTAAAAAAGAAGTATAGGAGATTAACAATTATGAAAGGAAAAGTTCAGTATTTTGAAAAAGTTTCTATATATGAAAGTGGTTTTGATAATGAGGGAGTTTTATATGATCCACGGAAAGGGTATTTATATAGCGTTAGCGCAAAAAATTGTAGAAAAATGTATAATCAATTTGACCTTAGAAAAATATTTTCGGATGGGGAAGAATTGATATTTTACCGGCTAAGCAGATATTTATCAGAGCATACGAATATTTTAGTTAATAAAGCAGATAGTTTTGAAGCAATGAAATTCGCAGATATATTGAGAGTTACAAATAGGCGTGAATCCACAGTTAGAAGATTTTTGGACAAAGCAAAAAAGAATCATATAATAGCTATATTTTGTAAAAGTTATGACGATAAAGTATACAAAATGTACGGTGTCAATCCGTTTGTTGCTTGTTCGGGTAGCGGATGGATAAATGTATATATGTATCAGATGTGGAAAGATGAATGTCAAAAATATCTGCCATTACAAGTCATACAAAGATTAGAACGAGATAGTGGCTATAAAAAATATGATCCATATAAAATTAAAAACGGTAAAATATATGAATCAAAAGCAATTTTTAAATTTAAGAGTTAGGTGATAAAAATGCCAAGCCGTAATCCTAATGGTGTTGGATCTTTTTTTTCAAAAACTATGAGAGGAAAAACAAGATATTGTTGGACAGTTTCGATAAATGGGAAAAGGAAACAATTTAGTGCATCAACGCAGGCAAAACTAAAACAAAAAATTAAAGAGTGGCAAGCTCACTTCCAAAGTTCAAGTTTTGACGCAACAGTTAATACCTTATCAGAATTTATTGAAGTATTTTTGACCGTAAAAAAGGCTACATTAAAACAACGTACTTACGATGGCTATAAATCTATTTGTTGCAACTTTTTAAAAAAGCCACCACTCGGAAATAAAAAATTGACTGCAATTAAGCCAATAATGATAGAAGAATTTTTAAGTTCTTTAGCGCCAAATTATTCTGCAAGTTATATTAGCGACATCCGCAGATGCTTGCATACTATTCTAAACTGCGCAATACAACAAGAATATCTAAAAGTAAACCCTTGCAGTTTTGCCAAGGGCCCGCGGCAACAACAAAAGGATATAGTTATGCTTACAAATGATCAAATAAAAAATATGCTTAAAATTGCTCGTGAAGGACAGTATATTTTCGATAAAAATTTTCACGAAAATGATGCTATTGTTTTGCAAAAACACGGCTTTTATTATGCGTTGCTTCTTACGATTTTTACAGGAATAAGGCGTGGTGAATGTTATGGGCTTACTTGGGAGAATGTAAACTTAAAAGAACGCTGGATTAGAATAATACAATGCCTAACAGAAGATAGTACCAAACGCCATCTTGATGAACCAAAGACTCCAAGTTCTATTCGTACAATTTCAATACCGGATTTTGTTGTAACAGAATTAATTTCTTGGAAAAATGAACAACAAGCGTATGCCGAAAAATATACCAATTTGTACGAAAATAAGTTTAACTTACTTTTCCCAAATACTTTTGGTAATTTAATGAATTTGTCCAACATTAATAGTCGATACTGGAAAAAATTAAAGGCAGCGTGTGGTTTACCTAAAAATTATCATTGGCATTATTTGCGTCATAATCATGCAAGTACGCTCATTAAAATGGGCGTACCAATAACTGAAATTACACGAAGATTGGGACATAGCTCCAGTGCAGTTACTTTAAAAGTGTACAGCCACGCTTTTAGAAATGATGATTCTATTGTTATAAAAGCATTAGAAAGTATGTGGGATGAAGGTAATAACAATGTTAGATAAACAACTTTTAAGCAAATGTAGAGATGTAGATTTATACGATTTTCTTTTGCGATTTGCACCTGGCGAATGGAAAAAAGAAGGAAATAAATATCTGAGGCACAAAGAGCATACTTCTTGTATTGTAACCAAAGGTAAAGGATTCATTTGGAATAGCCGTAATGTACACGGTCACAATCCAATTGATTTTTTGATAGTATTTTATTGTTTAAATTTTAGGCAGGCTATACAAACAATAAAATCTCATATTTCCTTTTATAACAATGGCGTTATACAAGAAAGCGAATATATTACTCAAAATTCATTTAAAATTGCCCAGAAACCATGGCCGGAATTATTTTCTTATCTTTGCAATAAACGTAGATTAGATAAAACTGTTATTGGACGGTTAATAGATAACAATAAAATTTTATTGACTTGCTTTGGTAAGCACAAAAATATCTGCTTTTATGATGCTAATACAAGGCATTATGAATGTATTGGCATTGGTTGCAAAAGATTTAAGCAAATTAGCGATGGTGTAAATTATTGGTCATTTGGAAGAAATAAGGAAAAGGCTTATATATGTGAAAGTGCTATTGACGCTATTAGTCTTTATCAAATATTAAAAGAACAGGCAACTTATATTAGTATTGCCGGTAGTGCAACTAGAAATAAACTTATTGATAAAATAATAAACGATTTTAAAGAAGTTAATTTAGCAGTAGATAATGATGCGGCCGGCAACAAAGTTGCTGCCGCCTATCCTGACTTAAAACGCATTATTCCGATTAAAAAGGACTGGAACGAAGATTTGAGTTTGGGGGTTAAAGGGGTCTCCCCTTATGCCAGCGATTTTGGCGACAAAAAGGAACCAAAATAGGACGCTGGCAAACAATAGTAGTTATAAAGCAGGTGATTAATGGTGCCAAAATACAAACTTGGCAAAACCGCACGTTTGGTGCTGCGGCTAAAGCCGGAACAGAAAATTTTGATAGTAAGTAAGGCTAAAGCTGCCAATAAAACCATTAACGATTTTTGTACTGATATTCTTCTGAATTTTAAGTACGTTGACCAACTACAAAAAATTGAAAATATGCAGCGCAAGAAATTGTTTTTGCTACAAAATTTGGCCAATAATATCAATCAGATAGCGGCACATTGTAATACATTTGAAACTGCTCCTCAAAAGGAATTTTTACGACAACTTTTAAAAGAGGTATCACAAAATGCCGATTTTTAAATCAATAAAACCAGGAGCATCGTTAAAAAATATAATGAAATATGTTTCTAAAGAATTTGAAAAAACAAAAGATATTGATACGATTAAAGGCTTAAATGTTGCGGATAATCCAGATATTGCCAAATCACAAATGCTTTATACCAAAAAGGAATTTGGTAAAGAATCAGGGCGGCAATATCAGCATTATGTTTTATCTTTTAGTGACGAAGAAAAACTAAAACCTAAAGAAGCTATAGCTTATGCCGAAAAACATGCTAAAGAATGTTTTGGAGATAGATTTCAAGTATTTTTAGCCGTTCATCAAAACAGCAATGGTGGTAAACTGCATGTGCATTATGTTGTAAACAGCGTAAGCTGTATGGACGGCAAGAAAATACAAACTAGTAAAGACGACTATAATTATTTTAAAAACATTAATGATGAAATAGCAAAAGAATATGGTTTTAAGGTTATAGACCGCAGCTATGAAGCTGTTAGAGCACGCAGCAGGCCACAGCTTTATGGTCAACGTGAATATCAAAGTTTTATTAAAAATAAAAATAACTTATTAACCAATTGCGGCATTTCTGTTTTTAAAGCGTTGCAAGATAAGCCTAAAAGCTTTGATGATTTTAAAAATACTATGCAAGGATTAGGCTGGGAAGTGCATTTACGCGGTAAAAATATCGTTTTTAAAAATGTAATTACTCAGCAAAGAATAAGAGCGAATACCCTTGCTAAAAAAATCAATAATAATGAATTAAGTACGGCGCAGATATTAAAAGCTTGTAATGAACAAAGTTGGAAACAATATCAGGGTATTAGTGTTGAAGCAACTCACAAACATCTTAATAATAACCCGCACTTTAATCATTTTACAATGAAACTGCCGCAAATAAATACTAATGATGAACAACAACCAAAAGCTGGCTTTAAAGTAGATTTGCAGCAAGATTACGAAAGAGATTAATTATATTGAAATGGAGTGAATAAAATGGACTTACAGGGATTAGTAGAAGCGACTAATAATAAAAAGCCAGAAACGGAAGAAAAAAACGCAAACGGAAACGAGATATATGCATCGTTGGTGTTTATACAAAATTCTATTCAGTCGCTAAAAAAGCAACTAAACGAGCAAAATAAAATTTATACAGAAAATAATCAAAAATTAAACTTTAAAATAGATCAGGGCCTTGCCGATATACAAAAATCAATTAGTGCCGTGCCGGTACAAACGCAGACTTTAACAATAAATGAAGTTAAAGAAATAATAAAAGGCATACAAGCGCTTGAAAAATCTACTTTAAATGTATGTAACGAATTAAAGTCAACTAGGAACGATTTAGCAGAAGCTATTATGGCTTTAAAATTAATTATACTATTTACACCTGTAGCCTTAGTTTTAATTTTAATTTGCTACCATTGGTTCTTCTATTGAGAACAATTTTAGCTAATTTAACTGCATAAAAAAGACGGCATAACATATAATATGTTATGCCATCTTTTTGCTTTGAATAATCATCATGATTTATAATATCTTGATGAAATTCTAAACATACTATTTTATCTGGTATTATTCTACATCTGTTTCATTATTTTCTGGCAATAGGATCATTTGACCAAGCCAGAGGTGTAAAAACGATGATGCTGCACGGCGATTTAATTTATCGTGTATCTTTTGATTGTAGTAGTTGCGAAGACACTGGTAGCAGGATGTATCGCAACCGCAGTTGTCAACAACAGCAAGTGCTCGTTTTAGCACTTGCTGAAACGCATGCCCATCTTCAGTCACCATGCGTCGTACATGACCAGCACCGCCTGCTACTGCATCATATAAAATGACTGAAAAAACCATCAGACCATTAACTTCAGTACGGAAAAGACAACCTTTAATGTCTGTACGTTCAATTCCCATTTCTCTTGATAATCCTTCTAACAGGGCATAAAGAACAGATAGCATAGTATTCAAATCTGTTGCTTTATCGCTCTCAAAGGTGATTTTTACTACATCAGTTTTAAAGTCGTGAGAGAGCAAATACTCTTTTCCAGTACCTTCCTTATTGATGCAGATGTAACCTCTGCTGGTCTTATGAAGTTTTGGTAGTTCACCTTCAGTAGCGTAGCCGCATATAGGACAGACTGTATAACCAGTTCTTCCTACCACAACTAATGAGTCGTTTGAAGTAGACTCCATTTGGAATGTTAAACCATTTACTTCAAAACGTAATTTTCTGATGAGATTACGTTGGCGGTCGCCTATATAATAGTCGTCTGTTTTATAGTCGTGTTCTGGCCGATGCATCGAAACCTCTCGAACCTCATTTTCTGCACAGAACCCCATTCTTGGTTCCAATGTTTTCCGCCATCGCGGACGTGAAATGACTTTATGGCAAGATACGCATTCTCGTCCACTTCCAGTTACAGGATCACGAGTGAAGTTTGGTTGACCACAATTAGGACACTTAGGGCAGTAATAACCGATCTCCCAAGAATTCCCTGCTTTTTTCCCCGGCATTTTTCGAATATATCGACTAACATACATTTTGCCATCTGCCACTACTTGAGAACCTGGCGCATACTCTGCAATTGCCATCTGAAGATCTCTTGCTAACTGTAATGCTTTATCTTTCCCGATGGTAGAAACATCAGGTATTAGCTCTACGGTATCTACAGGGAAACCATATTTAGGTAGAACATTATTTCGTACAAGAAAACTAATTAAACTTTTTTTACCGCAATTGTCATTCTTTGCACATCGGAAATTACGGAGATTACGGCTCCATAAGCCAGCTCCTTCATCGTCGTGGCGACGGCGACATTCTCGCAATGCCTTTTCCATCTCTGCAACTGTTCCTTGAAAATCCTGCACTGCAATTTCCAGTACACCGTCCTCTCCACAAAGTCGTTCTACCCAGCCAAAGTCCAATATACCCAAACGTTGATGCATGTTAGTAGGAATTGACTTTAAAAGTAGTTGCCGAAGCGGATCTGGCTTACTAGCCAGATACACCTTAAGTAATTCATAACCGCCTTCATTTAAAAGCACCGTTTGATTATCTCCATCGTATACCTCATTGTAGAGAGCAAAAAAGGAACTGAGTGCCACTGCAAAAATGTGCCGGTTGAGAATTTTTTCATTCTCAATTTCAAATACTGGTACCTTGATTTTACCACTAATCATAGCAGATGGATTCTGATAATAAGTAAAATCGTGCGATGAAAGTTTTGCGTATGTGAGAACAAAAGCGCTTGAATGCTTTGCACGTCCAGCACGACCGGCACGTTGCACATAATTTGCTGGACTTGGCGGAACATCACGCATATAAACTGTCTCAAGGCTCCCAACATCTACTCCCATTTCAAAAGTAGTGGAACAACTAAGTGCATTGATTTTTTTATGAACAAATGCCTCTTGGTACAAAGTTTGTTGATCTTTTGATAGCTGTGCCGTGTGTTCTTTAATGTATAGAGGTTCCGTGTGATTACTTTGGTAAAGTTTAACGTAGTGATTATTTGCAAAAGCGATTAATGGGTCAAAAGGTTCCAGTTGACCATTACATTTGATTGAAGCACACTGTCCTTTTACATTATAAGGTGTAACACGTCCACATTTTTTACAACGATAAAAAGACGACTTTGGTGCACCACCAATTCGCACTATAAAGTCATTTGCGTCTAATACGAATTCGTCGCTGTTTGGTTTAAATACATTCTCCCAATAGTCTGCTAGGATGTCATCGGCTTCATTTTCAGTAATACCAAGGGAGCGTACGAGACGCGTAATGCGAGTGCTGGGGAAGTAAGTATTATTATTACGTTTACGCCCACGCCAGCCTGAGATCCAACTGCGTTTGGCATACTCTGAAGTACGCAACAGAACCAGTTTTTTAGCAACAGGAGTAAAAAAGATATACTCTCGTTCTGCGGCTGTTAGGCTATATTTTTTACCAGCATCGATAGCGCCGCTAAAAACGGCATCTTGAACTAACAGTTCCAGCAGCGCACTCGCATCAGAATATTCAAGTTCAAAGGCCTTTTGAAAGTTGGGCACGACTTCGTAGTTTTTTCTAAATTCGAAAGAAACTACGCCCATGGATACCAGACTAGTACTGCGTCGAGCATTGAACATCTCGTTGAGAATAGCAACCCAAGCATTGCTCCTACTGACGGCAGTTAAAATTCCAGGATCTTGATTAATCGGTACATCCCAATTGGTAAAGGAACGATTGACCTCAAAGTATCGTGCTAACTCTTCAACAAATTCTGTGACGCTGACAGTGGTTCTACCAGCAGCTCTGTACTGTTTTGCAATATGCCAGATTCCTCGGCGGCGCAGAAATTCTTGATATGATCGCTCCATGTAGGAAGCAAAAAAGGCGGCTTCACTACGGCTATCTGAGAAGCACAAGAATTGTCGCATCTTCTTTTTTATAATCTTTCTCTGCTGGGGAGCTTTCGCAAAAATACTTCGTCGTGATTGTTCAGGAGAAGATTCCGTCATAATGATTTCCTCACTAGGAAGCTGTTCAAAAAGTTCGGTACCGAGTACTGCGGTAGCAGCATCGCTCCCAAGATAGAAACGGCGGAATGTGCCAAACCCGCAAGCTGGACATGCGGCTGGCCTTCCTGCTTTTCTGTTAAGTCGATGCACTTTTATCCAATATATAGAATCATGTTCGCAAAAGTGCCGATGATAAGAGTTTTCCTCTAAATTGACATCAGCCTCTGGCGCAATAGCTCCACAGATGGCACAAACTACATAATCTTCTGTGGCATTTTCGTTTTTTCCTTCTACATCGCTGTCTGACAGTAACTCTCCATCCGTGTCTTCCTTTATATAAAAGTAATCTACCTGATCATCTGTATTACGTCTAGATGTCTGATGAAGGTAACCACCATTCTCATTTCCCACGATTGCTATACGACCACAATCTGTACAAACCGCAGCTTCAAAAACCGTAGATATCTGTTTTTTATAAATATCCTCATATTCAAGTTTTCGATGCAAAAAGAGATGCTTAGGCTTATTCAGCGTAATATAAGCACCTTCAATGGCGCGTACAAAAAAATGGTATCGAGGTTTAATTAAACTAATACCACCTCGCTCTGCTCTAGCGCATACGGAGATAAACGAAACAACTTGTTCATTAGTCATGGGATGGACAGCAGATAATGCACGGCATAAGTTAGAAATAGTAATTGGTTCAATCGCAATCTTACGCATAGTATAAAACAGGTGCGCATGGAGAAATAACGCATACAGTTTTTCTCCTTCATCACCATTGGGAGCAAAATCAGCCTGATAGCGCTCCAGTATTTTAGAAACTGCTTGTGGATGCTGATGTAATTCAACAAATAGAGTAGGTGGAAAATCCATCAGCGCTTCCATTTTAGGCTGCTTTTCTTGAGACCGTATAATGCCATTTGCATTGAAAGTTACTCCGCATAACTTCTCCGCAAAATTTAAAATCTCTCTGTTTGCGTCTGGGCCACCCAGCGTTGCGCTAGTTAAAATATACTGAACATTGCCAGGTTCACTGATACGAGCCCGAAGACGGCGCATCAATAGTGACGTCTCCATTCCAGTGGCACCTTTGTAGATGTGTGCCTCGTCAAGAACAATAAACTTTAACTTTGCACCAGAGAACACGGCGTCATCCTTCGGACGGAGCATCATATATTCTAGCATGGAGTAATTGGTGATAAGAATATGAGGCGGAGTACGTTGCATAACCTCGCGAGAAATTATTTCATTTGGAGCAGGATCTAACGGATTTCCATTTGCATCTTTATAGGTACGATGATATTCTGCAAGTGCTTTTGATTGCGTATACTCTGTATTGCCATTATATACACCATAGCAAATTTTTGGATATCTTTTAAGCAAAGATCTTAAACGTTTTATCTGATCGTTAGCCAAGGCGTTCATCGGATAAATAATAATCGCTCGTACGCCTGTATTTAGAGAACCAGATTCTTCTTCTCGCAGTAAATGATTTATTATTGGAATCAGAAAACACTCTGTTTTACCAGAACCAGTACCAGTAGTTACAACTAAGTTTTCACCAGAAGATGCCATTTGCAATGCACTTTCCTGATGGCAGTAGAGTGGTCTATCTAATTTAAGTTCCTTATCCGATTCTGGAACTGGTTCTAATTCAGAAAACAGAGAACTGACAGCTCCCGAATCTATGAGTTCTCTGAGCGTATGGCCTGTTTCATATGAGGCGCCAATATCAATAAATGGTCCTTTAGCAACTTCTCCATCTTTTTGCAACTCTGCGAGAAATTCCCGTTCATAATCTGGATCGGCCATATTGAATGCCGTAGTAATGTAGTCGATGTAGCTATTTTTGATTTCTTTAGATGCTTGAATTGGATCGAACAAAAATTACACCTCTCTTACTTCATATTCAAAATAGTCCGGAGTTATCAATCGCTTCTTTTGTTCTTGTTTCGTCATAATAGTGTCAGGACTTCGGTTCACAATAGTAGAATATTTGGTGTCAATATACACAGCGTCATCTGTTGTGCAATGCAGGATGAGTAAATGCTCATTGACAATCCATAGATTAACAGGGTTAACGAGTTCAAATGCCTTATTAGAAGGATTTGAATTGAATGAATGGTAATTGCCATTGAAATCCATAAAATACATAATGCCGGAGTAGGTAGGTGCTGGAACAGATTCACCGGAAGCTATGCTTTTTCCAAGATAAGTTAAATCCCTAATAATTCCGCAGCCTGATTGCATGACTACAGTTTTTAACGTGTCTGAACCAAAGTCCCAGCAAAGAGAATTTCCCAGCATAATAGCTTTTTGTTCAAATGCAAAAGCATTCGGATCTCCAATCATTAGTTCACCCTGGTAAATCATCAGACTTGATGCGCTTGATATAAATAGGCTCTTTTTCTTTTCAAGAAAAATTTGAAATTTGTAATATCCATCTGAAAATTTACAGGATTCTGATAGGACATCATCTACATATGAGGCATGTAAGCACATGTCTTGTCCATGCGGTTTGCGGCAATAGATGATTTTAAATTGAGAATCAGGGTCACCAAAATAATTATCGCTAACTTGCCAGTATAAATAGCCATCACGGCACTCTAATGGGCTATGAAGGAACTGAGGAGTGAAAATAATTAATGTAATTTTAAATCTTTCGTAGTTCCCATGTTCATCTCTTAAGCATATCCAGAGAGTTTTGATTCCCTCTGGCGAAGTCATAGAGCGGAGCATATTACCAAGCTCAAATTTGCCTTTCTTAACCGATAGCGGTACTTCTTCACTATCAAGCATAAATGCTCCAATCCAACCCATGTTTGCTTTCATTGTCATGGTTTCACCAGAATCAATGTTTTTATACCATATTGCATCTGGAGCTAAAAATGCATTTCTCCCCATAAAATCAACCTGTACTGATGGAATCTCAAGTTCAAATTGAAAAGGAAGACCAGGAAAAGAAAAAGTGACATGACTTTCTTCCTGTTGTAATGGAACTTCTGTTTCATGCTGATAGCCACTCCAGCTAATCTTGAGATGCACAGTATCAACACCAGATCGATACAGATGTTTATCCGTAGATATTATACAATCACGCAAGATAATGTAAGAATACTCGTATTTCACGGTGTCATCTGTTATATCAATTACTCGAATCCTATGTAGAACGCAATTATCTTCTGCTGAAGCAATCTCAAAAATTCCATTATTTTTTTTCAATTTATCAAGGCCCAAATGAATTCCATCCACTGATATTTTATATCGAAGAAAAGATTGTCCCTCTGGTATTTGAAGTGTTAAGGTAAATGGTTTAGAATATACATCTATATATTTTCCTTGATTTACAACACGCAATTCATTTACAAGATGTCCTAACGCGTAATGACGGAAACGTGAAATGGTCGTAATATCCGCAAAAACCTCAACTCCATCTACGGCAACAGAGGCTACAGCAGACAGATTAATTCGATACAATTGTCCTGGATGCAGAAGCTGGTAGAATTCATCTTCACCATTAAATTCAATGGAAGCATCTTCTGATGCAAACAAATATGCAATTCCACCTTTAGGGGTACGCTCGTTCCCTGCGGAATCTAATAAAATATAGTTTCGAATTAGTTTTTTATTGGATTGATAAAGAATATCGTTTTGGTAAGTAATTTCTACTTGAATATGCGGGGGTTTAAAAAAATTATACTGCGTATTCTGTAGAGGAATAAAGCGACTCTTGGTAGTCAAGCAAAGATCATTTCCAGTAACGGAAAGGTCATCCTCAAAAATAGTAGAACCACACTGTATGATTTTGATTATCGGTCGTTCCTTTTTTACACTTGATAATCTGATCTTAGGAATATGAATTCCTATCATTTCGTTGATAAGAGCATACTGAACATAAATCCGATCCGTCGCTGTAGCAACAAATTCTGTTTTACGTTGTCGCCACTCTCCCTGAACGCGTACTCGTTCCGAAATACTTTTTTTGTTATACCAGTCATTAAGAAGTAGATCCCAATAATTTCTGGTTATATCCAAAGATACTTCTTCATTGCCACGCAACATTGCATCCATCTTTTTTACAATAGAATCGGCAAGAACCGCCATATACCCAGGACGCTCTTGAAAAAGCGTCTGTAAACCAGAAAAGACTGTATCTGAACGAAGCTGTAGCTGATTGTTCTTAGGAAGATGGTTATTCCATCTTGCCTGCATTCCCTTGGTAAAGACCTTATAGCTGATATCCTCGGCAACATACTGAAAGTCTAAGTTTTTCGCATAAAAGTCAAAAAGAATATTGAACAGCGATTCTATGCTTTGTTTTGGTGCAATGGAGTGAAGTAATAGAGATGTATAGTATCTTTGAGTTCCTGCCGGAGCAAAAAAACGTTTGTAAGCACAAAGCGTATTCTGAATGGCTACACGAAATCTATTATAAAGCCTTTTTTCGGCAATTTCAGAGTTTTCTGAATTAAAACCGTACTGCATGAAGATATATTTCCAAAATGTATTGGCACAGTTATCATCCAAGATATTAGTTGACCAATGTTTTAGCAATTCAATTGTTTCCAATACTAGGATGATCTCTTCCTGCCTTGTTATGTATTTATCTCCACTTAAAATCTTCTTTACAGTTTTATTTGCACTTTGATATAAAAGCAGATTTTCTTCATTAGTTAAAATATATTCTCCAGCCAGGGGATATCTACGAAAAACATAGTCTGCAATGAGGAATGCATCTGAATAGTTAGTAGGATGCTCAACATTTCTGATCAGCATATCAGATTCAACATAGCCAGTTTCTTTCCATATAAATCCATGTGCTGAGAACCATTCAGTACGGGTTTGTTTATTCTCTTTTGCAATCTTATACACTTCATAAGATAGTATTCCAGTACGTTTCAAGTATTGATCTGCAAAAATTATTCTTGAAGGGAACAATTTTTGCAACTTCTCAATTATTGCAGTTTCAGACAGTGCCATGTCTTTACCACTCCTTATTGCTGCTGCATGGTTATGCTTTAACAGAATAACTCATATATTTTACTTATATATATATTATAACAAAAAAGGTTAATTAGCGTAACAAACTAAAACAATGTTATTAGAAGTTGTAAATAAAATATAGAACTTTAAATAACCTCCATATTTTGTTTTTAACGAGTTTTATTTACAATAAAAGGTTTGGTGATAGCATTGCTAACAAAAGTTCTCAAAAACGATTTATGCGCATGAAATCCAAAAATAAAAAAGAATATTATATATAATATATATAGATTTTAATATGTTAAAGTGCACAAATACAGTGTTTATGCGGCATTTAGCGATTTTATAGGGTAGTAAAATTTTACCAATAGTTGGTAAAATTTTACCATTTTTATCAAAACTCATAAATCATCTACAGCCTTCCAGTATCTACATAATATAGGAAATTTACATAATTACCTGCACAACTACCTGCACAAGCAGTTAAACAGTGCGATTTGGTAAAACACCATAAAATAATAAAATCCCTAAATGCCGTATTTATGGACATTTAGGGATAGTGTTTCTGGAGCGGGTGACGAGACTCGAACTCGCGACACATAGCTTGGGAAGCTATTGTTCTACCACTGAACTACACCCGCATGTGTAAATTGTATTAATAATTATATCACAGCCTTTCCGGCTTGGCAATATTCTAAAACCCGGCCTGCCTCCATGCTGCCGCCTGTTCAAAAATTTTATTTCCTATCTTTACAAAGTTTAAAGATTATGGTAAAATCTCGTCTTGCCGTCACTTTTAAAGGCGGTAAAATTTGATGATAGGAGGAATATGATGGTTTATATTAAGCCGTCTACACGCCTGCGTACCGATTACAGCCAAATTGCCGAACTGGCACGCAGAACAGGCGATGCAATTTACATTACCAAAAATGGGGAAAAGGATTTAGTGGTGATGTGCGCCCGGGCGTTTGAACTGCGCGACTTAGTATTAAAACTCAGCAATGTAGTTTTGGAAAGCGAAAACAAAAGATTAAACGGAGCAGCCGCTTGCGCTCTGGAAGAATTTGAAGCAAGCCTGAAGCAGAAAAGCCATGGTTGAAGCGTCAATAAGGCTTCTGCCGCGCGCGGTTGACGACCTGAAAAATATCGGCGCTTACTGGCGGCGCAACATTACGCCGGACGAAGCAGACAGAATAACCGGCAAAATACTGCGCGATTTAAAAGAACTGAAGCTCTTTTATCCGGCGGCCGACAGCATTAAATACGAACCGCTGAAAAGCAGGAATTTTAAAATTTTAAAAAGCCAGAACTATATCTGCATCTGTAAAAAGGTGGAACACATTATTTATGTTTACCATATTGCCCACCTGCCTACGGAATATCCCGATATTTTTTAACTTATAACAATAACAGCACACCAAAGCAGCTTTTACAATGCTTTCCGTGTGCTGTTTATTTATTTTCTGCCTTTAACTTTTAACTCCATCTGCCGTTTGGAACGCCGGTACTGCAGCATAAAGCGGCGCACCTTCAGCACGCGGAACAAACTGGAAACCAGCATTACGCCGATGGCAATGGCAACGGAGTCCGTCATTGCCGTAAGCAAAATGGAAGTTCCGTTATTATATTCATTATTAATAATAGCAAACATGCCCTGATAAATGCCCAGCCCCGGCACCAGAGGCACTATGCCCGGTATAACAAACACCGTTACCGGCTGCTTGAAAATGCGGGAACTGAGCTCGCTTGCCAGTGCCAGTGAAATAGTGGCGCAAAAATTGGAAACAAACGACGTATATCCAAGCTCATGCCGCAGATATATAAAAACTACCCAGCCGATGGCGCCGATAACTCCGTCGATAAGCACAATCTTTTTCGGAGCCTGAAACAGCACCGCAAACGCCATAGTGGCAATGCAGGCAAATCCGAAGGCGGTTATAATTTCCATAAATCCCACCCCCAGATAAACCAGGCACGCAGCACAAACGCAATGCCGATAGCAATGGACGAAGCAAACAGCAGCGCTTCCGCGATGCGCGAATTGCCGCTCATTAAATTACCTGCCATATAATCGCGCAGGCCGTTGCAGAAAGCCACGCCGGGCACAAATGGCATCAGCGCGCCTACAATAATTTTTTCCATTGTGCACTGCACGCTCATAGCGCAGCAGATAAGCGCAACGGTTGCAATAACAACACCGGCCACGACGTTTTCCCAAAAAGCGCTGGGATGGTAGCCTGCAATCTGCTTTAAGGCAACCATAGCAGCGCCGCCTGTAATAAAGGCCGCAATAAAGTCATGGCTGTTGCCGCCCAGCATCGCAGCAAAGGCTGCCGAACCAATGCCGGAGGCAAGGCAGACCATCCATTTACCGTAAGGCGCAGGCTGCCGCCATTTTTTGTCCAGCCATTTACAGGTATCTTCGTAGCCCATATCCCACTTGGCAAAATTGTAGGACATGCTGTTCATTTCGCTGATAAGGCTTAAATTAGTGCTGCGGTAGCCAATTCTGCTTACGCGGATAAAGCTGTCGGTATCTTCATTGCCCAAAATTATAACGGTAGGCGTTACAAAAGGGTCAACCTCATAACCGTGCGCCAGGCAGCAGCGCGAAATGGTATCTTCCACACGGTAGGTTTCTGCGCCGCTTTTCAGCAGAATTTTGCCCATTTTTACAGCTATATTGATTGTCTGGTCACGTGTAAAATCTGTTTTAGCCATTATTTTTCACCGCCCTGTGCGGCAAAAAACTCTGCCACAGCTTTTTTAAAAGCGTTGGCGCCGCCCATGGAAGGATGCGGCACACACTCGCAGGCCACGCCGTATTTGCCGAGCGTCTGCTGCGATTTGCGCCCGATTGCCACAACCTTCATGCCGGGAATAAGCTGCATTAAAAGCCGCGCGTACTCAATGCCAACATCCAGCTCCTCGCCTGTCGGCGTACGGTTGCTTAAAATATTGCCGTCTTTATACGGATGAAACGGAAAAATGTTCCACAAAACCGTATCATAAGGAGATAACCCGTGGCGCGCAATGGCGTTCCACATAACCGTCGCCGTGGGTTCATTAAAGCCGTACAATTTTTGCGTGCGGTTCAGGTGCGGGCTGTCCGGATTGCTGGTGCGCCTGTAATCCCACTCACCCAAAACTGCCTGCGGCTCAACATCCGGATGATTGCCGAGCAAAATACGCTCACTGGTCATGGCCATGCCGCTGAAATGCCCGCCCTGATAGCCAAGGCCTTCGGCGATAAACAGAAAATGTGCCTTTTGGCGCAGCTTTAAATAGCGCAGAAAGTTTGCCGCACGTATTACAGGCGCCTGCGGGCTAATATCACATTCACTGTCGTAATCTGCCCACGGGTTAAAAACCTGCGGGCTGCTGTATTGTTGTAGTTTTTCAATAAATTCTTCTGCCGTCACAACTGTTACCGCCATTAAAGTTTTACATCAATCTGTGCCGATACGCCTACGCCTTGTACACGGTTAACATCGGTAATATCAACTTTGTCAATCGGTATCAGCGCTTTGGCGCGGAAACTGCCGAAAAACGATGCTTCTATCAAAAGCGCAGCCTTGCATTTTTCCACCTGCGCATGCGGTCCGCTTACCTGCGCCGCACCAGCGTAGCTGCCGTCGCCAACGGTAATTACAGGCACAACCTTGGTTGCGTAATCACTGCTTACGGCATATTTGCCGGTTAAAGTGTTAATGGCGCTGTTAAGCTGGTCATCAAACTGGCTTACAAGCACGCCGATGGCGCCGCCTTTTAAAACAGTGCCCAAAATTCCGGCCTGTGCCGGAGCAGTGCTGCTGCCAAGTATGAATCCGCATACCAGAGCAGCCGCTATATATTTTTTACCCTGCATAGTAAAACCTCCTGTTAAAAATTTTACAATATAATTATCTTCGCCGTTTTTTTATAAACGCCTGCCCGATGTAAAACTTTTTTCTTCATATTTACATCAGCTTTCTTTTGGCGTACCATTAATATATAAGTTTTATAAAGGAGCTGAACCATATGGAATTCTTTCAATATTTAGCACCGACCAAAGTAATTTTCGGGCGCGGAACCGAAGCACGCACCGGCGCACTGTGCAAAGAAGCCGGAGCAACAAAGGTACTCATTCACTACGGCGGGCACAGCGCCAAAAAGTCCGGCCTGATTGACAGAATCTGCGCTTCGCTTCAGGCGGAAGGCATCAGCTATACAGAATTGGGCGGCGTTGTGCCGAACCCACGCCTCAGCAAAGTTTATGAAGGCATTGAGCTCGGCCGCAAAGAAAAAATAGATTTTATACTGGCAGTAGGCGGCGGCAGCGTTATCGACAGCGCCAAAGCCATCGGCTACGGCCTTACCAACGAAGGCGACGTATGGGACTACTACACCGGCAAAGCACCGCAGGCCTGCATGCCTATCGGCACAGTGCTGACCATTGCCGCCGCAGGCAGCGAAATGAGCAACGCCAGCATTATCACCAACGAAAACGGCTGGTTAAAACGCGGTGCTTATTCTCCTTACGCTTACTGCAAATTTGCCGTTATGAACCCGGAGCTTACCTATACCCTGCCCGCTTACAAAACGGCAAGCGGCTGCACGGATATTATTGTGCACAGCCTGGAACGCTTTTTTACCAAACCGGATGTTAAACAGCTTAATTTAACGGACGGCATTGCCGAAACGCTGATTAAAAACGTAATGCGCAACGTAAAAACCGCCCTTAAAAAGCCTGATGACTATGACGCACGCGCCGAAATTATGTGGAGCGGCACCCTTTCACATAACGATATCACAGGCGACCGCACTTTGGGCGACTGGGCCTGCCATCAGCTGGAGCACGAACTCGGCGGCATGTTTGATATCGCCCACGGCGCAGGATTGGCAGCAGTTTGGGGCAGCTGGGCGCGTTATGTAATGCCCGTTAACCCCGCACGCTTTGCGCAGCTTGCCGTTAATGTTTTCGGCATTCCCTATACCGCCGGTGCGGAAGAAAAAATTGCCCTTGAAGGCATTGAAGCCATGGAAGCATTCTTTAAGAGCATTGGCATGCCGACGAAAATCAGCGATATGGATATTCACCTTACCGATGAACAGATTAAAGAGCTGGCCTATAAATGCAGCTTTAACAACACGCGCACCATCGGCGGCTTTAAAGCACTGAACATTGACGACATGGAAAAGATTTACCAGATGGCCAAATAAAGCCTGCCGGAATATGATGAAAAAACTTTTACTGACAGGTTTTGACCCTTTTGCACATTATAACATTAACCCCTCGTGGGAAGCAGTTAAGGCCCTGCCGGAAGTAATTGGCAGCTTCAGCGTGCATAAAATGCTGCTGCCTAATATTTACGGCACGGCCGGGCGGCTTTTGCTTGAAGAAGCCGAGCGCCTTAAACCGGACGTTATTTTAATGACGGGCATGGACAGCGGCAGCACGCGCCTGCACCTTGACGCAGTTGCCGTAAACCTGCGCGACGCGCTTTTAGAGGACAACAAAGGCGCAGCGCCCTGGGGCGAACCCGTTGTGCCGGGCGCACCGGCAGCGTATTTTGCCACTATACCAACGCACGCCCTTGTAAAACGCCTGCAAAAGCAGGGCTGCCCCGTGCACCTGGGCTACTGCACCGGCGGCTATGTATGCAACGATATTTTTTATATGGCGGCGCATCACTTTGCAGGCAGCAATGTTAAAGTTGGTTTTATTCATGTACCGCTGCTGCCGCAGATGGTGCTCGACGAAAAACTTGCCCTGCCGCTTGAAGAAACGGTTAAAATTTTACGGCAAATTATTGAAGAACTTTCGGTAATGCTGACGGAGGAAGAAAATGCTTAACGCAATCGCCGCAAGGCGCAGCATACGTAAATTTAAAAACACGCCGGTACCGCGCCATATAATTGAAGAAATTATAAAAGCAGGCGCGCTTGCCGCGCCCCCGCAAAAATTTTGATGATATTGTTGAATGGCGCAGCTGAAAATACCGTCAGCCGTATTATGCGGCTGGCTTTTTTATTGCCATTTTAAGTCCGCTGTGAACGATAAAAACTTATTGACGCAGTCTTAACTCCAACGATATGATAAAAATTAACAAGGAGGGATTTATATGCAGAACAAAAAACTTGCCTTTGGCATGATGCGTCTGCCGCAGTTTGACGACAACCCCGAACATGTTGATTTGGAGAAAACCTGTGAAATGGTAGATGCGTTTTTGCAAAAAGGCTATACCTATTTTGATACCAGTTATGTTTATCACAACGGCAAAAGCGAGGAATTTACCCACAAGGCGCTGGTAGAACGCCATCCGCGCGAAAGCTTTACGCTTGCCACCAAACTGCCAACCTGGGCAATTAAAAGCGAAGAAGACGTTAAACGTATTTTTGCAGAGCAGCTGCAAAACTGCGGCGTAGATTATTTTGATTATTACCTTGTCCACAATCTGAACAGCGGTTTTTATGACAACATCGTTACGCCGTACCATATTTTTGAAATTCTTTCGGAATACAAAAAAGAAGGCAAAATCAAACACCTTGGCTTCTCCATTCACGATACTCCGGAATTTTTAGACCGCATCTTAACAGAACACCCGGAAACTGAATTTGTACAGATTGCTTTTAACTATTATGATTATTCCGCAGCGTGGGTACAATCGAAAAAATGCTATGATATTATCCGCAGCCACGGCAAACTGGTTAACATTATGGAACCGGTTAAGGGCGGCATGCTCACCTATCCGCCCAAAGCGCTGTTTGAACAGATGCAGGCCAAACGCCCCGGTATGACACCTGCCGCATGGGCACTGCGCTTTGCCGCTGACCATGAAGGCGTGCAGGCAATTCTTTCCGGCATGTCTACCGTAGAGCAGGTTTTGGAAAACACCGCTGTTATGGAAGACCCGGAACCGCTGACTGACGAAGAAAAACAAATGCTGATTGACAGCGCACCGCTGTACAGGGAAATGGGGCCGTTCCACATTAAAGATTTCAGCGTATATGACGGGCTTGTTGATAACGGTCTGCCGCTGGCAGCACTGCTTGAAAGCTACAACGCCTGGCTGATTCAGAAAGAACACGGCGCTCCGATATGCGCAGAGTTCAGCTACTATGCCGGCCCGTACTTCAGAAGCGGCGTTAAAGGCAGCTGGGTAGAAGGCACAATTACCGACAAAGATGGCAAAGACATTACCGAAACCGTTAAAGAAGCAGAAGCCTACTTTAAAACCTTTATCGACTGGGTAAATTAAAATTATATGTAAAAGCAAACCGGCAGCTGATGTAAAAATCGACTGCCGGTTTTGCTGTTTATTATGGATTTTTATTTCTTCTCTGCCGCCAGTGCATGGCGTTCCCCTGCGGCATAGGCTAAAATGTTTTATATAATTGCTAATGTTATAAATTTATACTATACTTAAAATAGTAACTGTATCAAAATATGCGCAAAGGAGGGAAATATATGAGTTCCCTTTTATCCAAAAAGAACATGACAGAAGAAGATATCAAGCTGCGCTATATTACGCCTGCCATAACAGCCAAATGGAATGTTGAAAACATAACCATGGAAACGCAGATAACGGACGGACAATATAATTTGCGAGGAAACATCGCCAGCCGCGGACCTGCCAAACGTGCAGATTATCTTTTATACATCAATGCTAATAATCCTATTGCCGTTGTAGAAGCTAAAGATAATAACCACAGCATTTCTCACGGTTTGCAGCAGGCGATGGCATATGCCCAAATGCTCGATTTGCCTTTTGCATACAGTTCTAACGGAGATGGCTTTGCCGAGCACGATTTTTTAACCGGCAAAGAACGCATATTACAATTAAACGAATTTCCCAGTCAGGCAGAATTAATTGCCCGCTACAAACAGGAAGCCAGCATAAGCACAGAACAGGAAACACTTATAGAGCAGCCCTATTACAGCAGCCAAACAACTTATCCGCCGCGATATTACCAGCGTATTGCCATAAACAGAACTCTTGACGCTATCGCCAAAGGGCAAAACCGCATTTTGCTTGTTATGGCAACCGGCACCGGCAAAACCTATACAGCGTTCCAAATTGTTTACCGACTGCTGCAAAGCGAAATAAAACATAAAATTTTATATCTTGCCGACCGCAATATACTTGTTGACCAGTCTATTCAGCAGGATTTTGCTCCGTTGAAAAAGGTAATTCATAAAATTAATGTTGCTAAAGACAACAAAACAACAATAACCTCTCATCAGGTATACTTTTCACTTTATCAGCAATTAATTGGCGATAACGATGAAGAACATTTCAGCAAACTTTTTAAGCCCGATTTTTTCGATTTAATAATTGTTGACGAATGCCACCGCGGTTCTGCTAAGGACGACAGCCGCTGGCGCAGAATTTTGGAATATTTTAATTCGGCAACGCAAATAGGTATGACCGCTACTCCCAAAGAAACCAAATACATTTCTAACCTTAGCTATTTTGGCGAACCGGTTTATACTTACAGCCTTAAAGAAGGCATAGAAGACGGCTTTTTAGCGCCGTTTAAAGTTATCAACATAACAACCAACATCGGTGACGGCTGGCGTCCCTGTAAAGGGCAAAAGGATATTTTTGGCAACGAGATAGAAGACCGCATTTACAATAACAGCGATTATGATTACAACATCATTATCGAAGACCGTATTGTACAAGTTGCTGCCGAAATTACCAATTACCTAAAAGCCACAGACCGCATGGCTAAAACCATTGTTTTTTGCCCAACGGAAGACGCTGCGGAACGTATGCGCCAGGCACTTGTAAACTTAAACAGCGATATTGTAAAAGAACACCCTGATTACATTGTGCGCATTACCGGAAGCGATGAATACGGCAAAAGCAAACTGGATTATTTTATATCCGTCAGCGCCAAATACCCGGTAATTGCCACAACCTCTAAGCTGCTTTCTACAGGTGCAGACTGCAAAATGACCAAACTCATCGTGCTTGATGAAATGATAGGCAGCATGACGGAGTTTAAACAGATTATTGGCCGCGGCACGCGTTTACGCCCCAAAGAAGGTAAAACGCATTTTGTAGTTATGGATTTTCGTAACGTAACGCGCCTGTTTGCCGACCCCGATTGGGACGGGCCGATTGAAATTGATGATGAATACACACCTAAAAAGCCCTGCGCTTACCCAGAAGGCGGCAAAAAGCCCGGCTGTATTGCTGAACCGCCGCCAGAACCCTATGCGCCCAAGCCAATCATCAATAAAGAAGGCTGTAAAGTAGAAGTAATTTACAAAACTGTATCCGTTTACGATGTTAACGGCAAACTACTGCGGCAGGAAAGCATTGTCGATTACACCAAAAAGAACATTCTTGACGAATATGCTTCACTTGATAACTTTATCAGGCAATGGACGGCGCAGCAGAAGAAAGAAAAAATCCGCGAAATGCTGCTTAACGAAGGCATTGACCTTGAAAAGTTAAAGGCAGAACAAAATATGACGGAAGTAGACGATTTTGATTTTATCTGCCATATTGCTTTTGATAAAAAACCGCTGACACGCAAAGAACGCGCCAACAACGTTAAAAAGCGCGACTTTTTAAGCAAATACAGCGGCATGGCACGCGAAATTTTAAATGCCCTGCTTGATAAATACATGAACACCGGCATTTATGAAATTGAAAAAACCGATATTTTAAAACTTGACCCGTTTATAAAATACGGCAAACCCAGCAAAATTGCCAGTTATTTTGGCAGCAGGGACGCTTATTTAAAAGCTGTGCAGGAACTGGAAAACGAAATTTACACGGACGAGGTAGGATAATAGATGAGTAATTTAACCGGATTTGTTAAAAGACTGCGTGATATTATGCGCAATGACGCAGGTATTAACGGCGACGCCCAACGCATAGAACAAATTACCTGGCTTTTATTTTTAAAGGTGTATGACGCCAAAGAGCAGGACTGGGAATTTGACGACAGCGATTATAAATCCATCATTCCCGAAAACTGCCGCTGGGCAAACTGGGCGGTTGATGATAAATCCGGCAAAGCCATGACGGGCGACACTTTGCTTAACTTTGTCAACAACACTTTATTCCCCACGCTGAAAAAACTTCCCGTAGATAAAGATACGCCTATAAAAAAAGCCATTGTGCAAACTACCTTTGCCGACGCTAACAACTACATGAAAGACGGCGTGCTTTTAAGGCAGGTTATAAACGTAATTGACGAGCTTGATTTAAGCGATTATGACGAAATACACGCCTTTGGCGAAATTTACGAAAATATTTTAAAAGAACTGCAAAGTGCAGGTTCTGCCGGTGAATTTTACACTCCGCGCGCCGTTACCGATTTTATGGCAAAAATGATAAAACCGCAGATTGGCGAGCAAATGGCAGACTTTGCCTGCGGCACCGGCGGCTTTTTAACAAGCTGGCTGAAAGAATTGCAGCCGCAAATTAAAACAACTGCCGACCGCGAAGCCTTCGGCACCTCCATTTACGGTATTGAAAAGAAACAATTTCCTTATATGCTTTGCATAACCAATTTACTTTTGCACGATGTTGATACGCCGCGCGTATACCACGATAACAGCCTGCTGCACAAAGTGCTTAACTATACAGAAGACGACTGCTTTGATGTTGTGTTGATGAATCCGCCCTATGGCGGCAGCGAAAAGAACGAAGTAAAAAGCAACTTCCCGGCTGACCTTGCCAGCAGCGAAACAGCAGATTTATTTATGTCCGTAATTATGTACCGTTTAAAGCAAAACGGCAGGGCAGCAGTAATATTACCGGACGGCTTTTTGTTTGGCACAGATAACGCCAAAATTAATATTAAAAAGAAACTGCTTACCGAATTTAACCTGCATACCGTAATCCGTATGCCGGGCAGCGTTTTTGCGCCCTACACCAGCATTACCACCAACATTTTGTTTTTTGATAATACCCACCCCACCGAAGAAACCTGGTTTTACAGAATTGATATGCCCGAAGGCTACAAACACTTTAGCAAAACCAAACCCATGAAGCTGGAACATTTTGCATCGGTTATTGATTGGTGGAATAACCGCACCGAAATTAACATTGACGGCTTTGACAAAGCCAAAAAATATACTGCAAAACAGCTTATAGAAGATTTTAATTATAATCTTGATTTATGCGGCTACCCGCACGAAGAAGAAGAAATACTTGACCCTATGGATTTAATTCAGCGCTATCAGGAAGAACGCGCATCACTTAACGCCGAAATAGACCGCGTACTGGCAGACATTACCAAACTTTTGCGGGGTGAAAACCAATGACGCCGCAGGAACTTAAAAACAGCATTTTGCAGATTGCTATCCAAGGCAAACTTGTACCACAACGCCCAGAAGAAGGCAATGCCGAAGACCTTTACAAACAAATACAAGCCGAAAAACAAAAACTCATCAAAGAAGGCAAAATAAAAAAAGAAAAGCCCTTGCCGCCAATTACCGACGACGAAAAGCCATTTGAAATACCTAAAAGTTGGAAATGGGTAAGGCTTGGTGAAATATTTCAACATAATACAGGTAAAGCCTTAAATTCCAGTGATAAAGTTGGTATAAAGAAAAAATATATAACTACTTCTAACTTATATTGGAATCGTTTTGAATTAGAAAATGTAAGAGAAATGTATTTTTCAAATAATGAAATTGAAAAATGTTTAGTTAAAAAAGGTGATTTACTTGTTTGTGAAGGTGGAGATATAGGTAGAGCTGCAATATGGAATTATGATTATGAAATTTGTCTACAAAACCATATACACAGACTTCGTTCTTATGTGAAAATTAACACTAAATACTTTTACTATATTTTTTATTTTTATAAAAATACTAATAAAATTGGTGGTAAAGGTATTGCTATAAAAGGGCTTTCTTCTATGGCCTTACATATTTTATTTATACCCCTCCCTCCTCTTGCCGAACAAAAACGTATCGTTGCTAAAATCGAGGAGTTTTTACCATACGTTGAACGTTACGAAACTGCCTACAACAAATTACAGCAGCTTAATAAACATTTCCCCGATGATTTACAAAAATCTGTTTTACAACTTGCCATCCAGGGCAGGCTTGTTCCTCAATACCCAGAAGAAGGCAATGCCGAAGACCTTTACAAACAAATACACGCCGAAAAGCAAAAACTCATTAAAGAAGGCAAAATAAAAAAAGAAAAACCTTTGCCGCCAATCACCGATGACGAAAAGCCTTTTGAAATACCGGAAAGTTGGAAATGGGTAAGGCTGGGGGAAGTACTTTCTATTTCTTCCGGTGATGGATTAACATTAAAAGAAATGGATAAAACCGGTATTTATCCAGTATATGGCGGAAATGGTATAACTGGTTATCACAATTCATTTAATATAAATAAAAAAACTCTCATTATTGGGAGGGTAGGATTTTACTGCGGAAGTACACATATTACACATGGAAAAGCATGGATAACCGATAATGCATTTATTACTACTTTCAATGAAAATAAAATTGAAATAATGTGGCTAAAATTTTTTATTGATTATTTAAATCCAAAGAAAAAAGCAAGTTCAACTGCTCAGCCTGTTATTTCAGGTAAGTTAATATATCCTATGTTAATGCCGTTGCCGCCACTTGCCGAACAAAAACGTATTGTCGCTAAAATCGAAGAACTTTTACCGTTGTGTGATAAGTTGAAATAATAGAACTATATTATAATTCTATAACTAAATTAATAATGATTTAGTCATAGAAAGTCATAGTTTAGTCATAGAAATTAGTCATAGAAACTTTGAAAGGCTTGAAATATATGATTTATACGGATGAACAATTAAAGAAAAAAGTAATAGAAATGATGGAAGTATTCGAAAATGAAGTTGTAGAATTTAAAGAAGCTTCTAATAATTATAGCTTTAATGATATAGGAAAATATTTTTCTGCTCTTGGCAATGAAGCTAATATTAGAGGTAAAAATGAAGCCTGGCTTATTTTCGGCATAACTAATAAAAAAGAAGTTTTGGGAACTAATTACAGAAATCAAGGAAGTTTGCAAAGTTTGAAAAGAGAAATATTGAATGGAACAAACGAAAGATTAACATTTTTAGAAATATATACTTTAACTATTTCTAAAAAAAGAATAATAGTCTTTCAAATACCCCCTGCCATCAGAGGTATTCCTACTACTTGGAATGGTGCGGCATATGCAAGAGAGCATGAATCAGTATGTCCATTGCCAATGAATAAAGTTGATTTAATACGAAGCCAAATAGGCATGGATTGGTCCAAAGAAGTCGTAGATGAAGCTACATTTGATGATTTAGATAAAGAAGCTGTAAAAAAAGCAATAGAGCTTTTTTCAAAAAAACAAAGTAATAAAAAATCAGCTCAAGAAATATTAGAAAAACTATCACCTATTGATGTACTAAATAAAGCCGGATTAACGATAAAAGGAAAAATTACCAGAACAGCATTATTACTTTTAGGCAAAAGTGAAGCTAGCCATTATTTTGATGGATTCATACCAAGAATAACTTGGACTCTTTATAATGCAAATAACACAGTAAAAGCTTATGAGCATTTTGATATGCCGATGCTTTTAGCTGTCGATAAAGCTTATGCTAAAATAAGAAATGTCAAATATAGATATATCGCAGCGCAGCAAACTCTTTTTCCTGATGAAGTAAACCAATACGAACCTGAATTAATAAAAGAAATTATTAATAATTGTATTGCTCATCAAGATTACAGATTAAGAGGAAAAATAAATATAGAAGAATTTGAAGACAAATTAGTATTCATAAACGAAGGAGCCTTCATTCCGGAAACAATCGAGAAAGCATTAGAACCTGGTTATAAACCACCTTATTACCGTAACGTATTTTTATGTAATGCTATGGCAAATATGTATATGATAGATACAAACTCTATGGGGATACCAATGATATATCAAATTCAAAGAAACAAATACTTTCCACTGCCAACTTATGATTTGAATACCATTAATAGGGTTAAAGTAACTGTTTTTGGAAAAATTTTAGATAAAAACTATACTCAACTGTTATATTCTAATGCAGAATTGGATATTCAAACAGTGTTTTTATTAGATAAAGTGCAAAAGAAAGAGATAATATCCAAAGAGCAATTCAAGATTTTAAAAAAAGACGGTTTAGTAGAAGGGCGTTATCCTAATATATTTGTTTCTTTTAAAATTGCTAATATAGTTGACCAGAAAGCTAATTATATCCGCAATAAAGGTTTAGATGACGATATTTGCAAACAATTAATTATAAAAGCTTTACAAACTTTAGGTGAAGCTAGCAAACAAGATTTAATGAAAGTTTTAAATAAAGCATTACCTGAAATTTTAAGTGATGCTCAAAAATCAAAAAAAGTGTCAAACCTTTTGCAAAATTTAAAAGCTCAAAATATCATTACTATTAGCGGTAGTAATAGATATGCTAAATGGAAATTAGCAAAAAAAGAAATTTAAGACAAGAATAAACCCATCACCAAAAAGTGATGGGTTTATTTGCTATATCAATTCTTCTTAGCCATCAGCGCACTGTGCGCCCCCGCGGCATAGGCTAAAATGTTAGCAACATATTGGTTTAAACTCAATCCTTCGCGTTTTGATTGTTCGCTTATAATGCGGTGCAGCGTTTTTGGTATTCTAACCATAAATTTACCGCTGTAAGTTGTTTTTGCGGCAGGTTCCGGTATCGGCAAATTATTTTCCAGCATATAAGTAAGCCATTCTTTTTTTGCTTCTTCTAAATTATTATATGCTTCTTCAACGGATTCGCCGTCGCTCATGCAGCCTTTTAACATTGGTACTTCAATCAAAAAGCCGCCGCCATCTGCTTCATCAATTTTTGTTATTTGATACGGATAATTTAATTCAAGGTAATATTTTAAATTTTTAGAAGCATTTTTCATATTACTCACTCCTTTCCGCTTAAATCAATAAACTCAGTCAACCTCTTTTCTATTTGCCCCACGGGCTAACCACCTTTCAACGATGATACTATATTTAGTATCTTTATAGTATCACATATAATATCAAAAATCAAATTCATTTCTTATCTACAATCCAAACAGAACCATAATAGCCAACACTTGAATATTATACTAATCACTTTCAACAAAAAATGCTAAAATAGTATAAAATAACATCATCAACCGAGGCGCACTATGTTTACATTTACAAGCCACAACAAAAAGATAACGGTCTATCCCGCTTTGGCGGAAAACAGGCCGGTAATTTATTTAACAACCTACAACGACGACGGCTGCGAGGTTTATGCGCAGGTTCAAAAATGCGGCTGCCAGGATTTTACTCTGGTAACTGTCAGCGGCTTGAACTGGGAAGCGGAGCTTTCGCCATGGGCGGCAGGCAATTTATTTAAGTACAGCGAGATGTTTACCGGCGGCGCGGATGCTTACCTGCAATTTTTAACGCAGCAGGTTTTACCGCAGGCAGAAGCAAACTTGGACGGCGTTTTATGGCGCGGGCTTGCCGGATATTCGCTGGCCGGTTTGTTTACCGTATACGCACTGTACAAAACAGATTTATTCAGCCGCGCGGCGAGTATGAGCGGTTCGCTGTGGTACCCCGGTTTTAAGGATTTTGCCCTGCAAAACACGCTTTGTAAAACTCCGCAGCATTTGTATTTATCACTTGGCGATAAAGAAGCACGCGCACGCAACCAGTACCTTAAAACCGTGCAGCAATGTACGGAAGAACTGGCAGCGCATTACCGCAGCCTTGGCATTAACACTTTTTATGAACTTAAACCCGGCGGTCATTACCGTAATATTATCAGCCGCAGCGCCGCCGGCATTAAGTGGCTATTAACTCAATAATAAAAGCAACCCGCCGTTATTATGCGGCGGGTTTTACATTGTAAATTCAGCAAAAGCATAGAGATGTGCTTCAAAGCATGAGCCAAAAAATGTGGCGGTTAAATTCAGCACGCTATTTTTCGGGAGCCCGGCTGCGCAGCCCGGGCGGAATCGGAGAAGCCACATCATTTTTGCCGGGCCGCAGAAGTATATCTCTATGCTTTTAAATTTTTAAATTATGATACTGCTACGCTTTCTCATTCCACAAAGTAAAGCCCAGTATCAGCGCGCCGCCGGTAAGCTGCATCAGCGTCATGGGCTCGCCCAGCAAAAGTACGGAAATTACTACGGCAACCAGGGGGTCTATATAGCTTAAAATAGCGGCTTCCTGCCCCGTTAAATCTTTCAGTGCGGAAAAATACAGGCAGTAAGTAATGCCTGTATGGAACAGACCCACCGTCAGCAGGCACGCCCAGCCGGTACCGTCCAACAGGTTCAAATTAAACCCGCTGCTTAACGCCACATACGGCAGCAAAGTAACAACAGCAGCCAGCATCTGCAAAATGGTACGCTGTATGCCTGCCACGTTTTTAATAAATTTATTAAGCAAAATAACAGCGGCATAAAAAACCGCCGCCCCCAGCCCAAACAAAATGCCTGTAATACCGGCAGTTTCTTCACCGCCGCCGGTGCCTATAATAAGCACCAGCCCCAGCGTGGACATTACAAAGCAGACAATCTGTTTCGCCGTCAGCCGTTCATGAAACAAAAGCGGCGAAGCAACCGTAACGATAACAGGCGCAAAGTAATAGCTTAAAGTAGCCGCCGAAATTGTTGTATAGCGGTACGCCTGAAACAGCAAAATCCAGTTAATGCCCATAGCAATGCCGGAAGCAAGTAAAAGCGGCAGCTCACGCCCGGCGTTTTTTAAATTTAGCCCGCCTTTTTTAATAAATACCAGGTAAAACCCGATAAGGACGGACGCCAGCACGGCGCGGTACAGCGCCAGTTCACCGCTTGTTACACCGATATTGCGCGTAAAAACGCCCAGCGTGCCAAAAATAACCATAGCCGCACTGAGCATTAATTTTGCCTGTACACTTTCCTTCATAATATCTTTCCCTTTCAAAACAAAATAAATTTTGTAACAGCATTTTAAATATTGCCGCTTTCTTTTAATATATTGATATTAGTGTAACTCTGTTAAAGAATTATGTCAACAAACGTAAATAAATAAAGCACAGTAAGCAAAAATAAACCGTTAAAATTTTATTAAAATCTTTTGTATCTTCCTGCAAATATGGTACAATGTTTAAGAATTTATTTTGCTTTTACGGAAAGGCGTTTAACAAGTGCTTGCAAAAATAAAAAACTATCTGCGCAATGATGTTGTTTTAAGCGTTTCGCTGCTGCTGGCGCTGCTTTCGTGCCTCATTGAACCGCCCAGCCTTAAATATCTGCGCTATATTGATTTTAATACGCTCATCATGCTGTTCTGCCTGATGCTGATTATTGAAGGCCTGCGTGAGCAGAACTTTTTACAGTTTATCGGTAGCCGCATATTAATTAAGGTAAAAACAAGGCGCGGCATCGTGTTTACGCTGATATTTTTATGCTTCATCAGCAGCATGTTCATCACCAATGACGTTTCGCTGATTACCTTTGTGCCTTTCGGCATTATGATTTTGGAAATGATTAATTTAACGGACAAACTTTGCGGCACCGTTACGCTGATGACAATAGCCGCCAACCTCGGCAGCATGTTTACGCCTATCGGCAATCCGCAGAATTTGTACCTGTTTTCGCTTTCGGACATGGGCGTGCCGGAATTTTTGGAACTGATGTGGCTGTATACCGGTCTTGCCGCCTTTATGCTGACGGCAGTTGTGCTTGTATTTTACCCGGAAGAACACCTGCAGCTGGATATAAAAACCGAACGGCTTAAAGACAAGCGCACCGTCTGCTTTTACCTTGTTTTATTTGCCTTGTGCGTGCTTACCGTGGCCCACTTTGTGCCGCACCTGGTACTGTTGGCCATTGTTGCCGCCGCACTTCTATACAAAAACAAAAGCCTGTTTTTACAGATTGATTATTCGCTTTTGCTGACTTTCCTTTTCTTTTTTATTTTTGTCGGCAATATGAACCATATCGGAAGCCTGCACAATTTTATCAATCAGATTCTGGCCGGCAACGAAGTTTTAATAAGCGTCGCCGTCAGCCAGGTTATCAGCAATGTACCTGCGGCAATGCTGCTTTCAGGTTACAGTAGTAACTACGCCGCGCTTATCGTAGGCACCAACCTCGGCGGCCTCGGCACGCTCATTGCTTCCATGGCAAGCCTTATCTCCTACAAGCAGGTTGCTGCAAAGTATCCACATTTAAGGAGGCAGTACCTGGCAATTTTTACGGTTGACAATTTAATATTTTTGGCAGCACTGTATGCGCTGCATGCTTTTTACTGATATAAACGGCACTGCCTTACAATTTTGGGCACTGCCGTTTTATAATTGCTGCAGGAATATTTTTATAAAAAAGCCGGATAGCCTTGCGGTAAAATGCTATAAATGGTATGATAAGAAAGGATAATAAGTTTTGTCGTTAAGGAAGGGCACAAAAGAGGCTGCTTCCTGTTTCTTATTGTAAAAAACACTTTGGGGGGCAAAAATATGATTGAACGCTATACCAATCCGGAAATGGGCAATATCTGGACTCTTGAAAACGAATTCCGCACCATGCTGCGCGTGGAAATTCTTGCCTGCGAAGCCATGAACAAACTGGGCATTGTGCCTGATGATGCTTTGCATGACATTCAGACCAAAGCAGATTTCCGCATTGAACGCATTAAAGAAATTGAGGCTGTTACCAACCACGATATTATCGCCTTTTTAACAAATGTTGCAGAATATGTGGGCGATGCTTCCAAATACATCCATAAAGGCTTAACCTCAAGCGACGTTAAAGACACCGCTATGGGCGTTATGATGCAGCAGTCCGCAGACCTTTTGATGAAACACCTCGAAAAGCTGCACGAAGTTTTAAAACGCCGCGCCGCCGAACACAAACACACCGTTATGATTGGCCGCACGCACGGCATTCACGCCGAACCAATGACCTTCGGCCTGAAATTTGCGCTGTGGATGGATGAAACCGAACGCAATATGGAACGCCTGAAACAGGCCCGCGAATTTATTTCTGTAGGCAAACTTTCCGGCGCTGTCGGCACTTATTCCAACATCGACCCGTTTGTTGAAGAATATGTATGCGAAAAACTCGGCATTAAGGCTGCACGCCTGGCAACCCAGGTTATCCAGCGCGACCGCCACGCCGATTATTTAACCACCATCGCCATTATCGGCTCTTCGCTGGAAAAAATGGCAACCGAAATCCGCAACCTCCAGCGCACCGATATCCGCGAAGCTGAAGAATATTTTGCGCCCGGCCAGAAAGGTTCTTCGGCCATGCCGCACAAACGCAACCCCATTACCTGCGAAAAAATTTCCGGTATGGCAAGGCTGCTGCGCGGTTATGCCGTTGCCGCCCTTGAAGACGTTACCCTGTGGCATGAACGCGATATTTCCCATTCTTCCGTAGAAAGGGTTATTCTGCCGGATGCAACCATTGCACTGGACCATATGCTGCGCAAATTCATCAACATTGTTGATAAACTTTTGGTTTACCCGGATGCCATGATTGCCAACATGAACAAAACCGGCGGCCTTATTTACAGCCAGAACCTTTTAATTGCCCTTGTAAGCAAAGGCGTACTGCGCGAGGATGCTTACAAATGGGTACAGCGCAACGCTATGGCGCGCTGGCTGGAAGGTGCAGACTTTAAAACCAATGTTGAACACGATGAGGATATTAAAAAATACCTCACCGACGAAGAAATTGAGCATTGCTTTGACCCCATGCCGATGCTGCGCAATGTAGACCTCATTATGGCGCGCTTCGGATTATGATTATATAAGGAGAGATAGTTATGTCATCTGTTGTAGTTATCGGCGCCCAGTGGGGCGATGAAGGCAAAGGCAAGATTGTTGATTACCTGGCTCAGAAAGCCAACGCTGTTGTACGTTATTCCGGCGGCTCCAACGCAGGGCACACCGTTGTTGTAGACGATGTTGCCTATAAGCTGCGTCTTTTGCCCTCCGGCGTGCTGTATAAAGATAAAATCAATATCCTCGGCAACGGCGTAGTTATTAACCCCGCAGTTGTATTGCAGGAAATTGCAGGCATGAAAGCTCAGGGCATCGACTGCAGCAATCTTTTGATTTCCGACCGCGCCCACGTTGTTATGCCTTACCATGCAAAATTGGACGAACTGCAGGAAGCTGCGCTCGGCGAACACAAAATCGGCACTACCAAAGGCGGCATCGGCCCCTGCTACATGGATAAAGTTGCCCGTACCGGCATCCGCATCTGCGATTTGATGGAACCCGATACTTTTGCTGACAAGCTGCGTGTAAACCTGGCTGCCAAAAATGAAATTATTACCAAAATTTACGGCGGCGAACCGTTTGACTATGACAGCGTGCTGAAAGAATACCTGGCTTATGCCGAAGAACTCCGCCCGCATGTTTGCGACACCGGCGTTGTGCTTGGCGAAGTTTTTGAAGCAGGCAAAAACGTATTGTTCGAAGGCGCACAGGCTACCTTCCTTGATATTGACCACGGCACCTATCCGTATGTAACAAGCTCCAACCCGACTGCTGCCAATGCGGCAACCGGCAGCGGCGTAGGCCCGCTGTGCATCAACCATGTGGTTGGCGTTGTTAAGGCATACACCACCCGTGTTGGCGAAGGCCCGTTTGTTTGCGAACTGTTTGACGCTGACGGCAACGCCCTGCGTGAACGCGGCCACGAATACGGCACCGTTACCGGACGCCCGCGCCGCTGCGGCTGGCTTGACGCCTTTATGCTGAAATACAGCGCACGCGTAAATAGCCTTGACTGTCTGGCAGTAACCCGCCTTGACATTCTTGACGAAATGCCGGTAATTAAAATGTGCGTAGGCTACAAATATAACGGCGAAGAAATCAAACAAATCCCGGCAAGCCTGAAAGTTTTGGCACAGGTTGAACCTGTTTACGAAGAATTTGAAGGCTGGATGACCGATATCAGCGGCGTACGCAAATACGAAGACCTGCCGGAAAACTGCAAAAAATACTTAAAACGCATGAGCGAAGTAGCAGGCGTTGAAGTAGGCATTGTTTCCGTAGGCCCCGACCGCGAACAGACCATGATTTTAAAAGAACTGTTTTAAAAAGTTCATAAACTGAATAATTAACGGCGGCACAGCTTTAGGCTGTGCCGTTTTAGTACAGGAGAACAGTTTTATGGCCAATCTGCAATATGTACTTCATAAAGGAAATAAAAATACCGACAGCCTCAAATTTGTGCAGCCGGAAGCTATGCAGGCCGTACTTGAATTTCACAGCGGCATTGCAGGTTATGCGCAAACTCCGCTTGTAAGCCTGCCTAATCTGGCAAAACAGCTCGGCGTTGGGCAGATTTTTGTTAAGGACGAATCGGCACGCTTTGGGCTGAACGCCTTTAAAGCGCTGGGCGGCAGTTACGCCATTGCCAGATACTTATGCGGCAAATTAAATATACCCGTTGACGGAAACAGTTTTAATGTTTTGTGCAGCGAAGAAGCCAGAGCCAAACTCGGCACCGTAACCTTCGTAACGGCAACGGACGGCAATCACGGGCGCGGCGTAGCCTGGGCTGCCAAACTTCTAGGGCATAAAGCAGTTGTTTACCTGCCCGAAGGTTTAAGCCAGGAACGGCTTAACAACATCCGCGCGCTGGGCGCAGAAGCGGAAATTACAAAATTTAACTACGACGGCGCCGTACGCCTTGCCTATGCCATGAGCCGCAAGCACGGCTGGGTGCTGGTACAGGATACCGCGTGGAGCGGCTATGAAGAAATACCCACCTGGATTATGCAGGGCTATACCACCATGGCGCAGGAAATTGCCGCTCAGCTAAACGGCATAATGCCGACGCACTTGTTTTTGCAGGCAGGTGTAGGCAGTATGGCAGGCGCTGTGCTCGGCTATTTTGCAGCGCTTTGGCAGAACAACCTGCCTGTTACCGTCATTTGCGAACCGAATAAAGCCGCCTGCCTGTATAAAACGGCAGCGGCAAACGACGGCACGCTGCACAAAGTAACCGGCAGAATGAACAGCATGATGGCCGGGCTTTGCTGCGGCGAACCCTGCACTGTAAGCTGGGATATAATCAATAATTTTGCAAACGCCTTTATTGCCTGCAGTGATGACTATGCAGCACGCGGCATGCGGCTTTTGGGTATCCCACAAAGCGGCGATGCGCGCATTGTTTCGGGCGAATCTGGCGCGGTAACCGCCGGACTTCTGGCAGCGCTGATGCAGGACCCTGAGCTTGCACAGCTGCGCAATGAACTTGGGCTTGACGAAAACTCGCGCGTACTTTTAATAAGTACGGAAGGCGCTACCGACAAAGTAAACTACCTTAAGGTACTCAGCGGCAAATGGAAGCCGGAAAACAAATAAAACGCTTTATTTACGGCATAAAAAATAAGCAGGCTTAATGATCTTAAAATCATCAGGCCTGCTTATTTTTTGTTCGTATTTTATAAATTTCCGTTTGTTGCTTCCGCCAGCATTACGCCCTCACCGGCATGCACACGCACCGGCACCATAATCTTCTGTCCCGGCTGCAAATCGGTATTCTGCAAACCGTTTGCCTCACAGATGCGGTAAATAACGGCGCGCACATCTTCGTCATCTTCCGCCCAGCGGGAGGCAATATCCCACATGGTATCGCCGCTGTACACGGTTACCGTGCGCGTAGTGTAAATTTCATCTGCTGCGGATACTGTGCCGAACACATAACCGCTGTATAATAAAAAGACTGCCATTACTATTGCCGTCAGCTTTTTCATAAACAATCAACTGCCTTTCAAAACGTTTGTTCGTTGTAGTTATAATAAAACGAACAACGCATTTTGTCAAGCATATTTATGAAAATTTGTTCGTATTTTTTAGTTTATGCTGCAAACAAATTAAGAAACAACCCACATATAAAACGGCATTACAACAACAGCCAAAACCGTTGTAACTACCGTAAGGGTAGCGGCATATTCGTAATCGGCCCCATAATTTTTGGCAAGCACAGGCAATACGGAAGGTGCAGGCATGGCAGCCTGAATGGTAAACACCTGCGTCATAAGCGGCGGTATGCCAATTACCGGCGCCATTAAAATAATTCCCAGCGGGCAAACTACAAAACGCCCGAACAGGGCAAGTAAAATCTGCCGGTCAAAATGGATTTTGCTCCAGTCCGCATTGCTTACAACGGCGCCTATAAAAAGCATGGCCAGCGGCGTTGTCATATTGCCCATGTATTTAAACGAAACAAGCAGCGGATGCGGCAGGTGCAGTTCAAGCATTACCAAGGTAAAGCCAATGGCAAAGCCTGCCAGCGGCGGGTTAACTATGTGCTTCAGCGTCTGCACGCTAAAGAGCGGCGGTACATTTTCCGTTCCGTCAACAGCAATAATATGGGCCGCCACAACCCAGAACACCACCGTGTTCGCCATATAATAAACCAGTACAAACGGTATGCACTTTGTACCAAACAGTTCGGTGGAAAGCGGCAGGCCTATTAAAATGGTATTGGTTACAAAAAATACTGCCGCCAGAACGCCGCGCCGCCCTTTGGGTATTTTGGCAAAGCGCACGGCAAGCTGCCCGATGATAAAACAGATTATCATCGACGAAACCGCTACCGGAAGGCCGCTGCTCATTTGTATAACCGTATCGTGCGTAAGCGTTTCCGTTAAATTCACAATCATATACAGCGGCAGGCAGATTTTTGTTATCAGTTTGGAAATCAGGTTCAGGCTTTCTTCCGAAAACCAGTGGTGGCTGCCAAGGTAATACCCGGCCAATACCATCAGGCTGACGGTAAAAACGCCTTCAAACGCATGCAGTACAATATCCACGCGGCCTCACTTCCTTTTAAAACATTATTTTTCAATTTGCAGCGTTTTTAACTTCCTCCAGTTTGGCTTTCATCCATTCAATCATGGCAAGCTTGCCAAATTCAAACCAGGTGGTACAGTTGCTGTTTTTAGCAATATAAGCGTTCCATTTTTCCTGGTTTACGTTTTCCACCTCCAGCAGGTTCATAATGCCGAAACCGCTGCGGATTATTAAATCGTTCATGGAAGTAAACTTGCTGTTTTCCTGCAAAAACTTATCGTTGAACAGTGCCGGGAAAGACACAAGGCTCAGGGCTTTGCCAAGTTCTTTATCATGCTTGAAAATTTCAAGATAGTGTTGAAATTCCTTCTCAATATCCATCTTTTCTTTGTTTTCCATAATTACAATTCCTCCGGAGTAGAATTTTAAAAATAAAATTTATGCTTTTATTTTAACACACATAACAATATAAAAAAACCGTTAAAATTTTTAATTTTGCTCCGGCAAAATGCCGCCCTTTAAATTTTTGTTGAATCCCTACTTGATTAGTAGTAAAATACTTTATATGAAAGGAGTTCAGCATGAAAATATCTACCAAAGGACGTTACGCGCTGCGCCTGATGCTCGATTTAGCAGCCAACAGCCAGCATGAATATACGCCGGTTAAAGAAATTTCCCTGCGGCAGGATATATCCGATAAATATCTGGAACAGATTATCGGCCGTTTAAGCAAAGCCGGGCTTGTACAAAGCGCCCGCGGCGCGCAGGGCGGCTATAAACTTACCAAAGCGCCGTCAGAATGCACCGTTGGGGAAATACTGCGCGTGCTTGAAGGCGACCTTGCCCCGGTAGCCTGCGCGGCTTCCGTGCATCCGGCACTCTGCCCGCGCCTTGATGACTGCGTTACAACAGAAGTATGGCGGCGCATAGGCGAAGCCATCAACAATGTTGTAGATAATATTACGCTGGCGGATTTACTGAAATGGCAGGAAGAAAAATGCTGCTGTAAATAAAAGGTGCTTTAACCATGCTTTATAATAATCAGGAGGGATTTTTTATGACCAATTTAACACGTGAAGAAGCCTGGGAATTAGTAAAAGAATATAACAAAGACCCGTTTCATTTGCGCCACGCGCTGACAGTGGAAGGAGTTATGCGCTGGTACGCCAACGAGCTCGGCTACGGCGATGAAGCAGATTTCTGGGCTCTGGCCGGGCTTTTGCACGACCTTGATTTTGAAATGTACCCTGACCAGCATTGCATTAAATCGCAGGAAATTATGCGTAAACGCGGCATAGACGAAAAACTCATCCACGCTACCGCCAGCCACGGCTACGGACTTGTGTGCGATGTTAAACCGGAACACCAGATGGAAAAAGTTCTGTTTGCTGCCGACGAGCTTACCGGCCTTATCGGCGCGGCCGCTTTAATGCGCCCTTCCAAAAGCGTAAGCGACATGGAAGTAAAATCCATAAAAAAGAAATTTAAAGATAAAAAATTTGCGGCAGGCTGCCACCGCGAAGTAATTGCGCAGGGCGCCGAAATGCTTGGCTGGACGCTTGACGAACTGTTTGAAAAAACCATTGAAGCCATGCGCGTTGACGAAGCCAATATAAACGAAATCTGCGCAGCACTGCCGCCGAAGGAATAACATGAAGAAAAAAGTACTTGCCGCCATGAGCGGCGGCGTAGACAGTTCTGCCGCGGCAATGCTGCTTTTAGAGCAGGGTTATGAAGTTATTGGCGTAACGGCGCGCATGTTTAACGGCTTCGACATTGGTTTGCCGAACGCACCGCTGAACATTGACCGCGACATTAAAGACGCCCAAACCGTAGCGCAGAAGCTTGGCATTGAACACAAGGTTGTTGATTTAAGCCCCTGCTTTAAAAAATGCGTTATACAGCATTTTGCCAGCGAATACCGCTGCGGCAGCACTCCCAACCCCTGCGTGGACTGCAATAAATACATAAAATTCGGCGCACTGTTGGATTACGCCAAAGAACTCGGCTGCGGCTATCTGGCAACAGGCCATTATGCCCGCATAGTTTACGATAACGCAAAGAGCCGCTGGCTTTTGGCCCGCGGCGAGGACCACCGCAAAGACCAGAGCTACATGCTGTTTTCACTCTCGCAGGAACAGCTTTCGCACGTGCTGCTGCCCCTTGGCGGCATAAGCAAAGACGAAATACGCAAGCTTGCCGCCGAAGCAGGCCTTGTTACCGCCCAAAAGCCGGACAGCCAGGATATCTGCTTTGTGCCTGACGGCGATTATGCCGGTTTAATCGGGCGCATCGGCAAAGCTTCCGATACCGCCGGTAATTTCGTGCATCTTAACGGGCAGGTTCTCGGCCACCACAAAGGGCTTGTAAATTACACCATCGGCCAGCGCAAAGGCCTTGGCATTGCCTACGATTACCCATTATATGTAATAGAAAAAGACACCGCTTCCGGCAACGTTACGGTAGGCCCGGCAGAAGCGCTGTTCAGCCGCGGGCTGCTTGCCAAAAACTGTAATTTTATTACCGAAGCCGCTCTTACCGGCCCGCTGCGCGTAACCGCCAAAACACGCTACCGCCAGCAGGATGTACCGGCAACCATTGAACCCTGCGGCGAATACGTAAAAGTTACCTTTGATGAACCCATGCGCGCCGTTACGCCGGGGCAGGCCGTTGTATTTTATAACGGCGAATTTATTGTAGGCGGCGGTATTATACAAAGCGCGCTGAAGGAGTAAGCCATGAAAAAAACTATTGCCGCTTTGGCAATCTGCCTGTTTGCAGCCGGTGCTGCGCACGCTGCAATGCCGCAGACGCCAAACACAATTACGCCGGATTTACTGGCAGAAGCAACGGCAAAACTGAATAACCCGCCAGCGGAAAACCCCGCCGGAACGGAACAGCAGAACGCCCAAAGCCCGGAACCCGAAAGCAGTAATACAACTGCGCCAAACAGCCCAGCACCTGAGCAGGAAGCTGCCGTAAAAACACCGGCAAATGTAAAAACCGCAGAACAGTACACCGAAAAGGGCAAAAACACCGTACAGCAGCAGGTTAAACAGCCGCGCGTTGTACGCCGCACGGTAAAAATAGAACCTGCCAAAGAAAACTGGTATTTAACCAAACCGGCAGATTTTACCTACTATGTTAATAAAACAGCCCCGTCTTACAGCCTGGCAATACCCACGGCCTTCGGCGCGGATTTGCTGACAGGGCTGCCCGCAGAAGGCCCGATGATTACCCGCGGTGCGGATGACGCAACGGCAATGATGTTTAACGCCTCCCTGCCGGACGGCAAAGCCGCAGTGTTTAAAGACGCGCTGGCAGGCAAACAGCTGATGGCGCCGCCTGCACCGGTAACACGCCACCTGAAGGAAAAAGGCGAAGAAATTATTGAAATTACAGAATTTGAAGCGCCGCCGCAGTACAGCTACCGGCAGGTAAATACCGAAGCTTTAAACCTGCCGCCCCAGCTGCAAAATATTGTGCTTACGGAAGCAGGCGAATACAAAACCTTTCAGGGGCTAAACACCCGCTATATGCAGTTTAAATGCAGCAGCGGCAATGTACCCTGCCTGCTGCGCCTTACGCTTACGCAGCACAGCGGCTACCAGTATACAGGGTTTTACCTGTTCCCAGAAAATAAGCGCCTGACCTTTATACCCCTTGCGGATTACTCCGCACGCAGCCTGCAATGCGGGCAAAGCTCACTGTTTGATAAATATTAAAAGACTTACATAAACAAAACCTGCCTTCGTCATATGTACTGTATAACTAAGGCAGGTTTTTTATGCGTTGTAAGCAATACCGCATTATAAAAATTTTTGTTTTACGCTTTTTGCGAGAGCAAAAGCCCCAGTATAATCAGCACGCCGCCCGCCAGCATTTTTACCGTTACGGGCTCGTTTAAAACAATTACTGCCGAAGCAACAGTCAGCACCGGCACAGCATAAATATAAGCGCTCGTTTTAACGGCGCCCAGCACTTTAACGGCATAGTTCCACGTTACAAAGCACATGGCAGATGCGCCCAGCCCCAAAAACAAAATATTAAACAAATATGCCGGGTTATAAAAGCGTGTTAAATCCGGCGTAAAGCCGAAGATATATAAAGCAGGCAGCATAAACAGCAGCCCGTAAAAAAAGATATGCCGCGTAATTAAAATGGTGTTGTAGCCGAAGGTTGTTATTTTGCGCGTCAGCACGGCGTAAAGCGCCCACACGGCGGCAGCGCTTAACGCTAAAATATCGCCGGTAAGGTTAAACTGCATACCGCTTTCAGCAGTGCTTATGAGGTAAATGCCTGCCATGGCAAGAACAAAACCAAAAATAAAACGCCGGTGCGGGCGTTCCTTACCGCGCGAAGCCGCAAAACCTGCCAGCGCCGTAAAAAACGGAGCCGTGCAGAGCAGCACACCGACATTGGAAGCCAGCGTATAAGTAAGGGCAATGTTTTCCAGCAAATAATAAAGGCAAATGCCGGTAAGCCCCGCTGCGATAAAATAAGCCTCCTGCCGCAGGCCGCCATAAGGCAGCAGCCGCGGGCAAATGGCAAACAGAGCCAGATAGCCTATAACAAAACGGCAGAACAATATTTCCACCGGTAAAAAGCCTGTAAGCAGTATTTTTGTTGAAATAAACGTAACGCCCCACACAAAAATGGTTATAATTGCCGCTGCGTGGCCTCTTGTTTTATCCACGGCACTCCCTCCTTAACAAAATATTATAACAAAATCTGTCTGCTGTTTCCTGTAAAAAACGTCAAAAAAAGACGACCCTGTAAAAAGGCCGCCCCTTAAAATTTTCCGGTTATGCCAATTCTTTGGGTTCGCTGGTAAAGGAATATTCCGTTGCTTTAATGTTATCAAGATAAAAAACGGTCATAACGCCGTCATCGGCATTATACATATTTTTCAAAACCGGCACGGCTTCCAGCATGGCAACGCGCGCTTCGCGGCGGTCATCCATTTTTACCTCGCCGTCAAGGCGAATCCAGCTGTCCTGCCCTTTCATGGCAGAAATTTCCACGCGCGGATTTTCCAAAAGCTGTTTGTAAACGTTTTTGGTTTTTGCGGTAATAAAATATAGTTTCCCTTCAAATTCGCACACAGCGCCGAACGGACGTACACGCGGCTGATTGCCGTCCATTGTCGAAAGATAAAATACGCCGCTTTCTTTTAAATAATCAAGTACAGCAGACATTGTTTTTATACTCCTTCCGTAAGCCGGTTTGTTTTGGCTTACGTTTTTATTATAACTCTGCCCGCACAAAAAATAAACAAACTTATATGCCCTTTGCCTGTAAAATGTTATAATAAAAATCAGCAGCAAGTTTAACGGAGGTGCCTTATGCTACTGTCCAATCTCAGCCTGATACTGGAAGGTGGAGGCATGCGCGGCATGTTTTCGGCCGGTGTTTTTGACGCTTTTCTGGAAAAAGAACTGGTTTTCCCGCATATCGCCGGGGTATCGGCGGGAGCCTGCAATATACTTTCGTATATGTCGGGGCAAAAGGGCCGCACCAGGCGGATTATTGAAGATTATGTGGGCGACGACCGTTACTGCAGCGTAAAAAACTGGCTGCGCACACGTTCGCTGTTCGGTTTCGATTTTATTTTAAACGATATTCCCCGCCATTTAATTCCATTTGATTACGATGCGTTTTATAAATATCCCGGCAGGCTGGAGGTTGGCACAACGGACTGCGGCACGGGCGAATCGGTATGGTACACGCAGATGGATATGGGCAGGAATTTTACGCCGGTGCGCGCTTCGGCATCGCTGCCGTTCCTGGCGCCCATTGTGCATTTCGATAAGCGCCGCCTTTTGGACGGCGCGCTGACAGACCCCATTCCGTTTGACCGCGGGCAAAGGGCAGGCTACGATAAGTTTGTAATTGTGCTGACGCGCAACAAGGGCTACCGCAAAAACAGTACCGTTCCGGCCGCGCTGGTTAAGCTGTGGTACAAGCATTACCCGCTTTTGCAGCAGATTTTGGCAGAACGCCCGCAAAATTACAACAAACAAATAGAAGCCGTTGAAAAACTTGAACAGGAAGGAAAGGCCGTTATTATACGCCCTCAGCAGCCGCTGACGATTGACCGGCTTGACCTTGACAAGGAAAAACTTTTAGCACTGTACGACCACGGCTATGACTGCGGCCTGCAAGCGGCAAATAAAATTATAAAATTAAATTACAAATAAGGAGAAGCAATAGATGCAGGAAATAAAATGCCCCAAATGCGGCGAGGTGTTTCAGGTTGACGAAACCGGCTACGCCGCCATTGTAAAACAGGTAAGGGACGAGGAATTCCACAGGGAAATTCACGAGCGCCTGGAACAGTTCGAAAAAGAAAAAAACGCTTCGGTAGAGCTTGCCAAAACCGCGACCGCCAAAGCGTATGATGTTGCGCTTGCCAAAAAAGCAATGGAAATTAATGATTTAAAAAGCCAGCTGAATATGCAGAAAATGTCGCAGGCCGCATCTTTACAGGACGCGCTTAACAAAAAGGAACTGGAGCTTGCGCAGAAAGACCAGCTGATTGCCGGGCTTACGGCGCGTTTAAACGCAGGCAAACAGGAAATTGAACTTGCCATCGCCAAAGTAGTTAACGAAAAACAGCAGGAGCTTAACGACAAGGAGCAAAGCATTTTGCAGCTTACTTCCGCCATTGAAAACGGTAAAAAAGAAAGTGAACTGCGCGAACAGACTTTAATTACCCAATATGAAGAAAAACTTAAATTTAAAGACGAGGAAATTGAGCGCTATAAAGATTTTAAACTGCGCCAGTCTACAAAAATGGTGGGCGAAAGCCTGGAGCAGCACTGCGAAATAGAGTTTAACAAATTAAGAATGACCGGTTTTGCCAACGCGTATTTTGAAAAAGACAACGATGCGCGCACCGGCAGCAAGGGCGATTATATTTACCGCGAAGCGGACGAGGACGGCACGGAGTTTATTTCCATCATGTTTGAAATGAAAAACGAAATGGACGCCACTTCAACCAAAAAGAAAAACGAGGACTTTTTTAAGGAACTTGATAAAGACCGCCGCGAAAAAAACTGCGAGTACGCCGTGCTTGTTTCTATGCTGGAATCGGAAAGCGAGCTGTACAACACCGGCATCGTCGATGTTTCTTACCGCTACCCCAAAATGTACGTTATCCGCCCGCAGTTTTTTATTCCCATTATCACGCTGCTGCGCAACGCGGCACAAAATTCACTGCAATACCGCAAGGAATTAAGCGTTATTAAAACGCAGAACATTGATATTTCCAATTTTGAAAACGATTTAAATGAATTTAAAGATAAGTTTTCGCGCAATTACCGCCTTGCCAGCGAAAAATTTAAAAAAGCCATTGAAGAAATCGACAAAACGATTGACCATCTGCAAAAAACCAAGGACGCGCTTTTATCTTCCGAAAATAACCTGCGCCTTGCTAACAACAAAGCGGAAGACCTTTCCATTAAGCGCTTAACTCGCAACAACCCCACCATGGCTGCCAAATTTGCGGACTTGGAAAAAGATTAAAACAATATAAAATTAAGCAGCCTTTAAGGCAGTGCCGTTACCGGCGCACCCTAAAGGCTTTTTTATTTGCTGTTCATTTATTGTTAATAGCTTTTAGTTACCGTTTTCAGCCGTTTTTGCGGCACACCAATTTAAAAGCAATTTCGTGCTCCAGCACCAGCGGCTTTTCCATGGCAAAAAACACCATGCTCTTGGCGGCAGCAGTTATTTCGTGTGTTATTTCCGCCGTAAAGGGGTCAATAATCTGCCCTATAACCTCGCCCCTGCGTACTTCTTCGCCCGGGGCTTTTAATGCTTTAAAAATGCCGCCAGCCGGTGTAAGTACGTTAATAAGCTCGCTTTCGCTGATGACGGTGGAAAGATAGCCGCTGTAACAGGTGTATTTTACCGCACCGACACGGCTTAAATAACGCAGAACGGCGTCCACCGCGTTAGCAGCGCTGTCATCATCAAGGCGCGAAGTTTCCTGCGTATAAATGTTAAAGGCCGCGCTGTCCCATATCTGCCAGTTATAGTTCAGCGTTGTTGTGTCTATGGGCTTCGGCTCGCGCGTTACAATATACGGCAGCCCAAACATGCTGCCCAGCGCCGGGCTCTGGTAGCCGGTATTAACAATACGGGCGTGCGGCACAAATTTGCCGGGCAGGTAAAAGCTTGCCATATGGATGCCGCAGCGGTAATCCTTAACAGCCTCAAAAAGCCCCGCCGCTATGCGCTGCGTGGTTTCACCCAAATCGTACCCCGGAAACATTCTGTTAATGTCGCTGCCATCCATCGGCCAGAAACGTTTGCCGACGTTCATGGAAAAGCGGTTGGCACAGGGAATGACGAGTATTTCGTGCCCCGGCAGCAAATTGCCGCGCTGCTCTATTTCCGCCAGCGCTTTTACAAGACGCGCGCAGGTATACATTTGCTGTACCTCGTCGCCGCGTATGCCGCCAACAACGGCGCAGGATTTTTCGCCTTCGCCGAAGCGGAAGCCTTCCAGCAGAAAGTCCTGCCAGTAAGGCATTTTCATTGTATATAAAATTTCGCGTTTCATTCTCTGCTGCCTCCCGTTACGATGCGCGCCAGCAGGCTGCCGGGATAAACAACGGGATATTCGCGCAGGGTAAACAGCAGCCCATCTTCAGGCGCAGTAACGCGCTCGTTAATATTCCCCGTCAGCGGGTCGGCAATAATGCCAAGCAGCTGCCCTTTTTTTACAGAATTGCCGTGTTGTGCCTGCGCCATAAAAATACCGGCGGCGCCGGCGTTTACAAAGGCCACTTCGTCACGGCTGATAAGAGGCGTATGGGTACAATGCGTTTTTCCGTCCCACATGCCCTCGCTGCGCATCAAATTCAAAATTCCTTCGGTAAGCTGCTCACCATAAGCAGGAGTAAGGCGCATGCCCACGCCCATTTCCACAACCAGGCAGCGCGTGCCAATAGAGTTCATGCTGCACGCAAAAGTGCTTTGCAGCACGGTGGCAGCCGGGTAAATCCAAACAAAATCCACATTTAAAAGCCTTGCCAGCGGCACCAGTGCATCTGCCGTTTCTTCGGAAATACGCACCTGCGGCATCTCGCGCAGAAAAATATTAGAGGCGTGAATATCGACAGCAATATCCGACCCCTTAACGTCATTAATTATTTCATTTGCAAAATATTCTGCCGCCGGGCCGCCGTTTTCCCCCGGAAAGATTCTGTTCAAGTCAACGTCAAACAGGGGTATGCTGCGCTGAATTGTATTAATGCCCAGCGGATTGACGGCGGGATAAATATCGACGGTGGCGTGCAAATATTCAGGGTGTTCCATAAGGCGGCGGTTTAAAAGCCACGCCGCATACTGCCCCTCAAGCTCGTCGCCGTGTATGCCTGTAACAACTGAAATACGTTTGCCCCCGTCCTTCCCCGGCAGAGGCGTTATTCTGTTTTTATGCAGTTCCAGGCGCTCGTGCACGGCAAGGCCAAGGCCGGCAACAGTTATGTCCATTTAGCTGCACCTCTTTCGGTATCTATGTTAAAAAGCAGCGGTGTGCTGCCTTAAATTTCTTTTACGCGCATAAAAACGGTCTGCGTCTGGTCCGCAAGGCCGTAAAAGGTTCCCTGCTCCACCGGGCAGTCGGCAGCATCGCGCCCTGTGGCAAAACGCAGGTAGCTTGCATCCGTACGGCAGTCGCGCGTCGGGTCGAAGCCATGCCATGCGCCTTCGTAATAAATTTCTGCCCAGGCATGGGTTGCCCCCTCGCCAACGGTAAGCCCCATGCAGTAGCGTGCATGCCAGCCCGCAAGCCGCGCCAGCGCTATAAAAACATGCGCGTAATCCTGGCAAACGCCGCGCCCTCCTGCCAAAGCTTCTTCGGCCGTAGTATAAATGCCGGTTGCCCCGGGCTGATAGCGCAAAAGGCTGTGTACGGCATGGCAAAGCGCGTCCAGCACGGCAAACTCCGCCGCCGGAATAACGCGCGGCAACGGGTCGAACGGAAAAAGGCGTTCTTTAAATTCGCCGTTTTTATAAATGCCAAACTTAACGCCGTAACGCGCCAGCTGGCGGTTAATAGTTTCCTGATGAGCTATAAGCTCCTGCATTATAAATCCCCCCACTCTAAAAATTTCATCAGCAGCTTTCTGAACATATAAAACAAAAGAGGCACAGGAAACCAGTTACGGCTCCTTTGCCTCTTTTAACATATTATAATTGTTTTTGTATGTTTAGTTAATTATATGTGCGCCAATAAATTACATTTGGCTATTATTTGCATTTGATTTTACAGCTTAAATATAAAAGTTGCGCCAGCCCGGCACATTTTACTTTAGCCATACCCCTATGGGTATATCATTTTATTAGTGACGATATTTTAATTGATATTTATTTGCAGTAAATTATTGATAATGTTATAATGAATAAGGCATTTAACAATTACTAAAAAGGAGTTGATTTTGTGTCCGATACTTTATCCGTATGTGGCCTTACAATCTGCCGCGGCAGCAAGCTGCGCACCATGCTGCCTGTACCCGGCACTGAAATAGAAATACCCTTGACAATTATAAACGGCGCTTTCGACGGTCCCACCCTTCTGGTAACGGCAGGCATTCACGGCGGTGAATACCCTGGCATTGCCGCCGCCATGGAGCTTGGCCGCAGCCTTGACCCGCAGGAAATTCACGGCAGCCTGATAATGCTTCACCCCGTTAATATACAGGGCTTCTGGGCACGCCGCGAATTTATTGTGCCGGAGGACGGCAAAAACTTAAACCGCGTGTTTCCCGGCAATCCTGACGGCACTTTATCCGAAAAAACAGCCGGTTTAATCAGCAGCAGCTTCTTCCCTCTGGCAGATTTTTACGTTGACCTGCACAGCGGCGATATTCACGAAAGCCTGCACCCCTACGTTTATTATCCCGGCCAGCCGACAGAGGAACTGGCGGCAAAAGCCCGCAGCGTTGCCAAGGTATTGAACGTGGAATATATGGTGCGTTCAATGGCAACGGGCGGAGCCTACAACTACGCAGCTTCCACCGGCCTTCCTTCGCTTTTAATTGAGCGCGGCGGCGCAGGGCTGTGCCTGCATGAAGACATAGAAGAATACAAGTCCGACCTGAAAAATATTATGCGCAAGCTGGGCCTTCTTAACGAGCCGGTAAAACCGCGGCGCTATATACCGCGCGATGTAACGGATATTATTTACCTTGAAGCGCAGGAAACAGGCTGCTGGCTTCATCATATCCACAGCGGCGATTTTGTGGAAGAAGGGCAGATTCTCGGCCGCACAACCGATTTATTCGGCGAAACGTTAACAACCTATCATGCAAAGCAAAGCGGCATTGTACTGTATGTATGCCCGGCACTTTCCGCCCCGCAGGGAACGGTACTGCTGGCTTATGGCAAAATACACAACGAAGATTAACCATAAAACAGCAAAAGAGAAGCACATCCTTATGATATGCTTCTCTTTTTATTTTGTGTGGTTATTTTACTGTAATAAGTTCGTAACTGCGCGTACCCATGCCGATTTTTTCTGCATGTTCAAGGCAGGCCTTCCATTCCGATTCCGGAGTAATGTTATGGAAATGATCATGCTTCGCTGCTTCTTCCGGGTCGGCGGCAATATGCTCTGCCAAAATGGAGTTTTGCATTACCGGAGCGGCGTTTACCAAATCGGCGCAGGCCTGGTCCAATGCAACAGGGTCAAACGAAGCCAGCATGCCGATATCCGGCACAACCGGCGCATCGTTTTCGGCGTGGCAGTCGCAGTAAGGCGATACGTCCACAATCAGGCTAATATGGAAATGCGGCCTGCCTGCCAGAATTGCCCACGCATATTCTGCCATGCGCTTGTTAAGCATTTCCATACTGGCACTTGCTTCCGGCGGATTAACGGCATCCATGGGGCATGCACCGATGCAGCGCCCGCAGCCAACGCATTTATCCCAGTCGATGTGGGCTTTTTTGTTTTCAATAACCGGCGCGCCGTGGGCGCAGATACGCTCGCAGGCATGGCAGCCGATACATTTGCTCTGCTCAACCTGCGGTTTGCCGTCATGGTGCATTTCCATTTTACCGGCACGCGAACCGCCGCCCATGCCGATATTTTTAATAGCTCCGCCAAAGCCCGCCGCTTCATGCCCTTTAAAATGGTTCAGGCTGATAATAATATCGGCATCCATCAGCGCTTTGCCGATTTTGGCTTCTTTTACAACTTCACCGCCGGGAACAGGGACATAAGCCTCGTCGGTGCCCTTTAACCCGTCGGCAATAATTACGTGGCAGCCTGTGGAAAAGGGGCTAAACCCGTTTTCATAAGCTGCGGTAATATGCTCCAGCGCATGCTTGCGGCGGCCTACATACAAAGTGTTGCAGTCCGTTAAAAACGGCATGCCGCCGAATTCCTTTACAACATCGGCCACAGCCTTGGCATAGTTGGGGCGTAAATACGATACATTGCCGGGTTCACCGAAATGAATTTTAATGGCGGCAAACTTTTTGTTGAAATCAATATTGCCGATGCCGGCCGCTTTAATAAGTTTTGCCAGTTTCTGCGGCAGGCTCAGCCCTCCGTAGCCTGTACGCATGTCAGTAAAATAAACCTTTGCTTTCTCCATAATCATCCCTCCATAATTTTACACTTAAATTAACGGCAGCACCGTTTTTTCAAAATACTGCGCCATTTCTTCGGGCGGATTCTGCCAGTCGTTTTTAATCCACCACATTAAAAGGCCTACAAAAGAATAAGTTATATGGTTCAGCAGAAAATCTCCGGGCAGAAGGTTTTTGTGCTGAGGCAGCCCCGGCAGCAGATAATTATTTATGTACTCGCAAAAGTAGTTTTTAAGGTATTTTAAAAACAAACTGCTCTCGCCTGCAAGCAGTGCCGATACGTTTTTGCGGCTGTCGCGCAGGTGGTAAAGAATATGCACCAGAATAATATGGTAGCCGCCGCCCGCCAGTGAAAAATCGTGAGTTTTTTCTGCTTCCAATGCTTTGGAAAACACATGTTGGAACAAATCATCACACAGTGCTTTTACCAGATCGTCACGCGTTTCAAAATGCGCATAAAAAGTGCTGCGCCCGATATTGGCTTTTTCAATTATTTCCTGCACGGTTATTTTATTATAGCTTTTTACCGCCAAAAGCTCAGTAAAGGCTTCAAAAATTGCCGCGCGTGTTTTTTGCTGACGCCTGTCCATTATCTCACCCCGCACAAATTTTAAAAAATGTACATTAACGCACATCTGCGCCGATTTGTTTATTGCCCCGAGGGTTTACTGCTTACTATAATTATAACAGATGAACCGTTTTTTATCATACACTTTGTTTGTTAATTAAGGTAAAAAGGCAGTAAAATGAAGCTAACTCACAAAAAATTTTTAATAACCAGCCTGCCGTTTACAGCAGCTTCCGTATCCGTGCCGCTTATCGGCGCCGTTGATACCGCCATTGCGGGCGGGCTCGGCAGCTATCATTACATTAACTCCGTTGCGCTCGGTTCAGTCATTTTCAGCACAATCTTCTGGCTGTTTAACTTTCTCGGGCTCACGGCTTCCGGCTTTGCCTCGCAGTCACTGGGCAGCGGCAACAAGCAGGAGGAATTATGCGCGTTTTTGCGCGGCAGCATTCTTGCCTGCGGCATAGGGCTTGTTATAATACTTTTACAAAACCATATTTTTAATGCGGCTGTGCAGTTTTTTAACCCGCCTGCCGAAACGCTGATTTTTATGCGCCTTTATTTTAACATTATTGTTTACACCGTTCCTGCTGCCCTGTTTTACCAAACGGCGCAGGGCTGGCTGGCAGGCATTATGCAGGTGCGTTTTTCCGTCGCCGTGGGGCTTACGGCAAACATTGCCAACGCTCTGCTGGCATTTATTCTTGTTTACGGCTGCAGCCTTGGCGTTGCCGGTGTGGCTGCGGCTTCCGCTCTTGCAAACATCCTGGCGGCAGTTCTTGCGCTGTACGGATTTTACAAAAGCAGGCCGTGTTCTTTAAAAAGCGTAAGCCCTGCACAGCTTTTCAGCGGGCAGGATTTTGCCAAACTGCTTAACTGCAGCGGGCATCTTGCCATCCGCACCCTGTGCATGCTGATAATGATTAATACCTTTATGTCGCAAAGCTCTGCCTTCGGCGGCGAAATTTTGGCGGCAAACTCTATTTTAATGCAAATTCAGTACGTTATGGGCGATGTTTTTACCGGCTTTTCGCAGGCAGCAGCCATTTACGCAGGCATTGCCGCCGGTGAAGGCAACAAAAAACTCTTGCAAAGCACATTAAAAATCAGCGCCGTACAATCGCTGGCGGCAGCCTTTTTGCAGACAGGCCTTTACTTTGTGTGGCGCGCTAAAATTGCCGGGCTTTTTACCGGCCTGCCGCAAATTCTTGCTGCTGTAAACAGATATGATATGTTTATAGTTTTCTTCCCGGTTTTATCGGCGCTGGGCATTGTTTATTACGGCGTTTTTAACGGTACGCTGCAAACAACACCCATCTGCATTTCCATGCTGTTTACCGCGGCAAGCTACCTGCTTGCCAAAGCCGCGCTTGTTCCGGAATTGGGCAACAGCGGCCTGTGGCTTGCCTTTCTGGTATTTTACGTTGCCCGCAGCGGGTTTTTATTAATATTTGTGCCTTCGCTGCTGAAAAAATTTCCTTACCGCACATAAAAAAAGCCCTCTTTATCAGCCAAAGCCGGTAAAGAGGGTTATTTTATGCCGGTGTTTCAAATAAGGCCGGGTAAAAAGATGTCAGTTTCGTACACATCAGGCTTGCCGAGATGGCGCGTAGGAACAAAACTGCCGTGGCAGTCGCTGCCGCCGCTGATAAGCATGCCCTCCGCACGGCAGTGCGTTAAAAGAAGCTGCGTGTCTTCCTCGCTGTGCCCGGAATGGTAACATTCAAAACCGTCAAAGGGTTCTTCAATCAATTCCACCAGAGTCTGCGCCAGCCCCGGCCCGTGGAACGCGCTTGCCGCATGGGCGCACAGCGCAGCGCCGCCCGCACCGTGAATTGCCGCAATAACTTCGCTGATAGGCGGAAACTCCGGAAAGCCCAAATCGTTTTCCGCAGTAAAAATGCGTTTAAAAAAATCGTTAACGCCGCTGCACAAGCCTTTGTCAATCAGGTAAGCCAGCGATTTCCACCCGCCGCGCCTGCGGTCGTAAGTATAGTTTTGAAACTCTTTAAAATCAAGCGGCCAGCCCTGTTTAATTAAAAGCTGTACGCTGTCGTCATCTTTTTTCTCCAAAAGATACGTATTATGTGCCAGCAGTTCCTGCAAAGGCTTATTGCCCGTATCAATGCCGTAGCCCAAAATATGAAACGACATGCCATCCTTTGTGGAGCACACCTCTACGCCCGGAAGGCATTTAATGCCATTGGCAGAAGCAATACGCATGGTTTCCGCCACATTGGCCGTGCTGTCGTGGTCCGTAACGGCAATAAGGCCAAGCCCTGCGGCCTGCGCGGCATTTACAAGATCCTGCGGCGTCCATGTGCCGTCGGACGCCGTACTATGAATATGCAAATCAACCTTTCTCATTTTCTCCCCCATGGTGATGGCAGCAATCCGCCTGCGGCGCTGCATCTTCTTTAACCATGCTGCTTTTCAGGCAGCTTAAAATAAACAAGGCCGTTCCGGTAAGCACTATTGTGCCGCCCGGCGCAAGGTCTGCGTAATATGATACCGTCAGCCCGGCGCTGACCGTGATAATGCCATAAATAATGCCGCCGATAATGGTGCCCGCAAAGCTGCGTGCCGACTGCAGCGCGCAGGCAACGGGTATAACCATCATGGCCGATACCAAAAGCAAACCGACAATACGCATGGAAAGCGCAACCGTCAGCGCCGTAAGCACTGCCAGCCAAACATTTAACTTACCGGCAGGCAGCCCTGCCACGCGTGCGGAAGTTTCGTCAAAAGTAATGTATTGCAGAGGGCGGTAAAATACCACCGTAAACGCGCAGGCAAACAGCCCCAGCACCGCCACCACCCATAAATCGCTTGTGCTGATGGTCATTAAACTGCCGAACAGGATACTGCTTAAATTAAAACCGCCCATACGGTTCATGCTGCTGAAAATTACCGCCAGCCCGATACCGCTGTAAAAAAAGATGGCCAGCACCATTTCGGAAAAAGTATTAAGCCTGCTGCGTACTTTTTCTATAACAAGCGCGCCCGCAACAGTTGCCAGTGCCGCACTTACCACCGGCTGCGCCCCTAAAAGCGCGCCGCCCGCCACGCCTGCAAAGGCAATATGCCCCAACCCGTCGCCAATCATCGACTGGCGGCGCAGCACCAGAAAGCTGCCTATCAGCGGGCAGATAACGGCTACAATCAGCCCGGCTATCCACGCCCTTTGCATAAATCCCGCAGAAAACATTTCCAACATTTCTCTTACCTCTATCTGTAAAAATAACCGTGCTTATGCCTGTGCACAAGCGCCTGGTGCACATCGCCCCAAAAGCAGATGTTATGGTCAAGGCACAGCGCGTTTTTGCAAACCTTTACCGCCAGCTCCAAATCGTGCGAAACCATAACTATTGTTACGCCCTGCCTGCGGTTGATTTCGCCAAGCATGGTATAAAGTTCTTCTTTGGCGTCAGGGTCAACGCCGGTTGCAGGTTCGTCAAGCAAAAGCAGCTGCGGGCTGCGCACCATGGCCCTTGCCAAATACACACGCTGCTGCTGGCCGCCGCTAAGCTCGCCTATTTTGCGGTGCGCCAGTTCTTTTAACGAAAACCGTTCTATAATATCGCCTACCGCGGCTTTGTCCTCATGCGTATAATGCTGAAACATACTGCCGCCGCTTAAACGCCCGAGCGATACCACTTCCCTTACGCTTATGGGAAACGCCCTGTGCTGCCGCGCCGGGTTCTGCGGCACATAGCCTATTTTATCCCACGCCGTAAAGTTTTCCCTGTCCTGCCCAAAAATGGCAATACGCCCCTGCGCAGGTTTTAAAATACCAGCCAGCAGGCGAAGCAGCGTACTTTTACCTGCCCCGTTAGGGCCAATGACGGCAACAAAATCACCCTGTTCAATTTTCAGCGACAAATCGTTTAAAATCCAGCCTTCGCCATAGCTGTAACCAAGTTTTTCTATTTCAATAACCGTTTTCATTCTTCTTTACCGTTTAACGCAATTTCAAAGTTTTTAATATTGCGCTCCATAATTTTTAAATAATCATCACCGCGGCTTCGCCCTTCCTCACTCAGCCCCTCAATCGGGTCAAGCACAAGGGTGCGCGCTCCTGCTTCCGCGGCAATGCTTTCGGCAATGCGCGGGCTTACCAGTGTTTCAAAAAACACGTATTTAATATTTTCCGCATGCATAACGCCAACCAGTTTGTTCAGCGCTGCCGGAGAAGGCTCCGACTGCGGCGACAGCCCCATAATGGAAATCTGTTTCAAGCCGTAATCTGCTGCCAGATGCCCAAATGCCGCATGCGTGGTAACAAAAGTTTTTATCTGCGCGTTTTGCGTAACGGCAGCCATTTTCCTGTCCAGTTCTTTAAGGCGCTCAATGTAATCCGCCGCATTTTTTTCGTAGACGCCAGCATTGGCCGGGTCTGCTTTTATAAAAGCATCGCGCACAGCCAGAACCTCGTTTTCCGCTTTGCGCGGGCTTAACCAGAAGTGCGGGTCTAGCCTGCTGTTTTGTTCCGCCATAAACGCTTTGCCGGCTTCAACGGGCAGCACGCCTTCATCCGCAACGGCATCCAGCGCAGGCTGTGCCCACGGTTCCACGCCGCCGTTATACACAAACACCTTTGCTTTGGCAAGGCGCGTTAAATCGCGTGCCGAAGGTTCCCAGTCGTGAGGCTCTATGCCGTCGCCAATCATTGTGTAAACTTCCGCATGGCTGCCGCCGACTGCGCGGGCAAACTCTGCCATGGGGTAAAAACTGGCCGCAACCGTAATTTTTCCGTCCGCAGTTTTGCCGTTGCCAGCACTGCCGCAGCCGGAAACAATAAACACCGCTGTTATCAACAGCAGCGCCCAAAATTTTTTCATACATAGCTCCTTTACAAAATCATAGTAATAATATAATTGCAAATAAATAATGTCAATCCTGTTTTTTCACTTTATCTTAATGTACACTTAACTTTAATGGGTGTATAATATTACTATCTTATTTTAACAGGAAGTGCCGAATATGCAAAAATTAAACTTATCCAAAAACGAAATTGCCGCTTTTGATATAGACGCACAGCAGACTTTTACGCCGCTGTGCCCGGATGAACTGCCCGTTGCCGAAGGCGACATGATTGCAGAAGAACTCAATGCCCAGGCGGCCTTTGCTTCCGTCCGCGTTGCCTCGCGCGATGCGCACAGCCCCAACGCCGTATGGATTGCCAAAAACGGGCACGCGCCGCTGACGCCGGTTACAGGTTACGAAAACTGCGATTTATACTGGCCCAGCCACGCCATAGTAGGCACAAAGGGCTTTGATTTTATTCCCGGGCTTGATCCAAAAGCCTACAGCTATCAGGTTTATAAAGGCATTGAACCTGCCATGCACCCTTACGGCGCCTGCTACCACGATTTAAAAGACACGCTTTCTACCGGCGTTATTGAATTTTTAAAGGCCCGCGGCATTAAAGCCGTTATCTGCGGCGGCCTTGCTACCGATTACTGCGTTAAAACAACGGCCTTGCAGCTGGCTCGCGCCGGTTTTACGGTTATTCTTAATCTGGCCGCCTGCCGCGGCATTGCGCCCGATACCGTTGCCGCTGCCATTAAGGAAATGCAAAAGCAGGGCATTATTATTGCCGAAAACAGCGCCGAACTTAAAAACCTGCTGTAATTACACGGGAACTTCCACAAATTCCGTGCTTACTTTTTCAAGCGTTACGGGGCGGTTCAGTGCAGCCGTCAGCCAGGCTTCTGCTTCCGCCTGCTGCTCCTGCTTCATGTACAGCAGAATCTGCACGCGCTCACCGTACTGAGCGCCGTTTACCGTAAAAATGTTCTGATTGTAAAGCTTGTTCATAATGCGTCCGGCTTCTCCCGGAGGCGCGCTTAATGCAAAAACGCCCATTTCAACACGGCGTGCAAGCCCGGCTTCTTCAACGGCATGCACAACGCTGTTGGTATATGCGCGCACTAATCCCCCGGCGCCAAGTTTAATGCCGCCAAAATAACGTGTTACCACGGCGGCTACGCCGGTAAGGCTTTTTTTACGCAAAACCTCCAGCATGGGCACGCCGGCCGTTCCCGAAGGTTCGCCGTCGTCACTCGACCTTTGCTGCATATCATTTATAATATAGGCAGAACAGTTATGCGTGGCATCCCAAAATTCTTTTTTGATGCTTTTGATAAACTCCTGAGCTTCTGTTTCGCTGCCTACTTTTTTCAATGTACAGATAAAACGTGATTTTTCTATTATAATTTCTGTCCGGCAATCTTTTTGTATTGTCTGCATAACCTTCTCCTTTCCTAAATTATTATATCATATCCCGGCAGGCTTTTTATAAAGGCTTGCCCCTAAAATTGTGTTTAACTTTTACGGAGGTTGGCCGTGAGCCATTTAGTACCACTTATCAGCGACCTGGCCATGATTTTGACGCTGGCCGGGCTGGCAACAATTTTATGCAAAAAACTTAACCAGCCGCTTATTTTGGGTTATATGCTGGCAGGTTTTCTGGCCAGCCCGCACTTTTCGCTGCTGCCAAACGTTATCGACAGCGACAATATTACCGTATGGTCCGATATAGGCGTTATTTTCATTCTGTTCGACCTTGGCCTTGACTACAATTTTAATAAAATAAAAAGCACAGCCAATACGGCCATTATTGCTGCCGTAACGGAATTTACCGGCATTGCCTGCCTTGGCTTTGCCTGTGCGCAGCTGCTGGGCTGGAGCCTTACCGACAGTATTTTTACCGGCTGCATGCTTACCATGAGCTCCACCGCCGTTGTAAGCAAAACGCTCGGCGAGCTGAACCTTTTAAAACAGGCTTTTGCCCCCATTGCTTTCGGCATTCTGGTTCTGGAAGATATTTCCGGCATTATCATGATGGTAGTGCTTTCCACCGTGGCCGCTGCCGGAAGCGCCATTTCCCCGCTGTCTATGCTTGAAAGCATCGGGCTTTTGGTATTTTTCCTTATCATCTGCTTCATTATCGGCATTTACTTTCTGCCGACGTTTTTCAAAAAAACGCGCCAGTATTTCAACGACGAAACACTGCTTATCGTTTCGCTAGGCTTATGCCTGAGCATGGTAGTGCTGGCTTCCAAAATGGGCTTTTCTTCGGCACTGGGCGCCTTTTTAATGGGCACTCTGCTTTCGGGAACGATTTACACGCGCCGCACCAAGGTTTTGCTTGAGCCGGTAAAAAATTTGTTTTCTGGCATCTTCTTCGTATCCGTCGGCATGATGGTTGACCCTTCCGTAGTAAGCGGCAGCCTGTTTACAATTATTGCCCTGGCAATAACGCTCATCATCGGCAAATGTATTTTTACATCCCTTGGCGTTATGCTTTCCGGCCAGCCGCTTAAAACAAGCATGCGCTGCGGCTTTTCGCTTACCCAGCTGGGCGAATTTGCGTTCATCGTTGCCAATATCGGCGCCAGCTACGGTCTGACAAGCAGCTTTTTGTACCCGGTATTCGTTACGGTTTCCGTACTCACCATCTTTTTAACGCCGCACATCCTGCTCAGCACCGACAAGGTTTACCGCCGCTTTTTGCGCCGCCTGCCTAAAAAAACGGCCGTTATGCTTATTGAAGCGCACCGCGACAATAAAAACACCCGCCAGCAGTCGGACTGGAAGGACTTTTTGCAGCTTTATTTTACAAAAATCACCGTTTATACAGTCATTTTAATTTTCATTTCCTACATCGGCACCTACAATATTTTGCCGTACTGCCGCAGCGTTATACAGCCGCCTTTCGGCGATTTATCGGCCGCTGCCGTGACACTGCTTTTCATGTCGCCGTTTTTGGCAGCACTGATGGTAAGCCGTTTGGGGCGCCGCGATTTAATGGCCGGTTTATGGTTTAAAAAACGCAGCAACCGCCCGCTGATACTGGTTTTAATGTTTTTAAAAGCCGCAATCGGGCTCTTTTTCATCATGCAGGTTTTCACAACCATGCTCGGGCTGCATATCATTATTGCCATTATCGCCGCACTGGTGCTGGCAAAATTCATTTACTCGTCCGATTATCTTATCGGCCGCTATTTGCAGATTGAATCGCAGTTTTTAATTAATTTAAACGCCGAAAACCTGGCAGCCGCCGCACAAAAACGTGCTTCGGCGCGGCACGGCATGTGGCTTGACGAACAGTTTTACACCTGCGCCTACGAAATACAGCCGGGCTCGCCCTGGATTGGCTGGAGCATACGCCGCCTTGACGTACACCGCAACTATAAAATTTTTGTTATTGAAATCAGCAACCAGCACGGTTACCATCCGATTCCATCCGGGCATACCGTACTGCGCACCGGCGACAAGCTGCTTATTACCGCACCGCTAAATGTTCTGCAAACTTTCGACGCTGCAATAAAGAACATGGGGCTTGGGCTTGCCAAAATTACCGAAACGGTTACGCTGCACAAATTTCTGGAACACGAAAGCCAGGTACGCAAAGAGCACGACATGCTGCTGTGCTATGCCATGCCTGTAACATCGGCTTCGCCGCTTGCCAGAAGCACGCTGAAAAAAAGCGATACTCTTTCCAAGGGCAAATGGCTGGCGCTGGGGCTGGAGCGCGGTGATTATACCATATCCGACCCGGACGCTTCTTTTGTTATCAATAACGGCGATATTCTCTGGATTATCGGCAGCAGGCAGATGTTAAGCAGCCTGTTCCGCGATACAACGTTATAAAGCCGCACAAAAATAACACCGCATAAGCGGTGTTATTTTTTTACCCTGACGGGTATTCACTTAAAAGGTATACGTTGCCTGTACGTTAAAGCTTGCACCCTGACGTTCACCGGCATAGCCGCGCATATTCAGGTCAAAGCTCCACGGGCTGTCTGCCGAAGGCTGATAATTTAACCCTGCTTCTGCCATATAGCTGCTGCCGCGCAAACTCTGTTCCGGCACCTCCATTCCCGCAGCACGCATCCCGGCACTGCCGTTAAACTCATATTCATACGCTAAGCCGTAATAAGTGCTGAACTTATTTTCCCTGTTGGCTGTAACCCTTGCGCCAATACGCAGGCGGTCACTGTTAATACTGTCAAACTCAAATTTATCATTGCCGACACTAAAATTATCTCCTTCCGTATAAGTATGGAAGAACTTTCCATACACATCAACACTGCTGTCATCACTAAGCTGTATAACCTGCCCTATGCCGATATGCGCTCCGTAATAAGCACTGCTGCTATCGTAGCCGTATTCCTCACCGCTGCCGTCATGCAGGGCATTATCCATCTCAGATTTCAGCATGCCTGCGCGAAGGCTGCCTTCGGTATAAACGCCGTGAGCATTTTCATATCTTGCGGCAACACCGCCGCCATTATAAACAAGGCTGCCGTCGCCGCGGAAAAACTCGTCGTTAAATTCATTGTAAGTACGGTAATTGCCGCTGCCGTTTTCGTAAAATACGCCCCAGGCAAACTCATCACCGCCGCTGAATTTCTCAGCATTGCCTACACCGACAATCGTGCTCCAGCCGTTGATTTTAATATCGCTGTTTACATCGTACTTGCTGCGGTTGCCCTGCACTGCCGCAAAAGTTTTAATGCCATAGCTGTCATCACGGCTTAAAGCGTCCAGGCTGTCACTGATTAAATCCGTGCCCTGGTTTATAAACGCCGCTGCTACAGCTCTGTTTTCGGCAACCAGTTTTGTTTGTTTTGCCGCATGTATGCCGTTAATCTGGTAAACAAGGTCGCCGTTTTCTACTTTCGCCTCGCCGTCGCCCTCAACGGCAACACCTGCCGTAAAATTGCCGGATTGTATTTTGCTGCTGCTCAGTTCATTATTATCGTTTTCCGCATGTATTAAAATCATGCTGTCATTGTCATTAATATCACTGGCATCATCAAAATGGATATGGCTGGCGTCAATTTCCGCATCTTTCAGGCTGCTGTTTTCGCCGTCGGTTATGTTCAGCACTTTGCCGTTATCCTTCCAGGCAACTTCCTTAAACACCACATTATTAAAACCGTCCACGGTTTTTACGCTGCCGTGCCAACCGTTAATTACAAGCGTGTTGCCGCTGCCGCTGATTTTACCGCCACTGCTTCCACTGCTGCCTATACCATGCAGTGCCGCATTACTGATATCGGCATTGCCGCTGACAATTACCAGATTGTTATTCATACTTGCGGTGGTATCACCGGTTTTAAATTCGGCATTAGCGCCATAAATATCGCCGTTAACCTTTGCATTGCCGCCTACAAACACAATATTGCCATTGGCTTCGCCCCGGGCTGCAGCTGCATTATGGTTGCCCAATATATAACCGCCGGCAATACCGGCTTTTAATAAACCGCCTGTAACCGCAACCACATTATTATTTGACGTTACAGATGTATTGGCGCTGTACGTTTGGGCAAAACCGCCTGCAACAGAATGAGCACCTCCTTCAAAGCTTAACTCAGAATTGCTGCCGCTTATGCTGACGATATTACCCGAAGCATCGGCATCATGCCCCTGCGCCTGCCCGCCGTAAACAGCAAATACAACTTTGCCGTTGTTTATAGTAACAACATTATTATCAGCCTTAGCCTCATTTTTGTTAAAACTGAGCCCGCCGTACAAATTAAATGCAGCGCCTTCATTCATTTTAATTGTACCGCCAGAAGCATCGGCATCATTACGCACACCGTAAACAGTTCCGTAAATATCGCCGGAATTTACCTGAGCATATTTATCATTGGCCGTACCGTCTAAAATTTCTGCGCTTGCAGCCAGCACCGGCTGGGCAGAGCCTGACAAAAGCAATGCCATTACGGATGCTGCCAGTAATTTTTTGCCGTTGTTATTTAAAAAGTATTTTGCTGATTTTCTCATGTTAAACCTCCATATAAAACAAAAAAAGACATTTCCTTCTTTTACTTTGAAGGAAATGTCTTAATTAAAAAATATGTCCGACTAAGTGTTTTATTAAATTGTAAAGCATCCTCTGCTTATGTTTTAATTATACCCTATATTTTTATAAAAAGCAAATTTTTTGCAATATTTTAAAAATTATATTTTTATAAGCCGTTAAGTGTAAGCATTGTTACACTTATATTGCTGCCAAAACAGAATAAATCCATTTATTTTTCAATAAAAAGTTTAATAAAATTATAATATGCGTCCGTTTTCAGGTAAAATCACGCAGTTTTTTCAAAGGCGCCCTATTTTGTTTTTGATATTTTTGACGCGAAACTATAAAATTTTTTACAACTATTGCCATAAAAGGCAGGCAAGTATATAATATCTGTATAGTTATCCGAATAGTTTGAAAGGAGCAACAAATTTTATGGAAAAAATTTACGAAGGCAAAACAAAAACCGTTTTCAAACTTGAAAACGGCAACGTACTTTTAAAATTTAAAGATGACTGCACCGGCAAAGACGGTGTATTCGACCCGGGCGAAAACAGCATCGGCCTGACCATTGAAGGTATCGGCAAAGCTAACCTCGAAACTTCTATCCACTTCTTTGAAATTCTCAAAAAAGAAGGCGTTAAAACCCACTATGTAAGTGCTGACGTTGAAAACGCTACCATGGAAGTTCTTCCCTGTACCGTATTCGGCAAAGGCCTGGAAGTTATCTGCCGTTTGAAAGCAACCGGCAGCTTCATCCGCCGCTATGGCGATTACATTGCTGACGGCACCGCTATTGAAGGCGGCTATGTTGAAACCACCTTCAAAGATGATGCTAAAGGCGACCCGCTGGTTACCGAAGACGCACTTGTTGTACTCGGCATTATGGGCCACGAAGATTACAAGAGCCTGAAAGAACAGACCCTTAAAATTACCAAAATCGTTGCAGAAGACCTTGCTAAAATGGGCCTTGACCTGTACGACATTAAATTTGAATTTGGTTACCACAATGGCGAAGTTATCCTCATTGATGAAATTGCCAGCGGCAACATGCGCGTTTACAAAGACGGCAAATATGTTGACCCTGTAACCTTAACTTCCATTATTCTCGGCAAATAATTAAGTTAAAACTTAACGGCAGCTTTTTACGGCTGCCGTTTTTATTATGCCTTACCGCAAAAATAAAGCCTGCACAATGCGTGCAGGCTTTTGTTGTTGGTTAAACTTGTTATCTTACGTTGTAGCGCAGTTCTTTTTCAATTACAGCGCCGGTTTCGGGGTTCAGCACCATTTCGCCGCGGAGTTCGGGAGTGGTGAATTTAAGTTCATATTCATACAGGCCGTCGTCCATATCGAGTTTTACTTTGTGGAAGCTGGCGTTGGGATATTCTTTGGTAACTACTGCCTGTGCGTCAGCCGCGCTCAGTACAATGTTTCTGCTGCCAAGGATGGTGCGTGCTTCCATTTTATATTCTTTTACAGACTGGGTAAGTTTGCTGATTTCTACTTCGTAGGAAGTTGCGGTTGCGTTATCGAAGAATTTGAATTCATATTCGTTAAAATCTTCCTGAGTGCCTACATGAGCTGCGCTTGCCGGTACAAGTTTAGCTGCCATGGACTGCGCATCCGCCGAGGTGAAGGCTGCTGCGAAAGCAGTTGCGGAGATGGTTAAAGTGGTGAGAGCTGCTGCTGCGAGAGCGGTTAATTTTTTGCCGGTTAATTTCAACATTGTTGTTTCCTCCTTTATTTTAAGGTCTGTCCTTATTTGTTTTGGGGTGTTCCCTTATCTTGTCTTTATTATAGCCGCCAAAGATTAAAGAAAAATTAAAACGAAAATGAAATTCAAAAATTATCTAAAAATTTATGGTGTGTTATAATAATTTTATAAGGAGGTGCCTTATGCGGATTTTAATTGTTGAAGACGAACCGGATTTACTTGACGCCTTAAAAAAACAGCTGCAAAGCAGCGGTTACAGCGTTGACGGCTGCGGCAACGGGCTTGACGCCGAAGATTATTTAAAAATGGCAACCTATGACGCGGTTGTGCTTGATATTATGCTGCCCGGCATTGACGGGCTTACTTTGCTGAAAAAAATGCGTGCCGAAGGCAATACTACCCATGTTTTGCTTTTAACGGCTCTCGACAGCATTGAAAATAAAGTAAACGGCCTTGATGCCGGTGCCGATGATTACCTTGTTAAACCTTTTGCGTATGACGAGCTTCTGGCGCGCCTGCGTGTGCTTCTGCGCCGCCGCAGCGGACAGACAACAAACGTGCTGGAATACGGCGGGCTGGTTATGGATTTAAACAGCCGCACCGTTACCCGTGACGGCACGGAAATTACCCTTTCTTCCAAGGAATTTGCCGTGCTGGAATATTTGCTGCGCAATCCCGGGCGCGTGCTTTCGCGCGATAAAATAGAGAACCATGTATGGAATTACGATTTTGAAGGCGGTTCCAACGTTGTTGACGTTTACATACGTTACCTGCGCAAAAAAATAGATAATGGCTTTAACAAAAAGCTGCTGCATACTATCCGCGGCGCGGGTTACGTGCTGAGGGAAGAAAAATGAGAGCATTATCCGTTAAACAAAAAATAACCCTGTGGTATACCGGGCTAATTGTGGCAGTATTAAGCGTTATTTTTGCGGCCGTGCTTTTTGCCGCCGACGACGTACTGCTGCTTAATTTGCAGGACAAACTGGAAAACGAGGTTTACGGAAACGCCAGCAGCCTTGAACTGCGGCGCGACGGTACCCTTAGCCTTGACGAGCTTGATTTTCTGCATGACGGCGTTATGCTTGCCGTTTATAATAATGACGGCACATTAATCGCCGGGCTGAACCCGGTGCAGATGCCGGATACACCCTTCCGCTCCGAGCTTTTGCAAACCGTAACCAACGGCAGCCAGACCTGGTATGTATTCGACCTGCAGCTGCGCCCTGCACGGCTTGAAAACAGCATCTGGCTGCGCGGCAGCACTTCATTAAGCAGCATTTACGCCACCCGCGATGAAATTTTATGGCAATGTGCCCTGCTCTTTCCGTTTTTAATACTGCTTTCTGCCTTTGGCGGCTACCTGATAACCAAAAAAGCCTTTCAGCCCGTAAAGCAGATTACTGCCGCCGCAGAACGCATTGGCAGCGGCAGCGATTTATCGCAGCGCATTAACCTTAACAAGGCAGACCCTGAAATAATGCAGCTGGCGCAAACCTTCGACAGCATGTTCTCGCGCCTGGAAAAATCTTTTGACGCAGAGCGCCAGTTTACGGCGGATGCTTCGCACGAACTGCGCACACCTGCGGCAGCCATCATTGCCCAGGCGGAATACGCCTTAAAACAGGCACCGCCTGCCGAAAAAGATGAAGCCCTGCAAAAAATACTGGCACAGGCACGTAAAATGTCGCGCCTTTTAGCACAGCTTTTAATGCTGGCCCGTGCCGATGCCAACAAAATTCAATTTGAAATTGAAAAGTTTGATTTCAGTGAAATGGCTGAAATTGTAATTGAAGAAACGCAGCAGATTGCAGGTGCAAAAGAAATAACCATCAATGCCGCTATTGAACCGGAAGTTTGCGTTGAAGGCGACCAGACGCTTTTAATGCGCCTTTTGCTGAACCTTTTGGATAATGCCGTTAAATATACGGAAAACGGCGGCAAAATTGATTTTACCCTGCATAAAGAAAAGGGCAGCGTTGTCTGCTCCGTTAAGGATACCGGCTGCGGCATTGCGCCGGAGGAACTGCCTAAAATATGGCGCCGTTTCTATCAGGCAGAAAGCAGCCACCGCAACAGCAGCGGCGCAGGGCTGGGCCTTTCCATGGTACAGTGGATTGCAAACCTGCACGGAGGCACCATAACCGCCGAAAGCACGCCCGGAAAAGGCAGCACGTTTACCTTCACCCTGCCGCTGAAGCCCGGCTGCAAAATTCAATAATAAACTTAAAAGCCGGAAGCTTTATGCTCCCGGCTCTTTTTATGCCTAAAACTTTATTGTGTTTTCCTGCCTGCCGTAAGCCAGCGCTCAATAACATTGGCTTTCTGCCCTGCCGTCCAGCTTAAATCATCAACCGGCGTAAGCATTTTGCCTGTATACTGGCTGCGCAGTTCATCATCTGCCGCCGCGCTTAAGCTCCATACAAGCCCGTGCCCTTTTTCCGCAACAATTTCCGCCGCACGGTTCGATAACAGGTATTCTATAAATTTACCGGCCGCAGCGTTATTCGGCCCGTTCAGCACCGCCGCGCCGCTGATTAAATTTTTATTGCCGTCGGCAGGTATCGTTGCAAAAAGATTCTCTTCGCTACGCTCCAACAACAGTGCCACCGAAAGCGGCACTACCGCCACGGTTTTATAACCCTGGCGCACCTCGTCAATGGTTTCCTGCAAATTAACAAAATATTCCGGGCGCTGGCGGTTAAGCTGCTCCGCATAATCCATAGCCGCGCTTTCTCCCTTCAGCTGCCATAAGGCCGTCATCATGCCATAGCCTGCGCCGCCGCTTTTAGGGTCTGCCAGCGCAAGCTCGTACTTAAGCGGTTCAGCCAGCAGCTCCTGCCAGCTTTCCGGCGCATACAGCCCCAAATAATGCAGGTTCCTTTTATTGCTTAAAAAGCCGATATGGTCAATATATAAAGCCGTCCACAGCCAGTTATTCTGGCGGAATTCCGCCGGAATGGCATACGCTTCTTCGGGCTGGTAGCTTACCAAAAGCCCGCGCTCAGCGGCAAGGTAAAATTCCTCCGCCGTTCCGCCGAGCCATACATCGCTGCCGGAAGAAGCAAGAAAATTAAAACGGTTTTCCGCACTTCCCGGCGGCAGCGGCACTACCTGCGTTTCTATACCGCTTGCTTTGGTAAAATCTTCTGCCAGCGCATCGGCTATATCCACCGGCATGCTTATGCAGATTTTCACCTGTTCCTTTTTTTCTGCCTCATCCTTACCGGCAGTATGTGCCGTGTTCAGCACTGTTAAAATACAAAAAGCCGCAGCAATTACAGCCAAAAATTTTTTCATTCTTCAACCTCGCCAAGCTGATTTTCTTTTATTATACCACAGCCGCGCGCATAAACAAAAATCCCGGGCAGACAAACTGTCCGGGATTTTACTTTTAAAAATCAGTCACGGTCGAAAACCATAATCTTATCAAAATCAAGGTAAACTTTTTCGCCGTCGGTAAACTCTTTCAGTTCCGCACCTTTTACAATAACGCGGATTACATGGTGTTTGCACTGTACACGGTAATCAACCGCATCGCCAAGATAGAAACGGTGTACCAGCGTGCCTTCGATAGTGCCGCTTGTGCGGGACATAGTAATGTTTTCCGGGCGCACTGCAATGGTAGCACTGCCGGTTATACCGCTGGTATTGGGGAAGGATACGCCGGTGCCGCTGATATATACGCGGTCGCCCTGTACTTCACCTTCCACAAAGTTTACAAGGCCGATAAAGTCGGCAACCATCTTGTTGGCCGGGTTGCGGTAAATTTCGTACGGCGTGCCTATTTGCTGAATAACGCCGCGGCTCATAACAACAACGCGGTCACTCATAGTCATTGCTTCGGACTGGTCATGCGTTACATAAATAACGGTAATGCCCAGTTCCTTCTGAATAGAAGAAATTTCAAAGCGCATGCTTTCGCGCAGCTTGGCGTCAAGGTTGGACAAAGGTTCGTCCAAAAGCAGAAGGCCGGGGCGCATTACCAGCGCACGTGCCAGTGCAACACGCTGCTGCTGGCCGCCGGAAAGCTGATGCGGATAACGGCTGCCATACTCGTCAAGATGAACGAGTTTAAGCATTTCTGCAACTCTTGCAGCGCGTTCTTCTTTGGGAACTTTTTGAATTTTAAGCGGATATGCAACGTTTTCGGTAACAGTCATGTGCGGCCATACGGCATAAGACTGGAAAACCATGCCGATATCGCGTTTTTCGGGCGGCACGAAAGTATTTTTTATATGCGAGCTTACGCAGTGGTCGCCGATATAAATTTCACCTTCTGTCGCTCTTTCAAAGCCGGCAATCATACGCAGCGAAGTTGTTTTGCCGCAGCCGGAAGGACCGAGGAGCGAAACAAATTCGCCGTCCTTTACGGTAAGGTCAAAATCGCTTACGGCGGTAACATCACCAAACCGTTTAAAAACATGCTCTATACGTACTTCTGACAATTTATTCCACTCCTTTTAAATACCAACATTACCCTTAGTAAGCTTGTTCAAAATAACATTGCCCACCAGAACTATCAGCAAAATAATTACCGAAAGCACGGAAGCATTCTGCGTATCGGCATAAGTCTGCAAATCGTACAGCAGTACGCCGATGGTTTTGGTATCACTGCCGTACAAAAGCAGCGACATCGTCAATTCGTAAAACGACGGCATGAAGATTAAGAACCAGCCGGCGATAATTGACGGTGCAATCAGCGGCATGATGATGTCTTTGCAGGTACGCAGCCAGCTTGCGCCGGAGTTAAGAGCCGCTTCTTCCAGAGAGATATGTACCTGGCTTAAGGAAGCTGCAATAGTGCGTACGGACATCGTCATATATTTTACAAGGTAGCTGACAACCAGAATCCACATGGTGGAATACAGGTTCAGGCCAAAGTTGCCGGAGAAGGTAATAACAAGTGCCAGCGCGATAACGATACTCGGCGTGGAGCCGCCGATAATTGTCAGCATATCCGGCAGGTTGCGTCCTTTAACATTTGTTTTAACGGCAAGATAAGCGATAAACACCGAAAGAATTGTGCCGATAGTAGCGGCAATAACGCCGTATACAACAGAATTCCATACGCTTTCCATATACTGGGAGCTGGTAATAACAGGAATCCATGCATCAAAGCCAAGGTTGTCAAGAGTAATGCCCTTAGACATACTCTTTAACAGCGAAGTAAGCAAAATGGAGCCTAACGGCAGGATAACGGCAACAAAGCCATAAAAGCCTACCGCAAAGAATGCAGGCCATTTCCATTTGCCAAGCTCAACAATGTTCGGGCGGGTGCTTTTGCCGCTGATAGTGGTATAATCCTTGCGGCCCAGCATCCATGTCATAAAGAACAGCAAGGCATTGGCAATAAACATCAGGGAAGCTGCCAGCGACGTTGCATCGCGGATGCCCGCTTCGTCGCCCATATAAGTATAAGTAACAATACGGGTTGTCATAACTTCAATATTGCCCGGCATACCAACAATAGCAGGAATACCGAAGCAGGAGCCTGCCGCAATGAATACCAGAAGGCCGCCTGCCAGAATGGAAGGCGCCATCAGGGGCAGCGTAACGTCAATAAGAGTGCGCAGCGGCGAAGAACCGGAAACCCTTGCTGCTTCTTCCAGCGTCGGGTCCATTTTTTCCATCGCACGCGAAATAGTAATAAAAGCAAATGGAGAATAGAATAAAGTCAAAACCCAGGCCAGGCCGCCTGTGGTATAAATATCAAACGGTGCAGTCTGTAAGTTAAAAATCCATTTAAACACATTGTTTAAATAACCTACGCTCGGGTTTAAAAGCTGTACCCAGGCAATAGCGCCTACATAAGGCGGAATCATATAGCTGGCAACCAAAAGCGTACGGTAGCCTCTTTTAAACGGCAGGTCGGTACGCCCAACCAGCCATGCCAGCGGAAAAGTAATAATAACGCTTGCCACCATTACAATCAGAGAAAGCTCAACAGTGTTGGCAAGAGCGCGCCAGTTTACGTCCTGGCTGTAAACTTCACGGTAGTTGGCCAGCGTAAAAGAGCCGTCAACCAGAATGCTGTCATACAAAAGTACGCCCAGCGGAAAAACCACAAAATATAAAAGCAATAATACCGACAGCGAAATTACAATAAATTTGCTGTTTATTCTTTGTAAAAAGCCCACCATAACTCCTTTCTACGGCATAAGGGCCGCCCTAAAACATAATTTAAGGTTGCTTTTTATAATGGGAAAAAAGGGATCGCCACATAGCGACCCCTAAATTTCTTCACTTAATTATTTCATGCCGGATTTAGAAAGAACCGTTATTCCATAACCCTTACGCGGAACTCTTCCTTAATTTCAGCTTTGTTGTCGGCAAGTTTCTGCCAATCAACTTTTACAGCTTTGTCAGAGAAGGATTTCAGTTCCGGAGCGCCTTTAGGAGGCTGTACATCGCCGCGTACGGAGTGCATCCAGCCTTCAACAACAGCCTGCTGGCCTTCTTTTGAAAGCCACCAGTCAACCATGGCTTTAGCACCATCCGGGTTTTTGGTAGTATTGAAAATAGCAATCGGGGAAGGAATAATAACTACGCCGTCTTCAGGGTATACAACTTTCAAAGGCTCGTTTTTGGTAGCGGCCAGTTTCAGGATGTTTTCTTCCAGAATCATGGCTGCTGCATATTCGCCGGTTAAAAGTTTGTTTTGAATTGCGGAGTTGCCTTCTTCAACACGCATGCCGTTAGCTTTCAGCTGGTCGAAATATTCCCAGCCGTATTTATCGGCAAGTGCGCCAACTGCAACAAATGCAGTACCGGAAAGCATCGGGTTAGGCATTGCAATTTTGCCTTTCCATTTCGGGTCAGTCAAATCTTTCCAGGATTTCGGAGCTTCTTCCGGAGAAAGTTTGTCGGAGTTATAAGCGATAATCATGTTGCTGATACGAACGGAAGACCATGCGCCTTTTTCGTCCTTATCGGTAATAACGTCCTTCAGGTTCGGGGAAACATAATCCAAAAGAAGGTTGTCTTTTTTAAGGGACAGGTAGTAAGAAGGTTCGGCAACCATTAAAACATCGGCGCCGATTTTTTTAGCTTTAATTTCGCCTGCCATTTTGGTCATAACTTTTTCGGTGCCGCCCTGGAACCAGTTAACTTTCATGTCAGGGAAAACTTTGCTCATTGCCGGTTTGCAAACATTATCAATAATATCAGGATAAATGGAGGTATATACCATTACCTCGCCTTTCGGTCCGCCTGCTTTAGTGCCGGCTTCCTGCTTATCGCTGCCGCCGCAGCCTGCAACTGCAGCCGATAATGCCAGAACTGCCGCAGCAGTACAGAGCCATTTTGCTTTTTTCATGAGTCTCCACTCCTTTTAACGTATTTAAGATACTATTAATATTCTTCTCCCGGTTTTGTAAAATTCCTGCTTACATTAGGTAAAATGTTTTACATATTTTTAACATTTCTGTTACTTTTTGCAAATATTTTTCATATTTTCCATTACAAACGCACAATATGCTATTTTTGACCCACAGGGACATTCTGAGTCCCTTAATAAACTGTCATAAAATTCATTTCCCACGCCGGTACATATCTGTGCTTGCGCAGATATATTTTATATTCCGGGCACAGCTGCCATAAAAGTTCCGGCAGCTCAAAAAAATCATTATCATAATGATAGGCAGCAATAAACATTTTGGGCCTGCCACTTCTAATATGCTGTTTAAGCCCTGAAAGCGCCTGCTTTTCCGCACCTTCCACATCCATTTTAATGTATGTTACAGCTTCGTTTTGCAGCAGGTTATCCATTTTTAACGCACGCACTTTGCGTTTATGTGCATTAATTAATGTAGACTGCCTGCCTCCGCTGTCGGAAAAATCAAGTTCCGTGTCTTCATCCCAAACTGCGGCTTCAACAAGCTGTACATTTTTTAACCCTTCTGTTTTTGCGCACAGTTTGCGGTAATTGCGGCGGTCTGCTTCCACCGCCGTTATTTTTTTATAGCTGCCGCCGGTAAGCTGTAAAAACTCCCGTACCGTATCGCCGTCATAAGCGCCCAAATCCAGATAGCTTTCTTCTTTGCCAAAAGTAAAAAGCTGCGTTAAATCTTCTGTTCTGTCTGTTTCGCACTGCCACAAATATTCCGGTCTGCCGCAGAGTTTATAATTAAGTACGTTTGCAAAAACTTTGCGCGACTGCTCATCTGCCAGCTTGTTATACACATTTTGCAGCCTGCCGGCATATTTTTCAAGCCAGGCATTTGTTACTTCTTCGCTGCCGGCATAAAGCGGCAAATGCGGCGCAAATACTGTATGCTCTGCGGCAAGCGCTTTAAAACGGCTAATAACTTCGGGCAGTTCGGAAGCAAAAGCAATTACCACCGCAAAGTTTTCAAGCCGGGCTTTAATATCGCTGTAATGCTCCACCTTAAAACCGCGGAAGTTCTGCCCGCGTACAAATTCATCACTCGCAAAAATTCCGGCTGCCGTCAGGCCTTCCACCGCCATTCTGTCAAGCACGGCATCAGCGCCGTTGCCCATGCCGTACAGCATGCCGATCAGGCACTGGAAAGCGGAGGAAGAGTTGGCGGGGTCAGCGGAAATGATCTTGCCCTTCAGCTCGGGCTGGATCAGATCGGCGTAGCCGTTCACTTCGATGCCCAGTTCCTTAAGCATGTCGGTGTTCACGATCATCACGTTGGGCTCGGCGTAGGCGCTGTTGAAGCAGTTGGTGCCGTCGTTCTGGAACTGGGGCATCATGGCGTCGTTCTCGGTGGAGACGTACACTTCGAACAGGTCGCGGTTGGCGGACAGCATGGTTTCGTCAGCGGCCCAGTGGATATCCACGGTCACGTTGCCGGTTTCCACTTCGCTCTTCACGCGCTGCAGCACTTCGCCGGAGGAACCGGTGATCATTTCTACCTTGATGCCGGTCTTGGACTCAAAGGCGGGAATGACGATGTTGTTCAGGCGCTCATTACGGGCGCTGTAAATCACCAGCGTTTCTTCCGCAAAAGCGCAGGTGACGCCAAGCAGCATGGCGACAGCCAGGATACAAGCCAGGAACTTCTTCATGAAAATGAAACCACCTTTCAGTTGTTCAGGGAATCGCACCCTTCATTGGTAAAAGCATTTTATCCTTATGCAAACTTTTTGTCAAGTTCTGGTCAAATATTTGACAATTAAGAATTGTAATAGAGCCATAAAATTCCGTTATGGTTCATCTCCACTTCATAAGCAGAACGCCCGCAAGCATCAGCCCCACCCCGGTCCACTGCCGCCAGTCGAAACTCATTTTTTCCTGCCCCATCCAGCCGAAATAGTCGATC
>ERZ825525.70-NODE-70-length-138124-cov-9.946998_pt1 | contig 138124 bp, 132 predicted proteins | sample MGYA00519930_ERZ825525 | MGnify/ENA primary metagenome ERZ825525 (study PRJEB31778, sample SAMEA3449203) | human gut metagenome | biome: human gut; feature: human-associated habitat; material: faeces | place: United Kingdom | collected 2010/2012 ... | reverse complement strand
ACGGAAACGTAACGTAAAGTTTTTTGCGGAGTGAGGAGTTCCGCCGGTCAGTGAAGGAAAGCCTTACCGGACCGTTCCAGGCGAACCGGTCTGACGGTATAAAGCCCGGAATCGGAATAGATAGAAAAAAATAAACCTACCGTTTAAATTGTTCCCAACCGCTCCTTACAAGTCTCCAAAAGCAAAATAATCCCGATAAAGTAAAAACAAGTCCTTTACATTATTCTTCCAATATACACGTATCTCCTATAATCGTTACCGCAGCCTTCAAACCAGTAGTAGAATAACGCGGCTGTCCGCCTCCGACATATACTTGCATCCTGCCCGGAGAACAGATCGTTCTTCCGGCATCATCTACCAAAGCTAATTGTTCAGGTTTCAATTCAAAACGGACCTCCTGGCTTTCCCCGGGCTGCAAAAAAATCCGCTTTACTCCCTGCAAAGCACAAATGGGCTTAGGCTGCTCACCTTCCGAATGGCTGAGATACAATTGCACCACCTCATCCCCGGCTACTTTCCCAGTATTTTTCACCTTTACACTCACCTCCATTTTATCACCGGTATTCACTTCGCGAGGACACTGCAAATGTGTATATTTAAAGGTAGTGTAACTCAAACCGAATCCAAACGGATACAAAGGTTCTCCCTGGAAATACCGATAGGTACGGTTTACCATCGAATAATCGAGAAAATCCGGGAGATCTTTATCGCTACGATAAAAAGTAACCGGCAAACGTCCACCCGGGTTATAATCTCCGAACAAAACTTCTGCAATGGCCGTTCCTGCCGCCTGACCTCCATACCAGGCCTGCACAATAGCATCGGCATGTTCAGCTTCCCATTCGAATCCCAAAGCACTCCCCGACATCACCACAAAAACCAAAGGAATCCCGGCAGTCTTTACCTGTTTCATGACTGCTGTCTGAATTTCCGGCAAAGCGATACTTGTCCGGTCACCTCCTTTAAAACCGTCCAGTTTTTCTTTTCCGGCATCTCCTTCCTCCCCTTCCAAACGCGGGGAAATTCCCCCGACATAAATCGCCAGGTCAGCTCCCTGTATCGCCTCTGCAAGTTTGGCCGTTTCATCCGGCAAGGCAGTCGTATAATTCGAGCCTTTCACATACACCACTTCAGCCCCGGCCCTTGCACGGATTCCCTCCAAAGGGGTGACGATACGGGAAGGAAAACCGTTATAATTTCCGAGTTGTACTTCCGGTTCATCAGCATTAGGACCGATCACGACAATCTTTTTCAGCTGTTGCCGTAAAGGCAAAGTATGCTTTTCATTCTTCAACAATACCATCGATTCACGGGCCATCTTCAACGCATGTTGCCGGTGAGCTTCGCTTTCCAGTACGGTATAAGGGATCCGGTTATAAGCCACCTGTTCTTCCGGATCGAACATCCCCAACCGGAAACGAATCAAAAACAACCGCTTCACGCATACATCGATCTGTTGCTCACTCAACTGTCCTTTCCGAACAGCCTCAGATAACGCCTTATACACCGAACCGCACTCCAGGTCAGTCCCATGTATTACGGCATCAGCCGAAGCAGAACTTTCGTCCGGATGAGTTTTATGAAACCGGAAAAAGTCATCGATCGCCCCACAATCGGAAGTCACGTATCCTTCGAATCCCCACAGATCACGCAAGATCGTCATCATCAATCGGTCATTGCCACAACAAGGTTGCCCTTCAAAACGATTATAGGCACACATCACCGACGACACGCCGGCATTCACCACCAACTCATGGAAAGCAGGCAGATAAGTATCCCACAAATCATAAGCACTCACCTGCGCATCGAATTCGTGGCGCCCTACTTCGGGACCACTGTGTACGGCATAATGTTTTGCACAAGCCGAAGTCTTCAGGTATTTCGGATCGTTACCCTGCAGTCCTTTGACGATAGCCGATCCCATCACCCCTGTCAGATACGGGTCTTCTCCATATGTCTCCTGTCCCCTCCCCCAGCGGGGATCCCTGAAAATATTGATATTCGGTGTCCAAAAAGTCAACCCTTTATATTGCTCGCCTACCTTACCCTGACGGATTGCCTCGTGGTAAATCGCACGGGCTTCATCGGAAGTAATCTCTCCCATCCTTTCCAGTGCCGGAGCATCGAAAGTCGCAGCCATGCCGATCGCCTGAGGAAAAACGGTCACCTTATCCCCCGATCGTCCTACCCCATGCAGGCACTCGTTCCACCAGTTGTAAGCCGGGATTCCCAAACGTTCGATTCCCACGGCCGTATGTTGCATCTGTGAAATCTTTTCTTCCAAAGTCAACCGGCCCACCAGATCATTCACCCGTTCTTCAAAAGATAAACCGGTATTCCGGAAAGGCATATTCAGCGTACTATCAGGCACCACAGCCTGTACAGGAAGTACACCCGACCACATGACAAGCAGTCCTAACCTATATAGTGTCTTCATCATCTTAAATTATTTATAAATAAAAGTTTCCGTTAATACAATCTCTTCTGCCGAACGCCCGATCATCACCTGAAACTCTCCGGGTTCGGTAACGAACTGCATCCCGGCATTCCACAATGCCAGATCCTGAGGCGCTAAACTAAAATTCACTGTTCTGCTTTCTCCGGGAGCCAAACCGACTTTAGCAAACCGTTTCAAGGCTTTAACCGGAGTGGTTACCGAACTCACCACGTCGTTTACATAGAGCTGAACCACCTCTTTACCGGCACGCCGACCGGTATTTTTCACCGTAACCGTCACTTCTATATTCCCTTCCGCATCCGGAGCCGCTATAGTCAAACCACTGTATTCGAAAGTAGTATAACTCAATCCATGTCCGAAAGGAAAGAGCGGTGCGGGAGAAGAAAATACATAATCCCGTCCCGGATTTTCAGGCGTACCCGGTTCTCGATTGATCCCCCTGCCACTGGGTTTATAGTCATAAACGACAGGAACATGCCCCACCGAACGCGGATAAGAACAATTCAACCGCCCGGAAGGATTTACTTCTCCCAACAAGATATCTGCAATCGCATTTCCCCCTTGTTCGCCCGGATACCAAGCCTCCACAATAGCAGGAATATGTTCCTTTTCCCATTCGATCGACCAAGGGCGCCCATGTACCAAAATCAATATAACCGGTTTCCCGGTCGCATACACCGCCTGCAATAATTCCCGTTGTACCCCCAAAGGATTCAAATCGGTCAAGTCATACCCTTCACCCGAAGTAAAAGGATCTTTAGGTTCATTTTCGCCAAGTCCGACTCCCCAGCCCAATCCCGAAAGGATTACACTCGTTTCGCCCAACACCACAACCGCCACATCACTCTTCTGTACCTGTTGTACGGCCTCGGCAATTCCATCTCGTCGCGAACCGGTGATATCACATCCTTTAGCATAACGAATCTCTACTTTTTTCCCCACTTTCTGTCTCAATCCTTCCAATATGGTCACACCCGAACGATTATCCCGGGTATAAGTATAATCTCCATATTGTACCTGATCGGCATTCGGCCCGATTATGGCGATCGATTTCAGCGTTTTCACATCCAAGGGCAATACCTGATTTTCATTTTTCAATAAGATCACCGATTCTTCGGCCACTTTCCTGGCTAACCGGACATGTTCCGGCCGGTGTACGATCTTTTTGATTTTTTTCGGATCGGCATATGGTTTTTCGAACAAACCCGCCTTAAATTTCACTCTCAGGATTCGTCGTACTGCCTCGTCGATCTGAGCTTCTTCGATCGTCCCATTATGTACCAGTTCTACCAACCGCTTGTATACGTCAGGACGTGCAGCCTCCAGATCCACTCCGGCCCTTAAAGCCATCGGGGCAGCCTCCTCTGCATTCCGGGCCACTTTATGAAAAGAATACAAATGTCCCAGACTCCCATAATCGGTAAATACATATCCCGGAAATTTCCATTCTTCCCGAAGTACTTGTGTCAGCAACCAACGATTGACGTGGGCAGGTATTCCATCGACTTCATTATAAGAAGGCATAACGGCATATACATTTCCCTCTTTCACCACCACCTCGAAAGGATACAAATGCAACGTCCGCATTTCTCGCTCACCTAAAGAAGCCGGCCCCAGATTTATACCTCCCTGAGGTACACTATAACCGGCAAAATGTTTAGCCGTACATATCAGCTTTCCCTGAGCGATACCCCGGGTGCGGGTATCTTCGGCTTTCCCCTGCATCCCTTCGACAAAAGCCAGTCCCATCCGGGCCACCAGATAAGGGGCTTCGCCATAACACTCTTCAGTTCGGCCATAACGCGGATCCCGAGCCAGGTCGAATAAAGGTGAGAGCGCCTGATCCACCCCGGAAGCAGAAGCCTCCAAAGCAATAACCGATGCCATCCGTTCGATCAATTCCGGATTCCAGGTACTCCCTTGAGCGATTGCCTGCGGGAAAATGGTTGCCCCCATCGCCAACTGTCCATGCAGACATTCACCGATCTGTATAGGAGGTATTCCCAAACGGGTATTTTCCCGGGCATACCTTTTCACTTCGGCCGACTGACGGGCTATTTCTTCCACACCGATAAAAGGACTCTCAACTACCCCGACCCCTAACGGCAATTGTTCGTATACTCCCATAGCGTCCATATTCATCTGGGCCACTTTCTCTTCCAGCGTCATCCTACGTAACAAATCTTCCACCCGGTCCTCGACATCCGCCTTCGCATCCTTATATAGCTGAGCATCCAAATTTATAAATGCCAGACTACAACATAAAAAAATAACTATTTTCAGCATGATAAAAAAGTTATTGAGTTATTGAGTTGCTGAGTTATTGAGTTGCTGAGTTATTGAGTTGCTGAGTTATTAAGTTGTAAAGTTACTGGTTTTATCAATTACAGAGTAAATCAACAACCGCAATAGTCAGGTATCCATCCTTCTTTTCCTTATTAACTCTTTAATTCATGAATTCAGTAACTCTTCAACTCAGCAACTTTATAACTCAACAACTTCCTGTAAACGGATATCGGCCGAAGAGGCTCCGACCAGAATATTATATTTTCCGGAAGGAGTAACGAATTTCTCTTGTTGCTCGTCCCAAATCCGTAAATCCTGTTTACAAATAGGAATACTCACTTTCACTTTTTTTCCTTTCATCACCGTTACCCGTCTAAATCCTTTCAATTGTTTGACCGGCATTTGTTCCTCCGTTTGCGGAAATTGTATATATACTTGTGCCACTTCGTCTCCATCTCTTTTACCGGCATTAGCCAATGTAAAATCTACCCACAACGTATCGGCTTCTGTCCGCACATTCAACTTTTGATAAGCGAAATCCGTATAGCTAAGCCCATATCCGAAGGGATAGAGTGGATTACCCTTAAAATACTGATATGTACGTCCTTTTCGAATATCGTAATCATCGAACGGAGGTAATTCCTCCAAAGCATTGTAATAAGTCAAAGGTAAGCGTCCGCCAGGATTATAATCTCCGAAAAGTGCTTCAGCGACAGCGGTTCCGCCCTGTTCTCCCGGATACCAGGCATTCAGCAGGGCTGGGATATGCGCATTTTCCCAGTGCAAAGCCAATGAACTACCGGCCACAAGTACAACCACCGTATTCGGATTTGCCTTATATACTTCCTGGATAAACACTTGCTGATCCTGCGGAAGTTCAATTGTCGTCCGGTCTTGTCCTTCCCGTTCGATCGACTTATTGATCCCGACAACAGCCACCGTAACATCACAGGAACGAACCGCCTCTCCGGCTTCGCCGTACAGGTCGAGAAAATCCCTCCGGTCCAGTTCAGGCATACGCCAGGCTAGCTTAGCACTCCGTTCTCCACCGTCGTCAAAATATTCTGCAGTCAGCCGGTACGCTTTCCCGGCCGTTAATTCAACCGTTACCTCATCGGCCTTTGCTGCCCTGACATACCAGGAATCGATCAGTAATTTACCGTCCAGGAACAGACGACAACCGTCATCCGTAGTGAAATAAAACGTATATTTACCGGTCACTGTCGGCACCAATTTACCCGACCAACGGATAGACAAGGGCGATTGGGGCAAGAAAGGATCGGGAGCCTGGTTGACCGGGTCGAAGTTGATATTTTCGTCGATACGTACCTTGGGAGTCCCTTGTAAATCTTTATTATCGAAATATTCGGCTTTCAATCCTTCCGGGAAATAAGATTTCGTGATTAATTCCGAACCGGCGTCTACCGACACCCAAGGCGCATAGACAACTTTCACCCGATCACCAACCCGCCGGCGTATTCCTTCAAGTACCGACACTGCTTCATTCACCGGAGTTCCGCTATAATCGCCGAACTCACAATTCCCGGCATTGATTCCAACCACAGCGATAGATTTGATCTTGTCGGCTTGCAAGGGTAAAAAATGTTGTTGATTTTTCAGTAATACCAAACTTTGCCGGGCCGCTTCCAAAGCCAATTGTTTATGTGCTTCACACCCCACTATTCCGGGCAAAATCCGATTATAGGGATTTAGTTCCGGATCGTCGAATAACCCCAATTTCATCCGTGCCCTCAACACATGATAAGCGGCCGAATCGATCTCGGCTTCGGTCACCATATATTGCCGATAGGCATTCAACAAAGGATCGACATAAATATGATCCCCGCATTCCAAATCCAGCCCCGCTTTCAAGGAAAGGGTAGCGGCCACCTCGGGTGTTTTCACATATTTATGATGAGAAACCAAAAACCCGGGAGCCCCACAGTCGGAGACCACATATCCCTGAAATCCCCAATCCTGCCGTAAAACCTTTTGCAACAACCAACTATTCACCGTACAGGGTACTCCGTTAATGGCATTATAAGCCGTCATAATCGATTCGGCTTTCCCCTTCCGGATACACTGTTCAAAAGCAGGTAAATAATATTCGCGCAATATTTTTTCAGGAATCCGGGCATCGCATTCGAAACGGTTATGCTCTTCATTATTGGCAACGAAATGCTTCGGCGTAGAGACCACTTTCAGATAACGGGGATCATTCCCTTGCAGTCCCCGGACGAATGCCACACCTAACGTACCGGCAAGGAAAGGATCTTCGCCATAAGTCTCCGGCGTACGCCCCCAACGGGGATCTCTGGCCATATTGACCGTAGGCGACCAAAATGTCAGTAAATCGCTGAAAAAACCTTTCTGTGCCTGACCTCGTTCCAATTCGTTCCAACGAGCCCGGGCTTCGTCGGAAATCGCAGTGGCTACCTCGAAAAGTAATTCCGGATTCCAGGTACTGGCCAACCCGATCGCCTGCGGAAACACCGTAAAGTTGCCCGGACGTACCACTCCGTGAAGAGCCTCGTTACCATGATAATACTTATCGATACCCAACCGGGGGATCCCCGGCGAAGTTGCCCGTAACAAAGATATTTTTTCTTCAATCGTCAGGCGACCCAATAAATCGCTCACGCGCTCGTGTATCCCGGCATTCATATCCCGGAAAACCGCTGTTTTTTGTTGTGCTACGACCTGTAGACCGAAGTATAACAAGACGCAACACAGCCCAATCTTTCTCATCATGTTGTGTAGTAATTCGTGTGTGCTATAAATACATTGATCTTTCAAAAGTAATTTTTTAATTCTTTTTATTAAAATAAATGCCCCAAATTATAATCTATCGGTTACAAAAATTGTAAAAATCACAGAGATCGCAGAAATCGGCTATCAACAATAGGAATATATGCAACACCAGATATAGAAAAAGGAAATATGGAAATTCCGTTCGAACCTGCGTTATAAAGAAACGAAATTATTATTAAAGTACCTATCCTGAATGTAATCGGGTACGCCGGGACGGACCTGGCGTACCATCGGGTTATCGTTTGGGCTTCAGATAATCTTCCAGAGTTTTCATAAATACCCCTCCGACGACAGAACGTGCCCTGAAATTGATGTATTTGGCATCGGTAGTCTCGAACCAGTCACCCAACGGATAACGGGAAGGGGAATAATGAATATATTTCCACAGCGGATTGATCAGCTGTTCGAACTCCTTCATGTCGTCGGCCATCGTAGCACACCACACGCTACATTCCACCCTACTCCACGAATAACGGTTATCCAAAGGAAGCCCGAATTCATTTTGTTGTTTCAGATAGTGAGCGATTTCTTTACGATACACTTGCCGGGGCAAGATATCGAACCCCAAAACCTTATCCCAAACAAAATTATATTTCTGACTCCAACTGTCGGGCAGATCGAAAGCCAGGCGGTAATGATCACCGTCATCAGCCATCTTTTCCCATTGCAAGGCCATTTTGCGAGCCTCTTCCGTATACTGCTTTGCTTCTGGTTTTTTCAGCATGGTGGCCAGTTTGCCATATCCGGCAATAGCCATGATCGCTTTAGCTGAAAGATTGGTATTATGTGCCAGGTGACCGGCAAAGTCCTCCGTACACAATTGATTTTCAGGATCCATTCCTTTCTCCATCAGATAATCCGCCCACACAGTCAGGATATCCCAATGTTTGGCGGCATAATCGGCATTCCCTTCCAACATCGCAATAGCCGTAGTGATGATAATCATATTCCCAGCCTCCTCGACCGGCATATCTTCAAGATAAGTCTGACCGTTTGCCCAAGGATAAGTACCGACATCATGAGCCGGAAAAGGTTTGGTCCATCGTCCCGACTCACTGTAATCGAAAATAAAATTCAGCATCGCTTTGGCAACTTCTGTATTATAGCGCAGAAACAACGGACAAGAAGGATAAGTAACGTCGACCGTACCTATAGATCCATTGCTATTACACTCTTTCGAGAAGAAAAACAGTTCCCCTTCCGGTCCTTCTACCAGTTTATGGGCGGCTACCGACTGCCGGTAAGTAGCGGCACAAATTTCAGCATATTGCTGTCCTCCTGCCCGGCAGGCATCTTCCATAACTTGTTCGTCCCAACGATCACAGATTTTCATGGTTTTTGCATAATTTTTTTCAGCATCTGCAAAAGCCAATTCGATTGTCGGAAATTTCTTCTTCCAATAGGGATCGAGGTTCTGTTTAAAATACTGCACCGATTTTACATCGTCATATCCCACCAACAGATGTCCGCCGACCGTTTTTCCTCCCACACGTCCTAAATCCTCTACAAATGTCATGGCCACCATTTTGTCCGACATTGTAGTCGTCACACTGGCCGCCTGCCCATCGGGTAACTTCCCGGTTGCTGTAAATACGGATTTCGCCGTCTGAGGATCACTCAATGCCAGCTGAATTTGTCCATCTTCTTTGCCTGCAAGGAAGAAATATCCCCAATCGATAGCAATCACGTCACCACATTTTCCCAACACCTTTTGTTCTGTTGTTCCGGCTTTCAGAAAAGTCATTCCCTCCTTCCGGTAACGTTCGGCTTTCACTTCCTGGTCGAGCGAAGTAACCGCCCATTGTGGAGTAGCCTCGAAATAAAGCTGCACATCATGTTCCAGTCCATCCATCGATTTCACCTCATAACTGACATAGTTCACCGGACTCGACAGCAAATCCAGGTTATTCAACACTAACGGACTGGTAAATTTCAGGTCCAGAAGTACCGGCCCACAATAAAAAGAATAATAGGTCTGGATAGGTAGTACGCTTGCTTTAATCTGATCGGCTTTCCCGGCCATATACGTATTCAACTCATCTTCGCAGAGAATCCCGAAATCGACATAAGCACCTCCCCGGGTGTTAAAGCAGTGGGCAGCAATCACATTTCCTTCGGCATTCAGTGTTTTAACCACCTCTTGCGATAGCGGTAAAATCACATTATTGTTCCAGGTCAGACCGGTATTCACCACTTGTTGTCCATTGATATACAACTCAAACACATCATCGTGTGAATAAATCAGATACAATTTCTTCTTTTTCAGATCCTTTTGATCCAAATCAAAATCCCGGCGAATCCAGATATCTTTTTCCGACCAGGGGGTAGCGATATGCGCCATATCCGGCGTTCCGAAAGCTCCCTTACCCATTTTCCAGGCCGAATCGTCGAATTTAGGATCGATCCACCCCGATGCGGGCATCTCAAAAGTATAACGGGCCTGCCAGGCTTCCTCTTTAGCCGTTTTCAAAACAGGCAGGTAAGAATCTATAATACTCCCCATAAAACGATATACTTTCCCGTCTACCCGGATCGCTCCCAATAAAGGATGTTCCACTCCGGTCCAATGCCTGACATGATCGTCGTAAAGATGATCTGCCTGTGACCAAGCTGAAGTAAAGGGATCTATCGTAATCAAAGGATATGCTGTCGGGCGAATATTCGACTCCGGATGTTTTTGCGCCTGCACAATACACCCTATTCCTGCGCAAAACAGGAAAATTAAACTGATTATTTTATTCATAGGCTTAAAATTAAAGGACAGATAACAGATATGTAAATTATTTATCATCTGTCCTCTATCAATTATCATCTGTTAATAGTCATTTTTACAGGTTTAATCAACCCTTTCTCATCGAAATACATGCGGTCGATACAGGTCTCCCGGTGATAAGGGCTGGTATCTCCGAGCGGACGGCGGTGGTAAATAATATACCACTCGTCTTTCCCGGGCACCTGGATCACCGAGTGATGTCCCGCACCTGTAGCAATCTTCGGATCTTGTTGTAAGATTTTTCCGACCCGTTTAAACGGTCCGAAAGGCGAATCCGAAATAGCATATGCCACACTATAATCCGGTCCCATCCATCCTCCCTCGGACCACATAAAGTAATATTTCCCGTTTCGTTTGAGCATAAAAGGACCTTCTACATAATTTTCGGGTGTAACCTCTTTAAACATAGAGCCGTCCTCGAACGGCACGATACTCAACAAATCGGGACTCAGTTTCACCATATTACAATGCCCCCAACCGCCGTAATACATATAATGCGTACCGTCGTCATCCCGGAAGACAAACTGATCGATCGGTTGTGCACCATTGACGATCTTATCGATCAGTGGTTTACCCAATACATCCCGGTAAGGACCTTCAGGTTTATTGGCTACAGCCACTCCTATTCCTCCATATTCTCCATCATTTTGAATATCGTTAGCCCCGAAGAAAAAATAGTATTTACCGTTAGCATGTACCACCGAAGGAGCCCATAACGCATACTCCAACCAAGAAATATTATCGACCGACAAAATACGGGGATGCTTTTTCCAATTGATCAGATCCTTAGAGGAGAAAGCATCCATATAGGTCTGTATATTGTACTGCTGATGAAAAGCTTTCGTTTTCTTCGTCGGATATTCGGGCGTCGGTTCTCCCGGAGCTGCATAATAGTCTGACAATGTAGGGAAAATCCAATACTCGTCGCCGAATACAGCGCCTTCAGGATCGGCATACCATCCCGGGAATACCGGATTACTTGCATGCTGATACGCCTTATCTACTTTGATCCGCATGATCGTAAACGACCAAGGTGCAAACTGATACTCGAAAGAGCTGGAAAAACGATTATAGGGCTTCTCAACCGGATAAATCTTTTTCGGATCATCCAGCGTATTTTCATCCTCCGGCGAGTCTGCCGACAAAGTAATCACTTTCCCTTTAGGCATCACTTTCACATTCCCCAGCTCAATCTTCGTACGGAACGGTGTCTTCTCGGCATTGACTACTTTCACAATGATCTCATTCGTTTTTTCATCGAATCCGGAAATAGCATATTGCCGGGTCGTCGTCAGAGGAGTTTCCTGGATCAATTTTCCATCGCAATAATAAGAAAACTGCCCCTCTTTCACCACCAACCGGATGTCGTACCAGCGTCCCGTTTCTATAGTCAGGGGTAATGTCGCAGCAATAGCAGAAGCATTCCCTTCTCTCATACGTTCGAGGGCCGAACCCGCATTATTCCATCCCCCCAGGTTCAGTACATATCCATTATCTTCATTCATACCGTAAAAGATCAGAAACCCTTCTTTTCCTCCGAGCTTCCGGGCCTTCAGTTCTATGGTACAGTCGCCGAAATCGGCACCTTGCCAGGCACTCCATTGCATCGGTCCGTCTGCCGACTGCACATAAGCGCCGTCTTTCACCGACCAATCACCACTCACCGGTTTCCAATTCTGACAATCCACCTCTACCCGGCTTCCGTCGGCACGGGTAACGACAATATCCTTATATTCCGCCTGAGTATTATAAGTCCCGACACCGATTTTTCCTTCTACCCGGACTTGTTTCGCAGGAAACCGAAGTTCCGTCGCTAAATTGTAGGAAGGCCGGTTCAAAGCATACATTCTCTGCACATAATAAGAAGAACGTCCCATCACCCGTGACGGATCGACACGGATCAGATTCACCGGCCACACCCGATCGTTCACATTTTCCAACAATGGTGCATACGAAGCCATCTTCACCAGGTCGGCATTCCGCTCCATACCCGAAATAAAAGCCGCTTCACTCAATGCTGCCAGCATATTTCCGCTTCCCACTTCGGCATTACAAGCATATTCTCCGACGTAGACACCACAGCCTGTACGTTCCACCTGATCGAAAATCCGGGTATTCTGGAAAAAGAATTCAGGAGCCACATACCAATGCGGATCGACCATATCTGCCTTCTCATGGTATTTTTCACCCCCTAACCCCAAGGTTGAAATCACCGTCAACTGGGGATATTTCGCTTTAATCGCTTTATAAAAAATATCGTATCTTTTCTCATATACCTTTCCCCAATTCTCATTACCTACTTCCACATACTTCAACGGGAAAGGTTCGATATGTCCGTTTTCGATTCTCTTTTTTCCCCACTCGGTATTTCCATCTCCCAAGGCATATTCCAGGGCATCCATCAAATCATCGACATAATATTGTACTTCCTCCTCCGTACAGGCATCTCCATGCCTGTACTGGCATCCCAAACCAGCATTACAAACGAACATTCCCGCTGCTCCGATGTCTTCACAAAACTGTAAAAATTCATGATAACCGAGGCCCATAGAAGCACGGTATCCCCAAGTATTGTAATTTCCGGGCCGGGTCATCGGATCGCCCAGGGTCTCTTTCCATTTCACCCGATTACTCCGGGTAATCCCCTCGACAATACATCCTCCCGGCCAACGTACGAATCCCGGATTTAACCCCACCAACATCTCAGCCACATCCTTTCTCAGACCATTAGGACGATTTCCGAAGGTATGTACCGGAAAGAGCGATACATAATCCAGCCAAACCGTTCCTTCTCCCTCAAAATCCAGTTTCAGTACTCCTTTCGGATCTGTAGCGAAAGCTTCCAGTGTATCCCGGTATTCCGTCCAGTCCCCGGAAGGCTTCAGGTCTATCTTCCGTTCCGCCAGCACTTCACCTTTTTCCCCCACCAAATGTACCTTCACATCTCCTTTGTATTTAGTCTCTTTACGCACATAAAAGCGCAAACTATACTTTTCCCCCTTCACGATATTCATCCCCCAAAATCCCGAGTTGGTCAGGGTTACCCGACTTCCTGCCTGCGGCAATCGAATCGCCAGCGAAGTAGGCGTAGCCGGATGCAAAGGATATTCCTTACACAGGCTCATAGCCGCCCCCGAACCGACTGTTTGTTCCAGGCTCCAGGCAGGGATCTCCGTCGACGGCCAACGGTATCCGGCTCCTCCGGTAAACGTCCCGGTGAGGTGATTATTCAGTTGGGGACCGAAAAGCTGTCCGTCCCTGACCGTATATCCTTCAGGCACCGAGGTATCCTCGAAAGCACGGTTCTGAACCAGTTCGGCATATAGTCCTCCCTCTCCGGAATGATTGATCTCCTCGAAAAAAATACCGAACATGCCGGCAGGAACCTCTGCTCCCTTTTTCGCAAAATCGATATGAATTTCATTCCCCGTTTTCTGGGCCATTCCTGTCATACTCAACAAGGCAGCCACCCCTAATAATGTAATTGTCTTATTCATAATCTGATTTTTAAAGTCCGCTATGTGGCCGGTCGGCGACAGCCGTTCCGAATTGCCGGTTGGGTTGCCCGCCCATGATAAACTTCAACGTTCCTCCTCGACAGATATCCGCATGCCGGATATAACTCTTTGTATAGGGTTCACCGTTTAGCTCCACAGACTGTATATAAATATTCCGTTCGGAATTATTTACCGCTTCGATTACAAAGCTTTTCCCTTCCGCCAAAGCAAGGGTGATTTTATCAAAAAGGGGACTCCCAAACACATATATTCCATTAGAAGGATTCACCGGATAAAATCCCATAGCCGAAAACAGATACCAGGAAGACATCTGTCCGCAGTCTTCATTCCCTTCCAATCCATTAGGCTCGTTCCGGTACATGGTTTTGAGGATATTCCGTACCTTTTCGGCCGTTTTCCATTGTTCTCCGACAAAAGCATAAAGATATACCGTATGGTGTCCGGGTTCGTTACCATGTGCATATTGTCCGATCAACCCGGAAATATCCCCCGAAGCTTCGGCCCCCATGTCGCCTTCGACTATGAAAAGACTATCCAATTTCAATGAGAAAGCCTTTTCACTACCGAACAAGTTTACCAGTCCTTCCACATCGTGCGGAACCAGCCAGGTATACTGCCACCCATTCCCTTCGCAATAATCATCGTTCCGATGGGCAGAACGGAAAGGACTGAACGGTTGTGACCACGTACCGTCTACATTCTTTCCCCGAAAGAAATGGGTTTTCTTATCCCAATATTCCCGGTAATTTTCCGAGCGGGCCTTAAACCACCGATAATCTTCTTCTTTTCCCAACTTTTTAGCTACCTGTGCCACACCCCAATCCGCAATGGCATATTCCAAGCCTTTCGCTACGGATTCTTTCTCCCGGTCTGCAGGAATATAATTTCCCTCTTTCAGATACTCCAATCCCTTGTAGTTACTCAGCATAGAGCTTTTCATAGCTTCGAACGCCTTTTCATAATCGAATCCCGGTACTCCCTTCAATATAGCATCTGCGATAACCGGAACCGACTGTATGCCGATCATCTCTTTTGTGTCGGAACCATACAAATGCCATACCGGAAGCAATCCCTGCTGCTCATAGATTGCCAGCATCGAGCGAATAAAATCCGGGACTCTTTCAGGTTGTAATATCGTATACAGCGGATGGGCCGCCCGATAAGTATCCCATAAAGAAAAGACAGTGTAATTATCGAAATCCGCTCCGGTATATTCTTTTTTATCCGTTCCCCGGTAATCCTTATTACAATCGTTAAACAGATTGGGTTGCAGGAAAGCATGATACATGCCGGTATAGAAAATATTCAGTGCCGCCGTATCCGGACTTTCTATCCGGACCTTTGCCAACTCACGGTTCCATTTCTGATCGGTTTGGGCGACAACATGTTCGAAATCCCAGTCCGGAATCTCTGTTTTGATATTCTCCCAGGCATTCTCCATACTTACCGGTGAAATCCCGACTTTCACCAAAAGTTGGTTCTCCGGACCGTTCATCGTCAGATTTCCTTTCACATTCAACCCTTTCAGCTCCGTACCTTCCACAGGCGTCTGATCGTCGATCAGCGACAACACCACCGGTTCCGAAAATACTGCAGTAAAAAATATACGCTGATCTTTTGACCACCCTTTGGAATAACGATATCCCTGAATCGTATGTTCGTCCACCTGTTTCAAGAAAGTCTCGACCGGCCGGTCATCACCGTTAGCCTCCTTCAGATTCACCATCACCCGCCTGTCGGCCCCTTCCGGATAAGTATAGCGATGAAAGGCCACCCGATCCGAAGCCGTCAACTCGACCTTCACACCGTAATCCGACAGAGAAACGGCATAATAACCGGGGCGGGCGATCTCCTGTTCGTGTGAATAACGCGAAGCATAACCTGCCTCGGGATTTTCCTGGGTTCCTTTATCGGTTTGCTCTTTCCCGGTATAAGGCATAAAAAGTAAATCTCCGGTATCGCTGCAACCAGTTCCGTTCAGGTGGAGATGGGCAAAACCGATCAGAACCGAATCGGAATAATGATAACCGGAACACCAATCCCATCCTTTGTTTATATTATTCGGTCCAACCTGTACCGCCCCGAAAGGAGCAGCTACCCCCAAAAAGGTGTGTCCGTGTCCACCGGTCCCGATATACGGATTTACCAAAGTTAACGGCTCCTGTCCGTCGGCCCGATCTTTCCCCCCTTGCTGGCAAGCCCCGCAAAATCCCACTATTCCGGCCAGCAACGCTGCTTTACTTAAATTTCCAAGTAGTCCCATATCATTTATTTATCAGATGTTTTTACATTTTGTCGCTCGAAATAACGCCGGGCCGTAGCCACCAGGTCGCCAGGAAGCAGATAGACATATTTTCCGGGAAATTCAGCTTCTAAACGTGCCATTTCCCTTTTCAGCCGGGCGATACCATGATAACCATACGTCGCGGCTGTCGGATACAGATTGATGAACAACGGCCGGGTACTATCTACCGGAGTATGATACACCAACGAATTATACATATCACCCTCCTGCACCAGATGAGCTCCCTGATTCATGATAATCACCCCATCCTGTAAAACCGTACCGGTTTTGTCATCCCCGTCGAAAATTCCTTTCAGACCGGAAGTCTTGATATAACGGTCGAAACGATCCGTTCCAAAGGTCGTATGCCACAGGCAACCCACAGAAAATCCGGCCGATGCCAACCATTTCCGGTTAAGTTCCAACCACTCATCATACCCCTCCTCCTGATAATCTCTCCCGTATATGAATTGAAATCCCGAAGGACCGGCCACCAATTCATCATTATCACTTTTATGGCTGTAATACCACTCCAACAAGAAAGGGTTGATTTCCTGCAATCCCGCAGCCAGGGTCGTCCCCACCGGAATATCCCCCCGCAAGGAATCTTCGGTCCATATAGCGTATAAGGCATTCTGGTCGAATTGCAGATTATCTCCGTCACTAAAGATGATGCTGACATAAACTTTCCCCGCTTCTACTTTTTCAAGAGCTACTCCCGGGCGTTGTTTAAACGACTTGTTGGGATAACTGCACCAAAAACTACCGTTGGAATAGTAATCACTCACCACATATCCGATGCCATATTGGTTGACAGTCGTCAGCAGGTCATCTCCGCTCTTGGCATATCCCATGACGATAGAACCCGGCCGGTATTTCCCTTTCTGACAAATCTGACGGATGATCTGTTGTTCGGTTGAATCGGCATCATCCAGCCAAAAAGCGAATCCTTTCGAAGCTACAGCATAATCATAGAGCGTCCAGGGATTATGTACCCAATCGCTACGCAAACCTACTGAAAAAAGAACAGAAGGATGAGACCGAGGAAGAATTTCTTTCATCGCCCATTCATAAGCTTCTCCTTTCGAAGCCCAGCGCCCCTGCAGATTTTCGGTCTTTCCTTCCCAAGCCAGCCCGTCCAGCAACTCCTCTTTCAATCCTGCAGTCAAAGGAATACCCTGATTATGTGCCGAAAGCATGACAGCCATATTCCAGGTCCATTCTTCTTCCGGATTCCACAGATAAATAGTCTTCACCCGGGAAGCATATTTACCGAAAAGACTTTTCAACCCCGGATTCCGGGTTTGTACTCCTGCCGGCAATACCTGAAAATTCCGTTTCGTATCGTTCAATTGCCGGACATGATGATCGGCCAGATAAAGATACACCCGGGCTGTATCCTGGTTCACCAAACCCTGCAGGGCAGTAGCGGTCATTCTCCCTATAGGGGTATCTCTCCGGCAATCGGCCACCACAACCTGATCAGTCATTTTATTCTTATAAAACTGTCCCGACTGCGGAGGAATATCCCCCTCATAAGTTTTCCTGTCCGTTCCACATCCCCAAGCCAGTAAACCGATAATACAAAGTCCTATTCCGATCCTTCTCATATCGCTTAATTTCTTGTCTGATTATACTCTTCCAAAGCCTCATAGAAAGCTTCGATATTCTCTAAAGGAGTATGGGGAGGCACATCACACCCGGAAGACAGAATATAATTTTTCCACGAAGAAGTGACTTTCAGCATTTCGCGGGTGGCCTCTTTCACCTCTGCTGCCGAAGCTTGTTTAAACAAACCGACAGGATCCAGATTTCCCATTACCAGTACATCTTCGGGACATTGCTTCAGGGCTTCGGTAATATCGATTTTATTACCAAAATGATAAGCCATAGCTCCTGCTTCGAGCATCGCTTGTGTACAATGGCCCGTATTTCCGCAGTTATGCAAAACTACCATAAAATGATCGTCCTGTACTTTATCTACTATTTCTTTTACATATTTAGACGAGAACTCCGAACAATCCTCATTCGAGATCAGACCGGCAGCCGGCTCGGCAATAATTACCCCGGCAGCTCCCCTCTCTTTCATCGCCCGGCAATAAGAGGTGATGAACGAAGTACACTTTTTCAACAACAATGTTATCGTTTCCGGTTCGGTATAAATAGCCATCATAATTTCTGTCATATCGAACAAACGGCCTGCCAGAGAGAAAGGTCCGATACAACCTCCGAAAGAGGGTTTATCGTCGATCATTTCAGCCACCATCTGATTGGCTTTGAGGTATTCCTGAACCCGGGGACCATCGAGTGATGGGATCTGAAGAGCTTCGACCTCCTTATAGTTATGCAACAAACGCCCTGTCACACTCGGCACTTCATCCTCCGGAAAGACCACTTCCGCACCGAAAGCCTCGGCTTCCACCGTCAGGTCCATAATGACGGTACTGGCACTTGCCGGATATTTTTGGTTCAAGGCTACGATAGCTTCTGCGTGTACCTCACCGTCGGTTACAGCATCGATCACTTTCCGTCCGCTCAGTTCGATCCCCGGATGAGTCATAATCGGAATAGCGATACGGGTCGTATCCGACATCACTTTGCCCATCCATTCTTTCATATTTTTCTTTTCCATCACACTCAAATTTAAATTTACCAGCCTACTTTCCAATTTAGTCATTCTTTGAAAATAAGCCGCATTGAAATTATTGTACACGTCTTTTATAACAATTCTTATTCATACAAATAGCACAACCGTAAGGCTTATTTTCCACCTCATCCCCCAAACCGATCACTCCACTGACCGATTTTACCGGTAACATCAGACAGGAATCGGTCAGCTTCACCCCACAAGGATTTTCAGGCAATAATTGAAAAAGAGCGGCCTGTTCTTTTACATTCCAGCCACAATAGCCCGGACTATACGGATAAGTATGCCGGAGGGGAATCTGCTTTTCCAATCTTTTTATCACCTCCGTCACACAAGCTTCGGCAATCACACTCCCGATAGCATCGGCCATAAACACACTCACCATATCCTCTTTCGCTTTCAATTCCTTCACATAGCCATCGTACTCTTGTCCGGCTGTCGTCACGAATACAGCGAACTGCTCGGCTTTATCGAAACAAGGGGCAATGATTTTTCCCACCCGAAAGGAGATTTGTCCCACCTCGATATGGCCGGAATCGACCACCTGTCCATCGTAGATCCGATAAAGTCCCTGTGGCCGACAAAGCCCAGCCAGCTCTTCCAGCATCGTTTCGACCATCTCCCGGAACTGGATTTCGGGCACTTCTTCCCGATACCCCATAGCCCGGTAAATCTCCTGCCGGTCGATCTGCAGATCACAAAAAGGAATCCGGGTATGTATTTCCTTTTCAGCCATTGTCTTATCTCCCCAATAAATGCCGGGCCATTTCTACCGCAGCATTGGCATTCGTCGTATAGGCATCGGCTCCGATCTGCATAGCAAAACCTTCACTCAGAGGAGCTCCGCCTACCATCACTTTCACTCTTTCCCGCAGACCTGCCTGTTTCAACGCTTCGACCACCTCTTTCATATAATTCATGGTTGTTGTCAACAAAGCCGAAAGACAAACAATATCGGCTTTTGTCTCCTGAACGGCCGTGATAAACTTATCGCTCGATACATCGATACCCAGATTGATCACTTCAAAACCACATCCCTCGAACATCGAAGCCACCAGGTTTTTCCCGATATCGTGCAAATCTCCTTTCACCGTGCCGATCACCACTTTCCCGACAGTAGTACTTTTATCTCCTTTCAACAAAGGTTTCAATATTTCCAAAGCTCCTTTCATAGCCCGGGCGGACATCAGCAAGTTAGGTACGAAAGCTTTTCCAACCTCGAAACGTTGTCCGATCTCTTCCATTCCTTTTGTCAGGTAATCGTTGATCAATACCTGAGGGTCGACCTTTTCTGCTAAGGCTGCATTTACAATCTCCTGGGTCACTTCCAGCTTCCCGGCAACGATAGCTTCGGTTAGTTTATTCAAATCTGTCATATGATAAATGTTAGTGTTTTATTTTAATTGTTTTTGAGCCACCTCGATAAAAGCCAGAATATTCTCCAGCGAAGTATCTCCCTCTACCGAATGGGAAGGTGAAAAAATATAGCTTCCTTCTTTGCCGAGTTCCAACAGATGTTCCGACTCCCGGATCACCTCCTCTTTCGTACCGAAAGGCAATGTTTTCTGCATCGACAAACCACCGTGAAAAGCCAGACGTCCACGGTAAGCTTTCAGGATAGAATCGACATCCATGACCTCCGGCTGAAAAGGATTGAAGCAATTCAAACCGATAGAGATCAGGTCGTCGAACAATTCATCTACATCCCCGCAACTATGAATCATCACATATTTACCCGCAGCTCTCACCCGACCATACATCCGTTTCAAGCGGGGATATATAAACTCTTTCCACAGATCGTATCCCATGATCAAGCCGATCTGCTGTCCCCAGTCATCTCCGAAATATACCGCATCGATATCGTATTTGAGTGCTTCTTCCACCTGAGCCAGATTATAATCGCAAATCGCATCCAACAAATCATGAACGAATTGGGGATTGATATAAAAGTCCATCAACAGATTTTCGATTCCCCGTAAAGTCCATGCCCGTTCATACATCGAAAAACCGATCTGAAATACCCGGAACATATCGGGTTTCTTTGCGATCTCGCTCTCTATATTGGCAAAAAAACGCGGATCCAGCGGATTCGGGAACTGATATCCTTCCAGGGTAGGTTCGGACAATACGCATCCCTTCACATCCCCGATATCTTTATCGATACTTCTATCCCATACCACTTGGAAAACGTCCTGATACAAATCGCCTCCCAAATGATTGAAAAAACCGATATCACTCCCCAATTGCATGATATGATTTCCAAGCACAGGGTCTAAATCCTCTACCCCATAATGGGCCTGCAACATCTCTTTCGGTTCTTTAGTAAACTTAAAAGACCAGGGTACATAAGGTGGTTTCTTACCATCCAAAACACATTTTATTACTTCTCTTTTTGTCATAAATATCTTATTTTATCGGCCTGTCCCTCCGAACAGCTTCTCATAACAAGCCATTGTTTTTAACATTTTCAAATTTACCGCACCAATTCTCCGGTCGCCCGCAACGGCAGTGATAAAAAACGCCTGCAGGATCCAAGAAATTATAAATTTATTTAATTCTAATTACTTTAATCTACCAAACAAAAATAAGAAAGAAGAAATCCTCCTACTACCAGTTAATTTGCCGATTCTTGTAATATTTTTGCATTAACAATCAGAAATGAATATTTAAAGGAAAATATTGGTATTTTGTTCGGGCAGAAATTTATTTTTGAAGAATAATTTCAGAGACAAGATGAAAACACAATATTTTTATTTTCTGATATAGAATAAATGATGATTTATTTTAGCAGAAGTTAGGGATATTCATCTTTTCTGTAATCAGAAACAACGAAACAAATTAATCTATTCGTTGTTTAAAGGCTAATACCGATGGTTCCCTAGGAATCGGCAAAGACAGAGGTGCTCCTTGGAACACCTCCTTTTTGGTTTCAGAGGTTACAAGAGTTACAGGGGCTTCAGTGGTAACAAAAGTTTATCCTCCTCTCTGTAACTCTTGCAACTTTTTTTACTCACACCCGATCCTTATGATCGTGAACGAATTGGGCTTGCAGGTCAGTTTCAGGGTTGAGCTGAGATGCTGCAAAGGTGTCCTGACCGGAACAATAGCTTCGGGAGCCGCAAAACTATTTTCTGCCTGAGGGGTTACACCCGACAGGCAAATCATCTCTCCTTGCCCGGTCAACTTACCGGCATTTTCCAAACAAACCTGTGTTGTCCAAGGACAATTTTCCCCATTCACCAACTTCACCACAATTTCGTTCGCCTGTTCATCATAACCGGCTATCGCATAATGTTTTTGTATCTTGTTGTAATTATACTCATACATCAAACGGTCGTCCATAAAGCATTTCCAGTTATTTCCCCGGATCTCGATACGCACATCGTACCAATGATCCACGAGTACAGGTTCCTGATTCCGATAGTCGAACAACGATACGGAACCTTTATCCCCGATCTCCCGGAATAAAACCGATTCATTGGTATGACTACCCATATCCGCCATGAAGTAATGGTTCTCATCCTCACCTCCGAAGACCACCTTAAACCCTTCGCGTCCTTTCAACTTACGGGCTTTCACATGAATAGTGCAGTCTCCGAACTTTCGGTTTTTCAACCAAATCAGGGCATTTCCATCCGTCTGCTGTTGGGTCAGTACGCCATCTTCTGCTTTCCAATTGCCACGCACCGTATGCCAGGCCGTATCGTAATCCGCCCATTGTGTCCGGTAAACGGTCTGCCCTTCGGTTTCTACCCGGAAATCTTTAAACGCAACGCTGGTGCCCTCCGTACTCAGACCGACAAAACCGGAAGGCCGATAAGGAACGACCAGTGAGTCGGCACAGATTTCGGTCTTCAGATTGACATCCGGCCGATTTTCAGAGAACATTTTCAAAACATAATAATTGGTACGCCCGTACACCGAATCATTTTTCAATACCAACAGGTGATTCTCCCCATGATGTGCATGCTCGAGCAGCGGCGCGTACGACACCAGCTGTACTTTTTCCGCATTGCGTTCCACTCCGGTCAAATAGGCGGCCTCGGCCAAAGAAGAGTAAAGCGAAGAACTCCCGACAGCCGCATATTCACCGACATATACCTTGAAAGGTAAGGTATCCGGTAAACGGTCGTACACATAGGCATTGTTATAAAACCATTCAGCTGTCTCATAATAATGCGGGTCGATAATCTCTACGGTATCCAAAGCCTGGATATCTTTACTGAACATCAGGGCACATACCAATTCGATCTGTGGATATCTGGCTTTGATCGCCCGGTGAAAACGATTATAATGGGCGGCATAACGACGACCGATATTCTCATTTCCGATCTCCACATATTTCAGGGGAAACGGTGCCGGATGCCCCATCCGGGCCCTTTCTTTTCCCCAGTGTGTCGTCGTATCCCCGATAGCGAATTCAACTGCATCGAGCGCTTCCTGTATCAGTTTTTCTACCTTTACCGAATCGGCATAATCCCCATTTCTGAACAAGCACGACATCCCCGCATTGCAAACAAACATTCCATGCGCATTTATATCCTCACAAAACTGCAAAAATTCATAATAACCGAATCCGTAAGTACTCCGGTATCCCCACAAATTGTATTCACCGGGTCGGGTCACCGGATCACCGATCGTCTCTTTCCACTTCACCCGGTTGTCCAGGGTCAGTCCTTCGACGATACATCCCCCCGGCCAACGAATAAAATCAGGTTTCAGTTCCGCCAATTTCTGAGCCACATCTTCCCGCAAACCATTTTTCCTTCCTTTAAATGTTTTTTCAGGGAAAAGAGAAACATAATCAACCCACGCCTGTCCCTGGTTAGGAAAACAAAGTGCCAGCCGGTAATCGTTACGGGTTTCGGGTACACGCAAAGCCAGCTCATAATGATTCCACCGGTTATCGCGGCTCACCTCCAACAGTTGCGATCCCATTTTTTCTCCCTGAGGATTTACCATCGCAATTTCCATCTTTTCACCACAAGCGGCGTTCGCCCGCAAATAAAACTCCAACCGGTAAGTCGCTCCCTCTTGCATCGCAATTCCCCAGTAACCGGTATTCAATACCTGCACTTCCGAATCCGAAGAAGCCAGATCCAGCCGCAAAGAATGGGGAGTCGCCCGATTCAGCGGTCGTTCCGTCACGATAGCCGAACGTACTGCAGTACCTCCGGTATTCCTCACTTCCCAACCGTTCATTGCTTTATCTGCACTCCACGGAATTTTAAATTTATTGATCGAATCATTCGAATAACAAGGTTTATGTTCAGCCACGGCAAACCCATCTCTCAGGCTTGTACCGGAAGGCAGATTACCATCCTCGAAGCCGCGGTTCATCACCATTTCAGCATATAAGCCCCCATCCCCCGAATGGGTAATCTCTTCAAAAAATATTCCATACAAAGAAGCAGGAATCCGGTCTCCCTTTTGAGCGACATCCACCACCACCCGGTCTCGCCGACCATCACAACCGGCTAACAGGAAGAGCCCGACAAATAATAAATATAGTCTCATAAATCGTTAAATTACAAAAAAATCCTGTATGTAAAAACATACCGAAATCCAAAAACCAGTCACAACCTAGCACCGGCTTCTGAATTTCGGCCACTAAAAAAAGCAAATAAAAAAGAAAATATCAATAAAACAACTCAATTATTTACATAGTTTTTGCAATAGTTCTGTTTCGGCCTTGTCATAAGGCTGAAAATCAGAAGTCAGGATATCGTGCTGCCAAGGCCCGTTGTAAGGCAGGTGTTCCGGCCGATGTCCCCAAGGCAAATTGGTTTGTGTCTTTCCATTCACCAATCCCCACATCATACAACCCACATTCTCCTTTTTAAACAGGGGTAATACCGTTTCGATCGTAGAGCCAGCAGGACGGTTCATCCATTCGGTACAAATAATCGGACGTCCGTAAGCTTTCAAACGCTGAATTTCATTATTCGTATTTTCGGCTGTACTATAACAATGAAAAGTGATAATATCCGAATTATCGGTACAGAATTTGTTCAGGCCCTCGTTACCACACCATACTCCGATAGACAAAGGTTGAACAGGATCGACCTCTTTGGCCCAGGCAAACACTTTCCGCACCAGAGGCATACTCCGGTCTCCCAATCCTCCGTTGGTCGGTTCGTTATAAAGATCCCAAAGCAGGATACGGTTGTCATTTTTAAAACGTCCCATTACTTCCTTCACATATTTTTCCAAATGTCCATGTGTCCGTTCGTCGATCACCATCGTATGTCCCGGAGACGGCGACCAAGCCCAGGCGTACCATCCCTCCAGAGGTTCCGGTTGCTTACCGATCACCGGATCCGTATTCGCACCGAAAACACAGTCATCGAAAAAACAAGGCATCACTTTTATCCCATGTTTATCACAAATAGCCAAAAATTTATCCAACGTTTTCAGAAAATATTTCGGATCATCGGCATATACGGCATACTGCAATACCACCCGTGCACAATTCAAGCCCAACTCCTCGGCCGCTTTCAGTTCCCGGTCGATCAAGTCCGGAGAAAAACTGGTCTTATCCCACATAGCCGTGTAATTAATGGCATTCGAAGGAATATAATTCATTCCACAAAGCCATCCCTGTTTTTTAAACCAATCTTTACTTTGTGCTTCACTCCAGCGCGGCGATTGAGCAAATCCCGATAGCCCCATACAAGCGAGCAGCCCTAACAATACGATTCTTTTCATATAACACATAAGTCTGAAAAATTTATTCTCGATTCATATTTCATTTAACTCTATACAAATATACCCTTCGCTCCCTGATTTCACTACCTGACTATTTGCAATTTGTTGTAGTATATTTGCGAGAAAACTGGATTCAACGGTTATAAGGGTTTCGGAAGCGACCCTTATAACCGTTGAAATCTTTGCAACTACTTAAACGGTAGTGCACGCCATTAAGAATATCCTATTCCAGACTGATCAAAGAAACTTTGGTAAACCCGAAAGCATGTGGTGTACCTGTCGGCAGATCGAATAAGAAGCCTACCGATAACTTCGTTTCCGTATCGAGTGTAAATTCTACCGAAGGATCGTCGAAAGTGTCGTGATAAGCGATAGCAGTGCTCAACTGGTTCTTGTCAGGAATACTTTCTCCCTTAGCCACCACGATAAATCCCATATCCGGGCCACAATAATTCTGTATAAATTCGGGGAAATGAGTACCCGAGAAGATATAATGTCCGGCAGGCAATGTGATCGTCTGATACATTTTACCGTTCACCATGGCAGGTGCCGGATCGCCCAGGTCGTAATTGATCGCACCGATACAATTTCTTCCGAAACGTAATTCCAAACCACCGTACATTTTACCACTCGTTGCTTCAGGACCGTATACCCGCATCGCGCTGTTCACCGTCCAATCGGCAGGAGTAGAATAGCTATCTGCCTGCGGACATCCCTCTTCCGGCTGAAAAGGAGCTGCATAATTCTTCAGATACCGGGCCGAGATATCGTTCAACGAAAGCGGTAAATTCTCCACTTTATAAGTCTTCGACCACAACATACGGGTTGTATTGCTCAGCTTTAAAGCAATCCGGCAAAATCCGTAATCCCTGAAATTATTGATATAACCGTCCCTATACTTCGCGATCGGCATTTTGATCGTTACCGGTTTCGTCACATCGATGTTTTCCACCGACTGATTCACCAGAGCAGCCGAATGTACTAATTCGCCCGGTCCCATATACAGATAAGCTTTCTCAACTTTCACTCCCGATTCAGGCAACACTTCTTTCAGGTCGAAAGTAGCTGTAACAAAAGCTCCACCGGTGATATCGATATTATTAATTTCAAAATAAGGTGTTACCTCGATATCCGGAATTCTCAAATCTCCATTCAACTGTACGATCATCGTATCGATCTCTCCCTTATCGTTCTTAGGCCAACCGGTCCATTCGAACGGATAATCCCCCGACCGGACCATCAATTTATATTCACCCTTGAATAAGAGAGCAGAAAACGTACCGTCTTCTTTGATACGGATCGGCCACCCTTCGTATTTTCCCCAGCCTTCCTGAAAAAACTGAATAAGCTCATCGTCTCCGTTCGTAGAATTACCGTCCAGATAAAAAGTATTCCCCTGATAGGTCAACCTTCCGGTCAACCATTCGTGAGGAGGTTCGAAATTGTCCTTTTCACATCCTCCGATCAATATCGTCATCGCCAGCAAGGCCAGCATCAGTATATTTATTCTTTTCATGACTCCACTTTTTTATTCCTGATAAGGATTCTTTACCAATAGGCTATTATCATTCAACACAGCCTGGTCGATAGATGAATAATAGTTGTAATTTCTAAACCGCAAAGGCAAATCACGTTTGATGGCCCGAACACGGCGGAAGATCCATTTTTCATCATCCGGATCACCGGGGGCATAAATCTTGTAGGGCCATAATCCGGTCAGCAGGGCAGTCGGTGTATTCCGGTTACCGTCGAATAACTTATCCGACATTCTCCAGCGTTTCAGATCATAAAAACGATGATCTTCGAAAGCCAGTTCCACGGCCCGTTCGTGTACAAATGTTTCGATTCCTTTGATTGCCGGTAGCTCCTCTACTCCTGCACGTCTTCGCACCCGGTTGAGGTATTCGATAGCAGTGGGATCGTTCAATTCCCAGGCAGCTTCGGCAGCATTCAACAACACTTCGCCGAAACGGAAACGGATAAAAGCAAGGTCACTCTGCCCCAATTGTTCACTTCCCGGTTTAGAATCGACATACTTCCGGATCAGGAAGCCCGTTCCGGTCACTTGCTCCGGATTAGTGCTCCGGATAGAAGCATGAGGACCATCGGCACCCGTCATGATACGTCCGCCATACATTTTTACCTCCTCGTTAGCACTCGACAGATCCTCCATTTCAGCAACCGATTTAAACTCCCAGTGATGATTGCCGGTTTTTACGGCTAATCCGGCCCACAATTGCAATTCCTGGTTACGGAACGAAGATCCCGGAGTGAGTATAGAACCCTCCAGACGGGGATCCCGGCCGGCAAACATATCCGCAGCTTCATCATAAATGATGTAATCCTCATCCGAAGTAGTCACAGAAGGCTCTTCCACCACCTCTTCATTTTTATTCGTCTTAAAAATCTTCGTTTCTCCGTCGATCGTCTCGAATTGTTCCACCATATTCAGGGTAGGATTCACATGTGAACCTCCACCGACCCGCATACTTCTGGGGATCACCGACTCCGTGTAATAATTCAGCACATTGTCTCCGTCATAGTCCTTCACAAAAATCACTTCCGGATTATTTCCGTTTTTCTTCGTCAATGCCTCGTAAAAATTAGTCGCTTTATCGGGGTTCACATCGTACAGATCGTACAGATCCTTCATATCATTGATAATCTCCCGGGAAGCCTTCAGGGATATCTGATAAAATTCTTCCGCCTTATCAGCAGGAATCCCGGCTTCCCATCCCGGAGTCTGCAAGTTCAGGTCGGTGCGGGTAGGCGTATAGCGCGCAATAGAAGCAGCATATAAAGCAGCCCTCGATTCCAAAGCCAGAGCAGCTCCTTTCGATGCCCGGTTCTTTACGGCCGTATTGTTCACCCGTGCATCCAGATCGTCCTTTATCGCTTCCATTTCTGTACAGATAAAACGATAAACATCTTCTTCGGTATCCCGGGGAAATTTCCAATAATTAGCATCTCCATTTCCTTCCTCCAGGGTAAAGGAACGCAGAATCAAAGGCACACCCCCCATATGTTTCACCAGGTGAAAATAAGTATAAGCCCGCAGGAAACGTCCTTCAGCGATAAAGAAAGTCTGATCTTTCGGATTCAGAGCCGTTCCATATTTCGTTACATTCTCGATAAACAAATTAATCTCACGGATCAGATCATAATCCCAATAGCGCCGGTAACTCGATCCGAAACCATCTCCTTTATTGTGAGCATCGGTCGTCGCCTCGTCCCAATCGTTCATGACATCTGTATTAAAAGCCTGCCCATCCGGAAGACGGCCATAAATATTCGCCAGCACACTCAATACTCCATCCTTACTGGAATAGGTCTGTTCCTCCGTCAGGATATTTCTCGTCTCGACATCGAACCAATTACAAGAGGCCAATGTCATCCCGGTCAATACCGCTATTACAAAATATTTTATATTCCTTTTCATATTCGCTGTTTTTAAAATGCAAGATTAACACCCACCGTATACACTTTATGGATCGGATAATTCAACCCGGTATTAGCTCCCTGTTCCGGGTCGAGCCCTCTCTTTCTTTGGTTGTCGATAGAGAACAGGTTGGAACCGTTCAGATAAACACGCAATCTTTCGATCCGCATCTTTTCAAGCCAGCGCTGGGGCAATGAATAACCGATCTCGAGGTTTTTCATTCTTAAATACTTCGTATTGTTCAACAGGAAAGTACTTCCATCACGCAACGGCCCTGCTCCATTTTCATTCGGGTCGGTACGTAAGGCAGGATATTTTCCCGGTACCCACGGACTTGTCGGATCGAAAATATCCTCGTGGTGCCATCTGTCGTTCAACATATAAGAAGGGGCGTTACGGTTCTGATCCCAGAAAGCCCAGCGTGCATCCAGGCCGTAGACCATCGTCTGCATAGCAGCCCCGGCGAAATCAGCCGCCAGGTCGATTCCTTTCCATTCAACCGAAAGGTTGATGCCGAAATTGAGGTAAGGCAGGTCCATACCATATCCCAGTGGACGAAGATCATAATCGTTGATCTTACCGTCTTTATTGATATCCTTGAATTTAAAGTCTCCCGGCAATAGCGTACGGTTACCGCGTCCATCCAGATCCTCCGGATAATTATCGATTTCCTCCTGAGAGGTAAAACGTCCTTCTGTCTGGTACATCCAGGTTCCCGCTTTACCGCCGGCATTCGCCCAACGATGAGCTTTTCCCCACAAATAATAATCCCACGAGTTATTAGAACGTTCATTGGCCACCACGACATTCTTCAGACGTGCCAAACTGACCGTACCGCCGACAGAATAATGCAAGTCATTCCATTCATCGTTCCATCGGATCGAGGCATCCAAACCGGTAGTCATATCCGAGTTCAGGTTTTCCTGAGGCACGCGCACCGATACTTCTCTCGGCATGATCAGCTTACTATCGGCCAGTAAACCGCTTCTTCTGCGCTGGAACATATCGAATTCCACTGTCATCCGGTTGTTGAGGAAGCCCAGGTCGATACCCACATTGATCATCTTCGAAGTCAGCCAGCTGACCGTAGTCACCGGAGTCTGGCGGGCAGACGAACCTTTGATAAACGTACCGTCGATACTTCCGAAAGGATCACGGGCGATAATAGCCGATCCCTGATTGAAGGTATAACCTCCGAGATAATCGAAATCACCGTATCCACCCACGTTATCGTCACCCATTTCTCCATACGAAGCACGGATTTTTACGTTATTCATCCAATTACTCAGTACACTGTTTTTATAAAATTTCTCCTCTGAAATACGCCAACCTGCCGATATAGAGGGAAAGAACCCCCAACGATTATCTTTAGGGAACTTCCACGAACCGTCATAACGGCCGGACAATTCTACCAGGTATTTCCCCTCATAAGCATAATTCACCCGGGCGATAAAACCGGCTGTCGCCTGTTCGGTATACCCATCGTTCAGATAAGCGATCAGATCCCGGTTATCAGTCAATAAAGGAATAAAGTTATTTTCTACCGGATTCTGAGCCACCAGCAATACCCGGTCGTTACGTTTCTGTCCTTCCACACCCAGCAATACATGCACCTGATGTTTATCGGCAAAAGTCTGTTCATAATTCAAAGTCGCCTGATAAGAATTTTTCTCTGCAGCATTTGCTCCACGCTGCATCCAGGAATCTTCATAACGTTTAGCCACATTGTAAGTATCCGTTTTACGATCGTAAGTATACAAATCATACGCTTTCTGGAAAGCTTCCCGTTCCTGTGTCGCATAAAAATAAGAATACATTACTCTCGCCGTCAAACCGGGCAATGGAGTTTTCCATTCCACATGCCAATCTCCTTCGAATACTCTCCATACATCTTTATAATAACCGGCATAATCCTTGGTTTTTGCGCCAAGATTCATCGCTCCGTTGAAATAATCGTTAAAAGCCGGATACTTTGGATTATCGTTGGCATAAGGCCGGTAACGGGGATCATTAGCGATCATCCCCCACCGCATATACATATAGTCGTCGTCACTTTCCAATCCGGGATTATCACGGGTCTCGATACGTCCGTTCGACGTCATTCCGATTTTTAATGTCTCCGTAATCTGAGCTTCCAGATTAGCCTGAAAATTACTACGATTAAAATTAAAATCCTTAAATACGGCATCCTGGTCGATATGGCTCAAAGCCACATAATAGTTGAACTTTTCATTCCCTCCCGAAGCATTCACATTATAATACATCATCGGCACATTCTTCCGGGCAAACGAAGTCCAGTCGAAACTACGGTAATCTTCGCCGGTTTCGGGATTGTAATAGCCCTCCTTATATTTTTCGAGTTCGGCTTTCGCTGCCTCCACATCGACATTCACACCGCTGTTGATCTTGCGTTCATACTGTGCACGGGTCACTTCATAAGCATTTCCCATTTCCGGGAAACGAGCCCAACTCTGCCATGAATGATAAAAATTCACACCTACTGTAAATTTTCCGGATCCTCTTTTCGTTTTGACGAGAACCACCCCATTCGCAGCTTTCACACCATAGATAGCAGCCGCACCGTCCTTCACCACCGACAGCGATTCAATATCGTTCATGTCCAGATTATTGAACTCACCGGCATCTTTAATCACTCCATCGATCACATATAGCGGATCTCCCAGATTACGGATCTGAATCTTAGCAGAAGATCCCGGCGTTCCTTCCGTATGACGGCTATTTACCCCTGCCATTTTGCCCACTAAAGCGGTAGAGGTTGTTGAAGCGGTAGTTTTAATCAAATTTTTTGCATTTACAGTAGATACCGAAGAAAGCACCGACTCCCTTTTCTGAGTACCGTAAGCGACAACGATCACCTCGTCGAGAGCCTTCGAATCCTCCTCCAGAACAACATCGAGCACTTTCATATCTGCTGTTACTTTTATCAATTTCTCCACATAACCCATATACGTAAAACGAAGTGAATTCCCTACCGGCACTCCACGAATCACATACTTACCGTTAATATCCGTAGATACCCCCGTCGTTGTACCCACAATAACGACATTGACTCCTATCAATGGTTCACCTTTAGTGTCCACTACCCGGCCGGAAATTTGCACCCCCTGCACCTCCGCCGCAACGGCACCACCTAACGCAAATGCCGACAACGGACACCCAAGCCCCGTCAACATAGATAGAAGTACCACAATTTTAAATCCAATACAGATTTTTTTCATAGCGTTTTAAATTATATGTACTGTTCTGTTTTTGTATATAACCGTCTTACTGAAAGAGTATTCCCCAAGGAGCAACGCCCTAATTTTTTCTTTAATCATTTCCTGGAATCACTCCCATGTCATATTCTATCCTTTGTCCTTAAATGCATATTTTTAACATTTAAAAACAAAATTTCTCTTTTTCTTATCGATTAAGATTTAATCGACTGTTAATAAATGTCTTCTCATTAAAAAAAACGCTCGATTATTTTAGTTGGAAATTCGTAAAAAATAATTGAAGGATGGTAGTTGATCATTATAGAAGATTTTGTTTTATCAAAATTCAGGAAAGGAAAGAAAAACAAGAAGGGGAATAGAGAGTTTAGTTGTTGGTTATCAATATAGTATAACAGGTAATATAAGGATGGTATTTCATTGTCAATTGTCGTTTATTGATTGATAATTTATCAGGTATCGTAAGAGTTATAAATTCGATAAATTTCCAACTAAAATAATCGAGCGTTTGACTTGTAAAATCACTTCAAATTTAAAACGTTTGAAATTATCGATCTATAACAATATTTGCTGATTGTTGTAATATATTTGCAAATTCACCAAACTACAAGAGGGTGTCCAAAAAGGCAAAATACCCCCTTGTAGAATCGGATATTTGATTTCAGTCTCCAATAGGGATACGAATAAATCGAGGGTGCCAAATACTTTTTGGACACCCTCTTTTCCGGTTTTACTATGTAGTCAGCCTTATCTGTCGGTTATCGTCTGCGACAGATATCCGTCAAAGCTTTTTCTTCTGCCATCTCTGGGATCGACATAAGAATACTGCAAATAGAGTCTTTGCTCCGTTTCATCCTCCACCATGACATTCTTCAGATTTTGCCGATCCGAAGGTTCCTGCTGTAAGTCGAGTCCCGGAGCATTCAGGGTGATCAGGCTATCCGTGGGATTTACACTGATTTCGAGCCGGTAATCCGCTTTATTTTCGTCTGTAGTTTCGATATTTCCGATGTAAGTAAAACAGGTTTGCTCGTCGATCACGCTCAAAGTCCGGTTCAGGTTGATATAGGCTCCATCGAACTGGGCACTCATCCCATAAGCACCTGAAAAGAAATTGGTCAACAGGATATGCATCAACATCACCCGGGAGGCTTTCGGAGAAACCAGGTAATCGGAAGCTGATTTGATTCTCAACGGTAATACAAAATCTTTGTATTTATCCATCTGCTTTACGTCGAACACCACATCGAATACACCATAAGCTTCCCCTTTCCGGATCGTCAGTTTCGGATTCGGGATCGTATAATGTTCTGCCAAATCATAATAACTGGCCGAATCTGTCCTGAACTTTTCAAAATTATATTGATCCAGAGTATCGGGATACACCTCTACCTCTACTTCGACATCGTGCGCAACGTCGGACGAACCGCTGACCGATACGCTCACTTCCGTCGTAGCCTTTCCCGAAGCATTGTATACGATTTCCCTGTCGATGAAACCATTCCGGGTCATCAGTACATACTTATCGAACTGTTCATCGGGTAAATTATCACAGCTTTGTTGTCCCAGCGTCAGTACAGCCAACGCTAAACTCAAATATAGATTTCTCTTTTTCATTGTATCTTCTTTTAGTCAATTACCATCCCGGATTCTGTACCAGATTTTTGTTTTTATCCATTTCCGATTGCGGGATCGGCCACAAATACATCTTCTGCATAAACACTTTCTTCATAGGAATGGCCTTCTTATTATCATAAAAAGCCTGCCGTTGATTGCCATTTTCTCCTTCTTCGACACTCGTTTTAGAGACATCCAATCCCATCAGTGGTTTACCTTCTTCATTTTCGCTGCCACCGGCATCCTTCCATCTGCGCAGGTCGAAATAACGGGCCGATTCGAGGAACAGCTCGATCTGCCGCTCCCGTTTCAATGCCCTTCTGAAACTGTTCCGGTCATTGTATACCTGTTGGCTCAAATCCGGTAAACCGGCTCTGAATCGTACCTGCCGGAAAGCTTCGCTCATCTGCGATGTATTCCGCGACACCGTAATTACCCCCTGATTGTTATAGCTCGGGAATGAATAGGTCGCTCCGTCTTCAATTTCATTCAATGCTTCGGCATACCACAACAACACATCGGCATAACGAATCGTCGGTTCGATTTTATGTTTCAGGCTTCCACCCACTGTCAAAGCGTCGTCGGGATGTACATATTTACATACTCCGATTCCGGTCCAGTGATAAAGTTCCCGGTTCATCAGGTCCTGACCGTTCTCACTGTCTTTGTAAAAAAAGACGGATAAATTCCGGTTAGCATCCTCGGTCGCCGTCAGGCATTCCCAAACCCGTCCCGAATAGGCTATAGAAGCATAAAAACGGGGCTCCAGATCGGAATAATACAGCGATACTCCCGCAGGCAAAGGTCTGGACTGTAAGTTATCAGTCGTAAATCCCTTCCCATCGCGGTAATAGTGTCCGGTCTTGTCCTTTTGATCGGCACCGTCTTTCATATAATAGGCATCCACTTGTTTCTGAGTGGCAGAAATTGTATTTCTTCCCAGCAAAGTACGAGGAATCATATTACGCACCAATTCATTGATACATCCATCCACGGTACTCGCCGTCCGGGCAAAAACCAATTCCAGATTCTGGCTACCGGGAACTTCTCCATTAAAACAATTCCGGTATGAAAGATAAGGATCGATATTTCCGGCCCCATTCGGGAAATCCTCGGTAGGTACACCGACTCCCAAAGGCAAGGTCGTTTCATCGGCCGGCTCGGTATATAGCCGGTAATAGTTCATATCGATAACCTCTTTAGCAGCAGCTGCCGCCCGGGCCCATTTCTTATTGTCCTCGACTTGTGAAATCAGTGGAACATTCGTCTGCTTATCCCGCAAACCCGACATCTCTGTATTTCCGTTATACAAAGGGCTTGCAGCATACAGCAGCACCTTAGCCCGAGTAGCCAAAGCAGCTCCCCGCGTAGCCTTCCCGTAGTAGGAAGAAGGCCGGTCCTTCGGCAAAATACGCGCTGCCATTTCCAATTCCGAAACAATATAATTGACACAGGAATCATAAGTTGCCCGGGGATACTGCAAATCTTTATAATCCAGACTTACATCCACCCCTTCCTCCGGCAACAATACCACGGGTCCGTATTGTTTGATCAGCATCCAATAAAAATAAGCACGCAGGAAACGGGCTTGTCCCCGGTAGTCCTCCCGGGTATTTCCATCCAGTTCGAGACACTTGTCGATATTATGAATTAAGATCGATGCCTGACGGATCCCCTGATAGAGTGTTCCCCAACGCCCGTCGTTCAATTCATTCGTCGGAGAAAACTGAGCATTCTGATAATTTTCACACAAACTTCCCGCATTACTGAACATGGCATCATCGGAAGCCAGGTTAAAACCTGTCACATCGGCAAAAGCGATCTCGATCCCTCCATACCAGCCGAAATAGGCATACACATCATTCAACCATTGTTCCGTATAATTTTTATTGGTAAATACCGAATCGACATTCACCATGTCTTTGAAATAAGGATCTACGTCCAGGTATTTTCCACAGCGACTCAACGAAACCGCCGTAAACAAAAGGGCTAAAATATATATGATCTTTTTCATAACCTACCTTTAGAAATTAACTGTTAAACCTAGGGTTACCGTTCTTTGAATCGGGTATGTGGCTCCATTCCCCGAGGCAATTTCAGGATCCCACCATTTGAACGGACTCAGTACGAAAAGATTATTGCCCAACAAATAAAAACGGGCAGTTTCCATTCTTAACTTTCTGGTCAGCTTACGAGGCACGGTATAACCTATTTCCAGGTTTTTAAACCGTAAATACCTGGAATTGCGCAGCCAGAAGGTCGAAGCCTGCGTATTATTCGGATTCGTACCATAAGTGAGGCGAGGGAAAGTAGCATCCGGATTTTCGGTAGCTGTCGTACCACTCACCTCGGCCGGGATCCAACGATTCTTGTCTTTGGCCACGGCCTGCAATACATTTCCAGTCTCACTGGCTGCAAAAGGAAACACCCCGGTTCCGCCCAACATAAAATCACAGTTTCCGGAACCCTGGAACAAAATATTGACATCCAGATTTTTCCACAACACACTAACTCCGAAGCCATAGACAAACTCGGGCGTATTCGTAAACCCGATCGGCAGGATGTCATACTTATCGATCAAACCATCCCCATTGACATCCTTATATTTGATATCACCGGGAAGCACATCTCCGAAAGTCTGTCTGGGACTATTGGCGATATCGCGTTCATCTTTAAACAAACCGATAGCCTGTAATCCCTTGGTCTGTCCCCAACGATATCCCTGCGTTTTCTGATAATCGAGCGCATTCACCGCCTCGTCATATTCCAGCACTTTAGTGCGTGAGAAAGTAAAATTACCACGCGCAGTCAAGGTAACTTCTCCTATTTCCTGACTATACGAAGCCGTTCCATCCATACCTGTCGAACGCATACGTCCTACATTCGCCCACGGCAATTGTCCGTCATGCATCCCCACATAGGCCGGCAGATTCTGCCGAACCATAAAAATCTTCTCCCGGTTATCCCGGAAAACATCTACCGTCAGATCGAATTTATCGAATAATCCCAAATCCAGACCGAAGTTATGTTTCTTAGCTACTTCCCAGGTCAGATTCCGGGCTCCGATTTTTAAAGTCGTCAACGAAGGAGCACCGGTCTGGGCATTATCGCCGAATTGATAGTCGGGATGTACCTGGTCATGATCGACCGTCGAACGGTACGGGAAACGGGCATCCATTTTATCATTTCCCACCTCTCCGTAAGAATACCTCAACTTCAACTGATCGATCCAGGGCACATAATCTTTTATAAACTTCTCATTCGAAGCCATCCACCCCATAGCTACAGCCGGAAAGAAACCGAACCGCGAATTTTTTTCGAAGTTTTCAGAGCCGGTATAACCGAAATTAAATTCCACCATATACCGGTCGTCATAAGAATAAGTGGCCCGTCCAGATAAAGCCATATTCCGGTAAGGAACGATTTTGTAAGGATCGGTTCCCCCATCGGTACGGGTATACTCTTGCTGATAGTAGAGCAACAAACCGCCTACCCGGTGTTTTTCTCCGAACACCCGGTTATAATTCAGGTTAGCTTCGGTATAGTAACGACGATCACCCCAAGCAATCGTATTGGGAGATAACGGCTGTGCATCCGCTACCTTTTTCAATACCAGATCGCCATATCTATCCCGTTGCTTTTCGGCATGATACAAATCAGGACTGGTCAGACGGTGCACTTCATGTGTATTATAAGCATCATAAGAAAAACGTCCGTAAAACTTCAATCCCTTGGTAATAAAATCCAGATCCTGATTCAAAGCGACATTCGTTTCCATTTTGTTTTCCCAGCAAGTCTTATAACCGGTCTGGGTCAATAACACATAAGGATTCATCTGGTCATTACTGGTACCGTAAGTCGGGAACAGACCGTTCGAATAAACGACAGGTACAGTCAAAGGAGTCAAACCGGCCATAGAAGTCCAGATAGCGTCCGAATTAGACCCCGGTTTATTTTGATTAACGATCCAACCACCCACACCCATCTCGAGAATCGTCGTCTTGGTCAGGTTAATATCTACATTCGAACGAAAATTAAACCGCTTATATCTGACATTCGTATCGTAATCGTTCAAATCACCATGTTTATACATCCCCGCTTCATTATAATATCCTCCCGATACAAAATAACGGGCTGTCGAACCTCCTCCGCTGAAATTGATCATCGCCCGATGATTGGTCGTAATATTTTTCAATATTTCGTGCTGCCAGTCTACATTGGGATAGATATCCGGGTCCAATCCTTGTTCGATAATCTTCATTTCTACATCGCTATACATCGGATCCTGATTCCGGCTTAAGCGTGCCTCATTGGCCAAACGGGTGTATGTCAGCCCGTCCACATATTCGGGCATCCGCGAAGGGGTCGATATACCGAATTCCCCTTTCACATTGATTTTCACTTTCCCTTCTTTACCCCGTTTCGTAGTCACCAAAACCACACCGTTCGCCCCCCGCTGACCGTAAATAGCAGTGGCTGAAGCATCTTTCAATACAGAGAACGACTCGATATCTTCAGCATTCAATTCATTGAAATCACGTTCGATTCCATCCACCAGGACAAGAGCCGACGAATTAGCACCGAACGTACTGATTCCCCGGATCCAGAATTCGGAATAGTTCGCTCCCGGTTCTCCGCTGCGCTGCATCGCTATAATACCCGCCACATTTCCGGCCAGCGTATTACTCAATTGCGAGCCTCCCGAGGTTTTCAACTTTTCGACATCTACTGTCGTAATTGCCCCGACGACCGTCGCTTTCCGCTGTACTCCGGCAGCCACCACCGATACTTCATCCAACTGTTCTACCTCTTCTTCCAGGACAATATCATGCTTTTCCTTCCCGGCAATGGCGATCCGTTGGGTTTTATAACCGATAAAAGAAGCCACCAGTGTCGCATACTTATCTGCTTTAATCTTATAATTACCATCTATATCCGACACCACTCCCAAACCAGGTTGATTTTCTATGACAATATTCACCCCCACCAGGGTTTCTCCTTTGGTATCCTTCACTGTTCCGGTAACAGTGATTTCCTCTTTCTGGGCATAAAGTTGAAGAGCAGAAAACACAGTCAACAACAGCATCATGCACCACCGACTCATTATTTTATTCACCATCATTATTTTTTCATTAGATTATTCGTATACAACTTTCCGAATCCGGTAATTGTGGGTATCCCCGACATACATATTCCCATCGGTGTCAAAACATACCCCGTCCGGTGCCTGCAACAATGCATTTTTCCGAAGGCCGTCTTTATATCCTCCTACTCCCGGAGTTCCGATATAAACCGAAACCACACCTCCCGGAGTCACTTTACGGATACAGTGATTCATACAATCGGCGACATACAAATTTCCTTCTTCATCACAACAACATCCGGTAGGATTCCCCCAACCGACATTTTCTGTACCCGGCAGCACCTGAGGTTTATCTACAAATGCTTTCGTATTGAAATCATAATCGGCATAGAATATAGTACCTCCATCCCGGCGGATCATATATAATCTTTTCCCATCCGGAGCAAAACACATGGTATACCGGCCATCTCCTCCGAAATTGTAAAGCGGAACCGAAGTTTTGGTCTTAAAGTCATAACGACAAATTACAGAACCGGTATATTGGCTATGAAAGAGTTCGCCATCCACCGGATTTACAGCCACCCCCCAACCCGATCCGCGCACCAATTCCTTGGCATCTGTAAATCCTTCCCGCCGGGTCATCATCAATACTCCGGAAAGATTAGGATCGTTATTTTCTACTCCTACGAACAAAGTATCCTGCGATTTAGACAAAGCCAAATCCGATAACAAACGCACGGAATAGCGCATCGGAGTAGTCACCTGCCGACCCGTTGTCGAAACAATTCGTATTCCTTTCGAATACTCGATCACAAAAATATCTCCATATTTATCACACAACAGAGTCTGAGGATAATAGAGGTTAGCTTCTTCAAACGAACCGTCCTGTGTCTCGTTTACCCGGCCTACCAAGGTCGATACATTGTCTTTAAACTCATATTTAAAAACACTATCCGAAACCACTTCCTTCGTATGCTCTCCCTTTCCCATCACCACTTTTACCGGTCCGGTCCCGGCACGCGCCGGAACGATAGCATAGATATAATTGTCATTCAGGTTAATGACCGAAGCTTCCTTATCGTTTACATACACCTTGACCAACGCCGTATCGTTACCGAAATTAGAACCGTTGATTACAAGCTGAGAGGCCGATCCTCCCCCTTCAGGCATAAATCCCGCTAACGTTACCGTTGCAGTCGGATCATAGTCCGATTTTGTCTCGTCATCCTGGCAGGCACATTGTAGCCAAACCATGAATACCAAACAAATGCCGAATAAAAAAGCATTTGCTTTTCTCCTTCTTTTTTCCATAGTTTTTTAATTTAATCCTTATCAATAAATATCATTTTGCACACAAAAAAACGTCCGATTCTTTTTGCGGATTTCCGCAAAAAGAATAATGGACAGATGATAATTGACAAATGATAATTATTTGGAAGCTTCGCTTCCATTAAAAAATGAAAAGGAAAGAAAAATGGGAAAAGAAGAAGAGGGTATAATCATTGATAATCAATTCAATAGAATTTATTCTTCGAGTAGGCTGTTTCATTGTCAATGAAACAGGCGTCCGCAGGGTCCAATGACTTTATAGACTTTATGGACTTTATAAACTTTCAGCTAATTTAATCGGACGTTTCATTTGTAAAATCACTTCAAATTTAAAACGTTTGAATGCATAAATCTTAAACAATATTTGCAAATCATTGTATTATTTTTGCTAAAAAACGAATTAACTTACTTATAAAATACAGAAAACAACCAAGTCAATCCGGATTTTCGACAAAAGTTCCGAATCAATTCCCTTTTAAAAGGGAGTATAAGGCCGGTTATCCGGAGCGACACCGAATTGATAATTGGGCCGATTCCCCATAAAAAATTTCAATTTTCCACCTTGCATAATATCTTCATACCGGATATATCCTTTTTCATAGGGTTTCCCATTCAATTCTACCGACTGGATATAGATATTCTGTTTATTATTATTCTCACTCTCTACGATAAAATGTTTTCCATTGGGCAGGTTCAGTTTTACCTTACCGAATAAAGGACTTCCAAAAGTATAAATTCCACAAGAGGGATTGACCTGATAAAATCCCAAAGCAGAAATAATATGCCAAGCGGACATCTGTCCACAATCTTCATTTCCGATAATACCGTCTTTCTGATCTGTATAGAAATGCTCCTGAATGTATCTGACCTTTTCAGCCGTCTTCCAAGGAGCCCCGGCATAGGCATAGAGATAAGCCATATGATGACTGGGTTCGTTTCCATGAGCATATTGCCCGATCAAACCGGAAATATCGGCCGACGCCTGTGCTCCCATATCTCCCTCGACGGTAAATAAAGAATCCAGTTTGTGTATAAAAGCTTCATCTCCTCCCAGTAAAGCAATCAGGTCAGCCGGACGTTGCGGAACAAAAAAAGTGTACTGCCATCCTGTTCCCTCACAAAAATATCCCTGCCCACCATGAATAGACTGAAACGGGTCATAAGGAGTCAACCAAGAGCCATCGGCATTCCGGGGACGGATAAAACCGATTTCGGAATCGAAATAATGCCTGTAGTACCGGCTTCTCCGTTCGAACAACTCGGCCTCGGTCTCTTTTCCCATTTTTTTCGCCATAGCCGCAATCCCCCAATCATCCACAGCATATTCCATAGCGATAGACGTGGCTTCTCCCACCTTATCACAAGGAATATATTCCTGGTCCAAAACATAAGGTACCCCATTTTGCTTGCGATAGGTTGCCGATTTTACACAGGCTTGAAAAGCCCTCTCTCCGTCGAAACCGCCGATCCCCTTCAGATAAGCATCAGCAATCACAGGTACGGCACTGTAGCCGGGCATCTGATTGGTTTCCCCACCGATCAAAGGCCAGATAGGCAATTTCCCCTGTTGGTCAAAAATACTCAACATAGAATTCACCATATCCCCCACCCGGTCAGTCTGGATAATCGTGAACCAGGGATGCAAAGCCCGGTAGGTATCCCACAACGAAAAAGTAGAATAATTCCGCCAATCTTTGGCCTGATAGATCTGCTGATCATGTCCCCGGAATTCTCCGTTCACATCACAATAGGTAGTCGGAGCGATCAGGGTATGATACATCGCTGTATAGAATATCTTCCGGGCTCTCTCATCCTTATCCACTACATCTACCCGGGCTAATTCCGCATTCCACTTTTTCCGTGATTCTTTTCTCACCCGGTCAAAATCCCAATGTGGTAATTCAGCCGCCATATTCTGAGCGGCATTCTCACAACTCACTGAAGAGATAGCCACTTTCAGACACAAATCCGAATGCCCCTCTCCCAACACGAGTACCCCTTTCACCTCCTTACCGGTCAAGGCTTTCGAACCTGCAGGTGTATCATCGTGAAAAACCAACAAGTCTTCCACCGGCTTATCCGTTTTTATCCGGAAATAGATCCGGTGTTCGGGACTCCATCCGTTCACCACCCGAAATCCTTCGATCGTATTGGCATCCACCAAACGTATGGACGATGCCACGGCATTAAAACCGTTTCCCTCTTTCAAATTTATCAAAACATGATTTTCTTTCGTATCGGGGAAATGATAACGATGCAGGGCTACCCGTTCCGTAGCGGTCAGCTCCACCCGGATACCATTATCCATCAATAAAGCATAATAATCGGGAGCTACCGTTTCATTTTCATGCTTATAATAAGACGCACAACTATTCGAAATATCGTTCTGCTCGCCCCGTTTAGTCCTCACTTGCCCCGTAAAAGGCATCATCTGCAAGTCGCCGAGATCCGTACAGCCCGTACCGCTCAAATGCGTATGCGAAAAACCGATCACAATACTATCGGAATAATGATATCCGGAACACCAATCCCAACCTTTAAAAATATTCTGCGGTCCTACTTGTATCGTTCCGAACGGGACACTCGCTCCGACAAAGACATGGCCATGTCCTCCCGAACCGATATAAGGATCTACATACCGGAGATAATTTTGTGCCATTCCCTGTTGTATCATCAGCAGGATAAGGAACGTATATAAAAATTTCAACCGTTTCATCGCTTCTTTTTTTTACCGGTTATTTCTTTACTTTTATCCTGAATATAGTAAAAGACCAGGGCTCGAAACGATAATTGAATTCCGGTTCGAACCGATCATAATCTTGGGTCCGGGGAATAATTTTATCCGGCTGATCCAAAGAATTTTCGTCATTTCCCGACAAGGCCGACAAAGTAATCACTTTACCTTGTGGTTCGATCTTTACATTATCTAATTTGACAACAGCATCAAAAGGAGTATCCTCCGCATTCACCATCTTCACGACGATTTCTTCCTTCTGTTCGTCATATCCAGCCACAGCATAGCGATTCATCCGGGTTAACTTCGTTTGCAAGATTTGTTCGCCGTCGAGATAGAAAGTCAGTTCCCCCCGATTCATGCTGATCCGGATATCGTACCACCTGTCGGTTTCAATATGCTGGGCCACTTTGTCCGGCATAGCCGACAACCCCCCGTTATTCATCCGTTCGAAAGCAGTAGCAGAATTTCCCCATCCGCCGATATTCAATACATAACCATCCTGATCGTTCACGCCGAAAAAGATCAGGAAGCCTTCACTTCCTCCTTTTTTGCGGGCTTTCATTTCCAGCGTACAATTCTCCGGCCACTCCTTCTCCCAAACCGCCCATTTCATCGGTCCACTTTCCGACTGTGTATATCCTCCGTCTCCGAAACTCCACGTCCCGGATATCGGTTTCCATTCCCGGTCGATCCGGGATAAATCGGCCTCTTCTACTTTTCCATCCGGCAGGACGATCCTGAAATCTTTATACTCTGCTTGAGTTTCCCAAGTTCCTACGCCTATCTTTCCTTGCACGGTAACAGGCAATTCGGGTTGACTCACTGTCGTACCCAAATTCCAGGAAGGCCGGTTATCCGCATACATTTTCTGCACATAATAAGAAGAACGACCCATCACCCGGTAAGAATCTACCCAGATCAGATTCACCGGCCATACCCTGTCGTTCACATTTTCCAGTAAAGGGGCATAAGAAGCCATCTGTACCAAATCCGAATTGCGTTCTACCCCTGTCAGAAAAGCCGCTTCACCCAATGCTCCCCGCATATTTCCGCCTTTCACTCCGATATTGCAGGCATATTCGCCGACATAGATCTTATAATCTCCCCGCTTCTGCTGATCGAAAATGCTGTCCATATCGAAAAAAGTATCCGGAGCCACATACCAGTGCGGATCGATCATATCCACTTTTTCATGTTTTTCGTTACCTCCTAACCCTAAGGTTGAAATCAAGGTCAACTGTGGATATTTCGCTTTGATCGCTTTATAAAAAATATCGTATCTCTTTTCATATACCGGTCCCCAATTTTCATTTCCGATCTCTACATATTTCAATGGAAAAGGAGCCGGATGTCCACTTTCCACCCGTTTCTTTCCCCAGGTGGTCGTCGGATCTCCAAGGGCATACTCGATAGCATCCAACACATCCTGGATATAGAATCCCAACTCTTTATCCGTGCAAGCATCTCCTACCCGCCCCTGACAGCCCAAGCCGACATTACAAACAAACATCCCATCCGCACCGATATCCTCACAAAACTGTAAAAATTCATGATAGCCGAATCCCATCGTCGCCCGGTAACCCCAGGTATCGTATATTCCGGGACGGGTCATCGGATCGCCCAGGGTTTCCTTCCATTTTACCCGGTTGCTCAACGAAATCCCCTCCACGATACACCCTCCCGGCCAACGTACGAAAGCCGGCTTCAGAGCATACAAGGTCTCAGCGACATCCTTCCGCAACCCGTTCGGACGATTCATAAAAGTATGCCCGGGAAATAAAGAGACGTAGTCCAGCGCCAATTCTCCTTTTCCCGCCAGCTGAAAAACCAGAGCCGCCTTCGTATCGGAAGCCTCGGGAACAAGCTCCATCTTATATTCGTTCCATGCACTTCCTGCCTTCAATTCCACCGCCACCTTCTTCAAAACCGCCCCGTCATGCCCCACCAGCAACACATCGAGATTTCCCTGAAAGGGAGTATGCTGACGGATATAAAAACGCAAATGATACGGATCACCCTGTACGATATTCATTCCCCAGAACCCGGTATTTTTCACATTCACCACATTCCCTTCTTCCGGCAAACGGATTAACATCGAAGTAGGAGTCGCATGATGCAGCGGTTTCTCCTGCATCAGCGACAGACTGGCCCCCTTCCCCGTCACCTGTTCCAATTGCCAGCCCGGAATACGCTCTGCCGGCCAGCGGTAACACATTTCTTTACCCGGCTTGTTGCCCGTGAGATGATTACAAACAGCAGGGGGATAAAGCCGGTTGTCTTCCACCCGGAATCCCTCGGGGACCGAAGTATCCTCGAATCCCCGGTTTTGTACCAACTCCGCATACAAACCACCGTCCCCCGAATGATTGATCTCTTCGAAAAAAATACCGTACATACTTGCAGGTATATCCGCTCCCTTCCGGGCAAAATCCACTTTGATTTCCCCGTCCGGTTCAGAAACACATCCGGCTGCCAGTCCTAACATTCCGGCACAAGCCGACAACATACAATTCTTTATATTCATCATTTCAAATTTTTCAGTTTCAAACGCAAGTTTCAACTCTCCGTTCCGGATATTCAGGGTCATAGGCATCGGAACAGCCTCGGCATTGATCACCTTCACGATCACCTCTTTATTCTTACGGTCCAGCCCGGGAATCACGTATTGCCTTTGCACATAATGATTGTCGAAAGTCAGATTCAGCTTCCCGTCTATCCAACACTCCAGGATATCCCCTTTTATCACCAATTTGACATTTTTTCCTGTTTCTATCGGGAAAGTGGCCGGTCACTATTCAGTACGAAGAAGGTAATATTTTCTCCTCGAACCTGTGGTTGACTATCAACTCGGCATACAATCCCCCATCAGCCGGACGGTTGATGTCTTCGAAAAAATACCCCATACATGGTCGGTGCAATCCCGGCTTTCTCCGCAGTGACATCTATCGTGACACGTGCTTCCGGTATCTGAGCAAACCCGGCAAACGTAGCGTACATGCCTAGAACTGCCAGTAATAAATAACGATTCATCCTCCCTTATTTTCCATAATTTTTTATTTCATTATCCGGCAGTCGAATAAAGGCCCGGCTGTATTTTTTTCATCGGCAGCTTTCAGCGTAACCGTCACTTTCGATTTCCCCTTCGTCAATTCCAATGGTATCTTATAATTTCTTTCTACAAACTGATCCCCCCAATTGTGGACATTTTCCTGGGCTACCAATACGTTATCGATCAGAATGTCGAACATATGCCAATAAACAATCCCTCCCCAATATTTACACAACAGATTCATAGGCCGATCGGGCAGTACCTCCATTTCGAACGAGAACCATCCGCCTTCTTTCGCTTCGCGGAACTTATGACCGTTAAACTCTCCGGGCTGTGTTTTTTCCCCTTTCAGCTGATGGTCCCGTTCAGGCTGCATTTCGCCGGGACTGAACTGGGATACCGTCTGTTCCTTCAACCATCTCTCACGATCTTGCCGTTTCGCTAAATCGGCCTGACGGATTTTCCATTCTTCCGGTTTAAAATGATTGAAGAATACCATCATCCGTCTGCCGCCAATCCGATAATAAGGAATCAAGCCGACATTCTCCGGCTCGGCACAGGTTGTTTTAAAATGCAATCCGTCCCCCACTCTCTTCACGATATGCCCGGCATCCGTCAACCGTTCACTCACAATTACCGGGACAGCCTGCTCGTCGGCTAAAGGAGCTGCCAACACCACCGGTCCGTTCAGGTAAGCCCTGACGGTCGAATCCCCCAAAATTCCTTCCGATCTTACCGTTTGCTTCAATACATAAGTGACTTCATCTCCCGGCGCCCATTTCCTCGAAATAGTGAGGTATTGCCCCGGTTCGGTCTCCTCTCCGACAGGTTGTCCGTTCACCGCCAGCGTATACCCGGCCTGAGCCCAGGACGGATAACGCAAATGAAGCGTAAACTTCTGCCGTTTTTTCATATCGAAACGGTATACGATAGAATCCGATTCCGGGAAACTGGTCCGCTGAGTCACCCGAATACCTCTCTCCTTCCAGTTCAATTCCGACGGAATAAAAAGATTCACAAACAGATCGTCCTGATCGTTCGTAAAGTAAATAAATTCTCCGTACCGGGCATGATTCTCGAAACCCGTCCCTACACAACACCAAAAGGCATCGTAAGGAGAAGAATACGTTTTCCGGCTTCCCGACGCCAGCGGTGCAAAATAACAAACCATCCCATCGTCAGGATTTTGTGAAGCCAGGATCTGATTATATAAAGCCCTTTCATAATAATCAGCCTTTTCTACAGTCGGCTGCAACTGGAAAAGATGTTTCGTCAGTTTCAGCATATTATAGGTATTACAAGTTTCACAGGTCTTTTCGGTCACCCGGTCACACAACTTACCCGGCATACCGAAATGCTCGGCTTCACTATTACCGCCGATGACATAAGTATGATGGTGTACGACCGTATTCCAGAAAAAATCGGCTATTGTATAATACGAAGAATCACATCCCAGTTCAAATTGCCGGATAGCCCCCACCACTTTAGGGACCTGTGTATTGGCATGTTTCCCGGACAGCTTATCTTCACGCCGTGCCAACGGGTCCATCAGCACCCGGTCATTCAAACGGTTGGCTAGCTCCAGGTATTTCCGGTCACCGGTAAGCGCATATACATCCGCCATCGCTTCATTGATACCTCCGTGTTCGCAATGCAGGATTTTAGCCACCTGTTCGTCGTTCAGCCCTTTGAATATCTTCACCCACCAGTCCGACAATCTGATCAGGATCCGATAACACCTCTGATCTCCGGTATAACGATATACATCGATCAGTCCGGCAAATAATTTATGTATGGTATAAACCGGTACCCAGCCTTCGTTCAGGTCAAAACCGTTCGAACGGATATCTCCCCGGGCAATTTCTTCGAACAAAGCCTTCGAACGGGGAAACCCGGCCAAAAATCCTGTACCGACCGTTTGCTGGCAAGAATCCAGCTCACCGATAATATAATCTAGTTTTTTCAGCAACTCCTCGTCACCGGTAGCTGCATACATCATGGCACAAGCCGATAAATAATGACCGAAAGTGTGTCCGGAAGCTCCCGAAGTTTCCCACCCACCGTATCGGGGAGCTTTGGGTTTCAAGCCGGCTTCTTCCCGAAAACCACACAAAAAACGGTCTGCCTCCAAATCCAGTAACCACTTTTTATCCAATTCCATCGCTTTCTGAAATATTCCCGGCGTCAAACGGACATCTTTCAGTGAAAAAGGATACACCTGCTGTTTTACTACCACATAGGGCTCTGACTTTTTATGGGTAGCAGCTTCACTTACCGAAAAACTGCTAACGATTCCACAAACTACGACAATTCCATATCTCAATAATCTGTTCATAGGGGATAATAATTTAAGATCAATCAAAAATAAGGCATATTATAAAGCCATTCTTCTGTTTTATTTGCATAAACTTGTACAATATTTGCTTTTTTACATATAATACAACAAAATACCTTATTTTTACCATGAATTTTATAATCATCTTATTAACAAAGTCTATGAGAGATAAAATATTATTTATTCTTTTTCCAAAACTTAAAAATATTGTATTATATTTGCCATAAACACACTAAAACACAAAATATAACATTATGCTTTACGAGACGATCATCCCGGCTACAGGTCATTCGTTTACCAAAAGGAACTTTATTTTCAAATATTTTCCGACGCAATGGCATTACCACAAAGAATTCGAGTTGACTCTGATCACGAACGGTTGGGGAAAACGTTTTGTAGGAGATGGGGTAGATGATTTCAAAGTAGGAGATATCGTACTGTTCGGAGAAAATTTACCACACTTCCACATGTGTGACAAAACTTATTATGAGAACAACGATCTTTACTGTAGTTCGGAAGTCATTCAATTCACCAGGGACATCTTTCCGGCCGATATGAATAAAATGCCCGAGTTTTCACGCATTTCCAGTCTATTGCAAACAAGCAGGCAGGGAATCTTATTTCAAAACAAAAGAATCACCGACGAAGTTACGGAAATATTTCCCCTATTGGAAAGCCTCCCCGGTATCAGCATGCTGATCAAACTTTATCAAATATTGGATCTTTTAGGAAGTAGTAAAAAATACAAATTGCTATCCGGCTTCGACTACAATTTCCAGGCCACCCAAAACCAATATAACACTCCGGTAAATAAGACTTTCGCTTATCTGATGAATAATTTCAAAGAGAACATCAGTCTCGAAGCCATCGCTTCCTATGCCGGCCAAAACCACTCGGCCCTTTGCCGGAATTTCAAACAAAGCACAGGAAAGAGTATTTTCGAATGCCTGACCGAAATCCGGATTGAATTTTCATGCAAATTACTGCTCAACTCAGACCTCAGTATTATTCAGGTAGCCTACGAATCGGGGTTCAGAAATATTTCCCATTTCAACCATAAATTTAAAGAGATCATGAAAATGACGCCCGCCGAATACCGGAAAAATTTACTGAAAGAACCCGAAGAATAATTATCTCTTATTTTAACCTTTTTTCAGTTGGAAAACACATAAGAAATAATATTCGCCCCCATCCGCAAGGCTTCCTGCCGCCTGTTTTCAGGATCATTGTGCACTTCAGGGTCTTCCCAGCCATCTCCCAGGTCGGTTTCGAGAGTAAATAAAACCACCAATCTTCCCTCTTTTACGATGCCCAAGGCTTGCGGCCGTTTCGCATCGTGCTCATGAATTTTGGGCAATCCCTGCGAAAATTTATATTTCTGATTAAAAATCGGATGTTCCCAGGGAATCTCAACCAATTCATCCTCAGGAAACACTTTTTTCATTTCCCGCCGGAAGGCCTGAGCCAACCCATAATTATCGTCTGCATGTAAAAAACCACCCCCCAACAAATACTCCCGGAGATTATGGGCTTCCACCTCTGTAAAAACAACATTTCCATGCCCCGTCATATGCACATAGGGATAATTGAAAATATCCCGGCTTCCCGGTTCGACAGTGGCCGGCTCTTTAGCCAGGTCAGTACCTAATTTATCGTTACAGAAACGGATCAGATTAGGCAGAGAAGTCGGATTGGCATACCAATCGCCTCCTCCTTTATATTTCAACAGAGCCAGTTTCGTTTTAGTTTCCTGGCTCCACAACCAGCGAGGCACAAACACAAACAAAACGATCAAAAACACCACTTTCCAAAGATGCTCCATATGTTCAGATTTAAACGCGATTCATAAAATCGATACTATGGCAAGCCACAATCCCCGCCGTCTCAGTCCGCAACCGGCTCGTCCCTAAAGTCACAGGCACAAAACCGTGGTGCCGGGCCAATACCACTTCTTCTTCCGAAAAATCTCCTTCAGGTCCGATCAGTATAACCACATCTTCCCCCGGCCGATACACTTCATCCAAGCGTTTTTTATCCCCTTCATTACAGTGGGCGATAAATTTATGGGTCTCCCGGCAAGAAGTAACCAACTGCCGGAAATCGGTCATCGGATTCAGCCGGGGCAAATAGGCTTTCAAAGACTGTTTCATCGCCGCCACAATCACTTTTTCCAGCCGTTCTTCTTTCACAACCTTCCGTTCGGAATGAGCTGCATGCAATAAGGTAATCTCATCGATCCCCATCTCAGTACATTTTTCCAGCATCCATTCGATGCGGTCTATATTCTTCGTCGGAGCAACAGCCAAATGCAGGTGAAAATTGCGCCGGCCGTATAGTTCCCGCCGATCCGTAATCCTGATCTCACATCCCCGCACTTCCGCCCGTTCGATAACTCCCTCATACCAAGTTCCTTTCCCATCCACCAACGAAACCGCTTCTCCGGCCCCCAACCTCAATACCCGTACACAATGTCTGGATTCATCCGCATTCAACGTATAAATATCCCCTTCGATATCCGGCGTATAAAATAAATGCATAACAACGATTAAATTTATCCGACAAAACTACATGTTTTCAACCATCAAACAAATTCTTACCAACCTGAATATTGAATTAATTTCATTGTATTATTTCATTCACATGAAGCGATTTTTTCATCGTTTCATGATTATTTTCGTCAAATACTCTGACTGTCGAATTACCTGCACGGTCATACTCTACCGTCATTCTTGCAAATCCATATCCACCTTTACATAACTTATTTTCAGTATCTAAATATTTCTTTTCTATTATTCTACCCCAATCGTCAAACTCAGTCTTCTCCATAAAATAACCGTTCACCAAACAGGGCTTTTCGGCTATATCCCAAAAAGCGACCTCGGTAATCATCCCTTTTTCATTATATTTTTGGGAAATAGCAGTAAAACCGCCGGTATTTATACAGGGTTTATCGTCCGTACCGAAATACACCTGTTTTACCACATTCCCCCGGTCGTCGTACTGAAAAGACAACTTTGCATAACCATCTTTCAGCAGACAGGGTCTATCATTTTCATCCCGATAAGCCACTTCGGTACAATTTCCGCGGGGATCGTATTTTTCAAGCACTTTTGCATAGCCACCTGTACGCATACACAACTTATTATTCACATCAAAGTAAGCCGTTTCTTCCCGAAAACCACGCTCATCATACTTAAAATTCAACTTGGCGAAACCTTCCTTATTCAGACCTAACCTACCATCCGTCCCCCAATAAGTCATCTCCGTTACATTTCCCCAACTATCACATACAGCAGTCATTTTAGCTGCCCCCTGGGCATTTAAACAGGGGTTTCCTTCCGTATCGGAAGTAGCTTCCTCTATCTTATTTCCCCGTTCGTCATACCTCATCACACACCGGGCCACTCCACTCGAATCGGTACATGGTTTTCCATCCACCCCCAAAAACAGAATCTCCGTTACATTTCCCCACTCATCGTATCCATAAGAAACTTTCGCATATCCTTTATTATTCAAACAGGGTTTTTCTTCTGTATCGAAGAAAGAAAGTTCAATCAATCTACCCCGCTCATTATATTTTGCAATATATTTTGCATAACCTTCATTCGGATTTAAATAAGGTTCTTTTACATTATTCAGATATACCTTCTCTACGAGATTTCCTTTATCATATTTTGCTCTCCAATTAAACCCTGCAGGTTGGAACAATTTATCTTCCAGACATGAAACGAACTGCCCTGTCTGATTCCCAGATTCATCATACTCCAGCCTTACATTCGCAATGGGACAAGGAGCTCCGTCAGCGTCCTTAAAAGATATTTTCTCTAAATTATTATTATTATCATAAGTTATCGTTACCTGGGCTATACCGATCTTATTCGGAACAAGATTTCCCCCGGCATCTACATAACTAATGGAGGAAATATACCCCTTATTATTATAAACAGCCTCTACTTTCATAACTCCTTCTTTATCCCTCACCGGCTCTCCATCGGTATCAAAATAAGCGCTTTCAATCATATTCCCATATTTATCATACCGGCCAATCCATTTTGCATACCCTTTTTTATTAAAACAGGGAGCTCCATCCACACCGTAATAAGCCATTTCAATCACATTCCCGCAATCATCGTATGTAGAAAGCAATCGGGCATATCCTTCTTTATTAAAACACAAATTACCGTCTGTCCCATAATTTGCCGTTTCGATGATTCTTCCTTGCTTATTGTACTTTGCAACACATCTTGCCACCCCTTCCCGTCCCCAGGCAAGCTGACCGTCTTTATCAAAAATCGATTCGGTAATACTATTCCCATGTTCATCGTATTCTTTCCCGATTATTCCCCCACCATTACTTAACGGACAAACCTTTTGGTCTATTCCCAGATATACACCTTTTACAATATTACCGTTCTCATCACATTTTCTGGTATAAGTCGCCCACCGCTGTTCATTCAAAACAGGATTACCTGCCGGATCGAGATAAGCGATTACCGAAATATTACCATATTCGTCATAATTATATTTCTTAGAAGCTATCCCCATATTATTGGGAAAGTTAAAACCTTCAAACCCGATAAATCTGACCAACCGGGGCCTTCCGATAGAATCCAGGACATAATCAAAGCCATAAATTCCCTTTGCATCACAAGCAGCGATATCGTCGTTACCGTTATATTTTTTAAATAACTTACGTATAATGAAACCTTGCCGGTCCCTGATTAAACGATACCGCCGGATTTCAGATTTCGAATTACTAAACATACTTTCAAATGCATTCGAAGTGATAGAAGTAAAAGAACTTGTAAGTCCGATACCCATTCCCTTATCCAATGATTTCAGATCTACATATTGCAAACTGTCCCCGGCAACATAGGCAACAATCAAAGGCTTTTGTTTGGAATTTTGATATTCAATCTCAATGACAGATTGTCCCCGTCTATCTTTTCGGCTTTCTATCTGTTGAATAGAAGAACGATCGACATATTCACTAAAATTGTGCTCTATAGGAAAACCGGCAGAATTGGCAAAAACAACTCTTTTCAGCGTGCCCTTTCCTTTCCCCAATATACTACGGTGGGTATATTCGAAACGATAATGTGTACTTCTTTTTTTTACCTGTTCCGCACTTAACTCAACCACCCCTTCCGGTATTCCCCATCTATCCACATAATCAGCAAAATATTCATTTTTAGTCCGGTAATAGTCCCACAAGATGAATAAAACGAATAAGAATAAAACAACTCCGATTCCTGTACTCCATTTACGAATCCTCAGAATACGTTCATAAGGCTGCCATAAGGTATTGAACTTTATATCCAACAAACGGGCCACAACGCGGATAAAAGCCCTTTTTTTCTTCATCGCAAATGAACCGATCCCTTCTTCCCTGACATTTATAGCCAATAATTCTTCCTGGCTTATCGCCTTTATCTGTTCATGGATACATTCTGTCTCGATGTCATTACTGTAGGGAATCCCTGAAACGACAAAAGGGATGATCTTATCTGCTCCGTGAAGTGTAGCGAAATATTTCACTTCCTTTCCGACCCAGGGCGAACGCGCTGCTTCAGGTGAACATATCACAATAAGATAATGTGAACGCTCGAGTTCATGTCTTATATTTTCTTCCAGTCTCCCACTGTCGAGATCCGTATTATCCCTGAAAACAGGCCATACTTTCTTAGGCAACCGGGTGATTTGTCTACATAATTTCGAAGGTAACTTATACCATCTTAACCGATCCTGTAACCATTTAGCCCATTTCTCATCTTCCCGTTTATAGCTGATAAAAGCGTAATATTGAAATTGCTGTTCCATCATCCACGAATTAATTCAACTATCCCTATCCTTACAATTCACCACAAACAAAATTAAAAAATACATCATTCCATTAGCCATTTACCTGTTTTTTATTCATTTTTTAAACAATTCCTCCCTAACCCACTTCACTATCCAAATAATAAGAACAGACAATTTTAAACTACTTGGCAAATAAAATACAATAATCTGCAAATATTATCCATAGTAAAAGCTCTTAAAACGTTTTAGATATGTAACATGACGTCCATAAATTAATTTCGCATCTATATACTTTAATGTACCAAAGTTGATTTGCAAATTGCATTAAAAAATGTCAGCCTACGGCGAATAGGCTGACATTAAGCTGAATTACATTAAAGTTGAACTAAAATAGCCAATCGAACAAACGATGTATAAGATGTTTAAACAAATATGCAAAATCATTTAGCAACAACCTTTCCTTTCCGTATAATTCACCAAAAATTATTCATCGTCATCTGTTTCCTGATAAGCTTTCAACAATTCCTCCTGTACTTCAGACGGTACTTTTTCATAGCCTGCAAAATTCATTGTGAAAGTGGCCCGTCCACCGGTAATGGAACTCAGAGCAGTAGAATAACGCTGCATTTCCTTCAACGGCACTTTGGCTTTGATCTTCTGAAAACCGCTATCGGCATCCATCCCCATAATCATAGCCCGGCGGGTTTGCAAATCACCCATCACATCTCCCATATCTTCATCGGGCACCAGCACTTCGACATCATAAATCGGTTCCAGAATCTTCGGATTGGCTTTCCGGAAAGCCTCGCTAAAGGCATGACGTCCTGCCAAACGGAAAGAAATTTCATTGGAATCTACCGGGTGCATCTTACCATCGTAAATACATACGCGAATATCCCGGGCATACGAACCCGTCAACGGCCCTTCTTCCATTTTTTCCATAATACCTTTCAGAATAGCCGGCATAAAACGGGCTTCGATCACTCCACCTACAATACAGTTGTAAAACACCAGTTTACCTCCCCACGGCAAATCATATTCTTCTTTTCCTTTGATCGACATCTTGCTGTCCACACCACCGATCTTATAAGTCGTCGGCTCGGGCATTCCTTCTTCATAGGGTTCGATGACCATATGTACTTCCCCGAATTGTCCGGCTCCTCCGGATTGCTTCTTATGCCGGTAATCGGCCTGGGCATATTTCGTAATGGTTTCCCGATAAGGAATCTTCGGAGCATAAAATTCAATTTGAATCTTATCGTTGTGTTCGATCCGCCATTTCATCGTATTCAAATGAAATTCTCCCTGGCCCGAAAGGATCATTTGCTTCAATTCTTTGGAGTATTCCACCAACAAAGAAGGATCCTCTTCGTGCATCCGATAAAGCACTTCGGCCATTTTCTCCTCGTCGCCCTTATTCACTGCCCGGACAGCTGTACGGAAACGGGAATTCGGATATTTGATTCCGGGAAATACATAATCACAATCTTTCTCATTCAGGGTATCCCCGTTTCTCGTTCCTTTCAGTTTCACGGTCGCTCCGAGGTCACCGGCCCGGAGTTCCGTCACTTTCGTCCGGTTTTTACCGGCTACAGCATACAACTGTGCAATACGTTCTTTAGTACCGGTAGTCATATTGATCAAATCATCCCCTTCTTTCACCGTACCGGAAACAACTTTAAAATAGTTGATATCTCCCAGATGCTGCTCGATAGTCGTACTGAATACAAAAGCCGAAGCCGGGCCGTTCACTTCATAAGGCACCAGACGACCGTCTTTCGTAAGCATTCCCGGCATGGCAGCCGCACTCGGAGCCACGTTCACCAGGAATTCCATAAAACGCCGTACACACATATCTTTTTCGGCCGACACACAGAACACAGGGAACATATCACGGGCGATCAACCCTTTCCGGATACCGGCGCGCATTTCGTCTTCCGACAAGCTCCCTTTCTCAAAATAAAGCTCCATCAACCCTTCATCGTTTTCGGCAGCCGCCTCGATCAGGGCATTATGCAATTCGTCGGCTTTCTCTTTCTCCGACTCCGGGATCGGCAATACATCGGGTTTACCCCCCTCCGGTTTCCACTGATACATCTCCATTTTCAGGACATCCACCACCTGATTGAAACCGAGCCCCTGATTGACCGGATATTGTACCAGTACCACTTTCTTTCCGAAAGAAGCCTGTGCATGTTCAAGCGTTTGTTCGAAATTAGCTTTTTCATGATCCAGCTGGTTGATGACAAAAATCATCGGTTTATTTAAATTCCGGACATGCCGGCTAATAATTTCGGTCCCTACTTCGACACCCTTGACAGCATTGACAACCATCACCGCCGTGTCGGCTACATTCAGCGCAGAGATAACTCCACCGACAAAATCATCAGCCCCCGGAGTATCGATAAAGTTCAGTTTCTGATCTTTCCATTCGGTATATAATACTGCCGGAAAAACAGAAGAACCATACTCCTGCTCCACAGGCCTATAGTCAGAGGAAGTGTTTTTGGCACTTACGCTACCTCTGCGCGGGATGACCCCGCCCTCATACATCATCGCTTCAGCAAGTGTGGTCTTACCGGAACCAGCACTGCCTACAAGAGCGATATTCTTGATTTCATTCGGATTGTAGGTTTTCATGGTAATTAATTTTAGGTTATTCGTCAAAAATGTCGACTCAATCGTTTTAAATCGGTTCACAAATTAAACAGAATTTTTCTAAAATCAAAGAAACCCTGGTTCAAATTTAACAAAATCAACTTTTCCTTAGTTAAAATAACCATTGTTATTTCTTCCTTTTTTCCGGCTAAAAAACGAGATAAGAAATGTACCGTGTCTGTATACGATTTTGTCAGTATTTGTTAATTATTAAAAAACAAATGCAGGAAAAGCGATATCAGGCGTATACAATAAAAACTTTGGCGCATTTTTTGCACAGAAGAAAAAGATAAATATCAATCGATAAATAAAAAATGGAAAATACAACAATGTTTGGAGGTAGTCTTTGGATATGGGTTATATTCATCGGCTTCACAGTTATTAGCTGGCTGATCAGTCATCAACTGAAAAGCCGGTTTCAGAAATATTCGAAAATACCCACAGCAAACGGTATGACCGGAAGAGATGTAGTGGAAAAAATGTTGCGGGATAATGGAGTGACAGGCGTTAAAATCGGTTCTGTGGAAGGGATGCTGACCGATCACTACAATCCGGTGAATAAAACCATCAACCTCAGCCGGGATGTCTATTACGGAAACAGTATCGCCGCTGCAGCCGTAGCTGCCCACGAAACGGGCCACGCCCTGCAGCACGCCAAAGGATACAGTATGCTTAAGCTACGGTCAACGTTGGTGCCGGCAGTAGAGTTCGCTTCCCATTGGGTGCAATGGATTTTGCTGGCCGGTATCCTGATGGTGAACAGTTTTCCGGGACTATTGCTGGTCGGGATCGGGCTTTTTGCCATTATGACCTTATTCAGTTTCGTTACCTTACCGGTAGAGATCGATGCCAGTCACCGCGCATTAGCCTGGCTGCGCAATTCCGGAATCACGGATTATCAAACCCAGGGATATGCTTTCGATGCCTTGAAATGGGCAGCCTATACTTATGTGATTGCAGCTCTCTCTTCGCTGGCCACCTTGCTTTATTACATCATGATCTATTTAAACAGAAGAGATTGACCTATTGCTTCATGTGACAATTTTATCAAGATTAATTCCCAATAGCAGAAACGGGATCCAATAAAACGGATCCCGTTTTTTTATTGAATATCAGCAAGAATGCTTTTGCTATATATGGGTAACCGTATATTTACATTAAAAAATAAAAAAATCTGCTACCTCCTTTCGTCCCCCTCATCGTATATATAGAGTAAAATTAGCAAATCTTATAGAATGTTGGAATACGACAATAATTACATACGCCGTCTGATACAACTTAATTTGGTGGGTGGACTTTCCCCGGAAGAAAAAGGGAAATTGGAAAATTGGATTGATGAATCGGAAGAACACCGGTTACTTTTTTACAAAATAAAAAAGCAATTGAGTGTAAATGAAATAAGAAATTATTTACAGACCGATGTAGAAGATGCCTGGAAAAAAGTGAGGGAAAAGACGTTCGGAGCTCCCGCTGTCCGTCCGCGCAGGGGACTGAAGTGGTTGAAATATGCCGCAGTGGTGTTACCGGTTTCATTATCACTGAGTTTGTGGTATACCTGGAAAGAGAAAATGGAAAATAAACAGGCAACAGTGGCCTGTTTAAGTCCGGTTTTGACATTAGATAACGGAGAAAAATATCAGTTGGATCCGGAAGAACAAACAGAAATATATGTGGATGAGGAGGTAAAAGCATACCAGGCAGGAGGAGGGTTGATTTACGATACGACAGCCCGGCAAGAAGAAAATAAATATAACCGTATCGAAGTACCCCGGGGGAGCGAGTATTGGATAGTATTGCCAGATGGGACACGGGTGTGGCTGAATGCAGCGACCGAATTAAAATATCCGGTCGCATTCCATGCAAAAGAAAGACGGGTATATCTGAAAGGAGAAGCCTATTTCGAAGTGGCTCCCGATAAAAACCGCCCTTTCTATGTAGAAACAGAAGAGGTTAAAATCCGGGTACTGGGAACGGTGTTCGATGTGAATACCCACTACACCCGTGGGGTAAGGACCGTACTGGTCGAAGGTGCTGTAGCGCTTGAATGGGGTGATCAAAAAGAAATCCGGATGAAACCCGGAGAATTAGCTGACTTTGACCGCACAACGACAGAGGTTACTTTAAAGGAAGTGGATGTCACTTCCTATATTTCCTGGAAAGAGGGATATTTCGTTTTTGAAGACGAACCCCTGGAAGAGATCATGCACACCCTGTCGCTATGGTACGATAAAGAGTTTCTTTTTGTAGGAAAACGAAGCCGGACTCTTCACTTTTCCGGTCATATCAAACGTTATGAGCGGATAGAAACGATTTTGTCGGCCATTACCGACGTGACAGGAGTGGAATTCCGGATGAACGGACAAATAATTCTAATACGCTAGATATCAACTTAATTACAAATTTATGAAAAAAAGTCGATGGTGTTTCCAGGTTCCCCGGGGATATTGGAGGAAAAGCTGGAAGATAACAAAAATGTTTTCAGTATTGATGTGTGCCCTGACTTTTTCTGTATCTGCCGCTGCTTTTGCACAACACGAGCGGGTAACTTTAAATTTCAGGCAGGCTACGGTCAGACAGGTGTTGAATGAAATTCAGCGGCAAACCCGTTTGAGTTTTATCTACAACACCGAACAAACCGAACAATTGGGACAGATTTCTGTAGAAGCCCATAATGAGAGCGTGACGAGTTTATTGGATCGTATTTTGACCGGGACCGGTCTGACCTGGAAGATTCAGGAGGATCTGATTCTGATATCCCAGGCTGGTCCGGAAACCACAGCTATACCACAAGCCCAGGAGCAGGAAACCGTTCTGCTTACCGGAACAGTTACCGATATTCAAAAAATGCCACTACCGGGAGTAACGGTGAAGATCTCCGGAACAAGTTTCGGAACTTCCACCGATGCTAATGGCAAATTCCGGTTCAGTTATCCCAAAAACAAGGCACAGATTGTATTGGAATTTTCTTTTGTCGGCATGCAGACAACTTCTGTAAAATATGCCGGTCAGAAAGAGATCGATGTGATCCTTTACGAAGATCAGAAGGAATTGGACGAGGTGGTAGTGACCGGTTACCAGGTACTGGATAAACGGACCCAGACCAGTGCCATTACAACGGTTAAAGCAGAGGATATTATGATTCCGGGGGTAACGAGCATTGACCAGATGCTGGAAGGACGTATTCCTGAAATGACCTTTATGCTGAATTCCGGAGAAGTGGGAGCTACTCCCCGTTTACGTGTCCGGGGTACTTCTACTTTGCTGGGAAACCGGGAACCCCTGTGGGTATTGGACGGTATCGTGATGACAGACCCTGTCGATGTCGATCCCGACGATTTGAATAATCCCGATTATCTGAATATTATCGGTAATGCCATTGCTGGTATCAATCCTCAGGATATCGAACGGATCGATGTGTTGAAAGACGCTTCTGCCACGGCTTTATACGGAACACGTGCAGCGAACGGAGTGATTGTAGTAACTACCAAAAAAGGACGGATCGGAAAACCGGTTCTTTCTTATTCCCACTCTTCTAAAATCACCCGCCGTCCACGCTATACCGACCGGAATATCAATCTGATGAATTCTCAGGAACGGGTACGATTCGGGAAAGAACTGGCAGACCAGCATTATATATTTCCTACCCAAATGCCGTTGGTAGGGTACGAAGGTGCTCTTTATCGTTTACAGAGCGGTCTGACAGACTACGATACTTTCCTCAACGAGGTAACCTGGTACGAACAGGTCAATACCGATTGGTTCGATATTCTGACCCGGGATGCGTATTCCCATTCCCATACGTTGAATGTAAGCGGAGGTTCGGATATCGTTCGCTATTATGCTTCCCTAGGATACGACCGGGATAACGGGGTTTCCAATACAACTTATACGGAAAGATACACCGTAACTGCCAAAATGGATGTACAGATGACTTCCAAAATGCTGATGGCAATCAAACTGAACGGTAATGTACAAAAGAAAAACCACCTGGTCTCCACCCTTGATGCGATGGATTATGCTTACAATACGACCCGGGCATTACCTTGTTTCAACGAAGATGGTTCCCTGTTTTATTACGAACGTTATAGAGGAGGATACGGAGGACAGGGAAATAAATACCTGCATTATAATATTGTCAACGAAATTGACAACAGCTCCAGCGGATATGACGGTAAGGGTATTCAGGTCGATTTAAACCTGAAATACAACATTCTGCCCACCTGGGATGTCACAGCTACCGGTTCATATTCTGTCAGCAGCACCTTACAAGAAGATTGGTGGGGCGATAAAACAGCCTATGTCGCTGCTTTGAAAAACGGGGAATACGAAGATAAACCGATACCGGGAGATGACGGAAAATGTATTCTTCCCTATGGAGGTATTTTGAAAACCAAGAATTCAGATACGGAAAATCTGACATTCCGTTTACAATCCAATTACCGTAAACTGTTCGGAGAAGATGACCAGCATTTGATTACAGCCCTGTTAGGATATGAGGTTAATATGCTACGTTCCAAATCGATGAATAATGAAGTGAGAGGCTATTTGAAAGAAAGAGGGATGCAGTTTGCCGATATGAGTTCGCTGAACCTCGACGACTACCCTTTATATAAGGAATGGCTCCAGCAAAATCACTTGGCCCTAACCCGGGGATTGACCAATCAGTTGAGTTTATACTTATCCCTGACTTATGGTTATCGGGAATATTTTACATTGAATGTAAACGGACGTACGGATGCTTCCAATAAATTCGGAAGCCGGAGTAACGAACGTTTATTGCCGGTATGGTCGGTATCCGGCATGTGGAATATACAGGAAACTTTCCTGAAAGAGGCTTCCTGGTTGTCTGAAATGCGCTTACGCATGTCTTACGGTATGCAGGGAAATATGCTGGACGGCCAGACTCCGAATATGCTGATCACTCAACAACCGATAAATTCTTATTACAACGAGAACGTCTCCAATGTATATCAGTTCCCGAACCCCAACCTGAAATGGGAAGAAACGAAGCAAACCAATATCGGATTGGATATGAGCTTTTTTAACGGACGCCTGAATATCGGTGGAGATTTTTACTACAAAAAGACTGAAAATGTCTTCTCTTGGGTAAATGTAGCTCCTACCAATGGATTGACTTCTTATATGATGAATAACGGGAGTTTGAAAAATGTCGGTTATTCGGTCACTTTGTCGGCAACTCCAGTTAAAATCAATGATTTTGCCTGGAGAATTTCTACCAGTTATTCAGCGAATAAGAACAAGACACAAACGGATGCCGTCGAAAAATACGAACTGGAAGATTATCTGGCAGGTACGGCTATCATTAGCGGAGAATCCGTCGGTACGTTTTACTCCTATGAATTTTTGGGATTGAACGCACAAAACGGAACACCGGTATTCGATGACTATACCGACCGCCGGCATTTACTGGAAGACAAAAGTCTGGAAGATGTAGTCCGTATGGTGATGACGAAGAGCGGGACCCGGGAACCGGTCTTTAGTGGTAATCTTTTCAATACATTTACCTGGAGAGGAATCACTTTATCCTTCAACCTGGCCTATAGTCTGGGTTCCAAAGTGCGTCTGTTCGCTCTGTACGAACCGATCATTTCGGGAGTCAGTGCGGAAAATAATGTACGGAAAGAGTTTGTCAACCGTTGGCAAGTGCCCGGAGATGAAAAACGTACCCGTATTCCGGCCATTATCAATCGTTCGGACGAGATGTACGATTACTATAACCGCCATTGGTCGCAGGAGCAAAGTAATAAAACCAAAACTTTTGCCTATAACCTCTGGGATATGTATGACAATTCCGACATCCGGGTAGTCAGCGGTAATTATCTGAAAATGCAGACACTGACTTTACGTTATTCCTTACAACCCAAATTGCTGAAAAAGACTCCGTTTTCTTCCGCTTCAGTTTCTTTCAGTACACAGAATCTGTTTACCATCTCCGCCAAGGCCCTGAAAGGCCAGGACCCTTCACAAGCCGGATTTGCTAAACCGAATCTTTCGGTACGTCCGAATTATACGATAGGACTAAATGTTTCATTCTGATAAAAATGATGGATATGAAAAAAATAATATACGGAATTGTAGTCGCCTTGTTTTGTTCCGGATGCGATAATTTCCTGGAAGAGTATTCGCAATCGCAGACGGTTGCCAAAAAAGTCTCTCATTTCGATGAAGTATTGTTGGGGGACGGATACTTACCTGCCCAAAACAGAGCTTATATTTCAACGGATCATGCCGGTTTCCTGAATATCATGGATGACGATGTCACTACGGTGGGAGGAAGCGGACTAGCCGTTTTCTTTTGGCCGAATTGTAGTGTAAATCTGTTCGGCTATTATGCCTGGCAATTAGAAGTAGGACGTAATCCCACGGGAGATGTATTACGGGATGACAGTCAGACCTGGCTCGATTTTTACCGGCGCATCAATGTGATGAATGTTATTCTGAAGGAAATCGACGACATCTCTGTCAGTTCTCCATCTGAAGAACTGGATCGGATCCGGGTGAAAGGAGAGTGTCATTTTATACGGGCCTCCCTTTATTTCACTCTGGTCAATCTGTACGGGAAAGCCTATAATAAGGCTACTTCGGCTACGGACTACGGAGTTCCTTTGAAATTAACGGAATATGTAGAACACGACAAAGATAAGAAAACCCAGTTTGAACGTACTCCCGTCGCAAAAATATATGAACAAATCGTAGAGGATTTGAAGACAGCGGTAAATTATTTGACGGAAAGTCCGCAAAAACGCCCCTTACACAGGGCTTCCAAAGAAGCTGCACAATTATTGCTCAGCCGGGTATATCTTTATATGCAGGACTGGCATAATGCAGCTCTGACAGCTGAAGAGCTGTTGAAAGAAGATACGCGGCTTTACCACATGTCCGCCCGGGATTCTGCCAGAATATTCCTGTCGGAAGACAATACGGAAGTTCTTTTCTCTCAGGGTTCTATGAATTTTTACAATGGGATGACCGGAAACAGAGGTGATTTTGCAGTATCTGACAGCTTGGTACAATTGTATGACCAAGAGAATGATTACCGCCGGTATTTTTTCGGAAAGAACCAGAGTACTTCTGCCAATTCATTACAATGGAAATACGATACGATCGCAGTTCCACACGTATCCGATATTTACACGTTACGGATTGCCGAAGGATATCTGAACCTGGCTGAAGCATACGCCATGGAAGATAATTTCCAGGGGGCCAACCAGTATCTGCGGTTACTCCGCGAAAGCAGAATCCGGAATTATGTACATACAACTTATACCGGAGAAAAACTGGTGGAAGAAATCCGGCTGGAACGCCGCAGGGAACTCTGTTTCGAAGGACATCGCTGGTTCGACCTGAGACGTTATGCGGTATGTGAAAAATATCCTTATAGCAAACAAATCCGGCATGCATTTAATGTATACGACGGTAATAAAAACGAATGGGACCATACCGATATTTATGTATTGGAGAAAAATGATCCGGCTTATGTGATGCAGATTCCGAAATCTGTATTGGAATACGACGAAGAACAAATGCCGGAAAATCCGAGAAACAAACGTTCTCCGCTGGGCGATGACGAATAGTTGACAATCAATAAAACAAAAGTATGAAAAAAATAGGATTATATATGCTGCTGGCCTGCCTGCTGCTGGCTTGCCAGAAAGAGGACGGGATAACCCCCGGAACCGGATTTGAAAATCTGTATACGATCCAGGATGATCCGAACGATTCCATTCAGCACAAACGGTATGAACTGTATACCACTTATGGAGTTCCGGTCTTTTTTAACGATACCATCGGAAAAGTGTTTGTGAAAACAGATGTTAACGGAGATTCGGTTTTCCGTTATGAAACCCTGGATCTGAACTGGGCATTCAACGGGACAAACAGCGGATCGGTCACCTATCAGGTGACCCGGCTGACCGATCCCGGACTGATGATGAAATCTTTACGTTTTGCGGAAATTTTTCTGAAAAACAGCCAACAGGCACTTTATCCATATGCATTGTGGCTGACAGAAAAATGTTATCAACTATCTTCTGCAGGAGTGGAACAAAAAGAAATAATCAGCCGTTACCGGAACCTGATGTTTTCCTGGATAGATCAGATAAACGAAGAGGATATGCTGGAAAAAGCCGCCGGTTACCGGAATGAAATCGTGAAACTAAAGGTTCAGAATTATAGTGACGAACTGAATGCTTTCAATAATATGTTGGATGAAAGTCTATATGATAAAAATTGGGGGAAGTTTTACCCGGACGAACGTATTCCTTATTGGATAAATTCGGCCGGTTTACAGTCTTGGTCTCCTTGGCCGCTAGTGGAAGAATGGGAACAGGACAGCAGTTACCGGAAAGAGATGATGACCTATGGAAATGTTACCAATCCGAATTGGCCGGAAGGAGTCTGGACGGATGAAGAATTTGATAATTATGCCCTCTATTGCCGGGGACTAGTCGGAGCATTGGGGTTTGTCAGCTATGATCCGGGGTATGGAAACCGTTTTACGCCTAGAAATACAGATGTTGATCTGGAACTTTACCTGGAGGAGATGATGAAATATCCCCGGAAACAATTTCTGGAACGCTGGGAAAGTTCCCCGCTTGTGATTAAGAAATATGAAATCCTGTATGCCATCATCCGGGACGAGTTAGGTGTTGAATTATAATACTGAATTGTATATGAAAAAGATCGAATATTTTTGTTGTCTGCTAGGGCTGGTATTGACAGGACTGGCTTGTCAGGATGACGATGAGACGACTGTGATCTCGAAGCCGGAAGGGATTACCTACGGTACGGTAACGGATAAAGGAGGAAATGTTTATAAAACCCTGACCATAGGAAACCAGACCTGGCTGGCAGAAAATTTCCGTTACCGTCCGGACGAAGCTACAGCTGCCGATCTGGTGACTTACGGAGAATCATACGGAGGCACTGAGCGTGCCATATTGGAAGGTACAAATATGAATAGTTACCAAACTTTTTGCCGGAATTATTCCGGTCGGAAATTTCTGCTCTATCTGCGCGAACAGCTTTTGGCTGCCGATGAGGCAGGCCGTTTGAATACGAGCAGTCCCTACGGAGTAGACTGGATTGTGACACAAGTAGGCAACTACACCATTCCTAACCTCCTGTCTTATAATATGCACGATGATATTAAAGATGAATTGATGGCCATATGGAATGATGCTGTAAATTATTATTTTAAGGTCGACCAGGATTACCTGACACGTTTCGGTTACCTGTATTCGTATGAAGGAGCTTTAAAAGCCGTAAAAGAAGGAGCTCCGGAAGGATTTCATTTGCCCACTGACGCGGAATGGATGATGCTGGAACGTCATTTGGGAATGGATGCCGGAGAATTGGAGGGCCTGGAAAATTGGAGAGGCCACGCAGGTGAGCTATTGAAAACAGGAGAACAAGGAATCGGATTTGATGCCTTGTATGGCGGAGCTGCCGTATATGCCTTGTCAACAGCCTACAATTCCCGTTATGTGTATAAAAATGAAGGTGCTTACTTCTGGAGCAGTGATCAGATTGTAATATCGGACAGTTTATCTAACGGAATCGTCCGTAACATATCCCTGTATCATTCCGGAATCCGGCGCATGACAAGCCGTTTAATCAGTACAACTGAAAATGTACGCCCCTCTTATAGTGTTCGATTAGTAAAATAGAAAAAACCAAACTCATATGAAAAATATATTCCTGATTGTTTTTTGTCTGCTTGTTTCGACAGTGTGGGCTAAAGAAGAAAAGAACAAACGTATCCAGTATTGTACTACTTTGGAAGAGGCCATGCAACAGGCCGCCCGGAAACATAAACCGATTTTTTTCAATTGTTATGCCGGATGGGCCGGTCCTTCGGTACTGATGGACTCTGTCGTACTGACAGATCCCGATTTGGTTTCGTTTATTCAGAAACATTTCGTCAGTTTACGTGTGGATATGCCCAAAACCCAAGAGGGACGCAAACTGGCAGAACGTTACAGGGTAAAGTTTTATGCCCATTATCTGATTTTGGATGAAAAAGGAGAAATCATACACCGGATTTCCGGAGGAGCCAAAGCTCCTGAATTTAAAGAAAAATTGAAAGCAGGCCTGAATCCAAAAACCTCATTGGCGGGAATGACCCGGCATTATGAAAAAGGTGACCGGTCATTTAAATTTTTAGCAGCCTATGCCGGCACATTGAAAACGGCAGACGAAAATGAGAAATTTCAGGAAGTAGCTGACTATTATTTGGAGCATATCGATTCTGCCGGTCTCTATTTGCCACAGTCGTGGGAAATCCTTTGGAATAAGGGGAAAAGATATGACAGCGAATGGTTCCGTTTTATCTATGACCACAGAAATGAGTTGGTGGAGAAAAACGGAGAGAAAGTACTGAATTTTATAGTACAGGTACTTTTTCATCAAGTTTATCCTTACATGATGTTTGAAAAAGTATATGATATGGATTTCATTTCAGAAATAGAACAAAAAGCCGGTCACCTGGAATTTACTTCACTTAACCGGGACCAATTGTTGGATATGTGTAAGATTCTGCATTTCAGACAACAGAAAAAGTATTCGGCAATGCTGGACCTCTGGGGAAAAATGGTCCCGAACCTGCCGAATGAAGCCTTGAAAGTCAGATATGACGCTACATTGGGACGTTTGCAAGATATGAACGAGACTGAAAAAAAACAGGCAATCGCTTATCTGAAAGAAAGAATGGCAGGAATGACAGGTTCAACCCTGGAACGCTACCGTCAAATTGTAACTGAATTGTCAGACTATCAAGGAATACGGTTTGAAACAGGTGGTCTGCAGGAAGCCCTGGCAAAAGCCCGGAAAGAAAACAAAGCGGTTTTTGTCGATTGTTACACCAGTTGGTGTGGTCCCTGCAAAATGATGAGCTCTAAAGTCTTTCCGGATAAGCAAGCCGGAGACTTTTTCAATCCCCGTTTTATCAGCCTTAAAATCGATATGGAAAAAGATGAAGGCAAAGAACTGGCTCAAAAATGGAACATTCGTGTATTCCCGACTTATCTGATTCTGGATCCTCAGGGAGAAATCGTGTATACTTCACAGGGATACATACCCGCCGAAGAACTGATCAGGCGGATGAATGAAGGACTGGAACAATGGAAAAATAATATAAAAACCGGAAAATAACGAGCATATGATACACAAAATCTTACATCGATTATATATGGGAATTGTTACAATCGGCTGTACAATGCTATGGACTTTGTCCGGATGCGATAACGATACGTTAGATAGCTTTTTACAATTCTCTGATGATAATCTTTTACTAAGAGCGGCCGGTGATACTGTTGTCATTGACGTGACTGCCGGGTCCGGATGGGAAGCCGAAAGTATGGCTGATTGGTGTACTGTGGAAAAAAACAGGGAGAACCCTGAAGGAAAGTTGGTCATCCGGGTTAGTCCGTCGGATGACATATACGAAAGAGGAACGGCTGTAAAAGTAACTTGCGGAGACAATGTAATGCGTTTGGCTGTGCGTCAGGAACCGATGGTATTTGAAGTGACGGACGGCAAGAAATCGTTGGCTTTCAATAAAAGAGTTAGCTACGATACCCTGAAAATTCATACCAATATGGATTGGAAAGTAGAAATTGCCGATACGACAGGTTGGTTACAAGTTGCAGATACCGTGGGTTCGGGAGATTCCGAACTGGTTTTTATAACTACGGATAATAGCCAGAAAAAAGAAAGATCGACAACCGTTCGTTTGAAATACGGCGTACGTACAATGAAATTAACCGCTTCCCAGAATGGAGGGATCCGGGCAGACGGAAATGTCCAAAAACACCAGGGAGAACGTGAACTCACAAACGGCTTTAACCTGATTTTTCTGGGAGATGGCTTTACGTCCGATGATCTGATTGCAGAAACGGGAGTATTCGACCTGGCGGTAGAAGAAGCTTGTGAGGCCTTATTTACTGTCGAACCCTATAAAACTTACAAGGAATATTTCAATGTTTGGTCAGTGGCTTGCGAATCACAAGAGCGCGGGGCCGGAACTTCCGAGTCAGGAAATACAGCATTATTCAGTTACTTTAACGAAGATAACCGCATCATCGGAAATAATACAACGGCTTTCAGTTATGCAAGCAAAATATTGGGAATGAATGACGCCATACTGCAAACGAATTCCGTCGTCATTGTATTGGTCAATGACGAACGTTATGGAGGCTCGACTTATTGGTTCGGCGACCCGACTGATAGAAATGATACTGATTACAGGACAATCAGTTATGTCCCTTTGAACAGAGATATTCAATTACCGGGAGGATTCACCAACATTTTTCTGCATGAAGTCGGTGGACACGCTATCGGAAAACTGGGAGACGAATGGTCTACCGAACAGTTGTTTACTACTGAAGATAAAACTTTAATAACTTATTATAAAAATTACAGGTTATATTGTTATAATGTAGGACTACCAACAAGTGAAAGGCTGATAACTTCTTATCCGGAGATGAGTTGGCAGTTTTTCCGATATGTCAGTGGAAGCACAGCTCGTTACAGCGAAGTGTTGAAGCCTGCTGACGGAGGCTATGGATGTGTCAGTGATATTGCTAACAAGGCATTTGTTTCTCATTGTGAAGAAGAGAGTTGTATGATAAACAACGTACCTTATTTCAATGTTGCTTCGCGATATGCTATCGTACAATGGCTTTTGTTCCGTCTCAACGTATATGAATACTCCCCTCAAGGCATGACCGGATTGGTTAATTACTTTTTCGAACATGACCAATATGAACTACCGGCCGACTATACCGTATCGGACAGACCACCCCTTCCGATGCCGGCTCAGGTAAAATAAGAAATAGAACTTCAAGCCGAATAAAACATCAGATCCTGTCATAACTTACCGGTTAGCCGGAAACATTATGGCAGGATATCTTTTTAGAAATCTGTATAATCATAACTAACAGCACCAGATTTTGCAGTCGATTTTTTAAATAACGGAAAGCATTCTTCTTATGGGTTTTGACAGTAAGCACAGACAGATTCAGCAGTTGGGCTATTTCCTGATTTTTCTTACCCTCTAAAGATAAAAGAATGACCTCCTGGCTACGTTGCGGCAATTCACCGATGGCTGCGTACAACTCCCGCAATATTTCTTCCTCTTGCACTGAAAAATCGGGTAGTTTTTGTTCATAAAGCACATGTGCCATGTATTTTTCTTCGACTGCCCGGTGTTTCCAGTAATCTGCACAACGGTTCGAGACGGCTTCGTACAAATAAGCTTTAAATCCGTTGATAGAATTGTATTGTTTGTTACTTTCCCAGATATTGATAAAGATTTCCTGCACGATATCTTCAGCCACCTTGTGGTTTTCCACTCTGCGTTCTGCAAAAAGGACAAGGTAACTATAAAATTGCTGAAAGAGTTTATGATAAGCTTGTTCGTCTTTCAAGTTAAAGCGCTGCAAAAAATCTTTCTGTTCGCTCACAGTGTCTTCCGTCGTTTTACCGAACAAAATAAAGGATTAATAATAGATTTTCCAATTTATATTCCAAATTCTTTTGAAAAACTGTGTCAGCAAAGTCCATACTTTATTCTTTTTCTTCGCTGACACAGTTCAAATTACAACTTCAATGTCCAGGGACACCTTCTCTTATGGCTGTGGTTTCTTAAATTCCTTGAATACCCGCTTTATCTCATCGACATAGTCCAGTTTTTCCCAGGTAAAAAGTTCCACTTCTTTCTCAACCGTAGGCCAATAATTCGAAGTGAACACTTTTTTCACTATTTCGGGTTTGCGTCCCATGTGCCCATAACTGGCAGTCTCCTGATAAATCGGATTACATAATTTCAAGCGTTCTTCGATAGCCCTCGGACGAAGGTCGAAAATCTCGCTGACTTTCCCGGCAATCTCTGCATCCGTTAAACTGACTTTCGAAGTACCGTAAGTATTCACATACACTCCTACAGGACGGGCAACGCCGATCGCATAGGAAATCTGGATCAGGATCTCGTCGGCTATCCCCGCTGCTACCATATTTTTAGCGATATGACGGGCAGCATAGGCAGCAGACCGATCGACTTTCGAAGGGTCTTTTCCGGAGAAAGCTCCCCCACCGTGGGCTCCTTTCCCCCCGTAGGTATCGACGATAATCTTACGCCCTGTCAGCCCTGTATCTCCATGAGGACCTCCGATCACAAATTTACCGGTCGGGTTGACAAAAAGAATGACATTTTTATCGAATAAAGCCTGTACCCGTTTTGGCAACAGGGCCTTTACCCGGGGCAGCAGAATATCGACGATATCTTTTCTGATCCATTCCACCATAGCCTCGTCGGCTTTCAGCTGGGCTTCCGGCGTTTCGTTGGCCGGCTTGATGAAATCGTCATGCTGGGTAGAAATGACAATCGTATGTATACGGACCGGTTTCCCTTCATCACCGTATTCAATGGTCACCTGTGATTTCGAATCGGGACGCAGATATTGCATCAACTGACCCTCTTTCCGGATTTGAGCCAATTCTTTCAGTAAAAGATGGGCTAATTCCAGGGACAACGGCATATAATTATCGGTCTCGTTACAGGCATAACCGAACATCATCCCCTGATCACCGGCTCCCTGTTCCATCGGATCTTCACGCACCACTCCCCGGTTGATATCCGGCGATTGTTCGTGGATCGCAGAAAATACCCCGCAACTATTTCCGTCGAACATATACTCACTCTTGGTGTAGCCGATCTCATTGATCACTTCACGGGCCACTTGCTGCACATCTACATAAGTCTTTGTTTTAATCTCGCCTGCAATGACAGTTTGTCCGGTTGTCACCAAAGTTTCACAGGCTACTTTTGCTTCCGGGTCGAACGCCAGAATCCGGTCGAGCACTGCATCCGAAATCTGATCGGCAACCTTATCAGGATGCCCTTCCGATACAGACTCTGAAGTAAATAAATATCCCATAATTTAATTGAAAATTGAAAATTGAAAATTGAAAATGTACTATACGCAATCAATATCCAATCGGTTAATTATATTACGGGAAAGGCAATGGATGGTTGAATTCAGAAGTATATGCATTTTAGCAATTTTTTTCTGTGGTTGCAATCAGCCAAATCTTTCCACAATGACGGGACAAAGATAGGAAGGAAAAAGGTAAAAGTAAAAAGTTAAAGGTTAAAAAAAAGCAGAAAGAAGAAAAGCGCATCATTCGGGTTTTATTATTAATTTTGCGGCCTAGATTCAAAGTATCGTTATGGCATTCTTATATAATATTGGAATTCAGGCATATCATCTGGCTATACAATTGGCAGCTCCCTTCAATGAAAAAGCAGCCCTTTTACGTAAAGGCAGAAAAGAAGTCTGGAAAAAAGCAGCCGGTATACAACGGGGAGAAGGTCGTTTGGTGTGGTTTCATGCCGCTTCTTTGGGCGAATTCGAACAAGGCCGCCCGGTGATCGAAGCCTTGAAGGCCGCAGAACCGGCAACCCAAATCCTGCTTACCTTTTTTTCGCCCTCAGGTTATGAAATCCGCAAAAATTATACCGGTGCAGATTACATCCTTTATCTGCCGGGAGATACGCAACGCAATGCGGTCCGCCTGATTGAAAAATTCCGTCCGGATGCAGCGGTCTTTATCAAATATGAATTCTGGTTCCACTACCTGAACGAACTGAACAAACGAAACATCCCGGTATATCTCATCTCAGCCATTTTCCGTCCCAACCAGCCTTTTTTTAAAAGTTGGGGAAAACTCCACCGGCGGATGCTGGGATGCTTCAAAGAATTGTTCGTGCAGGACGGGCAATCGGTGGAATTACTGAAATCCATCGGCATAAAAAATGTCAGACTGACAGGAGATACCCGTTTCGACCGGGTAAAACAGATCGCGGAAAATGCAAAACAAATCGCCAAAATAGAGCAATTCTGTGACGGCCGCCCCACCATAGTCTGCGGCAGCACCTGGCCACCCGATGAAGAAATTCTCCTGGAATATATCAACTGCCATCCGGACGGTTATAAATGGATCATCGTCCCTCATGAAATCGGGGAAAATCACATCAAAGCGATTCTGGACAAATGCAGGAAGAAGGTAGCCCGCTACACCTCGGAAAATACCGATTTGGCCGGTAAGGAGGTATTGATTATCGATTGTATCGGTCTGCTTTCATCGATCTACCGGTATGGAAAGATCGCTTATATCGGCGGAGGTTTCGGGGTCGGTATCCACAATACCCTTGAAGCTGCCGTGTATGGCATACCGGTAATTTTCGGACCCAAATATCAAAAATTCAACGAAGCGGTCAGCCTGATCCGGGAAGGCGGAGCTTTCAGCATTTCCAACGGGGCAGAACTTTCGGAGATTCTGAACAGCCTGATTCAGCATCCGGCAATTGCAGAAACCGCCGGACAAAAGGCATTGGAATATGTGAACAGCCAACTGGGTGCGACAGCAGTAATCAGTGAAGCACTAAGCACTACAATTTAGAGAGGACACGATCAAAAGGTGGATATAAAATCCCTTTTTCGGTAATGATTGCCGTAATCAATTCATGACGGGTCACATCGAAAGCAGGATTATACACCTTTATTTCCGGAGGTGCCATCCGTCGGGTATACCATTTTTCTGTGATTTCACCGGCTTGCCGTTCTTCAATGGGAATATATGCCCCATCCGGACATTTTAGATCAACTGTAGAAGTCGGTCCAAGTACGTAAAAAGGAATTCCATAATATTTAGCTAAAACAGCAACTCCGGAAGTACCTATTTTATTAGCAACATCTCCATTAGCCGCTATCCGGTCGCATCCCACCAAAACAGCCTGCACCTTTCCCTGTCCCATCACACAGGAAGCCATATTATCACAGATCAAAGTGACATCGACTCCTGCTTTCTGAAGTTCAAAGGCAGTCAAACGTGCCCCCTGTAACAATGGACGGGTTTCATCTGCATACACTTTAAAATGATAACCACGCTCCTGTCCCAAATAAACAGGAGCCAAAGCCGTACCATACTCTGAAACAGCCAGATGTCCGGCATTACAATGAGTCAGCAGCCCCATTCCCGGTTGTAAAACACTTAATCCCCATTCCCCGATACTCCGGCAAGCAGCCGCATCCTCTGCCCGGATAGCTTCCGCCTCCTGCTGCAATTTTATCTTTATTGTATCAACCTGCTGATCCTGCAATGACAAAACACATTTTTCCATCCGGTCCAAAGCCATAAATAAATTTACAGCAGTAGGACGTGAAGAAGCCAGGTATTTTTTTACCTCCGTAAATTTTTGAAAAAAAACGGAAAAAGACTGTTCCCCGAATTGTTGTGCACAAACCGCCATGCCATAGGCAGCAGCAACTCCGATGGCCGGGGCACCCCTCACCTTCAGATGATAAATGGCTTCCCAAATCTCCTCCGGAGTATATAAGCGGAGATATACTTCCCGGCTGGGCAATTGCGTCTGGTCGAGGATAATTACAGCCGACTCTTCCCAATCGACACTTACCGTCGTCAGGCCGGCCAAACCTTCACTTTTCATTTTTCTTTCATCCATTCGTTCAGCGTATCGAGCAAATCTTCTTTCGACACCGGATCGAAATCTTTAATCCGGCAAGCATGGCTCATATCCCCTCTTACGTATTTACGGCATTTTCCGTTTTTCTTCAAATCGACGCCGGTAGCATACCAGGGATCACTTCCGCCGTATACAAACAAAATCCGCTCGGCATCCGTCTGCAACCATTCGTTGATCGCCTTCATCTGTTTGTCATTAAAAGGCTTTTTTTCAACACCTTCAGGCATAGTGAATGAAAAGTCGATATCTTTATCGTCTTCGGGTAAGAATTTCTTGAACGGTTTTATTTTATAATCATACATCCCGATCTCGGTCAAAGCAGCATAAAAAAACGGTTGCATGCGGACGATGTACTTATCTTCAAAAAAATCAGGGGAAGACACTTTCACCAGGTATTCGAAGATCTCCTCCCAATCGGCACTTTCCTGATCGGGAATATCGGCACAATTATTCCCCCACTGCCAAAACGCAAAAGGATATTCCAGAATCATCAGCTGCAAGGCCCGTTTGGTCCCTCCCACCATCCGGTAGGTATATTTCTTTTCGGCAGCCAGTTCCTCAAGCATAGGAAGCAGCGTATCGAGATGTTCGAAACACATGGTCTGAAAATCACGGATCGTATAATGACAGGTATTCAGATCCTCCCAGTTAAAAAGCGCTTTCACCCCACTCTTCGCCGTCCCTAACCGGTTCAGGAATTTATCCAAACGGGGATCTACATACTCCAGATTCAGGGGAGCCACATACGGTACACTGATATCCACATCGGCCGGGTAAAAATAACGGTGAAATATCGTCGTCTGTCCTCCTTTGCTGATTCCGGTACTGATCCATTTCGATGCCGGATAAATTTTCTGCCTGATAGCCTGTATAATCTCGTGCTGGTCATCGGCAGCCTGCTTGATGGTCAGGTTTTCCCAGGGAATCCCTCCTTCCGGCACACTTTGATCGAAAAAACGGTGCTCTATCGTCAGCTGATTCCCTTTCAGGATATTAGCCAATTCACCTTCTTCCGACGACCAGATATTATAGCCTTCCAACTCGACGATTACCGGAGCATCCGATTGTTTATGCCCCAGCAACACCCGTTGCCGGAAAGTCCCTTTCGCGGGATCGGAATGATCGACCGGCTGCTCGAACCAGAATTGATAATACTCCTGAAAAGGCTTTACATCCAGTTTCTGAATCTCACTAATCTGTGGTATCTGTTGCAACTTTTCATAAATCCCATCTCCGGCCCATACCGCCAGGGTAAACCATACACAAACAAAAGTAGTTAAGAGTTTTCTCATAATTCAAATAATTTAAAACATCATCCAATCTCCACCCTTAGTCGGGACTTATCTCAACGGGGACAAGGTACGAAAAAAAGGCAGAAAGTAAAAAAGTAGCATGCAAAAAGTAAAAGACAAATGCTAAAAAGCGATCCGTAAAAGCAAGAAATCCATTTGCCGGCAGGCAAGAAATTGATTAGCTTTGCGACAATTATCAAAACAGTTTATAATCCAAATCCGGAACAGTCTATGAAGATATCCATAAAGGCAGCTATAGCTTTGAAAACAAAGGCTTTGACAGGAGGATTATCCCTACTGTTTCTTTTAGGCGGATGTCATAAAAAAGTAAACTACTTTAACGGGGAGATCATAACCGTGAAAGATATTCCGGTAAGCGACACGCTGACCGGGGAACGGCTGCTGCTGGACAGTATCGACACCGGAATGCTTTCGCTCTGCGACACGACCTTATTCTTTATGGGACACAGGACTCCCGATTATCATTACTATTGTTTTAACACCGACGGACGATTTATCGCCGGTTATTTTCAGAAAGGAAGAGGTGCCGATGAATATTTCAGTATTACCCCCATTATTCAGAAATATAAGGAGAATGGCGAATGGAAAGCGTTGTTTACAGCCATAAATGAAGAGAAAGCCGGGATATTCAATATAACGAAATCCCTGCAACAACGCAAGACGGTCTGTGATACGATCTTCGATTTCCGATGGAGGGATAAATCCTCCCGTTCTTTTATGAGTGTTTTCATATACGATGAAAACAATATCCTGGCTTATAAACAAGCGGAAAGACGCGAAAATACGAAAACCGATGTCGATCCGATGCCTCAATGGTTACTGATAGACCGTCGTACCGGAAAAATCAATAAAACCTACGACTTATATTCCGTTTCCAAAGACCTTCCTGCACAACAGGCATCGGACAATCGCTTCTTCTCATCGCTGAACCTATTGAACAACGACCGTACCCGCATGGTCATGACCATGTCCCTGGTACCCCAACTCAACATACTGGATTTAGAAACAGGAATATTAAAAGGGTACCGGATCGAAAACCAACCCACACTTGAAAATCTGGCCGAACAAAGCAACGATTTGAGGCAATACTATGGCTTTCCCGAGATCGACGACCGGTTTATTTATGTTCTGTATCTCGACCGGAATTTTATGAAACGTGAGGAAAACAAAGGATGTACCTTGTATGTTTTCGATTGGGAAGGTCAGTTGGTGCACAAATTATATATCCCGGAAGGAATCGATCAAATCCAGGTAGATGCCAAAAACAGATTATTATATGGAGTTAATTTGCAAATGGAAGAGGTATATCGTTATCCGTTACCATTTTAATTCAGTCTATCGGGTCCTTGAGGCCATCGGACTTTATGAACTTTATAAATGCTAAGCGACATGAGCTATTTCACACCCTATAAAGAACATTACAAAGCCCTCATCCGTTTGGGTATCCCCATTGTCATCGGACAAATCGGTATTGTGGTGGTAGGCCTGGCCGATAATATGATGGTGGGACAATATGCCACTCTCGATCTGGCTGCAGCTTCATTTGTCAACAGTGCCTTCAATATTCCCATTCTTTTCGGTCTGGGTTTTTCTTATGGTCTTACTCCCCTGGTCGGACAATTTTTCGGCCGTCATGACAAATATCATGTCGGTCAACTGCTACGCAACAGTCTGTTGGTAAATCTCTTCATCGGCTTGCTCCTGACCCTGGCGATGACAGTAGTATGGTTCAATATCGACCGGCTAGGACAGCCTGAAGAATTACTCCCGTTGATCCGGCCTTATTTTCTTCTCCAGCTGGCTTCTCTGGTATTCGTCATGTTATTCAATTCTTTCAAGCAATTCGCCGACGGTATTACGGATACCAAAACGCCCATGTACATCATGATCTCCGCCAATCTGGTGAATATTGCCGGGAATTATATACTGATCTACGGAAAATTCGGACTACCGGCCCTGGGTGTCGTAGGAGCAGGCATTTCCACCTTAACGGCCCGTATCCTCATGTTTGTAGCTTTCGCCGTCTTATTTTACCGCAACCTCCGTTACCGCCGCTATCTGGTCGGTTACAAACGGGGTAAATACAATTTCACCGATATCCTCTCACTCAATAAAATGGGTTGGATGGTCGGTTTACAGATGGGACTGGAAACTGCCCTGTTCAGTATTACGGGAATTATGATCGGTTGGCTGGGAAGCATTGCCCTGGCCGCCCATCAGGTGATGGTGGCTATCTCAACTTTAGGTTTTATGATCTATTACGGAGTCGGAGCAGCGGTATCTGTACGGGTGAGTAATTATTTCGGCCGTCAGGAGCTGCTCCATGTGCGCCGCACGACGATGGCAGGCTTCCACCTCATTCTTTGTCTCGCTGTCTGTGCCTGTACTGTGTTCTTATTTTCCCGGGAACTGATCGGATATCTATTCACCACCTCCGAAGAAGTCATCCGGGTCGTATCCACCCTGGTCTATATCCTGCTGGCCTACCAATTCGGGGATGCCCTTCAGATTACCTATGCCAATTCCCTCCGCGGTATCGGCGATGTGATCTCCATGGCTGTCATCTCTTTTATCGGTTACTTCCTGATCGCCATGCCCGTATGCTACATCTGCGGCTTTGTACTCGAGTGGGGTATCACAGGAATCTGGATCGGCTATCCGATAGGGCTTACCCTGACCGGAGTCATGCTTTGCGGAAGGTACTACTGGAAACTAAAAACTAAAACTCAGAGCACAGAATTTTATTGATTTCCCGGTATCCTTTTTCCTTATCGGCAAAATGCACGGTATGGAAACCCAGTTGACGAGCCGCATCGACATTTTCCTTCAGGTCGTCGATAAAGAGCGTGTCTTCGGGGTATGCCTGAAAACGGTCGATCAGGATCCGGTAAATCTCTTTTTCGGGTTTAATCAGTTTTTCGTGAGCCGAGATGATCTGGCCCTCGAAATACCGAAAGACCTCCCGTTCTTTCAGGTAGTCATAAAATTCCAGGGACATATTGGAAAGGCAGAATAAACGGTAACCTTTACCGGCCAACTCTTTAATCAGACATTGTGTTTGGGGAATATCCCGCAACGAATGTTTGATAAATTCGACAAAATCCCAACATTCGGCATAAGGACGTCCCGAAAAAACACTCATTTCCCGAACGATATTCACCTGATCGATCGTCCCCCGGTCGTAATCGGGCCAAAATTTCCGGAAAAACCCCCTTTCAAACAGACTCACCGGCATTGCACGATCACCGGTATATTCTTCCATCAAACGTTCGGGACTCCAATCGACCACAACTCCACCCAAATCAAAAACCACATTTTTCATATACTTGTCATTTTTCAATCATACCTATTTTCGATATCTAAAGTTACAAAACTTATACCAACTTATCCGCTCACTGAAAAATCTATCCGGCAAGTGGATTAAAAATCCACAATTACCCCGACAGAGGGTAAAACCGTTCCGCCCAATTCATTTTTTATGCTGCGCATCTGATAATAACCTTCCCGGTCAGGATCTTTGCGATAGCTTCCGTCGGGATTTTCGACAGGCACCAGCTCATCGGGACCTAAAGCTTTATAGTTATAGATATTCTGAATGTCCGCATAAAATATCAACGACCACTTTCGAAAGAAAAAACTCTTATCCACCCTGACATCCAGTTGATGGAAAGCCGGTAATCGCTGTGTATTGAAGCGCGAATAATCATAATAAGGCTGATGTTTGGCCTCCCAGGCTTCTATCCGTGCCGAAGTCTCCCGATCATAAGGCGTATAAGGCCCACCCGCCACATATCTCCATTTAAACCCCAAATCCCAACTTTTACCTATCCTACGGGTTGCTGTCAGAGAGAATATATGGCGGTTATCCCAACTACTGGGTATATAACGACGGGTATTCTGCAAATTTTCATCCAACTGTTTAAATTCGGAATAATACCAGGTATAAGCCAACGAAGCAACGACACCATAAAATTCCTGGGTTCTGAGCATCAATTCCAGCCCATAAGCTCTCCCTTCTCCGACGGGTCGAACCGCTTCGTCACCCACCGCCACATAGTCGGTACCTTTATTGGCCAAAGCAACCGAATCGGTCAGGGATACGGGATAATGATCGTAAGTCTTGTAAAAACCTTCCAGTGTAATCCGGGTAGTCGTTCCCGGACGATACTCAACTCCCAGTACATAATGATCGGCTCCGATATATCCGGTCTTATTCCGTTTATTCACCAGAACTCCCCCGGCGTCTGCAAAACCCAGCGTCGTATAGGCAGGCAACTGATAATACCGGCCGATATTGCCATTTAGCGACCAGCGTTCGTCGAATGCATAAGAAAATGAGAAACGGGGCGATATTTGCCGGTAAAGAGCAGCTGTTTTACCGGTATAATTACATCCGTCCGCCCGGAGTCCCAGGGATAAAGCCAGCCGTTCGGAGAAAAAAGACCGGGACACCTGGCCGAAGACCGCCCATTTCCACATATTCAAAGCCCGGGAATAATACTGATCGATAGCTTCTCCCGCAGCGAACAGCCGCCGGGCCGTAGTATTGTCATAGTGGGCATATTCGATACCTGCCCCAACCTGAAGTTTAAACCCATTCGCTGCATAACGATGATGCTCGAAACGGAATTTATTTTCCGATTCTCCAGAGCGATAGTCGATTGTTTTGGGATTATGACGGTCATTGCCGGTGTATTTCTCGACCTTATTGTACAATCCACTCCGGCTTAGGACGAAAAAGTGATACCAGTTATTGCCGTAATGCTTAAAGGTCGTTCCCAAAGTATAACTCCATTGCCGGCTTTCCGGCAACCAATCGAGCAAATATTTCTGATGATCGTCGGGATTCTTCAGGTCGGTATTCAGACGGTTGATATCGTATCCGCCAATACCGAGCAAAGTCCATTCATTCCGGGCATTCAAACGGGTGACCGTCTTGAATTGCATATCATTATACACCGGAAGAAAAGGCAAACCGATGATACCGAACAACATCTTCAGATAACTTCGCCGGGCCGAAACAATAAAAGTAGTCTTTGGAGCCAACGGACCGTCCAAAGACAGGCCGTAATCAGTAGCACCGAAAGTAACCCGCGTCTTCACCCGGTCGGGATTTCCCTCGATCTGTCGAAATTCGAGCATAGAACTCATCATATTACCATAAGAAGCCGGGAAGGCACCGGAAAAGAAATTTACCTCTTTGACAAAATCGATATTCACAATACTGACTACCCCACCGGAAGCCCCCTGAGTAGCGAAATGATTTAAGATGGGCAATTCAACTCCGTCCAGATAAAACCGGTTTTCAGCAGGCCCACCACCCCGGACTACAAAATCATTCCGGAATGCAGGCGAAGACAATACCCCCGGCATGGATTGTACTACTTTGGAAATATCCCGGTTGCCTCCGGGATTTTTTTCAATCTCCGCAATTCCTATCCGCTGAATGGAAACCGGAGTTTCTACTGTTTTACGGTAAGGACTGGCTTTGACTACGACCTGTTCCAAAGTAGTCGATGCAGGTTCCAAACCGATATTTTCCGTTCTCTCTCCGGCAGTACCCAACAGAAACCCTACTGTCACCAAAGTCTGATAACCGATACTACTCACCTCCAAGCGGACAAGTCCCGGAGGAACATTTTCCAACCGGAATCTTCCCTCCTCATCCGTCGCTCCCCCCAGAGTCGTCCCATAAACTACGACATTCGCAAATGGGATCGCCTCATTGCTCGCCAAATCGAAGACTCGTCCTTTAACGACACCTTTATTTTGTGCCTGGACAGCTGGTCCGATACCCAGACAAAATAAAAATAATACGATCCAATATCTCATCTCTAAAATATCTTACTATTTATAAACTCTTCTCCCGACGGGTCGGCAAATGTACACAAACGAATCGTCATCTGACAAAAAATCCCCCATCGATTACCGGTCAATGAGGAATTTTTCAAGAAAATATGAGTATTGAACATTAAGAATATATCCTTTATACGAGCAACTTAGCAAAAAGATTCAAAAAAAATTCTACTTTTCTTTGGAGGTTATATGAAAATATCTACCTTTGCACCCGAGTTCTTTGCCCAGGTGGCGGAATTGGTAGACGCGCTGGACTCAAAATCCAGTGTCCTCAACAGACGTGCGGGTTCGATTCCCGCCCTGGGTACAAATTGAAAATTAAGGAGTTAGATATAATCTAACTCCTTTTTTTGTTCCTTACATCCGAAGTAAAAAGTAACAAAAAACACACTTTTGTGCTAAAAAAGGGGTTATTCCAGTAGAAATCTAGTAGAAATTTTTCAGTGTTTTTGAAACAATTCATAAAAAATGACGTTCAAAATTGAGTTTTAGAGCTATTTTTAGCTCATTTTATAGTTAAAAAAATATAAAAATCATGGAATTAAGTGTCGTGCTAAGGGATGTTTCAGGAAAGACAGGAAAAGGAAACATTAAAATTAAGATTAAGAAAAAGGGGGAAAATCCTACTTTTATTCCGACTAACTACTATATTGAGCCCAGTTTTTTTGATCAGGGGAATGGAATTATAAAGAAAGAATTTCCAGAGGCAGCGAAATGGAACTCAGATTTATTTGCTCAAAAAGGCAGATATCAGGATTATTATAAAGAATTGGGAGAATCCGTTAAGGATATGTCAGTCATGACCTTAAAGCAAATTTTCATGTCTTATGACAGAATAAGATTGAATTTAGGGAAACCAGTCGAACAATCAACAGATTTTATAAGAACCATTGATAAAATTATATTTGACCTTGAATCCGAAGAGGTTACTGAAGAAATGAAAAGAAAGGCGTACGCAGATACATTCAGATGGACCAAAAATTTATTAATAAAGTTCTTTAAAACTGATAAAATTTACTTTCAGAACATAGATAGCTATACTCTTATAGAATTAAAAAAATTCTTTCTTAAAGGAACAAATAAGAAAGAAGTGTCGTTTACAAAATATCTCCGTTGTATCCGAAGAGTTTTTAAGGTGGCAATTGGACAAAAGGTAATAAGCCGGGATCTTTACCCATTTGATGCCATTTCAATTCCATCGGATTATAAAGCAAAGATAAGAAAACTTGACATAGAAGTCTTACGAAAATTCTATCAACGCCCTGGGATTGGACGTGATTTCTTCTTTTTATCCTTCTTTCTATGTGGAATGAATATGAAGGATATTTTCTATTTACCTTACTTTGAAAATTATATAGATATTAGTCGTCTAAAAACAGCACGTACAGCAAGAGAGGTACGTCTAAAGTTAAAATTGCAACCTGAAATATTAGAAATAATTAAAAAGTATGCTGATCCAAATAAAATAAGAATGATTAAAACTAAATACAAAAACCACAAACAGCTAACACACTTTATCGATGACAGGATAAAATCGGACATAGAAGAAATGAATAGGAATATTAAAAATGAAAAAGATAAAATCCCTCATTTTAGTTTTACCTATGCCAGACATTCATGGGCAACAATTGCAGGACAATTAAGAATACCGGATTCCACAATAGACAAAGGATTAATGCATTCAGTTACTGGATTAATGATTGAGAAATACCGTGAATATGACTACACACAAGTAGACGAAGCAAATAGAAAAGTAATAGACTATGTATTATATAAAAAGACCGGGGAATAGTCCCGGTCCTTTAACTATCTATAGAATTATATTCCATCCTTTTGTTCTATCACATCGACAAAACCGAACCCCATCGCATTCCCTTGCCCAAATCCGCATTTGTAACCTATTTCGATCAGGTCCGGATCACCTTCGACTTTAAATGTATAGAGAAATCCTTTAATTTTAGTCTCTGAATCCTTCCCTTCTTTTATAGTAATTAGTTTTTGTCTGATTCCAGATACAATCGTTACAGAGGTCTGAATGAAATCGCGGTCAGACTTATAAAATACGTTATATTTAGAGGATAAATTTTTGTGTATTGCAGCAGAGTAAATATCTTTATGTTCTATCGGATTTAAATGCAGGCTATCTGACTGAACGTAAATAGGAGATTTGGCCTTTAGTATTACGCCTGATTTAATATCGTCTTCTCTTAATACCTGTATTTCTTTTACTTTAAGATATTTACCAACATAAAATCCGGGGTTTTCAGATAATCCCCCGATAAAATCACATCCAATTTCATCTATATATGTAGAGAAAATAAATGAAATATAATCCGACAAAATATACATTCTCCTTCCTTCTAGCCTGAACTTCGGAATATACAGATTAGAAAATGTAAAAAATTTATAACGCCGATTGTCTGTTTCAGAAAATGATAACCCGGAATTATGCCAAAATTCTGCCGATCCCGAATTCGATTTATCCATAACGCGATAAATCCAGGCTGCTAAGCTGTATTGATAATTAATATCAATAAAATCTCCGGGATCAGCATTTAGGATTACTTTTATTCTCATTCCCGGATTTTTTTCATGACTTCATCAGCTATTTCGCAGGTAGAAATAGCGTATTTAGACATAAAATCAAACTCAGTCTTATCTTCTTCCCATGCCTCTTTAAATTCATCCGGCCGCTTTATTACTATTCCGGATATTAACCTTGTCCTTTTCAGGATTTCAAGGCAAACATCCGCAGCCTGATAAAACTCTTTCTGTTCAGGTGTTAATTCTTTCTGTTCTTCGGTTAGGGATATACATGAAACATAATCCCCTAACAGGTCGACAATTTTTTCTTCAGTTACCATCGTTTTAAATTTAAAAAAAACAGAAGAACATTACTGTTGGTTCGATTTAAGACAATTAAAGGCAATCAACCCTATATATATTTCAATTCCATTACAGTAATGTTCTTTTAAAAATCCCTTCTGCTGGTACAATTCAAGGCATAATAAAACAGCCACATACATATTTCAATTCCAATGCAGAAGGGATTACAAATATACATTATTATTTGGAATTGTAAGTAGTGTTGAAATAAAAATGTCCACTGTTACGGTTCAATTAAAATTTTTAAAAGGGACACTTTACCTCTTAAAAAACAAATTTCAATTCCGGTTACAGTGGACACCACAAATATATAAAATTGGAAGAAAATACACCAATAAAGGTAAAATAAATTATTTTTATGCCTCAAAAACTTATGCTAACAAACTGCCTGACATAAGTTTTTAGATTAACATATGCTCAGGCACCTAAACCCTAAGCAGGCAAATTCCTTTATTTTAGAGTTCAACAGTAGTCAGGAATGGATCACCTGGATACTGAGTCTTTAAGAACACAAAACCATCCGACTCTACTTCACTCTTCCCAAATTTGTAATCAGGGAAAGTTACATTTTTGTACGCTGTAAGAACTTGCTCAGCAAGTTCTTGCTCTACCTTTTCGTAGTTAACGCTATAACCATTAGCGTCATCGTCTAAAATTACAGACCTCCAGTTATTTCCATCCCAGTAATTGTAGGCTAAGGCTTCTGTGTAAACCTCGTTTTCATCACGCCAGTTTTCGACAAACTCCTTGATGGAGTTGTCATCGCTCTCAACAAAATCTTCCCAAGATTTATTTTCTACCTCAAAACCGGCCGTCTGCAGGTCATTTAAAAATCTTTCCCGTAATTCAGTGCAATAACTATTCTCTAAGCAATAATCCTCGGCATTTTCTTTGCCGATCTTTTGTCCAAACTTGTCATAGCACTCCGATAGGCGAGTCGTTTCAAACTTATTTTCTTCGATAATATACATTATATTATCTTCTTCATTTCTTTTCAGTACGATTAAATCCATAGTTTATTTGTTTGTGTTTTTAAATTCATTATAAACCTGATTCAGATCAAACTGTCTTAAACAGCTTGCATCCTGTCCCTCATATTCACCGTAAACTCCAAATACAACCCCTTTGTAGAGCATAAAAGTAACATTAAAGTTATTTTCTCCATTACTTTCGAAATTTTCCACTTCGGTAGATTCTGCCATTTTTAATACGTCTCCATCCTTATCCTGTACAAACGGGCGTTTTTCAATACCCAAATCCTGATACATGTTTTCAGGAAACATAGTGTAGTTTTCCAAAATTTCAGCAACCTTATTACTAATTTCTATTTTTTCGTTGTTTACGAAAACTGCCTTACCTGTTTTGTAGTTATAAATTTTCATAGCCTTATTTTTTAAAATCATGTATTATTATTTCGATACAAATATAACACATATATTAATATTACACAAGAAAAAACAAAAATATTTTTCACTTATGTATTGAAAAATATAAAATTCTTTCCGGATATACATTATTTATCTATCTTTGTCGATAATATTAAATATAACATATATGCTAAGAGTAAAAGAGATTGCAAAGGAGAAAGGAATAACCATGCAGGTGTTAGCCAAACGGATGGGAATAACACAGCCTGGTTTATCTATGCTGCTAAACCGGAATCTTACATTACAAAAGTTATGCGAAATAGCTAAGGCTTTAGATGTCCCGGTTTCTGAGTTATTTAAAGAGAAAGAAAGTAGTAGTGTCCGTATTACCTGTCCGCACTGCGGGAAATCTGTAACTTTAAAAGTAGAATAGCTGGGCTTAACCTCGCTATTCTACTTCGTCCCCCTCTTTTGTAAAGGTCTCCATTTGCTCCAGCTTTTCCCGGATGGCGATGTTTACGAATCTATTTTTATTACCTACATCCTTAAGTTTTTGCAATATATTTTCTTCTATGCGAAAACTTATCGGTAGCATCGTCTTCCCTTTCTTTCTCCCTGCCCCTGGTCTGGCTCCGCCACGTTGCTTCTTTTCTTCCATTACTTCTTTTTTTACAATTTGTCGTAAGCATCGTTTGCTATAAAAACAGCGTCTTCAATACTTCCATTTTCGATAGTATCTTCGACGATTCTATCAACAAACTCGACGAAAGTTGCATAACCTTTGCCGACAGTCTTTTCTTCGTATTCTTCTTTCGTAAAATTGATGCCCTCGATTACATCGTATTTAATACTTTTAGCCTCTCTATATTAGAATTCTTCTTCAAAACAGAAATTATTAAAAAAGTCTTTTTTAAAAGAATCGGTAGGTTCATCCGGCTTTTCGTCGCTTTCCCAAAATTCCTTTGTTACATCGTCGCTCCACGTTTCCCACGCTTCGTACAACATATCTGTGTATTTGTCGAAGATTTTGCATTGTTCTATATTCATACCAAAATTGTTTTCTCTTCTACAGATGTCCTTAATTTGTTCTAAAGTTTTCATATTTTTAAATTTTAAATTATTATTTATTCATTTTCTTCGATACAAAGATAAGGCATTGTTTTGAATTATGCAATACTTTTTTCAAAATGTTTTCCATGAAATGCGTTATTTGGATTTATTATAAATAATCGCTATTTTTGTTTTGTTGTTATGTAGCAACACACATTAATCTGAACGGCGGACATGAAACAAAAAGTAATTCATGATAAAGTTGATATTTCTTTAGTCTTGCCTAATGAGGGACAGATAAACGATGTACCGCAAAATCCGAGGCACATTGACAAAGAGAAATTCAAGAAACTATGCAAATCCATAAAGGCTCTTCCCGAACTGACAGAAGCCCGTGAAATCATCGTCTACCCTCTCAACGGAAATTATATTGCCTTGGGTGGTAATATGCGCCTAAATGCTTATTCTGAATTAGGATGGGAAAAAGTGCCTGTATGTATTCTTCCAGAGGACATGCCTACAAAGAAACTCCGTGAAATAGTGATTCAAGATAACAATTCATTCGGTGAAACTGATTGGGATATGATAGCCAATGAATGGGATATGGAAGAATTGGACGATTGGGGATTTGATGTATGGCAAGAGCCGAAGAAAAAAAGCAAAGATCCGAAAAAGGATGAGGAAGAAGAGGATGAAAATGCCGATTACTATGCGATGATGTTGGGCGATCGGATTTATGACAGCAATAATGAATTTGACATACCCAACCTAAAGATTGACGGACAGCCCAAAAGCGGTCTTCTTTTGCCTTTCTCTGGATGGGGAAGTGATAAAAGAGCGAAGAAAGGCATATCCACCTATCATTTTTATGTGGAAGATTATCGGTTTGAAGCGATATGGAAGAATCCTAACGAGGTACTGAATAGCGGATGTACGGATTTGGTAGAGCCCAACTTGTCTCTATTCGATACAACCCCTATCGCCTACGGTTTACAACAAATATATAAAAAGAGGTGGATTGCCAGATATTGGCAAGAATGCGGAGCCAATATTTATGTCGACCTGAACGTATCGAGGAAATTTCAGAAGTACAACCGTCTCGGCATCCCTAACGGATATAACGCATTCTTCACACGAGGATATGCCGACAGACAAGAATATTTGAAAGAAGAAATCCAAATCACCCGTGAAATATCAGGGAAAGATAATCCTAACATGATGGTTTACGGCGGAGGAGATAAGATAAAAGAGCTTTGCATACAGAATAATGTGCTGTATGTGGAGCAGTTTATGGCTAACAGAGTTAAAAAAAGGAGGTGAAAATGGCTAAAACAAGCGGAGAAGTTAGAAGTAGTAGTTCATCAAGTAGCAGAGGGAAAACAATAAAACAAAGGGAAGGATTTAAAACATATAATACAAAAGATGGAATTATTGAGGTCCCAGAACTTCATATAGACATTCATGGTAAACCTGTTGGTACTATAGAATGGAAATTATGGGAAAAAAACGACAAAAAAAGACTGTACGGAAAGGTATATTATCCTCATTCAAAGCCTGTTGATATTGGATACTACGACTTAAAAAATAATATATCTTTTTTAAGTAGTCGTCCCGTTGCTGTTGCAAGGTCAGTAGGAATGGATATTAAGATATATAAAAAAGCAAAGAGATGACAATAAAGAAATAAACTACGGCAAAGATATCTAGAGCCCTCACCGATAGCACAATAACACAATTACTGTCCAACAAGGACATCCCGACCCGTGCTTCTAGATGAATAATTATTGAAAACGGCGAAAAAACGGCGAAAAATGGCAAAATTTGAGAAAGGAAATAAAAAAGGATATAAAACACTTTTTACAAGTGACAATCAGCCTGTAAATCGTGGCAGAAAACCCAAGCTATACACCATCGCCAAAAAGAAATACAACATATCCCACGAGGAATATAAAGATGTTATTGCCTATCTGATGCAATGCACCAAGAAAGAGATAAATAGCATCGCAGAAGATGAAAACACGCCGATTTGGATTGTAAACGTGTGCCGGGCATTGTATAAAGATTCTGGACGTGGCGAGGTCAAAACCTTAAACGACATCACAGAACGCATATTTGGAAAAATTCCAAACACAACAGAGATAACCGGCAAGGACGGGAAAGACTTAATCCCCAAAATCGACATCGAGATTATTGACAAAAGGGAGGATGTAGAACATGAAGATACAAACTACTAAAATATTCTCCATTGTTGATAATGCTATTAATCAGTTTGATATTGTAGACGGACAAAAAAAGCGCAAATATACCACGATATCGGCGCAAGGCTCCAGTCGTTCGAGTAAGACATACAACATCCTTATAAGACTTATCACCTATTTATTACAGAATCCCGGTTTAAGATTATCTATCGTCAGAAAGACACTTCCGGCATTAAAGGCTACCGTATTTGTTGATTTCAAGGAGATAATGCGGAATATGGGAATATATGATGAGAGAGGATGTATGAACAAAACAGACTTCATCTATACATTTCCCAACGGATCATGGATTGATTTTTTCTCTACTGATGATGAGCAGAAGATAAGAGGGCGTAAGCGCGACATATTATTCGTGAATGAGGCTAACGAAATATCATTTATTGAATGGCAGCAGCTTAAAATGAGAACGACAAAGTTTGCCATCATTGACTATAATCCATCTTTCTCTGACGACCATTGGCTTTGTGAAATAAATAGAGACCCACGCACCTACCATTTCATCACTACATACAAGGATAACCCATTTCTAGAACAAACAATCATCGATGAAATAGAGAGCTTACAATATAAGAATGAATCCCTATGGAGGGTTTACGGGCTTGGATTGCAATGCCAAGTAGAGGGGCTTGTTTTCCCTAAATACACGTTAGTTGATTCAATACCAGATTATTGCAAGAAGCGCGGATACGCTAACGACTTCGGATATACTCATGACCCTACAGCTATAGTGGATGTTGGTTTGCTTGACAATAAGCTATACATAGATGAAATATGCTATAAGACGCACATGTTAGCCGGCGACATAATAGAAGAGTTCAAAGGCGTGCCGAAGATGAGAGTTATTTCCGAAAGTGCAGATCCTCGACTGATTCAAGAAATATATAATGCTGGAATAAACATCTACCCTGTTGAGAAGTTCAAAGGTAGTGTGATGGCCGGCATTCAAAAAATGCAAGAATACGAGATATGTATTACTCGCAGAAGTTCGAATGTAATAAAGGAGTTTAATAATTATACCTACTTGCAAGACAAGGCTGGAAAATGGCTAAATGAACCGATTGACAAGTTCAACCATGCCATTGACGCAGTAAGATATTGGGTGCTTGCTGAAATATTAGGACATATTTACGACCGGAAAGTATTTTACGACAAAGATGAGTTTGATATTGATATATTATAACTGAAAATCACTATATTTGCATTGTCTTGTGATGTTACAAGGCACCCAAAACAGAACGGCAAGCCATGAATCTATTATCTACTTTTTTCAATTCGGCATCAAACACTATTCAGAATGCTATAGGGATTAATCGGACTGTTGAAGAATTGATCCGGGATAGGGACATTTCAAAGGTCATTTCTTTGTTACAAAACAGGGACGAAGAGGTAAACGAGGCTATTTTAGAGTACAATCCAGATACGCATAAGATTATGCGTAAACAAGACAAAATTAGAATCGGGAGACCTCCTAAAGTCCTCGCAAAACTATCAGCTCCCTATCAGCAAATCATAAATGAAATAGAACTGACATTCATGTATGGGAACCCTCCGACATGGCAGCAGGATTCAGACGGAGCGGATAGAGCTTTCCAAGTTTATTCCGATGTACTGAAAAACACGCGATGGAACACCACACAGAGGGAGTTTAAGAGATTAGCCGGCGCGGAAACAGAGGCGGCAAAATTGTACTATGTTTACAAAAATGATGCTGGAGAGAAAAAGGTTGGTGTTAAAGTCCTCGCAAAAAGCAAAGGGGATGAATTAAGGCCGCTCTTCGACCAATACGACAACATGCTTTCTTTCGGGCATGGATATTACCTGTTGGAGGGTGTAAAAACGGTTTACCACTTCGATATATACTACCCGACTATTATTTACCGATGCAAAAAAACAAATGGAGCTTGGGAAGTTGTAGCAGAAAAAAACGATATAGGGAAAATCCCTGTTATATATGTCACACAAAACAAGGCTTGGTACGGCATTCAGCCTTTAATAGATAGAATTGAGGCTCTCCGTTCGCGTGTTTCCGATGTAAACGATTATGTTGCCGACCCGATACTAGTTATGTCTGCTGACGTTGCCGAATCTTTAAAGAGCAAAAAAGACACGGCAGGATTGCCGGACACTGAAAAAGCAGGAGGCGGTAAAGTGGTCGGCGTACCGAGCAAAGACAGCAAATTTGACTATCTTTCCGTAGATACGGCTGTCGATTTGAAAAGAGAAGAGATTAAAGACCTCGAAAAGTGTATCTATATGCTATCTATGACGCCGGACTTATCATTTGACGCACTTGTAGCAGCAGGCGCACCGACAGGCAGGGCGTTAAAAAGGGCTATGGCATTAGGCTACATGAAGAGGGCGAAGAATATGGAGATATACTACATTGCACATGAGCGAGAAGCAAGCATTATAAAGGCGATTATCGGGAATGTGCTTGACGTATCTTTAAAGTCAGAAGTTGAAAATCTTTCGGTTTCATGCCAGCTTGCCGAACCATTTCAGGACGATGTAAGCGAAAAGATAGCAGACATTATAAATCTTTATAGCTCTGAATTGATAAGCCGGGAAACCGCACTTACGTTGATTGACTATATTAATGACCCAAGCGTAGAGCTTGACAAGATTCTGGAAGAATTAAAAGAAAGACGCGAGCAACAAATAGAAACCCAAGGCTCCTTATTGGGAGAATTTCAACGGAATCAAAAAAACGAGGGAAAAAATGAAGAAGAAGAGGAGTAATTTATACCGGTTTGGGCTTCATGTCCTTTCCGTGTTCAGAAATTCGTATCTTGAAGAATATCCGGATGGCAAAACAAAGAGAAGAGAAAGAAGAAAGAAAAGATGAAGACAGACGATTTAACACCCGAGCAGTTATATAACCTGTTGCTTGAATTAGACGTACAGACGGCAGCACGTTTGAAGCGTCTTTATTCCGAATTTTCAAAGGCAATAGCGAATATTCCGGGTGTTAAATCGTATCTATCCGGTAAAAAGTTGAAATCTTTCTCTGATATTAACGGAATAAAAGGCATCGACGGGAAAATAGACAAACTTATCGATGAAATATACTCTATTGTCACGTCGGCCCAAGAAACTGCATGGAGAATTGGTGAAAAAGTCACGGAAACGCTTGTATTAAGCAAGATTTCTACAGAATTAGCCGATAATTTGCGGAAATCCGGATTGTTTAAGCACCGGAATAAGGCGATGGATGCCTTTAAATTCAATAAAGATAAATTTGACATATCCACAAGGGTATGGAAAGACGGGATAAAGGCACAAATTGAAGAATCCGTACAACTTGCCGTGTCAAACGGAGAATCGGCGCAAAAACTAAGCAAGGATTTAAGGGAATATCTACAAGAACCGAAAAAACTATTCCGCCGAATAAGGGACAAGGAAACCGGAGAATTGAAGCTAAGCAAAGCGGCGAAGCAATATCACCCCGGGCAAGGCGTATATCGGTCTTCCTACATGAACGCAAGAAGACTTGCAGCAACAGAAATAAACAATTCTTACCGGATGGCTGAATGGGAAAGTTATCAAAACAATCCAGTAATTGTAGGCTTTCAAATCAGATTATCGAACAACCACACGCTAAAGAACCCGAAAACAGGAAAGCCGGAGCCATTTATTGATATATGCGACTATGCACAAGGCAGGTACCCAAAAGATTTCGTATGGTACGGATGGCATCCGCATTGCCGATGTATCATGACGCCGATATTCGCTACACAAGAAGACATTGCCGCTATGACGCAAGCGATATTAGACGGCAAAGAACCGACAACGGTAAAACCAAAGATGATAACCGACATACCAGATAAGTTCATCAAATGGTCACAAACTCATAAAAAACAAATATCGGGATGGAGTGCCCTACCCTACTACGTCACAAATAATCCTAAATATGCGGAAAAGTATTTCATTTATCCAAAGGTGTTCAAAGATTTGTAATTTTTATTTGGATTAAATAAAAATAATGTGTACATTTGCAATACTATCAGGTGTATGATGATGTACACTGCCCATTAAAATAACGGAATTACTAACAGAAAAGGCAAGCGCCTGATAGTTGTATTTATACTATCGGACGTTTGCCTTTTTTTATTCATCACGAATGAAAACAAAAATCCTATCTAAGCTAAAAACTAAGTATTCAAATTTAGGGTTTGGCGAAAAGGCTTTTGACGGAGTGGCCGATTACTTATCTAAAACCGTCACAGAAGAATCACAAATCGAGGCGGCAATCGCGGGGGTTGAACCCCTGTTGAAAGCATTTCAGGGCGATGTAGACAAGATAAGGACGGAGAAATCCGAACTCCAAAAGCAGTACGACGAACTGAAAGCCAAGCAGGACAAAGGGGGCGATCCTGAAAAGAAAGAAGAACCCAAACCGGACGATATGAAAGCCATGATTGCGGCGGCAGTTGCCGAAGCGGTCAAGCCTTTTCAAGAGAAAATCCAATCTTACGAAAAAGACAAGGCAGATACCGACCGGAACACTTTTATCTCTTCCGAAGCCAAAAGGCTGGGTATCGACGAATCAGACTTGAAGTATCTCAACGTGCCGGCAGAACTTGATAACGCTGGGATTACGTCACATCTAACCGCCTATAAACAGCACATGGTAGACAAAGGCATTCCGGAAAGAGGTGGTTTTCCGCAAAACAAAGGCGAAATCACTCAAGAGCAAGCCAAGGAAATTGCGGATAGTTTTTTAATCTAAAATCAGAAGGAAATGACAGTAGTAAATTTAGTGAATGAGCCACAAGGAGTCATTACCGGTAACGACAATATCGTTATCGTGAATTACTTTGACGGCATCCGTGGCGGTCGCTCGCTTGACTTGACAGGATACACGGAGAAATTTGTAAAAGCCGGACACATTCTTATTGAAACGTCAGACGGCAAGATTCAGCCTCTGCCTGTCAGCGAGGCAGCATATACCCCACTTGAAGGTGAATCAACGTCGAAGTATTGTGGGATTCTCGTAGCAACCATCCCGGCAAGCAAACCGTTTGCCGCTATCATGACGCGAGGCACCATCAACCCAAAAGCAGCACCATACACCATGAGTGCCGATCTTATCACCGCATTGAAGACCGCATTACCGTTAATCGATTATCAGGAGGACTAAGACATGGAAAAATCACTTTACTTTGATTTGATTCAGAAAAACTTCCCGAAGCTGATTTTGGCTATTGTGGAAAAACTGAACGACAAGAATCAGACGCAGCTGTCTTATATGTTCAAGCAGTTGCTTAAAACGGATTATTCCGTAGATGGCCGTTGGGCATCCCTTACGGGACAATATACGCGGGTTGCCGCCGATGTGGTTGCAATGGATTCACCGCTTCCGTTGAAAAAGCGTGATTCGTTGGAGAAAGCAAGCGGAGAACTTCCAAAGATGGGCATGGAATTGTTCCTTAACGAAAAGCAGATGACGGACATTGATACGTTACTCGCACAGGGATTTGATGAAAAAACCATCATCGCCAAAATCTTCGAGGACACTCCGCGCGTGATTGCCGGTATCTGGGAGCGTATCGAATTGATGTTCTTGCAAGGCCTGTCTACCGGTGTGGCATTGGCAGATACTGACAATGTAGGCACCGGTGTACGTGTGGATTACGGATACCTTACCGCAAATAAATTCGGCGTCAAAGTCGTTTGGGAAGGGAATACGTCCACATCAAAGCCTATTGATGACATCCAGAAAGTTGTCAATAAGGCACGGGAAGACGGCAATGTTATCATCGGAGCTTATGCCGACCAGGCATGGTTTGACAACTTCAACGCATCTGACCAAGTACGCCAGCAGTTCGCATTCTTGCAGGGATTTGTCGGTACCAATATCCCTGTACTTGACAACACCCAGGCAAACAGGGTAATGTCAAGTAAGTTTAATTTCACTGTTACTAAAGTTGACAGGACTATCAAGACGGAGAAAAACGGGACACAGACAAACAATACACCATGGAAGAAAGGGATGATTGTATTTGTTTGTGATCGTCAGTTAGGCTCCTTGGTGTGGTCGCGTCTCGCAGAAATGAATCACCCTGTACAGGGAGTAAACTATCAGACGGTAGACCAGTATTTGCTCGTTTCCAAATACCGGGAAAATCGTCCTTCTCTCCGCGAATACACCACTTCACAGGCTCGTGTCGTTCCTGTAATCGCGAACGTTGATAGAATTTATACTATGGACACCACAACCGTACAGGCATGAAAGTAAAGATTTTATCGGATTTCAGAGACAAATATGACTATTCCCGGTTATATAAAGCCGGGGATGTCATTACGCTCAATGAAGAGCGTGGGAATGAACTTATTGCACTTGGTTTGGTTGAGCCTTTTAATAAGAAAGAGGATACAACCGAAGAAGAGAAAGAGGATACAACCGGGAAGGGAAGAAAAACCAAGGATGCTTAAAATTGATGTAATATGACCTACAAGGAATACATAACTGCTACATTATCCAAGTTCTATATATCTCCGGAAGAGATTGATGTGATAATGTTGAATCAGAATATTACGCCGGATGAAGATGTAGACCCCAAGATTGCCAAAATGGCGATGTACAAGGAGTTTTCACAAATCATTCCGGTAGCGAATATGAGCGAGGGGGGAGCATCCACATCATGGAACATGGAGAGTGTTTTGTTATGGTATTCCTTGTTAGCGTCTGAACTCGGAGAACCGGACATGACAAAGGAAAATAACACAATTAAGGACTATTCAGCGTATTATTGATGTACAATTATCCGGACAAAATAGAGTTATCAACGTCAAGCTCAGGAGGAGGAACACCTGGTTCGATTGACTATGATGGGAACGGAGACCCGATATTCGGAGGTGGAGACAGTGGAGGAGGAGAAGACGGTGGAGGGTTTGAGTTTTTGTCCGATTGCCGCATTGAGGAGAACAACTCATATTCGCTTAGCGGGACTTATATCTATTCTTTCAACGTCTACCTGCCTAAATCTTTTGATGCTAGAAAGCTGCCTAAAAAAGGGGCAACAATAAGATTGACAAAGAAAGATAAGACCGTGAACGAAGTTGAGGCTACGGTAGTCGATAGCCGATCGACAAAATTTAACTACGTGATAAAGACATGAAAAGCGGATTATCATATAGTAAAAACGAGTTTAATCAAGTTCTTGGCATACTTGATGAATCAATTGGCCGTGTGGAAGAGGCAATAAAATTCACATTGAAAACCGTTGTCGGGGGAAAGGCTGTAGCTCATGCGAAATCATACGGAAATTTCACAGACCGGACAGGTAATTTGCGCAGTTCAATCGGTTATGTGCTGGCAAAAGACGGTGATATTATTGATGTAGGAGGATTTGAATCTATTTCAGGTCCGGAGGGAAACAATGGAGAAGGTATAAGTGAGGGGAAAAAATACGCGGAAGAGCTTGGAAAGTCTTCCGGCTCAGGATACACACTTATCATCGTTGCCGGAATGAATTACGCAGAGTATGTCGAAGCAAAGGGATATAATGTCTTGACTGAAACCGAATCGTATTTAGTAAGCCAGATAAATGACGTTATCGACAGGATATTAAAACAAGCAGGATTCAAGAAATGAAAAAGAGCGAGTTGGAAACGGAAGTATATAATCTTCTGAAAAACTCTAATTTAAGAGTTTTTAAGGAAGATACACGCGACCCTAATTATAGGGGAGAATACATCGAAATCCTTCCGCTTGAATTTGGCGAAGAAAGATTGTTCAATTCTTCTATCGTAAACGTCAATATCCATATCCCCGATGTACAAGGCATAAAGAACTCCAAACGGCTTGATAGTGCTTACAACGAGATAAGGCCGATATTCCGAAGAAATAAAGACGCGACAGGTCAGTATTACACGAATTACAGTGGATTCCAGTTTTCCATTGTGTCAAGCAAGGATTACAAGGAAGACAACGGTACGCATTTCAGAAATTTAAGAGTAAAAGTAACTTATTTAAATCTATAATTATGGCAGATAGAGTTGTATATGGCATTAAAAGCCTAAAGTTTATGCCGGCAGTTATAACCGGAGAAAATGCCGGTTCTTTTCCGGACTTTTCCGCGGCATTAGCATCGTTATACGACATGAAAATGATTGTTCCCGATTCATTCAACATGAATCAGGAAGATCCGGAAAAATTGGATGTTGAATGGGAAGAGGTGGAAGACATTGCTATGAGCATACAGACGCGAAAAGGCACACGCTCATTTACGGTGTCTACGAATGATATGTCGGAAGAGGCATTTAAATATTTCCTTGGGTGGCAAAAGCCGACAGGAGAAAGTGACCCGAACAAAGACTGGGAAGTTGAGCCGGTTTCTTTCATGTTACCTCCGCAGGCTGTGGAATTGGAAACCATGCCAGCCGATAAATATCCCGGTATTATCCGGCAGTGGGCAAAAGTTGAAGTCGTTGTAAAAGAAACCGGTGTTGTGGGAAAATCCGGGTTGTCTAACCTCGAATTGACCTGTACCATCATGGCGAATTTCAATAAAGACAACAAGCAGATTCCGGGTTCGAGAAGAAAACAGGTGGTTTCCGCCTAATTACTAATGAGGGGGAAATAAATCCCCCTCTAATTTTATAGACATGGAAACATTAGAGCAACAAGTAGCAAAAGAAATAAATGAAAAGGACACGGTAATACATATTGGAGGCGAGGAACTGAAAGTAAAACCGCTCACACTCGGTCAGATTATTGATATATCGGCGGAGATAGCAGAGCTAAAAGGCATTTCGGAGGAAGACCAAGGGAAGGACGTGCTGACGGTAATGTTAGACCACCTTGACGATCTCGAAGTGCAATTGAACATCGCCCTTATCGTATTATATAGAAATGAAGAGGACAGGGTAGAGAACAAGAAGTTTATCCGTAACAATCTCGATGAAAAGGCAATAACCGAATTGCAGGAGTTGTATGTGGAACGCCTGAACTCTCCTTTTTTTTTGACCAATATAATTTTCCTTCAAGGTTTGAATCTGACGAAGAAGACAAAAACGACAGTCCTTGGGCAATAATATTCGGCGCCATGAAAGGCCTAGGGTTAAGCTATCATGAAGTGTTGCATGAAATAAGCTGGCTAAACATCCAAATGTTATTAAAGTGCCAACCCTCCTACTCCACCGATAAAGACAAACCGAAACAAGTACACGCAAGTCAAATATTTTAAATTATGGCAGACGGACAAATGAATATACGTGTCAATGTTGATTTGAACGACATGAGGCGCAAGGCGGAAGAATACCGGAAAGAAGTAACAAAGATGGGTGTGATAACCGATGAATCCGGAAATGTTATCAGCACGGCATGGATGCGAATGAAACAAGCTGCTACGGCATATCTTGGAATGGACATAGTAAAAAGAATAGCTATGACACGTGGCGAGTTTCAGCAATTGGAAGTTGCATTTAAAACTCTTTTAGGAGCAGAAGAACCCGCCCTAAACCTTATGAATCAATTAGTCGAAACAGCCGCTAAAACACCTTTTGATTTAAAAGGAGTAGCAGACGGTGCAAGGCAGTTGCTTGCATACGGATTTGCTGCTGATGAAATAAACGATACTCTTATAAGATTAGGAAATGTAGCTGCCGGTCTTGGATTGCCGCTTGAACGTTTAACATACCTATATGGAACAACGGCTGTACAAGGTCGATTGTATGCAAAAGATATGTTACAATTCCAGTCGTCTGGTATACCTGTCCTTCAAGAGCTTTCCAAGATGTATGGAAAGACTACAAGCGAAATAAATGACATGGTGACGGCCGGAAAAATTGGGTTTGATGACATTAAAAAAGTATTTGAGGGAATGACAAACGAGGGGGGTAAATTCTATGCCTTGATGGAGGGTCAATCAAAAACAATCATAGGTCAAATATCAAATCTTGGTGATGCGATAGATATGATGTTTAACGAAATCGGACAGGCGAATGAAGGTATTATTTCCGATGCAATTTCTGGAGCTTCATATCTTGTTGAAAATTACGAAAAAGTATTAAGTATATTAAAGGTACTTGTTGCTACCTACGGAACATACAAAGCCTCATTGATAGCCGTAGCTGCTGCGCAACGTGTATCCGTTACGATTCAAAATATCTCTGCATGGATTTCCCTTGCTAAAGCGATCCGGACGGCAAAAGATGCCCAGATTGCTTTCAATCTTGCTACAAAGGCAAATCCTTACGTTTTATTGGCTACAGTCCTAATTGGTGTTGGTACAGCCTTATATCAGTTCACAAAGAAAACAGATGCTGCAACTGATGCTCTAAAGAAATTCAATGAAGAAAGTAAAAAAAATGCAGATGATACAGCTACATTTATAACTATTACAAGGGACGAGAACCAATCCATTGCTGCGCGACAACTTGCATTAGATAGTTTAAGAAAAATGTATCCAGGTTATTTTGATAACATGAATTTGGAGGCTTTAAAGGTGATAAATCTGACAGAATTAAATAATCAACTTGCAAAAGCGACCAGAGAACGATCAAAAGCACAATCTGAAGAAAGTATAAAAGAAACAGAAAAAAGTATTAATTCAATTAAGCAGCAAATTGACTTTCTAAATAAAAATGCCGTACAGGGGCGTGGTGAAAGATTAATCAGAGCCAATAAGCAACTTCAAGAATTACAAGACAAGTTGGCCGGACAGCATTCTATATTGAATAAAGTAAATTCTGATATAAAAGCCCAGGAAGACGCCGAACGCCGGGCAAAAGAAGAAGCGGAAGCACATGCAAAATCTGTAGAAAAAACCGTAAAATGGTATGAAGAACAAATAAAAACCCTCAAAGAAGCTCAGGAAACATCAACAACAAATAAACAATTCAATGACTATCAAAAACAGATAGACCAGCTTACAAAAGAAAAAGAAACTATAACCGGAGCTTCTAAAGCTACCCAAAAAGCAGAGGAAGAAAGAATCAAAACAATCAAGCAAATTGATGAAGAACTTCTCTTTCTCCGTAAGCAAAACCAGCAAGCCCAAATCGACCTTATGCAGGAAGGTACAGAAAAAGAACTTGCACAAATCCGGTTAGACTATCAGGAAAAGATTGCTGAAATTAAAAAACTTGCTGACGATTGGGCGGCAAAACAAGGCGGAACACTCACGACTGAGCAAACAGTGCAAATTTCTACGTCTTATTCTACTGTAAAGCGAAAAAGAGAACAAGACGAATCTGATGTGTACAAAAAACAGACCGATGAATTAAACGAACTTTTAAAACAATATCAGTCATACCAGCAACAACGCCTTGATATAGAAAGAAAATATAATAAAGATATTGAAAAGCTACAAGAAGAACTTGCAAAAACAACAGAAGAAAGCGAAAGAAACAGGCTTGAAGAATCCATCCGGGTAGCAAAAGAAAAAAAGAAAACCGAATTATCCGGACTTGACCTTGAACAATTTCAAAAAGAAATCGACTGGTCATCTGTATTCGGTAATCTTGACAAATTATCTACTGATGCTTTAAAAAAACTCCGGGACAAAATAAAGGAATACCTTTCTACGGTAGATGATTCTATTAGTAAAGAAGATTTTAAAACTGTTGTTGATGCCTTTGAAAACCTTGACGCAACTATTACAAACAGAGAGCCCCTTGAAGAATTAGTAAGCGGATATAGAGATTACAGAAAAGCAGTAGAGGAGGTTACAAAGGCAAAAAAAGAGATGGATAAAGCTGACAATCCAGAGGCAAAAGAAAGAGCTGTAAAAAATCTTTCCGCTGCTGAGAAGAAAAGAGCTGAATCCCTTAGTAAAATAACACAATCCGTTAATGCAATAGGACAACAGGGTCAGCAAGTAATTTCTGCCGGGAATGATCTTGTAAATATGCTTACTAATTTAGGCATTGAAATCCCTGAATCTATTTCTGGAGCATTAAGCGGATTGGGACAGGTAGTGGATGGATTAGCAGAAATTGATATAACCAAGCCAATGAGTGTTGTAACTGGTGTAATTCATACATTAGCAGGCGTTACAAAAACGATTGGCAGTATATTCGGGTTAGGATCAGATAACGGAGTAGCACAATATAAGGCGTTAAGAGAACAACTAGAGGCTATAAATGATCTATACAAAAAAATCATTGATAAATCAAAGGAAAAAATTGTATTTGGAGGTGGATTTGCATCGGTAGAGGCAGCGAAAGAAGCTAACGAAGCGCTAGAAAAGCAAATAGAAAATTATAGAAGATTAGCGGAAGTAGGAGGTAAAGCAGGATCAAGTGCAGGCTCACATAGTTATGCTTACCGGGCCAACGAAAGGCTTAAGAAATCATGGAATGATATTTCAAAGTCTATAGGACAAAATATTTCCAGTGTACAACAAATGTATGAATTATCTGGGGAACAGTTAGAGATTATACGAAGAGATTTCCCCGAAGCGTGGAGTAAAATACCTTCTGAAATAACTGAAAATTTAGATGCAATCATTGACTGCAACGATGAAGCCAAGGAACTTGCGAATACATTGCAAGAAGCACTAACTGGCATATCCTTCGATAGTTTTTATAATGGATTTATTGATTCACTTTCGGATATGGATGCTTCCTTTGAAGATATGTGTGATGACTTTGAAGGATATTTGCGAAAATCGATTATAGCCGGTCTAATCGCAAGTCAGTACAAGGGAAGAATAGAAAATCTGTATAAAAGTTGGACAGAAGCAGCAGAAAGCGAAAATAAGATTACTGCAAAAGAGGCAGAAAAATTGAGGGATGATTATCAAGATATAATCCAAGATATGATTAAAGACCGGGATAATTTGGCTAAAACTTTTAATTGGGAAAGTTCTCCGGAAGAATTAAAACGCCAAACCGGCACCATATCCGAAACAATTACGGAGAAAACTGCAAATGAATCAATGGGAATATGGAGAGGTTCCTACGATACATTAAAGGCTATCAGCCAGCAGACAACGATATTTCATGAAACATACAAGTCTACAATGGCCACATGCAACTCCATACTGAACACGATAGCGAGGAATACCGGAGAAACGGCGAATAATACTTCCGTCTTGTCTGATATGCACAACACATTGAAAAACATGGACGGAAGACTACGAACAATTGAAAGTGAATCAAGTAAAAGATACGCAAGATGACGGATTTTTATTTTGAATAATTCTAAATAATAATTATATTTGCATCAGTATGTGATGACACATACCACCCAACACCGGACGGCATGGCAGAATATTATATTAATAATACTCCTATTTCCCAATTCGGGATAATTCCAACAAAATCAAATGGCAATATTGCCATTTCTGGATGCTTCAATCTTCCGAAAAGAAAAGGGACTACTTACTACGATTGGGTTACAGACAACAGCGTGGAGCCTTATGTGGAGAGTGAAGATATGGATTTTGACAGCCGGGATATTTCAATAACAGGAAATATCGTGTCTGATTCTGACTCTTCTCTTCCTTTAATAAATGATTTCATGAACGAGTTGCCGGAGTTATTTACGTTGTCATGCAAATGGGGAAGCTGGAGTGTAAAATGCAAAAGTACGACCATCGAAACCTTTACAAAATCGGCTTGCAAAATAACGATTAAATTCATAGAACCTCTTGTTAATTTATCTGGGACACTCCCCTCTCCCACCGAAAACGGGGAGATTGACGGATACAAATGGACTTCTTTCGGATTATATCTGAAAGAAATATCAAACTATCAGGGAATCGGTGCGCCAAAATCGTTGAGCACAACCCAAAATCCGTCTTATTCACTTTATTCAAAAGGAGGGCAAGAGAAGACGGAGATAACCGTTTCCGGTATGATAATAGCTGAAAATACAGAGCAATTCAAGGAGAGAATCAAATCATTATATGCCCTATTTGGGAAAGCCGGAATAAGAACTATCAATTACAGAGAAAGAGAGATTAAATGTTTTTGCACGAATGGATTTTCTGTACAAAACGTTTTTTCTATCGGGAAAGTATACGCTGATTTCAGTTGCAAATTAATCGTAATATCGAATGAAAGGATATAGCATATATAGAGATAATACCGTTATTTACGAATTTGTCGTTGATGATACCATCTCGAAGTCATTAAGCGGAAATAAATATGTTTCGTTCACTATTTCGTCAAAGAATGATCTTGACTTAAAGATAGGCGACTATGTTTTAGTCGGGAATGAAAAGTACGAGATTTTCGGGCCTATTGATATAGAGGAAAGTAACGGAGTGTTTACCTATCCGCTTACGTTCTATTTTCAAGGATATAAGCTGAACAATTCCATCATAACGGACGAAGGAGCGACAACATTTGCCTACCATGGAGAGGTCAGCGACTTCATGACATTGCTGATTGATTCCTTGAACGAGGACTATCCGGAATTTACCCTTGGAACCATTCAGAACGGAAGTATCCTTGATTTGAGCTTTGACAATAGTAATTGCATGGCAGCACTCCAAACGGTATGCGAGAATGCCGAAATGGAGTGGGACATTACGGGAACCGTGATAACCGTCAAGAGGAGAATCGGAGAAGAAACCGACTATGTGTTTGAATATGGGAAAAACAAAGGAAGCTACTCCGTGAAACTCGCAAAGGTCGCTAATGCTTCCGTAACCACTCGAATGATAGGGAAAGGCGGCACTCTGAATCTTCCGGCCGACTATGATTCTCCGGACAGCCCCAAAAGGTTGAATTTGGGTGATGAAGTCATTGAAAAGAACGTAGAAAAGTACGGAAAGATTACCGGGGTGTATGTGAATGAAAACATCTACCCTCGCTTGATTAATAAGACGGTGTTAGGCGTGACCGTTCCGGAAAACATAGAGGAAGCCGGAAGTTGGAAGATAAAACTTGATATTCCTTTCAATCTGTCTGAATACTATGCGGAGAATGAAATCCCGGTAGTCAAGTTTCAGACGGGGGATTTGACCGGGTTGAACTTTGAGATAGTGGAAAACAGCTGGAACAATACCGACAAGACGCTTTCAATTATCGTAAAAGAGGAAGAAGACGGGTATTATCTTCCGAATGCAAACAGACAGCCACGTGTCGGAGACGTGTTTGTCCTCCTTAACATCAATATGCCGCAATCTTACATAGATGAAGCAACACAGGAATTGAGGGAGGCAACACAAAATGAGCTGAACAAAAAGTGTGAACCGCAATACGCCCCGTCTCTATCAGTTCAAAAACACTATATCAAGAAGAAAGGAATATCACTGAATATCGGTGATGGAATTACCGTAAAAATAGGCAGGCGGAATATCACGACAAGAATTATCGGTACTACTGAAACAAGCGATGATATAAGGGTTGAATTGGGCGACCAGATGCTTTATACCTACGACACTAAGGTAAATAATACAATAGAGCAGATACAATTCACCTTAAAGCAGCTTATCAATATAGATGATATAAAAAGGCTCTTCTATAACCTTATCAATGCGTGGTATCCGAAGTGGTTCAATCAAAAGTTACATAAAGACGCGGACGTTGAATTTAATTCTGTGAAAGCGGCTGAATTAGTCCAATCCGACAATTTCTCATCCAAGAATTTCACCTCCGGAGCGCTTGGTAGCGGACACAGAATAAAAGACGGGAATGCTGAGTTTCAGAATCTGACGGTAAGGGGTCAGTTCAGCGTGTTTGAGTTTCTGATACAGCAGGTAAAGGCAATCGGCGGGAAGTTCTGTGTCTCTCCGGCAGCTATAAAGACGGGAAGTGTAGAGGAGACAGAGAATGGGTACAAGTGCTTTTTCAATACTGACAGCGGGACGATAATAAATCCTTTCGTAGTGGGCGACCAAGCTTTTCATCAAGTTTTTGACGGGCAGAAAATGAAGAGATATTGGCGTCTTGTCACGGAGGTAGGCGCGGATTACTTTGTCTTGTCAAAAACGGATTGTGAGGCGAATAGCGGTATCCCGGAGGCTGATGAAGAAATAGTATTATTAGGAAACCGGACAGACATAAACCGCCAATCCGCGATAATGATTTCGGCGCATGACAACAATTCGCCTTACATTGCTTTCTATGCTGGGATAAACTCCTATTCTTTTGAAGGGAAAGAACCGATGCGGACGGGTAATTTGAATGGCATAGTGGATGAAGATTTCGGGCAGTTGACAGGATTCGGATTGTATTGTCAGAACGTTTACATGAAAGGGGTGTTCAGACTGATGTCCGGCAAAACGGTGGAAGAGTCCATCGGAGACGTGCAGAGTAACCTGGACAACCTCCAAGTAGGAGAAACCAACCTTCTTGACAATAGTAACAAGGGATGGAAGAATACTGGCTATCCAATAGCGACAATTTACTTAGGAGACTATAAACCCAAACAAGGAGAAGAATGTACAATTGTTATTAAAGGCAAATTAGGGGCGAATAAAACAAGCTGGGGTGTTTACAATTCTGGAGGGAATGTTGTATTGGCTAGTTTTTATCCTGGTGGTCCCGATACAGATTATATTGCTTTGAAAACTTTTAAATGGACGTTAGGGACGCCTGCTGTTGATAATACATTTATTCGGATATATCCAATGCCTAATAGTGTATCTGTTGAATCTGAAATAGAGTGGGTAAAACTAGTATTAGGCAATAAAACTTCGCTATTGTGGACCCCCTCCATAAACGATCAGAAGCAGATAGCCACAGATATAGCGCAGGCTAAGGCAGACTTGGCAGAAACAAGGGCCAATGCTTACGCAGACGGTATTGTAACAGAGGCGGAGCAGAACGCAATAAACGAGGCGCAGGCGAGATTGGATGCGTTACAAATCGGCTCCGTAAATCTCATTTCAAAAAAAATGATGTTGAAGTGGAATGAGAAGAACAAGGATATTGCGGTCTGGGGGCAGGATGCAGACGGGGTGTACTTGGGTGTTGATCAATCATTGTTATATATTAATTACGGGGGAGATGGAAGTCATCCATCTAATGCCATATTTAATCTAACATTCAAATCTAATACACAATATGTATTATCCGTTGAATGGAAACTTGCAGCGGCGCAAAGTTATGCAGGTCTGAATTTTATTTTTGAATATACAGATGGAACAAATAATAGAATCTATGTAGGACAAAACCAAACATCAAAAACAATACAACACCTTGTATCTGAACAAGGGAAAACAATATCGAGAATTTGTATGTATTACGGTGCTAGTGCATCAAGGACACTTTTATACAATATCTCCCTAATCGAAGGCAATAAACCCCTGCAAGGCTTTCCAGTAGCAGCAGAAGACCAGATCGGAGCTAATAACGTTAATTTGGCGGATGGTACAAAAGGGCCGTTTACGGTTGAAGGGGGGACAAATACTTATGCACATAAAGCTCTGTATATTCCTGTAATCAAGCCGAATACAGTTTATTATGTGAATGCCCAAAATATAGAATTCTTATCAGGCAATATTAGCAAGTGTGATTTCATTTTATTTGATAAGGCTATTAAAAATTACCTGACACCTACTTATCATCATCTTTATGATAAAAATGGTGGTATTCTGATTACCAAAAATGACTTTGAAGCTCAGGAAGGGTATTTACTTTGTTACGCCGGAGAAGCAGGGCATACCGCTGGGAATTCGGTCCGGTTCACCGAAGTCACGATAGTCGAAGGCTTTCTTCCGGCCCCTGTTTGGGCTCCTTCTTTCTCCGAGCAGCAAGCAGAAATAAATATAACAAAAGGATTGATCGAAAATAAAGTATCTCTAGATGTCTATAATGAAAATTATCAATTAATAAAATCAGATATTAGCAATTTACAAGTTAGTTACAACCAAATTTCTTCTACAGTATCTAAAATTATAAATGGTACCCAAGAAATATCTGGTGTTGTAACACAAAGTAATTTCGTTACAATTTTTTCTTCAAATAAAAATGCATTAGGGCAAGAAGTTATTGAATCTATTAATGTTGGCGGAGGAGGCGTTACAATTGATGCAAGTAGGATTAATCTTAATGGAGCTATTAGTGCAAACGGGAATGTTCAGATTACAACAGATGGAAAACTTATTGCAGTTAACGGACAGTTTACAGGAAAGATTACAGCGACAGAAGGAGAAATTGCCGGACTGAAATTAAGCAACAATGGATTGAAATCATCTGATTTCAATGCGAGTTCGAAAGTAGGCTCTTGTTATGCTAAAGATGGTTTTTCTGTATATGCATCAGGGAGTGGTGTACTTACCCCTTCAACAGGTGGAATGCAAGCCGGAATAATAACAGCAGTAGGAGATTTTATAAGTCATATAACTGGATTGGAAATAATTGCCAAGGAAACATCGTATAATTCTGGATCATCTTCAAAAGTTACTGCCTTAAGAATACAAGCTGAGAACAGATATTACGGTACTCCATTTGATCCACCTCTTGCGATAGAGGTAGTTTCTGGAGATGTATTATTCGGTGGTAAAATGACAGTTAATAATGCATCTATCTTTAGAGGTCAAATATATTTAAATCTTAATAACATACCAAATATTTCAGGGGCTTCGAATTATTACCTATGTATAAATAGATCAACCGGACAATTAAGTTACAGATAAATTATAAAAAACATGGAAATTAACTATTTTATTTCAGCAAAAGCAACGGCAACGGTACAGAATATAAATGTATCGCTGAGTGCAGAGTATCAAAAAGAGCAAGCACCGGAAGTTATCTCCGTAGTAGCAAACGGATACTTGGACGACGGGAAGAAATTCATGAATGCAACCCTTAAATACAATCCTAAGTCCGAGGATTTCAATTCGATTAACGGATCAAATGTTGACTTGGGTATTATTCAGGGGATTGTTCCATTAATTACGGAATTTTATAGAAAGATTACTGAAACATTCACTAACTACTAACAAAATGAAATATAGTTTTGACGTAAAAGATGTATCAGCAATTGATTTGTTAGGTAATAATTATATCCAATTGCTGGAAGAGAATCAAAATAAAGGCATTCATCAACTTGTCGGAAATGCCGTGTATGTGTGCACAAACACAATTGAAATGCATGAAATTGCCAAAAAGATATTCAACGGGGAAGCTGTGGATATGAATGAAAATGAGACAGAATTATTCAAAGCCTCAATAATGGATTCAACCTGGCATGTTTTTATTAAAAACGCTATTATCTCTGCAATCAAAAACAAATAAAAAAGAGGCCGCCCTCGCGACCTCTATAAATATTTCCCAAGCAACCCCAAGTCAATCTTATATTGCAAGTTTACAAAGTTTTTTTGAGAATACAAAAGAATAATTTAGAAATATAAAACAATATGAACAAAGAGGAATGGAGAAGGTTAATAACCGAAACGTTGAAAGAAACAGGCTTGTACTCTGACAATGCAAGAGATCTTATCATGGGGACGTTTGCTCAGGAAAGCAATTTTAAGTACACCCGGCAAATTGGCGGTGGTCCGGCTTTAGGATATGGGCAGATGGAGCCGGCAACCTTCAATGATATTGTGGTTAATTTTCTCCGGCATAAACCGGAACTAATGGGGAAAGTAATGAAAGCATCCAGTGTTGTAACTTTGGAACCTGAAATGCTTGTAGATAACAAAAAGCTGATGATCTGTATGACCCGCATACATTATTTGCGTGTAAAGGAGGCATTACCTTCGAATAAGGATGTTTGGGCGATGGGTGAATACTGGAAACAATATTACAATACGCCATTAGGCAGAGGGACCGTTAAGGAGTTTGTTGAGAACTACAAAAGATATTGTTTATAACAATGTTTCGGGAGGGGATAGAAGTACCACATTTAAATTAAAATTATGAGTGAAAGAAACACAATTTCGGCAATGGTATCAGTATTCATGAGTGGTTTTATGGATTTTATTGAGCCTTTAAAATGGTTTATGCTGCTTGCATTGATATTAATTGTTGTAGACCTTAGGTTTGGAATAGCAGCAGCTAAGAAAAGAGGTGAAAAGATCCGGTTTTCACGGGCAGGGAGAAGGACTATTAATAAGATGGTAGATTACTTATGTTGGATTCTTCTTGCCGGGGCTATTGGAAAAGCATTTGGGATACCTTTTGATATTCCGTTACTTCCTTCGATTGTTTTATTGGTTATATATGGTTTTGAAATAAATTCTTGTTATGGGAATTACTTTGAAGCTCACGGTCGGCATGTAAAGGTCGATATTTTTAAATTTTTCAGGCGGAAGTCTGATATTATTGACATAGAAGAAAAAACAGAAAAATGAGGATAATAATTATACTGATAGCCCTTTCTATATTCTCCTGCCGGAGTATTCAGTACGTGCCGGTAGAGACAGTAAAGACAGAGAAAGAATACATTGACAAGATAAAGCGGGATAGTATCTATGTACGCGACAGTGTATTTGTTCTTGTTAAAGGCGATACAGTTTTCAGAGACAAATATCATATTGTGTATCGTGATAGGCTTATGCATGATACGGTAAATATAAGCCAAACAGATAGCATCGCGGTCCCCTATCCGGTTGAAGTTGTAAAAAACAAAGTACCCGGTATAATGTGGTGGCTTATCATTTTACTAGCAGCATTCAGTATACCGTCAGTATTAAAGATTATCCGGTTTATCCGGGGCAAAATATAAAAAGAAGCCCCACTTCAAAAATATAGCGTACCACCACTACATCCTGTCTGTAAGACTTCTTTCGGGGAGTTTTACGGACAGGATTTTTATTGGTTGCACTTTTTTGAGAAAAAATTTATGAAAAAATTACAAAGGCCGAGTACGATGGTGCGTAACAAACAAGTTATCAGCATATATGAAGAATTAAAAAACTCAGAAAAATATTCAGATTTTTTCCATTTGCTTCCACGCTCTTTCATATACGATAAAATAAAGGAACAGACCGGGCTGTGTCACAAAACGATTGCTGACATATTAAATCATAGGGAAAAAACAGAATGATGTTTTGGAATGATTCTAAATTGAGAATTATTTGCAAAAATGTAGATGTGTTGACTATTTATGTGGATTAGAATTTATACATTTGTATCATCAAACAGATATCCAAATGAAAGAGAAAAAATCATATTCGCAAACATTCGTTGTAAAAAATACATCGACAGCCCTTGTTGATTTTTTCAACAAACTACGTGATCATAAAATGTCTAAAATTGAAGAATTGCGTAGCAAAAAAGATATCTATTTCCCTGCTTCTACTTCGAAATGATAATAACTTATCCAATAAGTGACAATTTCGGGAATGAATATCTTATCCGTATAGAAGATTGTCAAAATTTGCCTGATGAGATAATGAAAGAGTTGGGCAATATTAAAATATTGGACATTACTCTTGAGCGAATATCCGGCGAACAATATACAAATTCTGGCATATTGTCAAAAATATCCACGTTCATTGCCGGGGTGCTTCTTGACAATGAGAATGCAATGCTATATTTTTATTGCGATGATGTACATGATGTAAAGCGCAGGGACATGGAAATAACACCTCAAAAATTCAGAAGTGACCTTTTTTCTGCAATGTTCATAAGATATGTAAAAGCAAAATCATTGAAAGATATTGTAGATACTACCATAACGGCATACGCAGACCGGGACATATATATACATATTATTGCAAGGAGAAGGCATAAAAAACAAGTAGATGCTATACGTTCAAGCATTGAAAACCTTTCACATAAATAATATTTTCCTTGATTTAAATCAGAATGAATCTAAATTAAATGTAATCCCAATTATTTTATATGTTTTAACAAATAGGGTGGGGTATTTTTTGATTATATTTGCGGCAATTAACAATCAAAATTTATTTAGTATGAAAAAGATTATATCCATTTGTTGTGCTTGTTTGTTGTTTTCAAGCTGTGCGACCTTATTTACCGGATCCCGACAAGCCATAACTTTTGACGCAAAAATGCCAGAAGTAGGTATTTATAAAGATGGAGTAAAATTAGGGGAAACTAAAAATGATGGGACATTTACAACAAAGATCGGTAAAGAGCTATCATCAGTGAATATGATGGCTAAAAAAGAAGGATATAAAAATGAACCGTTCTTTCTAAACACAAGATTTAACGGTGTTTCTTGTATTAATCTTTTAAATATAATTGCTTGGGCTATAGATTTGGGCACAGGGAATGCTTGCAAATATGATAGAAATTATGTTGAAATAGAAATGGAAAAAGAATAAGCGCAACTACTCAATACACTCCTTCTGATTCTCCGGAAGGAGTTTTTTTTGTTTAGTCCGTGGGCAAAGATTTATTATTGTGCGGACTGATTCATATCAAACTTTCTTTTTTATTGGAAATTTATTCTGTTTAAAGTCCTCAAACTTCTATTATATAGGAATGTAACTTTTTACAAAACATCTATTTATGTCGAATTTTGGGATATCCGGCAATAGTGCCGGAATAATCAAAATTCTTTAATTATATGGAAATTATCGAAAAGAAAGTGTATGAGGAAGGCGGTGAAAATCGTCGCTCTACGAGAGAGCGGGCGAATGCCGGCCTTACCTTGGGTATTATCGGTACTGTCCTCGGCGCTGCCGCTCTTTGGGGACGTGGCAATGGTATTGGTTCAATCCTAGGCGGTGGAGCTGGTTTCTCCGGAGGTGCTAGTACTCCTGCAAATGTAAACATTAACGCATACGGCACTGGGGCCGGGAATGGTTGTGTTGCCCCTACTTCTTTCCAAGCATGGGAAAAAGGATGTGAAGATGCTTTGGAATTGACAAATGCAATGTGGGGATTAAAACTGGGCTCTATGCAGGCTATTGCAGCAAACCGTGAAACAGACATTGCTGAAAAATTCAGCTTGTACAAGACGATGGTAGACGCCGATTTTGGGTTGTATAAAAACAACCGGGACAATATCGACGCGGTTAATAACCGTCTGAATTCTGAATTGTTCGGCCTGTACAAGTATACCCGTGATAAAGACGATGAAACCCGGAAGGAACTGTGTGATCTGAAAGCACAAGTAGCGATTAGCAATGCCGTCCGTCCCTATCAGGATAAACTGATTCAGTGTGAAATTGAAAAAGCATTCACCGCCGGAATTAACTATGTAGACCGCAAGACCTGCAAAATGGTTGAAGGTGTAGTAGTAGTACCTACCGAACCTACTATTACGGGTATCGGAAGTTATTGCTGCTTTCGCAACCAGACAAGTGGAGGATCAACTCCGGCAGCCTAAAATGCTCACCCAAAAGAGAGCTTATAAACGTAGAAAACAAAAAACTAAATAGCCATGCCAGGAAATAACTTTTTCTTTAACGGAAGCAGCGATCCCCTTTTAAACCAATCTTCCTATAACATGGAAGAACGATATCAGGAGATAGAGCGGATGCAGGCCGCTTTGGAGCAGAAAAAACAAGCGATGCAAAGAGCAAAAAATCAGATGGTCCAGCAACCACAACAAAGCCAGACTCCTATATGGGACGAAATCGAAAGCATTGTATCAGCAATGACTGACAAGGAATTTGAAATCGTAACAAACAATGAAGAATTTATTGAAAGTCAGAATATGATAATGTCTATTCTTCAAGCTAAATACATGCAAATGATGCGCCCGGTGGTAGAAGGCTCAAAAGAAGGTAAGGATGCCCTAGAGAATCATCTGACGCTTGTAAAAAGGCTTAGAAAATCCGCTGCTACTGAGGTTGACAAGGAGATCAACGATTTCCAGGAATATAAGGAAAAGTATTCTGATATTCCCTATTCTGAGTATCAGAAAATGAAACGACAGAAAGGAGGCAAGAAATGAAAAAAGAGGATTTGAACCAGTTTAAAGGTGAAATTAAAACCGCAGTACAATCCTGGGGAAATAGTAAAATAGATTCTCTTTTTCCGGATAAAGCACATACGCGCACTTTCTTTAAAAATGGGTTAAGTAATTTACTAGCCAGGAAGGATGCACTTATCAACAGATGGCTTGATACCGGATTTTTGTTTATTGCCGGAGAAGACGGAACAATAGACAGCGATGTTATGGTTGATAATCTTGTCTCTTTATTTGAAGAAATGGACGTTAGGGAGTATCAATTAGGGATGGTTAAAGTTACAGTAGGAAAAGGCCAGGCCATCGTAGATATGCCTCATAATTTCTTGTTAGATATGTTTATAGGTAGCTTGGGTTGTATTAAGTTCACGTCGGAAGACCTAGGGGAGTTGAAAGAACTCCTCAATTAATTAACTTTAAAATTATCATGTTATGAATGAAGAAATAAGAGAATTCGCAGAAGAATTACAGGATTTCCTGAAAAAAGGACATAAACTGCTCAATAAAATGGGGCAGGGAATGGGCCAAAGAAGCGGCAATCAGGGATATGGTCAAAATTCTGGACAAGGCATGGGCCAGAATATGGGCCAAGGTGGTTACGGCGAAAATGTCGGACAATGGTTCCGGAATAATTTCGGCGGACAGGGATTTGATCCCCGGTTTATGTAAACAGGTTCACCTGGAGGGGTGGAAACATCCCTCCTTAAATATTAAATAATATGTGTAAACAAGCATTAGATACATACGATTTTTACAGACCGATAGCAATGTCTCGGTATCTTAGTTTCAGGGGATGGCATTTTGATAAAAAGACATGCGATTATGCAATTTCTTTAATGAAGAAAAAAAATCCCGCAACTGGCAGGCTTGAACCAATAGAACCAATGAGCAAAGATCAGGTTGACGAACTTCTCGCTAAGCACGGTGTGAAACTGGAAAATAATACACTTTATGATTATGTGTACGTTGCAAATATGGCTAGAGCAGATTTTTATAAATCTAGTCTCCCAGACGATAAATCGCTTGCTTTATTTGTAAAAGATTCAATCGATGACCCTGATGCAGCTGATGGAACTATTATGCGAAGATGGTACGCTACGATGGTAGCCAATGGATGCGGAGTAGAATGGAGTGATTTTCTATGATCAGACAACGATTCCATATTTACGTAAAAGGTAAAAAATGGAATATAACCGCCTTTTATCCGGTTACAAGGTATCACGTAGATGAAATTATGAACGCCTTGTATGGGTTAAATTGTAGTGAATCGGATTTAAAAAATGCATATAAAAACCTGACAAGCGGAAATGTAAATAATGGTCTTGCATTCAGTAACTATTTTTACCGGGAATCAGTGGTCATATTTGCAATTTCTATTAGTCCGGCAAAGTACTTTAATCTGATCACGCATGAACTGCACCATCTGTCAGTTCATATTGCGGTAAGTAGTGGATTTAATTTACAAGGAGAGGAAATTTGTTATATAAACGGAGATATTGCTGAAATGATGTTCCCGGTTGTAGTTTATTTATTGTGCAAGGGGTTCATTCGCAACTATGAAATAAAATATTATGCCCGATAGTTTTGAAATATTAATCAATATTGCCGACAACGCAGCAAGCAGCTATATCAGCGAAATAGCCCTGTTTGCTTTAAGATGCCTGTAAGGCCGCGTAAATATTTAGTCGTGAACATATCGGAAGGTATGAGAGGGGAGTTGTGTCCCCTCTTTTTTGTAACTTTATGCAATGTTGATGCGTATATGTTAAAAATGCCATTATAAAATGATTTTCTGGATTTTTTGTTTGTAAATCATATTTCCAGAATCTATATTTGTGGCATAATTATGCTCTTGGCTTCGTATGTTCTACCAATTTTGGTTTAATAATGAGCATGCCGACCCAAGAGCCTTTGTTTTTTATAATGATATGAAATCAAACAATAAGCCAGAATCTAATTTTAGTGCACCAGTCAAAATAGCTGTTCTAATAGACGGAGGATTTTTTATTAAAAGATATAATTATTTATATAATAAGGGAAAAAACAAAACTCCTGAGGAAGTTGCTGATGACATTTATACATTAGCTCATTCACATGTTGGGAAAGAAAATTATCTTTATCGTATATTTTTCTACGACTGTGTACCTTTTTCAAAAAGAGTTCATAATCCTATTTCTAAAAAATGTATTGTTTTTGAGAGAAGTCCTGAAGCTATATTTAGGAATAAAATATTTGAAGCCTTAAAACAAAAAAGAAAAGTTGCACTTAGACTAGGATATCTTAAGGATTCTGGCAATTGGCAAATAAGACCAAATAAAATAAAGGAATTATTATCTGGTTCATTGAAAATAGAGGACTTACAAGAAAGTGATGTTTATTACGAATTAAGGCAAAAAAGTATAGATATGAAGATAGGGGTAGATATTGCTTCTTTATCATTAAAGCATTTTGTTGATAGAATTGTACTTATATCTGGTGATGCTGATTTTGTTCCAGCATCTAAATTAGCGAGAAGGGAAGGCATTGATTTTATCTTGGATCCTATGATGGCTCATGTAGATAACTCTCTATTTGAACATATTGACGGAATGAAGTCTCCCAAAATACCACCTAGAAGGAAACAAACTAAGTAATAGCGAGGACTAACCTCGCTACTTCTTTCCCTTTAATTTGCTAATAACCCAGTCCCGAAATTCATTTTGTATCTGGATAGCTTCTTTATCTGGTAAGTTCAAAGCTCCTCCTCCGGTTAAATGTCCCCATCCACGCAATAATAATATGTTTTCGTTATCTTTTTGTATGAACACATCGTTTGCATACGTTATATTTCCCAAATTCAGATGTGTATCTTCATTGCTTAGTGTATCACAAATATTCCTGATAAGTTCATTGTTTCTTGTAAGGATCATAAATGCCATAACACCATTAGATGAGAATATGTATGGTTCTGATATCCGGAATGGAGGTTTATAAATTTCAAGTGCTTTCATATTTATTCATTTAGTTTTTGAATCGTTTTTGTTGAGTATCTACAATCAGGTTTTTGATAACTTTTTTTCGTAAGATATTTCTCACTCACGTATCCTAATTTCATACCTCGGCTATAAGATGATGCATCAACATCATAGTACCACTCTTCATTATATCTGTATATATCTAGTATTTTTACAAGGAAACATGAACCAACACCATAATGTAGATATGCCTTTTGCCCAGCATGAAATTTAGGCAGATAAATAAGGTTATTCATTTAATTCCTCAATAAATTCACTCATGTACATATACTTCATCATCACACAGGATATGACATAGGTCTCCTTTTATTATTTTTGCTTTTCTCATATTCGAAAATGTTTCTATTAAAGGATTATTTTATTTGCTCCCGACATTATCACCACCAAAATGTTCTATAAGTTCTTCTACTGTAGCTTTATGACAGTATAGAGGTTCTATTTGTGTACCAACATGTCTTCCTCCACTGCGATCTGTTGCCATAAACCAACTGCCTTGTGGAAAATCTGTATATATTTCTACATCCATAACAAACCATTGATTTTTATCTGAATCATCTCTTAGTGATGCAATAGCTAAAAAGAGTTCTTCATTAGTTTTACAATTAATCCTTCCAGCACAATTCCATGTTGAATAAGGATCTTTAGTATCAAACATTTCATAAGTAATTGTAGTATATGTAGGGTATTTATCATTTACCGCAGTGGCAATACATAAATATGGATCTTCAAGGAAAATCTTTGAACGTTTATATCCTAATTTTTCTAACTTTTTACAAAGTTCCAAAGTATTCTTTCTTATAAAACAAGGTGTGGTAAACATAGTTGCTTTTTTAATTCAATTCTAATATTTTCATCAATTAACCTAATAGTATCTTTTAAGGAAAAGGAGTGGCAAAACCCACAACCATCTTTATCCACAGCTTCCCATACCACTCTTTTTTCCGGAGGATAATACCCAATGCAGTTTATCTGAATACCCTTATAGGTATAATGACCTTTACTGATTTTAATAAGATCCTTATTATTTCTCATGTTCCTCCTTTACTTTAAGTGCATATCCGTCAAATAGATGACAAAGCGTAACTTGGTCACTTTGAATGAGAATAGTACAATCCACTTTATCCCTGACAGCACAATCACTACATACCCGGGAATATTTGTTCCTTACATATATTATCCCCTCAATCTTTATTTCCTGTATTTCCATTTTACTCTGGTAGTAAGTAATTCCTATATAGATCAATAAAACGAGTTCCTATGTAAAAAGCATCCTCTCTTTTGCCACAACATAATTTAGGATCATAGTTAATGTATGTACCATGCTCTACTTCTTTATATTTAAATTCACCTTTATCCCATATAAAAGACGGGTAATATATATCTAAACCATTTTTAGAAATACCAGGTTTCCAATCATTGTTTAATATATTACAAGCTTTATAAATCTGTATTAGTTTTAAGCGTGCTAATTCTGAACTATCATCACATTCTATATCAGGAACTGATCCTGTGATTTCACATGCATCCTTATAGGTCTTCACCAGTTCCTGGAAACTCAATATAAGTCTTTCTATTCCGAAGGTATCTTCAAGCTTTTTCTTAAACTCTCCGGATGTATTCGAATAAATAATCCTAGCCTCTGTTTCTGTTATTAGTAATGTTTTCATCTTGTTATCTTCTTCTAATCCTTTTAGGAATACGTAACCTATTTTAGAAGGGGAATAAACTCTCATAGGATCTATATGGGTTCCTAAATGTTGAACTCTGCATAATACCATCCATTGATCACTAGGGATACTCCCTTTATTTAACTCTTTAATGGCTTCATATATTTTAAGACAGTCTCTGGCATCCTCTGAATAGTCTATCTCCAGTTGTTTCAATAATCTATCCTTTAGTTCACTCATAGTCTTCAACTTTATTCATACCATACTACTCTAACTGTATCAATATAATCCTCTTCCTCTGCACTCTCCATAGCTTCTTCCCTTGTATTGTAGATACACCGGGCCGACACTATTCCAGCATTTCTATATATATTAACCCATCCTTCATGTTCTTCCAGAGGTATTACAAGGTCTATATTACGAATATTACCTCTCAAGTATTCACCTTTATCGGAAAAGGAATATGCAGCCTCATATATTGAGTTATCTGCATTTTCAACCAGGGCTATTATAGGATAATCACCTAATGTTTTAGTATCAAAACAAATAATCCTTGCTTTACGCCCGTCTCTTGTACAAACAGGTTTACCAGCTTTAGCTTGTTCGAGATCAAATGGTTTAAATTTGTTGTTTTCTTTTGTTTCCACTATTATCTCTTATTTAATGTAGGTTTAATAATCTTCTCTTTTCTTTATTGTGACTGTCTTTCATCTAGGTATTTCCATCCAACAATCATTTTCTGAAACACAGATATATCCACATCCATACACATCCCAATACAACTCACCTTCATGGAGTTGTAGCATAGCAGTAAATGCGTCTTCTCCATGTTTAACTAACACATAGTTTGGATATCCTATTCTAGGTTTTCTTTCTCTAAGTTTGATCCATAAAGGACCCTTCTTATAACCGGAAGGAATAGAGTTAAACTCTGTGTCAATCTGCCTCTGATTAGATAGACATTCAAGTTGTGGATCAGTATCTTGGTTTTTCATATCAATAAATATTTAAGTTAGTAGCATTAATTGCTAAGCCTTTGTTTATTAATCCGCGATAGTCAAAATGATTGGCATTTAGCCAGTCGATTGCGGAGATTATATCATCTTGGGTTATTTCTACAAATTCTGTTTCGTCCTCAGGACCTATTGTAGATTTAGAACAAATCGTAAAAATTTTAGATTCTGATGACGCCTCATATATATCAACATGCAGATCACTAAGGCTGTTAAATTCCTTTATCTGCTCATATGTCATGGAAGATAATGGAAATAGATACAGCTTAATATCATTTATACGTACATCGTAAAAATCAGGAGGAGTAATCCTGCCTTTTGTAAATACAGTACAGGTTCTTTTTGCTACCCCACTTAGTACACCAACCTCGTTTGTACTAAGTTGAACCTTAACTTCATATGGAAGTCTTGCACTTAAATCTTTTAATAAAATATCTCTTTCTTCCTGTGTCATAACTTTTTACTTAAGCATTCAAGCTAAAATTATACCAAAACAGACTTCCGCAATCACAACATCTACAATTGGCTGCGGATGTAAAATATCCTATTTCGTAGTGATAAGATCCACAATAAGGACATCTACATAGATTTATACTAGTCATTTTTCTCATCTTTAAGTATTAGTATTTATAGCATTTTATCGGACAAAATTTTCCATTAATTTCATTCCCGACATTTGTAACTCTTCTCATGTTATCTGTTTGAACAGATAAAAAACGAGAAATCAAATCATCAAACATATATATCTTTTCACCGTCTGAGATCTGATTTATGCCTTTCCTGAAATAAACAATACGATGAGATTTGTTTGAGACAGCATATACAAATACAGGTTTGCCTATCCCATCCGTATTTTGAAGTTCTTTATGCTGCTTAAAACATATATGTTCTACTATTTTCTTGAAATTATCTTCACTTTCATCATGTGATTCCATTTTAATCGTCCTGAATTTGACATACACTTTACTCCCTCTTTCTGTGAGGTCCACTTTGTCCATAATATCATGAACAAAAGGTATTTCATGGATTAGGATTATATAAACTTTCATATTATAGAAGTTTAGTTTTTTCTTGTGTTTGTTTTCTTTCAGGCTATTTTAAATGCTTCTTCGCGCATGTTATTTAAATTCATTTTCTCTCCTTTTCTAAAAGTTTGTTTTCAGCAAGATAACAAAGCATTTCATAAACAGCTTCTAGTAATGTCTCACGACGGATAGATTTAATAACTTCTTTATTAATAAATCCAATAACTTCATAATATACGTCCCAACAATTTGATAACTTTTCTATTGTAAGACCATTTAACCTATCGTTTGTAATACTATGAGGAAGTTTGTCTAATAAATCTTGAAGAGTAAACACTCCATAATCCATTCTAAGTGAATGGTCATAGTTCCCCATTTCAGCATCATAGTATCTGTCTAATACTACGATTTCTTCCCTTAAAGTTTCTGCTTCGTCATAATCTATATAATTCTCCTCTTCATCTTTAAAGAGATGTACAACACTAGCTTCCTGTGTATCAACACCTAAGTCCCTTAGATGTCTCATTTGACTTATTGATAAAACTTGGTTTTTCATAAATTTGGCTCTATAAATTCAACATTGTATTTTTCACAGTAGTATTCAAAAGGTTTTTGACTGAAAGGGAATATGGTCATTGGGCCTATAAAATATCCGTCACAGTGTGCTATTTCGTTATATTTCTTTTCTGCTGTTTTGCGTATTTTCTGCTCAGTTCCATACCCTGATTTATGCAAGAAAAATACAGTTATTTTTTCTCCTTTATCAAGCAGCTCCTTGAGCCGTTTGTAGTCTTTGCTGGTTTTGTAGGGTATCATGTTAATCTACTAATTCAAATTCATAAACAAATACATAGGGGTTGGATTCCCATGTAGCTTTGCCGTAGACTTTATCGATGAGAAAATGATATGCGTCCTTTGCGCTGTCTGTGGCGTATGCCCAAGTATGTTTCTCCCAAGGAACACGGTATCTCGGCGTTCCATCCGCATCGAACTTTTGCACAACACCTTCTTTCAAGCAATCTTCATCGGAAATGTCTTGCAATCGCTCTACGCGGACGTCGGTAATGCGGATGTGGTGGGGCATGAGGTCGGAGCGAACGAACATTTTGTTGTTCCAACCGGCTTCGCAAAACGGGAAAGGATCTATCCCTATTTCAGAATATCTCTGCGCAATGGCAACGACTTCGCCAATCTTGTATTTTGGAAGTATCTCGCCTTCATCAAATGCACTCTCGTTATCATCATACATACAAGGCCAGTCGATTATCGCATTATCAGACATGCGCTTATAAACATAAAAACCTGCCACCCATTTGCCCTTGAACTCCCTGGGACAAGTTATAATTCTTCTTGTCATGGTCTTCCTACCTTCCAATACGGCTTGCGTAAGCCGATATCTATCTGAGAAATTTATCTTTTTCATACATATTAATTTTAGAGAGGGACATTACACCCCTCTAGGTTGAGTTATTGAATTGCTATTATATTCTATTTGTTTTGGATTTGTGGTCTTAGATTATATTTACTATCAATATCAGATAACATTTCCTTTAAATAATATGCTTGTTCTGCTGTTATTGTTAAATTCTTTTTCCCTGATTCAATCAGGATACTTTCCCCATTGTATGTAATTGAAATTTTACCCATATTTATATTGTTTGATTTATTTTCTGTCTGCTTTTTAAAACACAATCTTTTACCGCGTTTGAAGCAATAAAACTTGCTTTTGCACATTCATTGTTGCCTTGTAGATTATTGTTCTTAATATTTTCCGAAGCCAATTCTTCAGCAAATTTCACTGACATAAGTTCAAGCCGGGAAAGATTATCACGGATATTAGCTTTCTCCGGTAAGTTTTTCTTTTGTCTGATTACATCAGTTTTACCGCCAAATAAAGGGGAGTAAATCGCATTCGTACATTGCCGGAAACCATCATGTTTTACACCATGTTTTGCAAGAGTAGAAGTAAATGTATTGCGTACTACTTTCCCTTCAAAACGTTCTTGAATCCATTTTTCATCCTTACCTCTCTTTTTGTAGGCTTTAATGTACCGATCTGCTATAAGGTCAGGATTTTTTTCTTCTTCGATACGCTGGAAGAAAACCTCGTTTATTAGAATATGGAGTTTGGGATCCAACCATTTTGCATAAGCAAGTGCTAAATTTTTATGCGCCTATGTTCCTCCATCTGATTTCCCTCGCTTAGATTTCAAAACCCCCATTTTTGGGGTATTTAAAAAATTGCACACTGTATCAATAAGTTCAATTGTTGATTCACGGCGTTGCCATGTAGATGGGTCTTTTTTATTTGGGCTATTAGCCGCTTTCCATAAATCTGTCAGACTAAGCATGTCGCCGTCCGATCTGACATTACCCAAAATACTATTTTGAGTTTTGTCAAATAAAACTAATTCTTTCATGGTGGGTTATTTTGTAGTAAATGAATCGAGATAAAGCTGCGCAAGACAAGCCCCGTGGTAGTCTAGGTTTGCCCGGTGTGTTTTATGGAACTCGGCGAACCTTTGGAAAGCACCATCGCTTAGGATAAAGTAATAGGCCCGATTCTTACATCGTTTTTCTTCCTCTTTCTTCTGCTTTTCCAGAATGTTCTGCCTTTTCTGTTCAGCCAGTTCTATTTTTAATTCTTGGTTTTCGGATTTGAGCGTCTTGATTTCACGCTCTAATTGCAGTAGTTTACCCTCGTTTCGTTGGGGTGGACGTGTTTTGACATTACTATACTTCGTGCCAATACAATTTTCTCTCGGTTTAGTCATACCATAAAATTGTATTCAGTAGCAAATAAAAAAAACAGTGCTACCGACCTGTTGACTTACACCGAGAAGGCAGTGGGCGCATTAACGTTCCACACAGGAGTAGCACCGTTAGGTACTATATAATAAGGCATTTAAATACCTTAAAAAAGGCAATTTATTCTGTCTTCTCGTATGTAAGTCATCGCAAACATACGGCATTTTTCCGACAAATCAAAATCATTCTGCATAGGGATTATTTTTTTCATTCTTATACCATTTTACAAATTTTTCAACTGCTTCTTTCGATTCGATAATTTCATTAAATGCCCATTTCGGAAGAATGGATTCAAACGCACAGTAATAACATCCCCAGATTTCCCTGCTTCGGTTAGCTCCCTTTGCAACTTCTGGATTATCTGTAAAAAGATGCCAATGTATGGCAATAAAGCTCTCATGGAACCATATCTCTGAGCGTTGTGTCCTTCCTTTGTTATCTTTTGTTGTTATTGTCATGTTTATCATATTAATTTAAATTCAGGAATAATTTCTTATATTTGCCATGTGCAAAGAGTTGCGCATATTGTTTTGTAATTGTTGTAGTTGAGTTTAGTACTTACCGAAAAGACCAAAATAAAAAAACAGATACTAAGCTCGTTGGACTACGTATATACGTGTCTGCGAGTTTATTTCTGTAAGGGTATTGGTCTACCTCGGCAAGAATAGATAAAGCAGACACGTTTTTTGTGTGTCTGCTGCAGTGGAGCCGGCGTGGACGTCATTTAGGTGGCGTCCATTTTTTTATTTACTCTGCTGTTGTCTGATTTCTCTTTACATATCTGATCCTTACTCCCTGAGAAGTCTTTTCAACTACCTTCTTGCGAAACTTTTTACATAACTTTTCAAAGTCCTTCATCTCCTTTAGGACTTGCTCGGCATGCTCCCGTTCACTTCTCTGAGCTTCGGAAGAATACCAATTCTGATCTATGTTTCCGTATTTGTCCATAGCACACACCGATAAATTAATTAAAGTTCTAAATCCTTTACTCTGTGATATTGTTTCATTGTCAGTATCGGAATTTTGTGAAGTGAATAATTGCCATAAGCTGCGTCAGGTCGTAGTTTTTGAACCAATCTTCCCAATCCCATATTATCAGTCCGTCATTTGAAGCGAGCTCTGTTTTTCTCTGATACACAATTCCGATGCGAGGGAGTCCGATTTTTCCATCAAGAAATTCCAATTTTTGTATACCAACGCCGTCGTCCTTTGTCAGTCTGGCAATTTCAATCTGTTTGCTTCGATACGGCTTTCCGGTCCATTCCCGTATTGACAAGCATGCTTCACCGCGTTCAACCTCTGCAATCCGTTTCTCCCAAAGTTGATAATTCGACCGTATTGTATGTATTTTGGGGTACATACACGCTCTTATGCAACTATTGCAAGGCGATATGTTTTCACTTGATAAGTCTTGTTGGGTTTTACAGTCCGGGCAGCCTATTCCGAGCAAGAATTTATCTCTAAAATTTGTCGGTTCCCCAGCCTCTTTATGTCCGGAAAGAAACTGTTTTGATAGTGTTATTACGTATGTTTTCATTGTTTCAGTGATTTTTTATTAAAATGGTCTTCCGGATTCGTTTGTGTTGTGGTCGAATATCTTCGTGAGACTTTCATTATACCTGAATTTCACGTCACCTACGGCTCCGTTGCGCTGTTTAGCCATTATGAGCGCACCTTCTCCGGTTATCGGGTTGTTATGAGGATCTTTCAGCTTGTAATATTCCGGACGATAAACGAATATAACCTTATCTGCATCTTGCTCGATGGCTCCTGATTCACGAAGGTCGGATAGCTGTGGCTTTTTATCCGCCCGTTCTTCACAAGCTCTGTTAAGCTGGGATAAAAGGATAAAAGGCACATTAAGCTCTTTCGCGATTATCTTTGCCTGTCTGCTCGCCTGTGCAACTTCCTGTTCCCGGTTTTTCCCCTTTTCGCCCATATCAGCGAGTTGTAAGTAATCTACGAGTATCAATCCGCATTTTCCCTGCTTTGACATTCTCTTAGAGTGTGCACGGATGTAGCGCATGGATACTATCGGGTTGTCGTCAACGTATATCGGCAGTTCGGAAAGTCTTTTCTTTGCCGATGCGATTTGGTTGAACTCTTCGTTGGATATGTATCCGTTCCGGTATCTGTCCGCTTCGATGTCCGTCTCTGAAAGGATTAGCCTGTCGGCAAGGCTGATGCTGTCCATTTCGAGGGAGTAGATGCACACCGGGACGCCATTTCTTGCGGCGACCTTGGCGAAGTGAAGCATCACGCTTGTCTTTCCTGACCCAGGGCGTCCTGCGAGTATTATCAGTTCGGACCCCTTGAATCCGGATGTCATTTTATCCAGGTCTTTCAGTCCGGATGTTACGCCTGACATTTTCCCTTGCCGTCTGTTTTCCGTCCTCAATATCGATTCGTCAGCCGCTTTTTCGACTGCCGACGATATATGTTCCATACGACTATTCAGGGAAATGATTTCGTTTATTTTCTGCAATTGCCTATCAGCGAATGAAATGGTGTCCGAAACGTCGTTTGTTTCGTCAGACATCCGGATTATCTCGGTAGCCATAACTACCAGTTGTCGTTCTATCTGCATCTGAACGAGCAGTTTGCAATAGTGATCCGTGCGAGCAAGTCCGAAACCGGACAGGTTCGTGAGTTCGGTTACGTAGGATGCGTTGCCTGCTTCAATTAGCTTGCCGGACTGGCGAAGGCATTCGACTACCGAAATCATGTCTACCGGTATGCTTTTGTCGTTCAGTCCCCGGATGGCATCGAAGATTATGCGGTTTCTGGGGTCAAAGAACGCATCTGTGCTTAGCTTTGACACCACATCGGTCACTGCTTCGTTAGATAGCATCATCGCCCCTAATACGGCTTTTTCCGTGTCTGGTGAGTTTTGTCTACCAACTTTCAAGTCTTCCGTCATCTTTTTCCTCCTTTCTGTTTTTTAGTTGGATTTTAAGCCACCTGAAAAAGTGGGATTTGAAATCTTTTAGGCTTTTCATGTTTTCACCTATACACTCGAGTTCGTCAAAAAAATCGTTCACCCACTTAATTATTTCATCGGGTTTAAGCTGTTGCTTCATTGCTATGGTCTCAATCCATGCCGTTTCTTCGGAAAATATTCTTTCCTTCAAATTTTCAATCGGGATTATTCCTTCCGACGAAAAATCCAAAAGGGGGATTATAGGGGGATTATTTATTTTCTTTCCTTTCCTTTGTGTACTTTTGTATACATTTTTGTCATTTTTGCATACATTTATTGCATTATTGTCTACATTAATAAGTAAATAAGGATATTCTTCCTTGGGCTTTCTTCTTTTAATGGCTTCAAAATATCGCTTCTGAATACCTTCACTAGTCAGAATCTTTACCGAGCTGAAGCAGGAGCTGTCAAAGAACCCCCACCTAACTAAGCGATTCACGATCTGGTCCAGTAATTCAGAGTTTATTCCTGGAAGGGATTTTAAAAGTTTCATTTTTAACGGCTCATTCCACACAGCGAAGTATCCATTCCGGTATACCGCACATAGCAGCTTTATTGCTGTAATTTCTCCTTTTATCCCAAACTCTCCAGAAATTGCACCTATTTTCTCATCATCAAAAAAATCAACATCAAAAGAAAAATATTTCAATCCTTCTTTTAATTGTCTCGCCATATCATATTGCTGATTTTAATAGTTCAGAAATGTTTATAAGCATATTAGCCATTATTTTAGTTTTAGTAACATCACGATGATATTTGGCATGACAATCTTCACAAAGAGTGATTAAATCACTTGTATCATACTCCCATGGTGCCGCTCCCTGAATATATTTTTTATGATGTACATTTAATGGTTTATCAGCGTGAAAACACATCTGACAGGTAAATCGATCCGCTTGCATGGCTTCCAGTCGCTTTCTTTGCCAGCGAGGGTCTTTTAACAATTCTCCATATTCCATATCACAGCTTTTCGATTTCGTTTTTCTGGCACTCAATGAAATACCGGTATTTATTAACCTCTTCCATGAGTTTAATGTTTGACTTTTTCAATTCCTGATTTTGGGCTTTGAGTTTTTCGCATTCGTCAAATTTCGCATCATACGCCTGTGAAAGCATGTTGAACTGATGGATACTTACAACTTCATCGGATTCTTGATTTTTGTCTTGGTTTTGGAGTTGTTTTTCTACTTCTTCAGCAATACCGGAGTAGTCTCCTGATAAGGATGTGATAATTAGTGCTATCATAGTTTTTTATTCATTTTTTTACTGTTGTTCTGATTCTTTAAATTTACCATCTTGTAAGGTATAGTACACATCTTCTTTTATCTCAATTCCATCTACTTGTTTTGTTACAACTGAAAATGGGATATATCTTTGTTTTTCTTCTGAATACTTCCATTCTGCAAGAGTAATCCATGACCCTATTTTTGCTTTAGCTGATGAATTAATACCAGCGCACATTATGACACAATCATCACCGGAGGAGCCGATCTTAGCGCCATTGCCGGAGGAGCCGATCTGAGCGCCATAACCGGAGGAGCCGATCTGAGCGTCATCACCGGAGGAGCCGATCTTAGCGCCATAACCGGAGGAGCCGATCTTAGCGCCATCACCGGAGGAGCCGATCTGAGCGTCATAACCGGAGGAGCCGATCTTAGCGTCATCACCGGAGGAGCCGATCTGAGCGCCATCACCGGAGGAGCCGATCTGAGCGTCATAACCGGAAGGTAATTTTTCAAAATCTTCTTTTGTAAAGATTGTTTTGTTCTTAATCCATTCGATACCCGCTTTAAATAAGCCTAAGAATCCTATTTCAATACCAATCTTTATTTTCTTTCCGCATATTTTCGAATCTCTATTTCTATTCGGATCAATTTCATCTAATTCTACTTCGCAGAATTTGTCATCAATGTTATTATAATAACTCAGAACGTCAAGAGGGTTCTCGCAAGCATGAAAACCGCAATGACATAAATCAGCTTCATCTTCTTTATATTCCTTACCAATTTCGTACTGGAAAATTTTCCCATTGGGCGTACATTGCATGTGCTTGTTAAATCCTTTATATGCTTTAACTGGTTTGCTTCCTTTTTCCATGTCAATTATATTTAGTGTTTTTTTTAATTGTTCAAATTCTTGTTTTCGTCATTAATATGTTTTATTTGTTTGACAATAAATTTGTGAAAACATTCATATCCGGCATCGAAACCTTCTTCTAATCCTTTTTTATAGCCTTTTATTTCTCCTGCTTTAAAAAGAAGATAGAAACATATAATTTGTAGTACTATATTTAATATCCAAGTAAGAACCATATTATTTTATTTTAAATTTTACACATTCAATTTTTCTAGTCAGGCAATTTTCATGCGGCACCACTGAAAACGGGCAATCAACCAATCCGAATTTCCACGGTTGGTAGTAGATACATTTCCGGCAGTCGGAATAGTTTGTTGACAGACGGGAAATGATCGGTTTTGGTTGTTTGGGTTTCGGGGTGCGGGGCATAGGTTAATCTTCATCGTAAGGTATTCCAACTATTTCAGCTAATTCACATACTAAGTCGATGGCATTGATCGTACAATCGTCATCCTGCGATGCATGTTCTGCCGAATGACAATTATTCTCAACCATCCATTTATAAACTAAATCGCATACCTTTTCTTTTTGTTCTTCTGTGTAGTTATTTTTCATGCTGATTCTTTATTAGATAGAAATTTGTTTTAGTTCCCCGCACCACGGCTAAGTAGAACAGGAGCAGGTTATTGGTGCTTTTGCCGATTTTGTATTTCCTTAAGCCTTTGTTGGAATTTACTTTCCCTTATCGGTGCAGATTGCTTATTTTTCTTATAAGCTTCGCGAAACGCAGAGTAACCACTCATTCCTTTTTTCAAGTTTTCTTGGTATCTCTTATACTTTTTTCGGGTACAGAATAAAAATATTATCCGCACTAAAAAACATAACCATATAACCAATAAGACTAAAGATGGAGGGATCCATACTGGAGAAAGTACCCACCACCATGACCAAGCAATTACACTAGTTAGTTTAAGGACAATAAATGCTATTGTTAGTAATCCTATAAATCCGATGCCTCTAGAGGCTTGATTCTGATTGCTCATTTCTTTCCCTCTTCCCTTTCCTTTTTGCGGTTATATTTTTCTGTATAAACAACAAGCTCCCGTAACTTTTCTACGGGAGCCTCTAAGCGATTAAGCTGACAGAGTAATTCGATGCGCTCGCTGTCTTCTGGTGTGAATAAATTATTGCTCATTTCCCCTTTTAATCTTGTTTTTTTATCCAAAATAATCGTTATATAAATCTTCAAATTTTTTTCCGATGTATTCTGCATCATCAGATGTACCGCAGCAAAGCCGAGAGCTGGTGTCCGCGTTCGTAAACGTGTAGCGCGTAACGACGTAACGAAAACCGGAGGAACGCCAAACAAAATACGGATAATATTTATACTGGCTTGAATTGGAGTAATCTGCTTTCCAATCGTTGTTCATTTTATTTGCAGCTTTGAAGATTGTTTTCAATTTCATGAATGCGATTTCCGACTTTCCGAGTCCACAGTCCATTAAATGCTGTTCGTCAATCGGCTTTTCTCCTATGATTTCACAAGCATCATAGTATGTCTTTACTGCGTCTTGAAAGTTTTTCAGAAATGTTGTCTTCCCGAAGTTCGATTCAAGTACTTCTTTGAAGTTTTCGGATGCTTCAAAGTAGAGTTTCTTTGCTTGTTCTTCCGTTATCTCTAATGTCTTCTTCATGTTTTTTCTTTTAAAGAATGAGTAAATATTCACGATATAGTTTTTTGAATTGTTCTGCGGCGTATTCGGCTAATTCTCTATTCTTAAAGCAAAGCCGAGAGCCGGTGCGCGTGCCCGTAGGCGCGTAGCTCGTAGCGCAGTAACGAAAACCGGAGGAACGCTGGTCTTCTCCTTTTTCAACGTAAAACCAGTTGTAATACTTACATTCATCCCAATTTGACCAATCTGGTTCCCAACCTTCATTCAATGCTCTGATAATAATTGTAAGCTTGTAGAATGCGATAATTGATTTCCTATCTTTCTCCGGAAGCATATCTACAACCGGCAGGTCGTTAGGGTTAAGTCTGAGATGCTTGCAAGCATCCTCGAAGGATTTAATTTTGTCTGTGATTTTTTCCATGATATTATAGTTTTAGTGTTATTGTTGTGGTTTTAAATTGTCCGGTATGCGTTCTTTGTCGTCCGGTATGTAGGGGATCACTTCTACAAACTTCGTATCTTCGATTTTTACTATCTCATAGGGTATTACAAATGTTGACAGTGATTTTTCGAGGTTATCCAATGCCCGGTTGATGTTTGATGCGGCAACTAGATAATGAATTGAGGATTCTTTCTCTTTGCCGAAGTTATCGCTATCGGTTATTTTAACTGTTGCTTTGTAGAGTCGGTCATCGTTTTCGTCATTTGATTCAATGTATTCTGTTATTTTTGACCGTTTCAGGGATTGAATGAGGTAATCCCCCTGAACTATTTCGGATAACTGCCTGCAACTCCTTTCTTCTGTTTCCGAAAAGCTCATTGCATCTATGAGGTATAATTCAGTCACTTTCTTTGCTTTGCCATCCTCATTTACTTTTTCGTATTTTACTGTGGATTCAAAATAGGTTGCTGTCATAATTTTAATGTTTCAATTTTTCAAGTTTCTTAACCAGTATCCCCGCCTTCCTTTGTCTTTCCCTCCCTTTTACATCCGAAAAAGAAACCGGGCTATCTTGTATCTCTTTGAGATGCCTGATTAGTCCGGCTTTATCCTTAAATAGAAAGGAAAGGATTTGAGCAGAAAGGGTAGATGGGATTTTCATGGAAAACTAAATTGTGATTGATGATCATGTTTGTGGTGGCATTCCCGGCACCTGATTGTAATGTTATTTACATCCCAGGCTAATTCCGATTGGCCTCTTTTTTGACATTCACTTACTGGAATATCGTGTGAACAATCAAGTGGAATACCTGCAGCCTCATTTCTATGACATTCCTCACAGAAAAGATAGCCATATTTTTCAATCATCTGGGCTATCTTCTTTTCTTTGGCTGCTCTAATCCGGCGGTCTATGACCGATTTAAGAACATATTCGCCGGAGCTGGTCATGTATGAGTTCATCAAAAATTAATAAGGTTCTTTTCAAATTCTTCAACTGAAATGTTTTTGAGGAAGTATTTAAATAATACGTCCTTTACACGTTCGTATAGGTTTTGAAATTCGTCTTCGTCCATTTTATCGAAAGCAATAGACTTCGGAACTTCAATCCACTCTTTCCGGGCAATCGAGTATATCGGCTCACACCATCCGGCTGCCATTTCTACCGTTTTTCTGAATAGTTCGATGCTGTGCTTGAAATGCTCTACCGCTATCTCATTCTGATATTCCCAGGCAAGGTTAATGAGTCCGAAATATTTTCGGTGAAAGGAAAGGTTTCGAGGCCGCTTGATAGTGGCCTCGTAAACCTCTCCGATTTTCAACTTTTTCTTTTCCTCGAAATCTTCATCGTATAACGGTTTCAGACCGACGGAAGTGTTAAGGAGTTTGATTTTCATAGCTTAAAGCAAATGATATCAGAATTAACATTATTTTCATCGAACACATGTTTTATGAAATCATAATGTTTTTCAAGACTGTCCAAAATTATGTCTCCCCATTTAAAACATCTTGTTTTGGCGTCAAATGTCAAAAATTTATGGACTAACTTATGGCATTTTCTCGTCAAAATGAAGCCTTGTTTTGGTAAGTCATAATTCCAGTGATGAGCTTCTTTCATATTCATATCATATCCTGCCGATATTAGATATCTGTGTAGGTTTTTTGTTTTTGCGTTGGATTTTAATTTATCTGGAGGATATTTTTCTTTATAATTCAATCGTTTGTATTTCTCTCGACCTCTTCTTCTTTCCGCTTCGATAAACCACACATTTTTGCTTTTCTTTTTATAGTTAAAAGCAGCATCTTTTTTACAGCACATCTTGCATTTATTCAGATGACCATCTTTCATTTCATGATGAACGTAAAATTCAGATATAGATTTTTCAATGCCGCATCTAATGCAAATTTTTGTTTTCATGATTAAAAAGGAAGTTGATCGTCGTAATAGTTATCCGTTGTTTGCTGTTCTTGCGGTTGCCGTCCGGTGTCTTGCTGTCCATTCTGCTTTTCTCCTGAAGAACAGAACACGAGTTTGTCAGCCCATATAGTCGTGTCCGGGATGGCTTCACCTGTGTTTTTACTGACATAAGCAGAAAAGTAGGGATTGCCACGTACCCAAACCTTTTTCCCTTTTGTAAGGTATGCGGTCAACTTACCTTCGCTGTCGTATTTCATTACCCGGAGCCATGTTGTCTTGTCTTTCCCGTCTGATGTTTTTTCTGTTACACCGATTGAAAATGAGGCGTATGACTTGCCGCCTATTGTTTTCTGCTCGGCATCCTTGCCGATGTTACCTATAGCTTGTAGTTCTATCATTTTATTTGATTTAATAGGGTTGAAATGTATTCTCTGCACTCAATTACTTTATTTTTGGCAAGTACAATGTCTTCATTACTACGCTCAATGTCAAATACTTTTATTTTTAAGTTGTTTGAAACATCTGTATACGTCATATCTGCTAAGAACTTGTTGTATATGTCAATATCAAGTTCTTCAAAACCGTTGTCATAACAGTATCTTCGAGCTTCTCTTTCAATAAGATGTTGAGGAGTATCCGACAATACATATACAAGTTTCGCATGATGCCTATCTGTTAAGCTCATATATCCTTGTAATTGCCAATAATAGTCCAATGTGGGAATTTCTTCTTCAAGTATGGGGAATGATTCCCAAGACCAACTATTTTTAGCATCTATGACCAAATCAATATTAGGCGGTATTATGTCCGGCTCTCCGGTAAAGTAGTCATTTTCGAACTGTTTGTCATTCTTTATCAAAAATCCTAACCCGAGTTGATCGCCGATAAAGTCGATTGATTCATCTTCAACAATATGCCCTTTGTCCGTATATTTGCTACGAAACTCATAACGTCGGCAGTATAGTTGTTCTTTTAGCCATGTCTTGCAATAAGACATGGCAGTTTTGGTTAGCGGATTTCCCTTTCCAGTGCCGATTATTTTCCCTATTTGCGAACATCTGATTTTAAATTCCTTCATTGGTCAAAGCTTGCTCTACATCTTTAGTAATTGTCCATTTGGTCCGTAACTGACTGATTGTATATCCGTTTTGCAGCGCAGATTTACATTTATCGAAATTCACTTTATCCTCTATTTTCAAAACCGGATTTTGTGGAACCAGCTGACGGATACGAAGACATTCAACTTCTTCTCCGGCAAGTTTTGTCGCGGACGCATATACAGTTATTTTTTTCCCTGCCCATTCTTCAATGTAAGGGGTATTGTATATTTTCTGAATCATTTTTGAATTGGTACGGTTTAGGATCATCGGCTTTACTTTTTCTTTGAAGTAAGCTACTGTACATTCTTCTTTTTTGCCTCCAGTACTTGTTACTACTTCCCGGACGATCCGGTCAATAGTTAATGTCATGTCCTTCCCGTTATCCAAAGAATATACCCCTAGATAATCAGGATTTACCAGTCTTTTCCAATGGGTAAGATGCTGCTCTTGTGTTTTTTGATTATTTTCCATACTTTTGTTTTGTTGTTTGAAATGTGACGGGTAAGAGGAATCGAACCTCTTTCTAAGTACTCCAGTACAACCCGTTGCTGGCTTAATGCGCCTTTGACACGCGACTTTCGCCACTACCGGAGTATTGCCCGGTAGTTCACCAGCCCGCAGCGACAAACTGCGTGTTTTTTATTGTCTGTCAACATGTCAAAGAGCTTGGAGTTTTTTGTAAGGCCGTCACGTCATCAAACTAAACGGCCTTACTTTTGAGCCTACTGTCCGGTTCGAACGGATGACCTTCGGAGTACAAAACCGATGCTCTACCAACTGAGCTAAGTAGGCGGGTTGCCCGTCTTTCCGGGCTGCCAGATTGCCTCGACCGTTTAGTGAACTTATTCCCGTCCGTGCCGTCGTATCTCTATCCTTTCCGGCTGTCACAGGTTGCATAACGTATCCTGTCCGTGTCACATAAGCTGTACAATCATTCATACCAAAGTACTAGGGTTGTGGAGATGGGGCGATTCGAACACCCAATAAAGGTCTCACCCTTTTGCGCTATTTCTAAGGTTAATTACTCCTTATATTTCACGTACCGTACTTTCTACCATGTGCACCTTTCGAAAGTCAAAAGCACTCCACTGCGCATCTCTATTTTTGCCCGTCTTTCCGGACTGTCACTTCTTATCTTGCAGTTGCCCGTGTTCCCATATTTGAATGAAACCTACCCCGCTTATGTTATAGTGCTTTGCGGTAACACTTATTTTATGCTTTCTGTTCGATGGAAGATGTGTTTGTAGATTATATTTCCTCTTGCATCTTTCCCTATAGGGATGTGCTGTATGAAGGCGAATTTTCTCCCCTTACCGACTTTGCCTCTTTTGCTTTTGCTGTAAAAATTTCCTTGCATATTTTCAATTTTTAGTTGTTAAATTCTGAGGTCGGTGCGGGATTCGAACCCGCGTACCCAGTTTTGCGGACTAGCTCCTGACCACTCGGACAACCGACCCTTTGCTGGAGCAACCTATATATGGCCACAGTTACAATTGGCTGCCCCGGACTGATTAATTGTTGTTTATAATAGCACTCTGAGCCTTTACAAGTTCCTTATATCTCGATAATTCCTGTTTCAGTGTCTCACATTCCTGAAAGTATCTGTTCCAGGATGTATTTGCAGCATCGATCTGCTTTTTTAAGTTTTCAATTTCTTTATCCTTTTTGTCACTTACATTTACATTTGCATTGTCGTTCATAACTTTTCCCTTTTAAAATTTTGCCTTTCGTGCTATCTCCCGACAGGACTAGGGCTACAATGTACTTTATATGTCACTTAAAAAAGGTCCGGTGTGAATGGAGATATTGTGGTGTAAAGAAAAGAATGTCACCGGACCAAAGAACTCACGGCTTTACAGTGTCGCATCTGCCCCTTACTTCCACCCGGGGCGGTGTTAGGTTTACTTTGTTTAAGCCGGACCAAACCTTGCTAAATTCCTCCGCCATTACGTATCTTTAGTGTCCCAACTTCTATAACTTCGGTATGGTTTTACCTGCTTCTTCTCCGGCCACATCGCCCAACCCAAAATACCGGACATTATTGCGAAAGGAAGACTATGGTACTGCCCTCCGTAAATACTGCATCCTAATATTCCAAGGGCAAGAAGAAAGGCTAATATTGAAAAAGTTCTCATAGTTTATCAATTATTTTATATGCTTCAATGACTTCCCGGGTTTTTACCCGCCATTTCTGATTCCCATTTCCCTTATCAGGATTAATCAACTTCATTTTGATTGCTTGCTCCAGTTTTTTCCGACTGCCCAAATGCCTAATTGCTTCATTCCGGCTAATATATTCCCCGTAAGTTTCGGCAACGGCTTCCTTGACAACGCTCTTGGTGAAATCAATAAATTCAGCCATCGACATTTCGATACGATCGGTATTTCGGAGGATCAGGTTCATAATTATTTTAATCTTATTACATTTATCCCGTCTATAACACCCGCACTCGTTGCTTTATAAGAATATCCATCCCGATTAAGAAACCTTACTATTTTTCTTACGTGCATCTCTGTATATTCCCGGAATGGGACAAAAAGACACATTCCAGCCTGCATATCTAAAATCTGGCTTTTTAAAGTTTTTGGTTTATTAATTGCTATTTCATCCATTTTTATTATGTTTGTATATTATTTATTTTTTATGCTCATGGATTAGTGTTTTCATCTAATCACAAGGCAAAGATATGGTGATATTTCATTAATTCAAAACATATAGTGCTAAAAATAGTGATATATCATTTATTTATAAACATTATAAATAACAAATATGGGTACAATTAATGATAGAATTAAAAGAATTGTGAATGAATTATTTAATGGAAACACTAGTTCGTTTGCAAGACAAATAAATGTACCACAACCAACTTTAAAAGACATTGTTGGAGGTAAGCTTAGTACTCCAAGAGCTGATGTTTTAGAAAAAATATTTGGTGATAAATCATTGAATATATCTGCTGAATGGCTTCTTGGTGGAGAAGGAGAAATGATTAAAAATATTTCCGAATCAGATTCACAAAATGACATTCAGCTTCCCGAAGTCCCAGAGGCAAATAAAAGTGAGACCGAAACAATCAAGTCCTTATTGTCTGTGATCAGTGATCAGGCTAATATATTAAAACAAGTGACTAATAGTAAAGAGCAAAAACATATTGAAGAACAGAAGGAAATGTTTAATAAGATTGAATCTTTACAAAAATCACTTGATAATCAAGGAAAATATCTTCAAACGTTGTGCAAGAAAATAGATGATCTTATTTCTGAAAATAATATTCCTGGACAAAAAAAGGTTGGTTAACATGAGTAAAAAAGAAACAAATTTTAGTGAAGAACGTATAACTAATACTGATGAAAAAGTATTAATATTAATAAAAGATATTATGAGTGACTTCACCGAAGTTGTAAAAATGCTAACTGATACAATGAACGCGCAGTTAAGTATTATTAAGGATCAAGAAAAAAATAGTGCTGAAAGTACTCGCCTAAATAATCAGGCAATAAATCGACAATTAGATATAATAAATGATCAAAATGGATTTCTCAAAAAAATATTCGATCACATGGAAGGTGGAGATGATAAGAAAATATCTAAGGTTATAGAGTTTTGCCATCAGAGAAAACAAAATTGAAAAAAGTCGTGTGCTAATTTAAAATTATAATACATGGATTTTAAAGATCAAATTAAAATACTTGGAGAGCGTGCATCCAAGTTAAAAGAAAGTATTGCAACAGAAGAAGCCACAAAAACAGCTATTATACTTCCATTCATACAATCTCTTGGATATGATATTTTCGATCCAACAGAAGTGATACCAGAATGTGTTTGTGATATAGGAACAAAGAAAGGTGAAAAAATTGATTATACAATTTGTAAAGATGGAGATCCTATTATATTAATCGAATGCAAACACTGGAAGCAAGATTTAAATTTACATAGTGGGCAGCTTCTAAGGTACTATCATGTATCTAAAGCTAAATTTGGTATACTCACAAACGGCATAATTTATAAGTTCTATGCTGACCTAGTAGAGCCAAATAAAATGGATGACAAACCATTTTTTGAGATTAACATAGAAGACTTAAAAGAGGTTCAAGTTGAAAAGTTAAAAGAATTTCATAAAAGTTACTTTGATATTGAATCTATTCTAAATACTGCAAGTGAGTTAAAATATACTACAGAATTAAGAAATCTAATCGTTAAAGAAATAGCTGATCCTTCTGATGAATTTGTAAAATACTTTGCAAAACAAGTATATCCGTCAATGCTCACGAAACCAATTGTTGAACAATTTAGAGATATGTTAAGAAGAGCTTTTCAACAGTATAACAGTGATTACATAAGCGACAAACTTAAATCGGTAATAAAATCACAAACTGATGAAATTAAATCTCAAGATCAGGAACAACAAATACAAGAAGAAAGCCGAGAAGATTTAATTGTAACTACAGAAGAAGAATTGCAAGGATTCTATATTGTAAAATCAATTTTACATGGGATTGTTGATTTAAATAGAGTTATATATAGAGATACCATCTCTTATTTTGGCATATTACTAGATGATAACAATAGAAAACCTATCTGTCGTTTACATTTTAATCGATCGAATAAATATCTTGAAGTATTTGATGAAAATAAAAAAGGAACAAAATACCTAATTACGTCTCTTGAAGAGTTATATAATTATTCAAAAGAAATTATTGAAAGTGCAAAAAACTATTTGAATGACTAATACTTAAATATAAGCCAAAAATCAGGCAAAATGACCGAAAAAGAAAATATAACAATAGAATCAGGTAGTGGCTTAGACGGAAATGTTAAACCAGTAGAAAACCAGTAGAAATTTCTACTAAAAATATATCCAACTCCTTAATTTTCAATTTATAAAAGAAGATCACAAAACTGGACTCAAAATCCAGTGTCCTCAACAGACGTGCGGGTTCGATTCCCGCCCTGGGTACAAATTGAAAATCAAGGAGTTAGATGAAAATCTAACTCTTTTTTTGTAACCCATGGGACCGGGGCATGGGGTTTCTTGAGGACTGGTACTATCTTAGAAAAAGTTTACTGATCACCTATCTTACAATTTATTCCTGGAAGATTTCAGCCCTCACGCGGCTGAGGGTTTCGGGAGTCATCAACAGATAAGAAGCGATATGGCTGATAGGGGCTCTTTTGGCTGCTTCGGGAAAATCTTTTAGAAAACGTTTATAGCGTTCCTTGGCAGTTTCGAATCGCCAGGAGTCGGCTTTGTTCTGGGATACCATAAGGCCCCATTCTAAAATTTTCTTGTATAATTGAGCAATAGAGGAATAAGAAACAAACAATTCTTGCAGACCGGTATAGGGGATGTCGTACACCACGGTCGGTTCGATGGCTTCGATCATCAAGCGTGTGGGTTCTTGTCTGAACAGGCTGATGATGCAAAATACCAAATCATCTTCACACGAAAAATGTTCGGTGATATCATGCCCGTTTTTGTAGTAATACTGACGTAACATTCCCGATTCGACATAATGGAAATGGCGGGCTATCCGGCCTTCTTCGAGGAGAAGTGTAATAAGCAAATTTAAAAGCAGCATTTTTTGGTAAAGTTGCTTAATCACTTTT
>ERZ825525.65-NODE-65-length-142656-cov-7.602464_pt1 | contig 142656 bp, 123 predicted proteins | sample MGYA00519930_ERZ825525 | MGnify/ENA primary metagenome ERZ825525 (study PRJEB31778, sample SAMEA3449203) | human gut metagenome | biome: human gut; feature: human-associated habitat; material: faeces | place: United Kingdom | collected 2010/2012 ... | reverse complement strand
TGATAATTCTATCAATCAGTTCATAGCACATCTCTCTGCTAAGCTCGGGCGCTTCAAGGTATTTTTTGATGTTCCGTATTAACAGTATATCCCAAAGCGCCAGCAGCTTTATTTTCTGATTGAGACTCTTCGACATTGCTTTTTCCTTAATATTCAGGGGCGGATAGGCTAATGCCAAACCGCCCCTGAATGCCGTTAAATATTTGCTACACCAAAAATAGTTTCAATTTAATCCGTAAGATAAAAGGCATTTTAGCAGACCGATAACGTATAATCCGTTCTCGGTTTTTATTCCACCAAACTGGTAACAGTTTTTACCAACCATTCCGCCTGCAAATTGCACAAATCAAAAATAACAGGCGATACTTTTATCTCTTTTCCATAATTGTTCCAATATGTTTTGGCTATTACAAAACAGTCTTTTCCGTGTATCAGGCCTTTGCTCTTACAGTATTCATTTAACTTTTCTATTGTTACGCCGCTTGTATGTACCGCACAAATTAAAACGTCGATTTCAATATTCGTTAAAAATGCAATAGAAAGCCCGATTTCTTCTTCATTATCCCCCGCAACGTTAACGGCAATTGTTTTTCCGTTTATTTTGACAAGTCCCGCGATGTTTTTTATGTTCGGAGCGTAACCTTCTCTTATGTTGAACTTTTCCAATTCTGCTTTTTCTTTTTCCAGTTGTTTTTTTAATTCGTCTGCGCTCATCGTTTTGTGCAAAGGAACACATTTAATTGAGTTATCTTTTTTAAGTTTTTCGTACAATTCAAGTTCTGCATCGAACCTTTTTAAAAGCTCATAAATCGCTGTTTTTAACGTAAAGGTTTTACCGATATTACTTTTTCCTTGCAACGCATAAATTTTCATATTATTCTCCTGATTGGATAAAACCTATCTTTTTATTTTATTTTGCGGCTGGGCGTATATATAATATGTAATATATTAACTGCGCTTCCAGTAATAATTGTCATAGGTTGACCTAAGAAATCTTGCGGCTGTTCCCGGATTAGAAAGACTGCTGCTTGAAATAGTTGTTCCGCTTGTTGCAGTACTGCTTGACGAATACCACCAACCGTTCGGATTTTCGAAAATCGCACTCGTCAGTTTGCTGCAACCATAGAACGCAGAATCCCCGATACTCGTTACACCGTCCGGAATTGTTATACTCGTCAGTCCTCTGCAAGACCTGAACGCCCAACCTCCGATACTCGTTACGCTGTCAGGAATTGTTATACTTGTCAGTCCGCTGCAACCATAAAACGCAGAAAAACCGATACTCGTTACACTACCGTCATTAGGAATAATACTATTTTGACAACCCGATATAAGGGTTTTCGTCTCGGTCTCGATTAAACAGTTATCTTTACTATGGTATTTCGTATTTCCTTCTTCGACTATGATACTAGTCAATCCGCTGCAATTTTCGAATGCAGAAAAACTGATACTCGTTACACTATTAGGTATAGCAATACCCGTCAATCCGTTACAACCAGAGAACGCACAATGTCCGATACTCGTTATTCCGGCAGGGATTGTAAGGTTTCCCGCAACTTCCTGATTATCTATATATAAAGTTTTATTTGCATCTACATAACTCATTAAATTGCCAAGTCCTTTTATTCCGCACCAACTCGCTATATCGCCTGTATAATAAATATTCGTCAGCCCGCTGCAACCATAGAACGCCCAATATCCGATACTCGTTACGCTATTCGGAATAGTTATACTCGTCAACCCACTGCAATCCTTGAACGCATAATCTCCGATATTCGCACTACCGGTAATTATTACTTCTTTAAGGTTTGCGGGAATGTAATTAGAATTATCACTGTATGAACCTGCGCCGAATATATATCCGAAATACGTCGCGCCACTACCATACGCATTTTTGCCTACAAACGGAATAGTTATACTTGTCAGTTCTATGCAACTACCGAACGCATATCTACCGATACTCGTTACACTGTCAGGAATTGTTATACTCGTCAGCCCGCTACAACCATAGAACGCAGCTTCCCCGATACTCGTTACGCCGTTTGGAATTGCAATGCTCGTCAAACCGCTGCAACCAGAAAACGCATATTCCCCGATACTCGTTACACTATCCAGAATAATCAAATCGGTTACAAGTGTACCGTTCAAATAAAGATTATGCGCATAATATAATGGATTAGCAGCAGAATTTCCAAATGTTATATTGAGCCAAAATAATATATTGGAAACATTTACTTTCGTCAAACCGCTGCAACCAGAAAACGCAGAATCTCCGATACTCGTTACGCCGTTTTCGATTGTTACACTCGTCAAACCGCTGCAACCAGAAAACGCATATTCCCCGATACTCGTTACGCTGTCCGGGATTGTTATACTTGCCAGTCCGTTGCAACCGCTGAATGCAAAATTCCCTATACTCGTTACACTGTCGGGAATAGTTACGCTCGTCAGTCCGCTGCAATTATTGAACGCATAATTACCAATACTCGTTGTCCTATCACATATAATTATATCTAACAAACCATCACAATTATAAAAAGCGTAATTACTTATAATAGAGCTGCTTATAATAACCGTTTTCAAATTTTCAGGCACATAAGAAGTACTATCATTATAACTTTTTGCTCCGAATATATATCCTAAGTGCGTATTTTCAATTTTATTTGCACCTGTAAAAGGTAAAGTCAATTGTGTTAAACCATCACAACCACTGAAAGCTGAATAACCGATATTCGTTACGCTATCCGGAACAATTATATCAGTCAGCCCGCTGCAACCTTCGAAAGCGCTATTACCGATGCCCGTTACACTGTCAGGGATAATAACACTCGTCAATCCGCTGCGACCGGAAAATGCGTTATCAAATATACTTATAATTCCGTCCGCAATAGTAATATCGCCCTGTAATTTAGCGGGTATATGAACAAATTCCGTATTTTTTCGGCTATATAAAATACCGTCCTGACTGAAATAGTTCGGATTTTCCGCATCCGTTTCTATTTTTATCAGATTACTGCAACCTGAAAACGCATCGCTGCCGATACTCATTACGCTGTCGGGTATAGAGGCGTTCGTCAATCCGCTGCAATTCTCAAAAGCATTGTTTCCGATAGTTTTTACGTTGTCCGATATAACGATGCTTGTCAATCCGTTACAACTGCTGAACGCGGCGGCGGCAATAACGGTCGTGTTATTATTTATAGGATAATGTCCGGCGATTTGGGTATTTGCTTTTAACAGATAACTGTCTAAATACAGCACGTTAAACACCCAATTCGAACCATCATTATAATAAGCGGTGTTTAAAAACGCGTCCGCGCCGATAGAATCTATGCCTTCCGGCGGATTTATTTCTTTAAGAGCCGTAAAATCTTTAAACGCATTTTCCGCTATTTCCGTCGTTTCGGTGAGCGTTAAACTTTCCAATACGTCCGTATTAGCCCCGAAAACTGCGCCGAGCGTAGTCGATATATCCGGCACGGTCAAAGAAACAAGATTTTTCGCATCGGATAAAACGGCGTTTTCCAACTCCCCGTCAATAACGACCAAAATTTTAAGGTTAGTTACCGCAATTTCCGATACAACAAACGCGGGAAGAGACGCCCAAGTTATCTTTTCGCAACCAAGAAAGGCGCCTGCGCCTAACTCTATATTCTTATTTTCTATCGATATTTTTTCCAGCCCCGTGCAGTTCTGGAAAGCGTTGTTACCTATGCTTTCAATGCTCTTTGGAATTTTTAACGAAGTTATACCCGTCTGTCCCCAGAACGCATTAGCCGCAACGGCTTTAACCGGCTTGCCTTCGTAACTTTCGGGAATTTTTATCTCTTTATCCGTGCAGTCGCCCATACCCGTTACGGTATAATAATCGCCCGTCAATGTAAAATCCAGCTCCCAACTGTAACGGCTGTCATAATTACATACGGAACATATACCTTCGACAAAATTATGCGGTTCCCGCTCGCTTTCGTTCTGACAAACGGAACATTTCTGCCAATGATATTCCGAATTTTTAATATAACCGTCGTAAGTATGCGCTATAACGGGTAACGTTTCGGTTTCACTATGGAAACATCTGGAACAAACTCTTTCCTTTTTCCCTTCTTCGGTACAGGTAGGCTCTTTTATCGTTTGCCATTCACCGTAACTATGGTTGAGCGCGGGGATGGGCTCATTCTCTTTTTCGGTGCATGCAGAACATTGCCTTTCCTTTTTACCTTCTTCTGTACAGGTAGCCTGTTTTACAGTTTCCCACTCGCCCCACTTATGACCTTCCGTAACAATGATTACGGAATTTTTATCGGTAATTTCCGTTTCCCCCTGTTCGTCTTCAAAATATTTATGGCACCCCAAACATTCCCAATATTCTATATTTCCGTTCTCCGTACAGGTAACGGGTTTTGCGGCGTGATATTCCAAACTATGCTCGTGCTCGGGTATATTTTCATACCCGCAGACTGTACAGGGATTGCCCGTATGCTCGGCTTTATCGCTCACAACGTCATGCCCGCAGGTAGCAATGTGCCAATGGTGCGTTTCGTTGCTTTCCCACGCTTCGGAAAAAGTATGCCCGCTTGCCGCAATTTCTTCCTTTTTCGTCTTATCACATACCGTACAGGTGTAAGTCTTTTCGCCTTTTTCCGTGCAAGTAGGCTCTTTGGTTACAACGCCGCCGTCCCAAATATGTTCGGCTTTGCCGCTTATAACGTCGTGCCCGCAGGTAGCAACGTGCCAATGATAATTTCCGTCGCTCGTCCACGTCGGAGAATATGTATGCTCGTGCGTCGATTCGTCTGTATTATTGCACGCAACAAAAACTAAACACGCAAAAATACTGACTGTTACGAGTAATGACAAAACAAACTTTTTACCTTTCATTTTTTTTACTCCCTTTAATTATTTTGGCAACCGGCTGCTTTCAGTTTTCCAAAAAAGGTACACCTTTTTTAAAACGTAAAAAAGGCTATAATACACCAGTATTTGTTATTAATAGTATAACATTACCGCATAAAAGTGTCAAGATTTTCTTTTTAATTAAAGTGTGCTTTTATCGGAAATTTGAAAAACAGGGCGAAAACCCTGTTTTTTGTTTGTCTTGCTCGTCAGTTTTTGGTACTTTACAGAATATTGCAAGGGCAACCTGCTCTCTATGACAATAATCATGCTAACTGCCACTTATTCTCAAACAGTGTCCATAAAATTGTGTTACAGTCTTGATACAAGTGTCGTCGCTTCGCTCCGACAGACAAGCACACTCTACAACTAAATATATTAGACAAAAAGCGAAAGTGTTGGTAAACGTAACACACTTTCGCTTTTTGCTATTATATATGATGGCTAATTTATTCCATGGTGTACTTGACAAGAGTCTCTGAAATGAGTTCTTCTTTTGCTGATTAAGGCAGAGAAACAATATTTGCGATTGTGGCTTTGTTTTATTCGTTTCTCTGCCTTCTGATATTGTGTTTTCATTTCTTCTCTTGTCAAGTACCTTTCACGGCATAAAGTAGCCAAGAAAAAAGAGAACTAGATATTTTTCTAATTCTCTAATTATTACACTAGTTTCAAAAGTAAGTGACTAAAGGCGTTTTTTTGTTACAACTTGTTTTGCAAAGATACAGTGTTGCAAATTTACCGATAAATTTCCTTTTAAAATACTTCACGAAGTACAAAAACATTGTACCGTATGCAAAAAATTACAACTTGCAAATTTTTTCCACCAAAGCGTCCAACCAATTTGCATGCACGTTTTCGATTTTTCCTTCGTCGCACATACGTGCCAAATTCGGGTCGATAGGCAGTTTGCAAACGGTGTCGATTCCGTTTTGCGCCGCAAAGTCGTCGACGTGACTTTCACCGTAAATTTTGTGAATTTTTCCGCAATCGGGACAACGGAAATAGGAATAGTTTTCCACTACGCCCAAAACAGGCACGTCCAGCATCTGCGCCATTTTCACGGCTTTTTCCACTATCATTTCCACAAGTTCCTGAGGTGAAGTTACCACCACAATGCCGTCCACAGGCAAGGACTGAAACACAGTGAGAGGAACGTCGCCCGTTCCCGGTGGCATATCCACAAACATGTAGTCCACATCCTGCCAGACAACGTCTGTCCAGAACTGCGTTACCGCACCTGCAATGACGGGACCTCTCCAAACAACGGGTTGGGACACGTCTTCCAAAAGAAGATTGAGGGACATTACTTGCGTTCCGCAGGAAGTCACCACAGGATACAATGCCGTTTCCGTCGCCGTGGCGTTGCCGTGCAAACCGAAAATTTGCGGAATAGACGGACCGGTGATGTCGGCGTCCAAAATTGCCGTACGCAAGTTGCGACGTTGAGTTTCCACCGCAAGAAGAGATGTTACCAAAGACTTGCCCACGCCGCCCTTTCCGCTTACGATGCCAATCACCTTTTTAACGGTGGAACCTTTGCGGAGTTGCGCCTTGGGTATTTGCTGAGAACGTTCGGAACAGTTTGCCGAACAACTTGAACAATCGTGATTACATTCTGTCATAATACACTTCCCAAAATTTGTAATTCAATTTTACAACCGTTTGCAAAAAAAAGCAAGCCGAAGAGGGCTTGCCTGAAAAAAATTGCCTGTTAAAATTTTCGCAGTTTACTTGTTTTTGAAGGACGCAATGCGGTTTATAACGCTGTTTCATACATTGTTGTGTAAAGCGGCATTGTTTTGTTGCAAAACCGCAAACTCGCCAAACTTTCTTTACACGCACCGTCAAGTAGCATTGAAACAATATCGACGTTGTTTTTCCTGACGTTACTTCAACGTTTTTGTATGTTTTTGCGTTATCGCACTGCAATTACTGCCTGATGTTTGAAGTTGAATAAACTTGGCACGCCAAACTTCCGTTATACGCACCGTAAAGTAGCATTGAAACGATATCGACGTTATTTTTCATGACGTTGCTTCAACGTTTTCGCATGTTTTTAGTTACCGCACTGCAATACCGTTTTGCCGTTTGAAGTTAATCAAACTTGGCACGACAAACTTTCGTTGCACGCACCGTCAAGTAGCATTAAACAATATCGGCGGTATTTTTTCATTACGTTACTTCAACGTTTTTGTATGTTTTTTGCGTTACCGCACTGCAATACCGTTTTGCCGTTTGAAGTTGAATAAACCTTCACGCCACTGCAACAACTTCATGCAAACAACCTACACACGACAGTTGCATACATTGCGCCTTGTGCATTTTTTGACAGTGCACATTCAACAAAAATTTTACTGCTGTTGTTGCGCTTGGAGGTCCTGTGCGTCTTCGTCCACTGCGTGAATTTCCTTCAACTTTTCCAAACGGAATTGTCTGTTCTTTTTGTACACAAAGTAGGTGGGAACAAACATAAGCAAAGCGGATATTGCCGAAAACAGGAACAACTCGAAGGGATAAACCTTGTCGCCCAAACGGTAACCGCCCACTACCTCGGGAATTGCGCTGTATCCCGGAGCGGGAGAAACGCCAAACTGCAACACTTCCGGTCCGAATGCATTGATGATGAGGGGACAGAAAATACTTGCAATAACCATGGGCATGGTAACATAAATTACAATACGTATGCCTTGAAAACAGCCTGCTTTTTCCGACGGGGTGTAATCTCTTGCGGTGGCGTTGAACAATCCCGCAGCAAGCAGCGAGGAAGATTCGATGAGTGTTCCGCCCACAATAAACATAATGTAAGTTGCAACGACGTTTCCGCCCACAAACTTGATGAAGTACACCAACAATCCGCCCACAACGCCTGCGGCCGCCACAGGCCAAAAGAATTTTTCCTTGCCGTACTTGTCCATAAGTTTGCCGCCTACCACTGCCATTACGGCGGAAAGCAACACTACCACAGCCAAAGGAATTACAAACCCCGTGCCGAAACCGAGGGTGTACTGCAACATCATTATCATGTAGGGTTGCCAGAATTGCATTGCAAGACCGGAAAACATCATTCCTACAAGACAAATGTAAATCATTTTGTGTTGTTTTATGTTGGAAGGACGGAAACCGTACACCACCTCTTTGAGGTATTTGCCCGATTTGTCGGGTTTGAGTTTTGGACTGTCCTTCAAAATGAACAATCCCACAATGCCGGCAACTGCCGTCATTGCGCCCAAAATTACAAAAAACAGCGTCCACTGTCCGTTTTGCGTCAGTCCGTCAAAGCCAACGAAAATAATCATAAGGGCGGCAACGGGCATAATGGACAATATTACATCCACAAAACCTCTGTTGGTGATATCGGTAACGTCGGTAACCCACGAAGAAAATGCCGCATCGTTGGACATAGAGCCGAACACCGTCATTACGCAGTCCATAATTACGAAAATCACGACGATGGCAACTACCTGTTGGTCGCTGTAATGTTCGTTGCCGAAAAATGCAAACGAGGCGGTAACCAAGCCCCAGATAATGTAGCCCCATGCCACAAAAACCTTTCGCTTACCCACCCTGTCGGAAAGAACTCCGCCAAAGATGGTAACCAATGCCGCCACAACGGCACTTGCGGCAACGGTGGCACTTGTTGCCCAGCCGTCGGCTGTAATGTTTTTTTGAATGTAGGTGGAAAAGTACATGTTTTCCACCATCCAGGCAAGTTGTCCCATCAAGCCAAAAAGCACAATGGACACCCAAATTTTCGCACCGAGTTTGTTCGGTTTTTTTACAATGACTTCTGACATACTCTTCTCCTTGAAACAAAGTTGCAAAACACGGCGTCGTCGATATTTGTTACCATTACATTGTAGCACAACCCCTGAACTATTTCAAGAGTCAAAATAACACCTCGCAAAACGCAAAGGCGTATTGACCGCAAAGGCAAATACGTGTATAATTTACACAACGTGAGGTGAAATATGTTTGAAAAAATGACTCTTCAACAATACAACGAAGTTCTGGCAAGCAAAGAGCCGACGCCAGGCGGAGGAAGCGCACTTGCCGTTGTGGGAACGATAGCCTGTTCTCTTGTGGAAATGGCAATAAACATAACTTTGCCCAAAACGGAAACTGACGAATTCACCGTTGCATTGCTAAACGACGGCGCAAGGTTTGTCGGCAGGGCGAAAAAACGTCTGCAACAACTGGCAAACGATGACGCAACGGCTTTTGACAGAATAATTAAGTGTTTGCGACTGCCCAAAGATACCGATGAAGACAAAAAGCGCCGTGCAAACAGTTTGCAAAGTGCCTACCACATGGCGGCATTGGTACCGCTGGACGTAATGACGGTGTGCAAGGAAACGCTGTGCAAAGCGGAAAAGGTGTTGCCTTACCTCAATAAATACGTTGCTTCCGATTGCGTGATAGGCATCGACCTGTTGAAAAGGGTGATTGTCAATTCGCAGGAAAACGTGTACGCAAACACAAGCCTGATTAAGGACGAAACGCTGAAAAACTCGCTGGAAAAGCAGGCGCAAAGTATGTTGCAAAGCGTGCAATAGTTGCAAAATATTGCGATGCTTTGGTTGCCGATATTTTTGTTACACGGCACCTGCACAGTGTTTTTCCAACGTGTGTTTGCGTAATTACACGCAGTAGCATTTCGACGACGCAAGACGACATAATTCATACGGCGACGATACGCAACGTCAATCCGACAGCGACATCAAAAATTTTGAAACTGTTGTTGCGTTGCTTTCTTAACTGAATTTAACGACCAAACAAAAAAAAGTCCGACATGCATCGGACTTTTTGTTTACCTTTACCCTTTCAATTTCCGCAACGTTTGCGGTATCCACAAATTTTGTTTTACAATTTCATTAAACTGCATTGGGTGACTTCGCACGGCTTAACATTGACAACATTTTGTTTGTAACGACATTTCAATAAAGCGCCTGGCGTTTTTACCTGCCGTGTACTTGCGTTTATTTTTTTCGTCTGCCCCGTTGCGGCGTTTTACTTTGTTGTGTGTACATGCTTTTAATACGGCTGAAAACTGCAACTGTTTTTACTGCACCGCCAACTTGCATTGTCGCTACAGCGTTTTCTTTCCTTTGAAAAAGCCTCTTCCTTACATTTGAAGGGCGACTTTCAGACAACTGCAAACACTTTCGGGCAGGCTTGTCTTTTGCGGCATTGCCTGACGGGCAGACACTTCCGTCTGACGGTAACATTGAAAAAGACGTCAATTTTGCCAAACGGTGCAAACTTTTCGTAACAAAGTTTCCGTCTGTACACAAAATTGACGTCTTTTGTAGCTACAAATTACTTGTGCAGTTCCGCCTTGATACGGCGCACACCGCTGCTGCTGGACTGTTCTTTGGTGATGACAAAGTGTCCCAACTCGCCTGTGCTGTTGGCGTGAGGTCCTCCGCAAATTTCCTTGCTGAAGTCGCCCATGGTGTACACTTTCACCACTTCGCCGTACCTGTCGCCGAACAACCCGATGGCGCCTGTTTTGCGAGCCTCTTCGATGGGCATTTCCTCACAGGTGATGGGAAGGTTGCGTTGTATCGCATCGTTTACCAGATCCTGCGTTTTGGCAATTTCCTCCGCCGTCATGGGACGTCCGAAAGAGAAGTCGAAACGCAAACGTTCCGGCGTAATGTTGCTTCCCTTTTGCTTTACCTCGTCGCCCAAAACCTTTCTCAAAGCCGCCTGCAAAAGGTGCGTTGCCGTGTGAAGGTGGGTGGTTTCCATTCCGCCGCCTTCCGCCATACCGCCCTTGAAGCGTTGCTCGCTGCCTGCGTGCGACTTTGCCTGATGTTCCGCAAACTTTTGTTTGAAGCCCTCAACGTCCACGGTGTAGCCGTTTTCGGAAGCAAGTTCCACCGTCATTTCCACGGGGAAACCGAATGTGTCGTACAGTTTGAACGCCGTTCCGCCGGGTACTACGTTACCCTGAATGTGACTGATAACCTTGAAAAATTCCTTTTCGCCTGCAACAAGAGTCTTGCTGAACTTGTCCTCTTCCTTGTTGAGTTCGTCCACGATTTTTTGGCAATTTTGTTGCAATTCCGTGTAGACGTCCTTGTACACTTCCACATACACCTTGGCTATTTCCGCAATGCTGCCTTTGGGCATTTCCAACGAATTTGCCATGCGCACCGCACGACGAATCAGACGGCGCAAAACGTAACCTTGGTCGACGTTGCTGGGCACTACACCGACGGGGTCGCCCAAAAGGAATGTCGCTGTGCGCACGTGGTCGGCAATGATACGCATAGCCCTGGTCGTCTTGGCGTCGTTACCGTAGGTTTTGCCGGAAAGTTGCTGTATTTTTGCCAAAGCGTCCTGGAAAAGGTCGATGTCGTACACCGACTTCAGCCCGTTAAGAACGCAAACGGTGCGTTCCAGCCCCATGCCTGTATCCACGTTTTTCTGTTTTAGGGGAAGGTAGGTTCCGTCAGCCTGACGGTTGTACTGCATGAAAACGTTGTTCCATATTTCCAGATACTTTCCGCAATCGCAGGAAGGGTCGCAATGTTCGCTGCACTTGGGTTTACCTGTATCCCAAAAAATTTCCGTGTCCGGTCCGCACGGTCCCGTAGTACCGGCAATCCACCAGTTGTTTTTCTTGGGAAGGTAGAAAATTCTCTCCTTGGGAATACCGCACTCCTCCCACACACGGGCGGAATCTTCGTCACGGGGCGCATCGTCGTCGCCGGCAAATACGGTGACGGAAATACGGTTGACGTCCAGACCGAGGTAGTCTTTGCCTGTCAGAAATTCGTAACTCCACTTGATGGACTGGTGGTTGAAGTAGTCGCCCAAAGACCAGTTGCCCAACATTTCAAAGAAAGTAAGGTGGCTGTCGTCGCCCACTTCTTCTATGTCGCCTGTACGCACGCACTTCTGCACGTCGCAAAGACGGTTTCCCTTGGGATGCTTTTGTCCCAAAAGATAGGGAATGAGGGGATGCATGCCTGCCGTTGTGAACAGTACGGAAGGGTCGTTTTCCGGAATAAGACTGGCGGAAGGAATTACCGCATGTCCTCTGTCGCTGAAAAATTTGAGATACTTTTCTCTTAAAAACTGTGATGTGATTTTCATAAATCCTCGATATTTTTTACACCTTTCGGCACATTGCCGATTGAACAAGCACATGCGCCTTTCAGGTGTGAATTTCAACATTAGTAAAGACCAAAAGCGAAAACGCCGTGGTCTTTTACGGTAGATATTCAGTTGTTACGTCAGGCAACGCTTTCCTGTATTGTTTTGGCTTTTGCTCCGACGGAATAGAAGAAGAAAAACCAGAAGTACACGGGAATTGCGTAGATGACCCACCCTGTTGTGTTCAGCGTAGGCACAAAGATGTTGCGCACCGTTACCAAAATTCCCATGGATGACGACGCATCGATGAGATAGTAGCAAATTGCAAACAACGCTACCCACAAGGTGCTTAATATTGCCATTGTAAGGTAGAAACCGTTGGCTCTTTTGCTGCGTTTGCCTGAGAAAATGCGTACAATGCACACAATCAGATGCACCGCCATGGACAACAGCGTTATTACCACGAAACACGCCACCAAAAATCCGCCGATATCACGTGTTATCGCTTCGCCTACGGTACTTACCGACGACGCCTCGCCATTGACGATGGAAACAACTAGTTGCGCCCATGTTTTCACGATGTCGTAGCCGTACATGGCGGGCGTTTGTTCCATGGGAGCAAAAATGCCCTTGTCGATGTCCGTAATCACCTGCGGACGTATCACCGATGCGGGAACGGCAACGATGTAGGCAAAAACAAGCAGGAAAATGAGGGCTACAAATGCCAACACTCTCCCTCCCTTGTGAGAACGGGTTTTTGCGGTGGGAAGAGAAACGGGTTTGCTTTCTTCGGGCTTGGCGTAACTTACCGCACCGAAACTGTAACCGCAACTGCAAACGTTTTGATTTATTTCCACCTCACGATGACACTTGGGACATATTTTAGTTTGTGCGCCCGAACGCAACGGAGCGCCGCACGCACCGCAAAAACTTGCAAGGGGAGAATTGGTCTTGTGGCACTTGGGGCAGACAACAACCTCTTCCGGCACAACCAACTGTTTGCCGCAACTGGAACAGTATCTTGCATTCAAAGCGTTTGCCTTGCCGCAATGGGGGCAAACATTGAAACTGTTTGAACTGAACATTTTACTTCCTCCCGTCGTCCGTGCGTTTTTTTCCGCACGCAACGCAAAATTCGTTACTTACTTCGTTTACATTTTGACAATTAGGGCAAACCCACTTTTCCACACTGCCGGGAGCAGTGCCGTCAAACGACCACTGACATTTTGTACAGAAAGCGCCGTCCACGGGATTTTCCGATCCGCAATTGGGACAGTACTTTTTCAGTTCCTCGGCGTCCAGACGAAAACCGCAGTTTACGCAGAACATTTCGTCAAGGCTGTTCAAAGTGCCGCAGTTGCTGCATATTTTCTTTTTGCCCTGTTCGTCTTCCAAAAAAGTTTGTTTAACCTTGTCGCCCCCGACGTTTCGCACATCGTGCACCACCTGCATTTCGTGCGTTTCCGCCGTGGCAAGGGAGCAGAAACAGTAGGCGCAAAAATGTGTGTCAAGACTGTTGGAGCGTCCGCAATGAGGACACACCTTGCGGTTTACCACCCTGTGTTCGTGCAAATTGGCAACGGGTGTTCCGCACTTCTGACAGAAAATGGCGTGCAACGGCACATTGGCTCCGCACACGGGACACTGCGCCGTTTCCTGCGGTATGGCGGGGGCAATGCCTCCGAACACGTTGGAATGCAGTTCTCTTACGTCCACAGGCGTAGGGGTGAATCCTTCTTCCGAAACGGCAGGCGATTGCAATGAAGGAGCCACTTCCTTGACGCTTACCGCTTCCGTCTGCAACTTGTTTCCACAGTTTATACAATACACAAAGGATTTATCGTTTGCCGCTCCGCAATGCGGACAGGCAATTTCCTCCTGAAAGACAAATTTGGATGAGCCGCAATTACAACAGTAGGAAACGTCGTTTGTATTGAGTTCTCCGCAATTTTTGCAAACCTTCATGCTACCTGACCTACCTTTGTAGTAGATAAATAATAAACTAATTTATATTTTTTGTCAACGTCAATTTGCCGTCAGGCACCAACCTACTTTCCCGCCTTGAAACCGTCTTTCAAACCGACAATTTCGTTGAAAACAAGATTGTCGGGTGTGGTGTCCTTGTCCAAAACGTAGTAGCCGACACGCATAAATTGGAATTTGTCCTCCACTTTCGCCGAAAGCAGGCTGCGTTCCACCTTGGCGGTAACTGTTTTCATGCTGTCTTCGTTGAAACGCAGGTTGAAATCCGTTTCGCCGTCAACGGCGTTGTTGAGCAGACTTTGCAACTTTCTGACAGTTGCGTCAACGCATGTTGCGGCGTCTACCCACTGGATGACTCCCTTTACTTTAACTCCGCTTGTGTCCTCGCCCGATTTGGAATTTGCTACTACCGAACAGTGCAATTCCTTTACTTCTCCGTTGTCGTCCAGCAGAACGTCGTCGCAGTGAATGATGTACGCACCCTTCAAACGCACGTATCCGTCGGGTTTAAGACGGTAGTACTTGGGGGGAGGTACCAGCGAAAAGTCGCTTGCGTCAATGTACAGTTGCTTTCCGAAAGTTACTTCACGGAAGGTGAGAGGATCTTCGTTGGGGTTGTTTTCCACTTTGAGAACTTCGCTTCCGTCGTAGTTGGTAAGCACCACTTTCACGGGGTTGAACACCGCCATTACTCTGTTTGTGGTGAGGTTGAGATTGTCCCTTACGCAGGACTGCAAATATTCTTCCTCCACCTCGCTGTTGGCTTTTGACACGCCCACACGTTCGCTGAAATCACGCAGGGCGGCAGCGGGATAACCACGGCGACGCATTCCCGACAAGGTGGGCATACGGGGGTCATCCCAACCCATAACTTTGCCTTCTTCCACCAACTTTTTCAAAAAGCGTTTGGACATGATGGTGTTTTTGATGTTAAGACGTGCAAATTCTATCTGTTGGGGACGTGGCTCGGGAAATTCGCATTCACGCACTACCCAATCGTACAGCGGGCGGTGGTCTTCAAATTCCAACGTGCAGATGGAATGAGTGATTCCCTCGTGAGCGTCCTCGATGGGGTGGGCAAAGTCGTACATGGGATAGATGCACCATTTATCCCCCGTGTTGTGGTGTGTGGCATGCAGTACCCTGTACAAAATGGGGTCTCTCATGTTGATGTTGGGGGACGCCATGTCTATTTTGGCACGCAAAACCTTTTCGCCGTCGGCGTACTTGCCGTCTCGCATTTCGTAGAACAGTTGCAGGTTTTCCTCCACGCTTCTGTTGCGGAAGGGGCTTTCCTCGCCCGGTTGAGTGAGTGTGCCACGACGCTGCCTTATTTCATCCGCCGTTTCGTCGCTTACATAGGCAAGACCTTTTTTGATAAGTTTGACGGCGCAATCGAACATAACGTCGAAGTAGTCGCTGGCAAACAGCAGTTTGTCCCACTTGAATCCCAACCACTCGATGTCACGTTTGATGCTTTCCACGTATTCCTCGTCCTCTTTGACGGGGTTGGTGTCGTCAAAACGCAGGTTGCACTTGCCGTTGTACTTCTTTGCAAGTCCGAAGTTTATGCACAGACTTTTGGAATGTCCCACATGCAGATAGCCGTTGGGCTCGGGGGGAAAACGTGTGTAGATTTGCTTAACCTTGCCGCTTGCAAGATCCGATTCGATTATTTCCTCGATAAAATTTTTGCTCTCGTTTTTTTCGCTCATAGGTTCCTTCTTTTTTGCCACGGTACGGCAAAATTTGTTTGTTATTCTTCGTCAACAGGGTACTCGTCCTCGGGAATATCGCCGAAATCTTCCTCTTCCGAGTCGCTGCCCAAATTGACTACGCCGTCTTCTTCCTCCACGGTTTGCTGCTGTTGAACGACGCTTTGCGGCGGTTGAATGTTGTGCTGCGAAAGATAGTCCTGATCCACAAAACGCACAATTTTGCCCAACCAGTACAAAGGTATTGTTGCCGTTTCGCCGTTACGGTGCTTGGCTACGATGAGACTGTAATTGGCTGTGCCTGTTTGCGAGTTAGAATCTCTGTGAATGAACAGCACTATGTCGGCGTCCTGCTCGATTGCGCCCGATTCTCTCAAGTCGGAAAGGACGGGTTCCGACGCTCCTTTTTCCCCCTTGATGTTGCGGATTTCCGCATCACGCTTCAACTGCGAAAGGGCAATTACGGGAACGTCCAATTCCTTTGCCATAAGTTTCAGAGAACGGGTGATGTTTTGCACCTCTTCCTGTCGGCTGGTGTTTTTGCCGGCGATGTCGCTTGTCATAAGTTGGATGTAGTCGATTACCACCAGATCCAAACCGTGCTGCGCCTTCAACCTGCGACACTGCGAGGTGATTTCCGACGGGTGAATGTTGGCGTAGTCGTTGCCGTACAGTTGCATGGAAGAACTGATCAGGTCCTGCGCCATACGCAAACGGGAAAGGTCCGTTTCGCCTTGGGGAAGTTGTCCGTTTTTGATGAATTCCAAAGGCACGGTGGACATGCTGGAAAGCAAACGTTCCACCAACTGTTCGTTGGACATTTCCAAGCTGAACACGGCAACCGTTTTGCCTTTTTTGGCAACGTTTTCCACAATGTTCATGGACAACGCCGATTTACCGACGCCGGGACGTGCCGCCAACACGATGAGTTCTCCTCCGTGCAGACCGTTGGTAAGTCTGTCAAACTGACGGAAACCCGTTTCTATTCCTCGGAATTGATCGGGATTGACGAAACGCTGACTGATTTTGTACAGCGTGCGTGCCGTTTCTTCGGCAAGCAACACCAGTCCGCCGTTGCTTCCACGCTGCGAAAGGTTGAAAATTGCCTCTTCGGCGTAGGAAATTGCCTCTTCGGCGGTGGCGGCACTGTACGCTTTTTTTGTTACGTTGCCGCAAATTTCAATTAGTTTGCGCATTGTAGAGGCACGCTTTACAATGGAAACGTATTCGCTGTAATTGGCGGTTCCGGGCAAAAGGTCGTTGAGGCGCACGATGTATTCGATATCTCCTGCCTTGGCAAGATTTCCCGAACGGCGCAAACTGTCCACAACGGTGGTGAAGTTGACTGTGTCGGCAACGTTTTCCTCGCCCACCTTGTGGTAGCCACGGGAAATGTCCTTCATAGCCTCAAAAATAATGGCGTGGTTGGGCTGATAAAAATCGTCGGCATTCAGTTGCGCAATTATTTCCAATTGCAATTCGCTGTTGCGCATTATGCAACACAACACGTTTTGCTCCGCTTCCACGCTGTTGGGCAATGCGGTGTAGGCAATGTTCTGGTCCTTTTTCTTTTCGGGCATCCTTTCCACCCCTCGTCATCTTTTGAAAACGGCAAAAAACGGACTTGCAACACAAAGTGACGCAACCCGCATCTGTTTTCTGCTTAGTATTATACTATTTTTTTATTCAATAGGCAATAACTGAACGTCAAAAAATAAAAAAAGCGACAAAATGAGTTGCCGTCCGTCACTTTTTGCAAAGGCAGACTGTCAAATTTTTTGCCGAAACCTTTTTGCCCCGCTACAACAAACGCAACGGACGACTTCAACCTTCCGCCGTTGCGTCTTGCGGATTTTGCAAACAGGGACGCTCCAAACTGCCACGTGCCACCACTTTGTCCACCTTTTTGTAGGTGTTTTTGCGAAACAACTTTCTTTCCACAAGTTTTTCGCCGTCGTAAAAGCACAAAAATGACTGCGACCTGACCCCGTCGCTGCCGTTTACAACGACTTTTGTTTGGTCGGTGTACACAAGTTCGGGGTACTTTTGAGGGTCGACGATTTCCACCACGCCGAAAGGCTCCCGTGTTTCGCTGTTTTCCCTTTCCACACGGTAGGCGTTGGGCACGCCGTACACCGTGAAAGTAACGGTGCCTTGTGATGAATTTACCTTACCGCAAATGTAAAGGGCGCTTCCCGTGTTGTTTACAAAAGTGAGGTCGGCGCCTCCGTCGCTGACCATGGCGTCAAAACCCGCCATAACATAGGAAGAAACCAACGAATGCTGACACGCTTTGGGCAAAATTTCCGAAAGTAACAAAGCGTTGTACAACGTTGTGGAAACCTGACACACTCCGCCGCCCACGCCGTCGGTGTAGTTGCCGTCCACAATCACTTTGGCGTCAAGATAGCCACGTTCTTTGGTGCGTTTACCGACAATGTCGTTGAAAGAAAACTGCTCTCCGTCAGGCACGGTAATGCCGTTTAGACTTTCCGTGGCCTTTGCAATATTGTGACAACGGTTTGCATTGGCACTGTTGAAAGAGGTTGTGAAACTTCCCTTTTTGACGGTGTTGCGCTGCAACTCTTGTACGGTAACGGCTTTGTCGGTGGCAAGAGGCAACTGCAACGAAAGGTGCTTGCCGTTGCTTTTCAGCAACATTTCAAACAGTTTTTGCCTGTCCGCCCAAACGCCGTCATTGCCCTTTTTGTAATGAAAGCCTTCTTTGTCAAACAAAACGGAAGCGTCTTTTTTCTGCACGTTGACAAAGGAAAACTTTTTCACGAAGTTGTCAAAACCGGGCAAAACGTACTCCGCAACGGCGTCGAACGGAAGACCTTGAGCCTGCAGGTTTTCGGCTAGGTTCTGCTTGCCTTTTGCGCCAAGAAAAAACCCACGGTTGTTGCAATTTTCCACATACGGTTGCATTTCTTTTGACAAATCGTAGTGAAATGTTTTTCCTTGACAGGACACGTCGGCAACTACGTTCCAAGGTTGCAGTTGCTGTGCCGACGCTGTGTGAAAAAGAAAAACGCCTGCCAAAACGGCAAGCGCAAATGCTACGGTTAACAGTTTTTTCATATACCCAGAATAGTTCTCGTATATCCGTTGGGCGAAAAGTGTTGCGCACCCAAAGGAAGCCCGTGCGAGTAATCGTGAAAGTCACTTCCTCCGGTGATGATAAGTTTGTATTTTTTCGCCATTTTGCCGAAGAACTTACGCTCGGCACTAGTGTGTGTAAAGTACTGCGCTTCAATACCCCCCAAACCGGAAAGTACCAGCGGACGAAGAAATTTTTCAAATTCCCCACAGGACATACGCAAATTTTTTGGATGCGCCAACACGGGAATACCCCCGAAACGCAAAGCAAACCCTATTGCTTCGGCAGGACTGAGCCTGCGTGTCTGAACATAACAGCACTTTCCCACACCGAGATACTTTTCAAACGCCTCGGCGGAGTTTTTGACAATGCCACGTCGCACCATTTCCCTGGCAATATCTCCACGCCCTATCGAGCCGACGTTTTTGAGGGAGGCAATGTTTATGTCAATGCCGTTTTCGTCAAACTTTTTTTGCATTTGACTGTTGCGCTGTGTGCGAAAATTGGAAATTTCCGACATTTTTTCGGCAAAATCGGGGGAGTCCGTTTCCAGATTGTACGCCAGAATGTGAACGTCTCCGCAACTGGAAACGGTGGAGATTTCCACCCCCACAAGTACTTTGACGCCCAACTCTTTTCCCTTTTCCATTGCTCTGCGCACACCAAGCACAGTATCGTGGTCGGTAACGGCAATGCAATCCAAACCCTTTTCCTTTGCCATTTCCACAATCTGCTCGGGAGAAAAAATTCCGTCGGAACAATTTGAATGTATGTGTAAATCGCATTTCATAAAATAATATTACCAAAACACCGCCAAATTGTCAACACGGTGAAAACTCCTCTCTTGAACGGCTTAACATTTTTCACAAAAAAACAAAGACATAAACTGCACTTTTTCAATAAAAAAATAGTAAAATTTGCTTGCTACGTTATTTTACTGCGTTTTGTGAACAGTTTTTTTGCATACGGTCGCAACTTTTTATGCACGCGAACAATTTAGTACTTCCCACATCCCGCAGATTTCGTCGAATTTTGAAGAGAAGATTTGAGTAGTTTTTGAGCAAAGCCTTTAAACTGCCTTTTCGCCTTCAACTAAAAACATTTAAAATACTCTTTAAAAGTCAAAACACTCTAGTAACATGCCTTTTTCTAAAATTTACGGTAATATGATATTTTTTTTCTAATTTCGTATATCGTTCCGTACTTGACGTAAATTTGTTCTTTCGGCATATACATTTTTTCGTATTCTACTACTTATACTGTCAATTGCTTTGCGATATTAGTTGCCCTCTTGATATACATTAGCGTATTTATACAATTTGTTATTAGCATCAAAAATACGTTTGTCGAGTAGATTTTCAAAAAAAGTACAACTTAAATAAAAGTTGTACTTCTCAATTCCAAATTTACTTAGACAGTTTCAACGCTTCCACTACTTTATAAACCGTGGTACACGAATTCCACTCCCATATGCATGGTTGGGAGTTCCCTCCGTTGTTAGCAAAATGTTCTGCCATTCTTTTTTGGTGAACCACCTTAGCGTTTTGAACAGCATTGCGGTAAAATGGCAGAAAATATTTCTTTAATAAGTTTTCATCCGTCTTAGTGTATTTAAATTTTGCTCTTTTACCTTCTAAATATTTGTTTAATATCTCCTCATGGTCTTTTGTCTTTAGATTTTTTTCACATTTTTGAAAGTGAGAAATCAACCAAACTTCAAATGCCAAATTTGAGAACGCATATTTAATTCCCTGTTTCTCAGCTTGACTTATTGCCAATATTAACTTTCCGTCATTATAAGTGTTGTCTATGTCAAAAACAATCCATACTTGGTTAGATTCATCTAAATATGAAGCCGCTCTTCCCACCAATCTTAACGGGTCAGCGTTTTCAAATTTTACCTGTACATCATAAATACTATTGTATGACTTTAATAATGTAAAATAATTGTGCTCCGTTCGACCGTTTGTAACAATTACAAATCTATCTCGCTGTACCCTATACTCTCTTTCACGTCTTGCCATACTTCACCTCACTAATCTTCCATATTAGGCAAGTCCGCATAGAATCCGGCAAGATAGCGCTTACTAAACAAATCTGTCTTGCGAACATTTTTATAGTCCGACAAAGCAACTAGCTTGCTTTCCCCTAAATTATTTTTGCTTGTAAAATAAATTTGATCTCGACGCAAATCTTCGTCCATTAACATAACATTATGTGCCGTACAAACAAGTTGTGCATTCTTTGGATTTTTATCTATAGAATTAAATAGTCTAATAAGATAGTCTGCTACTAAAAAATGCAACTTAGAATCAATTTCGTCGATTAGTATAACTCTACCTTTATCAAGAGCAGCTAAAAGTAAGCCTAAGTAGCATAACAGTCTCACCGTACCTTCGGAGTTAAAACCGCTATCTTTGAATAATCTAACTCTTTTTTCGCCTACAACTTTGCCGTCAGTATCATAAACGGCAAATTCAGTCTGCAAATCTATATCGAAAAGATTGTTGGCTTCTTGCTTTAATTGTCCGTGCTTTGGCTGAGTTTGCAGTTCTGTATTAAAGCGTAATATATCGTTTAAATCAGCCATGTTAACTAATTTGTCTTTTACTACCTTTATATCTCTTATCCCTATATCCGCCATTGCAAGTATTTTCAAGGCTTGTTCTTTATACTTGCCGTTTTCAAATGAATAAATATCTAAACTGTTTGCCACGTTTTCAAAAACAATAAGAACATTTTGAAACCATTCCAAGACATCGTTCAACGAGCTTGCAATATCTAAATTGAAATTGCTACCTATAGACAAGAATAAACTTGCTGGAGCAATATTTATGAGTTTGGTCGCAGTCTTGTCCAAACCGATAATTTCCAAAGATGTGTCAATGCGTTTGAACACATTAATAAGCCGTTCGTTTCTTCTATAGAGCCATTCCCTTCCAATAACACCGTTGTTTATTGTAAAACCGTACTTATAGTACCTCTTATTTTGAATAAACTCCACTTCAAACAATGTTTCTTCATTCAAAGCCTTATCCAAAAAAGCAAATTTTTCATTGCCACTGACAATAGGCCACTGAGATGCAGAAAATAAAATAACATTGCGCATATAAGAAAATGCTTTAAGGACATTGCTCTTCCCCGAAGCATTACCGCCGAAAATAACAACCGATTTTAAAAGTTCGTTTTCACCTTTTGGCATTAACCCTTCAGATACGGTAAACGTATTTATCTCATTCAATTTATTATCCCGTACCGCTTCCATGCTCAATTTCGCACTCTTATAGAATGATCTGTAATTTCCAACTTTAAAATTAATTAGCATTGGCATATCTCCTTTAACCAAAAACATTTTACTACTAGTTTAATCAAAAAGCAACTTCTTAACAACTATTTTTGTACAATTTTTGCAAAAATACGTGTTAGCGAATCTTGACTCACTAACATCGCTATGCTTTAACCAAGTACAGCAGGCGACAGTTATCTCAAAGATGAATAAAAGTCCTATAACGCAATTTACTATAATACGCTTGGCTTGAGCATTATCTTCTTGCTTGTTTGCTGCGATTATACATACGCAGTTACTATAAATGTAGCAAGCTGTACTTAATCCATATGAATCACATATCGCTCAAACAAACAATCAATATAAGCCTCTACCATTTTGTGCTGATCACTAATTCTTGCAAGTGACTTTATTTATACCCAATGCAAGTCTCTGTTCTTTAAGAGTTTCTGCCTTTTTCACTCCATATTATCTCATACTTATATCATCAAGGGGTATTGCATAATGAACGTTTTCGCAACGCTCACATTCGCTATGCCGCTTTAAGCACGGTACATGTTGCGTTACTTATTAGTTTACTTAGATACATGTGGCTAAGTAACACTGCCTATACGTAACATGTGCATAACCGAAATTAGCATAAGCTAATACGCCTAAGGGGCAATGTCTTCTTCGATAACTGCCAGGATGTGCTTCCGCTTTTTCATTGTAAATGTCTTCACAAAGGCTATAATTTTACACCATCGTTGGCCTTTATATGTCGGTTTTTCTATAGCATTTTATAGTTATGCCACGTTGACGTTACATAGTCCAATACACCCCTTAAACTTACACAATCATACTTGATATGAACAGATGCTATACAAGTTGTTTCTATTTTTGTCTTTTGCAAATACCTATAGTCTATCTAAAAGGTCTTGATACCATTAATTCCTTTGCCATCCGTAGCAGGGACTGTATAAACTCCTTACTACGTTACAATAGTTCCATTTGTACACTCCTCTCCGTTAAGCGGGTAAGTTCTCGGATACGTTATTGTTATTATATTTGTCGTATTGTCCTCTATAATATTTTTTGTAAGCAACGCAACTTCAAGTTTTACTATCTTTCAGTACACTTCCAAGCTTGTCCAATACTCAAAATGCGTGCATGTCGTTGGAATCCGTGCCCATCACCATCTTCCGCACTACAAAGCTTAACCCCACCATTATATATCTTAAGGCAAACCGTCAATTGAGTCCGCTTTTTATGTAAAATGCTGTCTTAGTCCGAATCTCAGTTAAATGTTGACCAAATGTAAAATTTTCGCCGTTACATACATATAGTCTATAACACAAATAAAACAAGCCTCTACGTCCTATGTAGAGGCTTGTTTAAAAACACAATAAATAGTTACTTTGCAAGACTTACTGCAACTGCGCATGCAACCGTTGCGCCAACCATGGGGTTGTTGCCCATACCGATGAGTCCCATCATTTCCACGTGAGCGGGAACGGAGGAAGAACCGGCAAACTGAGCGTCGCTGTGCATACGTCCCATTGTGTCCGTCATACCGTAGGAAGCAGGACCTGCCGCTACGTTGTCGGGGTGCAATGTACGTCCCGTACCGCCGCCGGACGCTACCGAGAAGTACTTTTTGCCGTTTTCAACACACCACTTTTTGTAGGTGCCTGCAACGGGGTGCTGGAAACGTGTGGGGTTGGTAGAGTTACCCGTGATGGAAACGTCCACCTTTTCATGACGCATTATTGCAACGCCTTCGTTTACGTCGTCTGCGCCGTAGCAACGAACCTTTGCTCTTTCACCGTCGGAGAAGGGTACTTCACGCACGATGGTGAGTTCGCCTGTGTAGTAGTTGTACTTTGTTTGAACGTAGGTGAAGCCGTTGATACGGGAAATGATGTAGGCGGCGTCCTTTCCAAGACCGTTCAGAATTACACGCAGAGGTTTTTTGCGTGCCTTGTTGGCGTTGCGGGCAATTCCGATTGCGCCTTCGGCTGCGGCGAAACTTTCGTGACCTGCAAGGAATGCAAAGCAATCCGTTTCTTCACGCAACAGCATTGCGCCAAGGTTACCGTGTCCCAAACCTACCTTACGTTGGTCGGCAACGGAACCGGGAATACAAAAAGCCTGCAAGCCGAGTCCGATGCATTCGGAAACTTCGGCGGCGTCCTTTACGCCCTTTTTGAATGCGATAGCGCATCCCAACGTGTACGCCCAAACGGCATTTTCAAATGCGATGGGTTGCACGCCCTTGACGATTTCTTCCACATTTACGCCGTGAGAACGGCACAAATCACGAGCCTCTTCCAGCGATTTCAATCCGTGTTTTGCAAGTTCGGAATTGATTTTGTCTATTCTTCTTTCATATCCTTCAAATGTGATAGCCATTTTCCTTTCCTCCCCTGTTATTCGTTGCGTGGAACGATGTATTTTGCGGCGTTTTCAAAACGTCCGTAGTGCTTCTTTGCCTTTGCCAATGCGTCGTTTCCGCTGACGCCTTCGGAAATGAGTTTCATCATGACGCCGAGGTTGACGTATTCGTAACCGATGATTTCGCCGTTTTCGTCCAAAGCGCAACGTGTTACGTAACCTTCCGCCATTTCAAGGTATCTGGGACCCTTAAGTTTGGTGGAGTACATTGTTCCCACCTGACTGCGCAGTCCTTTGCCAAGGTCTTCCAAACCTGCGCCGATAGGCAATCCTGCATCGGAAAATGCCGATTGAGAACGTCCGTAGACGATTTGCAAAAACAGTTCTCTCATTGCCACGTTGATTGCGTCGCACACAAGGTCGGTGTTGAGCGCTTCGAGAAGGGTTTTGCCGGGCAGAATTTCCGCAGCCATTGCGGCAGAGTGCGTCATTCCCGAACAACCGATGGTTTCCACCAACGCTTCTTCGATTACACCGTTTTTGATGTTGAGAGTAAGTTTGCAAGTGCCTTGCTGAGGTGCACAGCATCCGCATCCGTGCGTAAGACCGCTGATATCTTTGATATCGTAAGCCTGTACCCACTTGCCCTCTTCGGGAATGGGAGCGGGACCGTGATTGCAACCTTTTTTCACGCATTGCATAAGTTCTACTTCGTGTGAGTATTGCATAAGTATTTACGTCCTCCAATTAAAATTTACAACACAAATATTATAGCACAAAGCCCACCGATTGCAAAGATTTTGCAAAAATTTTTTTGTCTATTTATTATTTGAATAAACATATAAAAAGCGTTTATACTTAAAGCCTGCAAAATATTGCATGTTGCAAAGCAAAAAGCGTCCGATTATTACAAAAAGAAATCAATTTTAAAAAAATTAGCAAATTTGTTCCGACTGCGTACTGCAAAAACTTGCGTTTCTACCTGTTTTTTGAAAAGTTTTGGATTATTTTCCGCAACGAAAACACTTGCAAACCGCAAGCGGTTTTTGAAACCAATGCGTTCAAACGCAACAATTTCGGTTTTTAAGTAAAACATGCGACGTCTGTTGCTGTGCAAATATGTTCATACATGCAAATTTGGACATTTTATATTGATACGGGTGCAAAAATTTGTAACACACAAACTTTTTCGACGTTTATTAAAACAGGTAACGGCAAACATGCACAAAATGAGGATTAAAAAACACGCCTACGAAAAGTTGACGTGTTCTAAAAACTTTTGCATCACAAGGTAAAAATTGTGTACACCATGACGCCCACAACGATGGCAAAAATTACAATACGTGAAATTACGTAGGGCAACACCACTTTTCTGGCCTCGATGCGTTTGTACTTGGGTTTTGCAAGCAAAGCGAAGACAACGTAACCTATCATGCAAACTACTCCGCCAATATTGAAATAGATTCGCCTTAAAAAATAGGACAGCAAAGCAAAAATTACCATGCAGGCAAGAAAACTTACCGCTACTATGTAGCATTTTGTACCACGTTTTTGTTCCAACGCACGCTGATTTGCTATGTCGTCGTCGGAAATGAGTTGGTCGATTGTTACGTCGAAAAATTCCGAAATAAGTTTAAGGCTGTCAATGCCGGGATAGCCGGAGTCCGTTTCCCATTTGGAAATTGCCGTACGTGTAACGTAAAGTTGTTGCGCAAGTTGCTCCTGCGTAAGATTTTTGTCTGTGCGAAGTTTTTTTAGTTTTTGTCCGAATGTCATTTTTTTACCTCCTGAACACACCAACATTATATCAGCACAGCGGCAAAATGTAACGACACTATTTTTCACAATGACTTTTTTGTTGCGTTACTTGTCAAAACTCTGTTAAAATACGACGTAAAAAGCCAAGGGTAAACAACTGCAAAGAATATGCCGACGACTGTCCATAAAAATTCTGCGCAGGTAAGAACATGGCAGGCAAGGACATGATTTATTACTACGTATATTCCAAATTGTTACATTAGTAACTTGTACAGAAGCAAAAAAATATAACTTAAATCACGTTGGGGAAAATGTATCTGCGTGAGCGACACGTCGTTTTGTTTCCGTTACCTGTAACGCCAAAACAACGCCCCTGGAAAAGAAAAATGAGTTGCGTGTTTTGCAACTCATTTTCTTGCAACATAAGCAAGTCGCCGCTTGTTAAGTCAGTAAAGTGTACCGTTGCGCAACGGATAAGCCCTGTCTGACGGTTTTCACAGGGCGTTTTTGATAATTTCTCCGATAAGATGCTTGTCTTAAACGACTTTTTTTCTAAACAATCCCTTGAAATGGTATGCCGTAAAATACAGCACGCCTACCCCGCTTTTATCAATAATGTATGTCACCAATGCCGATGTATCTTTAAGAACTACATCCGTACTGTAAGACAACAATGCCGTGTCGAACGGATGGGATCTGAGAATGTCCAGTACCACATCAATCATTTTATCGAAATCGACAGTATCTTCCTTTCTTTGCAGAGCGACAAGCGTTGGCTCAGTTTGATTGTTTATGCGAAGAATAGGTTCAAGCCAATGCTCCTCATTCAAAATGTCTATGCTGTTTTTCAGATGCTCTTTGTAAAGTTTCAAAAAATTTTCTTACAATTCTTGCGACAACTCTTCAAATTTCATTGAAATGCTCTCCTTGTGTAATTGAATTTTATCACACAGGCAAATTGATTGTCAATGGCGAAGTTTTACACTTTTGCAGTGCCGACTGTTGCATGCGAGGCGACGTGCTGTCCGAAAGCAAAATCTCGCTCGTGTAGGTCACCTCCGAAAAATCTGAGGCAAAGAACAGTTGATTGTAGTCGCTGAACTGCACCGTATTGTACACGCCGAGAAAATTGACATAATCCTGTTTGCCCATATAAACCGCGGGCGTATCGCCGTCTATTATGCCGCTCACTCTGAACTCGTCTTCAAAAACGACAAGCAGCATTGCCCTGTCGCTGTCCAGTTCCGAGAGGCGGAACTGCGTTTTGAGAATTTCGGCAAGATTGCGCGTAATGAGAACTTCCCCCTCTTTGGGCATCTCTCCGTAAACAAGCCCGATACTTTCCGCCGTTTCATCGGATTCAATTGCTCTGGGCGCATAATCTGCGGAAATACCCGAAAGAGATGTAATACCGTTATAGGAAAAACTGCCCTGTTTGTACTGCGTTTCAAAAAAGTCTATATTCTCATACAGGCTCGTATCGAGAGTGCGCAAGTCGGTATAGGTGTTCATATTGACGTAGACGCCGTTATCGTTTATGACCTTGTTATCGATGCGCGTATTAGCTGCCTCGAATGCCATGAGCGAAAGAAAACACAATACCGCAGCGATCACGAAGATAAATATCTGTTTTATAATATTAGCCGTAGAATAAAGCCTTTCGCTGCCGTCCGAGCGGAATAATCCGAATACGCTTTTTGCCGTAAACAGCCTTCCGTTATGTTTTGCCGTACTCTTTTTGAAATCGGGGACAAACCTTTTACTCTGTTCATCAGTCTGCCCGTTTTCAAAGCCGCGAAAAATGATTTTCTTTTCGCTCTTATCGTCGAGAATGGTTACGCTTGTGCCCGCTCTTATGTAGATATTACCGTTATCGTTGAAAACCTGAACGGTATCTTTTTCCGTAGGCTTTTCGCCGTAAAATTGGATTCCGAGAGCACCTTCTTTTAATTCTTCCCTCGGCGTTTTATCGACATAGATATTGTTCCGTTCGGTGTCGTACTCAAACACTTCGCCGAGTTCGGTGTTTTCATCAAGTTTACCGTCAACGAGCTTTATATAACTGTCTGCGTACTTCTTGATAAGCGTGATCTCATGTGTAACGATAACGACGAGTTTTGTCCTCGATATCTCTTTGAGAATATCCATGACCTTCATGGTATTTTCCGCATCGAGGTTGCCCGTAGGCTCGTCGGCAAGAATGACGTCCGCTCCTTTAATGAGCGCGCGGGCTATCGCCACCCTCTGTTTCTGTCCGCCCGAAAGAGCGTCGCCCTGTTTATTTTTGAACCGCTCCATATCGACGAGCCTCAGGACTTCTTCGCTCCGCCTCTCTATTTCGCTTTCATCCCTAAAGCCCGCGATGTGCATGGCGTTTTTCATGATCTCCGCGATGGTATAGCCGCGTTCCAGATAGTAATTCTGAAAGATAAATCCGATTTTGACGTTGCGAATTTTATCTACTTTGCCCGCCACGTTTTCGCCGTCTATGTAAATCTTTCCTTTGTCCTGTTTATCCAATCCGCCGATAATGTTGAGTAAAGTCGTTTTGCCCGAACCGCTCTTGCCGTAAATGGCGACAAGTCCTTTTTCGGGAAGTTCAAAAGAAACACCTTTCAGAACTTCATTGCGGTTGCGTGAACGGGGATTGAATACTTTGCCTATATTTTCAATGCGTATCATTATTTCGACCCCCTGCGAAGCGTTTTGCGGATGCTTTTTCCGTTCAGACTCTTATTGAACCCGAACGCAACTATCTCCACTATCAAAAGCAACATAACCTCTGTAAAGAAGTAATTGCCGACCGAAATGAATGTAAGACTGCTTCCGGGGACAACGGTTGCAATGAGCGAAACGAGAGGCAACAGCGCAAGCGCCGGTAAAAATATCAACGCCATTTGTACATATAGAGAACGGGAAGAAACCTTATTCGGAATACCCAGCGTTCTGTACACGGCAAAATCCGCTTCAAAAATCTTTACGCTGCGCAAAAAGATGATACCGATCAGCACCCCGATCAAAAGGCTTACCGCAATCAATGCAACGTACCAAAGCACGTCGGAGGTAAATACATCGCCTGCGCTCTGAACATAAATTTTGCTCGTGGACAAAAGTCCCATATATCCTTCGGGGAGCTTGGTGAGAGCATTTCTTGCAGCTTCGTCCGAAGAAAAATACAGACAGACTTGCGTCGCGCCCGACATATTGTTTTCAAACATGGCGGCATAGTCAGCTTCGCTCATTTCAACGATAAGCCCGTCAATATCTTTATTCTCCCCGCTCGCGTCTGCAACGAGATATGCCTTATCTGCTTTTGCGGTAAACACCGCGGTCTTTCCCACTACATTGAAATAATCGGAATTTATGAGGTTGATGCTGCCGTTTGAAAGTGCAGGATTTATCGTAAATGTATAAACCGATGTTTGCTCTTCCCCGAACCTGACCGTACTGTTGATTGCCTGAATTTTAAGTCCGTTTTCTGCTAGCGCATCATAACCGAGATACAGCCGCACATCGTCTGATGTCAATGAGGTTTTCACTTCGATGCTATTCAGACCGACACCCGCATTTATGAATGAAGAGACAATGGCTGCCGCGTCGTTCTTTGCCGATTGCGGCAAAATCAACATCCCTTTATCTGATGAAAGATTGTACTCATATGGCGAATATAGACAAGTGACCGAGTATTCGTCCAGCATATCGCCGCTTTCGGGAACGGTTACGGTAAATTCCGACAGCGTCCTGTCACCGAGAATATATCCCGCGCTCGTCTGAAAGGCGAGATCGTCCAGAGTTTCTGCCGAAATACCGTCTTCTGTTCCTGAAACGATGACTTTCCCCTCTGTTCCCACTCCGTCCAACGCCGTTGTGAGCGGTTTAATAAGGCTCTGACCGAAAAGTGCAATGACGAGAAACAATGTTACCGCGCATACCGCAAGAGCAAGGCTCATCATAACGGTAAATTTCGGACGACTCTTGTAGTTGAGTACGCCGATATGCAGAGTATTTTTAATGTTATGAAAGCGATTTTGCAGAACTTGTTTTACAGAAACGTCTGTCGAAATCGGTTGCGGTTTTGCGATTGTTTTATCCTCGCTCACACTGCCGTCATAAATTCGCACGCGGCGAGTTGCGTATTGTTTAAAAAATTCGGGATTGTGCGTGACTACGATAACGAGTTTATCCTTGCTCACCTCTTTCAGAAGCGCCGCAACTTCTTTGCTCGCCTTGACGTCGAGATTACCCGTGGGTTCGTCCGCAAGAATAATGGGCGCATCTTTTGCGAGAGCGCGTGCAATGACAGTCCTCTGCTTTTCTCCGCCCGAAAGTTTGCTTCCGCGCTGGTTTATCTGCTTTGTGAGCCCTACGCGATCTATTAGCTCTTTTGCTCTCTTTCTGCGCTCTTTCTTGTCATCGAGGCGAAGGAGCGCAAGTTCTACGTTTTCAAGTACTGTGAGGTTTTCGATGATATTGAAATCCTGAAAAATCGTAGCGATATTCTTTTCGCGGTACTTTTCCCATTCCGTTTCGGAATAGTGAGAAGTTTCTTCCCCGTTTATGTACAGCTCCCCTTCTTCATAGGTATCGTTCGCTCCGATGACATTCAAAAGTGTAGACTTACCCGAACCGCTCTCGCCCTCGATCGTTACAAATTCGTTGTAATCAAATTCGAGGTTAATACCGCGGATACCTATTGTGAATATATCGTTGCTGTCGTATATCTTTCCGATGTTTTTGAGTTTTAATAACACCGCACCCTCCGAGTTCGCCAAAGCGAACATGTTGTCAAAAAATTAAGTTCGCATTAGCGAACTGCTAACGATTTTTATCGGCACGGCAAACTTTTTAAGTTCGCCATGCCGAACACATTATATTTTAGCAAAACTATCCAGCTAAGTCAAGGTTTGGAACACTGATATGTTAAATATTTTCAGATGAAAAATATTCCCTGACGAGTTCCTTTCCGCCCGCCTTTGCAACGACGCCGTTTTCAATATAGATCGCCCTATCACAGAGAGCTTCGGCACAGCGCACGTCGTGCGTTACGGTTATCATCGTGTTGCCCGTTTCCATATGCAAACGGTTGAGTATATCCGTCATTGCGCACAGTCCCTCATAATCCTGCCCGACCGTAGGTTCGTCTAATAAGAGCACTTCGGGCTTGCACGCAACGACCGCCGCAATGGACACCCTGCGCTTCTGCCCTTCGGAAAGCGACTGCGGGTGACGGGCAAAAAGGTGCTTTACATTGAAAAGCTCGGCAATTTTTTCGGCATACTCCTCACTCTCCGCGCCGAATTTTATCTCCTTTTCCACCGTCGGCATAAAGAGCTGATAGTCGGGATTCTGATACACCACGCCCACTTTTTTATACCACGCTTTGCTTGCCCTGCTCTTCTGCCCGAATTTCTTGTCGATATACTGCGCAATCTTTCCGCCCGTCGGTTTATTGAGCCTTGCAAGAAGGCGCATGAGCGTCGTCTTTCCGCACCCGTTTTCGCCCAAAAGTACCGTTCTGCCGCATTTGGGGATTTTGCAGGATATGCCCGTTAAAATGTCTTTCTCTTTCACCGAAAAAGAAACGTTTTCAAGCACAAAAAGCGACCAGTTTTCCGCAAAAGGCGGGCATATATCCTCTATCTTCGCCGTCTGCGCGGCAAGATAGGCTTTTGTGTCCTCGATCTTTTTTACCGTCTTTTCGCCTGTATGCCAGACGGTATCCACATAAGGGAGTACCATGTCAAGCCGATGTTCTATAACCACCACACAATAGCCTGCCTTTGCAAGCGAACGGAGCGTATTCATTAAAAGCCTTGCTCCGTCCTTGTCGAGATTTGCAAGTGGCTCGTCCAAAATAATGATCTTCTGACCCATGGCAAGCGTGGACGCCGTGATGAGCCGCTGTTTCTGTCCGCCCGACAGCGTGCGACACTTTGCATTCTTGTCGAGTTTCAATAGGTTGCAGACTATATCGATCTGTCTTTGTATCTTTGCGGGCGGAAAGGCGAGATTTTCGCAAGCGAAAGCCACTTCGTCTTCGACGATTTTCTGAACAATCTGCTCGTCGGCGTTCTGCAATACGACGCCAACCTTGCGGCAGATATCGCCGAGCTTTCTGCCCTTTATGCTCTCTCCGTTTATTAACACTTCGCCCGAAAGCTGACCGTAATTTACGTTGGGAATGATGCCGCTTATGATGTACATGAGTGTACTCTTCCCCTCTCCCGAATGTCCCGAAAGAAGGCAGACTTCGCCGTAGTCTACGCTGTAATCTGCATTAAGTAATATATTGTTCTTTCCGTCGTAGGAAAAACTTACCTTTTTTAATTCTATTGCTTTCATACGATCACCGCCGCAATCGCTCCGCCTAAGATTCCGAGCGCAAACAAAATATCCGAGAGCACGATGCTTTCTTTTTTATAAATGGAATACGGCGCTTTGTCGAGCGCGAAACCGCGCGTTTCCACCGACAGCGCGAGCGTATCCGAAATGTTCACCAGCCGCATGACGAGCGGAACAAGGAAAGCGCGGTATAAAATTTTAGGGTTTAAGATACTGCCTGCTCCGCGCGTTTTCATTGCTTCCCTTACCCTTTTAATTTCCACTTTAAGCATGGGCACAAAGGACATGGCAATGAGCATACCGAGAGTGACCGAGCGCGGCGTATGTACCTGCGAGAGTGCTCTTGTCATTCTGACGGGCGCGGTTGCCATACCGGGAACGGCGGCGAGAAAGAGCGCGCCGAAACGGTTTGCCATTGCAAGCGCCGACTGCGGATCATGCGATGCGGCATACGCGATAGCTGCAAATATTCCGCCGAAAAAGACGGCAGCAGGCAGAATGCGCAGAACCTGCTTATAATACCCGAATATAAGATACCAACAAAGCACGCCCAAAAGAAAATACGAGGCTATGACCGTCTTTGCGCCTATCAGACCGAACACGAGCACGACCGCTCCCGCAAAGAGCGCGATAAGCGGATATATCTTTTGTCGGAACGAAAAGAAACTCATTTTTTAAGAACTCCCGCTTTTTTGAGCTCGCGCGAGATAATCATGCCGACGATTGCACCGACAAAGCAGAGTGCAAGCACGGCAACGGAAATTCCGATTGCCACCCAAGGATCTGCACCGACGAACGCCTGCACGGCCTTGCCGTCCTCGGCGGGGTTGATGGAATAGATGACGTTGTACCAAAGATACAAAAACGGCAAAGTCATGGGCATATACAGCGTTCCTGCAAGCACGCAGGCGGCATCCCTTTTATAACCGCGAAAAATCAAAAGCACCAGCGCCTCTACAATGACCGCGCAGACCATGGCGCACACGAACATCGGAAGGAACATAAAGGCGAAGAATATACCGCAAAAAAGCGACATAAGAATCAATGCAAACGGCTTTCTGACCTTCATCAATCCTATTACGGGAAAAATGGAAAACTGCAAGCCGAGGCAAAGTTCTATAATGCCGAACAGCGGCACCTGCGTTACGAGCGGCATGATCGCGCCCGTTACCAGCATACATGCCGACATAATGGCGAGAAAGACAATATCCTTTATCTTATATTTGCGGAAAATTTTCTTTTCGTCGGTTTCGGCATCCTCTGTCTTTACCTCTTTTTCGGAAGCCTCTTGGCTTGCGGCAATCTCTTGCGTGTTTTCCAAAAGCGCCTTTGCGATATCTTCCTCTTGCATGACATTTTTCTGTTTTTCAGACATTTTGCACCTCCTGCATTTTTCCGTTTTCTACTCTGTATATCCTGTCTGCAATCGCCATAGTGCTCTCTCTGTGCGATACCAAAATGATGCTCTTTTTGCTCTTCTGCTCAGCGAGCGATTTTAAGATCATCCCCTCATTTATGGCGTCGACGTTGCTTGTCGGCTCGTCAAGAAGAATGAGCCGGCTGCCCCTTAAAAATGCTCTTGCAAGCCCTATTCTCTGCTTTTCACCTGCGGAGAGGTTGTCGCCCATCGCGCCGACCTGCGTCTTGTACCCTTCGGGGAGCGACATAATAAAGTCATGCACGGACGCGCGTTTGCAGGCGTTCTCAATCTCCTCCTGCGTAGCATTGGGCTTAGCAATTTTCAGATTATCTTCAATGCTCTCATCGAAAAGCCACGTCGTCTGAGATACCATTGTAACATTATCCAGAAGGCTTGAAGTATTGATATCGTCCACGTCGATTCCGTTATAGTCTATCCTGCCGCCCTTCTTTTCCCAGAAGCGCAGAAGTAGTTTCAAAAAAGTAGATTTACCACACCCGCTTTCGCCGACGATGCCCACAATTTCGCCCTTTTCGGCGTGCATACATACCTCGCTTAAAACGGGCGCATTGTCGTAGGAAAAGGTAAGATCGGAAACATTCAGCTTTTCATATTCGATATCCTTGCCGTTTGTAACTTCTTCGACTGCGGGCTTTTCGGATAGGAGGTTGAGCACTCTGTCGCCGCTGGCAAAGGTCTGGGTAAGATTGCCGGGAAGCGCGGAAACGGCAAGTACGGGACCGAAACTCGAAAAGACTGTAACAACGCCTACGATCATTCTGCCGAGGGACAGCATATTAAAATGCACGAGCGCAATGCCTGCGGCAAGCGTTATTAAAATGAACAGCGACACGACAAGTTCGGTCGCCGCACTCGAACGCGTGATACCGTGTTTCATCTTCTTCGTCTCTTTCAAAAGTATATCCGAACGGCGGTTGACCTCGGCTTCCCTCTCCTCTTCGGCGTTGTTCAAGACGATGTCCTTTATGCCCTTGATGCTGTCCAGAAAGTACGCATTGAAAGAGGCAAATTCACGTCTGTACAGAACGCCCGATTTTTTGAGTTTTGCGGAGGATATCATCGGTACGACAATGCCGACGACGAGATATCCCGCCAGCGCGACAATTGCAAGATACCAGCTTGCAAAGAACCCGACAAAAAACAGCACCGACACCGATACCAAAATAGCAATGCAGATGGGGCTTATCGTGTGCGCGTAGAACACTTCCAGCGTTTCGATGTCCGAAGTGATCATGGCGATGATGTTGCCCTTTTGCTTGCTTTCGAGTTTTGCGGGACACAGCACCCTGAGCGCCGCAAAAATTTTATCGCGGAGTACCGCTAAAAGCCTGAATGCGATGTAGTGGTTGGAATATTGCTCGATATACCTCAGTCCTCCGCGCACTGCGCCGCAACCGACGGTAAGCGCAATGATCCAGCCCCAGGAAAGAGCGATAGCTTCGCCCAGCGCTTTGGCAACGCCCATTGCGCCGAATACCGTTACGCCCATTGCGGCGAGAAATCCCACCGAACCGTTGATGACCGCAAGCACCATAATGTACGAAAGGCTGCCAAGCAAAAGGATAAGGCTTGCCATGATTTTTGCGCCGCTTCTTCTCAGTTTCGTTTTCATGCAACCACCTCCGCGGACGCTTTACCACTCTTATATCCCTCTTCCAACTGCTTTTGAGCATTGAAGAGCTTAGCATATTCGCCCTTTCGCTCCATAAGATATGCATGCGAGCCGCTTTCTTTAACCTGTCCGTCCTGCATGAAATAAATACTGTCCGCAGGCACGACGTTTGCAAGGCGGTGCGATATGACGATGACCGACTTACTTTCGCTCATTTCTTTGATATTTTTCATAATGATAGCCTCGCTATCGACGTCGATGTTGCTTGTCGCCTCGTCAAAGACGTAGATATCCTTATCCGCGACGAGATTGACAGCCAATGCGAGCCGCTGTTTCTGTCCGCCCGAAAGATTGTTGGCATCCTCGGTTATGACCTTATCCAAGCCGCCGTTTTCTTTGATAAACGCGGAGAGGTTGACTTTTTCAAGCGCGGCAAATATCTCTTCGTCCGTCGCGTTCTTTTTTGCAAGTTCAAAATTTGCACGGACGGTATCGTTGAAAATGTACGTATTGTAGGAAACGGAGGCAAGGCGCGAATAATATGAAGCGCGAGAAACGCCCTCTATCTCCTCTCCGCCGATAAGAACATTGCCTTTGTCGGGGCGGCGCGCACCTATTAAGAGATTGACAACCGTGCTTTTTCCGCAGCCGCTCTCGCCGACGATTGCCGTCATGCCCTTTTCGGGGAAATTCATATTGACATCTTTTAAGACGTTGCGCTTTTTATCATAGGAAAAAGTGACGTTTTCAAGCGCAAGCTCTTTTCCTGCCACTTCTTTTTCTCCCCACACGGGGTCGGGCTGATTGAGAAGGGATATGATCTTTTTGCCCGCGCTTGCGCCGTTCATCGCAACGTGGAAAGCGCTGCCGAGCGCGCGGAGCGGAAGAAAAAATTCCACTGCAACGAGAATGAGAAAAAGTGCCGAAGCCGGTGCAAGCCACTCGTTCTTAAGTCCGACGATCGAAAGCGCAATGCCCGCGCCCGCTCCGCCGAATGCAACCAAGTCCATGATGGTCGTGCTTGCAAGCTGCATGACAAGGACTTTCATTGTGATTTTGCGGAACTCTTCGGCATTTTCGTTCATCTTGATCTGCCGTGCCGCGTCCGCCCTGAAGATCTTTAATTCTTTCAGCCCTTGCACGCTGTCCAGAAAGCCGTCGCCCATAGAAGTGTATTTGCCCCAATACTTTGCAAATATCTTTTTGGCATATTTGGATACAGCCACAATGGATACGGGAATGAGAGGCACGCAGGCCAAAAGCACCAGCGAGGTGCGCCAGTCTATCCCCACACAGATGGCAAACAGGATGAACGGCGCGATCATCGAAAAGAAAAATTGCGGAAGGTAAGTCGAATAATACAGGTCAAGCTGCTCTATCCCCTCCATGGAGACCTGCGTAAGTCCCGCCATGCTCATTCCGTCCGTACTCTTTACGCCGAGCCGTAGGATTTTATCGTAGGTACGCTCGCGCAAGTCCTTTTTTACTTTTCTGCCCAACACATCTTTCAGATCGCCCGTAAGGCGCGAGGCAATATAGCGGACGATTATTGCAACGACCGCAGTAATTGCAGGATAGATATACATCAATGCAGGCTGTTTTTCTATCAGAAGGTATACAGCCCAACAGATGCTCGCCGTTATTCCTATATTTGCAAGCATTCCGAGTATCATCAAAAGAACGACATAGGCGACGTACTTTTTATTTTCGCCCATCAGCTTAATGAGTTCTTTATCGAACATTGCTTTTTTGCTCCTCTTTTTTTAATTTCTTCTTCTGCCTCTTGGTCTCAATAAGGTGTTTTACTGCAATTATCGGGTGACGAAAAACAATGCGAGGCCCCGAAAACTTCATTACGTCTTTGATTTTTGCGCGCATATGAGGCTTATAGCAATGAATTTTGCAATTCGAGCAGAATGGTTTCTTATCTCCCCACGGACACTTGCTTCTGCGCAGTTTAACATATTCCAAAAGCTCGTTGCACTCTGCGCAAAGCCCTTCTTTGCATTTATGTTTTTTCTTACAATACAGCCGTATCATAAGTTCTACGACTTCCAATTCTTTACTCTCTTTCATAATTTTCCTTCGCGCTTTTGCCACGCCCGCACGATTTTTCCTCTGCTTTCGTCCGACAGAACGCAGACAATTCGCATCGCCTCTTCTTCCGCCGTATCTTCTTCTATCCCTGCAAACTGAAGCATTTTCTCTTTCAGGAAAAAGATTGCCTGCTCATACTCTTTCAAAAAACCTCTTCCTTTCTCTGTGAGGTAAATTTTCCTGTCTTTGCTTTTTTGAACGTATCCGCCTTTTTCCAACCGCTCAAGAGCACGGAAGACACTGACCTTTGTCACAGTCATAACGTTTGTTATATCTTTAAGCCTTGCAACATTGTCTTTTTCCACTTCCCTTACATTCCATAAATAACGAAACTCTGAATAGGTCATATTCCCCTCCCTTTCCACGTTCGCAAATGCGAACATATGCTGATTTTTTTTTAGCGGAAACAGCGTTCCGCCTTGCGTCTCCCGGTGTTCGTTATAGCGAACACATACCCTTAAAAAATATCGAATTGCTCCTTTTTGCGAGTTCGCAAAAGCGAACACTTGACTCAAAAAAAGGAAGCCTCATTCGACTTCCCTTTCATTATATTCTTTTCCCTTTATTCTGTCAACGATTTGTTAGCATAAAATTAACCTTCGTTCACAAATTTCTTGATGATCTCAAACATTTCTTCGGAAATCACGTGTTCGATACGACAGGCGTTTTCTTCCGCCATCTCTGCGCTTGCCCCGATTTTTTCCAGCGCTTTCGTCAACACACGGTGACGCTCATAGATATTCTGCGCTTTTTCTCTGCCTTTTTCGGTAAACTCAATGACTCCGGTAACCCGATCCATCGTAATGTAACCGTTCTTGACAAGGAGATTCATGCCGCGCGAAACACTTGACTTGGCGTAATTAAGCTCTCCTACCACGTCTACGGAACGAACATTGGTACTTTTTTGTTTTAATAACAGTATCGTTTCCAGATACATTTCTTCGGATTCGCGTGTTCGCATACAGCAACCCCCTTTTTTTATTCTAATCGATTTCACGCGATTTGTAAAGTTATTTTGACAGCCTCAGGCTAACTTTTTTTAGCCGAGTGCAACATCCAGCACCATCATCACAGCAAAACCGATCATAACGCCCCATGTTCCGAGATGCGGATGCGTGGAAAGATGCGAATCCGGAATAAGATCTTCCGCCACGACAAATACCATTGCGCCCGCAGCGAACGCCAGAAACCACGGCTGCAGCATCGTAAGCGACGAAGCAAGAAAGAAACCGACGATTGCAAACAGGGGTTCCACCGCACCGCTTGCCGTTCCGAACAAAAAGGCTTTCCCCCTGCTCTGCGTTACAGATTTCATGGGAAGAGCGACTGCCGCGCCTTCGGGAAAATTCTGAATGGCGATACCGATCGCAAGCGCCAGAGCGGAAACATATGCGGAATATTCACCCATTGCCGCAGCCGCACCGAACGCAAAACCGACGGCAAGACCTTCCGGTATATTGTGTATGGTCACCGCAAGAAACATTTTAGTGGATTTTTTCAGGGAACTGCGCGGACCTTCTTCCTCGTTCGTGCCCTTATGAAAGTGCGGTACGACATGATCGAGCAATACCAAAAACAAACCTCCCAGCAAAAAACCGATAAGCGCGGGAACAAAATTCCACTTGCCCCAGCTTTCTGCCCCATCTATGGACGGAATGATGAGCGACCACACAGACGCCGCGACCATGATACCGGACGCAAAACCCAGAAAAAGCGTATTTACCTTTTCGGATATATCTCTTTTGAAAAACCAGACGATTGCGCTCCCTGCCGTCGTGGCAAGAAAAATGACCGAAAATCCCAAAATTATCATTGCCGTCGGACTCATTTCAAGACTTTTTCTCCTTTTTCAACATTTCTATCGGGATCCTTTCCGGATACCTACCGTATACAAGTATATCATACAAATACTGATTATCCAAGATCATATCTTTGCGAATGAGATCCCAATCGGCTTTTTTTCTGTAAATAATTTTGAAAAACAGGAAATTGAGGATCGGGCCTATGATCGGCTTCATCAGCCCGAACGATTCCGTATGCGAAAAACGGCAGCCGCCTTCCGTCCTCTCTCCTTTAAAAGTTATTTTCGCGGACTTTTTATCGGAGACAAAGGTAAAAGAAAAACCGTCTTTCCCTTTCTCGCATTCGGTAAGCGTTCCGGAAACATTGTAATCCAGCCCTAACACGATCTCGTAAAAACGAACGCGCGCCCCTTGCCTGATTCCGTCGGGCAAATCGCACTCCAAATGATACGGACTCCATTTGACGAACTCCTTTTCGAAATTATCCGCCCAAGCGCTCAGCTTTTCGAACGGAACGGGAATATCGATGCTTTCTTGTAAAGTGATCATGTTATTCTCCTTCTTCACTCTTTTTTCAAAATTCCGCTTTAACGATGCGCATTTTTGTCTAGACTTCCCTCGCCCGTACAAGAAAACGACAAAAAAGCTTGCAATTTACCGTTAAAGTTATGATAGTCCAACATATATCCGCGTGCGGTAATTTTTGCTTCGGGAAGGTATTCCGACAATTCTTTTGCAGCCGGTTAAGACAGAACCGCGTCGAAACATCATTTGTTTACGCATGTTGTATAATATAATAATATTTTCCGAAACCACATGTTTATCTGTGTTTTTGCAGCAATCATCCGCCTGAAAAGCAATGGATATGTTCGTCGGCTATTTCTTTACCCCCTCGACAGTACACCACACTTTGCGTGTTTTATGAACTTTAACATCGGAAAAACCTGCCTCCGACAGAAAGGAAGCGAGTTGCTCCGCTGTATATATCGTCATGCCTTCACAGCGTTTTGCCCAGAATTTTCCCTTTTCGGGATCGGTCATTTCAGAGGCAATCATGACTTTGCCGCCTTTTTTCAATACGCGGTATATCTCTTTCAGTCCGCACACGGGATCAGGCCAGAAATATATGGATTCAAAGGACACCGCCCTGTCGAATGTATCATCCCGATACGGCAGACGCATGGCATCGCCGCATAAGATACTGCACCTGTCCGCAAATTTTCTTGTTACTTTGCGGCTGCATGCAACGCTTTCTTCCGAATAGTCAATTCCGTCGGCGCGACTTTTGGGACAACGCTCCAAAATACGAACGAGATTGCCGCCACCGCCGCAGCCGACGTCCAAAACACTCTCTCCGTCTTTCAGCGGGCACACCTCGAACGCCCAAAGGCAAAGAGGTGCATGACCTTTGTTCATTGCACTCACTACCCATTTACCGAATTTACCTTCCGGTTTTTTGCAATTTTTCAAGAACTTTTTTAACATATAGCCTTGCACCTCTTTTCTTATTTTTTTGCCTGACAGAAGATTTCAGATTACTCTTATCGCTTTCGCGTAAACAAGCCGTGCTTTTCGTACGGCTGCGTTTGTATTCTTCCCACGCCGTATCCTTGTTTTGCGATTGCCTCTTTAATGAGCGCTGTATTCACGCTATCCTCCGCGATCACCTCGGTTCTGCCTTTTGCGTGAGAAGACGTGACTTTTTTCACGCCCTCTACGCGGCGCACCACGTCATTGATGTGCGTTTCGCACATCCCGCAGCGCATTCCCTCTACTTCTAAAATAATTTTGAGCATACTCCCTCACTTTGCCGCTTTTTCACCCAGCGTGCGGCAGGCGGTAAGAGATTCGTCGTCCGGCGCGTTGTTGCAGATGAGTCCGTCCTCGATCATCACGCCGCCCGCCGTTTCCACTCTCTGCTGCCAGGTGCGCATCCATTCGCCGTCCCCCCAATCGTAAGAGCCGAACAGCCCGATTTTTCTGCCGGAAAGCGAACTTTCGATTGCAGCAAAGAACGGTTCAAACTCTTCGGGTTCAAGCTCTTCATTCCCCATAGCGGGACATCCGAGAAGCAGCACATCGCAATCCGATACGTCTCCCGCTTGCGAAACGTTGCAAAGTTCAACCTCTACTCCTGCTTCTTTTACGCCCTCTGCCACGGCATTTGCCATTGCCTCCGTATTGCCCGTACCGGACCAATACACGATAGAAACTTTCATAAGATACCTCCAAGTAATTTTTTTAACCTATATTAAAAATCTGTGTGAGCGACCGCCCCCTGTCCATATGCCGGCAGATGCAGGCACTGCAGCGGCGGAACCGCTCGAACGTTCTCGCCGCCTCATCGGCGTTTTCATACACCTTCCAGTAGCCGCAGAAAACGCAGCTGTTCGGGTCGCGTAAGAAACCGCGCACATCGGCGAGCGGATAGCCGAGGAATATGCCTATTTCATGTGGAAATTCGCCGTGCATGCGGTACTTCAACTGTTCCAGCGCTTCCTCCGCCGAACCGTATTCATACCCAAACCGCGCAAGGAACGCCATGACGTCAGGTGCAAAAAGATACTTTTCCAGCCGCGCCCTGTGACAGATATACACGAGCAGCCGCTCCTCGTCCTCGCGCAGAAGTATGAACGCAAACCCTTTCCCCGCAAAGCGGCGTGAAAGCGTTTGGATGACGTCCTCCTCCCCTTTCCGTAAACTGACAAGGCTGGCTATTTTCAGCCCCGCGAACGTAACGCCGCAATGACGGCCGATGGCATATTCCGTTGCGCTCATTTTGCTCCTTTGAGTTCGCCATTGCGAACTGCCTACTATTTAATAAGTTCGCGTATGCGAACTTATTAGTATTATACACGGAAGGGCGACGTTTGTCAACCCTTCCGCGCAAGTTTTTCAGATATGCCACTCGCCCGACCATATACAATATTTAATCCTTATTTCCCTACGATCTGTTTTGCATTGCACTGCCAAGTTTCCAACCCACGGACTTTTCGCGCATAGCAATAAATTCGGCATACTTGCCCTGCTTTGCCAAAAGTTCTTTGTGCGTACCCTCTTCGACAATCTTGCCGCCGTCGAGTACGATGATCTTATCGGCATGGCGGACAGTCTTTAATCTGTGCGCTATCATAATGACGGTTTTGGACTTTGTAAGTTCCCGTATGGCGTTTTGCAGCATCCATTCGTTTTCGGGATCGACGTTCGCCGTTGCCTCGTCCAGAATGATGACGGGGCTGTCTTTAATGATTGCGCGGGCGATGGAAATTCGCTGTTTTTCTCCGCCCGAAATGCTCGCGCCGCCCTCGCCGATGACCGTATCGTACCCATTTGGCAGCGCGGAGATAAAGTCGTGACAGCACGCCTTTTTCGCCGCCTCTATCACTTCCTCCATACTCGCGTCCGGCTTGCCGAAACGGATATTATTGGCGATCGTATCATTGAAAAGGTACACGTTCTGGAACACCATGCTGTAATTTTTAAGCAAACTGTCCAGCTTATATTCGCGCACGTCGTGTCCGCCGAGGGAGATACTCCCCTTATCCACATCCCAGAACCGCAAGATAAGGTTACAGAGCGTCGTTTTGCCGCTGCCCGAACCGCCGACGATGGCGAGTGAGGAGCGTGCGGGTATATCTACCGTAACCCCGTCGATAATCTTGCGCTTATCGTAGGAGAAATCCACATTCTTCACGTCAATATCTGTCTTGACAGGCGTGATCTCCCTGCCGTTTATGTCCATGACGGGCAGGTTCATCGCCGCCTCAATCTTGTCGATACTATTAGCCGCAATGCGCAGCAGCGCGGACATATTGCCGCCCGAATCGAGGTCGTTGAACACCATAAAGGAGGCGATGCAGGCGACGAGCGCCGTAAATAGCGGCATGGAAAGCTGCGTGTAGAGCCAAACCGATACCGCGATGATCGCCACGCCCGCAAGTTTGACGGCAACACCCTGTAGTGCCATGAACGGGATATAGTTCTTTTCGAGCGCGTAGTTGACGTCCCTGTCCTCTTTAATGGCGGAAGTCACTTTTTTATTGGCCTTGCCCGTCAGGTTATACGACTTGATGACCGCGATGCCCTGCACATATTCAAGCACGGCTTCCACCGCTTTGTCGCCAGAAACTGTCTTTCTGTCCGAGTTTTTTTCACCCGCCTTGTGCAGGAAATGATTGATGATGAGAAAGAGAACGAACCCCGCCGCGGCGACAAGCCCTATACGCCAGTCGAAAACGAGCAACGAAATGGTTATAACGAGCGCCATAAACAGCCCTTTGGTGGTAAGGAGCAGGCAGCGCGTGAGCGTATCCTGCAATGACTCCGCCGTGTTGGTCGCGGTGTTTGCAATTTGTCCGAGGTTGTGCTCGTTGAAATACCCCATCGGTGCGTATTTGAGCTTGTCGGCTATGCGGATACGCGCGTTCGCCGCTATGGTATAGCCCGCATACGTCAAAAACTGCGTGGAGAAATAATTGCATACGGCGGCGAGCAGCACGCCCCCTCCCACAATGCCGAACGCCGACCAGACCGTGGACATGGTTGCCGTGTCCTCTATCATATTTTGCAGGGCATACGCCGTTGCAAGGAGTGAAAACGCGGTAAATACCGACTGCAACAGTCCAAATACGAGCGCAATTATCATGTGTTTGCGCTGTTTTCCTGCAAATTTTATAAACTTCAACAGATATTTGAACATAGTTTAATCCTCCACCCTGTCCTTTGCGCCTACATGCGCCTGCCACAGCTCGTTATAGAGCTCAGACGATTTGAGCAGCTCTTCGTGCGTGCCGTTCGCCTCGATTTTACCGCCGTTGACAAGGAATATTTTATCCGAATCGACGATGGTCGAGAGCCTGTGCGCGACGACGATGAGCGTTTTACCCTGCACGAGTTTTGACACGGCACTCTGAATGAGCGCCTCGTTTTCGGGATCGGTATAGGCGGTCGCCTCGTCCAAGATGACGATGGGCGCGTTTTTGAGCATGGCGCGCGCAATGGCAATGCGCTGCCGCTCGCCGCCCGAAAGGTGCCCGCCAGAACTGCCGACGATCGTATCGTAGCCGTTTTCGAGTTTCATGATAAATTCGTGGCAGCCGGACGCTTTGGCGATGTTCATTACCTCCTCGTCGGTCGCGGCGAGGTTGCCCTTGCGGATGTTTTCGCGCACGCTCTCGTTGAACAGGAAGTTATCCTGCGCGACGTAGGCAATGTTTTGGTTGAGCTGTTCGAGCGGAATTTCGCGGATGTCCTTGCCGCCTATGGTTATTTTTCCGCTCCCCACGTCCCACATGGAGGCGATGAGCTTTGCAATCGTCGATTTGCCGCTGCCCGAAGGCCCGACGAGCGCGTTCACCGTCCCCTGCCGAAATTCAAAATTTACGCCATGCAGGATCTCTTTCCCCTCGTCGTAGCCGAACCGGACATTTTCGCCCTTTACAGTATAGTCTGTAAGTTTTACCTTATCTTTGGGGCGGACAAGCTCCGGCTTTTGCAGAATAGAATTTATCTCCCCGACGATGACGCTGATTTTCCCGATGTCGTCGCTATAACTCATGATGCCTATGAGCGGCGTGAGCATGCCGAAACTCAGAACAACGAGCATGACGAACTCGGCGAGAGTAACGCTGCCCTGAACGTAAAACGCGACAGATGCGGGCAATACCGTCAGAAGCACGGCGGGGAACACCGCCATTGCTATGGAAAAGAATATCTGGCTCTGTTTCATCCAGTCGATAGCAGAGTGCGCAGACTCATATGCGGCGTCGGTGAACTTCTTATATGAATCGGCGGACTGATTGAACGTCTTGATGACCTCGATGCCGTTGATATATTCCACCGCGACCGAATTTAGGTTCTTGCCCGCGCGCACATACCGCTCAAATTTTTTCTTGTAGCCGATCATCATGCACGCATACATTAAAAATCCCACAGGTATCGTGATGAGCGAAATCAGCCCCACCCGCCAGTCGATGGTCATTATGTACACAAACAACGCGATCGGCGCAAGCAGTTTGGACGACACTTCGGGAACGATGTGCGCGAGCGTCGTTTCAATGCTGTCAATGCGCTCCAATATGGTGTTCTTGATCTCGCCGCTCGGCCGCGAAAGAACATCGCCGAGAGACATGCGGGCAAGTTTGTTGCAGGCGTTCGTGCGAACATCGGAGATGACTGTGAACGTCGCCTTGTGCGAAATGGTCGTGGAAACCATGTGGCAGGCGTAATGCCCCACCCAGCACAGCGCGGCAATCAGCAGCCACATACCGTAAGTTCCGAACGTGAACGTAAACTCGCCCGTGACGAGCAGTTCCGTGATTTTGCCGAGGCACACGAACGGAATGATTCCGAATCCGACTTCAAGCACCGCAAACAGCACCGACAACAAATACCTGCTGCGGTACGGGCGCGCCCATTCGTACAAGTACGAGAACGTACCCCTCTCCTTTACTTTATTTGCCATAAGTCCTCCTATATTTTAGTTCGCTTATGCGAACTATTGTGCATGAGTTAAGGGGAGTTTCTCTCCCCTTCTCTTTACAGACCGAGCAGTTTATCCCAGCCCGCGTTGAAAAATTCCTGCAATTTCAGGATATATTGCCGCGCGTCCTCCCGCGATAAGTCGTGCATGACGACCTCGAACATGCCGTTGAACATTGCGCTCGCCAGCATATGCGCCAAATCTTTGCGGATGTCCGCGATCTGAAAGCCCGCTCCCCTAACCGCATCGATAAAGCGGAAGGTGCTTTCAGTCTCCACGTCGATCATTTTATCGACGTAGTATTCATAGCTCGTTCCCCCGCTTTTACAGATGATGAGCTTAAAAGCATCGAAATTATCGTAGATGAGATCGACCATGCGGTCTATCTTCTGCGCGACGTAGGGGTGCATCTCCCTGCGCTGGTATTCAGGCGGGAAGCCAGCAAACTCGTTCTGTACGGTCATGAAATAATTGTACAGTTCGTCTGCCGGCCCCTCCACCAGTTCGCGGAAGATTTCGCTCTTGTCTGCAAAGCGGCTGTACAGCATGCCCGTGGTAAAGCCTGCCCTTTCTGCAATCGTGCGCATGGAGGCTTCGGCAAATCCCCTTTCCAAAAATTCGGCTTTTGCCGCATCTAAAATTTTTCCGCGCGCGCTGTCGTCTTTTTCCCGCATATTTCACTTCCATATATTAAATAACGATGTTATTATAACAGCGTTACGAAAATAAGTCAACTGTTTTTCCATAAGAAAATAAAAACCGAAGAAAAACTTTCTTCAATTATCCAAAGCGACATCTAACGCCGTCATCACGGCAAAACCGAGAATTGCACCCCCATGAACTAAGAGGCACCGCCGCGCTTTAAGAAAAGCTATTGGGGCGCCCTTCCAATTGCAAGTTCAAGCACCGAAACGAACATGCCTGTATTCCCGAGCCATGCCGCAGCAGAGTCGTTTTCCAAAGAAAGCGGACGCAATATGCGACCGCTTGCCTGTTACCCGTTTTCCGCAAGGCGTTGCCTTTCTCGCAGGTGTATAAAATTGTTGTAGATACCGCCACGCTTTAAGAGCTGGTCGTGCGTGCCCTGCTCGGCGATTTTCCCCTCGGACACGACGACAATTTTATCCGCCGCGCGGATGGTGTTTAAGCGGTGCGCGATGACGAGCAAGGTTTTGCCCCGCACAAGTTCGGTGATGGCCTCCTGAATGTGCCGCTCGTTGTCGAGATCGACGCTCGCCGTCGCCTCGTCCAGAATGACGATGGGCGCGTCCTTCAAGATGCACCGCGCAATGGAGATGCGCTGTTTCTCACCACCCGACAGGGATGCTCCGCCCTCACCAATGACGGTATCGAACCCCTGAGGCAGATTCATGATAAAGTCGTAACAGCGCGCTTTTTTCGCGGCCTCCTCCACCTCTTCTTTTGTGGCGGTCGGCCTGCCCAACACTCGGTGTTCACATTGCAATAGGTGTATCACGAAAAGGATATTTATACTTTTCCATGAAATTCAGTTATGGCAAAAAACAGGAATACTATTCTAAGACATAGGGGTTCGGATTATGTATGTTTTATGATTTGTTGATTAAATTAAGCTGTTTTACAATTTTACTGTCCAAATATTATTTTTGTTAATAAGCTTAAAGGCACTAGAAAATGCACATTTTAAGTAATTTTTACGCAAGAAAATAAAAACACCTATTGCTGTCCAACACTCGGTGTTCACATTGCAATAGGTGTATCAATCAATCACACTACCACTTTGTCGCAATGCCGTCGACATAATGCCAGAAATTGCCCGAAGATGTAGGTCTGCTTTGACTATAAAAACATATTTCGGCAGATAGCAGACTTTCATTGCTATATCCAACGCTGATATTGTTCCACTCTTCCGCTGTACCTTTGAAATATACTGTATCCAGATTGCTACAAGTATGAAACACCTCTGGACCTATATCGGTAATGCTGGACGGAAGTACTACATAAGTCAAAGATGTACATTTGAAAAACATAGTACTGTCAAGCTTTGTAACTTTGTCAGGGATAATTATACTTGTAAGAGCTGGGCACTCTCTGAACGCCGATTCGCCAATGATTGACAGTTGGCTGTTGTTTGCAAATTGTACATTAGTCAATGACTTACAACCATAAAATGCGTATGCACCTAAGCTAGTAACAGTACTAGGCACATAAAACTTGTCTAAACTATTGCATTGATAAAATGCACCTTTGCCAATTACTGTCAATTTTGTATTTGCTTCAAATTTGACAGTTTGCAAATTTTCACAATTGATAAAAGCATATTCGCCGATTTCCAACAAATTTTTGGGCAATGTTATGCTTGTAAGCCCAACACAACCATTAAATGCCCAATCGCCAATCTTCAAAATTGTGTCGGGTATGATTATGTCCGTAAGTTGCTTGCAATTGCTAAATGCGTATCTGCCGATACTGGTCACACTTCCGTCTGTAGGTATTGTACTGTTTTTGCAACCGACAACAAGCGTTTTTGTTGCAGTCGATATTAAACAGTTGTCCTTGCTATGATAAACTTGATTGTCACTATCGACTGACAAACTTTGCAATGCTGTACATCCTGAAAAAGCTGTACCTGTTAAGTATTTCACATTGCGTGGTATTGTTACTGTTGTAAGCGCCGTACAGTTTTGAAAAGCGTACTCACCTATTGTTGTAACGCTATCAGGTATTGTCAACGCAGAAAGCGTGTGAATATCGCTAAAAGCATAATCTGCAATAAAAGTAGTACCATCTTTAATGACAAAACTACTTGTTGCCGATGCTTGGAGCAAGATATTGTTGAGATACAACCAACCATCTGACCAGTTGGATTGATTGTTGTAGTAAGCAGTATTTTCAAACGTGCTGGCATATAGACTTACCAAACTGGACGGAAGGGTAATGGAAGAAAGTTTTGTGCAATCCTTAAACGCATACTGTTCTATGACTTCCGTACCTTCCTTAATTGTAATATTTGTAATGTTGGAGCAATAAAAAAAGCTATATGACGCCACCAACTTGGTGTCTGTGACAATTACAGTTGTAAGTACAGACGGCACTTTTTCGTTGTTATGTTTATTTTGCGTTGCACCAAAAATGTACCCAAAATGATATTTCCAAGCAATTTTGTCACGACTTTCGCCCACAAACGGCAAAGTTACTTTTTGTATGTTGTTGCAACCTTCAAAAGCACCAAAGCCTATGAAAGTAACGCTATCAGGTACTACCAGCTCAGTTATATTGTTACAACCATAAAAATTGTTTGCACCAATACTTGTTGTTCCGTCCGGAACTTCCAATTTGCTTATCAATACACCGTCAACATACAAGTTGTGCGCATAGTACAACGGATTAGCATCCCTGCTGGCAAACTCAATTGCACACCAGCTTGCTACATCATTGGTATTGACAGCATTGAGATTGCTACAACCATAAAATGCACTATCAGCTATACTTTTAACATTTTGGGGTATTGTTATATTTGTCAGCCCTGTACATTCCCAAAACGCACGGTAACCGATATTGTTCAACTTACTGTCTGCACCAAAAGCAATGTCTTTTAGATTAGCACACTCATAAAAAGCTTTTTCTCCTATGCTTTGCACGCTGTCAGCAACTACTACTTTGACAAGACTGGTGCAACCGCCAAACATATTGTCGGATATTTCGGCAACACCTTCGGGTATTTCAATTTCTGTCAGTCCTCTGCAATGGTAAAATGCTCCTGTTGCAATCACCTTGGTGTCAGCTCGCACTTGACAAACACCTTTAAGGTTGTCTACATCTACGCTTACCAAATATTTGTCTATGTATAGCAAAACTCCATTAGTCCAATTTGCTTTATTGCCATAATATCCTGTACTAAAAAAAGCGTCGCGACCCAAATACTCCAAATTAGATGGCATTTTGATATCCGTAAGTTTGATACAATTATAAAAAACTTGACTGCTCAATTTTGTAACCGTATCCGGTATGTTTATCTGGGTAATCAGTTTGCAGTTTTCAAAAGCGCTAGCCTCTATACTTTGCAATTGACTAGACGGACCTATTGCTACAACAGCAAGTTTTTCGCAATCCAAAAAGGCACTTCTACCTATGGAAACAACACTATCCGGTATAGTTATTTGAGAAAGATTGATACATCGAGTAAATGCACTATCGCCAATGCTTACAATTTTGTTGTTGTTTGCCAAATCAACAGTCTGCAAAGCGGTACACTCTGCAAAAGCCGATACGCCTATGCTTTGTAGTTGGTTGTCACACTCTAACTTAATGTCAGTAACATATACACAACCGCTAAAAGCAAAGTCGCCTATATCTTTGACCTTTTGCGGAATATATACCGAAGTTGCACTCCTATTGCCATAAAAAGCATATTGATACACGCTGTATGGTTTTCCATCTATATCGCTTGGCAATATCAATTGCCGTTGTTTGCCCTTGTAATTGACAAGATAGTAAGTGCCTTTGTCATTGTAAAAAGTAAAGTCGCCCTTATCAATAAAATTGCTAACAGAAGGCACACTTGTATAAATATACTTTGCATATTTTGCTATACTGCCGTGCTCTGCAGACCCAACTTGCAAGTTAAGCTCGGACAAATTGTATATTTCTATCAATTTTTTGCAACCAGCAAAACAACTGCTTTTTATCTCAGTTACACTTGAAGGAATTGTTATACTGTTAAGATTGATACAACCCGAAAAAGCTGATGTCCCTATACTTTGCAACTTGCTTTTGTCACTCAATTCAACAGTTTGCAACGAACTGCATGCTTCAAAGGCGTCATTTTCTATTTTTGTTATGCTATCAGCAATGACTACACGGGTGATATTACAATCTCTGTAACTAAATGCACCTTCGGCAATCTTTTCGCCACCAGTGATAATGACAGTTTGCAAAGAATCTGGCAAATCATAACTTTGATAATTTGAGTTTGATACGCCAAATATATAACCAAAGAGTTGGTATTCACTTGTCGTTGTAGTTGTACTCTCTCCAACAAAAGGTATGGTTATACTTTCCAACTTTTCGCAGGATTGAAAAGCGCCTTTGCCTATACGGACAACGCTGTCAGGGACAATTGCCTGTTTTATATTACTTGATTGAAATGCGTAATCGCTTATTTCTACAACGGGTAAGTCCTGATATGTATCAGGAATATTCAATATATCTCCCTCAAACGAACCAATACCTATACATATATATCCTTGTTCATCATTAGTCAATTTATAATTCAGACCTTGCGATGTTGATATTGTAGGTGTGTTGTTGTTATTGCACGCAATCAAAGTGCTGGCAACTAAAACCAAAATTGCTACTGACAATATGATTGCTATTCCCTTTTGTTTCATTGCATTGCCCTCCATTTATCTCCTGATATAAATAACCACCAGACTTTATAATATTATTACACGCAATTTTCTAAAATGCAATCTTGTCTTTACCACTATAAAAATATTGTGATAGAACTAACATAGCTTCTGTTGCTTTTCCTAGTCCAACTTCGTCACATAAAATATAACCTCGTGACAAAGGGTTGGCTACTGCAAAATATGCGGCAGCCACCTGATGAGGATATATATCTATACCTGACTTTAAGTATATAGGTATCAATTTGTCAACACTACCGTATTTACTCTCGTGTGACAACTTGTACGCCAAATATCTTGCCTGACTATCCGTCTGCACCATCTCTACATACCTCAATAAACTACCTACAAAATTATATCAAAATATTTGTTTATTTGCAATGCTTATATGGGACATGTAAGTTTTTTTATAAAAAGTTTATTTGATAAGTTGATAGATAATTTGTTTTCAAAATTATATGACAATTAGATATTTTCGGTTAAGAATAATAACTGTAAATACAAAAAATTATAATGTTGCTAGTTCATACCCTATACATTAATAGAAAATACAAATTTACATCCCTGAAAATTAAATATATTTTTACTACCAACAAAATGTTCAAAAACACGATATATAGTAACAAAAACCACAAGATACACACTGTATCTTGTGGTTTTTGTTGTTGACATCCTTTTCGTCAACTAAATATGGTGGACGATACAGGACTCGAACCTGTGACTTCCTCCACGTCAAGGAGACACTCTCCCAGCTGAGTTAATCGTCCAGATGCTTGATTATTGTACCACACAAAAAAGTTTTTGTAAACGCATTAGACAAAAAAAAGTATTTGTAAACGCAAAATAATGCTTTATCTGTGGAAATTTAGCGACGTTCAATTTCCGTAACGACGTTTTTTTTCACCAAAAATTTGGCGTGATTTTTGAGTGAAGTTTTTGAAAAAAAATGTTAAAAAATGTTTTGAAATAATTGACACAATAAATTAAAAATGATATTATTTATAGGCACTTGACGGACATGGGGGTGTAGCTCAGCTGGGAGAGCACCTGCCTTGCAAGCAGGGGGTCAGCGGTTCGATCCCGCTCATCTCCACCAACAGTCAAGTGCTTTAATTTGACAACAACGGTCAATGTGCCAAGGATACGCAAGGCGTACACCGTCTTTATATATATTGACAATTCCGTGTTGCTGTGAAGACAATTCTACCTGCAACCGCCAATATATTTTTTGAATATTACACATTTTTTAATGTTGATATAGAAGCATAGCTCAGTAGGTTAGAGCACCACAATGCAACACAGGGTGGTGCGATACCGATACAATATAGAAGCATAGCTCAGTAGGTTAGAGCACCACCCTGATAAGGTGGGGGTCGGTGGTTCGAGTCCACTTGCTTCTACCAAAGCACACGCAAGTGTGCTTTTTTGTTGCCGTTTTGCATTTTACGCCACCGACCCTCTTTTTTGAAACTGTGGGGGTACGGTGAGGACGCGATTGCTTGTTGCAATACGCTGGGTGTCGCAAGGACGTGCCTTGCTCGCGCGAGTCTGCTTGCTTCTACCAAAGCACACGCAAGTGTGCTTTTTTGTTGCCGTTTTTGTTTTACACCACCGACTCTCTTTTTTTGAAGGTGTTGGTTGAAGATAAAATTTTGTACGGTGTAAATGCAATGAAATTTAACGTTGACATGCCTTTTTGTTTATTTACAAAAACAGTGCAATAAAAATTGTGTAGATATTGATTTTTGTTTGACATTTGTGCTTGCAAACAGACATGAATTGAAAGATAAATTGCAAAGTTTGAATTACGCAAAAAGTTCAGTACACTTCAAAAACAATGTTTCGGAATACCTGCACAGAGTTTACCGCAATCAGCGTGAAATAAAAATGGAAGGCAGTGCCTTCCGTTTTTGAATTATCAGAAATTAATTTTTCTTTTTTTCAGTGCCTCAATGGCATTTGCCTGTCCTTGCTTGGCGGCTAACGTGTACCAACGTACTGCTTCGCTTTCGTTTTTTGTTACGCCCGTGCCGCTGTCGTAACAAACCCCCAAATTGTACTGTGCTTTCGCATATCCTTGATTGGCTGCCAGCGTGAACAAACGGGCCGCTTCACTTTCGTTTTTCGCTACGCCAATACCGTTGTAGTAACAGACGCCCAAATTGTACTGCGCTTTCGCATAGCCTTGCTCGGCGGCTAACATGTACAAACGTACTGCTTCGCTTTCGTTTTTAGCAACCCCCATTCCACGCTCGTAGCAGACGCCCAAATTGTACTGCGCATCTGTATCGCCTTGATTTGCTGCCAGCGTGTACCAACGCACCGCTTCGCTTTCGTTTTTCGATACGCCAATGCCACGCTCGTAGCAGACGCCCAAATTGTACTGCGCTTTTGCATATCCTTGATTGGCTGCCAGCGTGTACCAACGTATTGCCTCGCTGTCGTTTGTTGCTACCACTCTGCCGTTCCTGTAACAAAGAGCCAAATTGTACTGTGCTTTCGCATATCCTTGATTGGCGGCTAGCGTGTACAAACGCACCGCTTCACTTTCGTTTTTTACTACACCGATGCCGTTGTCGTAACAGATACCCAAATTGTACTGCGCTTTCGCATATCCTTGATTGGCGGCTAGCGTGAACCAACGCACCGCTTCACTTTCGTTTTTCGCTACGCCAATGCCACGATCGTAACAAATTCCCAAATTGTACTGCGCATTGGCATTACCTTGATTTGCTGCCAGCGTGTACCAGCGCACCGCTTCACTTTCGTTTTTTACTACACCGGTGCCGTTGTGGTAGCAGACACCAAGATTGTACTGCGCATACGCATCGCCTTGCTTGGCGGCTAACGTGTACAAACGCACCGCTTCACTTTCGTTTTTCGCTACGCCAATGCCATGCCTATAACAGACGCCCAAATTGTACTGCGCATTGGCATTACCTTGTTTGGCAGACAGCGTGTACCAGCGCACCGCTTCGCTTTCGTTCTTTTTTACGCCCTTGCCTTGTATGTAACAATAGCCCAGATTACACTGTGCATCTGCGTTGCCCTTTTCAGCCGCCGCATGATACCAATACGCCGCTGTCATCAGGCTTTCATCGGTGCCTACTTCCCAGTAATTGCTTGACGCCAACTTCAACTGTGCTTGGGCGTTGCCGTTTTGAGCAGAACGACAATACAGCCCCAACGCTTGCTGAGAATTTTGCTCCACGCCCAAACCTTTTTCGTAGCACTGCGCCAAGTTGAATTGAGCATCGGTATATCCAAGCGTAACGGCAAGTTGAAAATATTTTGCGGCTTGTTGCAAATTGTGTGTTTTGTCGACCTTTTCCGCCAATTTGGTGTGCAAATTGCCCAGCGCATATATTGCGTAGGAGTTTTCCTGGGCGGCGGCAATCAGATAGTACTTGCGAGCCTTTTCGTATTTGCACTTTTTGAAATAGTTGTCCCCCAAAGTGATGAGGGCGTTTATATTTTCCAACCTAGCGGCACGTGAAAGAAAGGATTTCGCAGCAAAGCCACGACCTCCCATATACTTGAAAAACAGACTGCTACCTTTCTTTACAGTGTCGGAATCGGGTTTTTGATAGGCATCCGCTCCGCATTGCGGGCATTTGCCGTTGCTTTCAAAAATGTTTCCGCAACAGTGGCACACACGACTTTTAACAGTATCAACGCCCATAAATACCCTCTCAACATAAACAATATTTGTATCAATATAACATAACTCAACAAAAATAGCAATAAAAGCAAGTAAATATGTTGACATCAGGCTTTACGCTTAATGTTGACAAAGTTTCGAGCGTTGGCAGCGTTTTTTACGACACCGAAAAAAGTTGAAACATTCGGGTTTTTCCGTAAAAAACGTTTTTTTGAAAAAAAGCAAATTGTGCCTTGCAAAAGTTTACAAAAAACACAAAAACATTGTACAATTAAGAAAAAGGAGGGAAATTTTATGCAGAATTACAGAAGTTTCGATTTTTTGAACAAATTGTATTTTGTGAGAACGGGCGGTTCGCCCGAGGAATACTCTGCCGCAATGCTCATCAAACAAGAGTGCGAAAGATTGGGCGCACAGGCGGAACTGGAAGCGTTTCCCGTGGACGGATGCAAAATAGCCAAAGCAGTGCTTAAAAATGCCGATACCGACAAAGAGTACGAATGTTGTGGCGTGGGAATGTCCGGCTCGACGCCCGTTGGAGGAATTACCGCACCCTTTACATACGTTACAAGCGTTGAAGATGCGGAAATTCAGAATCTTGAGGGGAAAATTTGTCTTGTTCACACCAAACTGATGAAAACAAAACTGTACAAGAAACTTGTGGAAAAGCACGCCTCTGCCGTTGTGCTGTGTTGCGGCGATGTGTACAGCCCCAAAGAAGACGTCGACCTGGGCGCATACATGTACCGTGCACGCCACTACGACCATGGCAAAATTCCCGCAGTGTGCATCAGAATGAGCGATGCCGAAAAATTGTTGAGAGAAAAACCTTCGCAAGTGCATGTTGAAATGCTGGAAGAGGAATTCAAAAACAATTCGCACAACGTGGTTGCCACAATAGAAGGAAGCACCTTTAAGGATGAAATCGTTGCCTTCACGGCGCACTACGATTCGGTGGAATTTTCCAAAGGCGCCTACGACAATGCCACCGGTTCTACGGCAATTTTGCAACTGCTCAGTTACTTTTTGCAAAACAAACCGTTGCGCACCCTAAAATTTATCTGGTGCGGTTCGGAAGAAATGGGTTTGCTGGGTTCCAAGGCATACGTCGAAAAGCACAAGGAAGAACTTGACAAATACAAACTGTGCATAAACATCGACATGCTGGGCGTTACCATAGGCAGTGATATTGCGTGCTGTTCGTCCAATATGTCTTTGGTAAACTACCTTCGTTACCTTGGTTGCGAGGTGGGATTTGCCATTGCCGCCGAACAGGACGTGTACTCCTCCGACTCCACACCTTTTGCCGACAGTGGCGTGCCTGCAGTTTCCTTTGCAAGACTTGCCCCAAAGGGCGGTGCGGAAATTCACTCACGCAAAGACGTGCTTGACTTTTTGGAAGAGGAAAACTACTACCGTTCCTGCAACTTTATTACAGAATTTGCAAGACGGCTTGTCAGTTCCCGTTGTTTCCCCGTGGAAAAGGAAATTCCCGATGATGTAAAGCAAAAAATAGACAAGTATTACGGCAGAAAAGAATAGTTGCTCGCCGTACTGTGAAAAAAGCCGAGATTCTCCTCGGCTTTTTTATTATTACCTGATATTGTGGTTGTTTACTGTACCTACCGTTTCAACATTACTTTTTGTTTTTCAGCCTGATTGTCGGTAGCGTTTTTTGCGTGAAGCAATTGCACATTACTTCACGTTCCGCTGTGTTACCATGCGTTTTGCTTCACAAAGTAGTTTTTCCTTTAACCGTACCTTTAAGCGTGTTTAATTGAATATTCAAACCTGTTGTGTTTGTTTTATCGAAACGATTGCATTACCTCAACTGTTTGACGGCGATATTGGTTTTGGTAACAAATTTTCGGATACGGTGGCAAAAAAACAGACAAAAAGCAAAAACTGCTTGTTACTTTGCAAACAAAAAGGCAGACGTTTTGTTGTAAAACGTCTTCCCTTGTACACACTGCAATGTGGGTATCACACACTGTTTTCAGAAGTGATTGTTTCCAACGTGTTGTGCCTGCCATGATATTTGTTGAAACGTTTGCATTGCCGCAACCGATTGGCAATGAAATTGCTTCGGTAACGAATTTTGGGATACGGTGGCAAAAAAAACACAAAGCGAAAAACTGCTTGTTGCTTTTGAAACAAAAAAAGGCAGACGTTTTGTTGTCAAACGTCTGCCTTGTGTACACACTGCAATGTGGATTTGCACGTCAGTTTGTACGCTTGTCGTGAATGTTGTCCAAGGCGACAACCAACGCAATGAGGAAAGGAATGTCCCTTTCGTCGGCTTCCAATTCGAAAGCGTCGGCGATGAAAGTTATCTGCCGTCTTACAGTGCCTATGACGTTGCCGTTGCGCAATATTTGTGAAGTGAGCCCGAAAAATTTGCCTTGGATTTTTATTTCGTCTTTGTAGCCCATCACAAAATATTCCTGATTGACGTTGAACCACTTGTCTTTGACGGTGGCAATTTTGCTTCCGCTTGCATCGTAGATGTACGCTTTGTGCACAAAAAAATTTATCCATTTGTTGCGGATGCTGTAAAGCAGTTGACCGTTGGCATCGTAAAGGAATTTTTTGCGTGTGATGCTGATTGCACGTCCCTTGACGTCAAAAAGAGCATTTTTGTTTTCGTCCACAACGGAAGACCCTTGTCCCAATGAAAAAACTCTGTTTTTGATGTAAACTTTCATTTTGTCCCTCCTACAATTTTTTTGAAATGACAAAAGCGGCAACAACCGCAACCGCAATCCAACTCAGAATCTTGATGACGGTCAGCAATGTGCGACGTCTTTTCACCTTTTTGTTTTCAAAACTTTGATTGACTATCTCACGAATGTTGCAATTTGTCTGCGTTTCCACGGCACGTCCCGTGGAAACCTTGTTCACGGTAAAACGAATGTCGCTGTTTTCTTTCAAATCGACGTCAAAACGGCAATCAAGAAACTGCGCTTTGGCGTAACGTGGATTGAAAATGCCGAAAACGCTTACCAAAAAGGATATCAAAGCGAAAAACCACCAAAATCTGCCGTCCAGTTCCGAATTGTTGCGTAATGCAATTTCTACGTTTTGTTTTTCCGTTTGATAGCGCACTTCATAGGAACCGAACTGATTTTTTTTGCCCGCAACCGCCTCACCGTCCACAAAAACTTCCAAGTCGGAAGCGTTTTGCAATCCCGAAATACGTAAATTGACGGTATTCATGCTTTGTTACCTCCCAACGCAACTACAACGATGCACAACAGCGCCACGGCAAGTATCACGGAAGAAAGTACTATTCGTGGCACATGCGAACGTTTTTTGTCCCAAACCAACAACAGCAACGCCAACAAAGCAAACGCCACGGAGAAGCCGGCAAACCAAAAAATGTTTTGTAAAAAGAATTCCGACACCTCGGCAGAAATGTTGGACGCCACCATCAGTTTGTCCCAATAGTCGGGGATGATAATAAAAATTGTGCCCAGCGTAATAAGTATTGCCGTCAAACCGCACAGCAAAATGAATGCTGTGGTAACAAAAGACAATACTCCGCACAGACACAATATCAGAAAGAATATTGAAAGATTGGAAAAAATTTTCCCAAGCCTCACTGTAAAAAACGCAAATTCAGTTTTTACGGGAGGCGTACCGCTGATGTTTTTCATGGTAACCTCTCACAGAAGCATTTTTTGTGATTATACCCGACAAAACACTTCTTGTCAATACCTTTTTTTGCAATTATTTTTTGCAGTAGTTGCTTGCACAAGCGTTATTGGCGTTGCGAAACAATGTCCAGCAGCGCATTCAGAGTGTTTGCAACGGCGGGAAATCCCACATAGGGCATGCACTGCAACATTGTCCAATACAGTTTTTCCACGCTGTTGCCCACACGCAAATTGCCTTTCAGGTGCGCAGCAACTTGTTTTGGCATGTTGAGAGCGGTGAGCGTTACCAGCGTGAGCAACTCTCTGGTTGGCAAGTCCAGCCCCTTGCGGGTGTAGAAATCGCCGAAACACCACTCTGTCAGAAAACGTGGCACCTTTTCAAAAGAGGCAAACCGTTGCAAAATTTCATCTCCGTACAACGGCTGTTGAATTTTGCTCCCCTCCGCAAAGCGGTTTTCGTCGCATTCAATGCAACTACTTTCGGCGGGAGGAGTTATTTTTCTTTCCGCAAGCACTTCGTTGTACACGGCAACGGCGTTCAATGTTTTGGGGAAACCTACAAACGGGGCAAGTTGATACAACGCTTCACGTATTTCCACAGGCTGTGCGCCGACGTTGAGGCATGCGTTGATGTGCGCTTTAAGTTGAGGCAACGTCTGCATTGTTGCAAGACATGTTACCGTTACCAATTCTCGTGTTTTCAAGTCCAGTTCGCCACTGTGAAACACGTCGGCGAAAATAAACCGACGCAAAATTTCCATCAATTCGCCGTTGCTTTCGTTTTCATCGGGCAACTGACGGAAAAGTTGCTTGTATATTTCTCTGCTTTGAGTGTATCTGTCCATAATTTCTCCTACAAAACCGTTACAAGTTGGTCAATGGGTTTTCTGTTGGCGTGCGAGGGTGACGGCGCACAGTTTTCCGTGTAGCCGATGTCCAGCAGACACACCGGTTTTATCTCTTCGGGCAATGCAAACGCCTGACGCACTTTGTTTTTGTCAAAGAACAGCACCCAACAACTGTCCAGACCGAGGTCCTTTGCCTGCAACATCATGTGCGTGCAAGATATTGTTGCGTCCATTTCCGCCGAATTGTAATTTTCCCCGAAAGGAGAAGTCCACGCACGGCTTTCATCTGCGCAAACAAGCAAAACCATCGGCGCACCGAACGTGCAGGGTGTAATTCCCCTTATCTTTTGCAAAGCCTCGTCGCTTTTGAGCAGGTAGATGCGTTGCGGCTGATTGTTTTTAGCCGTAGGTGCTACCCGTCCCGCCTCCAGAATGGCGGCAATTTTTTCCTCTTCCACCTTCTTGTCAATATACTTGCGTGCCGAAAATCTTTCGTGACACAATGTGCTGAAACTCATTTTTTATTCCTCCAAACTATTGTATTCACTGTCCGTTACCTCTTCGCACCATTCGTTTGAAGAATTTTCTGCAGGAATTTCCACGGCAATGTGACAAAACCATTTGTCCTTTGCCGCACCGTGCCAATGTTTTACCTCCGGCGCTATGTACACCACGTCGCCCGGAAGCAATCTGCGTGCAGGCATGCCTTTTTCCTGATACCAGCCTTCCCCGTCGGTGCAAAGCAAAATTTGCCCGCCTTTGTGATGAATGTGCCAGTTGTTTCTGCATCCCGGGCGGAATGAAACGTTGTACACGCCAACGCCCTTGGTGTTTAACGCTTTGAGAAACGATTCCCCCGTGAAATACTGTTGAAAAGCCGTGTTGCTTTCTCCCAAACCGAACAGCGGATTGAATTTTTCCATATTTTTACCTCCTCAATATGTTTTTAACCCAATTTTCCAATTCTCTTTCGCTTGCAAAACTACCGAATACCTTGCCGGGCAATAATTTTGCACCATGGCAGGAAGGTTGCAATTTTTCGTTTGTCTGTCCGAAGGAAGAACCCCCCGAAGTTGCAAAAGGCACCACCGTTTTGCCTGTCAGGTCGTATTGCTCCAAAAAGGTGTTTATTATTTTCGGGGCGGTGTACCACCAGATGGGAAAGCCGACAAAAATGACGTCGTAGGGCTTCACGTCGGGTTTAGTGGCGACTGCAGGACGACAATCATCGGTAGTGGCTTCCACACTTGTGCGACTGTTTTTATTTGTCCAATCGAGATGCTCTTTGGTGTACGGCTGTTCGGGCTGTATTTCAAAAATATCGCAATTAAGCACACGTGCGACCTCTTCCGCCACACGGCGGGTTGTTCCCGTGGCGGAAAAATACACCACCAACACGTTTGGGGTGGCAGGCGGCGGATCCTGATGGCACCCGACACAGGAAACGAGCAAAATTAACGTCAGCAAAATCAATAAAAATTTTTTGACCATGTTTTCTCCTTTCTGCGTGATGGCTATTTCGCAGTGTTGTGTTTTGCACCTGTTAAGTACAGTACTTGGGAGAATTTTTCCAGACTTTCATTGAGTTGTTGCATTGTTCCGAAAGTTTGGCACACTTCATCTTCTATTGCGTAAAGTTCTTTCAACAACTTGTCGGCATAAAGGGTGCCTTGCTGTGTAAGTTGCAATGCAAGTTCCCGCTTTTCCCCCTTGATTTGCGCAAGTTGCACGTAGCCTTCCCTCTCCAACTGCTTGGTGAGAGTGTTTATTGTGCTGCGTGGCAACGACCAACTTTCACAAATTTCCTTTTGGCTGTGCGGTTTACCGTCGTTTATGGCGTACAGCAACCACATTAAGCCGGACTTGACATTGCTGTTTTTGGCAAAATTATCGTAGAAACCGTCTATGCGGTACAACAAAGTACCGAAAATATAAAATAATTGTTTGCTGTCCACAATATTCTCCTGTTGAAATCCTAATTCGTATTTTAATTTTACACTCTGTTTTATTTTTTGTCAACCCGTGATTAACGTTTGTATACGTTTTTTTACAAACATAAGGCAAAATCGTTTAATGTTGATACCGCCGCTATTGCGTGCGAGGCGTGGTTTGACAATAATTGTTTAACAATAATAAAAACGGTGAACAGATGTATTAAAACATATTAAATAAGGACGGAAATGAAACAATCTCTTGCACGGTAAAGTTTTTTGACGTTTTGTAACAAATCGATGTTGTTCCTTGTTGGTTGAAAATCGGTTGCAGGTGCAACAAAAATTTGTGTAAAAATTTTACAACATGCCGACGGTAAAAATTTGTTTTGCCGAAAACTTTTTTGCCTACTCAAAAAAAACAAAATGCGTGCAAGGCGTGATTTGACAACAATGTTAATGATAAATAAAAACGGTGAACAGATGTTTTAAAACATATTAAATAAGGACGGAAATGAAACAGTCTCTTGCCTGGTGAATTTTTCGGCAGATTGTAGCACAGCGCTGTTGCGCCTTGTTGGTTGAAATCGATGCAGATGTTTTCACGTTTTTATTGAACTGACCTTGTTGCGTAAATGATGTATTACGCAAGGCAACGAAATGTAAACACGACTTGACATTGTTTTGTTGCAAAATAATGGAAAGCGAATATTTTACAACCGCAATACCGACATACCACACTGCCGATAGGGCAATTTGCGTGTAGCGATTGAATTTAAGCCACAACAACAAAACGTGCAGTTTAGTGAAAGTAACGAAATCAGAAAAAACAAACAAAAAAAATCCCGCAAAAAGCGGGATTTTTCAATTCAAAGTAACAGTTTGCAAACTACTTCTTGGAAGATTTGCTACCCTGTGCGGAAGTCTGTTCCGTTTCCGCCTGTTTGGGTTTTACCAACAAAAGCACTACTATTGCCACTGCGGAAAGGGCTGCGATACCCAACAAAACGTACTTCCAAACGGTCGTGCTGTCTAAGGTGTTGTCTTCGTCGGCTTTGGCGTAGATTGTCATGTCCATTGTGTCGCTGACATAACCCAAAGAATCTTTTACAGTGTAAACGATTTTGTAGACAGGTGTGTTGTCTTTCAGAACGTCATTTTCATGCATTGTAATTACGCCGGCTGTGGAAATACCGTCTTCGTAACCTTCTGCCACCACTTTGGTGGTGCTGTCGTAGATGGGGTCAGCCGTCCAAGAACCGTTGACGAGTTTGTACACAACGTAGGTTACCGTTGTGGAAGAGGTGTCGTTGAGGCTGAGGTTGGTTTTGATTGTGTAGGTGCCACCCACCTTGATGCCTTCCGACTGAACCTTTTTCATGTCGGAACTGAGTCCGTTGATTACAGGTGCTTTTTCGTCGCCGAAATAGATGCTCACATAGGATGTCCTTGCAAGAACATTTCCGTCGGCGTCTTTAAGTACGTAACGGAAATTCCACCAACCGGTTGTGGATACGCTGATGTCCTTGCCGACTGTTGCGCTGGACCAGTTTTCGTCCTTGTAGTCTTTACTGGGAGAGCAGTATTCAACGCTGATTTTATCCGAGCCTTCGGCAACTGCGTAGGGGTCGGATTGCTCTTCGTCCTCGGAAGCCGTTGCCAGAACATAGTTGGCACCATCAAACACACTGTTGACCTTTTCCACATCGGTGAGCCAAGTGTATTTGAGTTGGAAATTGCCCACTGCGTGCAACTTATCCAACGTCTTTACATCATCCAAAGCAAGAAAAGCGCTTTTCACAAAAGTTACTACACGGGTTTGTTCGCCGTCGGTGCCTTCCTCTGTTTCGGCGGCAAATGCCACGGAAGTTGCTCCGAACATGCAGAACACAAGCGTCAATGCCAATATCAAACTAAAAAACTTTTTCACAATATTCCTCCGCTATGGGTTGTACCCATTGTTGCGTTTGGGCATAATACCCCCTTGGGTATTAGCCGCATATGCAATTATTTTACCTTTTTATTGATTTGTTGTCAACGGTTTCCGCCCATTTATTGGCTTAAAGTTGTTTGCATTGTGTAGTTAAGGTAAAAATCCGCCGCAAATACAAAATGGTTTGCCCTTTTCAATCAAACATACTTTGTTGCAAACATTTATGCACACTATTGTTTTGCACCGCTTCCGATGATTGGAAAACTTTTAACGGAAAAGTACATTCTACAAAATATTCTTACGGTGTTACGGCAGACCGCCTACGCTTTATGCAAAGTTTGCATCACAAAGCACTTTGCCTTGTCTGCACTTTGCCTTGTCTGCACTTTGCCTTGTCTGCACTTTACCTTGTCTGCACTTTGCCTTGTCTGCACTTTGCCTTGTCTAAAAACATTTTTCGACAAAAAATCATAATGTGAAACAGCAACTTTTTTTGCAAAGGGCAAAAAATTGCGACACGGAGAAAAAAATGGATTTTTTGTTTGTAACGATAACGGCTATTACAGTTTCCGTTGACAGTTTTGTGGCGGGATTTTCCCTTTCTCTAAACAAAAAACGCAATTTGCAACTTCCTATGACGGTTGCCGCAGTAACGTATCTGCTGTGCGTGGTGGCTTGTATTGTCGGACAGATACTGCGTCCCTTTTTGGAAAACTACGTAAAATATTTCGGTGCGGCAATACTGTTTGTATTGGGTGCCATGAGCGTGGTCAGGCAGGAGGGAATTTGCCTTTCCGACATTTCCTTCGGACAATGCGTAGCCATCGGCGTAAGCGTTGGATTTGACGGGGCGGCGGCGTGCCTGTCCCTTGCGGTGCAAGGCTTGGGAAACGTGCTGACGCTACCGTTGCTTTTTGCCGCAACGCACTTTACGGCGGTGTTTGCAGGGCAAAGTCTTGCAGGCACAAAACGCCCACAAAACACAAACTATTTGTCGGGCGGAATGTTTTTTGTGCTGTGCGTGGTGAAATTGCTGGATTTGTGAAAAAACACGCACCGAACAAACGGTGCGTGCAGTTGGTTGTTGCAGTATTTACAAATGTTTGAAGTGCCGTAGACGGCACGCAAAATGGAAACGACAGAAATGTCTGATTCCGTCCAAACACTTTGCCGTTTAATTTTGCCCTACGCTGTACTGTTTTTTGCCTTTGAAAGCGGCGTGAAATTTTGACTATTCGACAAAGTATTTGTTTTTAGTCCTTTCCGAAAGAATCGGATTTTCCAAAACGCCAAACTCTTACCTGAAAAATTTTGCAAACAACACTGCCTTGTTTTTTGTGTCGCCGTGTGTTGCAAAAAGTCAATTTTTCAAAAATTTTGTACCGTTTTTTGCAATACGTATTTACATTTTCAGTCCAACGTGTGCGACTTGGTGGGGTTGTGATACAATTCCACTCCATCGTCGTCATCGCTGTCGGAAAAGTTTTCCAGGTACTTGGACATATCGAAAGAAGTCCACGGTTTTACTACGGGAGGATACGCCACGAATACCATTCTTTTACCGGAAACGGGATGGTTGAATTCCAACCTGTACGCCCAGAGCGCAAGATTGCAACCTTTGGCAAGTGAGTCGCCGCCGTAGCGAACGTCGCCGAACACGGGGCATCCTATTGCCGACATCTGCACACGTATCTGATGACTGCGCCCTGTGCCTAACTGCACTTTGCACAGCGAAACAACGCCGTTTGTTTCCAAAACCGTGTAGGAAAGTTCCGCTCGCTTGGCGTCGTGGTCGCCGAATGTAGCAACATACACGTTGTTGGTGAGAGCGTTCTTTTTGAGATAGTTTACAAGCGTTGCGCTTTTTTCCTTGGGACAGCCCACCACCGTGGTGAGATACTGCTTGGTCATTTCCCCCTCGACAATCTGCTTGGAAAGGCGTTCGGCGGACTTGCTGTTTTTGGCAAAAACCATAACGCCGCCTGTGGGTCTGTCCAGCCTGTGCACAAGCCCCAGATAGACGTTGCCGGGCTTGTTGTACTTTTCCTTGATGTAACTTTTCAAAAGCGTCAAAAGGTCAAGGTCGCCGCTTTTGTCCGCCTGGCTGGGAATGTTTTGCGGTTTGACAACCACCAACACGCTGTTGTCCTCGTGAAGCACCGTAACGTCATCCATGGTGAAATTTCTACTCATTTTCCACTCCTTTTGCGGTGAAAAGACCGCTTGCACCGCAAGGTAAAACTGTTTTTTCGTCGGTAGGAAGGCACACTTCGTAAGATGTGATGTTGCCTTCGCAGGGCACTGTACGCAAAAGCAAATCGTACAGTACGGCAGGTTGCAATCCCGTTGTGTAGGAATTGAGCAACACGAAAAGGGGATTGTCGGAAAGCACCTTCATGCACAGTTGCAAAAAGTCGCAAATATCTCTTTCCAATTTCCATTCTTCACCGCCGGCACCACGTCCGAAACTTGGCGGATCCATGATGATGGCGTCGTAGGTGTGCCCACGGTTGATTTCACGCTTTACAAACTTTCGGCAATCGTCTACTATGTATCGCACGGGTCTGTCGGAAAGTCCCGAAAGCGCAACGTTTTGTTTAGCAACTTCCACCATGTTTTTTGCCGCGTCCACGTGACACACGCTTGCGCCTGCCGAAAGACAGGCTACCGTTGCCCCGCCCGTGTAGGCAAAAAGGTTCAAGACCTTTATCGGACGGCGTGCCTTTGAAATGAGGTCTATCATTGTAGCCCAGTTTGCCGCCTGCTCGGGGAAAAGTCCCGTGTGTTTGAAGTTCATGGGGCGCACGCAAAAGGTGAGATTGCGCCAGGAAACATTCCAACTTTCGGGAATTTTGGCGTCGTACTCCCAATGGCCTCCGCCCGACGATGAACGGATGTACCTTGCGTGCGGTTTAACCACAGTGTGCAGCGGCTTTGCCGCATGCCAGATAGCCTGCGGGTCGGGACGCAACAACACAATGTTTTTCCACCGCTCCAACTTTTCGCCGTCGCCGGTTGCGTATATCTGATAGTCTTTCCACTCGTTGTTTATTTTCATATTTTCGTTTACCCTGAAAGGTACTGACCTTTCGAATATTCCTTCACAAACTTCAGTACCTTTCTGCAAATGATATTATAATGTATTTTTGATATTTCTTCAACTGTTTTGTTTGCAAAGGTTGACGACATTGACTTTTTTGCCGTCAAAGGGTATAATTTGTTTCAGCGAGGACAAATTGTGAACAACTGCAACAGCCAAACTTTTTCCACAACGGTGTTTGTGCATAAATTTCCTTACAAAAGCGGGGAAACACGAATGCAACTGCATCAACGTCAAAAGCAGTACGCAAAGCGGCTGCTTGATTTCGCCACGCAAAAAGTGTGGGGCAAAAGTCTGAAAGACGTTTGTTTTGAAACCTTGCCCGACGGGAAACCCGTTTGTCGCTGCGGATACATTTCCCTTTCGCACAGCGCAAACTGTGTGGCGGTTGCTTTGAGCGACAAGCCCGTGGGTGTTGACGTGCAGATATGCACAAATGTGCAAACGTTGAAAATTGTGGAAAAGTTTTTCACGAAAAACGAATTGCGTCAGTTGCAATCAGGGGAAAACTTTTTCGCCATCTGGTGCAGAAAAGAAGCGTTGTGGAAAAGCATGGTCAATCAACCGACGTCTTTTTTACAGGTAGATACTTCCTGCCGACAATTTACAGAAATGCAGGACGGAAACTTCTTTTTTGCCGTTACCGACAAAAATGCCGTGTTTGTAACGGTGGAGGCTTTGCCACTTACTGCCTACGCACAGTAAGCAAAATTTTGTGCGGTAAACCGCCGTTGCGGAGAAAGGCTTTCAAACATTTTGTCAATGATTCGGCATTGTTACAAACGGAATTGATGCGAATGTGTGTACAACTTTTACACTTACGTGTACAAGTTTTTGTTACCGTTCCGTTTTTTTGTTTACTTTTTTGCTTCTTTTTCAAATATCATTGAAAATCAAAAAATACCGTATCGGCAAAGAAAAAAATACGCCAACGAATAAAAACCAATGTGATTTTTTATTGCATGAAAGTGTATAAAAAGACAAAAATAACGTTACTTTAAGATAATTACACTACTTAATTACAAGTCGGCAACTTTTCGGTTGTTGCAATCCGTTGAAAGACAAACTATATTTTATTTTACGTAAATGCACTGAGGCTAAATTACACTACCGCATAAAAAATATACTACCCTGTAAAACGGGGCAAATTCTTCTTGTGTTCAATCCTATTGTTTCCGTTGTTTTTACCGCAACTGCATTTTTAACCCCAAAGGCAATGCAACTTTTCGGTTGTTGCAATCCGTTGAAAGACAAACTGTCAGGTGGTTTTACAGTGAAATACTATTTAACAAAAAAGGCAATGCAACAAAAAGTTGCATTGCCTTTTCAAATGCTTGTTTTACACACCAATCAAACGGCCGCTTTTGTTTTACGCGCACCTTTGCGTGTTGAAAGCCCGCCAGAATGCCAAAGTTTGCCACGCTTACGCCTTGGTGAGGTACAGCGTGAATGTTTGTCCGTTTACATCCCACTGTTTGCTGAAAGTTCCGTCGTTTGCCGAAACTACGGCGTTGGCAAGCGTACTTTGAGCAATTTCCGCTGCGTTGTTTTCAAACACTTTGGAAAGTTTTTCGTCGGCAGAGTACCCCACCACAATGTGGTCGGTAACCACAAAACCGCACTCCTTGCGCATAGTTTGAATTTTGGATATTATTTCACGCACAATTCCTTCTTCCACAAGGTCATCCGTCAAAGTTACGTCCAATGCCACGGTGTCGCCGTGATCGGACACAACCGAGTAGCCTTCTTTGTTTTTGGTGGATATCAGCAAATCCTGTTCCGACACGACAACGGCGTTACCGTCGATGTCGAAGGTGTAGGTGCCGCCGTTTTTGACGGAGTCCACCACCTCTTTTGCCTTGTCGCCGAGGTTGGCAAAGCACTCTCTTATCTTGTTGAGCATCTTGCCGTACTTGGGACCCAAAGTTTTCAGTTGCGGTTTAATTTCATACTGCGCAAACTCATCGGCGGAAGATACAAACACCACCTGTTTGAGATTGAGTTCGTTTTTGACAATGTCCGTCATTTCGCTGTCGAACTTGCCCTTGGTAGCAACGTACATGGTGGCAAGAGGCTGACGGTTTTTGATGTTGGCGGCGTTTCTTGCGCTACGTCCCAACACAACGATGTCCAGCACCTTTTCCATTGCCTCGTTGAGTTTTTTGTCTATAAGCGTTTCGTCTGCAACGGGGAAGGAACAAAGGTGTACCGAACGGGGCGCATGGGCAAAGAAGTTAGCGGTGATGTTCTGATAGATACTTTCTGTGATGAACGGCACAAAAGGCGCACTTACCTTTACCAAAGTGTCAAGCACCGTGTACAGCGTCATGTACGCCGCCTGCTTGTCCTCCGTCCAGTCGCTTCCCCAATACCTTTCACGGCAGCGACGCACGTACCAGTTGGAAAGCATATCTGTGAATCTTTCTATGCTGCGTGCCGTTTCGGTAATTTCGTAGTTGGAAAGTCCCCTGTCCACCGTCTTTACAAGTTGATTTACTTCCGACAAAATCCACTTGTCCATGAGGGAAAGTTTGCACTGCGAAAGGGTGTAGCGTGAGGGGTCGAAGTTGTCGATGTCGGCGTACAGCACGTAAAATGCGTAGGTGTTCCACAGCGTGCCCAAAAATCTGCGTTGCGTTTCCGAAACTGCCTCGTCGTAGAAACGGCTGGGAAGCCACGGCGACGACGAGGTGTAGAAGTACCAACGCACTGCGTCGGCGCCCTGTTTGTTGAAACTGTCCCACGGGTCGACGACGTTGCCCTTGTGCTTGGACATTTTAACGCCGTGTTCGTCGCCCACCAAACCCAAAACTATGCAGTTTTTGAAGGGTGCTTTGTCAAACAACAGCGTGGAAACGGCAAGCAAAGTGTAAAACCAACCACGTGTCTGATCCACCGCTTCGCTGATGAAATCGGCGGGAAAATTGCGCTGGAAAAGTTCCTTGTTTTCAAACGGATAGTGGAATTGCGCATAGGGCATGCTGCCGCTGTCAAACCAGCAGTCGATAACTTCCGGCGTGCGTACAAACTGACCGCCACAGTCGCAATCCCACTTGCACTCGTCAATGAAAGGACGGTGAAGTTCGATGTTTTCGCTGCAACCGCATTTTTCCGCAAGTTCCTTTCTGCTGCCGATGACATGCACCTTGCCGCATTTGTTGCATATCCACACGGGCAAAGGCGTGCCCCAGTACCTGTCACGTGAAATACCCCAGTCGATGACGTTTTCCAGGAAGTTGCCCATACGTCCGCTTCCTATTGTGGGGGGAATCCAGTTGACAGAGGCATTTGCTTTCAACAAACGGTCTTTGACTGCCGTCATTTTTATGAACCACGATTTTCTTGCGTAATAGATGAGGGGAGTGTCGCAACGCCAACAGTGCGGATAACTGTGTTCGTACATCAGTTCTTTGAAAAGCAATCCCCTTTGCTTCAAGTCGGCAAGAATAAGTTTGTCCGCCGCTTTGCAGAATACGCCGGTAAGATTGCCGCAACCTTCCACAAATTTGCCGTCTTCGCCCACAAGTTGAACAAGAGGCAAATGATACCTTCTGCCGACGTTGGCGTCGTCTTCACCGAAAGCGGGGGCAATGTGCACTATTCCCGTGCCGTCGGTGAGGGTAACGTAACTGTCGTTTACAACGTAGTAGCAATTTTCCGCATTGGCGTAGGTGTACAGCGGTTTGTAATGCACACCCTCGAAGTAACTGCCCTTGTGCGTTTCCAGCACAGTGTAACTGCCCTCTTCAAAGTGATTTGCCACAAGTTCCTTGGCAAGAATGTACTTTTCTTCTCCGCTTTGAATTGTTACGTAGTCGTAGTCGGCATTCATACACAACGCCACGTTGGAGGGCAAAGTCCAAGGGGTGGTAGTCCATGCAAGAAAATAGGTGTCGGCTCTGTCGACAAGTTGGAATTTCGCCACGGCGGACTTTTCCCTGACGTCTTTGTAGCCTTGCGCCACTTCATGACTGGAAAGCGCCGTTCCGCAACGGGGACAGTAGGGAACAATTTTGAATCCTTTGTACAAAAGCCCCTTGTCGTAGATGGTTTTCAATGCCCACCATTCCGATTCGATGTAGTTGTTGTCGTAGGTTACGTAGGGATGTTCCATATCCGCCCAGTAGCCGACACGGTCGGAAAGTTCCTCCCACTCGTGCTTGTACTTCCACACCGATTCTTTGCACTTTTCCACAAAAGGTTTTATTCCGTACGCCTCTATTTGCTTTTTACCATCGATACCCAAAGATTTTTCCACTTCAAGTTCTACGGGCAGACCGTGAGTGTCCCATCCTGCCTTGCGCAACACGTTTTTGCCCTTCATTACCTGAAAACGGGGAATAAGGTCCTTTATCGAACGTGTCAGCACATGCCCGATGTGAGGTTTGCCGTTGGCTGTCGGGGGACCGTCGTAGAAGGTGAAACTGCCGTCGCCCTTTGCCATTGTCTGTTGGAAAATTTTGTTGTCCTTCCAAAACTTCAAAACTTCCAATTCTCTGTCTACAAAGTTAAGCGAACTGTCAACTTTTTTGTACTTAGACATTTCTGCTCCTTTTTCCGCATGCGGAAACAATAATTTTTCACTATGAATTTGCTTTGCAATGCAAACGGTAATGCTTGCGTGCAAAAAACTGACGTCAATGCAACCTGCCTTGACTACAAACGGCACACGCAAAATAAATTTGACATTGCAAAAACAAAAAATCGGCGTGTTTGAAAAACACTCCGACAAAGAGGGGGTACCATTTCAAACAGGTACGTTCACAAAGGTGAATTATACCGTGCGCCGTGATAACGGAACGCCACCGTACCCGCCTACAAAATTTCGGCAGGTCTGCTTGCAGGGTGATGGCTTTCAAAACTTTTCCGTTGTGCCTTTCACCGTGCGGCACAATCTCTGTGCGGAGTTTTTTTGCAGTCTTGTCCCTGCTCAAACGCATTTATAAGCAATATTACATGTATTTTATCAAAAAAATTTTAAGAATGCAACTGTTTGACGAAAGTTGCATCTGAGAGCAATTTCCCTGCGTGTTACAGACAAGCGTAGAGATGCCTTCGCCCTTAACCTGCAATTTACCTATGAAAAGGGCGATTCTGACGCTGAAAATTTGGGGAAACAAGCCGACGTCACAAATTATTTACCGACGGCAAACACAAATTGCCGCACTGCTGAAAACAATTTGTTAAACTTGTTGCTACAAAAAATGTTTGTGTGGGCGATTGTGCAAAATTAAAGCACACTTACACACATGCGCAACGGTACAGAAACACATCATTCCGTCAAAATTGCCGTGTTGAAGTACTTTTCTTGAAAATTTATCTGACGGGCAATTTCCTCTTTGGAAAATTCCACGCCGTCGGGGGCGACGACAAGTTTGCTTTCGTTGTCGTCTTTGCGCACGGCTACCGCAATCACCTTGCCCGTGAAACTTTCCAACGGCTCGTCCACGCCCAGAATGTAGGCGTCCTGCCAATCGCCGTCCCCGCCCATGAGATTTTCGATGTAGCCGTAGTTGACGGGATAGTACAAGTCGGGGTAGTCGGGATGAACGCTTCCCAAAGGTCTGTCCACCGTTACCGTTACCGTCTGACCGATGACGGAATTGCCTTCTTCGCTGTTTTTGCCAAAAATCGTCAAACACAACTCCACAGCCTGTTGCCAAAACTCGAAAGGCACATAAATTCGGTAGGCAGTGGCGTCCCTCGAAGACATAAATTCACTTGGAAAAGCAAAGCACACAACGCCGTTGTTTTGGAAAATGTGTTGCAGACTTTCCGTTAACGCAGTGCTCAATTCCACCAAAAGACACATGTCCCCATCTTTGGCAGGGCGTGCAGACGCACCGCAATATGCGCAGATATCGCTTTCCGACACGTGATAACAGTTTTCACAGTAAAAAAATTTCATATCATTCTTTCGGCGTATAACCTCAACATATGCACAATTGTGCAAACGTGCAAGTTTTTCAAAATCAAAACAGCCTGTCTTTATTTTTGAAAAACATGAAAAGAAAACTGACGTTGGAAAGGTTTTCCCAACTTGTAGGCACAAAACGGTCGTTCTGCACCTCGTAGACGTCGGCTTCGGGTATTGCAGCCACTATCGGCGAGTGGGTGCAAATGACAAACTGACAGTTGCGATTTTGTGCGGCGTCTTTGATGTGTGCGGCAAGCAAAAACTGATTTTCCGACGATAGCGCAGCTTCCGGCTCGTCGATGATGTACAAGCCGTCGTTTTTGAGTCTTTTGTCGAAAAACGCCAAAAAACTTTGCCCGTGAGACACCTCGGCGAGATTTACACCGTAAAAGTCCTCGAAGGACAACAGCGTTTCCATGTGCGGACTGCGTGCCAATACCTTGGCGTAATCGGACATAACGGTGTCGGCGTTTATTTCCTCTATTGCACGCACGGCGTCCTGCTTGCGTTCTTCCACGTCTTGGACAAACTGTACAAACTCTTCCGCAGAAAAATAGAAACTGCGCTTGGGTTTGAAACGGCGTGTGAAAGCAAACCTCTTGGCGTTTTCCGTAAATACCGTTGAGGTGGTTTTTTCGTAGGACACGCACACGCAGTTGCAAACGGTGGCAAGAAGTTTTGCAAATGTCGTCTTTCCGCAGCCGTTGTCGCCACAAATTACCGTTACGCTTTTGTGAAAATCAAACACGGGAGTGTTTACGACAAGCGGAATAAACGGATACCCTTCCGCCACGCTCTTCACCGTAAACTGTGAAAGAAATTGCATACCGTTTATTGTTTTTTGCGCAATTTGCGTTTGCCGTTTTCGTCCACGACGTAGGTGTTTTCCAACGTTTGTATTACGCCTTCACGCCACTCGGCAATGTACTCGCCACGCAGTTGAGCCTGCTCGGCTTTTTCTTCCTCCGTCAGACCTTCCGTTTTGGCTTTTTTTGCAAGAAAGTTGATTCTTTCGATTTTTTCCTGTAACATAATTCACCTTGAAAATAATGTTGTGGATACATTTTACCACCCTGTTTTTGCGCCGTCAAGCGTGAAAGAACATTGCCTGCACTTTTCCAAAAAGGACTTCAATGCAACATTTTTCACGGTACACACAAGGCAAAACAGAACCTTACCGAACAACAAAACAACGGCACAAAACGGCTTAACAGTGAAAAGCAACGGAGCTTCACGCAAAATTACACGCAGGCAGAAGCAAAATATTGACCCTTTGCAAGCAACGCTTTGTTTTTTGGGCGGTTCACAGGGTGAGGGCGTAACAAAATTTGCGTTTGTCCACGTCGTTAGCCGACACATGAAAAACGAGGGGAAAACGCACACCGTGTTTGCAGAAACAGGCAAGAACTTTCACATTTTTCAAAACATTCATCAAAATTTGTGCATTGCAGGCAAAGTTTGCAATTACCGCACGCTTATCTTGCACTGTTGCACGACAACCAAAGGCACACAAAATACTTGCAAATTACCGCACAATGCGACAAAAACGCCGACTTTCAAACAGTTGCAATTTTTTTTACGATAGTGTATAATGTGTGTTACTGTGCTAGGCGGGGAGCTAGCGGTGCCCTGTTACCTACAATCCGCTACAGTAGGGCTGAATGTTGCAGGCGGCTTTCTGCGTGGGAAGCAGGCCTTTGCAAGGAGCGTTGATACCAAGGTCTTGTGCAACGTGATACTGTCAACCGTGTCAGGGTGGGAACACAGCAGCACTACGCAGATTGAGCGTGTGCCACAAGGTTGCTTTGGAGTAGCCACCTACAAAGATACCGTTTCGGCGTAGACTGTCAACTGCATCGCACAGTATTTCGACCTTTACGGACTGCAAAAGCAGTCCGTTTTTTGTTGCCTTGCTGTTCTTTGCCTGCAAACTGCACGACTTGCGGAATATGTTTTGCCTTTCGTTTTCGGACGGAAAATACTGCACAACTTGTGAACAATTTTTTTGCACATTCCGTTTTGGTTTGTTTTTGACAACTCAAAAAATGTAAAAAATTGAAACTTGCAGAATGACCGTACGGCACCGCATGTAGTTGATTTGACCGTTGCGACCAAAAAAATATTTCCCAGATTGCCGTTGCTTGCGTTGAGAACATTTCTAAATCGGCTGCATTGCTCACTGTTGCAATACAGAGAAGTTTGGGAAGTTGACGGTTGCAAACTGACACGTATATCAACTGCAAGTTGCTGAAAAAACGTCGGTTTACGAGCAAAGGTTGCCGTGGAAGTTGTAAGCAAAAATCAAATATAACAAGAAAAAACGGCAGACACCTGTCTGCCGTACAAAAAATGCACAGATAATGCCTGAAAACGACATTATCATTGCCGAAACGCTACACGAGTTTGCCTATCTCACGTTTAAGCCTGCTTATTATCTTTTTTTCAAGGCGGGATATGTAGGACTGAGATATTCCCAGCAGATCCGCCACTTCCTTTTGCGTTCGCTCGTCCTTTCCGTCCAATCCGAAACGCATTTCTATTATTTTTTGTTCCCTTTTGGAAAGACGTGAAAGCCCTTCTTCCAACAGTTGCCTTTCCACCTGATTTTCCAAATGATTGTACACGGCGTCGCTGTCCGTACCCAAAATATCGGCAAGCAACAGTTCGTTGCCCTCGCCGTCCACATTTAACGGTTCGTCGAGGCTCACTTCCTGCTTGCGTTTGGACAACTTCCTGAGATACATCAGAATTTCGTTTTCGATGCACCTGCTGGCGTAGGTTGCCAATTTTATTTGTTTTTCCGCCTTGAAACTGTTTATAGCCTTTATCAATCCTATTGTGCCTACGGACACAAGGTCTTCCATGTCCAACCCCGTGCTTTCGAATTTCTTTGCCAAAAACACCACAAGACGGAGATTGTGTTCCACCAAAACGTCCTTGGCGGAATTGTCGCCGTCGGCAATGCGTTTTAAGAGTTCGTTTTCCCTTTCGGGGTCCAACGGATGTGGCAAAACTTCCGTTCCGCACAGGTAATGTACCGCCTTTTGCGACATGCACAGCCTTTCCAACAGTTTTTTCAACAACAACAGTGCTCTCATTTTTCACCTCCGCTAAATTGTGCCGGCAAAAGCAATTCGTACTGCGTTTCGCATTTCACCGACGGTAACGCCAAAAACACCTTGTAACTTGTTTGTTCCACCTGCAATTCCGTTTGTACCGCCACAACTTCTTTGGTGCCCGTAAGCGTTGCTACTTCCACACGGCGTGTTTGTTTGCAAAGCATTTTTTGTGCAAAAAACTCCTGTACGTTGCCAAATTTTTTGGTAACGAAGCACACAGGCAAGCCGTCGCATGTTGCAGTGTTGCCACTGTCGCAAAATCCCGTTACCGTGTAGGGCTTTTGCAAAAACACCTGTACTTTTTTCAGATAGGGTGCAATTTTTTTTGTTTGTCGGACAAACACAGTGAGGCTGTACGTCAAAAAGCAAACCAACGCCACGCCAAGGAAGTACACAAACAAAGGCACGGGCATGTTGTAGTACAGACCGTCGCCGTTGACATACTGTACTTTCAACAAATTGAAAATGCCCACTATTGCACCGCCCATCACAAAGGTATATGCCAGAGTAAGCAAAATATGCCAAAAAAGTTTTTTGCCGAAACCGACGGTTGTTACGCACATAAGAAAAAGACACGCTGCTTTGGCAACGTACGACCAAAAACCGCTGACGTACACCGTTGCCAAGGCACACACGGTTCCTACAAAGGCACCCAACGCCACACGCCACCACTTAAAAGAAATTTTGAGGGTAACGCAGGCGAAAAACAGCAACAGACAATCCATTGTGAAGTTGTCCAGAAATGCGTATTCCACGTACACAGTCATGCCCACATTGTAAAACGGAAGGAAAGTAAAAATATCGAAAAGTTTGTTGTAGCCGACACTATTTTGTCGGCTAGATATGAATTTACAAACGCACAAGGAAAATGCAACGAAACCGCCCTGAAATGCGTCAATTACTGCGACAAACACAACACATTCGTGTTTGCATTGCAAATACGGGCAAACATCCTTCAAATAGAAAGTGCAGCAGGAAATACCTTTTACCTACTTTCGATTGCGATGAATTGTCAAACAAAGTGCAACAGTTAGAAAGAAAATAGTTGAATAAATCTATCGGCTTTTGGTAGTTCAAGACTTTTTTGTCCGGCGTTGCACGTGAAAGTATAATTCACCATTGCAACAAAAAAAGAGCGTTTGCACGCTCTTTTTGATTTGTCGTCAATTACGCCTCTTCTTCTACTTCACGGTAGATTTCCCCTTTCACATAGGGAGTGGGGTCCACTGCCTCGCCGTTTACTTCAACTTCGAGGTGAAGGTGCGCTCCGTCGGAAAATTCGTAAGAAGCCGTTGTGCTGACTTCGCCTATCACGTCGCCCTTTTTGACGGCTTGTCCCTTGACCACTTCCACATCGCCAAGCGACGCATAGGTGGCTACGACGTTGTCGCCGTGGTCGATTTTTACTACGTTGCCCATTCCGTAACTTTCATAGACGTCCACCACCGTGCCGTCATACATGGACACAACCTGCGTGCCTTCGGCAGCGGCAAGGTCCAAAGCGTTGTGCGTTGCCCATGTGTTGAGAGTTTTGTTGAACACAAACAACAACTCTTCGCCGTCGGTGTATTCCATTGTTACCACGGTGTAATTCACGGGAGATTGAAAATACACTTTGATGAGTTCCGTCTTGTTGTCGTCGGGATTGTTTACGTTGTCATCGGGGTCGACGGTTACGTCAATGTCGGGATTTGGGGTATCGTTGCCGGGTGCAAGCGTAACCGCCAAAACTACCGTTGCAATGGCTATCACGCAAAAAATGATAAGCAGCAATGCGGCGTTGTTCTTCAAGAACCTTGTAAATTTGTTTGTCTGTCTGGTAGAATTCATTGTTAGCCTCCGTTTTTGTTTGTTGAGATTGTTTACCTGTTTTTTGCCGTTTATACCGATATTTAGCAAATTTTAATGATTTTAACTTTGGGTTGTGCAACCTGTATTGCGATTTTTGACTGTTTGACGCAGTTTTATATGCGGTTTTTTGTTTTTTGTGCGTCTTTTTTGTCGCAAAAAGTCTGATACGGTAGCAAAAACTTGCGACGACACGCTTAGTAACTGTCAAGTATCAGCGGACTGCCCACCGTTACGTTTTTACCGTCGAAAGCAATCTGAACATTTACCAAATTTCCGTCCAACCACACCCCGCCTGCAATTTTGTTGCTTTTTCCGCACAGCACGACGAGATTGTCAAAGCGTTGCCGTGAAGTGATGTTAGGATTCAGACTGCGGACGACGTTCCAAAAGTCTTCGGTGTTGCCTTCAAACTTCACACTGATGCCCTGCACGTTGTCGCATTTGGCAAAAGTTTCAGCAAAAGTTTCCCTTTCACATTCCACCAGAAAGCCGTTGCCGACATTGATTGCCTGCAATGATGTTTCTGTGCAGTACACCGTTATTTTTGCGTCTTGGGAAAAGTGTATTGCAAATTTGTCGAAAGATTTAGGCATAAAGTACAGCATTGCTCCAAGTAGCACCACCGTTAAAGCCAAAATGTAAAATGTTCGTTTCATATCAACCTTTGATAATATTTTTGACCAAAGGACGCTTTTCAAACTGCGGAAAATAAAAACATTGTCGCATTTAGGCAATTACCGTCGAAACGCTGAAATCGGATTTTTACTGTTTTTGAAAGAAAAAACTTCCTTTGGAAAAACAATTTTCTCGATAAAATTTGCCCTGCCAAATTGACGGCTGAAAAGAAGTTGAACGTTTGACAAGTAAAATTCACGGCGGAAACCAAAATTGAACGGTTGATAAGTAAAATTGACAGCGGAAACCAAAATTGAACGGTTGATAAGTAAAATTGACGGCGGAAATCAAAATTGAACTGAACTTTTGATAACGCAAAAACACCGACATGTTAAGTTGTTTACGCTGTTTTCCGACGATTATATTACCGTTTACCAACGGCAAACCAAAACGATTAAAATTGAAACAGACAGTTGAAAACGCAACAGCCAAAATTGAAATTTATTGGTCTGCGTACAATATGGAAAAATTTAATCCTGCTTTAACAATGACAAAACAATTAACGCCGACAAAAAGTTGCAAACAATGTCCAGGACAGTTGCACTTGTTTGCCCCGCTTAAAATAATGTGTTTGAAGGGCAAAACAATGCGTGAAAATCCGTAAATAACACTGCAAATAAAGTACAAAAAAACAAGTCCGAAAAATTCGGACTTGTGCTCTGCCTGTTGTAAAATTATTCGTACAGTTTGGACACGGGCAAATCGGTGTACACACGCTCGATTGCTTCTGCAAAAAGATGGGAAATGGTAACAACTTCGATTTTGTCGATTTTTTTACTTTCCGGCAATTCGATGGTGTCCAACACCACAACTTTGGACAAAACGCTGTTTTGCAAACGTTCTATTGCAGGGCCTGAAAGTACTGCATGAGTGCAGCAGGCAATTACTTCCTTTGCTCCGTTGTCCACAACGGCTTGCGCACCCTGACAAATTGTGCCTGCGGTGTCTATCATATCGTCAATCATAAGGCACACCTTGCCTTTAACCTCGCCGATAATGTTCATTACTTCCATCACGTTGGGTTTGGGACGGCGTTTGTCGATGATTGCCAACGGCAAATTGAATTTTGTTGCCAACGCACGGGCACGGGTTACGCTTCCCATGTCGGGGCTGACAATAATCATATCCTGCGGAATGCCTCCTTTGCTGAAATGCCTTGCCAAAACGGGCATTCCCATGAGGTTGTCCACAGGGATGTTGAAAAATCCCTGCAACTGAGTGCTGTGCAAATCCATTGTAAGCACCCTGTTTACGCCGGCTGTCTGCAAAAGGTCGGCAACAAGTTTTGCGGAAATGGGGTCCCTTGCACGGGCTTTTCTGTCCTGACGGGCGTAGCCGAAATAGGGGATTACCGCCGTGATTCGTCCTGCGGAAGCACGCTTCATTGCGTCGATGATGATGAGCAAGTCCATCAGATTTTCATTTGTGGGACTGCACGTGGACTGAATGATGAAAACATCGCAACCACGCACCGTTTCTTTGATGCTGACAGATGTTTCACCGTCGGAAAAACGGGAAACTTCCATTTGTCCCAAAGGCAAATCCAACTGATTGCAAATTGCCTCCGCCAATTTCTTGCTGGCATTTCCGGCAAAAATTTTGATACTTCCGTGTGTTTGATTCAGCATACGTCCCTCCGCAGATACGTTTGCATTGTAGTTTTATTTTAATATGACATTGAAAAAGTGTCAAGCAAAATGCACGCCAACAGTTTTTTGCCAACGTCCGCCGACAAGGCAAAAACGCCTTTGCGCCCTTTAATTAATATGTTGCCGATAAAAAACTTCAAATTCGCAAACTTGCACAAAACAAACGGAACGACACAACGCAAACGCATTGCGCCGCCTGCGTTACTTCATCCACTCACGGATTATTTCCAACAAGCGGGATTTGTACACAATGTTACCGCTTCCGTTGCCTTCGCCTCCGACAAAACACAACGGCGGATACACAACGCACCACCAGTTGTTGCCGCTGCCGGAGCCGAGTTCTATTATCAAAGCGTCGTACACGCCGCTGGGAAGAGTAAACCCGTTGTAACTTCTGTCGGGAAATTGTTCGGCGCACAATTTGACGGTGGCACGGTACTTTTTGCCCTTTTCCGCAAGCACCTTGTCGCACACCGATTTTATCCCGTCGAGGTGCTTCTTTACCACCTGCATTGCCTTTTCCTTGGTGGTTGCCTGCGTGAGATAGGGGGTGAGATAGTCGACGACTGCCGCTTTTACCGTGTATTTGACGCTTTGGTCGTCGCTGTTGTTGCTGTCGGCACGAATGTGAATACGCAAAAATTCCGTATTGGTTGGCGTTGAAGGCACGCAAAATGCCAACACTGCCACCAACACCACAACGGCAATTACAACTGCTTTTTTCATACAAACACTTCCTTTGGTTTTGATGTTACAGTTGTTGCCTGCAAACAGACTGTCTATCAAACTTCAAAGTGATTTTTTTTGACGAAAAAAAAGTTTTTGTGCCGCACTTGCCCTGTATGCCGAAAATACGTTTTGACTTTTTGTGAAAACAATGTTGTGTTGAGTGTTTGAAACATCCGAAACATTGCACACACAATCACAGCCGCAACGCTGAACTGTCTTAGCACGGTTGCAATTTTTACAAGTTGAATTTTACAACTTATTTTACAATAACAACAAAAAAAGTTGTGCAGACAAATTGTAGGTAACTGTCATGCACAACTACTGATATTACACTATTTGCACGCCGCATCCCACACTTTGGCACAGAATTGTGTTGTACCCCTGTTGTTGCAGTTGACGTGTTGCATTGCGTGCCAGAGTTTCCCTCTCAAACGCTACAAAATAGGCACTGCCGCTTCCCGTCATGCAGGGATGAAGTTGCAGATTTTCGCATGTAGAAAGATAATTTTCAGCGCAGTCGTTGAAACTTTGCGAAGCATGCTGTAAGCCGTTGCAAAACATTGCCGTGGCTTCCTGTACTCTTCCGTCGCACAGCACTTGCGACAAAATGTCGTTGTCGACGCTTGCACCGACGGTGCGGAAACTGTCCCACCTTGCAAACACGTCCTTGGAAAGAACACCCTGCGGAAACAAAGTTACGGCAAAAAACAGTTTGTCTTGAAAAGGCAATTTTTGCACGTAGTCGCCTTTCCCTTTCATTCGGCACAAACCGCCTGTCAGCATCATATTGACGTCGCTGCCCACCTCAGCGCAAATTTGACGGACTTCTTCCGACGAAGTTTCCTTTTGGTGCAATTTGCAAAGACAATACACAACTCCGACGGCGTCGGCAGAGGAACCGCCCATACCTGCGCCTACGGGAATGTGCTTTTCCACGGCAATGTCGCACCCGCATGTGCCGAAACGGCGTTGAAATGCCACGGCTGCCTTGTAGGCGGTGTTTTGACGTAGCGGAATGTTTGTTCCGCTTACCGTTACTTCACTGTCGTTGCGCAACGTTAAACTGACGGTATCAGAAATATCCACACTGACGGCAATGCTGTCGATGGGATGGAATAACCCCTGTTTTTTGTACACGTTCAAAGACAGATTGAGTTTTGCAAAACATTTTACTTTCATAACTTATTTATTATTGTACCACAACGCACAAACATTGCAAATAGTTTTGTAGAAATGCAAACAAGCACATTTGTACAAATGCAAAAATGCACAACTGTTAAATTTTTACACTTGTTTGTTTTGACACAGCAACCTGACGGCGAGTTTTGACCGTTAACAACATTTATTTGCCCATTGCGAGGGCGTGTGTGCCGATTTTTACTTGCAATTGCGCTACGCCCTGCGCCCTTTCCATTGTCCGACGGCGTTTACGGAGTGGATTTTGTAAAAATTTAAGGCAAGTTTTATTTTCGATGCATTTTTCCTATAATGCCCCTTTGGCACAGCAACCTGACGGCGAGTTTTGACCGTTAACAACGTTTATTTGCCCATTGCGAGGGCGCGTGTGCCGTTTTTTACTTGCAATTGCGCTACGCCCTGCACCCTTTTCATTGTCCGACGGCGTTTACGGAGTGGATTTTGTAAAAATTTAAGGCAAATGTCTATTGTTGGTTATTTTTCCACGATATTCCCCTTTGGCACAGCCAACAAATGCTACAATGCCACCTGAAAAGGCAATTTTACAACGAATTTGTGCTGAACATACAAATACATTTTGGAAAACACGCAAAATACAAACTGCCTAACGGTAGTTTACTGCCGTTATTTTGACAAATCACAGTTTTTTGCACAAAGACAAAGTGCATGCGAAAATGCCGACAGTCAGGCAAAAGTACAAAAATGCAAAAGAAAACCCCGAAAAAACTTTCGGGGTTTTGAATGGTTTTGAAATGTGTTGAAAGATTATCTCTTGCTGAATTGCGGAGCCTTACGAGCCTTCTTCAAACCGTACTTCTTTCTTTCCTTCATACGGGGGTCACGAGTCAAAAATCCGTTTTTCTTCAAAACGGCTTTGTCTTCGCCTGCAATAACCAATGCACGGGAAATTCCGTGACGGATTGCGCCTGCCTGACCTGTGTAACCGCCGCCGATTACGTTTACTTCGATGTCGTACTTTGTGAGAGTTTCCGTAGCGTTAAGAGGTTGACGCACGATGTACTTCAAAGTGTCAAGTCCGAAGTAGGTGTCGATGTCACGCTTGTTGATTGTGATTTTGCCGTTTCCGCCGGGAATAAGTCTGACACGGGCAATGGACTTCTTTCTTCTGCCGGTTCCCCAAAACTGAACCTTTTTCTTCGTTGCTGTTTTAGCCATTGTTTATTCCCTCCTTATCTAAGCTCCAACACTTCGGGGTGTTGTGCTTCGTGCTTGTGTTCCGCACCTTTGTACACACGCAATTTGGTGAGCATCTGTCTGCCGAGACTGTTTTTGGGAAGCATACCCTTTACTGCTTTCATAACGGCAAAATCGCTTCTTTCTGCAATCAGTTTGCTGTACTGCGTTTGTTTGAGGTGTCCCGGTCTTGTGGAACGGCGCACATAGTATTTATCCATAAGTTTGTTGCCTGTGAGTACCACCTTGTCGCAGTTGATTACAATTACGCAATCGCCTGTGTCCACGTGCGGTGTGAAGGTGGGCTTGTTCTTTCCACGAAGGACGGCAGCCACCTGACTTGCAACACGTCCGAGAGGATGTCCTGCAGCATCGACAACGTACCATTTTCTTTCAACGGTTTCTTTCTTTGCCATGTAAGTTTTTACCATTTCAGTTTCTCCTGATATTTAAGTTTGTTTGCTGTTCACGGTTGAACAATTACCGCCAGTGGAATGCGGTTTAGACACAGCAGAGCTTAAAATACTGAGCCGAATTATTCACAGCCTTTCTATTATACAAACAGACGTTTTTCTTGTCAACTGATTGACAAGCATTTATATATATTTATTTAGTGATTTCCGCCACTTTTCCTCTTCCGAAATATTCCACAACTGCCTGAACGGGCAACAGCACCAACACAAACGGTGAAAAAGCAAGTATCACCGTGGACGCCACCACTATTTGCAGAGAAAGCGACAGTTCCTCGCCCAGATTGCGCTTTTCCTTTACGACAATGAGGCAAACAACTATTTCTCCCAACACGCATGCAACGGAAAGAATAGCAAAAATGTAGCAGGTGCCGTTGATGTCCCACATGGTAACAAGACGGAAAGTTGCGTAGTGGTCGGGGGTGTAGAACACTGCCGACCCGTCGTTGAAAAACACCAACCTTTCCGCACCACGGTTTTTGACATTATACCCCGCAGAATAGATGTCGCACTCCGTCATCGGCAGGTTGTCGGGGTTTTCTATCAGTTGTTCCCTGTTTTGAAATTCGTTTCCGCCAACGTTGATACCGTCTATCTCCGTCAACGACAAATTGCCCGCCTCCGCTTTGTTGACGAAATTGGAAGGCAGTTTGGCGTAGGTGTAAATGTACAACGCCACCTCCTCCTTGCCGTGGTAGGTTCCGTCCTCTCTGACGGTGTTCCATGTACAAAGGGAAACAACGGCAAACGCCACCGCAAGAAACATAAACAGGCACATTGCCGTGCGAAGTTTGCTCATACCGTTTTTGTTACGCTTTTTCATAATACACCTTTTCCAAAGTAAGCCCCTTGGCAGGAAGGGTTTTTACCGCTATTTTTTTGCCCGATAACATTTGTTTGAGGCTTGTTTCGTCCCTTTTTCCGTTGCCTATTTCCACAAGCAATCCGCACATAAGCCGCACCTGATTGTACAAAAATGCGTTACCGTTCACCCAAAAACATATCACGCCCTTTTCTTCCTCAACACGGAAACTGTTGATTGTGCGAACGGTACCTTTAAGGTTGCTGCCCGTGTTTTGAAAGGCGGCAAAGTCGTGCGTACCCACCAACAAGGATGCCGCTCTCTGCATGGCGGCTACATCCAGAGGCTTGTACACCTGCAGGCAGTTTACGTCCAAAGTGGGTTTGCGCACGGGGGAAACGTACACACGGTAACAGTAGGTTTTGGACAGGGCGTCGAAACGTGCATCGAAATCGTCGGCAACTATTTGAGCATCGGTAACGGCAACGGAAGCAGGCAGTCGCAAATTTACCCCCAAACACAGTTTGAAAGTGTTTACCTTTTTGTCGGTGTCGAAATGAACCGTCTGCCCACGAGAATGTACCCCGACGTCGGTGCGCCCTGCGGCATACACCCTGACAAAATCGCAGTCGAAGTAGGAACATAGGGCTTTTTCCAGCGTGTCCTGCACGGAAATGCCGTTTTTCTGACTTTGCCAACCGCAAAAATCCGTCCCGACGTATTCAACTGTAAGTTTAACTCTTGTCATGTTTTGTTGCCTTTTGGTGCAAAAAACCTTGCACCGTGTGTAAAAATTTTGTAACTGTAACCGTATTGCATTTACGTTGATATTTTGCGGCGACACTGTTGCGTTGCAAAAATTTGTTGAGGCAGCCGCAAAAAACAAGAGCCACGCTTTGCGCCACGCCTTTTGAAGTTCAGAAATACAGCCAAGTGATGTTTGACCAACTGTTTTGCATGCCGTACACCACAAACACCGCCGTGAAAAACAGCAGCACAACAATTGCTCCGACAAAATCTCTCCACGAAACTTTCATTACACGCATTTGTGTGCGCACGGTTGCGCCTTCGTAGCAACGGCTGTTCATGGCGTTGGCAAGTTCCTCTGCACGGCGGAAACCGCCCACCAACAAGGGGATGAGAATGGGTACAAAGGCTTTGGCACGTTTGACAAGGTTGCCTGTGTCGAAGTTTGCTCCACGTGCTTTTTGCGCACGGATTATTCTGTCCGTTTCCTCAATAAGACTGGGAATAAAGGACAAAGTGAGGCTCATTATCAACGCAAGTTCGTGCACGGGAAAACGCACCACACGCAAAGGCTTCATCAGACTTTCTATTGCGTGGGTGAGATCCACAGGCGTTGTGGTGAGGGTAAGCAAACTTGACCCCATAACCAGATAGGTCAGACGAAGCAGCATTTTGGCGGCAAATTTCAAACCCTCATCGTAAATTTGAAAAATCCACCATTCCCACAAAAGATTGCCCGTTTTTGTGAAAAATACGTTGAGAAGCACCGTCAAAGCAAGCAGAATTATTATTCCTTTGATGGATTTCAGTATTGACTTCAACGGCACTTTGGAAAAGGCTATTGCCAACAGCAGAAACAGCGTCAGCCAGGCAAAACCTACAAAACTTACCACAAAGAATATGCCCACCATAAACACAAGGCACAGCACAAGTTTGACTCGTGCGTCCATTTTGTGCAGGAATGAGTCGGCAAGGTAGTACTGTCCGAAAGTTACGTCACGCAACATTTCCGCCACCTCCCGCAAGTTTTGTTACCGCCTGAAAAACCTCTTCCACCGTGCGACAGTCTTGCAAGACAATGCCGTCTTTTTCCAGCCTGTTCATGAACTGCGCCATTTGCGGCACTTCCAAATTCATCCGACGTATTTCCTCTTCCTTGCGGAAAAGTTCACGGGGCGGAAGGTCGAAGGTGATTTTCCCGTCGCAGAACACAAGTACTCTGTCGGCGTTTTCAAACACTTCGTTCATGTCGTGGGAAACCATTATTACCGTGGTGCCTTGCTCTTTGTTGAGTTTGTGCACCAGTTGCAGTATTTCCTTTTTGCCTCGGGGGTCCAACCCTGCGGTAGGTTCGTCCAGCACCAGAACTTTGGGTTTCATTGCCAACACGCCGGCAAATGCCACACGGCGTTTCTCTCCTCCGGAAAGGTCGAAGGGGGATTTTTTCGCCACTTCTTCAACATTCATTCCCACAACTTCCAACGCTTCTTTGGCAAGTTTTTCGCACGTTTCCCTGTCGTAGCCGAAATTTTTGGGACCGAAACACACGTCGTCAAGCACTGTGTCGGCAAAAAGTTGGTATTCGGGATACTGAAAAACCATGCCTACATCGTGGCGCAATGCTTTGAGGTCGGGCTTTTTGGCTGCGAGGTCGTAATCCAACACCTTCAAATTTCCCTGTTGAAGTCGAATAAGCGCATTGAGATGTTGGGCAAATGTTGTTTTGCCACTGCCTGTGTGTCCGACTATTGCCACAAATTCGCCGTCGTTTATTGTAACTGTGATGTCGTCCAGGGCTTTTTTCTCAAAGGGAGATTTCTTGTTGTAGGTGAAAGTCAGATTTTGCGCAATAATTGACATACCCTACCTCCCAATTCCGTGGCGTCTGTGCAGTTTTCGTCTACGTCCAAGCCACTTTCTTTAAGCATTCTTGCAAGTTTGACTGTGCGTGGCGGTTGTAACCCCACTTCGTCCAGCAAACTGCGGTTGGAAAAAATTTCCATAGGCGTGCCTGTTGCCACAATGTGTCCGTTGCTCATAACCACAACTTTGTTGCAATCCAGCACCTCTTCCATAAAGTGAGTTATCAGCAGTACAGTCATTCCCTCTTTGTTGAGGCGGTGCGCCACTTCCAACACTTCCTTTCTGCCCTGCGGGTCCAGCATGGCGGTGGACTCGTCCAGCACAAGCACCTGCGGTTTTATTGCAAGTGCGCCTGCAATGGCTATGCGCTGTTTTTGTCCTCCCGACATCTTGTGAGGGGAATTTTTGGCAAAAGTCTCCATGCCCACCTGTTGCAACGCCGTTTGCACACGCTCGACAATTTCCGGTTGAGGTACGCCCAGATTTTCCGGTCCGAAGGCGACGTCCTCTTCCACGATACTTGCCACCATCTGATTGTCGGGGTTTTGAAACACCATGCCGACATTCTTGCGTATTTCAAAAATATTTTCCTTTTCCGACGTGTCCAAACCGTTTACCGTAACTGCGCCTTTTGAAGGCACAAGCAGCCCGTTGGTGAGTTTGGCAAGGGTGGATTTCCCGCATCCGTTGTGTCCCACAAGCGCAACAAAAGAACCCTTTTCAATTTCAAGGGTTGCATTTTCCACGCCGACAACTCTTCCTACCGAGCCGTCGTCGTTGTACGTCTTGTAGTAGTAACTTACGTTGTCGTACTTAATTACCGTGTTGTTTGTAGAGTCCTTCATTTTCACTCCGTTTGACTGTCGTGTGCTAATTATACAGTTTTTGAAGGTTTTTGGCAAATAAGTTGCAGTATATTTTATATTTTACAATAAGAAATCGCACAAGCAAGAAATAACGTCAACAAAGCAAGCGCATAAAAAACGCTTTGCGTAAAAAATATAGACAACGGCTGTCGGCAACGGCGAAAAAATTTTTTAGAAAAAGATGCGACAACGCTACGGCATTTTGGAAAAGTTTTTTCAAAATATGCCGTAAAACTATTGTATTGCACAATGAAAATTTTGAACAAACGAGCCAAACGCCAACAAGACGTTGAAAAGTTTGCTCCGGCACAAGCACAAACCTTGAACAAACGGCAAAAAACGTAGGTTCAGGGCAAAGCAAACGCCCTTGTGCTTTCATCCGTTGACAAAATGCAAAAAAGGTGGTACACTTTTGCCGTAAGAGACAGCCGAACGGTTGCGTGGGGAAACTCACGAGGAAAGTCCGAGCACCACAGAGCAAGAGTGCAGGATAACGTCCTGTGGAGGCGACTTCAAGGAAAGTGCAACAGAAATATACCGCAACTTCGGTTGTAAGGGTGGAAATGCAGGGTAAGAGCCTACAAACGTGTTGGTGACAACTCGTTAATGTAAACCCCACTCGGTGCAAGAAATGAGATTAAATGCCTGCTCGGCATCTCGACATAATTCGCTGGAGGCTGTCGGTAACGACAGCAGTAGATAGATAACCGTTCAAGACAGAACTCGGCTTACAGACTGAACTCTTACAAACGTGAAGCCTTTCGGGCAGTACCCGAAAGGCTTCTTTTTTATTTTATTGCACAAAGTGCCAAAGTGCGCAGTACCGCACAAAAGTTACTTCAAGTAAACTTTTCATCCTACGTCGAACCATGTTTTTTTTCATGTAACGCCGTTACAAAGGCGGTTTGTAAAATCGAGGAAATGCAGGAACACTTTGATGTAACTTTTCCGCAAACATCAGTTACATTAGTGTGCATTTGCAAATTTTTGTGCGTGTCAAATTGAGTCTTGCAAGTGAAAATTCTGCAAAACGACAATGTTGTTTTACTGTTCAAAGACGGTTGAACACAACAACCGTCTGAAAAGGCGGGATAATTTGCCTGAAAAAAATTGAAAAAAACTTTTTCGCCCTTTATGACAGCAAAACTCATGCATAGAGGCCGATTTTTCGACGCAAAATTTCAAACAGTACCCTGCCGTTGCCGTTAGTTTTCCTTTGATGGCACTTTCTTTTTTCTTAGGATTTTTCGTGTGGCAAGTAGAACGTCTGCACAGGTCCAGTATCACGCATGAGCGTTTTTCCGTCACGGAATTTGAAAACATACAAAACAGTAATGTAGAGGTCCCCCACGCAACCGCCAAAATGCATGGCAAAAAGTGCGGCGAGCAACAAAAACCACACGGTGTTTTGCAGAAAAAACATCGGAACGATAAAGGCGATGCTGAAAATAACAAAGGGCGCAAGCAAAGCGCACAACGACGCCGTGCGGTACACAAAAACGTCGGGTACTCCGCAATAGGCGCATGTCATCGTAACGCCGAATGTCAACTTACGTTTGGTGAAAGCCTTGTAAACAACTCCGTGCACAAGTTCGTGAAGCACAATGTAGACAATGAAGCCCACAACTAACAAAAGCAACGCCAAAATTTTCGTGAAATCGGGCAATGTGAGAAACTGTTCCTTAATAAGGGATACATCCGTTCCGAAAGCAAAATACAAAACGGCAAAGGCTCCCACCATCATGACCAAACTCAGCAAATTGAAAACAACCGCAAAGGGGGCTTTCGTAGCGTCCACAGTTTTTACTAACCGATAATTTTCCGGCAATTTTTCTTCGAAATGTTTCACAATTTTACTCCTTTACAAATTTTTTTGCAACCGTATATATATTTTTGGTACCGAATCAATGCAAATGTTGCCTCGCAACGCCATGCAAAAGCACTTTTGCTCTTTTTCGCACATTTTTTCAAATATGGCACAGGTTTTTGCCTGACGACGAATTTTTGTGCGTATCAAGTTGAGTCTTGCAAGTGAAAATTCTGCAAAACGACAATGTTGTTTTACTGTTCAAAGACGGTTGAACACAGCAATCGTCCGAAAAAGGCGGGATAATTTGTGCTAAAAGATTTGAAAACAAAGTCTTTCGCCGTTTTGTAAAGATACAGCTTTGAAAAACAACAAAATTTACTCGCAAACGCTCCTACAAACCGCCGTTTGGGCATGGCTTTCTGCTTTTTGTCAAAGCAAAATTTGCTTGTATTTTCTTTGTTTGTATTTTTTCAGAAGGTAAAAACGGCACTACACCGTAGCGCTCGCTACTGACGTGCAAGAAAGTCGTCGACATTTTCGCAGTCCACGAAGGCGCAGGTTTTTTCGATGCGGTAATCGCCGACAAGGTTGTGTTTTGCCATCAGGTGGCAAACCAATCTGTCGGGACGCAAGTTGCTGTTTCCCGTTGCCAACATCACCTCCGCCGTGTCGCAGTCCACCTTTTTCGCAGAAAAAATCCTGTCGGAAACGTCTTTAGTTACTGTGTTGCCACGTTCCGTGTAACTAATTTGGTAGTGAGGGGAACAAATTTCCTCTACCACGTTGCCGATGCCTTTGGCGTACAAGGTGAATTGCGCCCTGTTTATCTGCGACGCAAGGTTAACCTTTTTTTCAAATACCTTCACGAAACGTATTCCGTGGGGGCAGACGGCATTGAGTTTTTGCAAAATATCGGGACAAAGTACCGTTTTTGCCGATACGTATTCGCAAAAACTGTCCACGCCCAAAGGTATTGCAGGGGAAAAACCCAATTCCATGTGGGGGTTGTATCCCTGCGAATACTCCACTTCCAACCCTGCACGTCTGAAAATGTAGGTTACGGCACGCAATGTGTCCACATGGGCGGCAAGCGCCGCCGTGGAAGTTTTTTCAAATTTCAAAATTACCATGTTGCCACCCCTTTACCGTTCATTTTGTTTGCCGTCGCAACGTCTGTTGCCCTCCGTTTCCGTGCAGAAGCCGTATTTTTTCAGACCGCACCCGTTGCACTGCTTTGTGCAAGAGGGGGTTGTCTGCGCCTGCATTGCACGGTTGTACTCACGCTTGAAATACTGCTTGGTTACGCCGACGTTGACAAAATCCCACGGCAAAAGTTCATCCAACGACTTTTCCGACACAATGGCGTTGACGTCCACGCCCAAAGCATCAAACGCCTCGGCATAATACTGAAAGCGGAAATGCTCGCTCCAAGCGTCGAAGCGCGCACCGTTGAGGTACGCTCTGTAAAGGCTGTCGGCAACGTTTCTTCCTCCACGGGCAAGCACCGCCTCCATCAGCGAACCGTCGTAGTCGTTGTAGGCAAAGGAAAAACCGCCCTTTTTCAGCCTTTCAAAAAGGTACCGTTGCTTTTGGTCGATGTCGCTGCGTGAAGCAAAACCGCACCACTGAAAGGGAGTGAACGGCTTGGGAATAAACGTCGAGCAGGACACGGAAACACGCAAGTCCTTTGCGCTGTTTCGTACCTGCTTGTACAACTTCTTTACCCGATAGGCAATGTCGCAGATACCTTCCACGTCTTCCATGGTTTCGGTGGGAAGTCCCAACATAAAATACAGTTTCACAGAGGAATATCCCTGCAAAAATGCCTGTTCCAAAGTGGAAAAAATGTTGTCGTCGGTGATGTTTTTGTTTATGACGTTGCGCAGACGCTGTGTGCCCGCCTCAGGCGCAAATGTGAGGGAACTTTTCCTGTTGCCCTCAGCCATCTGACCTTTGAAACTGTCCAGACGCAAACTGGGCAAATTGAGTTGCACGTGATGTTGCTTTGCATAGGGAAGCAACCTGTCCAAAAGGGGCATAAGTCCGCTGTAATCGCCTGTTGACAGACTGTTGAGGGAAAGTTCGTCGTAGCCTGTGCTTTCCAGCAGCGTTTTGCAAAGGTCGAAGGCGTTGTCCACCGTGCGTTCCCTCACGGGACGGTAGATAAACCCAGCCTGACAGAATCGGCAACCGTTGGCACAGCCTCGGAAAAGTTCCGCCACAGCCCTGTCGTGCACTATTTCCATGTTAGGCACAAGTTGCGTGTGCGGGGTAAAGGTAGTGTTGAGATCCTTTTCGATGTTTCGCCACACCTCTCTGTCGGGAAGGGAAATCACCCTGTCGCCGTCGTACACGGCAGGGTGCAGAGAGGGTACATAGATACAACTGTATTTTTCATCTACCAAACGCAAAAATTCCTTTTTGGTGCCGTGAAATTTGCGGTAGTCTTCCAATATCTGAGGCCACGGCGTTTCCCCTTCGCCCACAAAGAAAAAGTCGAAAAACTTGTACATGGGCTCGGGGTTGACGGTGCATGGTCCGCCTGCCACGATGAAGGGAAATTCATCGCCTCTTTCCTCACTGTTGACGGGAATTCCGGCAAGCGTCAGCATGTGAAACACGTTGGAGTAGCACATTTCGTACTGCATGGAAAACCCCACAAAATTGAAATTTTTGAGAGGCGTTTGCGTTTCCAGACTGCACAGCAATTTGCCCTGTGCTTTCAGGTAGTTTTCGTAGTCGGCAAAGGGAGTGTAACATCTTTCGCACACCACGCCATCCAACGAGTTGAAAAGATAGTACAAAATGCGTACGCCCAAATTGGACATTCCCACTTCGTAACTGTCTGCCACGCACATGCAAAAACGCACGTCGCAAGGCTTGTTCATATCCGGTGTGTTGAATTCGCCGCCGAAGTACCTGTAAGGTTTTTGTACGCTGTCCGTTAGTTTAGTCAAAATTTTCTCCTGTGGCAAAATTTGCCTGTAATTTACTGTACTTGTATTTCAAAACGACTCCGCAACAGTGTCGGAGCCGTTTTTTAGTGTTAATTTGTTGGGACGAATGCAACCTCACAGCACCATTGTTGCCATCAACGTGCCGACAAGGTTCAATTCCTCACCCTGTACGATTTTGTAAGTTATGCCGAAGTGCGACAGATATTCGCCGAGATATTTTTCAAACCAATTGCGATACCCCACCAGACGGTTGAAGGTTGTTCCTTCCGCCACAACGGCAACGGGAAGGGACTTGTCGGTGCAGGTAACGGATGCCGTCGCCGCATTTGTTATTGCGCCTAGTTTGGCGGCACGCTTTATCAGTTGACGGCACACTTCACGGGCAAATTCCCTGTCCTTTTCGGAAAGCATTTGATAAATTACGCCGTCGTCTTCTGTGAGAAACTGCGAAACGTCTTTCAGGTCGAAGGCACCGACGGCACTTTCTATGTAGCCTTCTTTGAGAGCAACGCACAGCGCCTCTTGTATTATTTCCGCAAGATATTTGCCGCTTGTCATCTTTTCGTACAGTTGACTGTTTGGCAAATCGGTGCGGTGTATTGCCGCTTTGTCGAAATCGCCCATGGGGAATTTGTCGTAGCCGCCACATTCCATGTTGACGAGCATTTTGCCTTTGGGAAGCCCCTCCACCTTGGTTATTTTGTCGGTGTCCACAATGCAACAGATATTTGTGCCTGTGCCGTAGATGTAGCCGAGATAAGTGGAAAACTTTTCGTGGGAGGTTGCCATTCCGCCAAGCAAGGTGGCAACGGTGTCGTTGAGAATTACTATCTTGCGGGGTTTGTCGCTGTACTTAGCGAGGGAAGCCAGCGTTTCGGCGCCTACCTTGGTGCCGATTACCTCCGGTGCTTTCACTTCTTTGCTGAAACTGACTACTTCCCCGTCCATGTCGCTTGCCATGTTGACGGGATAGGAAAAGCAAAAGCCCACATCGTCGCCGTCATCGCAAAGATAGGCTATGTTTTGCGCAATTCTGTCGTAAAACTGCTGCTTTGACAGCACCTCTCCGCCGGAAGCGGGCATGGTGGTCTTGCGGAGTTTTTCAATTATCGCTTTGCCGTTTTGGTCGAAACTGCCAACGGCGGAACGGAAGTTTGTACCGCCTGCGTCAATGAGAATACGCTTGCCGAATTTGATTTTTGAACGGTCGATATTGCACAGATAGGTGGGAATCATGGGAATTGTTTGCCCCTTTTGGCAAAGTCCCTTGTGTATATCGTCGACAAACAACTTTATCTGCTCTTGTTCGTTTACTTCCTCTGCCGTCTGTTTGTGAACTTTCAAAAATTCCAACGCTTTGTTTTTCATACAATCTCCTTGCAAAAATTCTTCAAAGGTTTGAATTGCTATGTCATCGGTTGCAGCCATTTCCGCCACACGTCTTTCCCGCATAATGTCCTGCTCGCTGGAAAAGGAGTTTTTGAGATACACGTTGCCCTTAGCCAACTTGGAAGAGTACCTTCCGCCGTTGGAAAATATTTTTTTCAGCACACTGTACAGTTGCTCGCTGTCGGACAATTCCAACGAACGTGCCAGACAAAAAACCTTTCCGTGTAAGGACTTTCCCTCCGAAGGCACCGTTTGGGCAAAAGCCTTTATTTTTTCCACAGCCTGCTGTGTGAGGTGTTTTTTGGAAACCTGCCCTTCCAAACTTACAGGACGCACCAACTGAAAATTTTCGTTGCTTCCGATGCGCACACGGTACTTTTGCAAAAGTTGTTCCACCGAAAGGTTGCTTTCGCCGACAAGATACTTCAACGTCTGCAAAGACATCCACGCATCGTCTTCGGAGTTGTGTTCGTGGTAGGTTATGCCAAGTTCCGCCGCTATTTTGGAAAGCGCCTTTACGTCCTTTTCCCCCTTGTACAGTTTGTACAGCAACTGCGTGCAGATAAAGCGGAAATTTATGGAAGGCAGACGATACCTTTTGCATGCGGCGTTGAGCATGCGCACGTCGGCGTCCACCGCATGTCCCATTACAATGTACTGCGGATTTGTCAAAAAGTCACTGATATTTTGATAGACGTGAGCGAAATCTGGGGAACTGTTGAGCAGTTTTTTGTCCAGATGCAAGTCTATTCCCACGTTTTTGCGTGTGCCGTTGAGGTTGTACGCCGTTTTGGGATTGACCCATATATTGGTTTTGTACAGTATGTTGAAATTTTCGTCGGCAACGACAATTCCCACACTGCAAATGCTGTCCGGCTTGTACCCGTTGGCGGCTTCTATGTCAAAAGCAAGATAATTCATTTTCACCACTCTTTTACCCCTATACTTTACCAAATTTTTGCCGATTTTGCAACACCTTTGCAAAACTACTTGCAAAGATAATGTTTTTGTTTTGTCGCTTCACAGTAAACACGGCGACAAATTTTTCATTGTTGAGATAATGTTTGCAAGCGTATTGACTGACGGGGCAAAATGCCTTATAATTAGACTGCAAATCAGTTTCAAGGAGGATATGCAATGAAACGACTGGAAAAGTTTTTTGACATCTTGGGTGAAATTATTGCCGTTTTGATGGTGGTCATCTACATAGTAGCCCTTGCCAATGCGCAAGTCGGATTTTTGAGCAGCGTACCCGTTGTGGAAAAAATCATAAACATTGCCATACACTACGGCTCGCTGTTGCTTGTCGCCGTGGTAGGTTTGGAAGCAATGTCCAAACGCAACATTGTTTTCAGAATTATTTTCTACGTTTGCCTTGCCGTTATCGTTATTTTCCTGTTTTTCCCGGGAACGTACGAAAACCTCATGGGACTTATCAGTTGACAAAACACATGCGAAAAAAACTTCCCTTAATCGGGAAGTTTTTTTGTTGCAAAAAATGCGTTTTAACAAATTAATGTTATTGTTTTTTACAAACGGTGGAATGAAAACTGTACAAAAAGCAACATTTCACCTGTGTAAAAGACAGCGTTTGGAATTGCGGCAAAGCCTGATTTTTGCCGTGCAGCCGCTGCATGCGTGCTCCCTCTTTCATTGAAAAACTTTCCTTTTACAAAAGTGCGGTGCATATAAGCAATCCGTTACTGCACGATATCATTTTCCGAAGTTATTTTCTTCCGACGTTGTTTTCAATGTTTTTTTCCGACATTATTTTTCGATGCATTTTCGGAAACAGGGACAGCGAAAACCTGGTGTGATTTTTCGCCTTGCAACAAAGGATATTTGCTTTTCAGACAGCGCACACGGGAATACACTACCGTGTATCTTTTTCTTTTGGGTTTTGTTGCCACAATCAGTTGCCATATCCCCACCGCTATCAGGAAAAATCCAAAACAGATGCGCAACAGTCTGTCCTGCGCTTTGCCTGCGAAAAATGCGCCCGCAAAGGCAAAAATACAGGCGGGAATTACCACCCACAAAATACCTTTCGGCTTGACCAACTTGTTTTTGGCGTGAATTGCAAGGGCGACCACGCACATAGGCAAAAAACTTACTAGGTTTATTGCCTGAATTGTTTTTTGCGGAATATCCAAAAAGGAAAGCAACGGCACAAGCAGTGTGCCGCCTCCCATGCCCATTCCCCCCACTATTCCCGAGAGAAATCCAAACAAAATAAGTAAAAAAACCTTCATCTGTCCTCCGCAAGCATTTTGTTTTTTGCAACAACGAATGAACGGTGCGCAAATGCCGTTTGCCGTTGTTACAACAGCATTTTTACCCCTCCAAGCACCAGAACGAGGGCGAAAATCACCTTTGCCGTGGTGCCTTTCAGTTTGGAAAGAAGCAAGGCTCCCACTATTCCCCCCGCAACGACGCCTGCCGTGGACCACAGTGTGGGTTGCCACTCTACTGCGCCTTGCCAAAGATACACTACCGCGCTTATCACCGTCAGTGGCAAAATGACCAATAACGCCGTTGCCTGCGCATTTTTTTGGTGCAATTTAAGCACGGAAAGCAACAATGTCATTACCAAAACGCCTCCGCCTCCGCCCAAAAAGCCGTTGACAAAGCCGCAAAGCGCACCGACGGACAACAAGATTACCTTACTTTTTCCTGTCATATGCATAATTTGTTTTCCTTGTGTGAGTTTATGCCCTCATTTTGATTGATTTTTATTTTAGTTTGTATTAAAATAATGCCAAGTATGCAGTTTTGCATCTGACTAATTGTATGAAAAGGTAACTAGAATGAGTAAGACAAGTAAAAAAGTAGTAAAACAACCGCTTTCTCCGACAACCGTCAGAACAATTTACATTACCGTAATTTGTTTGGTGATGGCTGTTATTTTGGCTGTGTCGTTGGCGTTGGTTTTGAAACAGCCGACAACAACACCCGATGACGACAGCGACGGCGGCAGCAGCGGAACATCCACTCTGTACATCAAAAACGGCGACTTCGCCTATTTTGACGATGAAAGCGACACTTTCCCCAAATCGGCTGACAACTGGACAACTTACACCTACAAGGCACCCGACGGAGATACGCACGGATTTACGGAAATTACCGACAGCGAACAAGTCATTTCCGGCGTTATCGACACCGACGACGAGGCATGGACAAGCGTAAGCGCCGACCTTGCTTCACAGGGAATAACGGCAACCAACCCCGGTATTCACGACGAAGACCTTGACACAAACATTTACATGTTCGGAACAAAACATGCTACCAACGCAAGCATCTTTTCCAGCAGTTTTTCGATAGGTTCTCAAACCTCCGCAAAAATCACAATCTGGCTGAACACCTCTTTGTTGGGCGACACCAGCAAGGCTACAATAGCGGTACAAAAGTACTCCTCCTCCAACCTTTCGGCAAAGGACGATGACAGATACGCCTACTCTTTTGAAATTGAAAAGGCAGAAGGCTGGAAAGCGTACGAACTTTATCTGTTCAACCGTGAAACAGGCTCCCGCTCCGTTGTTGTCAGCGTAGGTATCGGCAACTGCTACACCAACGACCTTGCCGACGGCGTGCTGTTTATCGACGACATCACCTACGAAACGGTTTCCGCCAACGAATACCGCAAATTCGTTGCCAACACCGAAAACACCACCAATTACGGAATAATCGGTGAAGACGACGAAATTGCAGCAAGCGAATACTCCGAACTTGTAAACTACGACGGAACGACGGCTACGCCCATCACCTTGGAAGACTACCTGTCTTTGGAAAATGCCAAGGTTGAAGGCGAAGCATATTCTCCCTTCACGCTCAACGACCACTTCTCCATTTACAGAGTGTCCAACGACGGCACAAACAAAAACACGGTGGCATTGATGCTTGACAAGTGGAACGGCAACAACATTGTTGTCAAATCCAGCGACGACCTCAAAGACCACCTGCACATCAGTTTTTGGGTGCGTGTAGACCAAAACAACGTTACCGCACAAGCAAACATAATGTTGCAATCGTTGAAGGACGGCAAGTGGGAAGATCTCAACAACGGCAGTTTCACATCGGTGGTTACAAGTCAGGAAATTGACACCGACAACAACTGCGGCTGGACAAAATACGACATCTACCTTAAACCTACCTCCGCTTCGGAAACGACGGTGCGTGTTGTGTTGGCATTGGGTAACGTCAACGGCTATTCCAGCGAAGGGAAATACACCCCCAACGGAACGCTGTTTGTAACCTCCCCCTACGTTGAAGCAATTTCCGCTTCCGACTACTCCTCCGCTTCCAGCGGTACCTACGCAAAGAAAGTGAGTCTTGTAGGCAGCACCGCTTCCACAACGGTGAACAACGGTTCTTTCTCCAACATTTCCACAAGCAACCCCTTGCAACCCACAAGTTGGATTCCCGTTTTTGCAGGTTACAACGTAATTTACAAAGACGGCAAGGGCAACGACACCATTGACGGTCTTGTAACGACGCAGGAAGCCGTGGAAGGAATTGTCGAAAGAAACAACGTCAACGGAAACGCTCCCTACTACGACGACTCCGAACAGAACATCCTTAAAATTACCAACAATACGGCAACGGCATTCGGCTACCTGTCCAACGACATTACCCTGTCGGCAAAGACGGTGTACGCATTCTCCGTGCTGGTTAAAACGGAAGGCGACGCTAACCCCTACTTCTACGTAGTCAAGAACGGCGCAGACACCCGTGCAAATGCCGTTGTTGGCAAGATTGAAACCAAAGCAGGCGCAACAGTTGCAGATGACGAAAAATTCGGACTTACTTCGAGCACCGAAGAAGGAAACGGCTGGGCACGCTACTACATCGTGATTGCAACGGGCGAAGAAAACATGACTGTGCGTGTAGCACTTTTCAACGGAAGCATTGACGGCAGCGTTAAACAGCAGGGCACCGTGTACTACGACTACGCTGCAATGAACACCTTGGGAACTTACACCGTTGATACCGACAAAGAAAGTGAAAAGACGGATCGTGAGAGAATCACCTTCACGGCATCCGAAGGATACACCGTGTTTGAGGAACTTACCGATGCGGAATTTACCGCTCTTGCAGAAAACAGCAACGTTGCAATTTCTCAACCCGATTGGACAACCATTGTGGAAAACGCCATGGCTGAACCCGTCGAAGATGACGCACCCGAAACAACCCCCGAAGGAAACAAAGTGGACGTGGCACTGCTTCTCTCCGTTATTTCCAGCGTAGCGTTGGTGTGCGCATTGCTCATCGTTATCGTTGTGAAAGTGTTCAAAAAACGCAACAACTCCATTCAATAGCATTAAAAACAATTAAAAAAGACGCAACTGCAACGTTGCGTCTTTTTTTTGCACCTTTTTTGCGCTGTTGAAAGTCGTGCGGCGTTTGTAACGACTGCACAGTAAAAACCGTTCTCACACGTATAAAGGGGCGGTGCTCGTAAAACAGTGAACAGGCACAACAGATGATACTGTTGTGCCTGTTCTTGCATGTCCGGACAAATTATGATATTATAAAGTAAATTGACCAAATCAAGATTTGGAGATGTTCTCATGGTAAGAAAAGCTGCAGTAAAAGATGCCGTACAGTTAGGTGCGCTGAATGACGAGTTCAATGGCGCAGGTGAAACGACAGTAGACAACATTCGGAATTCCCTTATGTATAATCAGCAGGAAGTAGTCATTGTTGATGATGAAAACGGTGTATTGACTGGCTTTGTTTGTGTTCAGTTGAAAAAATCATTCTGTTACGATGAATACATGCCTGAAATTACAGAAGTGTATGTTCGCCCAGCCTACAGAAAAAAAGGTGTTGCAAGTGAGATGATTGCTTTTGCAGAGGATTATTGCATCAAGAACTATCCTCTTCATAAATATGAACTTCTCACGGGAACCGAAAATATTATCGCCCAATCACTATACTATAAACTCGGATATATCAATGATAGCGAGCTTCATTTATCCAAACGAGTAAAGAAATAAGTCAATTCTTATTTATCGAACAGACAAAGGGCGCACTTCTATACACCTTTCGGTGTAGTGCGTTGAACGCGGCACTTGGCTCTCCCTTTGGGAGAGCTGGCGGCGAAGCCGACTGAGAGGGTAAAATATGACCATACCAAAAGACAATAGCCAATTGGAAAACGCCCGGCGGCTTCGCAGGGAAATGACTCCCTATGAACGCAAGCTCTGGTATCTTTTTCTCCGCAAATACCCGGTAAAGATTTACAAACAGCGGATTATTGGCAGATTTATCGTGGATTTTTACTGCGCTTCTGCAAAGCTGGTTATCGAAGTGGACGGTTCTCAACATTATGAGCCTCAAGGCATGGCATATGACGCAGAACGTTCCGCATTTTTGTCGGCTCTGGGTTTGGAGGTCTTACGATTTTCCAACCGGGATATTGACAGGGATTTTCGTGGTGTATGCGAAGAAATTGACATTACCATTCAAAATCGGCTGTAAGACCCTCTCAGTCACCTGCGGTGACAGCTCTCCCAAATGGAGAGCCAAGGCTTCCTGCAATTGAATGAATGGACATGAGAAATGGAGCGCATCGGTATCGATGCGCTCCATTAACTGTTATACGGACACCCGCCTAAAGGGCGGGGCGGTGTACATCAGAATTTTGCTGTATTTGTTTTGTCGGCAGAGTTACAATATGCAACCGACCCGTTGATACAAATGCCTTTGCAAAACAAATGTAGGCTTTTTCAATTACCGTCTTTTCTTAGGAAAACAAATTGGATTGTTGAATTGAGAAAGTTGCAAGGTTATCAAATAGCAAAGTTTATACGTTGCGCAGAACACAAATACATATTGTAATTGACAGCAATGCAATTTGCCGTTGAACGACGTTTTCGACAAAAGATTGCAACAAAACAAATCCCTTGCTTAAAGTGCTGTGAAACTGCCGCAAGAAACTTTATTCACCTACAAATACACACATTTTTGAAAACATCAAGCGAAAAAGCCTTTTTTTACAGTGAACGGTTTTGTTTCAATACACGGCACGATAATTTGCAAACAAAAAAGGGCTTGCGCCCTAGTTGATATTATTTAAGCAGAGAAAAAATTTCCTCCGCCACCTGACGTGAGGTTTTACCGTCCGTAGGCACCACGGCATTGGCAAAATGACGGTAGACGCTTTCCCTATCTGCAATTTTTTGCTGTAATTGAAGTAGGGAAAGATTGTCGAACAATGGTCTTGTGCCCCTTTCGAGGCGATTGAAAACGCATTGAGGGGATGTTTTCAGCCACACCACCACAGCGTTTTTACACAGGCTGTCAAAAATCTTGCACAAAGGCGTACCTCCGCCACACGCCACGACGCCGCTTTTGTCGGCAAGAGATTGAACCGCACTCTCCTCCGCAACACGAAATGCCTCTTCTCCACGGATGCGGAAAATTTCCGCAATGCTTTGTCCCGTTGCCTTTTCCACCTCGCAATCGATGTCGTAAAAGTCGCATTTAAGCATCTCGGCAAGTTGCTTTCCCGCAGACGTTTTGTAGGAAGTGGCAAAGCCTATCAGCACCACCTTCATTTTTTAACCTCCGACACCAAAAAATCCACGGCGTCAAGGTAACTTTGCAATCCTTTTCCGCAAAAATAACCTTGGCAAACTTCTTTCAGCACGTCGGTGTGTCGAAAAACTTCCCTTTGGGAAATGTCCGTCATGTGCACTTCGGCAACGGGAAAGGGCAGACTTTCAATGCAATCTCGCAGAGCAAGGCTGTAATGACTGTAAGCGCCGGCATTTAATACCACTCCGTCGGCATCCGTCTGTTGCAAAATGTCCACAAGCACGCCTTCGCAGTTGCTTTGACGGCACTCCGCCTGCCAACCGTAACTTTCAATGTGCGATGAAATTTTCTCTTCCAACTGTGCAAGGGTGTCCGTACCGTACTGTTGCGGATTGCGTTTGCCCAGCATGTTCATGTTTACGCCGTTGAGAACCAAAATTTTCATTTTTCCCATTCCTTTTGGAAACTTTCAAAATTGTTTTGGACTTTTTTACCCGTCCAGAGGGCAAAACTTGCGTCGCCCTGGTGATACAGCATTTCTCTGCCGTCGATGAATTCCAATCCACGTTGCAAAGCCTGCGCTTTCAGCCCGCTGTAGCCCATGTACGCCGAAACCAGCACGAAACGCACCGACGACGGCAGTTGCAAACTTTGTTCGAAATCGCACTCCGGCACGAAGGAAAGCACTCCCTGAGGATTTTCCACTTTTTTCAAGCAATACCTACGGGAAAGGGCGTCCGCCCTGCTTTGCGTGCGGTTGACAATCTGCATATCACACCCGTACTTTTGCAACTGCTCAACGCACGCCTCCGCACCGCCTCCTGCCCCTACAATCCACAGTTTTGCGCCTTGCAAAGGCACGTTGTGCGCCTGTAAAGCCCTGACAATGCCGTAGCCGTCAGTACTTGTCGGGGTAATGTTTTTACCAACCGTATTGACGGATTTTGTACTGCAACCCAACAGCGACGCCACACGCTCTTTGAAGGGCATTGTTAGGTTGACGCCGTCAAAACCGTCAAGACAACTCAAAAGTTTTTTGTCGGAAACGTCTGCAGGAAGTTGCACGGCGTTGTAGGTACAGCAAACGTCGGCACGGGATGACAGCACGCCCATAAGCAAAGGTGAAAGACTGTTTTTCACATTGCTTCCCACCACCGCAAAGGACAGGGGATGCACGCCGACAGCCTTCAAAAAGTCGGGGAAAGACACGTCGAAATTTTCGTTGTCCACCCTGCCTCCGCCACACACCGCAAGGCACAGCACAGCCTGACTCATGGCAATGCGGTGATCGCCCAAAGCGTTGAAATGCGGTTTTTGCCTAACGTTTCCGTCACTTTCGATACACAGGTTTTCTCCCTCTGAAAAGGCACGCTGTCCGCAGGCGCAGACCGTACGGATTATCGCCTGAATACGGTCGCTTTCCTTGTGTTTCAGTTCCGACACGTTGCAAAACAGATGTTTGCCCTTGGTTGCGACAGCCAACGACGCAAGTACGGGAATTTCATCTATTGCGTCGCACACCTCGCCGTAGGTTGCCCTAAAAGGCGAAAGGTCGCTTTTTTCCACCAGAATGTCGGCAACGTCTTCGCCAAAATACTTTCGGTTGTTGAGAAAAGTTATTTTCGCTCCGCTTTTTTGCAAAATTTTTACCATGCCGATACGTCTTTCGTTGACGCACACATTGCAAAACACTTTTTGTTGCCCCGAAAGCAAACACAGCGCAATAAGATATGCCACGGAGGAAAAATCGTTGGGCAAAGATATTTCAAAAGCGTGCGGACGGCTTTTTTGAATGGAAATTTCCTTGCCGTGCACTTGCAACGACGCACCGGTGTGCAACAAAAGGTTTTCCGTGTGGTTGCGTGTCGGCACATTTTCCGTGAAGACGGTTTCTCCGTCGGCGAAAAGTCCCGCCAAAAGTACTGCGCTTTTTACCTGCGCCGAAGGAACATCGGACGTAACGTGGCACGCCGAAAGGCGGGAGGGAAGCATTTCAAACAGCATTCCCTTCCCCGTGGCAAACCTTGCACCCATTTGCGACAACGGTTGCAAAACCCTTGCCATGGGACGGCGGGAAAGGGATTGGTCGCCCACGAACTTGGCATCTACGCCAAGCCCTGCGCAAAGTCCCGCCAAAAGCCGTGCCGTAGTGCCGCTGTTGTTGCAGTCGAGAACGGTTTTTGCCGTGGGCGTTGCAATGGGGACAATGTGCGCCGTGTTACCTGAGATAGTAATTTTTGCCCCAAGTTTTCGCAAACAGCGCACTGTGGACATCACGTCGCTGCATGGCGAAAGGTTTTTGACACGGCATTCGCCGTCGGCAATCGCCGCCAAAATAAGCGCCCTGTGGGAAAGAGATTTGTCGCCACAGGACACGTTGGTTTTTATTGCAAATTGTGAAGTGAAATTAATCATTGCAAAGAAGTGTTTTCAGCGTTTCCGTGGTGAAAAAGTGTTGTGAAAAAACGCCGTTGTGTGGCAAAATCACGCACACTTTGCCGTCGGAATTCTTTTTGTCGTTGGTCATAAGAGGTATCATGCTTTCTTGAAAAGCCCTGACGGGGAAAATGTCTTTTATTTCCTGCGTCCAATGTTGCAGATAACGTGCATCCGTCAAACCCGTTTTGTACGCCAAAAGCGTTTCGTAGTACAAACCGTTTGCCACCGCTTCGCCGTGAGGCAATTTAAGGGACAGTTCCATGGCATGTCCGACAGTGTGTCCGAAGTTGAGAATTTTTCTTTCATTGTTGTCGAAAGGGTCCTTTTGTACAATGCGTTGCTTGAAATTGGCGCAACACACGACTGTTTTTTGCAAATCGCCCTGCCGTGCAACGGCGTCCACTTCGCCGTCCAGCATGCGGTACTTCAAAATTTCACCGTAGCCGTTTTTCAACTGCTTTTTGTCCAACGTTTTCAAAAAATCCGTGTCGATGAGGGTGTCGGCGACGTAAAAGGAGCCGACGGCGTTTTTCACTCCGTCGAGGTCCAAAGCCGTTTTACCGCCAATGCTGCTGTCCACCTGCGCCAAAAGCGTTGTAGGAACGTGCAACAGTTTGACGCCACGTTTGAAAATGCCGGCGCAAAAGCCTACAGTATCCCCGATGGAACCGCCCCCCACCGCCACGACTGTGTCGCTTTTTTGCAGACGGTGTTGCAAAAACCATTGGCACAGTTTTTTTGCCTGCGCAAAGGTTTTGGCCTTTTCCCCACGTTGCAACAAATAGACATCGCCCTCCAACCCGTACAGCTGAGCGATTTTTTGGTCCGTTACTATCAGATGTTTTTTGAAGTTGTTTTTGTCGAATTTACCGAAAATTACCATAACGGAAAATATGAATGTTAAATCAGCCTTTGGGACAGCATCTGATTGGCAATGACGTACGCCAGAATGTTTTCCGCAATTACGCCTACATTCGGCACAACGCAGGTGTCGGCACGCTCGTAGTGCTGTGGCACCTGTTGCAAAGTTTTGCTGTCCACCGTAGTCAGCCCCTTAACGGTAGGGACGGGTTTCACCGTGAGATGACACAAAATGTCCTTGCCGTTGGAAATACCGCCTACAATGCCGCCGCATTTGTTTTCGAGATACACGATTTTCCCATTTTCCACACCCAGTTTGTCGTTTGCCGAAACGCCGTCGGAATCGGCGTTTTTTTCCGCCTGACCGAAGGAAATGCCCTTAACGGAAGGAATACCCAAAAGATTTGCGGCAATTTGCGCATCCAGACGTGCCGAATAGGGTAAAATTTCCCCTACGCCGCACGGAACGCCCGTTGCGCCCACTGCCACAACGCCTCCCAGACTGTTGCCCTGCTGCCGTGCAAGTTGAATTTTTTCCACTATTTTTTCCGTTGCGTAACGGCACGGACAATGCACAACGGGAAAATGCGGTTGCTTTTCCGACACGCCGAAAACGTAGCGGTTTCGGGAAGATATTTTGCCTATTCTTTCCACGTAGTGATAGGTAAAAACGCCTTTTTGGCGCAAAAGTTGCTTGCAGATAGCCCCCAACACAACGTAACACACGCTGTTGCGTGCGGAAGCGACTTCCGCAATTTCTCTCACAGTCATGTCGGGAAAACGGGCTTTTCCCGTTACGTCGCAATGACCGCTTCTTAAAGCCGTTATTTCCTCACGCTGTTCCACACAACGGTTGGCAACGAAAAATTCCACGTCGCCATTTACCGTTACCTTTTTTTGACCTCCGAAATCCGCCACGTCGTCGAAAGTCTGGCGGGAACTGCGCCCGATGCCCTGTTTGCGCAAGGCAAGTTGGGCGTTTATTTCTTCCACGTCAAAGCAAAATCCCGTCGGCAAACCGTGTATCACGCCTTTGTACCCCTTGCCGTGAGAAGTGCCTTCAAAAGAGAATGTAATCACGTCATTCCCTCCACGCATCGGGACACGTTCGGTTTTCCTTGAACCACTGCGTATCTTTCAGTTTGGTGTCGTTGTTGGAACACTGCAAAGTTATTACACCGTCGATACAACTGAAAACGATGTTGCCGTTCATGGATTCGACGTAGTCGTTTACCCATTTGTTTTTGGATTCGTCAAACTTGATGTGCATAAGACTTGTTACGTACACACAATCGGTGTAGGGAGCAACCCTGTCGATGAATTCCTGCGCAGGGAAGGTGTGATGAAGGTTTTGCGTACCCTGCGTCATGTACTCCACGGTACCGGCGCAACAACAGATACAGACGTATTGTGGCTTTATTTTGGAAAGCAAAACTTCGTTAGCCGCCGTGTAAGAGCCGTGATGTCCGCCCTTGTAAAGCACAACTTCGGGCAAATCGGGATTGTTTTCCACCAGCGACTGTTCGCCAGCCTCTTCAAGGTCGCCCGTCAAAAGATAGTGATTTTCGCCCTGTGTGATTAGCACGCACACGGAATAATCGTTTTCGTCGCTAGCCTTGTTTTCGTAAAATTCCTGGTACAAAATTTCCATGGTTACGGAACCGTCGCCCGTCAGGTCGTACACCTTCTGAGCGCCGTTTTCGTTATTTACACATTCCAGCGCCGTGTAGCAGTTGGCTCCCTCGGCAACTTCGGCATTGCGTTTTTCGCAGTAGTCTTCGTAAATTGCCGTTGTGGCGTTGGTGCGGGCAAATTCTATTATCGTTTCGCACTCGTATCTTTCAAAAAGTCCCGTATCCTTTGAAGACCCGACAAAACCTGCAATGTGATCCTGATGGGCGTGCGTTACCACAACGTATTCCAACACGCCGTCGGTGCAGTAGTCGTCAATATAATCCGATATTGTAGATGCGCTGTCCTTGCGGCTGCCTGCGTCAATAAGAATATCCGTGTCGCCCGCCTTGATGTACACGCTGTCGCCTGTGTAGGCGTTGCCCAATTCCAAAAAGTGAATGGACAAACTGCCGCTTGCCATTGCGCCCTCTTCCACCACGGTTACGGAAATTGTGTCGGACACGGTAACGTTGTCTTCCGTGTAGGAAATTTCCACCGTCTGCGTGCCTGCCACTGCGGAAGAAAATGCGCCTACGGCGAAATTGGTTACCGTTTGAGTGCTTCCGTCGGTGTAGGTTGCCTCGACTGTTATATCCTGGTGATTAAGTTGTCCGCCCACAACTATGTTTTTGCCTGTGTAGGTAGCGGCAATACTCTGCAACGCTACGGCAGCCACGTTCAAAGTAACCTCGCCGTTGACCGTTACGCCGTGCTCGGTGTAAGTTACCGTTGCGGTTTTTGTTCCGGCGCTGTCGGTAACGTTGCCGAAATCCACCTCGAAATCGGAAACTTGCGCCGTTGTGCCGTCAAAATAGTTTACGGTGACGGTTACGTTGTCCTTAGAAGGAGTGCCTCCCTCAAACAGTACCCCGTCGTACGTAGCCGACAGCGAAACGGGATTGGGATTCCATTTGGCGAAATACTCGCTTCCCGTCCAAACCAGACCGAAATCGTTTACAGGCGTTGTACATTCCTTTTCAAGGTACCATCCTTCAACGTAGTAGCCGTCTCGGCTGACTTGAGGCGGAGTGAGTTTGTCGCCAAAACCCATTTCCACTGTTATTTTTTCCGCACCGTCGTAGTTGGGGTTGAAATACACCGTAGTTGTGAGATCGCAACCGACAAAAAGCGTGCAACAAATCACTGCCAAAAGCAAAGCAACTGCAAAAATTCTGTTTTTGGACAATTTCATCTTTCACCTCAAAATTTAGTTTGCAAAATTTGCATTATATCCGGCATTTTTTCCGCCGCTGCCCTGTAACCTTCCGATACCATTTCATCGATATTTTCCAATCTGGTGTTTTTGTAGGCACTCAGTTCCGGAGTGATTATCACATCGCTGTTGATTTCCCCCTTGTACACCGTGCCTTTGGTGGTAATGTTCCACGTTGCAATGAGAATATCCAACAACTTTGTAGACGTTGTGCCCTTCCCCCTTGTGTGGTTGAGGTCCACCGATATTACCACGTCGGCGCCCATCTTGCGACATACGTCGGCAGGCATATTGTTTAGCAAGCCTCCGTCCACAAGCACCATGTCGCCCATTTTGACGGGGGTGAACAGCGCAGGCACGGCACTGCTTGCCGACACCGCCTTGGACACTTCTCCGCTTGTCAGCACAACTTCGTTTCCCGTGGCAATGTCCACGGCAACGGCGGCAAAAGGCAATTTGAGTTTGTCGAAAGTCAGGTTTCCCAACAGCCTTTCGGCAATTTCCTCGATGTTGGCGGAATCGGAACCTATTGCAAAACGTTTGTTTAATATGTCTTTTTTGGTGAGAGTGCGTGCCTCTTCCAGAATTGTCTGCCACGGCAAACCTGCGCTGTACATTGCGCCCATTATGCTGCCGACGCTGGTGCCTGCAACGCAATACACGGGAATGTGCCACTCTTCCAAGGCACGAAACACCCCTAAATGCGCAAAGCCCCGTGTACCTCCGCCGGACAGTGCCAGACCTATTTTGTAGTTGTACCTTTTCTTTTTTCCGAACACGGCACACCTCTTAGCCAATTTCAATATATATTTTATTATACAACAAATATTTTGCCCGTGCAAGTACAACATTTAATACAAGGAATGAAAAAAACGTTAACGGCGCTTTGTGTGTTGAACAAAAGGCACTTAACGTCCCCCCCCCCAAAAAAAACAATGCGTGAAAGTGAGTGTCTGGGGACAAAACGGCGAACGCCTTGCGTAAAAACTTTCCGTAAAGGCGATTTTGCACAAAAAAAAGTCCGAAAGCAACTTTCGGACTGAATATTTGCAAATCAGGAAACTTTTTGTTCGCCTTTAGTACAGGCAGTCTTTGCACGCTTTTGCTGTGCCGTGGTTGCCACCACTTCACAGGCAATGGCAGGCGTTTTACTGCCGTTGAGGGCATCGTGTGTGATTGCCGCTTCGTGCGGAATTGCTTTCCACTCCACCTTTTTGAAGAGGGCAATCAACTGTAAAGGCATGTTGATGAGGTTGAACAACGGCCAAAACAGCACGATGAGGATTTTTTTGAAAAGCGAAACGTTTTTGATACGTTTGCGTTCCACCACAAACAGCAAAATTGCAGGAATGACATAAAGCAAAAATCCGCCTCCGACGGTTATTGCCCACCACAGCCAATTTTGCGACACAAACTGCTGAAAAGAACCTGTGCCGCCCCAACTTTCAACGCCGAACAGCGGTGAAAGCAAAATTGCCTGCAAAAGAGTGCAAAACACGCCTATTACCGTGTAAGGCACAATGCATGCCAAAATGTCGTAGGCGGAACCTTTGTGGGAAGTTTTGCGTTTGAACAGACTGCAAAACAACTGTCTGGATTTGGTTGCAAAAACAAGCAAACATCCCTTTGCCCAACGCAAACGCTGACGAAGCATTATTTTTACCGAGGACGGCTGTTCGTCAAAGAACATGGCGTCGTCGCAGTAGCGAATTTTGCGTCCTTGCAAAATTTGGTCGGCAGTGTATTCCCAGTCTTCGGTGAGGGTAACGTACTTCCAGCCGTCTTTCACCACGTCCGAGGGCATCAGAAAGCCCGTTCCCTGAATTCTTGCGGAACAACCGCAGATTGTTCTGCCACGGCTTTCGAAACGGCAACCGCTGGCAAAGTGCAAACCGTACAAGCCGGAAATTACGTTTTGACCGAAATTTTTGCTGTTGCGGAAGGATGTGATTGTTTCCTTTCCGCCGTAATACACAAAGGCGTCGTTCAACTTTTCAATGAAGTTGTCGGCAAGAATGTTGTCGGCGTCCAGCATCAGAAAACCGTCGAAACTTTCTATGCCGTAGTCTTCCCCGATGCACTGAAACAGACGTTTCAATGCGTATCCTTTGGTGCGTTCGTCGGGATTGCTGTACTCGTACACCACTGCGCCTGCATTTCTGGCTTTTTGAGCCGTGCTGTCGGTGCAGTTGTGTGCAACGACAAAAATTGTCAGCAGTTGCTGCGGATAGTTGTTCTTTTTGACGCTTTCAATAAGATTGGCGATAACTTTTTCTTCGTTGCGTGCACAAATTACCACGCCGTACTTTTTCCGTTGCGATGTTTGCGGATAGGTTTTCTTTGCAAACAATCCCACCAAAGCAAACACAGTGAAATGCACCGTCGGAACAGACAACAGCACCGTTATAATCAAAAATATAAGTTTTATCACTAAGTCGTATGTCATAAGTCTAAAATCCCAAATCTGTTACTAGTGCGTTTTTGTTACAGATGTATTTTAGCAAGTAAAACCTACTTGTTGTTGTAACCGATTTTGTCATTTTTTAGCGTGTTTTTTCTTTTTATAAATAAAAATTTATTAAGAGGTCAAAACGGCTTATATAATATATTAGCAAAACATACGGCATACGTCAAACGTTTGAAAGGTGTTTTTGACATTTTGTTTGGCTTCGAATCAATTTGCCACTACGGTATTTGTCCGATAGTTTTGAAAAAACTTTGCTACAAAGCACTTGTCAAATGAAAATAAGCAAAAAAAATCATACAAATTTTTTCACAAAAACGTTTTTACAGCATCGGAAATCGGGACTTTGCCAAATCACCGACATATTGCGACAGCACGACTGCGCATGCATTGCGTTGCAAAACGGCAAACACGTTTTACTTAAAAACACCAAACCGCATTAACTTTCAAGTTAAGCCTCAAACAAAAAACAGGTGCAAAAAACTTTGTACCGTCGCAATAAAAACTGTAAAATTCAAGCGTCTGTTTGTCCATTGACAGACGCCTTCCGCACATTACAACGTGATTGTAAAATTACCCGAAATTCTTTTACACGACACTACATGAAACGCAACAAAGGCAACAACTGCGTTGCACGTAAAACACCAATGAGTGCGGACGTACAGTGTTGTGCGAATACACAACAATAAGGGCGTCGCCGCTAAAAAAAACCTGCGGGGCATTTTGTCGCAACAAAAAAAGCCGAAGAAAACTTCGGCTTTTTTGTTGAATATTTTACTTTTTGAAGTAACGGTTGTACAAACCTTGGAAGGCTTTGCCGTGACGTGCTTCGTCTCTTGCCATTTCGTGAACGGTGTCGTGAATAGCGTCCAGGTTGAGTTCCTTGGCACGTTTTGCAAGTTGAGTCTTGCCCATTGTTGCGCCGTTTTCCGCTTCGATGCGCATAGCAAGGTTCTTGGCGGTGCTGTCCGTCAGAACTTCGCCCAACAGTTCGGCAAACTTTGCAGCGTGTTCCGCTTCTTCCCAAGCAGCTTTTTCCCAATACAAACCGATTTCGGGATATCCTTCACGGTGAGCAACTCTTGCCATTGCAAGGTACATACCAACTTCGCTGCATTCTCCGTTGAAGTTGCTTCTCAAATCGTCGATGATATCTTGAGGAACACCCTTAGCCACGCCTACAACGTGTTCGGCAGCCCAAGTGAGGTCGTCGCTTTGAGCGATGAACTTTTCTCTGGGGGCTTTGCATTGGGGGCATTGTGCAGGAGGTTCGTCACCTTCGTAAACATATCCGCATACGGAACAAACAAATTTCATAATTTTTATCTCCTTTATTTTTTTGATATTTGCAACTGCTACTTTGCGTTGCCCAAAAGTTGCGTCCATTACCGCAACACATTGCACACTGTTTGTGCGCAACAGCCGAAATTACTCGGTAACTTCCTCAAAGTTGGAGGAATCCACTCCGCAGAGAGGGCAAACTTCGGGAGGTTGATCTCCTTCGTGAACGTATCCGCAAACTGTGCAAACCCATTTCTTCATACTTCTACTCTCCTTTTTTATTTTTATCCGAGAAAGACCCGACACATTCGTTGCAAGAGCCGTACAGTATCACTTCCGTGCGTTGCACATCGCCGCAACTGCACTTGATGTGTGCAGGCGGACAATCGATGTCGTACACATTTCCGCAAGAGGTGCAGACAAAATGAGCGTGATTGTCCATGTTGGCGTCAAAACGCTCTGCCGAATTTTCCAAACCCAAGCGTTTGATACGTCCGCAACAACAAAGTTCCGACAGATTGCGGTACACTGTACCCAAACTGATGGAGGGCATTTGCTTGCGCACTTCATTGTAGATGTAAGACACGTCGGGGTGGCAATGGGTATTTTTCAGCACCTGATACACCGCTTCCCTTTGCTTGGAATATCTCAAAATCTTCCTCCGATAATTGATGCTTTAATGATAACATTTATCATTTATTTTGTAAAGCCTTTTTGATTTTTTTGTAAAACTATTTTTTTGACGCAAAAGAGTTGAAAATTTTTTCGCTTTAACCTACAATTCTGTTACTACTTCATGCAGGTGAAAAAAATGAATTTGCAAAAATTGCTTTCCCCCATGCGCAGAGCAATCAACGACTACAATATGGTGCAAAGCGGCGACAAAATCGCCGTTGGCGTTTCCGGCGGAAAAGACAGCCTGATGTTGTTGACTTTGCTTAAAGCCTACCAGCGGTTTTCCGAACACTCTTTTGAACTGTGCGGAATAACCATTGACATGGGTTTTACGGAAAATGCCTACAAGCCTGTGGAAGACTACTGCCGTCAGTTGGGGATTGACTACTACACGGAAAAAACCGACATAGCGGAAATAATATTCGATGTGCGAAAGGAGAAAAATCCTTGCAGCCTGTGCGCAAAAATGCGTCGTGGCGCATTGAACAACAAAATCAACCAACTGGGGTTCAACAAACTTGCGTTGGGGCACCACCGCAACGACGTTGTGGAAACATTTTTGCTCAGTTTGTTTTACGAAGGCAGACTTAACACCTTTCAACCCGTTTCCTACATGTCGAGAAGCAACGTTACGTTGATACGTCCCATGATTTACATTGACGAGAGGGATATCGTAGGCTACGTCAAAAATCTGCCCGTTTGCAAAAATCCCTGTCCTGCCGACAAACACTCTCAGCGTGAAGCGATGAAAGACATTGTGCGTGAACTTTCCAAAACCTACCCCGATTTGGAAGGTAAAATGGCAAACGCAATAATGCACCCCGAAAGATACAATTTGTGGGACAAGTTTAACAAATAAATTTGCCGACGTGTACCGTCGGCTTTTTTGTTTAAGTTTGAAGTGCTTTGGTGTGTTTCTGCACGGCACACAAAAGTTTTGTGTTTGAAGTTTTCACTGCCGTTGACAAAGTAAACGAAAACGATGTTCAGGCATGCGGAAACATTGCGTACAGCAAAACAAAACCTGAACGCAAACAACGTCAATCGGATGTTTCGACACGCACATGAAGGCTTGTGTTTGAAGTTTTCACTGCCGTTGACAATAAACGAAAACGATGTTCAGGCATGCGGAAACATTGCGTATAGCAAAACAAAACCTAAACTCAAACAACGTCAATCGGATGTTTCGGCACGTTACAGAGGCATTACTGAGGTGTAAAACTTCCGTTACCCAACCGCGCGCCTTTATTTTTTACACACGGTACAATTATTGTTTTCCAAATTTTCCGTGGTAGTAATTTTTTGCAATATTCGACAATAAAATGTACAAAAAATGTCGGGGTTGCAAATTGAAAAGTTACATACGTGAACGAGTTTTGGAAATTGCCAACTTTGTTGTGGAAAGAAAATGCACCGTCAGGGAAGCGGGCAAAGCCTTTTGCGTGAGCAAATCCACCGCTCACAAAGATTTGAGCGAAAGACTGCCTCTTTTGGACAGAAAACTGTACTGCCGTGTTTCCCGTGTGCTGGGAGAGAACTGGGCGGAAAGATACATTCGTGGCGGACTTGCCACCCGCAAAAAATACAAGGGCAAATGATTGCACGCAACTTTTGCCCGTTGTTTGTCGACACACAACGGTTCAATGTCAAATTTGTCGGTAATTTTTACATACGGTACAAAAAAAACGTGTCAAGTTGTTGTCGCACGGCTAATAAAAAACAAGACCTTTTCACAGGTCTTGTTTTTTGTTTTACCACTTGTTGTCGGCATGTTCGCAAAATGCCACAAAGGGAGGAATCTTCATTTTTGTTTTGTCGGGGAAGGTAACTTCGCCGCTCCACACTCCGAAAATCTGATGACAGGTGTTGTTTACGCCGAGTGCCTTGGTGTGAGTGTAGTTGTCGTACAGCGGTTTTACATGGAATACAAAGGTTTTTTCGTCATCAAAGTACTTGTATCCTTCGGAAGTTTTTCCCTCTGCCACGCTTCCCAATTTGTACGCCTTGTTGTTGAAGAAAAACATGTTTTCCGTAGCCTGAGAAGTGTCGCCGAAACCCCAGCCGATATTGAAACCGAAAGGTTTGCCGTCCACCGTGGTGCTTCCGTTGCCCCACACCCAACTGTGTTTGCGTGGCCACACGCCTCTTCCCCAATCCAGAACGGCATTTCCGTCCTCTATTTCCAGTTCGACACTGTCGATACGGCAATATCCGTTGGCGACGAAACAGTTTTCCTTGCAGTTGAGGTACCATTCGCCCTCCTGAAAAGGAGTGGCTATTACCATTTTTTCCTTGCTGAACGACGAATTTGTCAGCGTAACGTCAATTTCCGCACGCACGTCGTTTTTGCAAAACTGCGACAGCGTCAGCCTGCGGTAACGTGGCGTTACCTCGAACTGCGCCTTGACCTGACTGTCAAACCACTGCAAAACACTGGGTTTTTCCGGCGAATTGGGCATTTTTTTGCGCAGTTTGCCGCTGCCGAGTTTTGTGCGACAAACGGTAGCACGAAAACCGTTTTTTATGTTGAACAGCGTCACGGAAACCTGCGCCGCATAGGAAACATGCCCCATCGTAAACTGCAAAACGTAGTCGCCGAAAAGAATCTGATAGAAATCCCATTCTTTAAGACGGCGGGATTTGACGGTTTTGCCGTCGTAGATGAAGTTCATGTGGGTGGAATATCCCGCTGTTTTAAGTTTCCCGTTTTCCAGCAAAGGCGTAGGCGTGGCAACAAATGTCTGTTTCATATCAGTTTCTCCGTCCGAAAAGTATCAAAAGTCTTAAAAGCAATTCCAAAATCTGAATGTACAGGTACACCAACGTAGTTACCAAAGAGTATGCCACAATCCATTCGTACTTTTTGTCGGCTCCGCCGTTGACAATGTCTTCTGCCGTTTGCAAGTCCCACAAAAGCAACACCGTAGCATAGAAAATGCAACAAATGTTTATCAACAGTTGTACCCACAAATAGACGGTGAACAAAGCCTGCAAATTGGGTACGAACAGCGACAAAAGCATGAGAACAAGTTCCAATGCAATAAAACTTGCAAAAGCAATAAGCATGATGCGTACAAATTTTCCGCTTACTCTGACTTCCAGCATTTTGTTGAACGATGCGCAAACTACAAACACGATGAGCGTTCCCAAAACGGCGGCAAGCGCTATCCCCGGGTAGTAGGAATCGACAAAAAACACCAACACGCCCAAAAGTGCTCCCTGCAAAAGGCTGTACACAAACCCCAATACCTTGACGGTGTCGGGGCGGAAAGCGATTACCAAAGACACCACTATCATGGGAATTGCACACAGTAAAGCCCCCGTCAGTACTACCGTCAGCAGTTGTGCGTCTTGCTTTGCAAATGCAACGTTGAGCAAAACTACCGACAAAATGGCAGCCAGAATTGTTACCGCACCAAACAAAATTGTTTTTTTGGCAATCCCGCCGTAGGTTGCGGGCTGAACTTCAATGCACATTTCCCCTGCCTGTGAGCGTTGCATCACTTTGCGCAAAGAGGGATTCACAATTCTCATAAAAAATCTCCTTAATTGAAAATCTCGCAAAACAAGTATTGTGCGGTTTGCCCCGCCTGTTTTGCAAATTGTTTTTAACATTATACCACAATGTGTCGTTGCGTGCAAGAAAGTTTTTGCCGACAGTTTACGGCAAACATTACTCGCCTGCACTTTGTACAAATGCTACCCTTTTTCGCTTGAAATAAACTTAATGACAAAATTTATTTTTAATACGCCTGCGTGTAAACAACTTTCTTGTTTTGTATTGCAATTTTGCCTTACAACTGCAACTTACTTGACAAAAACGCCGCAAAAAACTAAAATAAAGCCACAAGACTTTTCAGGAGAAAATTTATGGCACAACTTACAATGGACAAACTCGTCAATCTTGCAAAAGGACGTGGATTTGTGTATGCCGGAAGTGAAATTTACGGCGGTCTTTCCAACTCGTGGGACTACGGTCCGTTGGGCGTGGAAATGAAAAACAACATCAAACAGGTGTGGTACAGAAAATTTGTCAAGGAAAATCCCCTGAACGTCGGCATCGACACGGCAATTTTAATGAATCCCAAAGTGTGGGAAGCAAGCGGACACCTTGGCGGATTCTCCGACCCGCTGATGGACTGCAAAAGTTGCAAGACTCGTTACCGTGCCGACAATCTCATTGAGGATTACCAAACAAAGCACAATTTGCCTCTTACGGTAGCGTCCATGTCCAACGACGAAATGTCGCAATACATTCAGGAACATCAGATACACTGTCCCGTGTGCGGAAAGTGCGATTTTACGCCCATAAGGAAATTTAACCTTATGTTCAAAACCTTCATCGGCGTTACGGAAAATTCCACTTCCACGGTGTACCTTCGTCCCGAAACGGCGCAGGGCATTTTCGTAAACTTCAAAAACGTGTGTCGCACCACTCGCAGAAAGATACCGTTTGGTATCGGTCAGGTAGGAAAATCCTTCCGCAACGAAATTACGCCGGGCAACTTCATTTTCCGCATCAGGGAATTTGAACAGATGGAATTGGAATTTTTCTGCAAACCGGGAACGGATTTGGAATGGTTTGAGTACTGGAAGAACTTTTGCAAACAGTGGTTGCTGGACTTGGGCATGAAGGAAGAAAATCTTCGTTTGCGTGACCACGACAAGGAAGAACTTTGCTTCTACTCGAAAGCCACCACCGATTTCGAGGTTAAGTTCCCCTTCGGCTGGGGAGAACTGTGGGGCATTGCCGACCGCACCGACTACGACCTCACACGACACCAGACAGTTTCCGGCGAAACGCTGGACTACACCGACCCCGTAACGGGAGAAAGATACATTCCCTACGTTATCGAGCCCAGTCTTGGCGCAGACAGAGCATTTCTGGCATTTTTGGCAAACGCCTACGACGAGGAAGTTGTGGGAGAAGGCGACACCCGTGTGGTACTGCACCTGCACCCCGAACTTGCCCCCGTCAAAGCATGCGTGTTGCCGCTTTCCAAGAAACTCGGCGAGAAGGCTACGGAAATCTACCACGACCTCATCAAGGAATTTACCTGCGAATACGACGAGGCGGGAAGTATCGGAAAGAGATACCGCCGTCAGGACGAAATAGGCACGCCCTTCTGCGTGACTGTGGACTTTGACACCGAGCAGGACGGTTGCGTTACCGTGCGTGACAGAGACACGATGAAGCAGGAACGTGTTCCGCTTACTCAACTTAAAGAGTACCTTAAAGAGAGAATTTACATCTACTGAGTCATTCTACTTTGCAAATGTTGCAATGCAATTTTACGCAACAAACAAAAACGCCTGTTTTAAGGCGTTTTTTTTGTTGAAAGGGATTTTACAACGGACAAACTTTTACACAGGAAAATGCGTTGCCGTTGCCTTTTGAATGGTTCAATTACAATGTGTTGAAAAATTTTGCCGCAGTTGAAATAAAAGGTGAAACACGCATAAAAACGCAAACAATACCTTTGCTCAAGCCAACGGCAAAACAAAATGTGTTGCGCAAACGGCGAATTGCCTTTTCTGCGGGTGCGTTTTTCCTGTTGACACAATACACGGCGATTGAATTTTGTTAAATTGCAATTTGCGGAAAATTCCTTTGCAGTTGTCTGCACAAAACAACGAAATTTTGCAACTTCAGGTTGCTTGTCAGTGCATTTGCCGTCGTGGTAGCATAATTGCAGAAAACAACTTGCGCAAACGGCGAATTGTCTTTTCTGCATGTGCGTTTTTCCTGTTGACACAAGACACGGCGATTAAATTTTGTTAAATTGCAATTTGCGGAAAAAGTCATTGGCAGTTGTTTGCACGAAACAACGAAATTTTGCAACTTCAGGTTGCTTGCCAGGGCGTTTGCCGTCGTGGTAGCATAATTGCAGAAAACAACTTGCGCAAAACAATTTGCAACTTCAAGTTGCTTGTTGGAAAATGCATTTCAGGTTACAATGAAAGCAGGAGGAAAACATGCTGGATTTTGAAAGTATCGGAAAAGTTATTCACGAACTGCGTACAAAACACGGGTACAGTCAGGATTCTTTGGCGGAACTGCTGGGGGTGTCGCATCAGGCAGTTTCTCGCTGGGAATTGGGCATGGCTGTGCCTACCGTGGACAATCTTGTGGAGTTGTGCGACCTTTTTGAAGTTAGTTTCGAACAGTTGCTGTGCCTTGACAAAAAAGCGCAATTTGACCCAAAGGACATTTTCAAAGGACACAGCAGAATGTTTGTGCTGAAACAAATTATCAACGGACAATTTGATTTTGACGTGGCGGCGAATTTCAACATTTTTTTGCCGCAGGAAAGACTGATGTTGTTGCGTGCTGTAAAAGAAGGAAAACTGAGTGTCAACAAATTTGTGCTGAATGACAAGTTAACCAACGAGGAAAGACGGCTTTTGAGAGGTGCAAAATGAAAGTAAGAGAGAAAAATTTTGAGCAACATTTGTACGAAAGGTTGGGAACAATGCATCGAATCGTGTACGAACACCCCATAAGACGGACGTGGTATTTGAAAGATATTGATTTCGGAGGCAGAATATGAGAATAGAAAACATGATACCCTTTTTGAACAGCAAAGACCTTGGCGAACTTGCGCAAAGCATTTTGAAGGGAGAACTTGACATAAATTTGACAACGCTGCTACCCTTCATGGACGAGGCGGACGTGGACAGAATTTGTTTGCAGTTGTCGGAAAACCCGCAACTGATGAACAAAGTTAACATGTCGGCGCTGTACCCCTTTGCGTCGGAAGAATACGTTGACAAAATATTTTTGGCAGGCGTCAGAAACGGAAAAATGGAAAACAGCGCATTGCCCTTTGTCAGCGACAAATGCTTGCACAAACTTGTGGAAGAATACGTGCAAAATGACAGCGTAAACTTTGAAATTGACAAACTGTACCCCTTTTTGGACGATGAGGACATTACACTGCTTTTCAAAACTTACATCGAAAAACACAAAAAAACTCCCACCGAACAACAACAATAACAACAAACATTTACAAGACGTCCCAAAACGGGGGCGTCTTTTGTGTTTTGAAACATGTTACGCCACGGCAGGGACAGTTTTCCGTAGCAAATGCCCCTTGTGAAAGGCAAAAACCGCCTTGCGGCAGTGCCGACCGCAAAAAAACACCGTTGTTTTTTGTGTTGCCGTGCAATTACACGCAGTTTACGCCCCGTGTCGGATTTGTTACTGCACAATTTCTTTTCAAAAGTGCCAATTCAACTTTGTTTGCCTTTTCGCTTTCAGAAATGCACTTTTTCAAACAAAGAGTATTTGCGTTGTTTTGCTATTTTGGGTAATTTTGCTTTTGCGTATTGATTTACCGATAAATTTACTGTATAATAATTTTTGGGCGTTTTGAAACTACCGCCCCGAACAGGAGTTTGAAATCAATATGGATATCAATCAAAAAATTACCGAAGAACTGCAAATAGAAAGGTGGCAGACGGACGCCGCCGTTTCTCTGATTGACGAAGGAAACACCATTCCCTTCATCTCCCGCTACCGCAAGGAAGCCACGGGACAACTCAACGACGAGCAGTTGCGCAAACTGTTTGAAAGGCTCAACTACCTGCGCAATCTGGAAGAGAAAAAGGCACAGGTACTGAAAAGCATTGACGAACAGGGCAAACTTACCGACGAACTGCGTGAGCAAATAGAAAACGCCGAAACGCAGGTGGCTGTGGAAGACTTGTACCGTCCCTACCGTCCCAAACGCCGCACCCGTGCCACGGTGGCAAAAGAACAGGGGTTGGAACCGCTTGCCAACGTCATTTTGTTGCAGCAGACGGACAAAAACGCCAAGGAACTTGCAAAAGAATTCGTCAACGATGAAAAGGGCGTAAAAACAGTGAAAGAGGCTTTGCAGGGCGCCTTGGATATAATTGCCGAAGTAATTTCCGACAACGCCGATTACCGCAAAGTTATCAGGGACAAAACTTTCCGTTTGGGAAAAATAACCTCCGTCGCCAAAGATGCCGAAAAGAAAACGGTGTACGAAAATTACTACAAGTACGAAGAACCTGTGCTTAAAATTGCCGGTCACCGTGTACTTGCCGTAAACCGTGGCGAAGCGGAAAAGGTACTGACGGTAAAAATAGTTGCACCTACCGAGGAGATTTTGGAATATCTGGAAAAGCAGGTGATAACAAGGGACAACCCCAACACCTCGCCACTTCTTAAACTTGCCGTTGCCGACAGTTACGCAAGGTTGATTGAACCCAGCATTGCAACGGAAATACGCAATGCGCTGACGGAAAAGGCGGAAGACGGCGCAATTTCCGTTTTCGGAAAGAATCTGGAACAGTTGCTTATGCAACCGCCAATTGTAGGCAAAGTTGTTTTGGGGTGGGACCCCGCTTTCCGCACGGGTTGCAAACTTGCCGTTGTGGACGCAACGGGAAAGGTGTTGGACACTACCGTCATCTACCCCACGGCACCCACCACGCCGGAAAAAATTGCAAAAGCCAAACTTACCTTGCAACAGTTGATAAAAAAGTATCACGTTTCGCTGATTTCCTTGGGAAACGGCACCGCCTCACGTGAAAGCGAACAGATAATCGTGGACATGCTTCACGAAACGGGTTTGCCCGTGCAGTACGTTATCGTAAGCGAAGCGGGGGCGTCGGTGTACTCGGCAAGCAAACTTGCAACGGAGGAATTTCCCAACTTCGACGTGGGACAGCGCAGCGCCGCCAGCATTGCAAGACGTTTGCAGGACCCATTGGCTGAATTGGTGAAAATAGACCCGAAATCCATTGGCGTCGGACAGTACCAACACGACATGAACCAGAAAAAACTCGGCGAAACGCTGCACGGCGTTGTGGAAGACTGCGTAAACAAAGTGGGCGTCGACCTTAACACCGCTTCCGTTTCTCTGCTCACCTACATTTCGGGGATTTCTTCCGCCATTGCCAAAAACATTGTGTCCTACCGTGAACAGCACGGCAGATTTACCAACCGCCGTCAACTGCTGAAAGTGGACAAACTTGGGGCAAAAGCCTTTGAGCAGTGCGCCGGCTTTTTGAGAATCAACGGCGGCGACAATCCTCTCGACGGCACCAGCGTACACCCCGAAAGTTACCAAGCCACCGAACAACTTATGAAAAAGTTGAAGATTTCCCCCGAAAACATAGGAAACCTTGCAGGTCTTTCCAAGACAATTCGCAACTACGGCAAACTTGCGCAGGAACTTGACATAGGCGAACCGACATTGAAAGATATTGTAGCCGAGTTGGAAAAGCCCGCACGTGACCCACGTGACGAAATGCCTAAGCCTATTTTGCGCAGCGACGTGCTGGAAATGAAGGACCTGAAAGAAGGAATGATTTTGAAGGGTACCGTGAGAAACGTCATCGACTTCGGTGTGTTTGTGGACATTGGCGTACACCAGGACGGTTTGGTGCATATTTCTCAACTTTCCGCCAAAAAGTTTGTCAAACATCCGTTGGAAGTCGTAAAAGTTGGCGACGTTGTGGACGTGAAAGTGCTTGGCGTGGATTTGCAGAAGAAACGCATTTCCCTTACCATGATTATCTGACATTGCACAAACAACGGAAAAGTTTTGCAAAAAAAATGCCTTCAAGTATGACGTATTTCATCTGAGGACAAAACAGTGTCAGAGTTTGCGCTGACGGCAAAAATAATAAATAAAGCGTGTCGTAAACCGACACGCTTTTTCCACGGGAAAACAATGTAAATTGGGACAAAATGTCCGCAAAACGCCTGTACGGTGCAAAAAATACGGTAACAAAAGTGCTGACGGATATGCACAACAAAATACAAAAGCGTGTTTGTTGAAACACGCCTTTTTTCGATAAACAATAAAAAATGTTCGGGCGAAATGTACGCAAAACATTTGGGCAAAATGTACGCAAAACGCCTGTACGGTGCAAAAAATACGGTACCAAAAGTGCTGACGGATATGCAACAACAAAATACAAAAGCGTGTTTGTTGAAACACGCTTTTTTACAATAGAGTTTTGCCAAAATCAGGGCAAAAACGTTATCTCGTCCGTTTGAAAATTTATCCCCTCAATGCCGTAGGACGGTTCGCCCTGCACAACGGTGCCTATTGCGCCGATATTTTTGCAAAACAAACTCACCAACATAAACACATAGTCGTTTATCACTCTTACGGTGGCAGGTTCCTTGCCTTCCTCCGTCAGCACAATGAACAATGCGTCCAGCACCTTTTCCGTTATTTCCGAATGTCTGTCGTTGACGGTAACGCTGACAAATTCCTTTTGCGTCAGCACACCTTCATTGACTGTTATGCCAAAAACCGTTTCATCCTCTACCGTTACTTTGTTGACTATTGTGCAGTAGATGACGTCGGCAATCTGTACAACGGGGATTTGCTTGTTTATTTCCGCCACGCAATCTTTGACGTTCAGTTTCACTACCGTTTTCATGTAACAGTCGCCGTCCTGCCGATACAAAGTTATTTCTTCCGCAGTGGCGTCAAGCAGTTTCATTACTTCCACGGCGTCCACGATTTCCGCAGCAATACCGCCTTCCACCGAAACATAGAACTGTTGTAAAGCGGCGCTTACCATGTAGGCAAGTTGTTTTTCCGCTATCGTCAGCGGCTGTTTTACGCCCAAACCGGGCGACAAACCGTACATCAGTTTCTTGTATTCGGGTTGTTGCTGCGACGGAGAAAGCCCCACCAACGGCGCAAGAGCGTCGGCGCTTTCGGCGTCCTGCAAAGTGTAGGCGTTGGGTGCGATTTTTTGCTTGTTAGGTTCGGAAATCACCGTCGAAAGCAAGGACAGAATTTGCGACATACGCACGTCGGCAATGCCCAACTGCTCGACATTGCTTTGCGGCGTAACCTGAACTTGGGCAATACCCAACTGACGTGGCGTAAGATTGACCACCACAATTACGCCGCCAACGACAATAAGCACCAGCACCAGCAAAAATATGAAAATTTTGAAAAGTATTCCGTGTTTTTTTGCCATAATTTTTACGCTTTGACGGGTGCAGGGTAGTTTACCCCGAAAGTTTCCACCGTTACGCTCTTTATTTTCTGTTCGGAATAGGGACGGTCGTTGAAATCGGTGTACTCGTCGGCAATTTCGTCCACCACGTCCATACCTTCGACAACCTTTCCGAAAGAGGCATAGGCACCGTCGAGGTGGGGTGCGTCTTGGTGCATAATGAAAAACTGACTTCCTGCACTGTCGGGATTCATTGCCCGTGCCATGGAAATTACGCCACGTGTGTGTGCCAAATGGTTTTTGAAGCCGTTTTTTGAAAACTCTCCCTTGATGCAGTAGCCGGGTCCTCCCGTTCCTGTGCCTTTGGGACAGCCTCCCTGAATCATAAATCCACGTATTACACGGTGAAAAACCAGCCCGTTGTAAAAACCGGAATTTGCAAGGCTGATAAAGTTGTTTACCGTGTTGGGTGCAACTTCGGGATACAGTTCCACCACTATCCGCTTGCCGTTTTGCATTGTTATCGTTGCCACAGGATTGTGAGTCATATACGTTTTCTCCTTGTATTCGCGCGTCGGTAGTTATCGCCGACTTCTTTGAAAACATTATACCTTATTTGTAGTCTTGTGTAAATGTTTTGCAACACACAAAAAGAGTGCGAAAAACAAAATTATTTCAACTTTTTATGTCAAGTAGTTGCCAAAAAACGCAGTTTGTAGTATAGTATTAGAGCATCTGGGTGTAGCGCAGTTTGGTAGCGCACTAGACTGGGGGTCTAGGTGTCGCAGGTTCAAGTCCTGTCACTCAGACCAATGTGGGCGAAAACAGCCGTTCACAGTGCAATTTAGGCTGTTTTTGCAGAATTTAGCACCGTTTTTACGGTGCTTTTTTCGTTTTTCTACGGTGTTTTTTTGTTTTTTGAAAAAAAATTAGCGCAAACAAGTGTCAAAATAAGTGTCAAATTTTAACGTCTCTTTTTGTTCTTCTTCGGCATTAACGTGCGTGTAAACATTCATAGTCATTTCCAGCGTTGAATGCCCAAGCCACTTTTGCACTACTTTGGGCGGAACGCCCGCTTTGCTGCACAGTGTTTACCGATGACCTACCAATGTTTCTCCCCAAAATTACAACAAACATTGACCTACTGCTCCACAGTACAAATAGGCAAATTGTATTTTGCCGACGAAGTAAATTTTTGCCGAACCTGCCGGCGGTGTTATTTTTTTAACACATTCAACAAAAAAAATTTTCGAAACGACCGCATAGCCATTGATAACTGCAAGCAGGAAAATTGCATTGAAAGAACAGAATTGAGCCTGAAATTGAAAAGGCAACTCGCTACTGCACCTTAAAGTGTGATTGCGACGCTTTTACCGATAGGTTTCAAACAAAAATTTACCTTTGACTACAAAAACGAAAGCCACGCAAATTCTGCGTGGCTTTCGATGTGTTGTTTAAAAGCGAAATTTGTTTAGGCGGCCAATTAGCTGTTCAGGAAGAAATTTGAAAGTTGTTGGTACAACTCCTGTTGGAAAGGTCCGTACAAACCGCAGTAGTTGAGAATTTCCTGATAGGTTGCCGTAACAACTTTGTCGCCTGCGCCATCCACCGTAGTGAAGGATTGGTTGTCGCTGAAAGTGAAAAGTTTGAAGTAACTTTCCTTGGCGACGTCAAAGCCCTCCTGCATAGCCTTGACGTAAATGCCCATTGAAGGCAAAGCGCTCATGGCATAGGAAATGTAATAGCAGGGTGCTTCGATTACAACGTATCTCCAATAGGCGGAATTGAGCGTTTTTTCAATACCGTACTGTTTCATGATATCTTTGAACAAAGCGTCATATTGCGAAGGAGCAATCTGCGTGTAGTCGCCCCAACTGCCTGTGTACACCGCTTCTTCAAATTCGTCGACGGCAGTTGCAAGCATAGCAATAGCCATCATATTGAACATCTGCTCAAGATACACTACTTCATAAACGACATTGTCGCTACCGACTTTTTGAGAAAGGTAATCTTTCAACCAAGCCAGCATCAGCATTTCGTCGCCTTGCGACTGTGTTTCGTCGTGGTCCATGGATATGGAAATGCCGTGGTTGTAGATATTGTTGAAGTAGTGTCCGAATTCGTGTACAAAGGTAAATGCTCCGCTGTAACTGTCAGGGCCGAAGTACAATATCGTGGTGTCCTGGGTAGGAATGTAGTAGCTGAATGCTCCCTGATATTCGCCTGTGTAATAGTTGCCGTTTTTGAACAGCAAGTTTACTTCATTGTAGAAATCAATCGGGCTGTTGCCTGCCGTGTTGCTGTTGAGTACTTCAAAGTAGTCGGCGACAATTTCCGTAGCAAGTTGATTGGTGAAGATGGAGCGTGACATCAAAGCACTGTAATAGGTACTGTTGTTTCCTACAAGTTTTATTTCGGAGGAATCGATGTACTGCGTTACAAGATTTTGATAGGCAGGAGCAAGATATTGCTTGCACAAATTTCTCATGTATTCAACCTGATCGACGGTGTAATCACGTCCGTACACATTTTCGTAGGCGTAATCCATGTAATTTTCGTAACCTGCAAGTTGGGCAATACTGTTGTTTACTTCCACCAATTCCGCAAACAAAGAGGGAACGGTTGCGGATGTTTCCGGCGTGGAGATATTGCGGAATTCCATTGCAATTTCATCGGCACGGTTGTTGAGTTGAGCGTACTCGTCGCTACCGTAACTGTCGGCAAGAAGCAACGCTTCTTGAATGTCATCTTCCGTCCAGCCTTCTTCGGGGCTGAAGAAAAATTCACGGTACTGCGTATCGTAGATGAGTTTGAACAGTTTGTAGTAGTTGTTTACCATTTCCGTGCGATATTGGGAAATGGCGTCGAAATCGGCTTCCCACTGTTCGTCGCCCTGATACACGCAGTAAAATACATAAGCGTACTGATACTGCTCGGTGACATATTCCAACTCGTCCAAATAGGGATTGTACAAAGCCTCTTCAAAATTCTGTTTGTTGGCTATGTAGTAGGAAGATGTGTGGTCGTACACGCCGTTTACAGGTGTGTTGGCGTGTTTGGTTGCGTCGTAAGGTTCGGCGGCGTTCAGATTTGCCAAAATGGCTTGATACATTTCGTCTATGGCAGTTTGTCTGCCTTCGTTGAAGGTGTACTTGAACACGTCGTCATAGGTGTGCAAACTTTCCTGTCTTACGTAGGAATAACAACCTTCACGGACACAGTGAGTCATACGGAAATACTCGTCGGCATCTTCGGAAAAGTCGCCCAAATGTCCCAAAGGTTCGGTGTAATTTTCCTCTCGTGTTTCTCCGCAAATTACACAAGTGTACAAGTCGTAGCCCTGTTCCGTGCAAGTCGGAGCAACTGTTTTTGTCTTGTTCCATTTGTGCACATGACGGTTGTCGGTGTCCAAAGGATGACAACCTGCTGTTGCCACCTGAATGAACGCAACCACTATTACTAACAAAAATGATGCTAATTTTCTCATTGTTATTCAGACACCCGTTAGTTTGTATTATTTGTATTGTATTTATTTTACTAGCAACTGAAAAGTTTGTCCACAACAAATTGTGATTTACAATACTTCAATTCTACAGATGATTTCTATTTGTTGAAACAATTGCAAATCGTTAACTGTCTTAATACTACCGACAAATACGTTGCGTGATTGCGATACGTTGCTTTTTAGCATTTGATTGACTTTCGGGGAAAAATTGCGTATAATTTTCCTGTAATGCGACAGTATCGCAAAAGGAGTGAAAAATGCTTACAAACACACAAATGGAAAAATTTGCCGAATTGGCGGTTGCCGTCGGCGCAAATATGCAAAAGGGGCAAAAAGTTGTGATTCGTTGCGACGTTAAATGCAGCGAATTTGCCCACCTGATTGCGGAAAAAGCCTATCAACTTGGTGCTGACAAAGTCATCATGCAATGGGGCGACGAAGATTTGGGAAGACTCAACATGTTGTACGCCTCCAAAGAAACTTTGTGCAACATTCCTCAGTACCAGGTTGACGAGATGCAGTATTTCATAGACAACAAGTGCTGTCTTATTTCCATTGCGGCAGGAAACCCCAACATCTACAAGGGATGCGACGCAGATAAACTCGCCGCCTATCAACTTGCCTTTTCCAAAGCACGTCAGGCGTTTCGTGACGCCACAATGAGCAACTACCTGCGTTGGACGATAGTGTCCGTGCCTACCCCCGCATGGGCGAAACAGGTTTTCCCCGACCTGCCCGAGCAACAAGCCATGGACAAAATGTGGGACGCAATAGGACACATCATGCGTCTTGACACACCCGACCCCGTAGCGGCATGGAAGGCGCACATTGCCAAACTGCACAAACGTGCGGAATTTCTCAACAAGCACAATTTCGAGTACATACACATGAAAAACGGTTGCGGAACGGACATAAAAATCGGTCTTGCAACGGGACATCAATGGATTGCCGCCGAAGAAGAAGGTCAGGACGGAATTGCTTTCACTGCAAACATGCCTACGGAAGAGATTTTCACGGCGCCTCACAACAAAAAAATTAACGGTACCGTGGTGAACGCCCTTCCTCTTGTTAACAACGGCAACGTTATTGATAAGTTCAAAATCACCTTTACCGACGGCAAAGTTACCGACTATTCGGCGGAAGTGGGATACGACGCTTTGAAAAATCTGCTGTCCTCCGACGAGGGCGTGCTGTCGTTGGGAGAAATTGCCCTGATAGGTAAAAATTCCCCCATTGCCGAAAGCGGAATTCTGTTTTTCAACACATTGTTTGACGAAAATGCAAGTTGCCACCTTGCTTTCGGTGCAAGTTACCCCACCACCGTTAAAGACGGCAACAGCCTTACCGAAGAACAGCGTGCAAGCCTTGGCATGAACAGCAGTTTGCAACACGTGGACTTCATGGTCGGCACAAAAGACATAGACATTGACGGTATCGGCTACGACGGAAAAGTTACTGCACTGTTCCGTGACGGCGAATGGGTAATATGATGAATTGTCAAAAAAAGACGTCCCAAAAAGGGGCGTTTTTTTTGCAATCAGGGGTAGTTATACTTTCAAGTGCAACGCCGGACAAAAAAAGTCTTTAACTAACAAAAGGCGACAGATTTATTCAACTACTTTCTTTTGAGTGTTGCACTTGGTTTGACAATTCATCATCAATAAGGAATATCATTGTACTTTACATTGTTTTGAACAGCACATATATTGAACAGACAAAAAAGTGCAGTGAAACGACAAACAAATACCAAATAAAATATAATTGTAATTTTGAAAAGAAACACCGTGGCGTGAAACGACAAAAAGCCAACGGAATATAATTACAGTTTTGAAAAGATACAAAAAATCGTGCCGTGAAAGGACAAAAAGCCAATAAAATAAATGTGGTCTTGAACAGAAAAAAACCGTGGCGTGAAACGACAAACAAATACTAAATAAAATATAATTGCCGTTTTCAACAGATAAAAAACGTGCCGTGAAATCGCAATAAGACCGCAAAGGCAACTTGTTGCACAGCCTTCCGACAAATAAACTGCCTTGTCAAAAACAATTTGCAACAGACTTTTGTGGCACAAATTTACGTTACCGTATTGAAAATTCCGTTACCACGCACAAAACATACCTACAAAAAAAACGCAACCTTTTTAAGGTTGCGTTTTTTTGTGGTTCAGTCGCAGATATCGCCGACGCCGTCCAGAATCAGGCGTGGACGGTAGGGAAATTTTGCCACCGTCTCTCGGGAAGAAACACCCGAAAGCACCAGAATCGGGTCAAGTCCGCTTTCTATCGCCGCTACCATGTCGGTGTCCATACGGTCGCCAATCATTGCAACGTCGGGAGAGTGAATGTTCATTTCGTGAAAGCGGTTCATTGCCGCCCGCATCATAAGAGGATTGGGTTTGCCGACGAAGTACGCCTTTTTGTTTGTCGCCGCCTCGATGGGGGCAATAAGCGCCTTGCAGGCAGGCATTTCGCCCTTTTCCGTAGGGGTGGTAATGTCGCTGTTGGTGCCGATGAGTTTTGCGCCTTTGTTTACAAGGCGTGTGGCACGGCAAATATTTTCAAAGTTGTAATTTTCCGTTTCACCTATCACCACGTATTCGGGGTCGACGTCGTTGATGGATATTCCCACGTTGTACAAAGCGTTTATCAGCCCTGCGTCTCCGATAACATACGCCGTGGAAGCACCCTGGCTTTGCAGGAAACTTGCCGTGGCGAGCGCCGCAGTGTGAAAATGCTCCGCCGAAACATCCAGACCCATTCTTGCAAGTTTCTGTTGCAATTCCTTGGGCGATTTTTGACTGTTGTTGGTTAGAAACAAGAATTTTTTGTCATTTTTGTACAGCCATTCCACAAATTCCTTAACTCCGTTGAGCAAGGTGTTGCCGTGGTAGATGACTCCGTCCATATCGCAAATAAAGCCCTTTTTACTGCGTAACAACTCCATAAATTTCATCTCCTTTCACACAAATTTTACTATAAATACACAAAAATGTAAACTGTTTTCCGTTGCTAAAAGTTTTTTCGCATTTGCCTGCCGTGTACAGTTTACGTCAATTTCTGCCGCCTTTACACAGTTTTTGCAAATATTTGCAGCGTTACTTTTACAAACAAAAAAGGCGACAACAAATCGTTGTGCCTTTTTTCCTTCAATAATGTCAGAACAGTCCCAATACGGTGCCCAATGCGCCGCCGATGAAGTTTCCCAAAGCCAAACCCAATGCGCCGCAAATAACTCCCGGTGCAATAAGTTTTCTGTCGCCGAAAGCGTTGGCAACGGGCGCAATAAAGGGAGGACCGTAGATACCGGCGGTGCTTGTTATCACTGCCGTGCCGCTGTCTATGCGGAAAATTTTGCACAGAATAAGGTGCAAAATCACGCAACTTGTCTGCACGCATGCAAAGAAAAGCAACGTGGGCAAAATTTCCCTGACCAAAGCGCTGAGGTCGATGCTCATGGAAAGACCCAACGAAAAGATGAGAATGAGGTACTGCCCCACCTGATAGGCACCCTTGGTTTCACGCACGGGACGAATGAAACTGAATGCTACTCCCAAAACGGATACCGTTATCAGAATGTACAAACTGCCGTTCAGACTGTTGTTTATCAGCAGTTCCAATCCTGCCCCTACGGCAAGACATCCCACTGCCATGCCTATTACCCCGATAAGACGCCAAATTGACTTTGAATCACGAGGAATGGACTTGTAGTCGTATTCCGCCTGTACGTTTTGTTGCACGGAACTGTCTTCCTCGGAAAGGTCGTCGGTGCTTGCACCCACTTCGTCGGCAACGGGCTTTTCGTCCTGTTGCTCTTCCACGCCTTTTTTACCTTTAAGAGGCCTGTCCAGAAAGCGTCTGTACACGGGACGTATTACTGTGAGAATAAGCAGGAAGTAGATTCCGCCCACAAAAAAGTCCGACGTGTTGGCTGCGGCAATGACCTCCGAACGGACGTCCGACGGAATGAGGGCGTTGCCTATTGCAATCAGGTTGGGCGTGCCACCGATGTACAATCCTGTTGCCATTCCCGCAAGTTGACTGGCATTGTTGAGTCCGGCGCCGTTTGCAATGAAAAACGCCACGGTGGAAACGACTACCGTTGCAACAATGACCAATGCAAATGAAAGCACTGTTTTTTTGGCAAGTTTTTTGACGCTACCAAGGTCTATGGTAAAAAGTATCAGAGGAATTGCCAACGCCACCAAAATGGAAGCGATGTTTTGCGTCAAGGCTTTGTCGTAGCCCAAAGGCAAAACGGAAATGATAAATCCCGCAAGATAGCAGACGGCAATAGCACCTATCGTGTTGAGAAACTTGATTTTTTTGGTAAGCCACACCACCAGCGCAGGCAACAGAAACATTGCCAACACTACAACTACCGTCGCCACGGTGGAAAGGACCCCTCCTTGTGCAATGAGATTGAGCATTTTTCAGATTTCCTTGTAATAAATTCGGTAAACACGGGCAAGTTTTCCGCCCAACGCCAACAGCGCACCGTTTGACTGTTGGTTGTTTTCCATTACCGTGCCTGCCTCGGCGTAGGTGATGCCGTGTTTGTCGGCAGACTGTATCATGGCGTGATACAACGCAACTATTGCGCCCTTATTCTGATATTCCGGCACGGCGTACTGCATTATCGCACGGACGGAACGTATTTTGTTTTTTTCTCGCAGAAAAGCCACTATTCCCCTCAAATCCATTCTGCCACGCATTTTGCGGAAGACTTGGAAAAAGTCGGGCAACGCCATTGCCACGCCAATTGGAGAATCGTCAACGTTGGAACGGGCAATGAGAATAAAATCCTTGTTGAGGTAGGCTTTCCACTGACTGACGATGTTGTACAACGCTTCTACCGACGGGGCGTCCTGATAGATGATTTCGTTGGTTGCACGTTGCATGACGGTGTGTACGTCTTTCACGTCTCTGTCGATGTTGTTCCAATTTATCGTGTCCACACGGAAGTTGTACTTCTTTTGCACAAATTCGGCAATGCGTGCCACCCGTGCGTCGTCCACTTCGTTGCGTTTCAGTTCGTATTCCAATGCGTCCGTCTGCTTTGCCAAGCCGTAGTTTTGCAACAAATCGTTGTAGTAAGGCGGGTTGTAAGAGGTAAAAATCAACGGAGCACGGTCAAACCCGTGGCACAAGATGCCCCTTCTGTTGTCCTGGTCGAAGGGAAAATAGGTGCCGGAAATGTACTCGGCGCCCTGTTGCTTGGCCTGACGCACCATTTCGTCCAACATTGCGTTGCACACCGCCTGTTCGTTGACGCACTCGAACATACAAAAGAAACAGCATTTTTCCGTGTGCAACTGCTTGTTTTTGGTGATTGTAAACAGCACACGGGCAAGCGTTTTGTCGCCATCGGTAACAATCAGCGCAGTGTAGGTTTTGTCCTTGAAAAGCAACCGTTTGAGAGTGTTTGTCAAATCACGCAGCATGTATGGCACGTATTTGTCGTCGCCACTGTACAACTCGTCGGGAAGAAGTACAAATTTTTTAAGTGTTTTGTTGTCAGATACAGTAAGCGTTTTCATTTTTTTATTATACTATAAACAAACTTAAACACATATTAAATACTATCAAAAAATTTAACAAAAGTGAATAATTTTTCCAGCAAAACATACGTATGAAGCAAAATTTGGCACTTTGCGGGACGAAAAAACGAAAAAACAATGATAAAAAGACGCTCAACGCAGAAATGAACTGCTAACACGGAAGCAAAACCTTACACCGTCAGTTTTGAAACAAACGCAACGGTACTTACACATGCGCAAGTTCAATGCCCTATTGTTTTTGTTGTCGGCACACAACCTTGCAAGCACCTGCACCACATCTTTGAAACGGACGTGTTCACCAACGCAACACGTTGTTGCCGTAGTTGAAAAGGTTAATGACAAAAAGCAAAAGTAACGTTACCGCAACGGTACTTACACCTGCGCAAGTTCAATGCCCTATTGTTTTTTGTTGTTGGCACACAACCTTGCAAGCACCTGCACCACCTTTTGAAAACGGACGTGTTTCCAACACAACACGTTGTTGTCGTAGTTGAAAGGTGAAAGACAAAAAGCAAAAGTAACGTTACCGCAACGGTATTTGCACATGCGCAAGTTCAATGCCCTATTGTTTTTGTTGACACACAACATTATCAGCACCTGCACTACATCTTTTAAACGGACGTGTTTCCAACACAACACGTTGTTGCCGTAGTTGAAAGGTGAAAGACAAAAAACGTAAATTTAGACAGGTAATTGACTTTTTGACGGGTTTGAGATAATATTTAATCAAACGATAATATTGGAGGCTTGGCAATGAAACAGGCAATACTTGTAGTTGATATGCTTAACGATTTTGTAACGGGTGCATTGAAATGCGACAGAGGGTTGGCAATTGTACCCAAAACGGCGCAACTGCTGGACGGAGCGAGAAAAGTCGGCGTGCCCGTTGTTTTCTGCAACGACGCCCACATTAAAGGAATAGACCACGAACTTAAATTGTGGGGAGATCACGCCATTGTAGGGACAAAAGGCGCAGAGGTTATTCCCGAATTGAAACTGTGCCAAACCGACTACGTTGTACCCAAACGTCGTTACAGCGGATTTTTCCACACCGATCTGGACTTGCTGTTGAAAGAACTGGGCGTAGATACGGTAATTATGACGGGCTTGCACACACACATGTGCGTCAGACACACTTCCGCCGACGCCTACTGCCTGGGCTACAACATTGTGGTGGCAAAGGACGCAACCGACTGCTTCACGAAGGAAGACTACGAATACGGTTTGAAGTACCTGAAAGAAGTTTACGGAGCGGAAATAACCACGGTGGACGAATTGCTGAAAGATTGGGGTGCAAACGCCTGAGTTGAAAGCCACGCAATAAGTTTTCGCAACCGCAATAAAGTAAACAAAAAAGACGTTTCCGAAAGAACGTCTTTTTTCATGGGCGAAACAATGCCTCAAAAAAGTTATCTGTAAATGAACAGGGGCTGAGTGTGATCACGGTCGGCTGTTTTTGCGACATAATCTATCTCGTAGCGGTGATACCTTGTGTACGTTTCCGCCTTGGTGAGGGTGATTTCCACAATGCGCATGTCGGGGTTGGATTCCGCAACGTACTCTTCGTAGTTGAGAGAAAACTCTCTCTTCAAAATTTTGCGCAACTCGGCATTGCCGGCATCCAAAGGATGTCCCACAGAGCGTGCAACGCCCTGCATATTGTGCGAACCGTGGCACAGTCCCACGTTGGGATTTCTTTCTATGTCGTGGAAAAGGGTGTTTGTGGTTTTTCCCAAAACGTAAAATTTACCTTCACGGTAATAGGCGTTTACATCCCTTGCGGAAACGATATTTTCCGCACTTGAAGCAAGACACATTTCCGTGATGTGTCCGAAATTCTCTTCCATTACTTCCAACGCTCTCGTGTAAATTTGTTGTTTGTCCATTTTTACCTCCAACTTCAAAATACAAATGTCAAAACTTTTTTACATTAGATATTGTAACACCGCAAATGTTGCAAGTCAATAGCAAATGTAAGTTTTTGTGCAGTACGCAACAAAAAATCCGACACATTATCTGTCGTTACAAACAAAAAAAGTGTCGGATTTTGATGTGTAATGTCAGGCGTTGAGTTGTGCAAGCATTTCTTCGACGTCCACTCCGTGGGCAGCGGCTGCTTCCTCGACGGTTTCCTGGTGGGCAAGCAAACAATGAATGCATCCCATGCCGTAACTGCCGAAAACCTGTGCCGCCTGAGGCTTAGCCTGCAAAACGTCAACAATTCTCATATCCTTCGTTATCATGAAAGTTGTTCTCCTTTTTTTGTTTATTGTACAATATTATCGCCTTTTTGGCAACTTTATAAGCCTGTTTTTACTTCAAAAAAGAATACCATTCGGGAAAATCCTCCCAAATGTCCGCAGGGTTGGAATCGCCCAGATAGTTGTACAGCAACACGATGCCTGCAATCACCGCTATTCCCGCCAAAACAGTCAGCAACACCTTCCACGGCGACACGGGAGCCTTTCCGCACACCTTGCTGTGCTGTTTGTCATCGCTGAAAATGCCGGAAACGTACTGATTGTACACTTTTTTGTTGTACTTGGTGGCGGCAACATACACGGGAACCATCATGTACTTGAATGATTTGGACAAAAAACGCATTTCCACATTGAGTGTGCCTTCCACGTCCGCTCCGTACCGCCAAAGTATGTCCCGACGTATCTTTTGTTCCATTTGCATTTTTGCCTGCGAAAATGCGTCCAACGGCTCCAAAGTGTAATGGTCGGCAATGTAACCCGCCAAAAATTCGTTGCTGTACACCCTGTAATTTTGTTTTGGAAAAGGTTGCAACGCCCGAAAATACTTTTCGGGAATGTTTCCGTTGGCACGAATGAACACGTCGTCGAAAGTGTTGTCGATAACTCCGCTGACAGGCACCCAATCTATGTAACTTTCCGTGTAGGTTTTTCCGTTGCGGCGAACGGTGCGTGTTTTGCGAATACCCACCGTGCCGTTGTAGGAAGAAGTCGTTGTGGCGTCAAACGTCCATGCGGGAACGAAAACGCCCTTGACGCTGTCCTCACGTGTGTGTTTGCGAAACTTGTTGGGAGCAAACAGCCTGCGTTTGCGCCACCTTGAAAGTTGTTGCGCAGCCTGTTTGGCAGTGAGTTGAAAGGGTATCAGCGAATCGGGTTTGACAAGCGAACCCGTTTTGTCGTCGATTACCACTGGCGAATTGCAGTAGGGACAGGTAGTTGCAATCGCAGTGCGTGGAGCAACGGTAACTGCACCGCAGTTGTAACAACGATACGTTGCCACATCGCCGTCGTCCCAGCGACTGAATGTAGCCAAATCGGAAAAATCCCTTTCCTGCACGTCGACGCTTTGGTCAAACTGTACCTTTCCTCCGCAATGGTCGCACAAAAGACTTCCGCTTGCAGGGTCGAAACGCAACGTGGCTCCGCAATTGGGACATTTGTGCTGAAATGACTTTTGTTGTTTCAGTCTGTTGTCGTCCATAATTTCAGTTTAATTTTTCTCCGCATTCGGGACAGAATTTCGCACCTTCTCCAACGGGTTTTCCGCAGGACGGGCAGGTGTTTCCCGACACAAGTTTTTTGCCACATTCGGGACAGAATTTCGCCGTTGCGCTGATTTTGGCACCGCATTCGGGGCAGAATTTACTGTCCTTGGGCTTGTTTTGGGCATTTTGCGCACTGCCGAATGCCGTCCCCAAAATACCGCCTGCCTGCGCTCCCAAACCGATACCCATGAAAGTACCCACAGAACCGGGGTTTTTCGCCGCATCGCCGAGAGCGTCCGCCGCCTTCTTTTGCGTGTAGGTGCCCATCTGGTCGGCAAGTATTCCCAAACTTGCACGTTCGTCTATTGCCTTTTCCACCGCTTCGGGCAAACTGATGTTTATGATGTTGAAGTCCGTCAGTTCCAAACCTATGGCGTCAAATTTGGCTTGGGCGTTGTCACGTATCATGTTGCCGAATTCCTGGTAGTTCATTGCCATGTCCAAAGCGGAAATGCCGCTTTCGGCAATGGTGTCGCTCATTTGCGAAACAAGAATGCTTTTGAGATTGCTTTCTATGTCCTGCACGCCGAATTTGCCGTTGGTGCCAAACACTTCCCGCAAAAATTCCGCAGGGTCGTTGACTCTGAAAGAGTAATTGCCGAAAGCACGCACACGCACGGCACCGAATTCCTTGTCACGCATGGTGATGGGATTGTTGGTGCCCCACTTGCAGTCCACAAACTGCTTGGTGTTGACAAAGTACAACTCCGCTTTGAAACGGCTTTCCCCCTGATACCAGATACTGCCTATTGCCGAAAGAATGGGCAGGTTGCGTGTTGTAAGTTTGTGCTGACCGGGGCCGAAAACGTCGGCGATTTTGCCCTGATGCACAAACACGCCTGCCTGCGACTCTCTGACGGTTAATTGCGAACCGCTCATTATTTCTTTGCCTTGCATGTCGAAGCGATGCACCATTGTGTCCTGACTTTCGTCCTTCCACTCCAACACTTTCCACATTTGCGATTTGAACCAACCCATATTTTATCTCCTTTACCTGTTTTTTTTGTAAAAAACACAGTTGTTTTACATATTATACACTATAAACGCGTTTTTGGGAATAATCTTTCAAAAATTTATTGCTTGGAGGAAGATATGATAAAACTGACGGAACTGCGCCTGTTTGACTGCACTGCGGGGGGAACGGTTGTGCCTGACGTTTTTTTCGACAACGCACTGCGCACATGCGTGGCGGACGTGGGCGAAATGGCGAAGGTGAAAATACACCTGCAAAGAAAGAAAAAAGTCGCACAAATACAAGTTGTCTCCGTTGTGGAACAGCCTGCGGGCATTTCCGAAGAATTGAAGGCAAAACGTTTCGGAAAGTTGCACACGGGTAAACAAATTTTTGACACGGCAGGCAATTTTTGCGGTAATCTGACAGACGCCGATTTTTCCAATTCTCTTGCTCTTGCACGCATTTACTCGGGGGAAAGAATTTTTACCGCAGGGGTTGTTTTAAGCGTGGGAAAGGATGCGATAGTAATTAAAACGCCGTCGGTGAAAAGTTTGTGGAAAAAGCAGGTTGTTGCCACGCAAAAGCAGAAAGTCGAAAAAGAGCAACAGACACCGCAACAGTTGACGGTTACAAAAAACGTTGCACCGTCAACGCAAAATGTTGCAATTTCAAACAGAACCGTAAGGCGAAGATACGGCAACTTTGATTTTTTGCTTCACAAAAGAGTGGACAAAACGATAGTGAACTTTCAGGGGGAAACAATGATTAAAAAGGGGGAAACGATAACGGAAAAGGTGCTGAAAGACGCAAAAATCTCCGGAAAACTTGTGGAACTGTACCTTCACATAGAGTAACGGCGTTTCGGGCTGTTTACCTTACACTCAACCGTGCAACGGCGTGCGTGCATACGCCAACTTTGCAAAAAAACCGCCTGTACAAAAGTACAGACGGTTGCGGAGCCTCACAGCCCATCACTCTACGGTGAATCAATTTCAGCCTCATCTACTACTCCGCTCGGTTGCACGACTGTGTCCGCAACTTTGGTTATAGATTACCCACCGAGGCACAATCAATATACAATAATTCAGGAGGATTGTCAATGCAGAAAAAGAAAAATCCTACAGATATCTTGTATCGGTTGCGTGGATTGTGCAGACGGCACGAAACAAAAGGCAATAAAAAACCGCCTGTACAAAAAGTACAGACGGTTGCGAAGCCTCACAGCCCATCACTCTACGGTGAATCAATTTCAGCCCTATTAACTACTTCGCTCGGTTGTACGCAATCTTGCCACAACTTTGGTTCTTCGAACACACCAAGGCGAAAGTATATTAACATATTTTCAGGAGGCAGTCAATGGTTAAAAAGAAAAATCCTACAAGAAACCGTGAGAACAGAAACTCTGCCACAGTCGGTTGTCGGTTTGACTACAAATTGACGGTTACCATTTTTTAATGCCGAAAGGCAATGTTCACTCGTACAGTCTTGCAGCCTTTTGCACAATGGTGAGAAATTCCGCCTTGAATTGGTCGGTGGATACGCAATTCAAAGTTTCCAGACGCTGAATCACGCTTTGGAAACTTGCATCGCCCTTGTACTGCGACTGACGCAAAAGCAAGCCGTACTCCACCACACAGCCGATGAACACGCTGTCTTCGTCGGGCGTTTGTGTGTAGTCCTGCGTCGTGCAGGTGTAGGTAATGCTTTGACTTTCTTCCGTTTGGGGATTTTTGTAACGCAATTCCGCAGTTGCCACTTCGCCGGAAGCATTTTCTTTCAGTTTCACCTCGTACACTGCCGTTACAGTGTGTCCCGAGCCAATTTCGCCGGCGTCCTTTTGCTCGTCATCGAATTCTTCCTGCGACATCATTTTGCTTTCGTAACCGATAAGACGGTAACTATCCACCACGTCGGCATTGAACGCCACGCCTATTTTTGCATCCTTTGCCACAACGTTGAAGGTACCGTTTATCTCTTCCACAAGCACTTTGCGTGCCTCGGCAACGCTGTCGAGGTAGGCGTAGTTGCCGTTACCGTTTTCCGCCAGCGTTTTCATTGTGGTGTCGTTGGTGTTGAACATTCCCACCCCCAACACGGAAAGATAAATGCCGCTGTTGCGTTTTTCGGAAATGAAGGATTTGAGTTGGTTTTTGTTGGAAATGCCCACGTTGAAGTCGCCGTCGGTGGCAAGAATAACTCTGTTGTTGCCCCCCTCGACAAAGTACTTTGCCGCCTCTTCGTAGGCAAGTTGAATTCCTCCCGAACCGTTGGTGCTGCCGCTTGCTTCAAGATCCTGCAACACATTGGCAATTTTTGTTTTTTCCGTGCCTCTGGCACCGTCCAAAGCCACACGGCAATCGCCTGCGTAGGTTACGATGGAAACGTAGTCGTTGTCGGCAAGGTTTTCCAACAGCATGGTGAACGCTTGCTGAATAAGCCCCAACCTGTCATCGCCGTACATGGAACCGGACGTGTCGATGAGAAAAACAAGGTTGTTTTGCGTGGGATTTTCGAAGGATATTTCTTCCGCCGCAACGCCTATTGTAAACAGTTTGTTTTCGCTGTTCCAAGGACAATCGAACAGACTGCCGGAAACAGCCAAAGCCTGCCCGTTTTGCGGACGTTGGTAGTTGTAATTGAAGTAGTTGACGTATTCTTCCAGACGAACGGAATTTTTACCCACCGTGAGTCCTTCCTCAATTTGTCGGCGCATGAGGGTGTAGGATGCGGTGTTTCTGTCCAAGGAAAAGTAGGAAGAATTTTGCTCTGCTGCGGAAACAAAATTGTTTTCTATTATCTCTCCGTACTGGTAGTTTTCGTCTGTGAGGTCGGAAACTATTCCTTCAGGAGGAACCATTCCGGTGTCGCCCGTTAAAGGACCTTGCGGACTGCACGAACACAAAACAGCCAACGCCAGAACAAGTATTACGGTAAGAAAAAGTTTACGTTTCATTTTATCACCTCTTTTCAATCTTTCTGCCTTTACAACACGGCGAAAAAGCGTTTTGTCCCGCATTTAACTTAAAATTTGTAAAATAGGTTGAACAAACTGTCCTGCGGTGGGGTTGCTTTGCGTGTAGACGTAAAAGTGCATTCCGTTTGCACGAAAATAGGCGTTGGTTACGTACTCGCCGACAAGGTCGGTTCCGTAGTCGGGAAGGACGGACAATGCCGAATTGTTTTTGAGGTGTTTTTGGTAGTCGGAATTCCAATCCAACTTGACGTAGCCGTCGCTTTCGGCAATAAGACGCATTTCCACAATGCCGTTTTCGGTGGAAAAGCCAAGTTGCGCCACAATGTAGGCAAGTTGACCGCTTGACTTGAAATAATAGGCGTAATACTTTTGACTGACCAATGTGTAGGGGGAATTGTCAAAGCCGGACAAATTGATTTTTTCACCGGCAAACACGCCGTCGACGGACTTTTTGACCACTTCGCTTGCCGTGTAGTACTGCACGTCGGCGGGAGCAGGTACAATTATTTTTGCAACGCCCACCGTTATCAAAAGCAGTGCCAAGGCACAGCAAACAACCGCCGTCCAAGCCCACCTTGTGCGTTGTTTTGTACCGTTTGACCTGCGTGCGGAAAGTTCCGCCTGCGCCTTCCCAACAAGATGCGTTTGCGGAGAAACACCTTGTTCGTAACTGTCAAACAGTTGCTGTATTCTGATGTCTTTTTGCTGTTTTTGTTTTTTCATTGTTCTACCGTTAAGTAACCGAAAGGTTACGCCTTATTTTTTCTTCTGCCTGAGCCAAAATGCGCTGCACCGCCGATTTGGATTTTCCGACGCTTTTGGCGCTGTCTCGTACGGTAAAATCCATGAAATACTTTTGGTAGACCAACCACTTTTCCGTATCGGTAAGGTTTTGCATGGCCTCGTTTATGGCGACGGAAGCAGCCCTTTGTTCCTCGACGGAAACGTCGGCGCAAATGAAGGGAAAATCATCTATGTTTTGCGTGCGGAAACGCTTTTCCTTGCGCAATACGTTCAAGGCGACGTTCTGCACTATTTTGCATATCCATGCGTACCCGTTTGTGTCTGATTTGAACGAAGACGCCTTTTGCAAAATTCTGACGAAACTGTCCTGCACGACGTCTTCCGCCAACGCACGGTTTTTTACCACAGCCAACGCCACCGACAGCATTCTGCCTGAAAGGAGTTGCGCCAACCCATCCAACGCCGATTCGCTGCCGTGCGACAATTGCACAATGTACGCATTTATCTGTTGTCTGTCAAAATCCGTCATACGTCAATTATACTTTTCGTCGAAAGTTTTTGCAACAAAAAGACACAAAAACTTTCTGTCTACCGACATTACAACACGCCCAAAGTACGTTTTGTCCCCCGAAAAAGAAAAAAATTGCAAAACAGGACTAAAACCATGAATCAAAATAAAAACAGGCGGACTGTGGCAGTTGTCTCCACCGAATGTCTGTTGCCATGCGAAATGGCGCACTGCTTTTAGCCTTACCAAGTACAACACTTGTTTGCGTTGTTACACTAGTTTTGTTTGTTTGGAATAAGATATGTTCTAAACAAAAAAACCGCTTGCGATTTGCAGGCGGTTTATTGAAATACGATTAGTCGTTTTTTTGGCAATGTCAATAAAAGAAATTTCCGAGATGACTTTGCAAAACCATTAGTTACAGTTATATCGTTAATAAAACGTTTTAGTGTTAAAAGCAGAGTTGAAAGTTTTGTTAACATTGCAAAAAAATCAAAAAACAACTTTTTTCAAACGCCGTTTTAGTGTATTTGATTTTCTGCAAGCAACTGCTAAACAATCACAAGTTTAACTATTTATAATCAGCGTTACAAAAGACTTACGGAACCACCTTCAACGCTTACAGTGACATAACGTATGTTCATGTTTTCCGACAGCGAAAATTCCAAATAATTCACTGTGATTACATATCTTTCGCCCATATCCAAATTACCGACAGTTTTGTGAATTTGACGAAGATCCTCCCCATTGTCGTTTTTGAAAGATATTTCCAACTGTAAATATTCAATATCTGTTTTTGCTACGATAATTATTTCCGCAGTCAAAAGATTTGGGTATTCAACAGATACCTCAACATCTCCGTTATTTGCATCTCTTTCAAAAAGACCCGGCTCGCTTGGTTCTCTCTGCGTCATTGTAATAATTTTACCCACAACAAAAAACGCTGCAACTAAGGACAAAAGAACCAAAGCAGTTATCAGAATAGACTTTATTGCAGATTTAACCATTGAAGAACCCTTTTCGTTTTGCGGCAAATTTGGATCGTGTTGTGACATTTTGTCTCCTCATTAAAGTTTGAAAATTATTTTAAATTCGATAATAGCCAATTTGAATATCGCAGAAATTATTTTTTGCTAATTTCCCATTCAAATCAATTTGTTTTTCCTAAAATGCCCGTCCAACAAACTTAAATCAGCAAATTGCCCACGAACAAGTAACGGAATTGTTTCCATTCATCTTACACTGCTACATCACGTTAATATAGCGTATTCGTATGAATGTTTCGTCAAATACAAATGACAACCAAATATACTAAACAAAAGCGTTTTGCTTTAAGAAATTCTTCAATTAAAGCATCGAAACTTTGCGCATCGTTACAAAATGCATTAAAAACGCTAAATACGCACAAGATCTGCAGTGAAAGAACTTTTTTAATCATATGTATTAAAATTTTATGTTCTTAAGCAAACCGCTTTGCCGTCTCTTCAAACCTTGAAATTAATTAATATTATTATATAAAATTTAATATCATTGTCAATAGTTATTTACGATATGCGAAAGATCAGTATAGTAAACCCGTCCTGAATTTCATTTACAAACGAATTTATCAGTAACTGTCGAATAATGTTGGTTTGACGAACAATAAACAAAAGACCACGTATTAATTATTTTTTGAATAAGCAATAAGTCAAAATTTAATAACGTAAAACTTCTTAACAGTTTCACACCGTAAGGACAAATTTGACAGAGCGGACGTTCTGCGGTATAATGTCCGTAAAGGCGGTTACCGCTTTGGACGATTATTTATAATCTGTAAGATTGCCAGGGCAATCTGCAATATTACAAGTGCTAGTTGTAATATGTTCATAAACGTAACCTCCTTTTTTTATGCAAAAAAACCGCAGGTTGTTTGCTATGTCACAATTTAGGGGGAAGGATACGTTTTAGTGTCGGAATTTAGTGTCAAAAAAAACGCCGTTTGAGGGCAAAAAACAGCCGTTTTTGCGTGTTTTGGGAAAATTTTTAGTGTCAGAATTTA